>Ga0160445_100062_pt1 | contig 126519 bp, 122 predicted proteins | sample HID1972M_E1MG_FD_108215 | JGI IMG/M metagenome (GOLD analysis project Ga0160445, IMG submission 108215) | Enriched pill bug-associated microbial communities from UW Madison campus, WI, USA - HID1972M_E1 MG | ecosystem: Host-associated > Arthropoda: Insects > Digestive system > Unclassified ... | reverse complement strand
GTCGCTCCGGCACCATCCACGGCCGAAACACCATGCACAAGCGACTGCTCAACACCATCCACCGGCGCGCCAGCCCGTTCGGCAGTCGCTCCGGCACCATCCACGACCGAAACACCGTGCACAAGCGACTGCTCAACACCATCCACCGACACGCCAGCCCGTTCAGCAGTCGCTCCGGCACCATCCACGGCCCGAACACCGTGCACAAGCGACTGCTGAACGCCGTCCACCGACACGCCAGCCAGTTCGGCAGTCGCTCCGGCACCATCCACGACCGAAACACCGTGCACAAGCGACTGCTCAACGCCGTCGACACCCGCGGCGGCGACCACCCCGACGCCGTCGGGCGCAGCCCCAGCGGGCGGCCAGGGCTCGCCGCCGGGGCGCCGGGGCAGCCCACGGCGCAGCGTCGTCCCGAACGTCGCCATTGCCTACTTCGCCTTGTTCGCCTCGAGCGCCGCGATCAGCTGCGGCACGACCTGGAACACGTCGCCCACGACGCCGAAGTCCGCGACGTCGAAGATCGGGGCGTCGCCGTCCTTGTTGATCGCGACGATCGTCTTGGCCGTCTGCATGCCCGCCTTGTGCTGGATCGCGCCCGAGATGCCGAGCGCGACATACAGCTGCGGCGACACCGACACTCCGGTCTGGCCGACCTGGTGCGCATACGGGACGTACCCGGCGTCGACGGCCGCGCGCGAGGCTCCGATCGCCGCGCCCAGCGCGTCGGCGAGCTGCTCGACGAGCACGAACTTCTCCGCCGAGCCCAGACCCCGACCGCCCGAGACGACCTTCGCCGCGCCGCGCAGCTCCGGACGCGACGAGGACACCACGGCCTCCTCGAACGACTCGATCGTCGCCGCCGCCTTGCCCGACGCCGGCACCTCCAGGGGCACCACCGCCGGGTTCGCGACCGCCTCGGCGCGCGCATCGACCGCACCCTGTCGCACCGTGATCACCGGCGCCCCGAAGGTCGCCGCGCTGGTCACGTTGTATGCACCGCCGTAGACCGAGTGCTGCGCGAGGACGCCCTCGTCATCGCGGCCGACACCCACGGCATCCACTGCCAGAGCCGCACTCGTGCGCGCCGCGAACCGCCCCGCGACGTCGCGGCCCTCGATCGAGTTCGACACCAGCACCGCATCGGGCGACACGCGCGCCGCCGCCGCCTGCAGGGCGTCGACGACCGGCACCGTGAGCGCCGTGTCCGCGCCGGCCAGGCCGGCGGTGAGCACCGTGCCGGCACCCAGCCGGCCGGCCGCGGCCGACAGCTCCCCGTGCCGGGACTCGTCGGCGACGACCAGAGCGACCGGCGTGCCCGCCTGCGCGGCGGCGCCGATCAGCCCCGCCGACGACTTGGCCAGCTCCCCCGCGGGGGTCACTTCCAGCAGGACCAGAACCGCGTCCGCAGCGAACTCCGTCATGATCTGCTCCCTCACGCCAGTCGGTTCTCGATGAGGAACGCGGCGAGCTTCTCGCCCGCGTCGCCCTCGTCGGTGATCTTCACGCCCGCGCCGCGCGGCGGCTTCTCGCTCACCGTCGTCATGATCGCCTGCGCGGCGAGCGCGGGGTCCACGTCCACACCCAGGTCGGCGAGGGTCACCGTCTCGAACGGCTTCTTCTTCGCCGCCATGATGCCCTTGAAGTTCGGGAAGCGCGCGTCGGGCAGCGCCTCGGTGATCGAGATCACCGCCGGCAGCGGCGCCGACACCGTGGCGGCCCCGGCATCCGACGCCCGCGTTCCGGTCACCGCGGTCTCGGAGATCTCCACCGCCGACAGCGCCGTGGCCTGCGGCACGCCCAGGTGCTCGGCCAGCATCGCCGGCAGCACGCCCGCCGACCCGTCCGTGGACAGGTTGCCGGTGATCACCAGGTCGAATCCGGCCCGCTGCACCGCCGCCGCCAGAACCCGCGCCGTCACGCCCAGATCCGCACCCGCGAGCGCCTCATCGACGACCTGGAGCGCCGAGGCGGCACCCATCGCCAGCCCCTTCCGGATGGTCGCGGCCGCCGCCTCCGACGCCATCGACACGACCACCACCTCGGTGCCCGCGTTCGCGTCCGCGTACTTCAGCGCGACTTCGAGGGCGCGCTCACCGATCTCGTCGAGCACCCGCTCGCTGGCCGCACGATCGGCGAGGCCGGTCTCGAGGTCGAGTCTGCGGTCCCCGTACGTGTCGGGGACCTCCTTCACCAGGACGACGATCTTCATTGACACTCCTCACGCCGGGTGGTCATTCGAGGCTCTCACAATGTACACATTCGAGCGGTCCACGGGACGAGGTGCCGATCTGGTGACCACTGTGTATACAGAGGTCACCGCCTCGAGCGCCGCCCGCTCCCGCACCGCGACTCGATAGCGTGGGGGCATGCGCACGCCCCGCCCGCTCTCCTTCGACCCTATCGCCGAAGCGCGACGGCAATGGTCCGCGCACGGGTGGGACGAATCATCCAGCGGGATGACGGTGGTGACCTCGATCATGCGTGCGCACCAGATCCTGCTGTCGCGCGTGGACGCGACGCTCAAGCCCTTCGGGCTGACCTTCGCCCGGTACGAGCTGCTGACGCTGCTGAGCTTCACGCGCGCGGGACGGATGCCGCTGTCCTCGGCCGCCGGTCGCCTCCAGGTGCATCCGACCAGCGTCACCAACACGGTCGACCGACTCGAAGCGGCCGGCCTCGTGCGGCGCGAGCCGCATCCGACCGACGGCCGCGCCACCCTCGTTGCCCTGACCGACGCGGGCCGGGAGATCGCTGCCGCAGCGACCGCCGCGCTGAACGCGGACGTGTTCGCGGAGCCGGGGCTGGACGCCGAGGACGCCGAGACGCTCATCCAGGTCATCGCGCGTCTGCGCGCCTCGGCGGGCGACCCGGCCTGAGGTAGCCGGGACGACGACGGCGCGCACTCCCGTCGTCGCGTGACGTCCTCCCTCATGGCGCGCTCGGGCGTCGACCGCCCGTCAGACCCGCTCGATGATGGTCGCGTTGGCCATGCCGCCGCCCTCGCACATGGTCTGCAGTCCGTACCGTCCGCCGGTGGCCTCCAGGTGGGCGAGGAGCGTGCCGAGCAGGCGCGTTCCGGACGAGCCGAGCGCATGCCCGAGCGCGATGGCGCCGCCCCAGGGGTTGAGCTTGGCGGGGTCGGCGCCGACCTCGGCCGCCCAGGCCAGCGGCACGGACGCGAAGGCCTCGTTCACCTCGTACGCGTCGATGTCGTCGATCCCCAGCCCCGTCCGCTCCAGCACGCGCCGGGTCGCCGGGATGGGACCGGTCAGCATGAGCAGCGGGTCGTCGCCGACGACGGCGAAGCCGTGGAACCGCGCCCGCGGGACGAGGCCCAGCTGCTCGGCGCGCTCGGCGCTCATGATGAGCGCCGCCGACGCCCCGTCGGTGAGCGGTGACGAGCTGCCGGCCGTGATGCGCCACTCCAGCTCGGGGTGGCGGGCCGCGAGCGCGTCGTCGCGGAAGGCGGGAGCGAGCTGCCCGAGCGCCTCAGCGGTCGTGGCGGCACGGATGGTCTCGTCGCGGGTCACCGCGCCGGTGGCGGTGACGACGGGCAGCAGCTGGCCGTCGAACGAGCCGGTCTCCGCCGCCCGCGCGGCGCGCGCGTGCGACTGCGCGGCGTACCGGTCCAGCGTTTCGCGCGACAGCTCCCACCGCTGCGCGATGAGCTCCGCCGACACCCCCTGGTTGACGAATCCGTCCGGGTAGCGGGCCCGGATCCCGGATGCCGTGGCGGCACCGGCTCCGCTGCTCCCGAGGGGGACGCGACTCATCGACTCGACGCCGCCCGCGATGACGATGTCGTAGGCGCCGGCCATCACCCCCTGCGCAGCGAAGTGCACGGCCTGCTGGCTGGACCCGCACTGGCGGTCGATCGTCGTCGCCGGCACCGACTCGTCGAAGCCGGCCGCGAGGACGACCTGGCGGGCCACGTTCATCGCCTGCTCGCCGACCTGGCTCACGCACCCGAGCAGCACGTCGTCGACCTGCCGCGAGTCCAGCCTGTTGCGCTCGAGGAGACCTCGCAGCACTCCGGCTGCGAGATCGACGGGGTGGATCGACGAGAGCGCGCCGCCGGGCTTTCCCCGGCCCGAGGGCGTCCTGACGACGTCGACGATGACGGCTTCACGCACAGCGGCGGTCATGCGATACCTCTTCCCTTCCGGGACTCTTCTCGGCGATGCGGCGCGCAGTCATCGGTGGGTGAAGGTCGGCTGCCGCTTCTCGCGGAACGCCGCCATCCCCTCCTTCTGGTCCTCGAGCGCGAACAGCGACGTGAAGGTCTGCTTCTCGAAGCGCAGCCCTTCGGCCGCCGTGGTCTCCTGCGAGACGCGCAGCGCCGCCTTGGCGGCGTAGACGACGGGCAACGACTTCGACGCGATCGCCTCGGCGACCTTCGCGGCCTCGTCGAGCAGGTCGGCGGCGGGGACGATCCGCGAGACGAGGCCCGCGCGCTCGGCTTCGCCGGCATCCATCGTCCGGCCGGTGAGGACGAGCTCCGCGGCCTTGTAGTAGCCGATCGCGCGCGGCAGGCGCTGCGTGCCGCCGAGTCCGGGGATGACCGCGAGGTTGATCTCGGGCTGGCCGAACTTCGCCGTGTCCGCGGCGAGGATGATGTCGCACGCCATCGCCAGCTCGCAGCCCCCGCCGAGCGCGAAGCCCGCGACGGCCGCGACGATCGGCGTGCGGACACGGCTGAAGGCCTCGAGACCGACGAACGGATTCGCCATCGCCATGTCGCGAGAGGTCTTGTCGGCCATCTCCTTGATGTCGGCGCCCGCCGCGAACGCCCGCTCGGAGCCGGTCAGCACGATGCAGCCGATGCCCTCGTCGGCATCGAACGCGGTCGCCGCCTCGGCGAGCTCGCGCACGAGCGTGGAGTTGAGCGCGTTGAGCGCCTCGGGGCGGTTCAGCGTGATCCAGCCGACGCGTCCTCGCGTCTCGACCAGAATCGTCTCGTAGGCAGTCATGTCCTCATGCTTCCATGCTCGGTCGCGGCGCACATCCGTCGCCGCGGATACGACCTCGGGTCAGGGGTGGAGGAGGTGGCGGCCGATGATCACGCGCATGATCTCGTTCGTGCCCTCGAGGATCTGGTGCACCCGCAGATCGCGCACGACCTTCTCGATGCCGTACTCGTGCAGGTATCCGTATCCGCCGTGCAACTGCAGCGCCTGGTTGGCGACGGTGAAGCCGGCATCGGTTGCGAACCGCTTCGCCATCGCGCACTGCATCGCCGCGTCGTCCGCGCCCTCGTCCACGGACCGCGCGGCCTCGCGCACGAGGGCCCGCGCCGCGCGCAGCTCGGTCGCCATGTCGGCCAGGGCGAACACGACCGCCTGCTTCTCGGCCAGCGGCTCCCCGAAGGTGAAGCGCTCGTGCACGTACGCGAGCGCGCGGTCCAGCGCCCACTGCGCCCCGCCCAGCGAGCACGCCGCGATGTTGAGCCGCCCGCCGTTGAGACCGCTCATCGCGATCTTGAACCCTCCGCCGAGCTCTCCGAGCACCATGGATGCCGGAACCCGCACCTCGTCGAGCACGACCTGCCGCGTGGGCTGGGCGTTCCATCCCATCTTCTTCTCGTTCGCGCCGAACGCGAGGCCCGCGGCGTCGGCGGGGACGAGGAACGCGGTGATCCCGCGCGCACCGGCCTCACCCGTCCGGGCCATGACGACGTACACGGCCGCCGCGCCGGCGCCCGAGATGAACTGCTTGACGCCCGTGAGCACGTAGTCCCCGCCGTCGCGGACCGCCGAGGTGGTGAGCGCCGCCGCATCGGACCCGGCGCCGGGCTCGGTCAGGCAGTAGGCGCCCAGCTCGGTCATCGACACGAGCCGAGGCAGCCACTCCTGTCGCTGCGGCGCCGAGCCGTACGTGTCGATCATCCACGCGACCATGTTGTGGATCGAGATGTAGGCGGCGATGGTGGGGTCGCCCATCGCGAGCTCCTCGAAGATCGCGACCGCGTCCTGCCGGGCGAGCCCCGCCCCGCCGACGTCCTCGCGGACGTACACGCCACCCAGGCCCACCTCGCCGGCGGCGGCGAGCACGTCGCGCGGGAAGTGCTTGTGCTCGTCCCACTCGAGTGCGTGCGGCGCGAGCTCGCTGCGGGCGAAGGCCCGCACGGCGTCGAGGATCGCGGCGCGCTCGTCACCGACGAGCGGGGAGGAAAGAGTCATGCTCATGAGATCACGTCCTTGTGAGACAGCCTGAGAGGCGGTGGGATGCTGGGTTGGGCACAGTGCTCATTTTACATGGACGTCCTTGCACTTCGCCGCGCGCGCGACGACGTGGCCCGGGCGGTCGGCACCGCCGCGTCGCCTGCCGTTCACATGGCTGTCACCCTGGATCAGTAGGACGGAGGTGCGCACTTCGGCGCACGCTCCGATCCCCGACCAGAGGACCACGATGCCCCTGCCCTCCGTCCGACGTCCGGCGGCCTTCACGGCCGCTGCGGTCGTCGCCTGCTCCCTCGCGCTCGCGACTCCGGTCGCCGCGTCGGCGCAGGTCGTCCCCGAGCCCATCGTCCACTCCGCCACTGACGCGGCGCTCACCCTCACTCCGCTCGGCAGCTTCGACACCGGCGTGTTCGACGAGTCCGCCGCCGAGATCGTCCAGGCCCACGGCGACCGCCTGTTCGTCGTGAACGCGCAGGCCGGCTCGGTCGGCGTGCTCGACTACTCCGACCCGACCGCGATCGAGAAGCTCTTCGAGATCACGTCCGCGGGCGTCGCCAACTCGGTGGCCATCCGACCGGACGGCCTGGGCGTCATCGCCGTCGAGGCGCCGCGCAAGACCGACCCCGGCCACCTCGTCTTCTTCGACGCGACCGCCGACGATGCCGCAGCGGCCGTCCTCGGCACCGTCACGGTCGGCGCGCTGCCCGACATGGTGACGATCTCGACCGACGGCGTGTACGCGGTCGTCGCGAACGAGGGCGAGCCCGCTGACGACTTCTCGATCGACCCCGAGGGCTCGATCAGCGTCGTCACCCTTCCGGACGGGCTGGCCGCACCCGGTCAGGACGCCGTGCGCACGGCCGACTTCCACGCCTTCGAGGCAGAGGGCGCACTCCCCGCGGGCGTGCGCGTGTTCGGCCCGACGCCCCACGGCGACGACCTGCCGATCAGCCGCAACCTCGAGCCGGAGTACATCGCCGTCAGCGGCGGCACCGCCTACGCCACGCTGCAGGAGGCCAATGCGATCGCCGTGGTCGACCTCGCCACCGCGACGGTCACGGCGATCGAACCGCTCGGCACGAAGGACCACGGCCTGACGGAGAACGCACTCGACCCGAGCGACCGCGACGGCGGCCACACGCTGCGCACCTACGAGGGTCTCCGGGGCATCTACATGCCCGACGCGATCGCCGCGTACACGAGCGGCGGGACGACCTATCTCGTCACCGCGAACGAGGGCGATGCCCGCGAGTGGGGCGATTACGTCGAGCCCTCGCGCGTCAAGGACCTCGAGGACGACGGCTACGGCCCGGTCTGCGCCGACAGCCCGCTCGCGGGTGCGCTCGGGGACGCCGACCTCGGCCGCCTCAACGTGACGATCGAGGAGGGCTTCGACGCCGACGCCGAGTGCTACCGCGAGCTGTACGCGTTCGGCGCGCGCTCGTTCTCCATCTGGACCACCGGCGGCGACCTCGTGTTCGACTCCGGCTCGTCGTTCGAGGAGATCACGGCCGCCGCCGCTCCGCAGTTCGTCAACTCGAACCACTCCGAGTCGAATCTCGAGGGCCGCAGCGACGACAAGGGGCCTGAGCCCGAGGCGATCGCGATCGGCGAGCTGAGCGGGCGCACCTACGCGTTCGTCGGCTTCGAGCGCGTCGGCGGCATCGCCGTCTACGACGTCACCGAGCCCACGGCATCCCGGTTCGTCACCTACGTCAACAACCGCGACTTCGCGCAGTCCGTCGAGGACGGCGGCGATCTGGCCCGAGCGGGCGACCTCGGACCGGAGGGCATCGCGTTCGTCGCGGCGGCGGACTCCCCCACCGGCGAGCCCCTGCTCGTGGTCGGCAACGAGGTGTCCGGCACGACGACGGTGTTCGCGATCAGCGACGCGCTCGCGCCGGCGACCACCGACATCCAGGTGCTCACGATCAACGACTTCCACGGTCGCCTCGAGCAGGACCTGTTCAACGGCGAGGCGGGCGCCGCGGTGATCGCGGGCGCCGTCGCCGCGTTCGAGGCCGAGAACCCGAACACGCTGTTCGTCTCGGCGGGCGACAACATCGGGGCGTCGACGTTCACGTCGTTTATCCAGCAGGATGCCCCGACCATCGACGCGCTCGTCGCGGCCGGTCTCGATCTCGGCGCCGTGGGCAACCACGAGTTCGACGCCGGCTTCGCCGACCTCACCGACCGGGTGCTGCCGCGCTTCGGCGACGACGTGTTCGGTCTCGGCGCGAACGTGTACCTGAAGGGCACCGCCACCCCCGCGCTCCCGGAATACGCGATCGAGACCGTGGACGGCGTACGCATCGCGTTCATCGGCACCGTGACCGAGCAGACCGCCGCGATGGTGAGCCCCACGGGCATCGCCGGCATCGAGTTCGGCGATCAGCTCGAGGCCGCCAACCGCGTCGCCGCCGAGGTGACCGCCGGCGATCTCGCCGACGTCGTCATCCTGCTCACCCATGAGGGCTCGGCGGTCGACGACTGCGCGGCGGTCGTCGCCGACACCACGGTCTACGGCGAGCTGATCCGCGGCGCGTCCGACCAGATCGACGCCATCGTCTCGGGGCACACGCACCAGCGGTACGCCTGCGAGATCGACGGACGGCCGGTCGTCCAGGCCCACCAGTACGGCACGACCCTCGGCAAGCTCGACATCTCGGTGGATGCCGGGACCAAGGAGCTCGTGTCGATCTCGGGCTCGGTCGTGCCCCTCGTCGTCGACGGCGCGGCGGCCTACCCGGCCGACGCGGCCGTGGCACAGATCGTGGCCGACGCGGTCGCGGTCGCCGAGGTCGAGGGCGCCGTGGAGGTCGGTGCGATCAGCGCGGACATCGTGCGGGGCGGCACCCCTCCGGGCGACGACCGCGGCGTGGAGTCGTCACTGGGCAACCTCGTGGCCGACATGTACCTGTGGGCGACGTCGAACGAGGACTACGCGGGCACACCCGCACAGATCGGGATCATGAACCCCGGCGGCCTGCGCGCGGACCTGCTGTTCGGCGCGGACGGGGTGATGAGCTACCGCGACGTCGCGAACGTGCAGCCGTTCGCCAACACCCTCGTGACCGTGACCCTCACCGGCGCGCAGCTGAAGGCGGTGCTCGAAGAGCAGTGGCAGCCCGACGGCTCGTCGCGTCCCAAGCTGCACCTGGGCGTCTCGGACGGCTTCTCGTACGAGTACGACCCCGCGGCTGCGCGCGGCGCGCGCATCGTGTCGATGTCGCTGAACGGCATCGCGATCGACGCGGCGGACGCCTTCACGGTCGTGACGAACTCGTTCCTCGCCGCAGGCGGCGACAACTTCGTCACCTTCGCCGAGGGCGCCGACAGCACCGACACCGGTCAGATCGACCTGGCGGCGTCCGTCGCGTACTTCGCGGCGCACGAGATCGTCGACCCTGCTCCGCTCGGACGGGCCGCCGCCGTCGGCGACGGCCCCGGCGAGGAGCCCGGCGACGACGAGCCGTGGGCGACGGTCGACGTCGGCACCGGACGCGTCGAGCAGGGCGGCACGCTGGCGGTCGCGGTGTCGGGCCTGCAGCCGGGGCAGCAGATCGCGGCGACGCTGTTCAGCGACCCGGTCGTGGTCACCGGCATCCCCGCCGCGGGCGCCGACGGCACCGTCGCGTTCACCGTGGCGATCCCGGCGGACTTCGATCTGGGCGCGCACACGCTCGTGCTCACCTCGGACGGCTTCGCGCCCATCGAGGTCGCCATCCAGGTCGTCGCCGCGGGCTCACTGCCGGATACGGGCGGGACGTTCCCGGTCGGATTCGTCTCGGTCCTGGCCGCGCTCGCGCTCGCTGCGGGAACGGCCCTGGTCCTGCGGCGCCGCACGCAGTCCGCCTGAGCGACGGCGGATGACGGGAGGTCCCGGGCGCGCTGCGCCCGGGACCTCCTCGCGTGCGCGCCCGCCCTCAGCCGGCGGCCTCCTCCGGGCGCTCCGCGATCGCGTCGGCACCGGCATCCGGAACATATCCGTCGATGTGGCGCTCGTCCGGTCCGTTGTACTCGGACAGCGGACGGATGAGCGCGTTGGATGCCGTCTGCTCCATGGTGTGCGCCGTCCACCCGGTCACGCGCGCGGCGATGAACAGGGGCGTGAAGGTGAGCGTGTCGAAGCCGATGAGGTTGTACGCGGGTCCCGACGGATAGTCGAGGTTCGGGTAGATCCCCTTGCGGCTCACGAACTCGGACTCGAGGGTGTCGTACAGCGCGGCGACCTCGGGGCGGTCGTAGTGCGCGACGAGCGTGTCGAGGGCCGCCTTCATGGTCGGCACGCGCGAGTCGCCGCGCTTGTAGACACGGTGGCCGAAGCCCATGATCTTCCGCTTCTCGGCCAGCGCGGCGTCCAGCCAGCCCGTGACGTTCGCGGCTGAGCCGATCTCGTCGAAGATGTGCAGGACCGCCTCGTTCGCGCCGCCGTGCAGGGGGCCCTTGAGCGCCCCGATCGCACCGACGACGGCGGAGTACAGGTCCGAGAGCGTCGAGGTGATCACGCGAGCCGTGAACGTCGACGCGTTGAAGGAGTGCTCGGCGTACAGCGTCATCGACCGGTTGAAGGCGTCCACGACGATCTCGTCGGACTCCTCACCGAAGGTCATCCAGAGGAAGTTGGCGGAGTAGTCCAGGTCGTCGCGCGGCGCGATGACCTCCTCGCCCCGCCGGCGGCGCTGACCGTAGGCGACGATGGCGGGGAGCGCGGCCCACAGGCGGACGCTGCGGTCCAGGTTCTCCTCGGGGCTGCCGGCCGCGTCGAGCACCGAGGCCGAGCCCGCGGTGTCGGAGGCGCCGATGACGCTGACGGCCGTGCGCACCTCGTCCATCGGGTGCGCGTCCAGCGGCAGCAGATCGATCGCGGCCTTCACCGTGTCGCTCAGCGGCCGGTGGGCGCGTTCGGTCGCGCGCAGCTGCGCGAGCTGCGCGTCGGTCGGCAGTTCACCGTGCCACAGGAGGTAGGCGACGGCTTCGAACGGCTGCGTCGCCGCCAGTTCCTGCACCGGATAGCCCCGGTACAGGAGCGAGTTGGTCTCGGGGTTGACCTTGCTGACGGCCGTGACGTCGGCGACGACGCCCGCCAGTCCCTTCTTGATGTCCGTCATGCGGAAGCTCCCTTGCTCGGTGGCGGCGTATCGAAGCCCGGTGGTTGAGTAGCCGCCGTAGGCGGCGTATCGAAACCGAAGTTGAACACGTTCGTGTCGAAGTGGTTGTACTGCTCGTAGTCGATCAGGTCGTACAGCTCGGCGCGGTGCTGCATCTCGTCGAGGCGACCCGTCAGGTGCCCCTCCGAGGTCAGCGTATCGAGCGCGCGACCGGCCGCGCCCATCGCGATGCGCAGGAGTGAGACCGGCCAGATCACGATGCGGACACCGGCATCCCGCAGCTGGTCGACGGTGAACAGCTCGCTCTTGCCGAACTCCGTCATGTTCGCGAGGATCGGCACGTCCAGCGCGGCCGCCATCGTCTCGAACTCGCCGAGCGTGCGCATCGCCTCGGGGAACACGGCGTCCGCCCCCGCATCGACGAGAGCCTTCGCCCGGTCGATCGCGGCGTCCATCCCCTCGATGGCGCGGATGTCGGTGCGCGCCATGATGAGGAAGTTCGGGTCGCGGCGCGCGTCGACGGCCGCCCGGATGCGCTTGACCGCCGTGTCGGCGTCGACGACGGCCTTGCCGTCGAGGTGGCCGCACCGCTTGGGGTTGACCTGGTCCTCGATGTGGGTGCCCGCCAGCCCCGCGTCCTCGAGCGTCTGGATCGTGCGGGCCACATTCATCGGCTCGCCGAACCCGGTGTCGGCGTCGATGATCGCCGGCAGCTCGGTCATGCGCGCGATCTGCTGGCCGCGGCCGGCGACCTCGGTGAGCGTCGTCAGGCCGATGTCGGGCAGACCGAGGTCGGCCGACAGCACGGCGCCGGAGATGTAGACGCCCTCGAAGCCCTTGCGCTCGATGAGTCGGGCAGACAGCGGGTTGAACGCGCCGGGGAACCGCAGCAGCTCGCCGCTCGCGAGCCGGGCGCGCAGCAGGCGCCGCTTCTCCGCCGCAGGCGTCTGGCTGTACAGCATCAGAACAGACCCTTGGGCGCGGCCGCCAGATCCAGCACGCCGGGCCCGGCGACGATGTTGAGCTCGCGCACCTCGGCTGGGGTGAGCTCGGGCAGGCGCTGGACGAGTGCCAGGAAGCGCTCGATCTCGGCCTCCTCGAGCACGGGCTCGGCGAGGATCCGGAATTTGCGGATGTAGTCGGCGCGGGCGAAGGGGCGTGCACCCAGCGGGTGGGCGTCGGCGACGGCGATCTCGTCGACGACGGTGGTCCCGTCGGCGAGCGCGATCTCGACGCGACCGCCGAACGCCTTCTCCGCGGGATCCTCGGAGTGGTAGCGGCGGGTCCATTCGGCATCCTCGGCCGTCGTGATCTTCTGCCACAGCTCGACGGTGTCGGCGCGCCCCGCGCGCGCGGGCGCGTACGAGTCGACGTGGTGCCAGCCGCCGTCCTGCAGCGCGACCGCGAAGATGTACGGGATCGAGTGGTCGAGGGTCTCCCGGGATGCCGTGGGGTCGTACTTCTGCGGATCGTTCGCACCCGATCCGATCACATAGTGGGTGTGGTGGCTCGTGTGCAGCACGATGGTCGTGACGTTCTTCGGGTCCCGCAGCGCCGGGTGCTCGCCGTGGAGCTTGCGCGCCAGGTCGATCCAGGCCTGCGCCTGATACTCGGCCGAGTGCTCCTTCGTGTAGGAGTCCAGGATGGCGCGCTTGGCCTCGCCGGCGGCGGGCAGGGGCACCTGGTACCCGGCGCCGGGGCCATCGAGCAGCCAGGCGATGACGCCGTCCTCACCCTCGTAGATGGGCGACGGCGAGGTCTGGCCGCGCATCGCCCGGTCGACGGCCTCGACGGCCATCTTGCCGGCGAAGGCGGGGGCGTGCGCCTTCCAGGTGGAGATCTCGCCCTTGCGGCTCTGGCGGGTGGCGGTCGTTGTGTGCAGACCCTGGCCGACGGCCTGGTAGATCGTCTCGGTGTCGAGCCCGAGCAGCGTGCCGATGCCGGCAGCGGCCGACGGGCCGATGTGGGCGACGTGGTCGATCTTGTGCTTGTGCAGGCAGATCGCCCGCACGAGGTCCATCTGGATCTCGTAGCCGGTCGCGATCCCGCGCACCAGCGCACGGCCGTCGGCGCCGACGTGCTGCGCGACGGCGAGGATCGGCGGGATGTTGTCGCCCGGGTGCGAGTACTCCGCGGCGAGGAACGTGTCGTGGTAGTCCAGCTCGCGCACGGCGACCCCGTTGGTCCAGGCCGCCCACTCGGGGCTCGACCTCTCGGCGGCGAGGCCGAAGATCGCGGCACCCTGGCCACCGGTGGACACCGGGTGCGACAGCGCCTGCGCCCGCGAGGCGACGATCGGGCCGCGCGTCAGGGATGCCGCGGCGACGGAGGCGTTGTCGATGACGCGGTTGATGATCATGTCGACGACGTCGGCCTCGACCTCGACGGGGTCGGTCGCGACCTCGGCGATCTTCCACGCGAGCTGACCTTCGCGGGGCAGGTCCTCTTCGCTGCGGTGCACGCGGACGTGGTGGGTGACGGTCATGGGGTGGCCTCCAGAGAATCGAGGATGCTGGTCAGTGCGTTGTGCAGGTGCACGTGGGTGGCGTGGGCGGCGAGTTCGGCGTCACCGGCGGCGATCGCCGATGCGATGAGCCGGTGCTCGTCGACGGAGACCCTGAGGCGCTGCGGGTTGTCCCGCGCGAGGCGGCGCACCCGCACGAGGTGCGTGCGCACGGTGCGCAGCGCGCTCGTCAGGTAGTCGTTGGCGACCGCGGCGTCGACGGCCTCGTCGAAGCGCGAGATGAGGGCGTAGTAGGCGTCGGCGGCGCCGGTGGGGTCGATGCGCGCGAACTCGTCGGCGAGGGCGCCGAAGGCGGCGGCATCGCCGCGCTCGGCGGACAGCCGAGCCGCCGACTCCTCGAGCGCGCGGCGGACTTCGAACAGCTCACGGATGTCCCCGGCGTCGATGTCGGTCACGACGGTGACGCGCGGCGACTGCTGCGCCACCAGGCCGTCGGCGGCGAGGCGGCCCATCGCCTCGCGCAGGGGCGTGCGACTCACCCCGAGGCGGGTCGACTGCTCGACCTCGGCGAGGACCGTGCCCGGCTGCAGAACGCCGGACTGGATCTCATCGAGAAGCGTGGCGTACGCGCGGTCGCTGGCACGCATGGCCTTCCCCTCCTTCGGGATGTCGTCAGTCATAGTGTATACACAATTGCGCGCAGCATGGCGCTGGCATGCGCTTCTGGCCCTCTCGGTATACACAGAACGCGGAGATGTCGCCGTGTGGTCATGTGAGTTCCGGCTCACGCAGCACCCCGGGGCGGGCGCTCGGGGCGTCGGGAGCGGGTAGCGTCGTAGGGTGACCGATGCGTATGTGGTGGCGACCGACGGCGCCTGCAAGGGCAATCCCGGCCCGACCGGCTGGGCCTGGGTCGGCGAGGACGGCCACTGGGCCGCCGGTTCGCTCGTGCAGGGCACCAACAACATCGGCGAGCTGCTCGGCCTACTGCGCGCGATCGAGGACCACGCCGACGTCGAGCACCTGCTCGTGCAGGCCGACTCGAAGTACGCGATCGACACTTACCAGTCCTGGATGGACGGTCACCGCCGCCGCGGCTGGAAGACGTCGACGGGGGCTGCGACCAAGAACCGCGATCTGCTCGAGCAACTGATCGTCGCGCGCGACGCCCGCCGCGCGGCCGGCCTGCCGGACGTCGTGCTCGAGCACGTGCGCGGCCACCGCGGCCACGTGCTCAACGAGTGGGCCGACGAGCGCGCCGTCCGCGCCGCCGAGCACGCCGCGCAGGGCAAGACGAGCGCCTGGTCGTCGCTGGGCGGCGTGCACCCGATCCTCGACGTGTCGGACGCTCCGAAGAAGAAGCGCTGAGACCGGAAGACGAAGGGCACCTCGATGACGGAGATCCTCACCACCGCTGCGGACCTCGACGCGGCGCTCCGCGCCGGGCACCACCCTGACGGCGGACCGGTCCGCGTGCTCGATGTACGCTGGCGACTCGACCGCCCCGACGGGCGCCCGGCGTACCTCGAGGGTCACATTCCCGGCGCGGTATACGTCGATCTCGATACGCAGCTCGCCCGTCACGGCGAACCCGGCGACGGCCGGCATCCGCTCCCGCCGCAGGAGGAGTTCCAGGCGACAGTGCGGTCGTGGGGCATCGACGACGGCGACACCGTCGTCGTCTACGACGATCTGAAGAACCTCTCCAGTGCGCGCGCCTGGTGGCTGCTGCGGTACGCGGGCATCGCGGACGTGCGGCTGCTCGACGGCTCTTATCGAGCCTGGACGGATGCCGGTCTGCCCGTCGAACAGGGCGATCCCGATGCGCCGCGGCCCGGCACGGCGACGGTGCGCTACGGCGCCCTCCCTGTGCTGGGGCTGGACGAGGTGCTCGCGTTCGCTGCCGCAGAGGTACTGCTGGACGCACGCGCCGGCGAGCGATACCGCGGCGATGCGGAGCCGATCGATCCTCGGGCCGGCCACATCCCGGGCGCGCTGTCGGCGCCGACGACAGAGAACATCGGCCCGGACGGCCGCTTCCTCGCTCCGGACGCCCTGCGGCGGCGTTTCACGGCGGTCGGGGTGTCACCGGATCGAGCAGTCGCCGCCTACTGCGGATCGGGGGTGACCGCCGCACACCAGGCGGTCGCGCTGACGCTCGCCGGATTCGAGCCTGCCCTGTACCCGGGCTCGTGGAGCCAGTGGTCGAACCATCCCGAACTCCCGATCGCGACCGGCGACGAGGCAGCGCCGCGCGCGGCGGGATCCTCTCACTGACCCTCCAGAGCCAGCATGAGGGCGGCCGTGCCGTACGACACCGAGCCGCCGGCGGCGGCGGAGCGCTGGACGCGCAGCACGATCTCGCCGTCGGCCCCGGGCTGGATGCCGGTCCAGCGGGCCACGTACCCCTTCACGGTGTTGTCGCCCGTGGAGAATCGGATCGCGTCCGCGGAGCCGGGCGGGTCGGCAATCGTCCCCGTCGATGAGGCGTTGGCGAACCCGGCCGCGCCTTGGAGACTCCAGGTGGTGAACCGGGTGGGATAGTCCCCTGCCACGCCGCCCCTGTTCGCGGTGGCCGCCAGTGTGTAGGTGCGGGCAGGGTCCAGTCCCGTGAACCTGTGGGTGATCCAGTCGTTGACGTTGTCGAACTGGTAGTTGCCCGCGACGTTGACGATGCCCCCGAAGATCTCCGCCGCGTCCCCTGCGGTGGGGGTGACGCCGTGGTTGCCCGCGGGCGAGGCCAGCACCGAGTTCGAGGCGGTGATCATCTGGACACCCGTGGTGATCGCGGTGTCGCCGTAGTCGGTCAGTGCGACCGTGGAGCCTCCGAGGACCTGCGCCGTCGTCAGCTGCACCACGCTTCCCGTCGATGCGCCACCCGTGCTGTTCGTGTCGACGTAGGCCGTCCATCCCGGAGGTGGTGGTGGTGGTGGCGGTGGTGCGGCGATGGTGGCGGCGGCGGGTGTGGAGGCGGCGCTCGTGTTGCCCGCCGCATCGAACGCCACGACCCGGTAGAACCACGTCCCCACCGGACGGCCCGCATCCGCGTAAGAGGTCCCCGCCACCTCAGCGACCCTGTTGCCCGCCGTCGCCGTGAACCCGGCCGTCGCGCCCCGGTGCACCGAGTAACCGGTCACCGCGACATCATCCGTCGCCGCCGCCCACGACAGGGTCACCGTCGTCCCCGACACCGACGCCCCCAGCCCGGCCGGCACCGACGGCGCCGTCGTATCCGACACCACCGACGGCGTGAACGTCAACACCAAGGAAGGCCGATACGAGGCCGCGCTCTGCATCGACCAGAGCCGGACGTTGTCCCCGCCCGAACCCGACATCCGCAGCGTCACCGACGTCCCCAACGACCCCGCCAACGCGTCCGCATCCAAAGCCACCGCATACGCAGTGTTCAGCGCCGTCGCACCCGACAGCGCACCCAACACCCCCGACACCACCGCGGTCGGCCGATTGTTCCAATTGACCGTCGCCTCAGACCACGACCCCGACACCAGATGGAACACATGCTGCTCCGCCGAATGCGCCGTCGCATCATCCGACGTGCGCACATTCAACCTCGCCTGCGTCAACGTCGTCCCCGCCGGCGCCACCGGCAGATCCACCCGGATGAACGACTGGATCGTCCCGTTCGTCAACCGCGACGACAACTGATTCGAACTCCCATACAACGACGTCGGCACCGACTGCGCCACCATCGAATCCGCCGACGGCACAACCGTCACCACCACCGGCTCCCCCACCGGCGGAGGCGGAGGCGGCGGCGGCGGTGGCGGAGGCGCGCCGGTCGTGAACGACCAGGGAGCATTCGCGTTCCCGGCGGCGGAGGCTCCGTGCGCGGCGGAGGCGTACCACTCGTACTCGGTCGACGCGGTCAGCTCCGACCAGGTGACGGAGGCCACCCCGGTCCCCCCGGGAACCGTTGCGGTGCCGATGACCTGCCAGGGTGCCGGCCCGGCATCCATCTCATAGGCGTGGGTGAAGGTGCTGGTCGCGTCGTTCTCGTACAGGCCGGTGCTGGGCGAGTACGTCCTGATGCCGATCGTGTCCGCGGCGGGGTCGAACTCCATGATCCGCAGCAGGCCGTTGCCGCCGTTGATGCGGTTCTGATAGTCGGACAGGTGCATGTGGACGGTCTGGCCGCAGGCATTGGTCTCGCTGCCCCGATAGGCCTCTCCGCTCGTGGGCCCGGCTCCGGTGTAGTTGTGCCCGCTCACGATGAGGAAGACGTTGCAGTGATTCTTCACATAGGTGTTCCAGGCGGCCGCCGCGCCGCCGGAGGGACCGTCCGTGGAGATGCTCCCGTTGGATTCGAGCCACTGGTGCGTGTTGATGATGACCCGGTGCTGGGGGAACTGCGTAAGCACGGCGTCGAGCCACTGCTTGGTCTCGTTCGGGAAGTTGAACTCGATCGACACGATGAGGAAGTCCATCCCCCCAGCGCGCAGGGAGACGTAGTTGTTCTTCCAGCCGCGGTTCGCGTAGCCGCCGGCCTGGTCAGCTGTGACCGCATCGGTGGTGTCGCCCATGTACCCGCCGGCCCAGTCGAAGCGCTGCAGGCTGTCGGGGTGCGGGGCGACGGGGAAGTTCGCGTCGTAGTTGGCTGCGGCCGCGCCGTGGGGCGGCCCGCCGGGGTCGACGTGGACCGTGTTGTAGTCGTGATTGCCCGGCATGATGGCGAAGGTCATGTCCTCGCGCTGCAGGGGGCGCAGCGCGGTCATCGCCTGCGTCCACTCGGAGGCGATTCCGCCCCAGTTGACGATGTCGCCGAGGTGGATGACGGCCTTGATGTTGCGGGTTTCCCGCTGAGCGAGGATCCAGTCCTTCTGCCCCGTGAAGTGCGCCATGTTGGCGCCGATGTAGTTCTGGGTGTCGGGGATCGCGACGATCGTGAACGGCTCGCCGGTTCCGCTGCTCTTCTTGCGCCCGTGGAACGTGACCTCGACGCTCTGACTGCCGGCGTGGGCCACGCCGACGCTCAGCTCGGCGCTCGACGACGCGGGGAGCGCGGAGCCGGCAGCCGGTGCGACGAGCACCGGGACATCGGGCGCGTGGGCGTTGGCGGGGACGCCCTGGAGGCCGAGGGCGGCCGCGAGCACCACCGCCATGCTGTAGCGCAGCGCTCTGCCCGCTGCGCGCGGTGCGCGGCGCGCGCCCGCACCTCCGTCAGACCCCACATCGACGTTCATCGCCATCCCTCTCCCCGCGCAGAGGTGGCAGACAGGCGTCAGCGCCTCGGCGAGGACCCCAAGAAGGGCACCCCGTGTTGGGACACAGGGTAGTCACCTGTACGCACCGGGACAAGGGCCCGACGAGACCGCTCGATCCGCAGGCGTCGGGTCAGCCCGCCTCGCGCAGCAGCTCTTCGAGCCGATCGAGGGCGGGCCGCTGCCCGGCCACGACTCGCGCGCGGGCCTGGGCCACCGGCATCCACTCGACGCGGTCGACCTCGGGAAAGCTCTGCCGGCGGCCCGAGCGCGGCGGCCACTCCAGCTCGAGCGTGCCGAAGGAGAAGTCGGATGCCGTGAACCCGGTGCCATCGGCGACGAACACCGTCACCCGCTTGCCGGACGCGTACGCGAACGTCCCCAGCTCCGCGTAGTCGACATCGGGCGGATCGACGCCGAGCTCCTCGCCGAACTCACGGAGAGCGGCCTCCAGCGCCGACTCGTCCTCGGCGAACTCGCCCTTCGGGATCGACCAGGCGCCGGCGTCCTTCGCGGCCCAGTACGGGCCGCCCATATGTGCGACGAGCACCGACACCCCGCCCGCCCCGTCGAGACGGTAGAGCAGGATGCCGGCGCTCGTGGCGGCCATGACGATCCGGTCAGACAACCCGGGTCTTCGGCGAGACCGAGTACGTCTGCTCGGGATCGGTCACCGCGACCGGCGCGAGGGCGTCGTTGATCGCCGTGACCGTGTCGTCGTCGAGCACGACGCCGGACGCCTTGACGGTGTCCTCGAGCTGCTCGGGACGCGAAGCCCCGACGAGCGCCGCCGACACGTTCGGGTTGTGCAGCACCCAGGCCAGGGCGAGCTGCGGCATCGTGATGCCGGCCTGCTCGGCGATCGGCGTCAGCTTCTGCACGGCGGTGAGGACCTCGTCGCGCAGCAGGTTCTTGATGAACTGCGCGCCGCTCTTCTCGTCGGTCGCCCGCGAGCCCTCAGGCACCGGCTGGCCGGGGAGGTACTTGCCCGTGAGCACCCCCTGGGCCATGGGGGACCACACGATCTGCGAGATGCCGAGCTCTTCGCTGGTCGGGATCACCTTGCCCTCGATGACCCGCCACAGCGCAGAGTACTGGGGCTGATTCGAGACGAACGGGAACCCGAGATCCTTGGCGAGTGCGTGACCGGCGCGCAGCTGCTCGGCGGTCCACTCGCTCACGCCGATGTACAGCGCCTTGCCCTGCCGGACGACGTCGGCGAACGCCTGCATCGTCTCTTCGAGCGGCGTCTCGTAGTCGTAGCGGTGCGCCTGGTACAGATCGACGTAGTCGACACCGAGGCGGCCGAGCGAACCGTTGATGGACTCGAAGATGTGCTTGCGGCTGAGTCCGGTGTCGTTGGGGCCCTTCGGGCCGGTCGGCCAGTAGACCTTAGTGAAGATCTCCAGCGACTCGCGGCGCTGGCCCTTCAGCGCTTCTCCGAGGACGACCTCGGCGGCCGTGTTGGCGTACGTGTCGGCGGTGTCGAACGACGTGATGCCGAGATCGAGCGCCTTGTGCACCGTCGCGATCGCCGCGTCGTTGCCGACCTGCGAGGCGTGCGTCACCCAGTTGCCGTAGGTGATCTCCGAGACCTTGAATCCGCTGTTGCCGAGATAGCGATAGTTGACCATCCCTCCACCCTATGGGCGAGGGAACACCCCGCGGCCGAGAGTGCGGGTATCACCCGTCCTCTCGGCGCAGAGGTTTTCTCTCGCAGACGCCGGGGCGCGCGCGGAGGGGGCGGAAAAGCGTACAAGCGCGAGAGGGCCGCGTGGTCGTACGGTCGGCGCATGGACGTGGACGCGGCGACCCGCACGATGATCGACAACATCCCCGGCAAGACCGGGCGCCCGCTGGAGGAGTGGTTCGTGGTGCTCGATGCGGCCGCGCCGCAGAAGCACGGCGAAGCGCTCGGCCTGCTGAAGTCCGAGCACGGCATGAGTCACGGCTTCGCGAACCTCATCGCGAGACTGCACCGCGAACGCGATCAGGCGCCGGCGACCGGCGACGATCTCGTCGAGGCGCAGTACGCCGGACCCAGAGCCGCGCTGCGGCCGATCTACGAACGCCTCGTCGCGTGCGCGACGGCGCTCGGCGACGATGTGGAGGTGGCGCCGAAGAAGACGGGGGTCTCCCTCCGCCGCCGCAAACAGTTCGCCCTCGTCGAGGCGCCCAGCGCCGCGCGCGTGCGCGTCGGGCTCAACCTGCGCGGCGTCGCCCCCACCGAGCGACTGCATGCCGCCAGCGGCATGTGCACGCACCGGGTCGACGTCACCGCCGTCGACGAGGTGGACGACGAACTGGAAGGCTGGCTCGCCGAGGCCTACGCGCGCGCCTGACCCTCCGACGCGGGCACCTTCTCGAGCGGGATGAAGTGCGCCGCATCCGGCCCGTGCTCCGACACGAGCCGGTAGTACTCGGTGGGCGTCCATCCGCTGAAGCGGCGGAACGCGCGCACGACGTGCGGCTGGTCGTAGTAGCCGGACGCCGCCGCCAGCGCCGCCCACTCCGGTGGTCCGCCTTCGGCGTGTACCGCGTCGAGCAGACGGTGGAACCGCAGCACCTGCGCGTACTGCTTCGGTGTCGTGCCCGCAGCGGCGCGGCACCGCGCGACGAGCCGCTGGTGCGACACCCCGAGCTCCGCGGCCAACGCACCGATCGTCGTCTCCGGGTCGCGTTCGATCGCCGCCAGTGCCGCGCCGGCGACGTCGTCGAGGGGGTGCAGCGGCCGTTCTCGCAGCCACCGATCCGCGGCGGCGAGCGCAGCGTCGGGCAACGTGACGGAACGCAGCGACAAAACGAGGCCGGGGATGCCGGGCAGGAGGGCCCCGGCATCCCGCACCGCTTGGGCCGCCGTCGGAGCGGCGCCGGGCGCGAGCGCGTGCAGGCCCATCGGCGTGAGTTCGATGCCGACGTGGCGGATGAGGGGCGGCGACTCGATCACGAGGAACTCCGACTGCAGCCCCGACACGAACGCCTCGGGCACGACGGACGCCGCGCCGTGGCGATCGTGGATGCGATACGCCTCGGACAGATTGATGATGAGGTGCACGAACGGCAGCGGCAGGATCTTCTCGTAGCGGCGCAGCGGCGGCGTCTCGAGGAACCACAGTCGCGTGACGATGCCCGCCAGCTCCGGCGGCGCGGGTCGCTCCTCGTAGGTCATGCCGCCACGGTACTCGCCGCGAGCCGGCTCAGCCCGCCGCAGCGGCGGCCTTGTCCTCCTCGGTGGCGACGAGCTGACCGCACGCACCATCGATCTCCTTGCCGCGCGTGTCGCGCAGCGTCGTCGGAATGCCGGCGGCGTTGAGCCGGCGCACGAACTCGTTCTGCACCGGCACCTCGGATGCCGTCCAGATCGACCCCGGGGTCGGGTTCAGCGGGATGGGGTTGACGTGGACCCAGCCGCGGCCGCGGGCGTTGAGCTTCTCGGCGAGCAGGTCTGCGCGCCACGAATGGTCGTTCATGTCCTTGATGAGGGCGTACTCGATCGACACGCGGCGACCGGTCTTGTCGAAGTATGCGCGGGCGGCGTCGAGCGCCTCGTCGACCTTCCAGCGCGAGTTGACCGGGATGAGCTCGTCGCGCAGCTCGTCGTCGGGAGCGTGCAGCGACAACGCGAAGGTGACGGGGATCTCCTCGTCCGCGAGCTTGCGGATCGCGGGGACGAGCCCGACCGTGGAGACGGTCACGCCGCGGGCGCTCATGCCCATGCCGTGCTTCTTGTCGGTCATGACGCGCACGGCCTGCATGACCCGCGCGTAGTTGGCCAGCGGCTCGCCCATGCCCATGAACACGATGTTGGTGACGCGCTCGTCGGCGTGACCGACCTTGCGCGGGTCGCGCAGGCCGCCGGCGGCGATGAGCGCGTTGGCCCGGACGATCTGCTCGATGATCTCGGCCGCCGACATGTTGCGGGTCAGTCCGGCCTGTCCCGTCGCGCAGAACGGGCAGTTCATGCCGCACCCGGCCTGGCTCGACACGCACAGCGTGATGCGCCCGGTGTATCGCATGAGCACCGACTCGACCAGGGCGCCGTCGTGGAGCTTCCACAGGAACTTGATCGTGTCGCCGCGGTCCGTCTCCAGGCGCCGCACCTCGGTCAGCAGGGGCGGCAGCATTCCGGCGACGAGTTCGTCCCGGCCGGCGGCCGGCAGGTCGGTCATGCGCTGCGGGTCGTCGGTCCAGTGCTGGAAGTAGTGCTTCTCGAGCTGGGCAGCTCGGAATCCCGGCATCCCGAGCTCTTTCACCCTGTCGACGCGCTGCTCGGGGGTGAGGTCGGCCAGGTGCACCGGAGGCTTGCCGCGCTTGGGCGAGGCGAACTGGAGGAGCGGCCGCCCTTCGGCGTCCTTCTGCTGCGTCCAACCCTCGGCTCTCGGGCGCACCTGCCGGGGGCGCGTCGAGCGCACGGGAGTGGAGTCGGTCATGGATGCCAGAGTACCGAGCCGACCTGCCAGAACGCTGGTCGCGTTAGCGTGGACCCGTGCGCAGCGACATCGAGATCCGACCCATCCGTCCCGCCGACGCGGGCGAGGTGCTGACGGTCCAGCGCGCCGCGTTCGTGCAGGAGGCACTCGTCTACGGCACTCCCGACATGCCACCGCTGACCCAGACGCTCGATGAGCTGCGCGCCGAGCTCACGGACAACCTCGGCTGTGTCGCACTGACCGGCCCCCGCATCGTCGGCGCCGTTCGCGCACGCCTGGACGGCGCACTGCTGCTGCTGATCGGCCGGCTCGCGATCGCGCCCGACCAGCAGGGCGGCGGGATCGGTTCGCGCCTGCTCGCGGCCGTCGAGCAGGCGGGACGGGATGCCGGTGCCGCCGAGGCCGAGCTGTTCACCGGATCGCTGAGCGAGGCGAACCTGCGCCTGTACGCGCGCGAGGGCTACGTCGAGACGGAGCGCGTGGCCGGCGACGACGGAATCGAGCAGGTGTTCCTGCGCAAGCCGCTGGCCTGACCCGCGGCGGCGGAGCCTCTTAGACTGCACGCATGACCGACGATCGCACCGGGGCGGACCCTCCCCGGCGATCCGTCCACAAGGTGCTCAACAACAACGTCGTGATCGCGATCGACGAGACCGGCCGGGAGCGGATCCTGATGGGTCGGGGTCTCGGCTTCCAACTGAGGCCCGACGACGCCATCGACCCCGCCAAGGTGGAGAAGACGTTCGTCCTGGATCAGGACGCCGACACCGAGCAGGCGCAGCGCCTGCTCACGGAGGCACCGTACCGCCTCGTCGAGGCGGTGACGACGGCGGTGGATGCGGCCGAGCGGATGCTCGAGCGCGACCTCGGCAGGCGCATCGTCCTGGCGGTGATCGATCACGTGCAGTTCCTGCTCGAACGCCTCGACCGGGGTCTGCGCGTCCCGGCCACGACGATGCCCGAGCTGCGCGTGCTGCACCCGCAGGAGTTCGCGGCGGCGACCGCGATGGCGAGATCCATCGGCGCGGCCCTCGACCGCGAACTGCCCGAGGAGGAGTCCGTCTTCCTGACGATGCACGTCCTCAACGCGACGCGCGACGAGCCGAACGGCACGGCGGCCCTGCTGTTCCGGCGTGTGCAGCACGTCGTGGCCACGGTCGAGACGGGGCTCGGCGTCGAGCTGGATGTCACCGGGCACGACTACGCACGGTTCATCCTGCACGTGCAGTTCCTGCTGCAGCGTCTCGTGTCACGTTCGATGCTGCGCAGCAGCGACAGCTCGTTCTTCGAGTTCGCCAAGCGCGCATATCCCCGCTCGTTCGAGATCGCCCAGAACGTCGCGGCCTACGTGCGCGAGGCCACCGGTTCGGAGCTGACGGACGAGGAGATCCTCTACCTCGTCGTCCACGTCGAGCGGCTCGCCTCTCGAACCGTCGCTTCTCCGCGAGAGGATCATGCGCTAGAATGAACCGCTGTAGGGCTCCTGTCCTACCGAGATCTCCGGATCGTTACTGCGACAGCAGGCGAAACCTGGACTCACCGAATGCCGCTCCGGCATTCACCGAGTCCAGGTTTTTTTGTTGTCCGAATCGGCGAGCTCGCAGGGTTCACGACCGCGCTCAGCGCGGTGGAGGGAAGGCGGATTCCGATGGCGGACTACGCGAAGACGGCGGCCGGCGTCCTCAAGGGCGTCGGCGGCGAAGAGAATGTGCAGTCGCTCGTGCACTGCGCGACCCGGTTGCGGTTCGTCCTGAAGGACGACGCGAAGGCGGATCCCGTCGCGCTCCAGGGCACCCCCGGCGTGATCACGACCGCGCAGGCCGGCGGGCAGTACCAGGTGGTGATCGGCAACGATGTTCCCGAGGTGTTCGCCGAGATCGGCAAGATCTCGAAGCTCGGCGGACCGGGCGCCGACGGCGGCGCCTCCGACGCACCGAAGGGCAACCTGTTCAACCGGTTCATCTCGATGATCTCGGCGATCTTCACGCCCGTGCTCTGGGCCCTCGCGGGCACCGGCCTGCTCAAGGCCTTCCTGGCCGCGGCCGCCACGTTCGGCTGGATCGACACGGCCACGTCCACCTACGCGGTGCTGTACGCCCTGTCGGATGCGTTCATCCACTTCCTGCCGCTGGCGCTCGCGATCACCGCCGCGCGCTACTTCCACGCCGCGGAGTTCACCTCGCTCGCGATCGCCGGCGCCATGATGTACCCGTCGATCGCGGGCATCGTCGGCGCCGAGGGACTGACCTTCTTCGGCATCCCGTTCACGATGGTCAACTACGTCTCCAGCGTGATCCCGATCATCATCATCGTGTGGCTGCAGAGCCACGCCGAGAAGTTCCTCTACGCCAGGCTGCCCGCCGCCGTCCGCCGCTTCGTGACGCCGATGATCATCGTCCTGATCGGTGTTCCCCTCGTGTTCGTCGTCGTCGGCCCGATCTCCGACCTGCTCAGCGGATGGCTCGGCAGCGGCATCGGCTGGCTCTTCGCGAATGCGCCGTGGCTCGGTGGCGCCATCATGGGCGGCCTGTGGCAGGTGTTCGTGATCTTCGGTCTCCACTGGGGCCTGGTCCCCCTGTTCAACATCGAGTTCCAGACCACCGGTCAGATCCTGCTCATCGCACCGGTGTTCGCCGCGGTCCTGGCCCAGGCCGCCGCGGTCGCCGGAGTCTGGGTGCGCACCCCGAACAGCCGCCTGCGCTCGCTGGCGGCGCCGGCGACGCTCTCGGGCTTCCTGGCCGGGATCACCGAGCCGGCGATCTACGGCGTCAACCTGCCGCTCAAGCGCCCGTTCGCCTTCGGCATCGTCGGCGGTGTCGTCGGTGGCGCGCTCGTGTCGCTCGGCGGGGTCTTCTCGACCAGCTTCGTCGTCCCCTCCGGACTGGCCCTGCCCGCGCTCATCGGCAACGGCAGCATGGCGATGCTCGGCATCGGCCTGGGCGCGGCGATCCTCATTCCGTTCCTGCTCACCGTGCTCGTGGGCTTCAAGGATCCCATCGACGAGGAGCCCGCTGATCCCGATGTGTCGCCGACCGGCAACGACGTGGCGGTGCGCAGCCCGCTCGACGGCACCGTCGTCCCGCTCAGCGAGACCCCGGACGCGGCCTTCGCCGACGGCGGCCTCGGCCAGGGCGTCGCGATCCGGCCCCGCTCCGGAGCGCTCTACGCGCCGTTCGACGCGGTCGTGGTCGCCGCCTTCCCCACCGGTCACGCGATCGGGCTGCGCCACCCGGACGGCGCCGAGCTGCTGATCCACATCGGCATCGACACCGTCCGGCTCGGCGGAGAGCACTTCGCCCTGAAGGTCGCCTCCGGCCAGGAGGTGCGGGCGGGCGATCTCCTCGTCGAGTTCGACGTCGACGCGATCGCCGCCGCCGGATACGACCTGACGACCCCCGTGATCATCACCAACCCGGACCTGTACCCGCACGTGGCCGCACCGGCATCCGGCCCGATCGGCCACGGCGACCCCCTGTTCACCGCGGTGGCGCTCGACTCGGCCGCCGTCGCCCACTAGTCGCGAAGCAAGGAGCATCATCATGACCATCACCTTCCCCGACGGGTTCCTCTGGGGCGGCGCGACCGCCGCCAACCAGCTCGAGGGCGCATTCGACGAGGGCGGCAAGGGCCTGTCGGTCCAGGACGTCCTCCCCGGTGGCGGTGTCGGCGCACCCCGCACCGCGGGCCCGACGCCCGACAACCTCAAACTCGTCGGCATCGACCACTACCACCGCTATGCGGAGGACATCGCGCTGTTCGCCGAGATGGGATTCAAGACCTACCGGTTCTCGATCGCGTGGAGTCGCATCTTCCCGAAGGGCGACGAGACCGAGCCCAACGAAGAGGGCCTCGCCTTCTACGACCGGCTGCTCGACGAGCTCGAGCGCCACGGGATCGAGCCGCTCGTGACCATCTCGCACTACGAGACTCCGCTGCACCTGGCGGAGACGTACGACGGATGGACCGACCGTCGCCTCATCGGCTTCTATGAGACGTACGCCCGCACGCTCTTCGAGCGCTACGGCTCGCGCGTGACGTACTGGCTGACGTTCAACGAGATCAACTCGCTGCTGCACGCGCCGTTCATGAGCGGCGGGATCAGCACGCCGAAGGAGCAGCTGGGCGAGGCCGCGCTGTACCAGGCGATGCACCACGAGCTGGTGGCCTCGGCCCGCGCGACGCGGATCGCCCGCGAGGTCGCGCCGAGCGCGCAGATCGGCTGCATGGTCCTGTCGATGCCGGTCTACCCGCTGACCCCGTCGCCGGAGGACATGCGCGTCGTGATGGAGGCCGACCACGCGAACCTCGTCTACGGCGACGTGCACACGCGCGGCGCCTACCCCGGGTACTTCCTGCGGACGCTTCGCGAGAAGGGCATCGAGCTGGAGATCACCGATCAGGACCGCGAGGACCTCGCGAACACGGTCGACTTCGTCTCGTTCAGCTACTACATGAGCGTCGCGGAGACCGCCGATCCGGCCAAGAAGGTCCCGGGCGCCGGCAACATCATGGGCGGCGTGCCCAACCCGACCCTGCCCGCGAGCGAGTGGGGCTGGCAGATCGACCCGGTCGGCCTGCGCCTCGTCCTCAATCAGTTCTGGGACCGCTGGCAGAAGCCGCTGTTCATCGTCGAGAACGGACTGGGCGCGAAGGACGAGCTGGTCGAGGTCGACGGCGTCAAGACGGTGCTCGACGACTACCGCATCGCGTACCTGAACGACCACCTGGTGCAGGTCGGCGAGGCCCTCGCGGACGGCGTCGAGGTCCTCGGCTACACGAGCTGGGGCTGCATCGACCTGGTGAGCGCCTCGACCGCGCAGCTGAGCAAGCGGTACGGGTTCATCTACGTCGACCGCAATGACGACGGGTCGGGCACGCTCGATCGCTACAAGAAGAAGTCGTTCGACTGGTACGCCGAGGTCATCCGCACCAACGGCGCCAGCCTGAACTCCTGACCCCACCGCCGCGTGCGCTGCGGGCCGGGCCCCCGGCTCGGCCCGGCTCGGCCCGCAGCCACGTGACGTTCAGATTCCCCCGATAGCGTGAACGGACGAGGGCGCGTCGACCGCCCGGATCGGATACCCCACACCCCATGACCGCACAGCGCATCGCCTTCCTCGACGTCGACGGCACGATCCTCGAGCACGGCGGGGTGATCGCCCCCTCCACGGTGACCGCCGTGCGCAGCGCCCGGGCCAACGGACACCTCGTCTACCTGTGCACCGGGCGGGCGGACGGCGACATCCACCCGAAGGTGCGCGAGATCGGCTTCGACGGCGCCATCACCAACGGCGGCGCGTTCGCGACGCGCGGTGACGAGCTGGTCGTGTCCCACCCGATGCCGCGGACCGACACCGAGCGACTCATCGCCTACTTCCTCGAGCACGGCATCCACTACTTCCTGCAGACGCACGAGAACGTGTACGCGAGCGCGGGCATCGGCGACCTGGTCGAGCAGTTCTTCCGGCAGGCGTACCAGCGCCAGGCCGAACACCGGCGCACGCTGGGACTCACGGAAGACGACGCGCCCGCGCCCCTCATCTCCTACCGACCGGTGGCCGAGGCCGACATCGCCACCGTCGCGAAGACGACCTTCATCAGCGAGCGCTCCGACAGCCTCGACCGCGCGCAGGCCGACCTGGGCGACCGGTTCCACGTGATCCCGGGCTCGATCCCGCTACCGGGGGGCTCCAACGGCGAGATCGGCCTGCTCGGCACCAACAAGGGCGCCGCCATCCTCGAGATCCTCGACCTGCTCGGCCTCGACGCCGCGCACGCGATCGGCATCGGCGACAGCTGGAACGACGTCGAGATGTTCGACGTCGTGGGCACGGCCGTGGCGATGGGCAACGCCGACCCCGAGCTGCAGGCGCGCGCCGGTCGCGTCACGACCGCCGTGCTCGACGACGGCGTCTGGAATGCCTTCGTCACGCTCGGCCTGGTCTGAGTCCCGCGCGCACGGCGCCGCATCGATGCCGCCGACGCCGTCGGTCGTCGGTCGGTCGGTTTTCGGGCGGTCGGTCCGCGGGCGGTCCGCGATCGGTCCGCGATCGGTCCGCGGTCGGTCGGTCGTCGGTGGGTCGGTCGGTCGTCGGGCGGTCCACGGTCGGTCGCCGGGCGGTCGATGCGGGTAGCGTGACGGGGTGACCGAAGCGCGAACGTGCCCGAGCTGAGCGCGCTGGGCTGGGCCCTGCTCGCCCTCGGCGCACTCGTGATCGGCCTGTCCAAGGCCGCCCTCCCGGGCGCCGCGACGATCGCCGTCGCACTGTTCGCCGCCGTGCTGCCGGCCAAGCAGTCGACCGGCACGATCCTGCTCCTGCTGATCGTCGGCGACGTGTTCGCCCTGTGGGCGTACCGGCGCCACGCAGATGCCCGGTCGCTGCTGCGCCTCGTCCCGGCCGTTCTGGTCGGGCTGCTGCTGGGCGTCGTCTTCCTCGCGGTCGCCTCCGACGTCGGCGTGCGCCGCGTGATCGGGGTGATCCTGCTCGCGGTCGTCGGCGTGACGCTGTGGCGACGGCGCACGCGCCCGGACGGGCACACGGCCGGCGCGGGCCGCACGGCGGCGGTCGTGTACGGCGGGCTGGGCGGCTTCACGACGATGGTCGCCAACGCCGCCGGGCCGATCATGGCGATGTACTTCCTCGCCGCGCGATTCGAGGTGAAGGCGTTCCTCGGCACGGCCGCGTGGTTCTTCGCGGTCGTGAACATCGCGAAGGTCCCGTTCTCGATCGGGCTCGGACTGATCACGGCGGACGGACTGCTCGTCGTAGCCGTGCTCGTGCCCGCCGTGATCGCCGGCGCGCTGGTCGGCCGCGCGATCGCCTCGCGCATTCCGCAGGCGCTGTTCGACCGGCTCGTGATCGGCGTGACGATCGCCGGAGCCCTGTACCTGCTGCTCGCCCCGGGCGCGGCCTGAGCCCGGGGCGACTCGCCTCAGTCCAGGAAGATGTCCGGGTACAGCTCGGAGTCCGGCGTCCCGGGGACGGCGGCGTAGCCGGAGAAGTCGGTGACACCGGCATCCCGCAGCACGTCCTCGACGATGAGCGTCTGCCCCGTGTAGGTGCGCGCAGGCTTGAGGAGCACTTCGTACGCGGCGTCGGCGTAGATCTCGGGCGTGCGGCTGACCTTCATCATGCGGTCCCCGCCGAGGGCGAACTGCACCGCCGCGGTCGCGATCGTCGTCTCGGGCCACAGCGTGTTGGCACCGATCCCGTCCGCCGCGAACTCGGCGGCGATGCCGAGAGTCGCCATCGTCATGCCGTACTTCGCGAGCGTGTAGCCGGTGTGCGCGCCGAGCCACTTCGGCGTCGGATTCAGCGGCGGGGACAGCGACAGGATGTGCGGATTCTCGGCCGCCCGGAGGATCGGCACGGCGGCGCGCGAGAGCATGAACGTGCCGCGGACGTTGACGTCCTGCATGAGGTCGTACTTCTTCGCCGCGAGGTCGAGCGAGCCGGACAGGTCGATGACCGAGGCGTTGTTGACGACGATGTCGATGCCGTCGAACTCACCCTGCGTCTTGAGGACCGCCTCGGTGACGTCGTCGTCGTTGCGCACATCGCCGACGATCGGCAGCGCATTGCCGCCGGCCGCGCGGATCTGCTCGGCCGCCGAGTGCACGGTGCCCTCGAGCTTGGGGTGCGGGGTGTCGGTCTTGGCCAGCAACGCGATGTTCGCGCCGTCGCGCGCGGCGCGAAGGGCGATCGCGAGGCCGATGCCGCGACTGCCGCCCGAGATCAGGAGCGTCTTGCCGGCGAGCGAGCGCGCGGGATCTGGCGTGGATGTCATGACTGCTCCTTCGACGCGGACTTTCGGGATGCGGCGGCGAACGCCGCGACGCGCACCTGGGACTCCTCGGTGTCGAACGCCGCCCCGATCGAGCGGGCCTCGTCGTCGAGGTTCTCGGCGAAGCTGCGTTCGGCGCCGGCGCGGATCAGGCGCTTGGCCTGACCGTACGCTCCCGTCGCGCCGGCGAGCCAGAACCGGGCGACCTCGAGGGCGCGCGCGGCCGGACCCGCGGAGATCTCGCTGACCAGGCCCCAGTCCAGTGCCGTGTCGCCGTCGATCGTGAGGTCCTGCAGCAGCAGCTTGAGCGCGCGGGTCTGGCCCACGGCCGCCGGCAGGAGCGTCGAGACCGAGAGATCGGGGGTGAGGCCGATGTTCGCGTACTTGCTCACGAACTTCGCCGTCGGCGACGCGATGACGTAGTCGGCCGTGAGCATGAGGCCCAGCCCGCCGCCGGCGACGGAGCCCTCGACGGCGGCGACGATCGGCTTGTCCGACTCGACGAAGGTTCGGATGCCGTCGTGGATCACGTGCGCCATCTCGGTGATCGCCGCACCGCCCTTGCCGGACCCGGCCATCGCGACGACGTCGCCGCCGGCACAGAACGCCCGGCCGGCGGCATCCAGGATGATGGCTCCCACGGTGGGGTCGGCGGTCAGCTCGTGCGCGAGCTCGCGCCACCGCTGTCCCATCTCGAAGTCCATCGCGTTGAGGAACGCCGGACGGTTGAGCGTCATTCGCGCGAGGGGCCCGTCACGGGTCAGCAGGATCGTGTCGCTCATGGTGTGGTCACTCCGATCTCCGGTACGTAATTCAGTCTCCCCGTGTCGAGCCGACGGCGCGACCCGGGGAATTCCGCGGCTGCGCCCGCGCCGCCGCTGCAGCGAGCCTGAATTGTGAACAGCGAGGACGCGGCATTCACTTCGGGGCCATTCGGATGGCGCCGTCGAGGCGGATGGTCTCGCCGTTGAGGTAGTCGTTGTCGACGATGCTCAGCACGAGCTTCGCGTACTCGTCCGGGGCGCCCAGGCGCGACGGGTACGGCACCTGCTGGCCCAGGCTCGCCTGCGCCGCCTCGGGGAGGCTCGCGAGCATCGGTGTCTCCATGATCCCGGGGGCGATCGTGCACACGCGGATGCCGTGACGCGCGAGCTCGCGCGCGATCGGCAGCGTCATCGCGTGGACGCCGCCCTTGCTGGCCGAGTACGCGGGCTGGCCGATCTGGCCGTCGAACGCGGCGACCGATGCGGTGCTGACGATGACGCCGCGGTCTCCGGATGCCGTGGGCTCGGTCTTCGCGATGGCCGCTGACGCCTGGGCGATGACGTTGTAGGTGCCGACGAGGTTGACGCGCACGATCCTCTCGAAGTCGGCCAGCGGTGAAGGGGTACCCTCCCGATCGAGGACCTTCGCGGGCGGAGCGATGCCGGCGCAGTTCACGACGACGCGCAGCGGGCCGTGTGTCGCGGCCTGCGCGACCGCAGCCGCGACCTGGTCGACGTCGGTGACGTCGGCGGCGACGAAGGTTCCGCCCAACTCGGCGGCGATGTCGGCGCCCGGTGATGCGGGAAGGTCGATGATGACGACGTGTGCGCCCTCGGCGGCCAGACGGCGGGCCGTCGCAAGCCCCAGTCCGCTCGCACCGCCCGTGACGATGGCGCTGGATCCGGCGATCTCCATGTGCTCTCCTTCGAACTCGGCACCAGCCTAGCCCGCGGCATTGCGTCTCACGAACGAGGGCACTCAGTGTCACCACGCCCTTCGTGCGAGCGCCGCGGCGCGATCACGGCGGAGGACCTGGCCACGGCGGGCGGGGCGGTGTTGACTGGCGGACATGGAGATCGGGGTGAAGCGGGTCTATGCGGCACCGGCATCCACGGATGGGTTCCGCGTGCTGGTCGACCGGCTGTGGCCGCGGGGCCTGTCGAAGGAACGGGCGGAGATCGCCCTGTGGGCCAAGGACGTCGCGCCGTCCGCGCGGCTGCGGACGGCGTTCCACCACGAGGGCATGACGTGGGACGACTTCGCGCCCGCATATCGCGCGGAGCTCGCGCGCAACGCGGCGGTGGCCGCGCTCCGTGAGACGCTCTCTGCCCACGATGTCGTCACACTCCTGCATGCCGCGGCCGACGAAGAGCGCAACCACGCGCTCCTGCTGCGCGACGCACTCATCCGCTGAGGTCCGCACCGGTCCGCTGCTGAGCCTGGATCGGTGCCGGCGGAGGGCAGGATGGAGGCATGTCGATCCCAGAAGCGGGGATGCCGGTGCCCGCACGGGTGCGCGAACTCGCACGCGGCGCGCGCCTGACCCCGGTGTGGCGCAACGGTGACGGCGGCGTCACCTTCTGCACCGACGATGACCGGTTCATCAAGTACGGCCCCCGCCTCGCCGAGACGAGCATGGCCGGCGAGGCCGAGCGGCTCGCGTGGGCGAACCCGCACATCCGCGTGCCCGAGGTCATCGAGGTCGACGGCGACGACACCCACGAGTGGCTCGTCACCCGGGCCATCCCGGCGCTGTCGGCAGTGGACCCGCGCTGGCGCGCCGAGCCCGCCGTCGCGGTCCGCGCGGTCGGCGAGGGGCTGCGGGCGCTGCACGAGGCGCTGCCGGTCGCCGACTGCCCGTTCGACTGGCGCGTGCCGGGCCGCATCGCGAAGGCCGCGGCCCGCGGCATCCACGTCCCCGACGCGCTGCGCGCCCCGCCGCCCGTCGACCTCCTGGTGGTCTGCCACGGGGATGCCTGCTGCCCCAACACGCTGATCGACGACGGCGGGCGATGGTTCGCGCACGTCGACCTCGGCGCCCTGGGGGTCGGGGACCGATGGGCCGACATCGCCGTGGCCTCCATGAGCACGACGTGGAACTACGGCCCGGGATGGGAAGACGCCCTCGTCACGGCGTACGGCATCGAGCCCGACCGCGAGCGCCTGGCGTACTACCGTGACCTGTGGAACGCGACATGAGCCACCCGCAGATGTTCGACGATGCCGACCCGCTGCTGGAGCGGGTCCGGCGGATCGCGCTGGCCCTCCCCGAGGCGGACACGAAGGTCAGCCATGGCCGGCCGGCATTCTTCACGCAGAAGGTCTTCTGCTACTACGGCGGATCGCAGCGGATCGACGGCGAGTGGATGCCGCACGACGCCGCAATCGTGATCCGCCCCGACCCGGGCGACGAGCCCGCCCTGCGTCAGGATCCGCGATTCTGGGTGCCCGCCTACCTCGGGCCCGCCGGCTGGCTCGGGCTCGACCTCGGCCGCGGAACGGACTGGTCCGAGATCGCCGAACTCATCGACGCCTCGTACCGGGTCACCGCTCCGCGGGGCCTCGTCCGCGAACTCGACGCCCGCTGAGCGCCCGCCTTCGCGCGCCGCGCCCGCGCCACACCGCCACCCCGCGCCCGCGCCGCACCGCAACCGCGCCACTCCCCGGCATCCGCGCCGTAAATCAACAGCGCCGATGCCGGAAACAGGCGCGCCGACGGTGCGCGCCGCCGCCCTACCCGCGCCGAACCCACCGCCACGCCTCCACGCCGCACCGCACGCCGCCACCTCCCCACCCGCGCCGCACCGCGCGTCGCCGCCTCGCCACCCGCGCCGGACCGCCACCGCGCCGCCCCACCCCGCGCCGCGCCGCGCGTCGCCACCTCCCGCCCCGCGCCACACCGCAACCGCGCCGCACCGCGCTGCACCGCAACCGCGCCACTCCCCGGCATCCGCGCCGTAAATCAACAGCGCCAATGCCGGAAACGGGCGCGACGACGATACACGGCACGCCCCCACCCGCGCCGAACCCACCGCCACGCCTCCACGCCGCGCCGCACGCCGCCGCCTCCCCACCCGCGCCGCGCCTCACCCGCGCCGCACGCACCGCCGCGCCGGGCGGGATGCCGGTGCTACGACGGCCCGAGGATGAAGTTCCAGGTGCCGGTCGCCACCGCCGCCGCAACGGCGACGCCGGAGATCGCGGCGCCGATCGCGATGAGCAGCCACTCCCGACCGCCGAACACGGACTCCCGCGCCCACGTCCGGCGGATGGGCGCCCCGAACCCGCGCGCCTCCATCGCCGTGGCGAGCTTCGACCCGCGCCGGATCGACAGCACGAGCAGAGCGAACGCCATGCCGACGAAACGGCGGATCCGTCCGCGATCGGCCACTCCCCGCGCGCGCCGCGCCAGTTCGAGCGCGCGCCAGTCGTCGAGGAAGAGGCCCACCATGCGCAGACCGGCGAGCGCGCCCAGCACGAACCGCGCAGGAAGGCCGAGGATCTGCGCGAGACCGTCGGCGAGATCGGTCGGGTCGACCGTGACGAAGAGGACGACCGACGGCAGCGCGATCGCCAGCACGCGGAAGAACGTGGCGATCGCGAGCTCCAGCGAGCCGTCGCTGACACGGATGACGAGCCACTCGACGTACACCTGTCCCGATGCCTCGCCGTAGAGCACGATCGTCACCGCCGTCAGGGGCGCGGCGAGCCAGACGGGCCAGGTCCGCAGCCAGAACTCCCGCCAGCCGAGGCCGGCGAACAGGAACAGGAGACTCTCCAGCGCCAGCGCGACGGAGGCCGACACCCAGTCGAGCGTCAGGATCAGCGGGATCGCGATCAGTGCGCTCGCGGCCAGCTTCGCGACCGGGTTGATGCGTGCCACGACGCCGGTGCGGGCGTGCGAGTCGAGGAGCGTCACGTCGCCCCGCCGAGCGTGAATCGTCTCGCCTGGAGCGCGGTGACGACCGCCTCGTCGTGCGTGATCGTGACGATCGCGGCGCCGTCGTCGCGCAGCCGCGCCAGCAGCGCGACGAGCTCGGCCCACGTGCGCGCATCCTGGCCGAAGGTCGGCTCATCGAGGACGAGCACCCGCGGCGCGGTCGCGAGGGCCGCGGCCACGGTCAGCCTCCGCTTCTCGCCACCCGACAGCGTGTAGGGGTTCGCACGGGCCAGCGCGGACAGCCGCAGTCGCTCGAGCAGTTCGTCGACACGGGATGCCGTGGCCCCCTCGTCGAGGCCGAGCGCGCGCGGTCCGACCTCGAGCTCCTCGCGCACGGTCGTGGCCAGCAGCTGATGCTCGGGGTCCTGGAAGACAGTGCCGATACGCGTCAGCAGATCCCGTGATCGCCAGTCGATCGGGGCGGGTCCGACACCGGCGGCGAGGACGTCGGCCGCGACGACCGCGCCCGCGGCCGGCGGCAGGAGCCCGGCGAGGGTCAGGCCGAGGGTCGACTTGCCGGCGCCGTTGGGCCCCACGATCGCGAGCGCGGCCCCGGCCTGCACGTCGAGCTCGATCGCCGACGCGACCGGCACGCCGCGTACGCGCTCGACGGCGAGCCCGCGCGCGGACAGCAGCGCCTCGCCCGGTGCGTGCGCGGGCGGCGGCGGCACCGCGGGAGGGATGCCCGGCACCCACACTCCGGCTTCCGCGAGTTCGGCGCCGCGCGCGCCGAGGACCTCGGCGGGCGTGCCGTCGGCGACGACGCCGCCCGACCCGATCACGATGACCCGGCTCACGAGCGGCAGCCACACGTCCACCCGATGCTCGACCACGACGAGAGTGGCGCCGGTGGCGTCCACGATCCGCCCGACGGCGTCGCGCACTTCGGCGACGCCGTCGGGGTCGAGGTTCGCGGTCGGCTCGTCCAGCAGCAGCAGCCCCGGCCGCATCGCGAGCGCTCCCGCGAGTGCGAGCCGCTGCTTCTGACCACCCGACAGTGCCTTGGTCGGCCGGTCCAGCGGGACGTCGAGGCCCACGGCATCCAGCGCTTCGCGCACGCGTAGCCAGATCTCCTCGCGGGGCACGCCCAGGTTCTCGCAGCCGAAGGCGACGTCATCGCCCACCCGCGCGAGGATCACCTGAGAGTCGGGGTCCTGCAGCACCAGTCCGGCGCGGCCCCGCGATGCCGCAGCCGGGCTTCCGTCGATCCTCAGCTCGCCGCGGGACTCACCTTCCTCGTCGCCGCCGAGCACCCCGGCCAGCCCGTGGAGGAGCGTGGACTTGCCCGCGCCGGATGCGCCGAGCAGCAGCACGCGCTCGCCCGGTTCGATCCGCAGGGTGATGTCGGTCAGCGCCCACGCGCGCCGCGATGCGTGGCGCCACCCCCAGCCGTGCACCTCCACTGTCGCGGGAGGGGCGACGGCCGGGCGTGCGCCACCGGTCATCGCGGCGTTCAGACGCGTTCGCGTCGCTCACGCCCGGAGGCGAAGCGATCGAGGGCGCCCGTCGCCGCCAGCCCTCGGGCGAGCAGCCACGAACCGGCGCCGGCGATCACCGCACCGGAGAGCACCGTACTGATGAGGTAGACGACAGTGAACGTCAGATCCGCGCCGGCGAACCAGAGGATCAGGTTGTTGATCCCACCGGCCAGCGCCGCCCCGGCACCGGCGAGGACCGCGACCGGGAGCGTCCAGGCGCGGTAGAAGAACAGCAGGAAGATCAGTTCTGCGCCCAGACCCTGCACAAGGCCCGCCTCGATCGTGAGGAACCCGCCCCACTGGTTGCCGATGAGCGCGGAGAGCACGGCGGCGAGGGTCTCGGTGTAGATCGCGGCGCCGGGCTTGCGGATGATGAGCGCGCCGAGCACGCCGGCGAACAGCCACGGCCCGTCGAGCAGACCCTGCAGGCCGGGCAGCAGCGGCTCGAGGAGCACCTTGGGGCCGACGTAGCCGAGACCCCAGGCCCAGAAGATCAGACCGGACGCGACGCCGATGACGCTGGCGACGACGATGTCGACGACCCTCCAGCGGAAGCGGCTCGGGGCTGCGGTGGTGGTGGACGAAGACGTGGACGTGCTCATCGATGCTCCTCCCTGCGCCGGCATGATCCGGATCAGGTTCGACGGTCGAAGCGTGGATCGCTTCCTCTCAGCCCGGCTCACCGGACTCCCGTGGTTGTGTCTTGAGTATAGTCCTCGCCGCGGGCGGGGTATTTTGGGTCGGTGACCATGGAAGACGCGCCGGCCGTGTCGCGTCGTGAGCTGCGCGCGCAGCGACGCGCCGCGAAGAGTGCCGCGCCCGTGGACGCGCAGAGCGCGACGACCGACCCCGACGGCGCGGCGACGGATGAGGATGCCCTCGATGCGCTCGTCGCGGCCGCATCGGGCGCCGGTCACCGGGTCGCCCTCGGCTGGGTCGACGACGAGCACCTCTCCGTCACGGCATCCCTCCCCGCCGGCGCCGCACCGGATCTGCTCGCCCGCCGCCCGCGCCGCTCACCGCTGCGCGCGGGTGTGGTGGTGCCGATCGTGACGGTGCTCGGGCTGGCCGCGGCGTACACCGGCACGACGCTGCTGTGGCCGCTGCACGCCGTCGCGCCGACCGTGCAGGCCGCGGCGATCACCGCACCGAGCGCCGCGCTGTCGGCGATCGAATGGCCCGAGGACGGCTCGGCCGCGCTCGGCATCGCCGGCATCACGGGCGCGCTCTCGTCGACCGTCGACGCCGACGCCGACGCGATCGCGAGCATCACGAAGGTGGTCACGGCACTCGTGGTACTGGACGCGATGCCGCTCGCGTACGGCCAGCAGGGACCGGAGTTCCGGTTCACCTCGCGTGACCGGACGACCTACTGGAACTACCTCCGGCGCGACGAGTCCGCACTGGATGTCCCCGTCGGTGGAGCGCTGACGCAGTACCAGCTGCTGCAGGGCATCCTCATCGCGTCGGCCGGCAACTACGCCGACCGGCTCGCGTCCGAGCTCTGGCCCTCCGATGCGATCTTCGCGCAGGCCGCGCAGCGGTGGCTCGACCGGCAGGGTCTCCACGGGATCACCGTCGTGGAGCCCACCGGCATCGACCGGGGCAATACCGCGACGCCTGAAGCGCTGCTCGCGCTGGCCGCGAAGGCGATGGCCCATCCCGTCATCGTCGAGATCGTCGGCACGCGCACCGCCGTGCTCCCCGGCGCCGGCACGATCGAGAACACGAACGACCTGCTCACCGATCCCGCGGTGGTCGGCATCAAGACCGGCGGGCTGCGCGGCCACTACAACCTGCTCGCCGCGAAGGACGTCGCCGTCGGCGACACCGCCGTCCGGCTCTACGCGGCCGTACTCGGCCAGCCCACCGACGCGTTGCGCGACGGTGAGACCGAGCGCCTGCTGACCGAGCTGACCGCCGAGGTCTCACAGCAGGCCGTGCTGCCGGCCGGCACAGTCGCGGGCGTCGTGAGCACGCTGTGGGGCGTCCGCGTGGACGCGGTGACGGATGCCGATGCCGCGGTCGTGCTGTGGAACGGCGACGCCGCGACACCCGCGGCCTCGTTCACCCTCGACGACGCCGAGGCCGCCGACGATCCCGTCGGCGCGCTGACCCTCACCGGACCGCTCGGCAGCGCGAGCGTCGGCGTGCGCCTGAGCGCGGACATCCCCCCACCCGACGCCTGGTGGCGCCTCACCCACCCGCTGCAGCTGTTCGGCCTCGCCGGCTGACGCGCTGCCGGTCGGCGCGGGCCGTTCGCGCTGATCGGCGATGTCGCCGCTGGCTTCGGGGTCGGTGCCGACGGGGCGGCGTCGTCGGGTCGGCGTCACCGGGTCGGCGTCGTCGGGTCGGCGCCGTCGGGGCGGCGCCGTCGGGGCGGCGTCATCGGGTCGGCGTCGTCGGGTCGGCGTCATCGGGTCGGCGTCGTCGGTACGTGTCACAGAACCCGCGACCTCGGCCCCCGGCATCCACGACCGCCTCGCCCGCGAGACCGCTCATATGTCGGCATTTCGACCCGAAAACGCGACATATGCGCAGTCTCGCGAACGCAGCGGCGCCGCGGCGCCGCCGGCGTCAGAAGGGCCAGACGAACGGCACCCACAGCACCGCGACGGCGAGGAACGCGAACATCAGCGGCAGGCCGAGCCGCCAGTAGTCGCCGAAGCGGTATCCGCCCGGCTGCATCACCATGAGGTTCGCGGGCGTCGCGACCGGGGTGAGGAAGGCGGCGGCGCCGGCCACGGTGAGGGCCATCATGAACGGCTGGATGCTGAGATCCAGCGCCTGCGAGATCGCCACCGCGATCGGGGCGACGACCAGGACGGTGGCGACGTTCGAGATGAACTGCCCGAGCACCATCGTCAGGACGCACAGCACGAGCAGGGCGAGATGCGGCGAGGTCGTGCCGATGGCGGCGAGCACCAGGTCGGCGACGCGGCCGGCGGCGCCGGTCGTGATGAAGGCCGACGACAGCGGGATCATCCCGGCGATGAGGATGATCGTCGTCCACGAGATGGAACGGTACGTCTGCGGGATGGTGAGCACTCCCGTGACGATCATGGCGCCCGCCGCCAGGAGCCCCGCGGCCGCGGGCGGGACGAGTCCCGACACCAGCAGGGCGACCATCAGGCCCAGGATCACCAGCGCCCGGCGCGCACCGCGCCCGAGGGGGACGGCGCGCTGCAGCGACTGCGGCGGTGTGACCGCGATGACGTCCGGCGACGACGTGTAGCGGTGCAGCGCCGCCCACGGGCCCTGGACGAGCACGGCGTCACCGGCCTGCAGCGTGAGCGATCCGGCGACGCCCGTCCCCCGCGACGCGTTCGGGCCCTCGTCCTCACCGCGCCGCAGCGCGAGGATCACGAGGTCCTCGTTCGTCGTCGTCATGCCCGCCGAGACGGTGCGCCCGATCAGGGACGAGCGGGGCGCGACGAGGACCTCCGCGACGCCCTCGCTCGCGGTGAACAGGGTGCCGGTGTCGATGTCGACGGCGTAGCTCTCGCGCAGCGTGCGGGCGTGCTCGTGGGGGTCGGGGGCGACGTCGGCGAAACGGTCGGGGGTGCGGTCCGGGAGCAGGCGATCTCCGAACAGCGTGACGATCAGGATCGTGCAGATCACCAGCGGGATGCCGGCGAGCGCGAACTCGAAGAACCCGAACGCGCGACCGCCGGCGGCCACGGCGGCCTCGGAGACGACGATGTTCACGGGCGTGCCGGTCAGGGTCAGCAGCGATCCGGCGCTCGCGGCGAACGCGAGCGGGATGAGCATCTTCGACGGCACCAGTCCGGCCCGGACGGCGACGACCACGACGACCGGCAGCAGCGCCGCGACCGCGCCGTTGATGCTGATGAACGCCGACAGGACCGCGGCCATCGCACCGACGATCACCGTCAGGCGCGCGCGCCCGCGCCCGGCGCGTGTGATCACCTGATGCCCCAGCCAGGCGGTGACGCCCGTCGCGTCGAGCGCCTCGCTCACCACGAACAGCGAGGCGATGAACAAGACGGTGGGATCACCGAATCCGGCGAACGCCTGCGGGAGCGTGAGGACCCCGGTCGCCCACAGCGCGAGCGCGACCCCGATCGACACGACGGCCAGCGGGATCCGCCCGCTGACGAAGGCGATGACCGCGAGCCCCAGGATGAGGAAGGTCCAGGTGGCCGGGTCCATGCGTTCACCCTAACGAGTGCGGCCACCCCTCCGGCACACCAAGAAGAGACGACGACCAGACGAGCAGCAGACGAAGCGCAGACGACCGGACGAAGCGCAGACGATCAGACGAAGCGGACCGTCTGCTGCAGCCGCGTGCGGATGTCGAACAGCTCGTTCCCGCCGATGTCCCGGGCACCGGTGACCCCGCGTCGCAGCAGCGTCGTGAGCGCCGACTGCGCCACGATCGCGACGGGGAGTCCCTTCAGCCTGCCGACCTCGTCGATGGCGACGGCGACGTCGTCGTCGGGGAGCACGACGATCGCGGCGCTGAACTTCACGCGCGCGGCGCGTGCGAGTGCACGAGCGCGCAGGACGAGGGATGCCGCGGGCGCGCCGGCCACGGCATCCCCGATGATCTCTCCCCGACGCGTCCGGACAGGACCGCCGAAGTCCTCGGACAGCACGGCGTACAGGCCGCTCGGCCCGAGAACGATGTGGTCGAGCTTCGCGCTCGGGTCGCGGGGGTCGGCGGCGACATCGTGCCACACGGTGTACCCCATTCCGAGGTCGGCGACGACGCGGGCCGTCGCCTCCTCGGCGAGCGCGTCGGCCAGCAGCTGCCGCAGCTCGCGCGGCGCGGTGCGCACGAGCGCCGGATCGTACGGGTCCTCGAGCGTGACCCCGCGCCCCGCCCACTCGCGCATGAGGGTGAGGTAGCGCTCCCGGTGCCAGCCGCCCGGGTGGCCGAACGAACGGGCCCGCGGGCGGGTGTCGGCGGCGCGCGGGCGCCACTGCGGCGCACCCGGCTCTGCGGCATCGGTGTTGCCCGCACGCGATCCCGGGCCGAACGATCCGGCGCCGAACCCGTGGCCGCGGTCGTACGCGGCGCGGGCGTCGGGCGTGCCGATCAGCTCCCACGCGCGCTGCACCTGCACGAACAGCGCCGCATCGCCGCCCGTGTCGGGATGCGTCTGGCGCAGGCGCAGGCGGTAGGCCCGGCGAAGCGCCTCATCGTCGGCGTCGGGCGGGACGGCGAGGACCTCGTACGCCGAGGCGGAGAGGGGGCTGTCGAACAACGTCAGCCCCAGAGCGGGGTCTCGGGGGTGTACGCGAGCGCGTCCGCCGCGATGTCCGCGGGCAGGTCGGCGAACGTCGCCGGCCGCCAGGACGGGGCACGGTCCTTGTCGACCAGCTGCGCGCGGATGCCCTCGACCAGATCGGGCTGCGTATGCGCGAACCACATGACGAGCCCGTACTCCTGCGCGAGTGCCGCGCGCAGGCCGGGCAGTTCGCGCGCGGAGCGGACGGCTGCGAGCGTCACAGCCAGGCCGGTCGGCGAGAGTTCGGCGAGCGTGTCGGCGGCGGCGGATGCCGCGAGCTCGGGGCGTGCGCGCAGCCGCTCGATGATCTCGGGCACCGTGGCGGCGGCGAAGGCGTCGTCGATCCACGGCCGGGCCGCCTCGAGCGCCGAGGCCCCCGGCACCGCGGCCAGCTCCTCCGGCACCTCCCCCGCGACCTCGCCGAGGCGGTCGCTGGGCACGAGCACGTCGGCGAAGCCCGCGTGGATCGCGTCCGCGGCATCCATCGTCGCGCCGGTCAGTCCCAGGTACTCGCCGGTGCGGCCGGGGGCGTGGGCGAGCAGCCACGTGCCGCCCACGTCGGGCGTGAAGCCGATGCGCGTCTCGGGCATCGCGAGCCTCGAGCGCTCGGTGACGACCCGCACGGCGGCGTGACCGGCCAGTCCGATCCCCCCGCCCATCGTGATGCCGTCGGCGAGCGCGACGAACGGCTTCGGGTACTCGGCGATACGCGCGTTGAGTGCGTACTCGGCGCGGAAGAACTCGCCGACGTCGGCGGGATGGCCCGCGACGATCTGCGCGTACAGCCCGCGCACGTCTCCGCCGGCGCACAGGCCCCGGTCGCCCGCCCCGTCGAGGACGACGACCCGGACGGACGGGTCGTGCTCCCACGCGTCGAGCGCGGCGGCCAAATCCCGGATCATCGCCAGATCGAGCGCGTTGATCGCGCGCGGGCGGTCGAGGGTGAGGCGCCCGATGCCGCCTTCGGCGCGCACGCGGACGTTCGATGTCGGTGAGTCACTCACCTCCGCAACGTTACCCGTGCGCGCCGGGCACGGAGCGGCCCCGGCTGAGCGCATGTTCGGCGCGGTTCGGCCGGGCACCGCCCGGTATCCGCCAGGATGGAGGGGACCGCCCCCGATGAGAGGCTCCGCATGCCCGAAGGACATGTCCTCGAGTTCACCGAGGTGACCAAGACATTCGGCCCCGTGACCGCCGTCGACGGCTTCTCGGCACGCGTCGAACCCGGCGTCGTGACCGGGTTCCTCGGTCCCAACGGCGCCGGCAAGACCACGAGCCTGCGGATCCTGCTGGGTCTGGTCGGCACGTCTTCGGGCACCGCCACGATCGGCGGCAAGCGCTACCGCGACCTGCGACACCCCCTCCAGACCGTCGGTGCGGCCCTCGAGGCGTCGAGCTTCCACCCCGGACGCACCGCCGCGAACCACCTCGCCGTCTACGCGCGGGCCTCCGGCCTGCCGCGCGCCCGCGTGGACGAGGCGCTCGGGCTGGTCGGTCTCGGCGATGTCGCCGGACGCAAGGTCGGCGGCTTCTCGCTCGGCATGCGCCAGCGGCTCGGACTGGCCTATACGCTGCTGGGCGATCCGGGCGTCCTCGTGCTCGACGAGCCGGCGAACGGGCTCGATCCCGAGGGCATCAAGTGGATGCGCGGGTTCCTGCGCGAGCTCGCCCGCCAGGGACGCACGGTGCTCGTCTCCTCGCACCTGCTCGCCGAGATCCAGCAGAGCGCCGACGCCCTGCTGGTCATCGCGCGCGGGCGCCTCGTCTTCCAGGGCGCGCTCGACGAGCTGACGACCCAGGACGAGCACGCGACGCTCGTCGACGCTCCCGACCGTGCCGCGCTGACGACGGCGCTGACGGATGCCGGCGTCCCCTACGAGGTCCTCCGCTCCGGCCTGTCCGTGCCCGGCGCCGAGCCTGCCGCCGTCGGGGCGATCGCCGCGACCGCCGGCATCGCGCTCTCCGCCCTGCAGCGTCGTGGGCCGGCGCTCGAAGAGGTCTTCCTGGCGCTCGTCAACGGCGAACGGGTGCATCCCTCCGCCGGCGACGCCCCCGACCCGCAGCCCGATCCGCAGCCTGACCCGCAGCCTGATCCGCATACCGACGCCGTTGAGGAAGGGGACGTGCGATGAGCCTCGTCAACGCCACCCGCTCCGAGCTGGCCAAGCAGTTCACCACCTCGATGTGGTGGATCCTCGCGATCGTGCTCGTCGCGTACGTCGGCAGCACCGCGGCCGGCCTCGCCGCAGCCTTCGGCGCGAACGCCACGGGCGCGCTGCCCGGCAGCGGCTCGGGCATCCCGGCCCTGCCCGAAGCGGCGATCCCGCCGTTGCTGTACAGCCTGACGACGGCCGTCGGGTACGTCTTCCCGCTGCTGATCGGCGTGCTGATCGTCACGGGCGAGTTCCGCCACATGACCCTGACCCCGACGTTCCTGGCGACGCCGCGCCGCGGCATCGCACTGGGCGGCAAGGTCGTGGCCGGCGTCGGGATGGGCGTCGTCTACGCGCTGATCGCCCTGGTGACCGTCGTGGGTGCGAGCGCCGGCATCCTGACCGCCTTCGGCAGCGCGACGCTGCTGGATGAGGCCGACACGTGGGCGATGCTCGGACGCATCGTGCTGTCCTTCGTGCTGTGGACCCTCGTCGGCATCGGCATCGGCACGCTCGTGCGCAACCAGGTCGCCGCGATCGTCGGCGTGATCGCGTTCACCCAGTTCGTCGAGCCGATCGTCCGTCTCGTCGGCGGCATCGTCGACGGCGTCAGCGCGATCACCCGGTTCCTGCCGGGTGCCGCCTCGGACGCCCTCGTCGGGGCGAGCATCTACACGAGCCTGGCGTCGACCGGTGACGCCGGCCTGGACTGGTGGGCGGGCGGCCTCATGCTGCTCGGCTACGCGGGCGTGCTGCTCGTGCTCGGCTTCGTCTTCAGCTGGCGCCGCGACGTCACCTGAGCCTCGTCCGCCGGGACTCAGGCGGTGGCGGGCGCCGTCTTCGGTGCCCGCGCCCGCTTCGGGCGAGGGGATGCCGTGGGAGTCGGCGCCGTGATCTCCGCGACGTCGACCGGTTCGCCCTCTCCCTCCAGACGCAGCGCCTGGGCGAGCGCCAGGCCGTGCCGTGTCGTCAGGACGATGCGCTGGAACTCCGCATCGCCGTCGAGGTCGATGACGACGCCGGGCTTGCGCCGGCGGACGATGACGAAGTCGCTTCCGCCGGCTGACTTCCACGTGCCCATCGCGACGACGCCGCGCACGTGCGTGCCGGGGCTGGGAATGCCGCGCAACCAGGTCCACGGGTCGTCGGTGAGCTGCACCTTGCGGATGTGTGCGCGTTCGACGGTCAGGTCGCCCTTGCGGAAGGCGAGCGCCCGCTCCGTGAGCGAGAGCACGACATCCAGCTGCGTCGAGTCGAGCAGCAGAGTCACCATGCGCTCAAGTCTGCCAGCGTCCGGGTCGCCCTGTCCTCCCAGACGGGCAACGATCCGGTCTCAGAGCGCGAACTCGTCCGCCGCGTGGGGCAGGGGGAAGTGCGAGACGGCGTCGATGAGGCTCTCCACGGTCTGCTCGCGCGCGACCACCTGCACGCCGAGCCCCGCCTTGCGAGCGTCCTTGGCCGTGCGGGGTCCGATCGCCGCGATCACCGTGCCCTCGGGGATGTCGGGGAACTGCTCCTGCACCTGCTCGGCGACGGAGCCGCTCGTGACGAGGATCGCGTTGATGCGTCCCGATCGCACGTCGGCGGCGATCCGCTCGGTAACGGGGACGCCGACGGTGCGATACGCGACGACACTGCGCACGTCGTGCCCGGCCTCGGTGAGCCGGCGCGTCAGGACGGGCTTGGCGACCTCGCTGCGCAGCGTGAGGATGCGCCTCGGCGCCGGCTCCAGGCCGATGAGCTGCGCGGCCATGCCGGCGGCGGAGTTGTCCTCGTCGGGGACGAGGTCGACGCTGTACCCGACGGCGCTGAGTGCCGCGGCCGTCGTCTCGCCCACCGCGGCCACGCGAGTGGATGCCGGAATCCGCGCGCGGTAGGCGTAGAGCACGTCGACGGTGGTCGCACTGGTCAGGGTGACCCAGTCGAAGGCGCCGTCCGCCAGATCCGCCAGAGACTGCTCGAGCGTGGCCTGATCGGTCGACGGTGCGAAGTTGATGAGCGGCGCCACGACCGGGATCGCTCCCTGCGTCCGCAGCGTCGCCGCGACGCTGTCGCCCCAGGGGCCGCCGCGCGGGACGAGCACGCGCCAGCCGGTGAGGGGCTTGGCGGCGGCCGCGGGCTGTGCGTTCATGGGTCGACTCTCGTATTCACGTGGTCGGCCGCCCAACGTTCGAGCGGCCGACGATGCGGTCCGACGCGCGCGCGGACGCGTGCGTTTCGGGTTCGCATCGCCGGCAGCATCCGCATCATCGCCGCTGCCTTTGGGAATCGAGCATACCCCCGCTGACGCGGGGCGCGGAGTCAGCGCGTGTACAGGCGGACGAAACCCCACACGGCCAGACCGACCAGCGCGGCCGCCCCGACGGCCGCGGCCGCCGCTCCTGTGGGGCTCCGACGGGCGAATCGCTTCGCGCCGGCGATGCCCCGCTCGGTGGCCCGGGCCGCGCGCTTGGGGACGTTCGCCTTCTCTTCGATGGCCGACAGCGCCGCCTTCAGCTCAGCGCGGGCGCGCTCGACCGGGTCGGTGATGCCGAGGGGGACGGCGGTACGGGGAAGCTCAGAACTCATTGGCCACGTCCTTCACGATGCGGGCGTCGGCGGACAGCGCCTTCGCCGGGTTCTCGGAGCGGGTCAGCCGCTTGAACCGCGCGATGCCCAGGAGCGCGAAGACGACCGCGACGACCAGCAGCAGCACGAAGACGATCAGCGCCGCCAGCCATGCCGGCATCCACGAGGACAGCCCGATGATGGCGAACGCGCCCAGCGCCGGAATCGCCCAGAACAGCAGGAACAGGGCGATGAAGAACCAGGCGCCGCCCATGCCGGCATCTTTGCCCGCCCGCTTGGCCCAGCGCTTGGCCGCGTCGATCTCGGCCGTGACGAGGTTGCGGACGAGCTCCGGCAGCTCGCCGATCAGCGTCAGCAGGCTGTCGTCGTTGCGATCACGGAAGCCGCGAGGCGTGCTCATGTCAGCTGTCCGCCGCCTTCTTGACCTCGTCCGCGACCTTCTCCGCCGCCTTCTTGACCTCGTCCGCCGTGACCTCGGCGCCGCGCGCGACGTCGTCGGCCGAGGCGCGGCCCGCCTTGATCGCGGCGTCCAGCTTCTGTCCGGCGCTGCCCTGCTTGGTGGCGGCCCTGGTCACCTTGACGGCGCCGTCCCACAGCGCACTGGGCAGGGCGAGGGCGGCAGACGTGCCGAGATCCTTCACCCTGTCGACCTGCTTCTGCACGGGGTCGGTGTTCCAGACCTTCAGGAAGCCCGACTTGATCTGCTCATACCGCTCCCGGCCGGCCCGGGAGCCGAGCACGTATCCCGCGGCCAGTCCGACGACGATTCCGATCTTGCCCCTCATGGGGTCTCCTCACGTTCGTACGGATGGTGGTGTCTCTCCAGGGTAACCCCGTATGCCGTTCGAGGCATCAACCCCTGGACACGGCCGTCATCCGGCGCTATCGTGTCGCGTCGCACCCCACAGCGCGGTGCTGCGGGCGCCGTCGGCGACCGCGATCGCGTCGGCGGCGGTGCGAGCGAGACCGCTGCCGCCGAGCCAGGCGCCGGCGACCGCGAGACCGGGCACCGCCGCGACGGCGGCGCGCAGTCGCGCGTCGTCGCGATCGAGGGCGGATGACGGGAGCGCGCGGGTGCGCACGGCGCGATGGGCCGCCCGCACGTCGCCCGGGCCGACGGCGACTCCCAGCAGCGTCGCGGCTTCGCGCAGCGCGAGGTCCACGGCATCCCGTTCATCTCGGTCGTCGCCCGGGTCGGCGGGCAGTTCGACGCGCACGAGGTGTCGACCGGGGCCGGCGGCCGCCGCGAGCTCCGGCCAGGTCGCCGTGAGGTGGTGCACGGCCGTGGCCGTCGCGGTGCCCGGCACGGCGAAGACCGCGTGACCGCGCGGGCGGTCGTCGAGCGCGGCGCTCGCCAGGACGAGCGTGACGACGTCGACGTCGGGGGGCGAGACCGGCTCGCCCGCGAGGGCGGCGACGTGCGGGCTGAGGAGGCGTCGCGCCTCGCGCTCCGGCGTGCACACGATCACGATGTCCGCGGGGATCGGATCGATGTCCGCGTCGTCGGAGCCGGTGTCCTCGGAGCCGGTGTCCTCGGGGCCGGTGCCGGTCGAGCGCGCGTCGTCGGAGCCGGCGTCGGGCGCGACCCGCCAGCGGTCGCCGTCCCGCTCGAGGGAGGCGACGCGGACGCCGGTGCGCACGACGGCGTCGAGGTCGCCGAGGCGCGCGACCAACGCTGCCACGAGACTGCCCATCCCGCCCCCGAGGGTCGCTCGCGCCGGCGCGGCCGGCCTTGGCAGCTGAGCGACGGCTCCGGCGAGAGAACCGGTGCGGGTGAGGGCGCTGTTGAGCCCCGGCACGGCACGGTCAACGTCGACGCGATCGGGCAGGATGCCGTAGATCCCGTGGGCGAGCGGGGCGACGAGGCGGTCGGCCACGCGCACGCCCATGCGCGTGCGGACGAGTGCCCCGAGACTCCGCGCGTGACCGATCGTCAGCGGAGGCCGGAGCTTGTCGAGGTAGGCGCGCCAGGCGCCGGCCCAGCCGATGACGGCGCGCACATCGTCGGCCCACGGATTGGCCGGGATGCCGAGGATCGTGTCCGCGGGCAGCGGCGCCGAACCGGCGGGACCGGCGATCCAGCGCGTCCCGGGCAGCGGGCTCTCGACGTCGCCCCGCAGCCCGAGCTCGTCGATGAGCGCGGCCAGCTCCGTGCCGTCGGTCGCGAACGAGTCCGCCCCCACGTCGACGGTGAGCCCGTCGAGCTCGGCGGTCGCGATCGTCCCGCCGCACGCGTCGGCGGCCTCGAGGACCGTGACGGCCAGCCCGACCTTCGCGCACTCCAGCGCGGCGACGAGCCCGGCGATGCCCCCGCCGACCACGACGACGCCGGTGCGATGGGCGTGCTCGATGAGGTCGCGGGCGGCGCTGTCAGACATGCCCTCCATCCTCCCACCCCGTCGGGATCGCCCCCTCGCGCCGACCGGGTGGGCGGTCACGCGGAGGCCGCCGGCCCCGGCGTGTTGAGAGCGTCCGCCCGGTGCCAGTCGCGGCCACGACCGGCGAGTCGGATGCCGCTGTCGCAGCGATCCGCGCAAGAGCGAACGCACTCGGCTTGGAGATCGCATCCGCGTGTCTCAGGCTGAGCGCGAGGTCACCACCGCGCAATCGCACGCAATCGGACTGCCGCTTCCGCTGCTGAAAGCCGGCTTGTCTCGAGTAGACGCTCACCGGCCTCCGCCACAGCGCCCGCGCAGTCGGGATGCCGCTGACAAACTGTCAGCATGGCCTTGCACATCACCGGAGACGACGCCGCCGACCGCCTCCTCACCGATGACCCCCTCGCGCTGCTGATCGGGATGCTGCTCGACCAGCAAGTGCGCTAACCACGGGCAAGCCCCCGCATGATGCAACGGCTTCGATTCCGTAACCTTTCCGCATGATTGCATCGGGCGAACGGCTGAGGGTCGTGTCATTGCTGTGGCACGAGATCCAGCAGGTGCGCCCGGAATCGCGTATCCTCATCGCCCTCGATGGATTCGACGGATCAGGCAAGTCGCATCTATCCTCCGAGATTGCGGAGCACGCCAAGACCGTGAGTGGCCGACCGCTCGTCCGAGCCAGCATCGACGGCTTCCACCACCCCCGCAACGTACGCCGGAAAGCGGGGTCCGGCCCCGAGGGGTTCTACCACGGCTCCTACCGCTATCCGGAGTTTCGCAGATGCGTGGTTGAACCGCTGCGGCGCGGCGCCCCAATCAAGCCGGCGATCTGGGACGTCGCCCAGGACGAACCGGTCAACACGAACCCCGTGTCGGTGCCGCCCCGAGCGATCGTGCTCGTTGACGGGATCTTCCTGCACCGACCGGAACTCGTCGATGTCTGGGACGCGACCGTCTGGCTGGAGGTGCCTTTCACGGTCAGCGTCCCGCGCGGCAACGCCCGCTTCACAGGCCCGCATGACCCCGACCCGGAAGCCGCATCAAACCACCGCTACGTCCAGGGGCAACGGCTTTATCTGCGGGAAGCAGATCCCCAGTCCCGCGCGAACTGGATCTTCGACAATACAAACCTTGCTCGACCGCACCTGCGGAAAGGGAGACAGCCGGGCACCCGGGCCTGAGACGCGAGCTCTCTGCGTCTGCTCACAAGGAGTCGCAGAGTGCCACACTGGATGCATGGCCCTTCACATCACCGGAGATCCAGCCGCCGACGCGCTCCTCACCGACGATCCGCTCGCACTGCTGGTGGGGATGCTGCTGGACCAGCAGATCGCGATGGAGACGGCGTTCGGCGGCCCGCTCAAGATCAAGGAGCGCACCGGCGACCTCGACGCCGCCGCGCTGGCCGCCGCCGACCCGGACGCGCTCGTCGAGGTGTTCCGGCAGACACCGGCGGTCCACCGCTTCCCCGGGTCGATGGCCGGCCGCGTCCAGTCGCTCTGCCAGGCCGTCGTCGACGACTGGCATGGCGAGGCTGCGGCGATCTGGACCGACGGAGACCCCGACGGCGCGACCGTGCTGAAACGCCTGAAGGCGCTGCCCGGCTTCGGCGACCAGAAGGCGAAGATCTTCCTGGCTCTGCTCGGCAAGCAGTACGGCTTCACCGGCGACGGCTGGCGCCCGGCATCCAGCCCCTATGGAGACGAGGGTTCGTTCCGCTCCGTCGCCGACATCGTCTCGCCCGAGTCGCTCACGAAGGTCCGCGAGCACAAACGTGCCGCGAAGGCCGCGGCCACAAAGAAGGGCTGAGGGGCGTCATGCAGAAGACGGGAGGCAGCGTCGCCGCATTCATCGCCGACGCCACGCCGGCGGTGCGGCGTCGCGATGCCGAGACCCTCGTCGCGCTGATGAGTGAGATCAGCGGACGCGAGCCGGAGCTGTGGGGAACCATCATCGGATTCGGCAGCTGTCACTATCGCTACCCGACCGGCAACGAGGGCGATATGCCGGTCCTGGCGTTCGCACCCCGCAAGGCCGCCTCGACCGTGTACCTCGACAGTGCCGATCGGCACCGCGAGGCACTGGCCGCGCTGGGGCCGCACACCAGCACCGTGGCGTGCCTGTACGTCAAGGACCTCGAGAAGGTGGATGAGGCGGTGCTGCGCGGCATCCTCGAAGACGTGCTCGCCTCCGTCGAAGCGGGCGGCGACGAGAACGCGCAGATCACCGTCACCGGCTGACGGCGCCCTCCGCAGCGCGACGAGCCGGAGGCTGGTCGCCCCACACCCGCGCCATTTCGCTGCTTCCGCTCTGTTTATCGGCGGAGCGGATGCCGGGAACTGGCGCGCATGCGGGACTGAGCCCGGGAACTGGCGCGCGCAGCCCGCGAAGCGGGGGTGTCAGGCCCCGCGCAGCCGCTCCCGCAGGTAGGCGCCGAGGCCGTCGAGCGGCACGCGCTCCTGCGCCATCGTGTCGCGGTCGCGCACCGTGACGGCCTGGTCGTCGAGCGAGTCGAAGTCGACGGTGACGCAGTACGGCGTGCCGACCTCGTCCTGTCGCCGGTAGCGGCGGCCGATCGCACCGGCGTCGTCGAAGTCGACGTTCCAGCCGTGTCCGCGCAGCTCGTCGGCGACCTGACGCGCCAGCGGCGAGAGGCGCTCGTTGCGCGACAGCGGCAGCACGGCGACCTTGACGGGCGCGAGGCGCGGGTCGAGCCTGAGCACGGTGCGCGTATCGGTGCCGCCCTTGGCGTTGGGCACCTCCTCCTCGACGTACGCGTCGACGAGGAACGCCATCATGGCGCGGGTCAGGCCGAAGGACGGCTCGATGACGAACGGGACGTACTTCTCACCCGAAGCCTGGTCGAAGTAGGTCAGCGACTGACCCGACGCCTCGATGTGCGAGGACAGGTCGAAGTCGGTGCGGTTGGCGACGCCCATGAGCTCGCCCCACTCCTTGCCGGGGAAGCCGAAGCGGTACTCGAAGTCGATCGTTCCGGCCGAGTAGTGGGCGCGCTCGTCCTCGGGCACGTCGAACTGGCGCATGTTCTCGGCGTCGATCCCGAGGTCGATGAACCAGTCCCAGCAGGCCTGCACCCAGTGCTCGAACCATTCCTGCGCCTCGGCGGGCGGCGTGAAGAACTCGATCTCCATCTGCTCGAACTCACGCGTGCGGAAGATGAAGTTGCCCGGCGTGATCTCGTTGCGGAACGCCTTGCCGACCTGGCCGATGCCGAACGGCGGCTTCTTGCGCGACGCGGTGAGCACGTTCGAGAAGTTCACGAAGATGCCCTGCGCCGTCTCGGGGCGCAGGAAGTGCAGACCGGACTCGTCGTCGACGACGCCGAGGTAGGTCTTGATCAGACCCGAGAAGGCCTTCGGTTCGGTGTAGCGGCCCTTCGTGCCGCAGTTCGGGCACGGGATGTCGGCGAGTCCGCCCTCGGCCGCCCGGCCCTTCCGCGCCTCGAAGTCCTCGATGAGGTTGTCCTCGCGGAAGCGCTTGTGGCACTGCAGGCACTCCACGAGCGGATCGGTGAAGGTCGCAACGTGGCCCGACGCCTCCCACACGCGCTTGGGCAGGATCACGGACGAGTCCAGGCCGACCATGTCGCCGCGGCCGCGCACGAACGTCTGCCACCACTGGCGGCGGATGTTCTCCTTCAGCTCCGTGCCGAGCGGGCCGTAGTCCCACGCCGAGCGCGATCCGCCGTAGATCTCACCGGCCTGGAAGACGAACCCGCGGTGACGGGCGAGGGCGATGACTTTGTCGAGGCGGGACTGCTCGGCCACGGGTGGCTCCAATGGTCGGATTCGCGGAGGCGAGAAGAGAGGGATGCCGTGGAGTCACGGCATCCCTCGATTCTAGTCGTCGGCGTCAGGAGACGAACTTGATGGCGATGGGGTACGTGTACCACTCGCCCTTGTTGGCCCTCAGAGCCGCGATGATCGAGAAGATCAGACGCACGATGTAGACGGCCGGGACGATGATGAACCCGACGAGCACGACCATCAGGATGTACCCGACGATCTCGACGATGAGCATGGTGAGCTGGAAGTTCAGCGCCGTCGCGGTGTGCGAACGCACGAACGGGCCGCGGTCCTTGAGGACGAGGTATCCGATGAGGGCGGGCAGGAAGTTGAAGAAGATGCCGCCGACATGGACCAGCGTGGCCCACAGCTTCTCGTCGGACGGGTTGAGCGGCTGCGCGGGCGGCCCACCGGTGTACGGCGGCTGAGCAGGCGGCTGGTTGGGCGGAGGCGTCGTCATGCGCCCAGCCTAGAGCCGACGCGTCCCGAACGCGGCTCACGTCGCCGCCGGATCGCGTAGTCTCGCTGCATGGCGGGCCTCCGGCAACGACAGAAGCAGCAGACGCGCGCGCTGCTGCTCGACGCAGCCCTCGCGCTCTTCGACGAGAAGGGGTACGTGGCGACGACGATCGACGACATCGCCAACGCCGCGACCACCACGCGCGCGACGTTCTACCTGCATTTCTCCTCGAAGGCCGACCTGATGCGCGATCTCATCGAACGGGTCGACGAGATCCTGGTGGGGGCGGACGACCCGCCGCTCGCGGAGGTCGTGGCCGCCGGCAGCAGGGAGCTCATCGAGCAGTACTTGAGCCGCAAGTTCGACCAGTGGGCCGAGATCCGCCCGTACATCACGGCGGCGAACCAGGCCGCACCGAACGAGCCGGCCGTCGCCGACGTCGTGGAGGGCTGGTTCGAGGCCACCGCGAACCAGATGCACGACGGCCTCAATCGCGCCGATCGCTTCGCTGCCGACACGCGTCATGTGCGGTGCGTGCTCGCCTTCGGGCAGCTCGAGTTCCTCTCGCGCCGCTGGTTCCAGAACGGGTGGGTGACTCCGCGCGAGCTCTGCCTGCAGACCCTCACCGATTCGTGGTGCGCCCTCCTCGTCGAGGAGTGAACCGCCTGTCGGCCCCTGCCCCGGAGGACAGAGGCCGACAGTCGACCGCGATGGGTCAGTTCGCGCCCCACAGCTCGAGGAAGCCCGAGCGATAGTCGGCCGATCCGAACCACTCGCCGCTCTCCTGCGCGTCGGCTGTCAGCGTCAGTGCGCCGATGTTCTGGCTCGTGAACGCCCGACGGAACGGGAAGTCCAGGTTCTGCACCGGCTCGACGCCCGCGCCGAGTCTGACCGCAGCGTCCGCGATGTACCAGCCGATGGCATCGATGTTGTAGCCCACGGACGCCTTGACCGATCCGCCGGCCTCGAGGTCCTGCAGCGTCGAGAGAAGTCCGTCGACGCTGACGACGCGAACGTCGTCGCGTGCCGCCGACTGGGTTCCCTGCGACACGGCCGGGAGGAACTGATCGAACTGCGACTGGATGTGCGTGATCTCTGGGTGAGCGACCAGCGCGGAGCTGACGAGGCTGGGCAGCCGGTCGAGCTGCCCCGAATTGATCTCGACGATCTCGACGGTGCAGTCGGGGCAGGCCTGCTCGTACACGGCGAGGATCCCGTAGTCCGCCCACGCCGTCGTCGCCGCGGAGTCCGTGAGCTTGATCACGAGCACATTCGCCTGCGCATCCGAGTCCGCGATGACCCAGTTCGTCGCCCAGCTCTGCAGCTTCACGTTGTCGGCGGTCACGTACGCGACCTGGGAGGGGTCGCCGGCGCCGGCGGGGGCGGTGATCCCCTGCACCCAAGGGATCCCCGCGGCGCTGAGCTGCGCGAAGGAGGTCGGAGCGAACTCTTCCGGGATGCCGGCTGTGATGACGACGGCGGCATCGGCGTCGATGGCCTGGCTGAGGCAGCTGGATGCATCCGCGGGGTTGAGGTTCGCGTCGCACACCTGCACCGACGCACCGACGTTGCCGAGCGCAGTGGTCACGCTCTCGCCCACGCTGCTGAGCAGCGGGATCTGGAGCGCCATCGGGATGAAGTACACGGTCTTGCCCGCGAGGGCGCTGCCATCGACGGCGGGGCCGGGGGCCACGAAGTCGTCGGCTGCGACGGACGCGGCATCCACGATGTCCTGCGCGGCCTGCGCCGCGGCGCTCAGCTCCGCGGGCGGCTGGCCCGGGTCGGTCGTGCCGGGACCGGCATCAGTGGAACAGCCCGCGAGGGCGATCATGCTCGCGACGGCGACGCCGACGCCGAGAGCGCGGAGGTTGTTCATCATTTCGGGTGACTCCATTTCTTGGTGATGGGTGGGGTGCTCAGGGAGGGGCTCGCACAAGGTCAGCTCCTGACCCGCCTCTGCAGGAGGTGGGAGACGGTGACGGCGAGGATCAAAGCGGCGCCGTAGAAGACCTCCGTGATCCAGCCGGTGAGGCCCAGCAGCTGGAGACCGAAGACACCGGTGATCAGGAAGTAGACCGCGATGAGCATGCCGATCGGGTTGAACCGGCCGGGAACGACCGCCACGGTCCCGAGGAAGACGGCGGCGAACGTCGGCATGAGGTAGGCGGTGGCCGATGCCGGGTTGAATCCGCCGTTGCCGATGGTGATGACGACCCCGGCCAGCCCCGACAGCAGTGCGCTCGCGAGGTATGCGCCGACGCGCACGCGCCGGACCGCGATCCCGGCGAGCGCCGCAACGGCGCGATTGGAGCCGACGAAGGTCATGTGTCGCCCGATCGGGGTCGCACTCATGATGTAGGCCACCAGGGCGACCAGGATCAGCCCGTACCAGAACAGCATCGGGAGGCCGAGGAATCGCCCCGTGGAGATCGCCGCGAGCGCCGGCGGCAGTCCGCTCACGGTGGTCTCGCGCGAGAGGAGGAAGGCGAGTCCGCCTGCGATCGACCAGACGCCGAGCGTGACGACCACGGAGTTGATGCCCACGCCGACGATGAGCGCGGCGTTGATCGCCCCCAGCACCAGCGCGATGCCCAGCGCAGTGAGCACGGCCAGGGGCAGCGGCCACCCGTGCAGGACGGCGAGCGAAGGCACCGCGACGGCGGAGATGCTGAAGATTCCCGCGAAGGAGAGGTCGAACTCTCCCACGGCCATGGTGATGACCACTCCGAGACCGAGGAAGACGACGGGAGTGATCTGGCTGAACACGGTGCGCATCGCGTTGACCGGACTGACGTCGCCGGGGACGACCGCGACGAGGATGAGGAGCATGACGATCCACAGCGCCACCAGCGCGTAGCGGGACAGCAGGTTCATCGCGACCCGCCGTGCCGGCGAGACGGCGGTGTGCACCGTCGTGGTGGTCGTCGTGGGTGTTGCGGAGCTCATCGGTCGGTTCCTTCGGTGTGCTGGAAGATCGCGGAGAAGATGTCGTCGGCGGTGAAGGGCCGGAGCAGTTCGCGCGCGATCGCGCCGTCCTCGAGGACGTAGACGCGGTCGCACACGGAGGCGAGGTCGTCGACTTCAGAGCTGCAGAGCACGACGGCGGCACCGTCGACGGCGGCCTGCCGGGTCGCCTGCAGAACCGCGGCGCGGGCGCCCACATCCACGGCCTGCGTGGGATCGTCGAGCACGAGCACGGTCGGTCCGCCCAGCAGCCACTTGCCCATCAGGACCTTCTGCTGATTGCCGCCGGAGAAGGTGGCGACGGGAGCGCGCCGGTCCGCCGGCGTGACGGCGAAGCGCGCCATGACAGCCTCAGCCTCGGCCTTCTGCCATCCGCGACCCGTCCACCAGGCACGGCCCCGACGTCGCAGGTGCGGCAAGGTCACGTTCTCCTCGACGGTGAGCTCCGTCGCGAGCCCCTCGCCGTGCCGATCCTGGGGGATGTAGGCGACACCGGCGCGCAGGGTACGCGCGATGCTCGCGTTCTCGAGCGGGAGTTCGGTCCCCTCCACGATGACCGATCCGCGACCCGGCGTGGCTCCGGCGATCAGCGGTGCGAGGCTGGACAGGCCGGAGTCGACCGAGCCGGTGAAGCCGACGACTTCGCCGCGCGCAGCGGTGGCCGAGACCCGGCGGATGCGCCCCCCGCGCACGCCGCGCAGTTCGATCCCGCCGCCGCGCAGTTCGGAGGGCATGCTCTCGGCGAAGTCGTCGAGATCGCCATCGCGGCCGAGAACCAGGCGGGTGAGCTTGGCTTCGTCGAGCTCCGCTGTCGGCAGCCCCATTTCCACGACACGTCCGTTGCGCAGGGCGGTGACCCGGTCGGCGATCTGGAGCACCTCGGTGAGATTGTGGCTGACGATGACCACCGCGGTTCCCTGAGAGGTGAGAAGCCGCACCATCGAGTAGAACTCGTCGAGTGCTTCGTAGGGGATCGCACGGGACGACTCGTCGAAGACGACGACGCCGCTGCCGGCCTGCCTCTCCTGCAGGGCACGCGCGATCGCGACACCGACGCGCTCGCTCGGTCGCAGTCGCGCAACCTTCGTCTCAGGCGAGATATGACCGAGATTGAGGAACTCGAGCGTCTCGCGCACAGCCGCGGCGTCCTTGCGCGTGTCAATCCATCCGGTGAAGCGTCGCGTCGCGTGACGGCCCACGCGCACGTTCTCGCGCACGGAGAGGTCGGGGATCAGTCCGAGGTCCTGGTGGACGAAGGCGAGGCCCTCCCCGTGCAGGGATCCGGGCTCCACGGGCGTTCCGATCCGCCTCCCGTCGACGAACACCTCGCCGCCGTGGTCGGCGCGGTACACGCCGCTGATCAGCTTGATGAGCGTGGACTTGCCGGAGCCGTTCTGCCCGACGAGCGCGTGCACCTCTCCCGCGCGCACTTCCCAGTGCGCATCCCGGAGAACCGTGACACCGGCGAAGGTCTTCGAGAGCCCTCGCACCTCCAGTCGCGCTGTCATGAACGGGCTCGCACTCCGTGTCGTCGTGCAGAGATCGGCGATCGCATCGAGTAGCGCACAACACCTCCTCGTGTCGTCGTCAGGCCGTCATTCAATTGGCATGTCATTATGCTTTTTAGCATTAACTAGACGCAGAGTCTAGTGACAATGCGTAACGTATCGGCAACGCACGTCGAAGCGCACGGCGCGACGGCGCCGTGAAGACGATGCCGGTGCTAGTCCGAGCCGATCGTGGACGTGAAGATGTGCTTGATCTCCTCGGACCGGTCGACGATCCGACGCCACGCTCCCGGCCGGCCCTCGCGGGTGAACATGACACTCTCGACGGTCAGGACCGGGTGGCCGGGCTCCGCTTCCAGCGCGGCGGCCTCATCGCCACTCGCGGCAGCCGCCCACACGTGGTGTTCGGCACGCACGAAGCTCGTGCCGTGCGTGCGCTCGAGAAGCGCCATGGCCGATCCCGCCGCTTCGAGCTCTGCTGCGGAGGGCATGAACTCCTCCGGCGCGCGCAGGTGGATCCGCGCGAGCGAGAGCGGACGATTCTTCGTCAGGATCCGGCGCGTGAACGTCAGGGTCGCCTCCCCGTCGGCGAGAAGCAGCGCTTCGCGCACCGGGGCGGGGGGGATGACGCGCTCCACGTCACGCACCTCGGAGACCGGCTCGAGGCCCTGATCCGCCAAGTACCCGATGATCCCGCCGAGCTTCAGTGTGGCCGGGCGCTCGATGTTCATGCGCTCGACCGGAAACGTCCCCTTCGCCCGTTCACGGTAGATGAGGCCGTCGTCGACCAATCCGCGCAGTGCCTGGCGCACCGTCGCACGGCTGACCCGGAATCTTCCGATGAGCGCCTGCTCGGTCATGACGGGCGCGGCTCCCCGGCTGCTGCGGATCTCGTGCGCGAGGATCTGCTTGATCTGGCGATACAACGGCACGCCCGAGCTGCGATCCAGTGCGTTCATGTTCGTCAAGGTAGTCGAAGTCGGCGGTCAGGCCGGCTTGCGGCCCCAGAACATCTCGATCCCGCGCCACTCGAACACCTGCGGACTCTCCACGCGGTCGCCGAAGGCGGCCTTGATCTGCTCCCCCGACCAGTAGGGGATGATCGACGGGTCGAGCTGTTCGTACAGCTTGTCGAACCACTGCCGCAGATGCACGTCGCTGTTCACGCGGTGGTAGAAGGTGTCGCCGGCGAGCACGGCCTCTGCGAGCACGATGCGCCGCCCCGGCTTCATGACCCGCAAGAGGTCGACGGCTGCCTCGGCCCAGTCGTCCGCATGCTGGGTGGCCTGCAGAACCGCGACGACATCGTAGGTCTCGTCCTCGACCTCTTCCGCGTACGTCCAGCGCCAGCTGCCGATCTGGCCGTTGCGGCCCATCGTGCGGTCGTGCACCGCGTTCCGGCCGTCGCGGATGATCTCGACCGTGTCGATGACACCCTCGGGACCGATCAGCGCGCGCATGTCCTCGATCCAACCGGCCGGTCCGATCCCCTCCCCGATCAGAAGGACGCGATCCCCGCGCCGCAGCTCGAGCAGACCGTAGGCGATCTCCGAGATGGGTCGCGCGAGCTCCTGCCAGATATACGGCAGGCCGCCCGCGAGCCGCATCGCCATCTCGAACACCCGCCGGAACGCGGGATCTCTGATCTCCTCGCCCATGCGCTCGACGTCCCAGTCCTGGATGCGCTCCCAAGGGTTTCCGCCGCCCCACTTCTCCGCCATGTCCGGCCTCCTTCCCGTCTCAGACGACGGTGCGCATCGTCAGCAGGTTGGCCGGGTTCGTGACCAGCAGCTGCTGGATCACATCCTCCCCGACTCCCTCTTCGCGCAGATCCGGCACGAACCGGTTGAGCAGCTCAGCGACGGAATGGGGCGGCGAGACCCAGCCCAGCGGCACGCAGTCGGCGTCCGCCGAGACGGCCACCCGATGCGCGTACCCCGCCTCGAGAAGGTCGAGCAGCTGACCGAGACGTTCGCGTCGCGCCTGCGCCCACGGCACGCGCGGGTGCTTCTCGGTCTCGTAGCCGATGTTGTCGATGCCCACGTATGCACCGCGCTCAGCCACGGCGAGGTCACGCCGCCGGTCGATGTCCACGCCTGCATCGGCGTGTCCGATGACGACCCGGTCCAGCGAGAGCCCCTCCCCTTCGAAGAGGTCCATCTGCCGCTCCGCTTCGGTGGACAGGTGGGTGAGGACGGCGACGCCGGTCATGACCGCCGCGCGCGCGGCCGCCTTGTAGATCCTCTGGTCGAGCTCGCTGAGCCCGCCGCGGCTCACCCCGACCTTGATCACCCCGGCCTTGACGTTGGTGTCGTCGATTCCGACGGTCAGCTCCTTGACGAAGAGATCCGTGAGGTACTCCACGGACTTGTCCCAGAAGTACGGCCGGACCCCGGTCCCGGTCCAGAAGCCCGTGCAGGCGACGAAGTTGATGCCTGTCGTGCGGGCGATGACGCGATAGCGCTCGACATCCCGGTGCTGGCCGATTGCCGTGAGGTCGACGTAGGTACGGCCGCCGAGGCGCTTGTACTCGCGGATGTTCCGCTCTGCGGCGGCGATGATCTCGGACTCGGTGACCCAGAAGTCGGACTCGAGCGACCATCCGTGCTGCCCGAACGCGACGTGCTCGTGGACCGCGGTGATGCCGAGGGCCTCGGTCGGCACCGGGCCGAGAACGGTGTTGACGATTCCCATGTCAGTCCTCCCGGACGGTGTCGGCGATGCCCAGCAGGCGTCGCGGTGTCGTCTCGAGCATCTGCGTGACGTGCGCATCGGTGCCACCGGCCGCGCGCAGCGCGGGCACGAAATCGCGCAGCACGCCGCCGAAGTCGCCATGCACGGGTGCCGGCAGCTCGACGGCCACGCCGATCGCGCTGCTCGAGACGATGACCCGGTCTCCGAGTCCCCGCTCGAACAGATCGAGCACGGCGCTCACCCGCGCATCGGCTGCGGCGTACCCGGTCTGCTCAGGCCAGCCGACGTGGTCGAGGCCGACGACGTAGCCGCGCTCGGCGAGGGCCAGCGGCAGTCCCGCTTCGAGGTGGCCCCGGCGGTCCAGGCCCCCCACGATCACCCGGCCGGGGTCCACGCCTTCGTCTTCGACGATCGCGAGGGCTGCCGCAGCATCGTCGACGACACGCACAGAGACCGCACTGCCGGTGGCGACGGCGGCGCGTGCGCCCGCACGGAAGACATCGGCCTCGAACGGACCGGCGTCCGGCGCCGCCGTCAGGCTGACGATGCCGGCTCGGCCGTCGGTGCGCTCTCGGGGCGGCGCGAGCAGCCCCTCGGTGATCTCGCGTCGGAAGATGTCCGCGATGCGATCCACCGTCATCCCGCCTTCCGACACGTTGTTGGTGAAGTGCGAGCCGACGGTCCAGACCGGGCCGAACCCGGTCGACGCGATGATCTGGATGCCGGTGACCTCGGACAGCAGGGCCAGTTGTTCGGCATCGCGCCCCGTCGTCAGACCGCCGAGGTCCACGATCGTCCCGCCGCCCAGGACACGGAAGTCCTCGAGGGCGCGTCGCAGCGTCTGGAAGACCTCGGCGCGGTCGATCGTGACCTCGGGCACGAGATCGGCTCCCGGCATGACCGCGAAGATCGACTCGGACATCAGCACGGCGCCGGCCGCCGCGGCGTCGGTGCCGAGCACCGAGTTCACCACGACCTCAGCCGGCAAAACTGCGAGCCTCCTCGCGCACGGCGTCCTCGTCGAAGTCCGAGATCCGCTCCAGCAGCGAGTTGTCGAACAGCACGCTCACATCGGGGAGCTTGTCCGACAGACCGAGATTCGCGACATACGACTCCCAGCGCTCCTGAGTGATGAGGCCCCAGGTGCCGTCCGCCGCGGGCACGAATTCGTCCACGGTGGCCCGCATCATGGCGACGGCTGCGGCGAGCGCGTCCTCTTCGCTGCCCTCCGTCGACTTGCTCTCAGGGTAGAGTTCCCAGCTCAACCGCACTGCGGCCTCGGGGTTCTCCTGCGCGAAGATGGCGGACTTGAGGTACGCACGCAGATAGCGCGCGTAGACGTCGCGCCGCTCGTCGCTGACGTCCGTGCGCATCATGAACCCGGCGGCGATGCCCTGCTCCACGGCGGGCGCGAGCGGGAGCTCCTTCGCCTGATAGCCGGTCACCTGTGCGGCCAGTGCGAGTTCACCGCGGTTGAGGACGACCGCGTCGACGATGCCGTTGCGCATGGACTCGAGTGCGGCGTTGGGGGCGAGGGTGACCGCAGTCACCGTCGACGGATCCCCGCCCTCGTCTTCGATGTTGGCGTTGAGGAACGTCTCGAACGGCGCCCCCTGGGAGGGCATCGCCACCGTCGCGCCCTCGAGGTCGGCAGCCGTCTCGATGTCGCTGTCGGCGGCGACCGCGACCACGAAGCTGGGTCGCTGGTACGGCGTGAAGGCCCAGGTCAGTCCGAGGTCGTCACCGTTGGCCGTGGGCACGATCAGTGCGTCCGGCACGGAGATGACGAGGTCCGACTGCCCGGCCACGACCGTGGCCACGGCGTCGGACGGGCGTCCGGGGAAGGTGACGATCTGGACGTCGAGGCCCTCCTCGGCGAAGAAGCCGATCTTCTCGCCGATCCAGACGGGCGCTCCCGCCGGCGTCCCGGGGGGCGTCGGGGTGCTGATGATGATGCGATCGAGCGTGGCGGCGGCGTCGCTGTCCGAGGGGGACGGCTCGCCGGCGGCGCAGCCGGTGACGAGGAGGGCGGCGGCCGCGGCGCCGGCGGCGAGGCCGCGTGCGAATCGACGGGCAGTCCCCGGGCGGGGAGCTCGCGTGGAGGTCATGGCAGTGCCTTTCGGTGGAGGAGAGATACGGGCGGGAGGGTGGTGCTGCACGTGCGGGTCTCACATATTGGGGCGACGTGTGTCGATCGACCAGAACAGCAGGCGTTTGCGGATCAGGCCGAGGATCTGCACGAGCGCCCATCCGATGACGCCGAGCACGATCATGACGGCGAAGACGCCGGCGGTGTTGAGTACCTGCCCCATCTGGACGATGAGGACACCGAGACCGGCCGCACCGGCCAGGAACTCCGCGACGATGGTCGCCGTCATGGCGTGCACCAGGGATATCTCCAGGCCTGTGAACAGGAACGGAAGGGATCCCGGGAGGACGAGCTTCACGAAGGTGCGCCACTTCGAGGACCCGAGGGACTGCATCACCTCGAGCCGCTCCTGGTCGACCGAGCGGAAGCCGGTCAGTCCGGCCACCAGGATCGGGAAGAACACCACGAGCGCGACGAGCGCGATCTTGGACGTGGCGCCGAACCCGAACCAGATGATGAAGAGCGGGGCGATGGCGATCTTGGGCATGCTCTGGAACGCGACGACGAGAGGCTTCACGACGCGCTCCACGATCGGCAGCTGAGACAGGATCAGGGCAAGGAGCAGCCCGATCATCGCGCCCAGGGCGAAGCCGGCCAGGATCTCCCAGAGCGTCACCACGATGTGCGGATAGAAGTTGCCCGGGTTCGAGGGGGTGAGCCCCTGCACGAGCGCGTTCCACACGCCCAGCGGAGACGGCAGGATGATCGAGCGGATCTGGAACGCCTCGACCACCCACGCCCACAGACCGATGATCACGATGACGAGCAGGGGCGTGCCGACGACCTCGGGAAGGTGCTTGCGGAACCAGATGCGGAAGGAGCGCTCGGGGGCGTCGATGAGGATCGCGGAGGTGGCCATCGTCAGTCTCCTGTCCGGGCACCGAGCAGGTGCCTCAAGTACTGGGCGGTCTCGCCGAACTCCGTCGTGCTCATCGCGTCGAGGTCGCGCGGGCGCGAGATCTTGACCTCGAGGATCTCCTGGACGCGACCCGGCCGCGCCGCCATCACGAGGACACGATCGGCGAGGAAGAGGGCTTCGTTGACGCTGTGCGTGATGAACACGACGGTCTTGCGGCTCATCTCCCACAGCTTGAGCAGTTCGAGCCCCATGTTCTCGCGCGTAAGAGCGTCCAGCGCTCCGAACGGCTCGTCCATCATGAGGATCGCCGGGTCGTGCAGCAGCGCGCGGGCGATGCTCGCCCGCTGCTGCATGCCGCCGGAGAGCTCGTACGGGAAGAGATGCGCGGCGTCGGCGAGGCCGACCATGCCCAGCAGCTCGCGCGCCCGCTCCTCGGCAGCTGCTTTCGGCAGCCCCAGCATCTCGGCGCTGAGCATCACGTTCTTCAGGACCGACCGCCACGGGAAGAGCGCGGGCTGCTGGAACACGATGCCGAAGTCGCGACTCGCGCCGGTCACCTTCTTCCCCCGCACCCGCACCTCGCCGGAGGTGGGCCTGACCAGCCCGGCGATGATGCGCATGAGCGTGCTCTTGCCGCACCCGGAGGGGCCGAGCACCGAGAGGAACTCGCCGTCGCCGATGGTCAGGCTCACGTCGGAGAGCGCGGTCACCTCCCCCTTCGAGGTCGTACGGAACACCTGTCCGATGTTCCGCACCTCGATGAGAGGTGGCGCTTCTGGCCTCGAAGTCTCGATCGTCACTGATTGCTCCGGCTCTGTCGGCGTCGACGGTCACGGCATCGGCGTTCGGGGTACCGCGCCTCGTTATGTTGGCATATTATTCGTTTGTCCGGTCTTTAGCAATAACCGAGATGAACGTCCTATCGTTGATGTGCCACGTGCGCCGCCCCCGCGCCCCGTGCACCCGCCCAGAGGAGCAGCGCCGCCCATGACCGAACCACGCACCGTCACGATCGCGTCACCCGTGCAGACCTTCCACGCGTACAGCTTCTTCATCGACGCCCTCGAGCCGGCGATCATCGACACCGGCGTCGCCTCCTCGCCCGAGACGAGCATCCGACCTGAGCTCGCACGGGCAGGGATCGACATGGCCGCCACCCGCTGGATCCTCCTGACCCACGGACACCCGGACCACGCCGGCGGCGCGGCGGGCATCAAAGCCGCGACCAGCGGCGCCGCTCAGGTAGTCGTCCACGAGAAGAACGCCGACCTGGTACGCAGCCGCGCAGCGCACCTGCACGGCCATGTCGACATGCTGGAGACCTATCTCACCGGCGGCGTCGAGGCGTTCACTGCGATGACGCAGCACGCCATCGGCGGCGAGCTCGAGCCCGATCTGGAGCTCGCGGGCGGGGAAGTGCTCGACATCGGCGGGGCGACGCTCAGCGTGATCCCCACGCCAGGTCACACCGACGGAGCCGTCACGTACTGGCTCGAGGAGACCGGCCGCGCTTTCGTGGGTGACTCCGTCCAGCTTCGCGGCGGCATCATGAACCAGTTCCCCTCCTACGAGGATCCGATCGCCTACCGCCGCAGTATCGAGGCGATCCTCGAACGTGAGCCCGCCGTCCTCTCGCTCGCGCACAACTTCATGGCATCGGACGGTCGCCCCGTCGGCGGAGACGTCGTGGGCAGCGCAGAGGTACGCAAGGTCCTGCGCGACGCACTCGACATCGAGTCGCGCATCGCCGACGCGATGGCCCGGCACATCGGCGCGGGCGAGCTCATCGTCGATCCGGCGGACGGCCCGCACGCCCCGTTCGACGCTGTCGCGGCCGACCTCGGCTACACGAAGGATCCGAGCCGCATGCCCGCACCGTTCTTCATCACGCTCGACGGCTACGCGCGCGCCCTCGGCGCTCTCCCCACGCGCGTCCCCCGCTGAGCCGTCCTGCGCGCGCCGCCCGACGCGCGCAGGACGGCTCAGCCGGTCGTTCCCCCCGCGGCCTTCGCGAACGGCAGCACGAGCCGCGACGGATGCTCGGCATCCCGGTAGATCTTGTGCGTGACGGGACGCCCCACCGGCAGGTGGAACGCATCCGGCGGAAGCAGCGAGTTGTGCTCGTCGACCAGCGGCTCGTTGCTGGAGAGTTCCGCCACGAGTCGATGCCCGGGCAGGAACGTGGCCGCGAAGGGATAGATGCGGAGCACGTACTCCTCGATCCTTCCCGGCTCGACGGGGACGACGCGGGTGTGGGGGTGGTAGGGGCTACCGTCCGTCGTCCGGTCGTCGAGCTCACGGTGCGACGCCTTCAGGTACGCGGTCGTGACGAGCTGTCGCTTTCCCTCGGGAGATTCGTCCCAGAACCGCATGATGAAGTTTGTGTCGTCCTGGTCGATCTCGGCGAACAGGTGGGCGGCACCGGTGCCCATGAGCTCCGTGGGCTCGGAGAACGGCGTGGTCGCCCAGGTGATCACCTCGACGGTGTCGGTCACCGTGAGCGGCGCCTGGAAGAAGCCGTCGGGAGCGGCGTGCGCGGCACCCATGAGCTCGGGCTCCGGCGACAGTCTGCCGCGGGGACGCAGGTACAGCGCCCTGTGCTCCACCGGCTTCGGCGGCCATTGCTCGCCCGTGACGTGTTCGCGTGATCCCTCGACGAACACGGTCACCGGCGGCTCATCCATGACGCCGTTGTCGATGCCCTTGATCCAGTAGTCGTACCAGCGGAACATCTTGTCGTGCTCCTCGACCCAGGGGCGCGACTGCATGGGCGGGTACGACCCGATGTCGAGCTTCTTGGGGCCGTTGAGCCGGTTGTAGACCTCGATCGTGCCGTCGAGCGTCCAGCCCCGACCCTGATCGAGCTGCAGCCACACCGGGATGTCGATGTTCCCGGCGACCGTGACGGGGTTCCGCTCCCTGTACCACTCGCCGTCGAGCTCATTGGTGATGATGTCGAACCATGCCTCGTGGTTCTTCGGGTAGTGCAGGACGTGCACGAGGTTCGGCCACGCCGCGACATCGGGGTCGGCCAGACGCGCGGCGACGCGCTCCTTGAGCTCGTCCTCCGACAGCGTCTCCAGCATCCGGCTCTTCACGCGGTCGGTGAAAGCCCAGCCGGAGTCCCCTCCGCGCCCCTCCCGGGCAGCACGCGGCATGAACCACATGATCCCGCCGTGGTAGGTCGTCTCGTAGAAGTCATAGTGTCCGCCGGAGACGAAAATGGCCTTGAGGTGCGGCGGGCGCTCCGCCGCCGCGAGCAGCTGCATCGAGCCGAAGTACGAGATGCCGATCATGCCGACGTTGCCGTCGCACCACGGCTGCGCTGCGACCCACTCGATGAAGTCGTACGCATCCTGCCCGAGCGACACGCCGCCCGCGTTGTAGTTGCCGATGTGCTCCCCCTCGGATGCTCCCGAGCCGCGAAGGTCGCCGATGACGTGGACGTAGCCCTCGTCGACGACGCGCGCGATGTCGCCGGCCTCGATGCACCCGTCCCACATCGGGCTCGGGCGCCGCTGCGGCGGCATCGTCAGCGCGAGCGCCTGAAGCTCCTTGCCATACGGGCTCAGGGCCACCAGCGCGGGACGCGGGACGTCGTCGCCGCCGTGGTAGGCGTCCGCGGCGAGCTCCACTCCGTCTCGCATGGGAACGCGCAGATCCTTGCGCACCGCGATCCTCCGCCCGCCGGCGCTCCACGTCTCGATGTCGATCATGTCGGAAACCCTTCTCGCGGCGAACCTTTCAACATATTATTATAACAAAGCTTTGGGCGGAGCAAGCCGCAGCGCGAATGGGCGAGTGAGACTGCGCCTGAGGTCAAGTCCCCGCCACCGACGGCGGCCGACACTGGGGGCACGACCGCCCCAGGCAGCGGTCCGACGCTTCGAGACAGAACGGAGTTCTCATGGGCGAGAACCTCAGCCGCGAATCCTGGTCCTCCGCACGACAGCACGACGAGGGACAGCGTGCGCACAACGACGTCATCGTCGTCGGCTCCGGACCGACCGGCGTGGCCGCCGCGCTCATGCTCGCCCGGCACGGCGTGCAGGTCACCGTCGTCACGCGCGAGACCTGGGTCGCCGACTCGCCGCGCGCCCACATCACGAATCAGCGCACGATGGAGATCATCCGCGCCCTCGGTCTCGAGTCGGCGGTGCGAGCACAGGCCTCTCCCCGCGCGGCGATGGCCAGCCAGGTCGTCGCCACGGCGTTCAACGGCGTCGAACTGGGACGCGCCTGGTCGTGGGGCAACAACCCCGGACGACAGAGCGAGTACCTGACGGCCAGCCCCGTGGACGGCTGCGACATCCCCCAGAACCGGCTCGAGCCCCTGCTGCTGGGCGAGGCCGCCCGGCTCGGCGCCCGCATCAGGTTCCAGACCTCGTTCACCGGCATCGAGCAGGATGCCGACGGGGTGCACGTGCACGTCGTCGACGGCCTCACGGGCACGGCCGAGACCCTCCGTGCCTCCTACGTCGTCGCCGCCGACGGCGGGCAGAGCCCGATCGCGAAGGCGCTCGACTTTCCGTTCACGGGCGACGCGGGCCTCGCGAACGCGCTGAACATCAGCTTCCGAGCCGATCTGTCCGCCTACGTCGCGCATCGACCGGGCTCGCTGTACGAGATCATCCAGAACCGGCCCGACGGCCCGACGCGGGCCATGATCCGCATGGTCAAGCCCTGGCACGAGTGGTCGGCCTCGCTCGTCTACCTCGGTGAGCGCAACTCCCGGCTCACGGCGGGCGAAGCCGCAGAGGAGATCCGACGGGCGATCGGGGACGACGCCGTGGAGATCGACATCCTCGGGCTGTACCCCTGGCGCATCAACCGCATCGTCGCCGGGTGCTATGCCCGGGGACGGGTGTTCCTCGCCGGCGACGCGGCGCACCGGCATCCGCCGACCAACGGACTCGGCGCCAACACCTGCATCCAGGACGCGTTCAATCTCGCGTGGAAGCTCGCGCTCGTCATCAAAGGTCAGGCCGGACCGGGACTGCTCGCCACGTACACCGCCGAGCGGCAGCCGATCGGCGAGCGGGTCGTCAACCGTGCCGTCGACAGCTGGGCGCTGGGTGCGGGGCTGCTTCCCGCGATGGGGCTGGATCCCGCCGCACCGCATGCCGAACGCGCGACGCAGTTCGGGCAGCTGAGCGAGGATTCGGATGCCGGCACGCGGCGCCGTCAGGCCCTGCGCGCCGTGCTGGACGAGGAGTCCTACATCTTCGAAGCCCACGGCGTCGAGATGAACCAGGTCTATGCATCGACGGCGGTCGTCGATGACGGTTCGGCGCTGGTGTACGAGCGGGACGAAGAGCTCTATGCGCAGCCGACGAGCCATCCCGGCGCGCGGATCCCGCACGCGTGGGTCGGCGATGCGACCCGCACCCTGTCGACGCTCGACGTCGTGGGCGGTGAGCGGTTCACGCTCATCACGCGCGACCGCGGGACGGCGTGGCTGGCGGCCGCACGCGCGGTCGCCGAGGAGTTCGGGATCGACCTGGCCACGGTCGCGGTGGCGCACGGGGGCGACGTCCAGGACCTGTACGGGGATTTCGGCCGCCGCAGCGGCATCGAAGAGGACGGATGCCTGCTCGTCCGCCCCGACCAGCACATCGCGCTGCGCTGCGTCACGATGGCCGAAGAGCCCGCCGACATCCTGCGTGCCGCGCTGGCGAAGGTCCTGGATCGTCCCGTGCGCGCCGGCTAACCGGCGCGCTGCCGCCATCTGCTCGGCGTCTCACCATATGCCGCGCGGAACGTGCGGGTGAAGTGGGAATGGTCGGCGAACCCGTGCGCGACCGCGAGCCCGGTGATGTCGGCCTGAGCCCAGGCGGGATCGGTGAGCGCCTGACGGGCGACCTCGAGGCGGCGCTGCCGGATCCAGCCCGACACCGACATCCCGCGTCGCTGGAACAGCGACTGCAGGTATCGCGGGGACATGTCGACGGCGGTCGCGATCGCCGGAACGGCGAGCGGCTCGGTGAGATGGTCGGCGATGTAGGCGATCGCCCGGTGGAACGCCGGCTGCGTCGCGTCGACGGGATCTGCCTGCGCGAGACGTTCGGTCAGCATCGTCGAGAACAGCCTGGCGACGTCGTGGACGATGCGTCCGCCGGTCGGGCCCCTCAGCATCCGACTGTCTCGGAGCACGTCCTCGGCGAACCGCACCGCGAGGCGCGCGAATCCCTCGCTCGACGAGAACGGCCGCCCCACGATGGGGTGCAGTGCGGCCGGCGCGAGCGGGAGCGCTCCGAGCGGTGCCCGCAGCATCATCAGGGTGAGCGGCCCGGACAGCTCCCATCGGTACGCGACCGTGGGATCCCCGTAGCTCACATCTCCGGGCTCGAGCCGGACGGGCGGGCGACCGTCGGCCGGAGCGAGGACGCTGCTTCCGGCCAGCTGCACGACGACGATGTGCCGGGTGCTGGAGGTGCGGGCGACATCGGCGGCGGTGCGCGTCACGACCAGTCGCGGCGTGTCCACCGTCAGCAGATCCAATTGCGTGCGGTCGAGCTCGCCGCGGACGAGATCGCCGTCGGCGCGGATCCACTGCCCGGGTGCGCGCGTCAGGTCGTCCGTCCCCGCGAAGCGCCCCCATCCGTCGAGCGCGCGTCCCAGCTCGTTCGCTCTCGCGAAACTGTGCACCGGTCGACGCATCGACGGCCCGGTCTGCTCCTCCGGCAGCGTCGGGAGCGCGGACACGACGGATCAGTCCTGCGCGAGGAACTCGCCGACTTCGGCGTACACGCCCGCGAATTCGGGGATCCACCCGAAATGCTGCACGAAGCCGTGCCCCGCTCCCTCGTAGCGATGCACCGAGGCGTCGACACCGGCCGCGGCGAGTCGAGCACCGTAGCGCTCCCCCTCATCGCGCAGCGGGTCGTACTCCGCCGTGACGATGAGTGCCGGCGGCAGGCCGGCCAGCTCGTCGCGCTTGATGGGCGAGACGCGCGGGTCGGCCGGGTCGGCGCCGCTGTCGAGATAGAAGGAGTTGTGCGGTCTGAGCCCCGCGGTCTCGAGCCCGTAGCCGGCGGCGTTCTCCCGCAGCGACGGATACCGGTCGATGTCGAAGTCCAGGTCGAGCGACGGATAGAGCAGCACCTGGTGGGTGATGCGGTCGAAGCCGTCGTCGTGCGCCAGCGCGGCGACGGCCGCCGCGAACGTCCCCCCCGAGCTGTCGCCCGCGAGCGCGAGCGTCCCGCCGTCCCATCCGAGCTCGTCGCCGTGATCCACGGCCCAGCGCGCAGCGGCATACGCGTCCTCGAGACCGGCCGGGAACGCATGCTCCGGTGCCAGCCGGTAGCCGACCGAGACGACCTTGTGCCCGGTCTCCTTGGCGAGCGACCGTGCGATGTGGTCGTGCGTATCGAGACTCCCGGAGAAGAAGGCGCCCCCGTGGAAGTACACGATCAGTCCTGCCGGGTCCTGCGCGGCCGCGTAGACGCGCAGCGGGATCTCGCCGACGGGCGTTGACGCGACGGCATCCCGCACGGATGCCAGGGGCAGGCGCGTTTCGACGGGCGGCACGTGCTCGTCCCCGGCGGCACGCCACGCCGCGACGTCGGGCGGCGTGCCGTCCGACGGCGGCAGCGTGCTCACGAACCTGGCGATGTCGGGATGCAGCGGCATGGCGTCCTCTCGGTGATCACTGCTGGCCGGGGAAGGCGGACTCGACCGCATCCGGCACCCAGCCCTGACGCGAGATCGCCTGCAGGTGATCGGTCACCGGCTTGCGCGTCGACTGGTACAGGGCGAGAGCCTCCTTCACGGAGCCCGCCTGCTGGAGCGCATCGGCGAGGCCACCGGCGTCCTGGATCGCCGAGTTGGCCCCCTGACCCTGGTGATGCAGCATCGCGTGCGCTGCGTCGCCGAGAAGGGCGATCGAGTCGGTGTGCCAGGTGTCGATGGGGTCGATGTCGAAGACCGAGCGGCTCGTGACGGTGGCCATGTCGAGGGTGCGCGCGATCTCGACGATCCGCGGGTCGAACCCTTCGAGGAGGGCCACGAGACGCTCGTTGGTCACCTCGGGCGCCCAAGAGTCGTCGTCCGAGGGAGCCGTGATGTCGTAGGAGAGCTGGCGCCGGTGCGGAAGCGGCAGGTTGTAGGCGATCGTGCCGTTGTCCCCCATGAAGAAGTGCGGGTTGTTGTCGGTGACCAGGCCGCGTGCCTCGTCGAGCGCGACGACCGCGCGGTAGGCGTGCTCACCGGAGAAGACCGGCGGTTTCTGCGAGAACAGCTGATTGCGCACCGCCGAGCGGATCCCGTCGGCGCCGATCACGAGGTCAGCCGCCGTCGTCTCTCCGTTCTCGAACGAGAGGACCGCGTGATCGCCCCGGTCCTCGATCCGGTCGAGTTTGCAGCCGATGTGCACCATCTCCTGCGGGAGGGCGGCCAGCAGCGCATCGATGAAGTCACCGCGGTGGATGATGCGCGTGTGGTTGACCTCGGCGTAGTCATGCATATGCGGCCACTCTTCGCGCACGAACACCTGGGTGCCGTCGGCGGAGCGGATCTCGAGGTGGTCGCTCGGCGAGCTCACCGCCGCGATGGCATCGAACATCCCCCATTGCCGGAACAGCTCCACCGTCTGTGGGCGCAGGCCGATGCCCGCGCCCACCTGGAAGATCGCGGAGGCCTGCTCGTACACATGCACGTTCTCAGCGCCGATGCTCTGCAACGCCTTCGCCGCCGACGCGCCGCCGTATCCGCCGCCGACGACGGCGATCCTGAGATCCTTGAGTTCCTCGGTCTTCATCGTTCTTGCTCTTTCGGGTCAGTTGCGGATCGACAGGAAGTCGGCCGGGTTGTCGACGAACAGCGTGTGGACACGGGCCTCGTCCCACCCGGCATCCTTCAAATCGGGGATGAGCTGCTCGAAGAGATAGTTCACGGTGTGGCCCTTGACGCCCGGCCACCCCAGCGGGCTGCAGTTCGCATCGGCAGCGGCCAGGACGGAGCCGATCCCCACCGTGTCGACGAAGCCCAGGAAGTGGTCGAGGCGCTCTTGGCGCGGGCGCGCCCAGAACGGCGGATCGGGGAGCTCGGTCTCATACCCGAACGTGTCGAAGCCGAGTCGACCGCCCTGCTCCGCGATCCAGGTGTCCCGCGTGATGGGCGCGTTGGGACCGTCGTCGACGTGCCCGAACAGCACGCGGTCGAGCGGCAGCCCCTCCTCACGGAAGATCGCGACCGACGTCTCCGCGTCGATCGCGAGATGGGTGAGGATCGGCACGCCGGTCGACAGCGCCGCACGCGCGGCGGCGCGATAGATACGGCGGTCGAGCTCGGTCATCTTCCCGCCGCGGCTCACGCCGACCTTGATGGCGCCGGCCTTGCTGCCGGTCGCGCCGATGCCGACCGTGATCTCGTGCACGAAGACCTGCGTGAGATAGTCGACGCTCGCGCGGGCGAAGTGGGGCAGCGCCGTGTCGCCGCCGACGAAGCCGGTGCTGGCCACGATGTGGACGCCCGTCCTCGCCGACAGCGTCTTGTAGTAGTCGATGTCGCGACCGTTGCAGATGCCCGTCGCGTCGACGATCGCGCCGCCGCCGGACTCATGGAAGGTCCGCAGCTTGGGCACTGTCTCGCCGTACGCCTGCTCGGGGGTCTTCCACCACTTCGAGTCGAGCTCGCTCCCGGGCATGCCGTAGCCGATGTGCTCATGCACCGACACGAATCCGAGCTCTTCCGCGGGGATCGTCCCCAGCACCGTGTTCACCTTCGACATCACGTCACCTCACCGTCAGCAGATTGCGGGGATTGTCCACGAGGATCCGCTGCGCGTCCTCGGGCGTCAGACCCGACGCGGTCGCGAGCGGCACGAAGGTCTGTGCCGCGTACTCGTAGGGCAGGTCGTGATCAGGCCGGCCCTTCGCAACGCCGACGGCGTTGCCCGAGACCACGATGCGCGCGACGTGACCGGCGCGGACGAGGTCGAGCAGCAGTTCCGCCCGCGTGCGATCGTCGAGGATGTCGGGATCGTCGTTCGAACCCGCGTGGTCGAGAGCGACGTACGCCCCGCGGCGCGCGACCTCGAGCGGGGCCCCGGCGGCGACGGCGTCGCGGCGGTCGAGGCCGCCGACCACGACGCGATCGGCGGGCAGACCCTCGTCGAGTGCGATGTCGAGGTCGCGGAGCGCATCGGCCCCGAACCGCAGCGACAGCGGGACACCCGAGTCACGCGCCGTGCGGGCCGCGCCGCGCACGAGACTCTCGTCGGTGGCGGTCGTCCCCTCGCGCGTGGTCGCCGTGACGATCAGGCCGGCTGGGCCGCGCCGCTCGACGCGCGGAACCACCATGCCCTCGGTGATCTCCTTGCCGAACAGCTCCGCGAACTTCTCCGCCGGCCAGGGCGTCGGCGGATTGGTCTGAGGCGTGAGGAAGTAGCCGCCGAGCATCTCCTCGGGTCCCATCCCGGTCGATGCGACGATGTGGACGCCGGTGGAGCGCGAAAGCGCTTCGTAGAGCTTCACATCGCGCCCATGGAACATGCCGGTGCTGTCGACGATCGTCCCGCCGCCGTGGTCGCGGAACCGGCTGAGCTTGCGCGCGAGCGTCTCGAAGATCTCCGCGCGATCCATCGAGATGTCCGGCGCGTGCTCGGCGCCGGGAACGACCGAGAGCAGCGCCTCGTGCACGGCGATGACGCCGAGTTCGCCGGCCGGAACCGGGCCGAGGACCGTGTTGACCGTGCCCGGCACCGCCTTCCCAGCGGGATGCGGTGTGCCGTCGAACTGCGTCATCGTCTGTCTCCTGCCTCGCGTCTTCGCGTAGGTGTCGGGGGTGACGACACGTTATCCATTCACAGGACATGCTGTCAAGTGACTAGATATGTTGGGCAGATCCCGTATCCTCTGTCCATGGCGAGCCTCCGAGCGAGACAGAAGCAGCAGACGCGCGAGCTGCTCCTCGAAGCGGGGCTCGGCCTCTTCGGGCAGAAGGGCTACACGGCGACGACGATCGACGAGATCGTCGCCCGTGCCGGGACGACGCGGGCGACGTACTATCTGCACTTCGCGTCGAAGGCCGACCTCGTGAAGGCGCTCATCGGCCGCGCGGACGCCATCCTCACCGCCGTGGACGATCCTCCGCTCGCCGATGTCATCGCGCGAGGCAGCCGCGAGCTCGTCGAACGCTATCTGGACCGCAAGTTCGATCAGTGGACGGACATCCGGCCGTATCTCATCGCTGCCGACCAGGCGGCGCCGAGCGAGCCGGACGTCGCCGAGGTGATCGAGCGGTGGTTCGCACACACCGCGGACGCGATGCACACGGGACTCGATCGTGCGGGACGCTTCGAGGCCGAGGCGCGACGAGTCCGCTGCGTCCTCGCCTTCGGGCAGCTCGAGTTCCTGTCGCGGCGCTGGTTCCGGTCGGGCTGGACGGTGCCGCGCGAGATCTGCCTGCGCACACTGACCGACGCATGGTGCGCCCTTCTCATCGACGAGTGAGCACGCGGGTACGTCGTGCTCAGCGGTCGGTGAAATGGAACTTGAACTCGCCCGCGATGTGCGCCGCCGAACGCCAGCCTGCGGGCAGGCCGCCGGTCGCATAGAAGGTCGTGTCGATGATCAGCAGCGGACTGCCCTCGGCCACGCCGAGCGCCTGCGCCTGATGGGACGTCGCCGCGTCGGCCCACGCCTCGTGTTCGGAACGGTCCAGCGCGATGCCGAACTGCTCCTCGATGAGCGCGAAGGCCGATCCCGCTTCTTCGAGCTGCGCTGCGGTCGGGGCGAAGCCGTCAGGCGCCCGGAGGTGCACGACCGCTTCGGCGATCGGCCGTCCTTCGACAGAGATCAGCCGTGTGAAGCGCAGCAGCCGCTCGCGCTCGTCCAGTCCCAGGCGCCCCCGGATCTCGGCCGACGGCAGCTCGCGCTCGACGCCCGACACCACCGAGGTCGGGTGCAGCCCCTGATCGGAGAGGTAGCGGGTCAGATCGCCGGGCCGGATATCCGCCGGACGATCGACCCGGACACCGGGGACCGGGAACGTCCCCTTCCCCTGCCGACGGTACACATAGCCCTCGTCGGCCAGCTCCTTCAGCGCCTGCCGGATCGGCGCGCGACTGACACCGAACCGATCGAGCAGCTGCGCTTCGGTCATGGGAGTGGTCGCGTCGACGTCACCGGTCGCGATCTCAGCCCTCAGGATGTCCTTGATCTGCCGGTACAGCGGTACGCCGGAGGCGGTGTCGAGTTCTCCGCGTGCCATGGAACGAAGCCCTCCAGATGATCGGGTGGATGCTCCGGGAAGTCAACCACACATCGCGCGAAAGCCGAGCGCGCACACGATACGGTCGGAAGTGCTCACTGCTCATCTAGAGGAAAGGGGCTCCGTGGAGCTCATCGCCGCCGGCGGCATGTTCGTTCTCATCGGCATCGCCGCGTTCGTCCTTCTCATCGTCTTGATCATCGTCCTGATCATCGTGCGCGCCTGGTACAAGGTGGCCAAGGCCGACCAGGCCCTCGTGGTGGTCGGAAAGAGCCAACGCAACGCGGAGGGCGAGTCCTCCCGCATCTCGGTCATCACCGGCGGCGGCGCCCTCGTCAACCCGCTCACCCAGCGCGCCGAGATGATCTCGCTGCGCGCCCGCCAGATCAAGATGGAGCCCACGGCGCAGTCCTCCAACGGCGTCACCGTCAACGTGAGCGGCGTGGCACTCGTCAAGATCGGCTCCGAGCCGTCGCTGGTGCGCCGCGCCGCCGAGCGCTTCCTCTCGCAGGACGGCGCGATCGAGCAGTTCACGACCGAGCAGCTCGAGGGTGCACTACGCGGCGTCGTGGCCACGCTGACCGTCGAGCAGCTGATGAAGGACCGTCAGAAGCTCAGCGACCAGATCGCCGAAGGCATCAAGCACGACCTCCTCGCGCAGGGTCTCATCCTCGACTCCTTCCAGATCCAGGGCGTCACCGACAAGAACGGCTACATCGACGCCCTGGGCGCGACCGAGGTCGAGCGCGTCCGGCGCGAGGCCGATGTCGCCCGCATCGACGCCGTCCGCGCCGTCAAGGCACGCCAGATCTCGACCGACGAGGCGACCCTGATCGAGCAGACCGCGTACGACAAGAACACGGCGGCCGCCTCGGCCGAGGTCGGTCGCGCCCGCGCCGAGGCCGAACAGGCCGAGGCCCTCGCTCGCGCCGAGCGCGAGCAGGCGGTGCTCCTCCAGCAGGCCGAGAACAAGCAGGCGCAGCTCGACGCCGAGATCAAGAAGGTCGCCGACGCCAACCTGTACGAGCGCCAGCGCGCCGCCGACGCCGCCGCGTACGGCGAGGTCAAGGCCGCCGAGGCCCGCGCTCAGATCGCCGCGCAAGAGGCCGAGGCCACCCGTCTGCGGGCGCAGGCCGAGGCGGATGCCGTGCGACTGGCCGGTGAGGCCCGCGCCGGCGCCATCGAGGCCGAGGCGGAGGCGCTCGCGCGCAACCAGCAGGCCCTGCTGGCCCAGCGCGCCCTCGAGGCCCTCGTGCCGATGATGACCGAGTTCGCCCGCGGCTTCGACAAAGTCGGGTCGATCACCGTTCTCGGCGGCGAGGGCGCGTCCAGCCACATCGCGGCGGAGTCGGCGACCGGCATGCGCGCGACATTCGACGCCGTCGAGGCGGCGACGGGCATCGACCTGCGCCAGATCATCCAGGGGCAGGCGACCGGTCGCGGTGTCGCGCAGGGCATCCGCGAAGAGCAGGCGATCCGCGACGCGTCCGGCACGCCGACCACGCGCCAGCAGGCGCGCGCCGCGCAGTCAGCCGGCACCCCCGCACCCGACCCCGACGCCGTCTCGCGCGGCGCGGAGATCGGACGCCTGTTCGCCGCCGAGGGCGACGCCCCCGGCGCGGTCTGACCGTCCTGCGCCGCTGACGCGCCCGCGTCAGCGGCGCAGCTCGACGCGATCGACCGTGAACTCGTCCAGCGCGGCGTCGTCGACCTCGACGCCCAGACCCGGTCCCGTGGGGACGCGCACGTGCCCGTCCTCGAGGACGACCGGCTCTGTGACGATGTCACGGAGGTAGAACCGGTCCGACGCCGAGACGTCGCCGGGCAGCGTGAATCCGGGCAGGGCCGCCAGAGCCGCGTTCGCGGCGCGGCCGATCCCGGTCTCGAGCATGCCGCCGCACCACACCGGCACACCGGCATCCCGGCACAGATCGTGGATGCGCACCGCCTCGAGATAGCCGCCGACGCGGCCCGCCTTGATGTTGATGATCGACGCCGAGCCCAGCGCGAGCGCGTCGCGGGCGGCCTTGGCCGACACGATCGACTCGTCCAGACACACCGGAGTGCTGAGGCGCTGCGCGAGCGCGGCGTGGTCGACGAGGTCGTCCTCCTGCAGCGGCTGCTCGATGAGCAGCAGGTCGAAGCCGTCGAGTTCGGCGAGCGTGTCGGCGTCGGCGAGCGTGTACGCGGAGTTCGCGTCGACCTGGAGCGGGATGCCGGGGAAGGCCGCGCGCACGGCGGCGGTGTCGGCGATGTCGCGCCCGGGCTTGATCTTGATCTTGATGCGGACGTAGCCGGCGTCGAGGTAGCCCGCCACGGCGTCGACGAGGGCGGCGGTATCGCGCTGGATGCCGACGCTCACGCCGCTGGGGATCCGGTCGACGGCTGCGCCGAGATACGCGCCGAGCGACCGTCCCTCGGCGCGCAGCGCCGCGTCGAGGACGGCGAGCTCGAGACCCGCTTTGACCATCCGGTGACCGATGAACGGCTCGAAGACGCCGGCGACCTCCTCGGGGAGGACTCGCCCGCGCTCCAGCAGCGCGGGGATCAGGTAGCGCTGGGCGACGTCCCATGCCGACCGCGTGTACTCGCTCGAGTAGGTCGGCGCCGCCTGCGTCACGATCTCGCCCCATCCGTCTCCGTCGGCGGTGCGTGCGCGGACGACGATGACCTCGCGCACCGTCTCGGTGCCGAACGACGTGGTGAAGGGGGCGACGAGCGGCAGGTGCAGAATGCGCAGCTCGACCGCGTCGAGGACAAGGGATGCCGTGGGCTGGGCGATGGGCATGCCGCCAGAGTACGCGGGCCGCGCCGCATGCGAGGATCGTCTCGTGGAGCAGATTCGGTCGATCACCGCGGACGCCGGCCTGCCGGCGCGGCTGGCCGGCGCGTATGTGCGCTGGCAGGTCAGCCGGGGCTGGTGGATCGCCGTGTGGGTCATCGCCGCCGGCGCGTTGGCCGCCTCGGTCGTCCTCGCGATGCTGACGCGCGAGCCGACCCTCGTGCTGCTGTGCGCGCTGTGGCTGCTGCTGGTCACGGCGATCCCCGTGCTCTCCTACCTGACGACGCGGTCTGCCGTCGCGCGCGGCTATCCGGCCGGGTCGACCGTCGAGGTGGAGGTCGGCGAGGAGTCCCTGCGCACGTCCTCGGCGCTGGGCACGAGCGAGATCCGGTACGCGGCGTTCCGCCGCGTGTACGTGACGGGCGAGCTGGTGATCGTGGCGATGGGCGCCCGGGGCGCGGGCGCCGCCGTGTTCCCTCGCGCGCTGTTCTCGGACGCCGACGTCACGCACCTGCAGCGCGCCGTCCGAGCCGCACGCTGACTCCCGTGCCGCCCGGCGGGACCCGGCGGGCGGATCAGCCGATCGTGTAGGCGTCGGGGTCGCCGTCACGCGGCGCACGAAGGCGCGCCGGCAGCGGCCACGGCAACTCGAACCGCCGCATCGTGCCGCCCACGTCGCCGAAGTCGTCGACTTTCACGACGATGTGCTCCGGCGTGACCTCGACCATCCGCACGCGCAGCGGCTGCGCGGCCTCGCCCTCCAGCATCCATACGTCGGCGAGGTAGCGGAGGCCGTGCGCTTCCAGCGCCTCTTCGGCGTCGAGCCACTCGACCGCCACGGCGATCTCGCGTCCCAGCAGGTCGACGGCGGTCCAGTCCGCGCCGTCCGGACGGATCCAGCCGACGAGCTCGCCGTCTTCGCGGCGATGCGGGGTCCAGTCAGAGGAGATCACGGGGACAGGGTACGCGGTCACAGCCCCGGTCCGGTCCGCCGAGCGTCGCGCGCGACCCGCTCACGCCCGCACGAACAGGTAGCCCGCTTCGTCGCGGAACCCGCTGACGACCAGACCCTCCGCGTACAGCGCGGTGAACTGCTCGCGCACGCGCCGGCGCCACTCCTCGGCCTCGGCCGGCTGCGCGATGCGCATGGTCTCGATGTCGCGCGGGATGGCCACGGTGGCGACGATCTCGCCGTCGGGCGGATTGCCGTTGCGGGGGCCGGCCAGGGCCCACGAGACGAACAGGCGGTCGGTCTCGTCGCCGCGGTTGACACCGTCGGCCATCGGTCCGTAGTGGTCGACGAGGTAGTCGATGACGTGGGTGCCGAGCACGATCAGGTTGAAGTGCGCGTTGCGCGCCACGAGCGGGTCGAATGTCCACGTGATGTGCCCCACCTCGCGGCCGAACGCCCAGTCGCGCTGATGCTGCTTGAGGATGCGTCCCAGCCCACGGGCCTGATACTCCGGCAGCACGCCGGTGATGTGCGAGTGCATGGACCGCTCGGCGGGAGCTGCGAAGAACCCGGCCGACGCCCCGATCATCCGCGCGCCGTCGTAGAGGCCCACGACGTAGTTCCCCGAGTACGCGAGCGCGCGCAGCAGGTTCGGCGGCATGCCGGAATCGTCGCCGCCCCACACCTGCGCCAGCACCCGACTGGCCTCGAAGATGCTCTCGATGCTGTCCAGCGGACGGATCTCGATGCCGTCGGGCGTGAACTCGGTCATGGCGCCCAGGCTACTCCGCGCGCGCCCGGGCGGCCTCCGCGCCGATAGCCTGAGGGGATGTCCCGGGATGAGAACGCGCGTCGCCGCCTCACCCGCATCCCGCCGCAGGGAGCCATCGTCGCCGTCCTGGCCCTCGCCGGCCTCTCGTCGTCGTTCATGTTCACGCTCGTCGTGCCGATCCAGGCGAAGCTGCCGGAGCTGCTGAACGCGAGCCGCGAGGACACCGCGTGGGTCGTCACGGCCACCCTGCTGGCCGCCGCGATCATCACCCCGATCGCCGGACGCCTCGGCGACATGTACGGCAAGCGGCGCATCGTGCTCGTTCTGCTGGCCACGCTCGTGGCGGGATCGCTGATCGCCGCCCTCTCGCCGGGGATCGTGGGCGTCATCGTCGGACGCACGTTGCAGGGCGCCGTGACCGGGGTGGTGCCGCTGGGCATCTCGATCCTGCGCGATGTGCTCCGTCAGGATCGCGTGGGCTCCGCCGTCGCGCTCATCAGCGCGACCATGGGAGTCGGCGGCGCGCTCGGCATGCCCATCAGCGCGCTCATCACGGAGGGTGCCGACTGGCACGCCCTGTTCTGGATGTCCGCGGGCCTGGGAACCCTCGTGTTCGTCCTCACGCTGTGGATCGTGCCCGTGAGCGTGCTGCGCACGGCCGGTCGGTTCGACTACGTCGGCGCCGCCGGGCTGGCGATCGGGCTCGTCGGCGTCCTGCTCGCGATCTCGCGCGGGAACGAGTGGGGCTGGACCGCTCCGGCCACCCTCGCCTGCGGGATCGGCGGAGTCGTCGTGCTGCTGGCGTGGGGCTGGTTCGAGCTGAGGATCCCCGAGCCGCTGCTCGACCTGCGGGTCGCGGCGCGGCGTCCCGTGCTCCTGACCAACATCGCCTCGATCGCGCTGGGCTTCTCGCTCTTCGCCTCGAACGTGGCGTATCCGCAGATCCTGGAGCTGCCGCCGCCCGCCGGTCTGGGCCTGTCGCTGCTGGCCGCCAGCCTGGTCATCGCCCCGTCGGGCCTGGTGATGATGGTGCTCTCCCCCGTCGCCGGGCGGATGTCGAGCACCGTCGGACCGCGGATGCTGTTCATCATCGGCACCCTGGCCCTCATCGCCGCCTACGCGTTCACGCTGCTGCTGTCCAGCGAGGTGTGGCACTTGGTGGTCGCGAACCTCCTCATCGGAGTGGGCATCGGGTTCGGGTTCGCGGCGATGCCGATGCTCATCATGCGCTCGGTGCCGCAGAGCGAGACCGGCGCCTCGAACGGCGTGAACGCCCTGTTCCGCTCGCTCGGCACCAGCACCGCCGCCGCGGTCATCGGCGCCGTGCTGGCGACGATGTCGGTCGTGCAGGACGGCGTGCAGGTGCCGACGCCCCAGGCCTTCCAGTGGTCGTTCCTGCTCGGCGGCGGTGCCGCCGTGGTGGCTCTCGTGGTGGCGCTGTTCATCCCGCGACATCACGCGCCCGCCGAGCGGCACCCGTCCCTTCCGGAGTGATCGGCCGGTCCGCAGCGGACCTCGCGGCCGGGTGACCGGGACGCGCGAGGTCCCCTCAGCGCTCGCGCTCAGCGCTCGAGGACGACCGCGAGCCCCTGGCCGACGCCGATGCAGATCGCGACGACCGCGACGCCACCGCCGCGTCGGGCGAGCTCGTGTGCGGCGTGGCCGATGATCCTGCCGCCGGACGCCCCGAGCGGATGCCCGATCGCGAGCGCGCCGCCGTGGACGTTGAGCTTGTCGGGGTCGAGCTCGGGCCAGCCGGCCAGGCACGCGAGCGACTGCGACGCGAACGCCTCGTTGAGCTCGACGAGGTCGACGTCGGCCCAGGTCCTCCCGGCGCGCGCGAGCGCCTTGTTCGCGGCCTCGATCGGCGCGATCGGGAACCGGTCGGGGTCGACACCGTGCGTCGCACGGCCGGCGATGCGCGCGAGCGGCTCGCCGGGCAGCGCCCCCTCGGCGGCCAGCAGCACGGCCGAGGCGCCGTCGTTGATCGACGACGAGTTGCCCGCCGTGACGGTCCCGTCCTCGGCGAACAGCGCCTTCAGTCCGGCGAGCTTCTCCACGGACGAGTCGGCACGAATGCCTTCGTCGCGCGCCAGTGCGGCACCGGGGACCTGCACGATCTCTCCGTCGTAGACACCGGCATCCCAGGCCCGCGCCGCGAGGCGGTGCGAGCGGACGGCGAAGGCGTCCTGCTGCGCCCGGGTGATGCCCCACTCGGCCGCGGTCCCCTCGGCCGCCGCGCCGTTGCTGATCGTCCAGTGCGTCGGCAGCGTCCGGTTGATCATGCGCCAGCCGATCGAGGTGTTCCACATCGTCTGGTTGCCGGTCGCCGGCCACGGCTTCGCGGACTTCTCGACGACGAACGGCGCACGGCTCATCGACTCGACCCCGCCCGCCAGGATGAGATCGGCGTCGCCGGACTCGATCGCCCGCGCGCCCTGGATGACGGCCTCGACCGACGATGCGCAGAGGCGGTTGACGGTGACGCCGGTCACCGAGGTCGGAAAGCCCGCCAGCAGCGCACCGAAGCGCGCGACGTTGCGGTTGTCCTCCCCCGCCTGGTTGGCATCGCCGAAGACGACGTCGTCGATGCGCGCCGGGTCGATCCCCGCGCGCTCGACGGCAGCGCGCATGACCACGGCGGCCAGATCATCGGGACGGATGCCGGACAGCGCCCCTCCGGCACGCCCGAAAGGGGTGCGCACCGCGTCGTAGACGAAGGATGCCGTCATGTCATACCGCCCTCTGCAGATCGAGGCCGATGAGCTCGGCGAGCCCGTCGACCGTGTTGTCGCCGAACAGCTCGCGGACGGCGAAGCCCGCGGAGGTGACGTCGAAGACCGCGTGGTCGGTGTACACGCGGGTGACGCAGCCGACACCGGTCAGCGGATAGGAGCACGCGGTGACGAGCTTCGACTCGCCGGACTTCGTGAGCAGATCCGTCATGACGTACACGCTCTTCGCGCCGATGGCGAGGTCCATCGCGCCGCCGACGGCGGGGATCGCCCCCGGCGCCCCGGTGGACCAGTTGGCCAGATCGCCGGTCTCGGACACCTGGAACGCGCCGAGCACGCACACGTCGAGGTGCCCGCCGCGCATCATCGCGAACGAGTCCGCGTGGTGGAAGTAGGCCGCGCCCGGCAGTGCGGTGACCGGCTGCTTGCCGGCGTTGATGAGGTCGGGGTCGACGCGGTCCGGATCCGGCGCCTCGCCCATGCCGAGCAGTCCGTTCTCGGTGTGGAGGATGATCTCCAGGTCGTCCGGGAGGTAGTTCGCCACCAATGTGGGCGCGCCGATGCCGAGGTTCACGTACGAGCCTTCGGGGATGTCCGCGGCGATGCGCCGCGCGAGCTCGTTGCGACTGATGATCGTGCTCACCTGTCCCCCTCCGCGTCGATCGCGGCCGCTGCGGTCGCCCGACCATCGATGTCGACTCCGCCGACGAACCGTCCGCCGTCGAGCCAGGCACGCTGCCCGACCGCGACGACGCGGTCGACGAAGATCCCGGGCGTGACGACGGCTTCGGGGTCCAGCGCGCCGAGCGGCACGATCTCGTCGGCCTGCACGATGGTCGTGGTCGCGGCCGTCGCCATGATCGGCCCGAAGTTGCGCGCGGTCCCGCGATAGACGAGATTCCCCCACCGGTCCGCGGCGAGCGCGGACACGAGGGCGTAGTCCGCGGCGATCGGATACTCCAGCACGTACGTGCGACCGTCGATCTCCCGCGTCTCCTTGCCTTCTACGAGCAGCGTGCCGACTCCCGTGGGCGAGAAGAAGGCGCCGACTCCGGCACCCGCGGCCCGGATCCGCTCGGCGAGATTCCCCTGCGGCACGAGTTCGAGCTCGACCTTCCCCTCGCGGTACAGACCGTCGAAGACCCAGGAATCGTGCTGACGTGGGAACGAGCAGACGATCTTCCGCACGCGCCCCGTGGCGAGCAGAGCGGCCAGTCCCGTGTCGCCGTTGCCGGCGTTGTTGTTCACGATCGTGAGATCGGCCGCACCCTGCTCGATGAGGGCATCGATGAGCTCGACGGGCTGACCCGCGCGTCCGAAGCCGCCGATCATGACGGTGGAGCCATCCGGGATGCCGGCGACCGCCGCCCGGGCGTCGATCACGGTCTTGTCGATCATGCCACTCCGTTCGCTGAGCGAACCATCAGTCGCTCTGCGAACAGCGTAGCACCGGGTCCGGTCCATCGCCATCGCGTCCGATCGTCGGCGGCGGCAAGCCGATGCGCGGCCATCGAGGTGTTACCGTCGACTCCGTGACCACCGCCTCCGACGACACGCGCGGCGGCGAGTTCGTGCAGTCGCTCGACCGCGGTCTCGCGGTGATCCGCGCCTTCGGCGCCGGCCGCCCGAGCATGACGCTGAGCGATGTCGCCCGCGAGACCGGACTGAGCCGCGCGGTCGCGCGACGATTCCTGCACACTCTCGTCGAGCTCGGATACGTCGCGTTCGACGGGAGGGAGTTCCGTCTGCGTCCGCGCCTGCTCGATCTCGGGCACGCGTACCTGTCCGGACTGGGACTTCCCGAGATCGCGCAGCCGCACCTGCAGCGACTGTCCGAGGTCACCGGCGAGTCGACCTCGGTCGCGGTGATCGACGGGAGCGACATCGTCTACGTCGCGCGGGTGGCCGTGTACCGCATCATGTCGATCGCGATCGGCGTCGGCACCCGGCTGCCGGCGCATGCCACGTCGATGGGCCGCGCGATCCTCGCGTGCGGGTCCCCCGCGCGGGCGGAGCAGTTCCTCGCCGACGCACCGCTCACCGCCTTCACCGACCACACCATCACCGATCCGGATGCGCTGCGCGCCGAGTTCGCCCGCGTGCGCTCACAGGGGTGGGCGCTCGTCGATCAGGAGCTCGAAGGCGGTCTGCGCTCCGTCGCCGCTCCGCTGCGCGACGCGACCGGCGAGGTCGTCGCCGCCGTCAACATCTCGGCGCCCGTGCGTCGGGGCAGCGTGGCCGCGATCGAGGAGCACCTCGTGACGCCCCTGCGTGACGCGGCGACCGCGATCGAGGCCGACATCGCTCGCGTCGGCTTGCGCGTGCGCTGACGCGGGACGCGCGCGTCTCAGACCCGGGGAACGTCCGCCGAGAAGTGGTGCGCCGTCTTGATCGGCGCGGCAGCGTCCGAGGCGAGGAACGCCAGCACCTCTGCGGCGCCGACCGGATCGCCCGCCGTCGCCGCGACGGCTCCGGCGAAGACCGTGTCGATCGCGCAGTCGTCCGGCAGCACCCCGAGGATGCGCACCCCCGGCTGTCCCGCCAGTTCGCTGAGCTGCTGGAATCCGAGGTCGACCTCGCCGACGGCGAGCGCCCGCGCGACCGGCACCCCGGGCCGCGCCTGCACCAGGCGCTCCCCGACCTCGGCCGTCAGCCCCCAGTCGTCGATCATCCGCACGAGCGCGGTGCCGCTGGGACCCGTCGAGTAGCCGATCCGGGACGCCGCCCGCAGCGCCGCGCGCATGGCCTCGGCATCGGCGAAGGCGGTGGACACGGCAGTCGTGGCGGGGTCGTCGACGCCCGAGGGAACGGCCGCCGCGACCTGCGAGAGGACCAGGGGCGTCAGCGTCGCGGCATCCACATGACCGTCCGCGGCCAGTCGATCGAGCGCATCGGCGGCGAGGAACACGAGATCGAACTGCTCACCCGAAGCCACGCGCAGGGCGGCATCCACGCCACCGAGCGACTCGACCTCCACGGTCGGCAGCCCGGTCGCCGCGGCGGCGGCGGTCAGATCGGCGAGCACGTGGCGCGTGGCCATCGACGAGACGGCTCTCACGCGGCCTCCTCGAAGGTCTCAGCGTCGACTTCGAGCAGGGTCGACGGGACGTAGCGGGGCCCCGAGACCGTGTCCGTCCCGATGAGGCGGCCGGCGCGCTCCAGGAGGTCGGGGTCGACGTCCACGCCGACGGCGGCCTGGTTCTCGCGCAGATGCGCGATGCTCGTCGTGCCGGGGATCGGCACCACGTGGTCACCGCGCGAGCGCAGCCAGGCCAGAGCGAGCTGCGCCGGCGTGCATCCGGCCTCGACGGCCAGGGCGTGCCAGCCGGGCAGCAGGGCGGCGTTGGCCGGCCAGTGCGCGGGCCCGAACCGGGGCATGGTGCGCCGGATGTCCCGCTCGACCAGCGCCCCGGGGTCGGTCACCGAGCCGGCCAGGAAGCCGCGGGCCACCGGCGAGAACGCGACGAGCGCGACACCCGAGGACCGGGTGGCCTCGAGCATGCCGAGCTCGGCGTTCCGGGTCCACAGGGAGTACTCGTTCTGCACCGCGGCGATGGTCGTCTCCGCCTGGGCTTCGCGCAGTCGCGCGACCGACACCTCGGACAGGCCGATGGCGCCGATCTTGCCGGCATCCACCGCCTCGGCCAGCGCGCCGACACTCTCCCCGATCGGGACCTTCTTGTCCCAGCGATGCAGGTAGTACAGGTCGATGTGATCCACGCCGAGCCGGGTCAGCGAGTCGTCCACCTGCGCGCGCAGCACCTCGGGACGGCCGTCGATCGCGCGAACGCCGTCGACCATCGCCATCCCGCCCTTGCTGGCCAGGACGACCTCGTCGCGGCGCCCCGCGATCGCCCGCCCGACCAGCTCCTCGTTGCGGCCACCCCCGTACAGCGTCGCGGTGTCGAGCATGCGCACACCCGCATCGAGCGCCGCGCGCAGCAGCGCCAGACCGTCCTCGGCCGACGGCGGGATGCCGTACGCATGACTGAGCGACATGCAGCCCAGCCCGATGGGGGGAAGGATCACGCGAGCTGCTCCTCCAGAGCGCCGAGCACGCGATAGCAGTCGATGACCTGACGCACCGACGAGTTGGGCTCGCGCCCCTCGCGGATGGCGGCGACGAACTCGCGGTCCTGCAGTTCGATGCCGTTCATGCTCACGGCCACCTGCGACACGTCGATCTGCTCCTCCTTGCCGTCGAACAGGTCGTCGTAGCGCGCGACGTAGGTGCCGGTGTCGCCGATGTAGCGGAAGAACGTGCCGAACGGGCCGTCGTTGTTGAAGGACAGCGACAGCGTGCAGATCGCACCGGACTCGCTCTTGAGCTGGATGGACATGTCCATCGCGATGCCGAGCTCGGGATGGATCGGGCCCTGGATGGCGTGCGCCTGGACGATCTTCCCCGCCTGGTAGGCGAACAGGTCGACCGTGTGGGCGGCGTGGTGCCACAGAAGGTGGTCGGTCCACGATCGCGGCTCGCCCTTCGCGTTCGTGTTGGTGCGACGGAAGAAGTAGGTCTGCACGTCCATCTGCTGGATGTGGAACTCGCCGGCAGCGATCCGGTCGTGCACGAGCTGGTGGGACGGGTTGAACCGGCGGGTGTGGCCGACCATCGCGATGCGGTCCGACGCCTCGGAGGCGGCGAGCACCCGCTCCGCGTCGGCGAGCGAGTCGGCGAGGGGGATCTCGACCTGCACGTGCTTGCCCGCCTCGAGCGCGGCGAGCGTCTGCGCGGCGTGGAGCCCCGTCGGAGTGGCCAGGATCACCGCATCGACGTCGTCGCGCTCGAGCACGGCGTCGTAGCCGACCACCGCGTGCGGCACGCCGTACCGGGCGGCGACGGCCTGCGTGGGCTCGGCCTTCGTGCCGCTGACGACGGTCACCTCGGCATCCGGGATGTTCGCCAGGCCGTCGAGGTGCTTCATGCCGAACGCGCCGGCGGCGCCGACGACGGCGACGCGGACCTTGTCGCCGCTCACGCGTGGACCTCCTCGAGCGAGTCGCTGACGCTCTCGGCTTCGACGGCGCGCGGCGCGGTCGGATTGCTGATCACCAGGTGACCGACGGCGGTGTTGGAGGCCGGAACGTGGTAGAACCGGTGGTTGACCGCCGGCGCGCCCCCGCCGAACTGGTCGTCCATCGCGCCGCGGGCGATGAGCCAGTCGACGAGCTCGATGCCCTCGGAGCCCGCCTCGTCGACGTACTCCATGTGCGGCCACTCGGTCAGGCCCATCGGATCGGCGATCAGGTGGTCGAGGAAGGCGTTGTCCCACTCCTCGTTGATGAGGCCGGCGCGCGGGCCCTGGAGCTGGTGGCTCATGCCGCCGGTGCCCCAGATCTGCACGTTCAGCGCGGGACCGTCCCACTTGTCCAGGGCGCGCCGGATCGCCTTGCCGAGCTCATAGCAGCGGCGTCCCGAGGGGACGGGGTACTGCACGACGTTGACCGGCAGCGGGATGACCCGGCACGGCCACTCCTCGACGTCGCCGAACACGAGCGACAGCGGCACCGTGAGACCGTGGTCGACGACCATCTCGTTGACCAGGGTGAGGTCGAAGTCGTCCTGGATCACCGACTGCGCGATGTGCGCGGCCAGCTCCGGGTAGCCCTTCACGTCCGGCACCGGGCGGGGGCCGTAGCCCTCGTCCGCGACCGGATAGTGCGCACCCGTGCCCAGCACGAACGTCGGGATGATGTTGGAGTCGAACGCGGTGGCGTGGTCGTTGTACACGAGGATGATCACGTCGGGCGTGTTCTCCTTCACCCACTTCCGCGTCCACTCGTATCCGTCGAAGACCTTCTTCCAGTACGGCTCCTCGGTCTTACCGAGGTCCATCGCGGCGCCGATGGCCGGCACGTGCGAGGTGAACAGGGCCGAGGTGAACTTCGCCGGCGCGTCCGGGCGCATCACTTCGGACTTCTCGGTCGACGGCGGAGTCCAGCCGTCGAGGTCCTTGAGGCGGTTGCCCTCCGGCCGGCGCCCGCCGCCGAGCATCATGTCGCGGTAGGCGGCTTCGGACATGCCGGTCATGGAACCGGCCATCTGCTGGAAGCTCAGACCGTGCGTGGCACCGATCTTGCTGAGGAAGTAGATGTTGCCGCCCTCGCGGATGCAGGCGTTCAGATCGAGATCGAGCACGCCCTGTCGCTGCGCGGCCGTGAGCGGCCATTCGTCGAGGTAGGCCTCGCGATCGGCGAGGTAGCGCTCGCGGTTCTCGGGCTTCATGAGCGACATCGAGAACTGGTTCAGGTGATAGCCCTTCCGGGCCTGCTCGGCATCGAAGATGGTGGTGCCGGGGACGTCCTTGTACGGCTTGTCGAGTGCCATGTCATACTCCTTCGGGCCAGTACAGACGCTGCGGGTTGTCCACGAGCAGCTTCTGCTGCAGATCGCGTGTGACCGCGATCTGCGGGATGTAGTCGACCAGCAGCCCGTCGTCGGGCATGTGGTCCTTGAGGTTGGGGTGGGGCCAGTCGGTGCCCCACAGCACGCGGTCGGGGAACTCCTCGACCACGCGGCGGGCGAACGGCACCACGTCGGTGTACGCGTGCTGCTCGCCGTCGAGGGCGCGCGGACCGGTGACGGTGAGCCGCTCGGGGCACGACACCTTCGTCCACACGTTGGGGTTCTCGCGCAGGAAGCGCAGGAACAGGCCGAACTCGGGACCGTCCGGGTCCTTGGTCACGTCGGGGCGGCCCATATGGTCGACGACGACGTCGGTGGGGATCGCCGAGAAGAAGTCGTACAGGTCGGGCAGGTCCTCGGCCTCGAAGTAGATGACCACGTGCCAGCCGAGCGGCGCGATCTTGGCGACGATCTCCTCGAGCGAATCGGTCGGGACGCGGTCGACCAGGCGCTTGACGAAGTTGAACCGGATGCCGCGCACCCCGGCCTCGTGCAACTGCGCCAGCTCCTCGGCCGTGACGTCGCGGCGTACGGTCGCGACGCCGCGCGCGCGGCCCGCGCTGCGGTGCAGAGCGTCGACGAGCGCGCGGTTGTCGGCGCCGTGGCAGGTCGCCTGGACGATGACGTTGCGCTCGAAGCCGAGGTGGTCGCGCAGCGCGAACAGCTGCTCGGCGGACGCATCGCACGGTGTGTACTTGCGCTCGGGGGCGTACGGGAACTGCTCACCGGGACCGAAGACGTGGCAGTGGGCGTCGACAGCACCGGGCGGGAGGCGGAAGGTCGGCGTGCGGGGGCCGTCGTACCAGTCCAGCCAGCCCGGCGTCTTCTCGAAGCCGCCGCTGGTGTCGCCATGCGCCATGGTCAGTCCTCCACGTATTCGAGGCCGGCCGCGGCCAGCGGCTCGCGCATGCCGTAGATGTCGAGGCCGAGCACGCCGGCACGGAACTTCACGCGCTTGGCCTCCTCGTTGTCCTCGCGCTTCTGGCTCGCGTCGGCGACAGCGCCGACGAGCTCGCGGGGGACGACGACGACGCCGTCCACGTCGGCGACGACGACGTCGCCGGGGTTGACGACCGCGTTGGCGACCACGACCTGCACGTTGACCGAGCCGAGAGTGGCCTTGACCGTGCCCTTCGAGTTGATCGCCCGGGAGAAGACCGGGAAGTCCATCTTCTCGAGGTCGGCGACGTCGCGGACGCCGCCGTCGATGACGAGCCCCTTGCAGCCGCGGGCGGTGAGCGAGGTCGCCAGCAGCTCTCCGAAGAAGCCGTCCTCGCTCTCGGTCGTGCAGCCGGCCACGATGACGTCGCCGTCCTGCACCTGCTCGGCGGCCACGTGGAACATCCAGTTGTCCCCCGGCTGGAGCAGCACGGTCACGGCCGGCCCGCACAGCTTCGCGCCGGTGTAGGCGGGGCGGATGTAGGGGCGCAGCAGACCGACACGGCCCATCGCCTCGTGGATCGTGGCGACGCCGAACTGCGACAGCCGCGCGACGTCCGCCGGGTCAGGTCGCTCGATGCCGGTGCGGACGATGCCGAGGTTGTTCAGTCGCATGGTGTTCCTCTCAGAGCCCACGGGCGCGCAGCGCGCGGTCGAGGCGCGGATAGACGCGGCGGGCGTTGCCCTCGAAGACCTGCGCGCGCTGCGCGTCGTCGAGGTGGGGGGTCGCGTCGACGTAGCGCTTGGTGTCGTCGAAGTAGTGGCCGGTGCGCGGGTCGATGTCGCGCACGGCGCCGATCATCTCGCTGGCGAACAGGATGTTGTCGGTGGGAACGACCGTGGTCAGCAGGTCGATGCCCGGCTGGTGGTAGACGCAGGTGTCGAAGAGCACGTTGTTCAGCAGGTGCTCCTCGAGCTCGGGCTTTCCCAGCGCCATCGCCAGTCCGCGGAAGCGTCCCCAGTGGTACGGCACGGCGCCGCCGCCGTGCGGGATGACGAGCTTGAGGTCGGGGAAGTCCGCGAACAGGTCGCCCTTGAGCAGCTGCATGAACGCGGTCGTATCGGCGTTGAGATAGTGGTCGCCGGTGGTGTGGAAAACCGGCTTGCAGGACGTGCTCACGTGCACCATCGCCGGGATCTCGTACTCGACGAGCTTCTCGTAGATCGGGTACCAGGAACGGTCGGTGAGCGCCGGGGCCGACCACAGGCCACCGGACGGATCGGGGTTGAGGTTCACCGTGACGGCACCCAGCTCTTCCACGGCGCGGGTGAGCTCGGCGACGCTGGTCGCGGGGTCGGCCCCCGGCGACTGCGGGAGCATGGCGCCCATGAGGAAGCGGTCCGGGAACAGCTCGCTGACACGAGCGCACAGGTCGTTGCAGATCCGCGCCCAGGTCTCACTGACGGCGAGGTCGCCGATGTGGTGCGCCATGAAGGATGCGCGGGGGCTGAAGACCGTGACATCGCTGCCGCGCTCGTTCATGAGCTTCAGCTGGTTGGCCTGGATGGTCTCGCGGATCTCGTCATCGCCGATCCGCAGCGTCGCGGGATCAGGCGCTTCGCCCCGCCCCTCGCTGAACGCGATCTGCAGGTCACGCCATGCCCCGAGCGGTGCGGGGGCGGTGGTGTAGTGGCCGTGGATGTCGATGATCAACGCGTGTCGTCCTTGTCACTGAAGAGCGGGATCCGGCGGCCGTGCCGGGTCTGGTGCTCCCCACTGTAGGTGGCGCCCGTGATGTGGTCCAATAGATGCAGATGGCACACCCCATAGATGGGATCAATGCATGTCGCTCGTCGATCTGAACCAGCTCCGGACGTTCGTCGTGCTCTACGAGCTGCGCAGCGTGACGGCGGCCGCCGAGCGTCTGCACGTCACGCAGCCGACGGTCAGCTACACGCTCAAACGCCTCCGAGAGCGGTTCGGCGACGACCTGTTCCGTCGGGAGGGACACGACATGGTGCCCACTCCCCGGGCCACCCAGCTGTTCGGTCCGCTTCATGAGGCGCTCGCCCAGATCGACGCGACGGTGAGCGATCCGGATGTCTTCGAGCCGGCCGGATTCAGCGGCGAGCTCGCGCTCGGACTCACGTCGATCGGCGAGCAGACCTTCCTCCCGCCGATCATGGCGGCCCTGGCGCGGGAGGCGTCCAGTCCGCACCTGCAGGTGTCGCGGCTGGACTCCGATCAGGTCGAGGACGAGCTGATCCGCGGACACATCGACCTGGCGATGACCGTGTCGCTGATCGGAGCCCCCCGCCTGTGGCGCACCCGCGTGCGCAGCGTGGAGTACGTCGCGCTCTCCTCCGGCGCTCACCCCCTCCCCGCCACGGGACCGGACATGTTCGCGGGACGGCGCTTCGTGCGCGTCTCCGCGCGCGGCGGCCATGTCTTCCCGCTGCAGGCGCTGTCCGAGCACGGGCTGATGTCGCAGGTCGCGCTCACCGTGGAGGAGTACGCCACGGTGCCCGCCGTGCTGGAGGCGACCGATCTGGTCGTGCTCCTGCCACGGCACGTCGCGGAGGTGTTCTCCGGCTGGTTCCCGAGACTGCGCATCGCGGAACTGCCCTGGCCCGGGCAGAGCACCCCGGTCTCGCTGTACACGCGGCGCGAGGCGAGTCTCTCACCGGCCCAGCGATGGTTCCGCGCCGTCGTGCTCGAGGCCGTCGCATCCGGCGAGTTCCCGCCCGAGTAGCGCCGACCCGCGCGGACGCTCCCGCCCGTCGCCGCGTCGCGCAGCTCACAGAGGTCGAGATCGCGTGCACAATTCAGGCAGATTGCCGCGGCACCCGATCGGATTCCGCGAGTTTCCGCTGCTCGGCACCGAGGCCGCGCGCGAGTTGCCTGAATTGTGAACGGTCGCCGGACGCAATGCCGTGCCGCGGATCGCGCCGGCCGTCTGCGGCATCCGCGCGGACGTCACCTCAGTCCCGGGGAGCCCTTCCCGCGGTTCCAGCTGGCCTTCGCGGGCGCGAAGGGACTGCGAATGTGGATGGACCAGCTCGAATGCGGGTGGATCGACAGGATCGCGCGCTCGAACCAGCCTCGAGCCTCGTCCGACAGCTCGGGCAGCACGGCGGCCTTGTCGAGATCGTCCTCCGGCCTCGGCCGCAGCGCCTTCCAGACCAGTTGCACCTCCGGAGCGCCGGTCGGGATGCCGTCGACCTGGAGTACGGCGCGATCCCACGGCAGCTGCAGACGCGGGTCGCGCCGGTAGAGCCAGGCCGCGTCCGTGCCGTCCTCCACGTTCACCTGCAGCACCCACGCGCCGGAGCGCTCATCGCGCACGCGCACCGGGTGCAGGTCCGCGTCGCCGGCATCGTCATCGTCATCGTCGCGCCAGGGGATCACGGCGTCGTCGCCGGCCGGCACCCACGCACGGAACCCTGCGGGCAGCACCCGGAGCAGCTGGGCGAGCCCGGTCGAGGTCGTGCTGACATCCGTGTGGGGACGTTCGCGGATCGGCCGGCCCAGCCACCGATCGAGGGCGACTCCGCCCGAGAGCCACCACCGCGCGGCGGCGCCGTCGAGCAGTTCCGCCACAGCCTGGGGGGCGAGGGGGTCCCATCGCATCTCGGCGATCGGCACAGGAGAGGACATGGATCGAGGCTACCGTCGCGGGCCGCGCGCCAGGCTGCCGCAGCTCAGCGCCGTGCGTCGTGGATCCACGCATGTCGCTGCGGGTCACTGCCCGTCATGTCCCGGGAGGCGGTATCTCCCCCGCAGATCGGTCTTGCGGATCTTGCCGCTGGCCGTGCGCGGCAACTCGTCGACGAAGACGACGGCGCGGGGGATCTTGTACTTCGCGAGCCGTCCCGTCAGGTGGGCGAGCACCTGCTCGGCGGTGATCTCGGCGCGCGGGACCGCGATCGCGAGGGGCACCTCGCCCCAGCGATCGTCGGGGACCCCGATGACGGCGACGGCGTCGATCTCGGGGCGCTCCATGATGAGCTGCTCGACCTCGGCGGGGTAGATGTTCTCGCCGCCGGAGATGATCATGTCCTTGAGCCGGTCGCTGATCGTCAGGTACCCCTGCTCGTCGAGGAACCCGATGTCGCCGGAGCGGAACCACTCACCGCGATGGGCGTCGCGCGTGGCGTCGGGTCGCAGCCAGTACTCCTTCATGACGTTGGGCCCGCTGATCTCGATCTCGCCGGCCTCCCCCGGCGGCAGCGGTTCGCCGTCTGCACCCACGACGCGGATGCCGGTGAAGAAGTGGGGGAGACCGGCTGAGCCGACGTGCTCCCTCGCCTTGCGATACGGCAGGGAGGTGGCGCCGGGTGACGTCTCGGTCATGCCGTACCCGGACGAGAAGCTCAGCCCGCGCGCTTCGTAGGCCTCGATGACGCGCAGCGGCACGCTGGAGCCGCCGCACGTCAGCTTTCGCAGCGTGGAGAGGTCGGTGGACGCCCAGTCCGGATGCTCGGCGAGCAGCTGGAAGGTCGTCGGCACGCCGGAAAGGCTCGTGATGCGGTGCTCCGCGATCGCGGCGAGGACGGCGCCGGGATCCACCCGCTCCTGCAGGATCAGCGTCCCGCCCTTGAGCAGCGCCGGCAATACGCCCATGCCCAGCGACGCCACATGGAACATCGGCGCGATCATGAGGGCACGCTCGTCCGAGGTCACGTCGTAGTCGACGAGGACGTTCAGCGCGTTCCACGTGAGATTGCCGTGCGTCAGTACGGCGCCCTTGGGGCGCCCGGTCGTACCGGAGGTGTAGAGGATCATCGCCGGGTCGTCGAGACTCACCGCGATCTCGTCGACGCGGTGCGAGACGGCATCCAGCACGTCATCGAACGCTTCGACGGCCGGCGGTTCGGCGGGACCGTCCACGACGATGCGCCGCTCGACGCCGCTCGACCACGCCGCCGCGCGCGCGAGCTCGCGCATCTCGTGGTGGGTGATGAGCAGCCGCGCGCCGCTGTCCTCGATGATGTACTCGAGCTCCCGCGGCGCGAGGCGCGTGTTGAGCGGGACGAAGGTCGCGCCGATGGCTCCGCAGGCGAAGAGCGTCGTGAGGAAGTCGGGGTGGTTGTTGCCGAGGTAGGCGACGCGGTCACCCTTGACGATGTCCCGCGCGGCGAGAGCGGCGGCGAGCCGGTCGATCCGGTCGGCGAACTCCTCGTATCGCAGTGTGCGATCGCCGTGGACCAGCGCGACGTCCCCCTCGGACTTCACGCGCCGACGCGCGATCCAGCTGCCCAGGCCTTCATTCTTCATCGGGCCATGGTTCTTCATCGAAGCCTCTTCGCAATGATGTGACGAATGGATGCCGGTGCGGCCCCGCCGCTTCAGGCGTAGAAGCGGTAGATCCCCCGCGCGACGACGGCGGGCTTGGTGCCGCCCTCGATCTCGATGGTCTGGTCGACGGCGAGCTGGTAGCCACCGGCGACCTCGGCCACCTCGGCGATCACGGCGTTCATGCGCACGCGCGCACCGACCTTCACGGGCGAGACGAAGCGGACCTTGTCCAGACCGTAGTTGACCTTGGCGGTGACGCCCTCGGCATCGAACAGCTCGGACCAGAACTTCACAGCGAGCGACAGGCTGAGGAAGCCGTGCGCGATCGGCGCGCCGAAGGGGCCGTCCTTCGCGCGGTCGGGGTCGACGTGAATCCACTGGTGGTCGTCGGTCGCATCGGCGAAGACGTTCACACGGTCCTGCGTGATCTCCAGCCACTCGGAGTAGCCGAGGTCGGTGCCGGCGAGTCCGGCGATGTCGGCGTAGGCGACGGTGGTGGTCATGGTGGGGCTCCCTTTCGTGGAGTGTTCGATGAGGCGGTCGGTCAGCCGGCGAGCCCGAGCAGCCGCGCGGCGTTGTCCCGGAGGATCCCGGGGAGGACGGCCGGACGGAACGACTCGGCCGCGTCGGCGTCGCGGCGCCATCGGTCGGGGGTCAGCAGCGGGTAGTCCGACCCGAAGAGCACCCGGGACTTCAGGTACGAGTTCGCGGCGCGCACGAGCGTCTCCGGGAAGTACTTGGGGCTCCAGCCGGACAGGTCGATCCACGTGTTGTGCTTGTGGCTCGCGACCGAGAGCGCCTCGTCCTGCCACGGCACCGACGGATGCGCCATGATGATCTGGAGTGCCGGGAAGTCGGCGGCCACGCCGTCGAGCAGCATGGGGTTCGACAGCCCCAGGCGCAAGCCCCGGCCGCCGGGAAGCCCCGCGCCGATGCCGGTCTGACCGGTGTGGAACAGCGCCACGACACCGGCATCCTGCAGTGCCTCGTACAAGGGGTACCAGCGCTCGTCGCTCGGGTCGAAGCCCTGCACCGTGGGGTGGAACTTGAACCCGCGCGCGCCGTGGTCCTCGATCAGGCGACGGGCGCGGTCCACGGCGTCCGCGCGATGCGGGTCGACCGACCCGAACGGGATGAGGACGTCGTTGTGGCGTGCGGCGCCGGCGGCGATCAGCTCGCTGGGGATCGGCGGGTGACCCAGGTGGGTCTCGGCGTCGACAGTGAACACGACCGCAGCCATGCGCCGCTCCCGGTAGTACGCGGCGATCGAGTCGAGGTCGGGACGAGCGGCGTCGGCGGCGAAGTACTTCGACGCCGCCTCGACCAGATCCGCCGGCAGGGACGCGTGCCCCCGGTCGTCGATCTCGATGTGCACGTGCACGTCGATCGCGTCGAGCGCTTCGATGTCGATCGCGGGTTCGTAGCGGGCCATGGCTGCGCGCGGCTCAGCGCTGGAGTTCCTCGGGCAGCGGCGGGAACTTCTCGCCCACCGTCTGCAGCCTGTCGCCGAGAGACGCGGGGAACTCCGCGACGAGCGCGTCGTAGCTCCAACCGCCCTCCTGGTACTCCGTGACGACGGGTTCCGGGTGCGACCACAGCTGGATGCGGTCTCCCCCGATGCCGATCGCCTGGCCGGTGACGGCGGCGGCGTCGTCCGAGGCGAGATAGGCGATCAGGCCCGCCACGTCGTCGGAGGTCCCGAACCCGAGGCCGTGGCGGAAGAAGGCGGGCATCGGCTCACCCTTCGCGTCGGCTTCGACCGCGGCGGCGAAATAGGGGACGGTGGCGGTCATGGCGGTGGCGGCCACGGGGATCACGGCGTTGGCGGTGATCCCCGCCTTCTTGAGCTCCATCGCCCAGGTCCGCACCATCCCGACGATGCCGGACTTCGCGGCGGCGTAGTTCGTCTGCCCGAAGGTGCCGCGCTGTCCGGTCGGCGACCCGATGCAGATGATCCGTCCCGCGATCTCGTTCTCGCGCATGTAGGTGGCCGCCTCGCGCACGCACGTGAAGGTGCCGCGGAGGTGGACGTTCACGACGAGGTCGAAGTCGTCGTCGCTCATCTTCCAGAGGACGGTGTCGCGGAGCACGCCCGCGTTGGTGACGAGGATGTCGAGTCGCCCGTAGGTGTCGACGGCGCTCTGGACGAGGCGCTTCGCCGTCTCCGTCGGACCGACCGGTGCGACGACGGCGACCGCCCGGCCGCCCGCGGACTCGATCGACGCGACGGCTTCGGCGGCGGCTGCGGCGTCGACGTCGTTGACGACGACGTCCGCGCCCTGGCGGGCGAGCTCCTGCGCGTAGGCGAGGCCGAGGCCGCGCCCTGAGCCGGTGACGATGGCGACCTTGCCGCGCAGCGGCCTCTTGTCGTCTGGGGACATGTGAACTCCTTCGTTGCTCTCCATCACACCACAGATTACTTGAGAATATCAATCATTGATCAAACGAGCATGCTCGTTAGGATGGACCACATGCCCGATGTCGCCGCTTCCGCGCCCCGCGCCGATCAGGCGACGGGCGACAAGACTCTCGTCGAGGATCTGAGCTTTCTACTCGCCCGCGCGAGCGCGCTGTCGAACGCCGCCGGCAACGCCGCCCTCGCACCGTTCGGTCTCAAGGTGCGGTCGTACTCGGTACTCGCACTCGCTTCGGAGCACGCGGGCCCGACGCAGCGCGAGATCGCGGAGTTCCTGCGCCTCGACCCCAGCCAGGTCGTGGCGCTGGTCGACGCACTGCAGAAGTCCGGGCTCATCTCACGCGAGCCCGACCCGCGCGACCGCCGCGCGAACGTCATCGTCGCGACCGCGGCGGGCCTCAAGACGCTGTCGCAGGCCCGGAAGGCCGTGCTCCACGCCGAGCGTGCCGTCCACTCGGGACTGGACGGAGACGAGCGCGCGACCCTGGGAGCGCTGCTGCGGAAGACGGCGTTCCCCTCCGAGTGAGACGGTGGAGGAATGGCGAACTCGCCCTCCGGTGACTCGATGACCGACCGGCTCGTGCGCGTACTCGACACGTTCACGACCGACCGCACCGTGCAGACGGCGACCGAGATCGGCCGCCGCGCCGAGCTGCCCGCCTCGAGCGCGCACCGGATCGTCGACGACCTCGTCAGGGCGGGACTGCTGGAGCGCGACGACGAGCACCGGGTGCGACTCGGCATGCGGCTGTGGGAACTCGCCCTGCGCGGATCGTCGGCGCTGCGTCTGCGGCAGGCTGCCCTGCCCCACATGGAACGCGTGCAGGCGGCGATCCGCGAGCACACCCAGCTCGCCGTCCTCGAGCACGAAGAGGCGCTGTTCCTCGAACGCCTCTCCCACCCCGATGCCGGCGCGAACATCACGCGCATCGCCGGCCGCCTGCCCTTGCACGCCTCGTCGTCGGGCCTGGTCCTGCTCGCGCACGCGCCCGCCGGCCTGCGGGAGCGCGTGCTCGCCGAGCCGCTGCGCGCCGTATCGCCCGAGACCGTGACGGATGCGGGCACGCTCGGCCGCCTCCTGGCCACCGTGCGCCGACAGGGCTACGTCATCGCGCCGGGCTCGATCGAGACCGTGTCGACCGGGGTCGCCGTCCCCATCCGCGATCGCGGTGAGGTGACCGCCGCGCTATCGGTCGTGCTGCCGCGAGAGGCGCCGACGGCACCGGCCGTGGAGGCGCTGATCGTCGCCGCCCGCGGAATCGAGGCGTCGCTGCGCGACCCCACTGGAGCAGCCTGATTCCCATTCAACGGGAATGCACCGGTGGGACGTCTCCGGCGGATGCACACTGTCTGTCAACGGCATCCGCACCGTCGAAGGAGACGCCCATGACCACCTCGCTGCGCACGCAGGTCGCGATCGTCGGAGCCGGCCCCGCCGGCCTGGTCCTGTCCCACCTGCTGGCCGATGCCGGCATCAGCTCGGTCGTGATCGACCAGCGCTCGCGCGCGGAGATCGAGACGACGATCCGTGCCGGCATCCTCGAGCAGGGCACGGTGGAGCTCCTCGCCGCGATCGATCCGGACTCCCGCGTGCACACCGTCGGCCAGCGGCACGACGGCATCGAGCTGCGCTTCGAGGGCGAGGGGCATCGCATCGACTTCCCGGGCCTGGTCGGCCGGAGCGTGTGGCTGTACCCGCAGCACGAGGCGCTGAAGGATCTGCTGAAGCTCCGCCTCGGCGCCGGACAGGACCTGCGCTTCGGAGTGACGGCCACCCGCGTCGAAGGCGTCGACACGGCGCACCCGCGCGTGGTCGCCACCGACGCGGACGGAAACGCACTCGAGATCGACGCCGACTTCGTGGTCGGCGCCGACGGCTCCCGCAGCGTAGTGCGCGCCGCGGTGACCGGATCGGCGACCGGCGGGTACTTCCGCGAGTACCCGTTCGCCTGGTTCGGCATCCTGTGCGAAGCGCCGCCCAGCGCGCACGAACTCATCTACAGCAACTCCGACCACGGATTCGCCCTCATCAGCCAGCGCAGCCCCGAGGTGCAGCGCATGTACTTCCAATGCGACCCCGAAGCCGATCCGCACGCCCTCACCGAAGAGCAGATCTGGGAGACGCTGCAGGCGCGCGTGCCCGGCGTGACCCTCACCGAAGGGCCGATCTTCCAGCGCGACGTCCTGCGCTTCCGCAGCTTCGTCGCGCACGAGCTGCGTCACGGCCGCGCCGCACTCGTCGGCGACGCCGCGCACACGGTTCCCCCCACCGGTGCGAAGGGCATGAACCTCGCGATCGCCGACGTCGTCGTGCTCGCCCGTGCGCTCGGCGCGCTGCTCAACGAAGGCGACGAGCGGCTCATCGACGGCTACGCGGAGCTGGCCGCGCGCCGCATCTGGAAGTCGCAGCACTTCTCCTGGTGGATGACGAGCATGCTCCATATCGCGCCGGGGGCCAGCGACTTCGATCGGCGGCGCCAGCTGGGCGAGCTGCACTCCGTCGTCACCTCCGAGGCCGGCCGCACCTACCTCGCCGAGGCGTACACGGGGTGGCCGATCGAGCTGTGAGGTGCGCGGGCGCCGTGCGCGCCTCGGCACACCGTCGATGCGGGCATCCGGCAGAATCGAAGCATGACCGCCCATAGCCCGCAGCTTCTCCCCGCCCACGCCTGCCTCATCGTGCATGGGCAGGACAAGCCGGGGATCGTCGCGGCCGTGTCGGCCATGATCACCCGCATCGGGGGCAACATCGTCGCCTTCGACCAGTACTCCGACGACCCGGTCGGCGGCGCGTACTTCCAGCGAGTCGTCTTCCACCGCCCCGAGCTCGCTGCCGACCGCCCCGAGATCGAGGCGGAGATCGAGCGGACCCTGGCGGAATTCGATCTGGAGTGGTCGCTCACCGACCAGTCCGTGCCCAAGCGCATGGCGATCCTCGCCTCGAAGCAGGACCACTGTCTGCTCGATCTGCTGTGGCGCCACCGCCGCGGCGATCTGCCCGTGACGATCCCGATGGTCGTGTCCAATCACACGACCGCGGCCGACGACGTGCGCTCGTTCGGCGTGCCGTTCTTCCACGTGCCGTCGGTCTCGGGCCCGGACAAGTCATCCTCCGAGGCGGAGATCCTGAAGCTCCTCGTCGGCAACGTCGACTTCGTCGTCCTCGCCCGCTACATGCAGATCCTGTCGGCGGACTTCCTCGAGAAGCTCGGCGTGCCGGTCATCAACATCCACCACTCGTTCCTGCCGGCCTTCATCGGCGCCGAGCCGTACCGCAAGGCGAAGGAGCGCGGCGTCAAGCTCATCGGCGCGACCTCGCACTACGTCACGACCGACCTCGACGAGGGGCCCATCATCGAGCAGGACACCGTCCGCGTGACGCACGCGGACTCGTCCGCCGAGCTCACGCGAAGGGGCGCCGACGTCGAGCGCCAGGTCCTCTCGCGTGCCGTGCTGTGGCACGCGCAGGACCGCGTCATCCGCCACGGCAACCACACGATCGTGTTCTGAAACCAGGGATGCCGGAGCCTCGAGCCCCGGCATCGCCTCCCCCGCGCTACGCGACCGGTTGCTGCAGATCCACGATCCAGCCCTCGACGTCGGGCCTGAGGGTCAAGCCCTCAGTAGACGTATTCCATCAGGTCGAGGCCGAGCGTGCGGAACGCCTCGTGCGCGCGCAGCCGGTGTCCGATCGACAGGTCGTCGAAGCAGACGATGAGGGCGTACGCGACGCCCGCGCGCGGACCGGCGAGCACGCCCGCCTCGGCGCGCACCCCGTCGGCGCGACCGGTCTTGTTGATGAACAGCAGATCATGACGATCGTCGTCGTGGGCGAACGGGTCCAGCCCGGTGACGGATGCCGTCAGCGACAGGTCCTGATTCAGGCTCAGCCACTCCGCGACCTGAGCGCTCACGCGCGGCGAGACCAGCTGGGAGTTCACGAGCGAGGCGAAGATGCCGGTCAGCTCGCCCGCCGACGCGAGCGCGACGTGCGGGGCGTCATCGGGGCCGCGGCGGTCGCGGAACCTGTCCAGCAGCGTCGTCCGCTCGAGTCCGAGCCGCTCGATCCTGGCGCGGACGGCGTCCAGCCCGACGCGGTCGAGCAGTGCGTTGGCGGCCAGGGCATCTCCGGTGGCGGCGGCGAGCACGGCGAGATCGCACACCGGCAGCGCGGGCGCTTTCAGGTGGCGCCAGAGACCGGACACATCGACCGGGTCGAGGCCGCCTCGATCGACGATCTCGAGCGCGTCCAGGGTGCCGAGCTCGATCTGCGAAGCCACCTCGATCAGCAGCGGCACCACGCCGATGCCCGCGACCGGCAGCTCGAGATGATCGTCGCCGGCCAGCACGACGTCGCCGCGGTCGAGGTCGACGACGCGGACCGAGACCTGCGCGCCCGACGCGGCGACGGCGTCGAGGGCCTTGAGAGACGTCTCGAAGGTGCGTCGCTCAGCGGGTGCTCGCCGCGGACGGCGGCGACCCGATCGGCCGCTCCCGCGGCGCGACAGCGGTCCCGTCAGCGGCCCCGTCACCGCATCGGGCAGCGCGGGATCCGTGCCGGTGTCGAAGGGCTCGGCGGTGTCCACGCTTCTCCTTCCGGGCGACAGGGTGATCGGGGATGGTCACCAGATGGTGACGCGCTGCTCGGGGGCGAGCCACAGCGCGTCCCCCTCGGCGACGTCGAACGCCGAGTAGAACTCGTCGACGTTGCTGACGATCTGGTTGCAGCGGAACTCGTTGGGCGAGTGCGGGTCGATCGTCAGCAGCCGGATGGTCTCGGCATCCCGGCCCTTCTGCTGCCAGATCTGGCCCCAGCTCAGCAGCAGGCGCTGGATGCCGGTGTAGCCGTCGATGACGGGACCGTCGGCGTCCGGCGACCCCGTGGCCGCCAGGTGCAGCCGGTAGGCCTTGATGGCGATGCCCAGGCCGCCCAGGTCGCCGATGTTCTCGCCGATCGTGAGCGCGCCGTTGACGGTGTGCTCCGAGGCCAGGCCCCGCGGGACCAGCGCGTCGTATTGCTCGATGAGGGCCCCGGTGCGCTGCTGGAACGCCGCCCGATCGTCGTCGGTCCACCAGTCGTTGAGGGCGCCGGTGCCGTCGAAGGCGCTGCCCTGGTCGTCGAAGCCGTGGCCGATCTCATGGCCGATGACCGCGCCGATGCCGCCGTAGTTGGCCGCGGCGTCGCGGTCCATGTCGAAGAAGGGGAACTGCAGGATCGCCGCGGGGAAGACGATCTCGTTCATCAGGGGGTTGTAGTAGGCGTTGACCGTCTGCGGCGTCATGTACCACTCGTCGCGGTCGATGGGCCGTCCGAGCTTGGCGAGCTGCCGGTCGTGCTCCCACGCGCCCGTGCGGCGGACGTTGCCGATGAGGTCGGTCGCGTCGACCTCGAGGGCCGAGTAGTCCTTCCACTTCACCGGGTAGCCGACCTTCGGGGTGAAGGCGGCGAGCTTCTCGAGCGCGCGCTCGCGCGTGGCCGGAGTCATCCATTCGAGCGCCGAGATCGACTGCCGGTACGCCTCGATGAGGTTGCCGACCAGCTCGTCCATCTCCTCCTTCGCGCGCGGGGGGAAGTGACGCTCGACGTACACCTTGCCGACGGCCTCGCCCAGCGCCGCCTCGACGAGGCTCACGCCGCGCTTCCAGCGCTCGCGATTGACCGGGACGCCCGTCAGCTCGGTGCCGTAGAACGCGAAGTTCGCCTCGACGAACTCGCTGGACAGGAACGGCGCGGAGGCGCGGATGACGTGCAGGCGCAGCCACGCCTTCCAGTCGTCGAGGCGCTCGTCGGTCAGCAGCGATCCGAGACCGCTGAGGTAGCTCGGCTGGTTGACGTTGATCTCACCGAACCCGTCGCGGTGGGCGGGGGCGACGCCCTCGAGCCACGGGGACAGGTCCCTGCCGACCAGATCGGTCACGGCATCCCAGGTCATGAGGTTGTAGGTCGCGACCGCGTCACGGGTGCGCACGTTGTCCCAGTGGTGCGTGGCCAGCTCGGTCTCCAGCGCCAGGATGCGATCGGACTGCGCGTCGGCGTCGGCGATGCCGGCGTGGCCGAGCATCGTCGCGACGTAGCCGCGGAACGCCGTGCGCGTCGCGGCGAAGTTCTCCAGCCGGTAGTAGCTCTCGTCGGGCAGCGACAGCCCGCCCTGCACGAAGAAGACCACGTAGCGCTGCGGCGCTCCGGGGTCGGGCTCGATGTAGGTGCCGATGAGGCCGCCGACGCCCTCTCGCTCCAGCTCGCCTACCGTGCGCAGCAGCTCCGGGATGCCGGCGATCGCGTCGACGCGCGCCAGCTGCGCCTGGATCGGGCCGGCACCGAGCGCGTCGATGCGCGCGGTGTCCATGAAGCTCGCGTACAGGTCGCCGATCTTGCGGGTCTCGGTGCCCGGCTCGGCGGACTGCGCCTCTTCGATGATCGCGTGGACGTCCTTCTCGGCCTGCTCGGCGATGAGGTGGAACGAGCCCCAGCGCGCCTTGTCGTCGGGGATCTCGGTGCGGTCCAGCCAGGCGCCGTTGACGTGGCGGAACAGGTCGTCCTGCGGGCGGATGTCCGCGCTGAGCTCGTCGAGCGCGATACCCGAGCGGGGGGAGGTCTCGGTCATGATTCCAGCATAGGCGGGGGCGGGATGCCGGCGCCCTCCCGGTCGCACGACCCGACGTTCCGCACGCCTACTGCGTCGTGCGCAGGCATCCCGGCTCGATCGGCTCGCCGGCGAATCGCGCCCGCGTCCACTCGATGAGCTCGGGTATGAGCGGCGAGGGGCGCTCGACGACGGCCGCGTGCTCGTACCCCTCGTAGACGCGGTAGTCGACCTGCTGCCCGGCCGCGCACATCCGGTCGACGTAATCGTCCTGCGTACGGCGCTGGACGACGCTGTCCGCCCCGCCCTGACCGATCAGCAGCGGCGCGGCCACCCGCAGCGGCGCGACGTTGTCGTTGAGCCGGCCGCCGAGCACCCCCGTGGTCGGATCGGTGGAGAAGATGTCGGGGTCGCGACTCATGCCGAGGGCCGCCAGCACCGACAGCAGCGTGTCGGGATCGGACAGGCAGCGCTCCGACATGGCCCGCACGATCGGGTCGGCTCCGGGACGGATGTACTCGCGGTAGTTCACGTCGGGGTAGATCTCGCTGAACGAGGCGAAGGCGAACGAGGCGAAGATGCTGCCGCCGGTGACGTGCGAGACGCGTTCGACGAGCGCGAGCGGATCGCTCGCCGGGGCGAGTGCCGCCACACCGCGGACGAAGACCTCCGGTGCGTACTCGCGTGCGAGGGCGCCCGACCAGAGCGCCGCGCCGCCGCCCTGCGAGTGGCCCCAGACGACGGTGCTCGCCCCCAGGTCGGCTTCGGCCAGTTCCCGCGCCGCGCGCACGGCATCCAGTGAGGCGTGGGCGCTGGGGGGTCCGACCAGGTACGGGTGCGGGCCCTCGGTGCCGAGCCCGATGTAGTCGGTCGCGACGACCGCCCACCCCTCGCGGATGATCCGCGGCAGCATGTACATCGCACCGGACCACAGCCCCTGCGGGAGCAGCGAGGGCGCGCAGTGCCGGGCGTACCCGGTCGTGCCGTGGTTCCAGTCGATGACGGGCCAGTTGCCGTCCCCCTCGCGCGGCACGATGACGACCCCGCTGGCCACGCGCACCGCGCCGTCGACGCCGGTGGTCGTGTAGAGGATGCGCCATCCCTCGGAGGTGAGCGGGATGCCGGTCGTGTACGGCTCGGCGCGCACGAGACGTCCGGGCTCATCGGGGGTGTCGCGCGGCGCCGCGTAGAAGTCGTCGACGACCGTCGACCCCTCGCGCAGCGGTGCCGTGACGAGGACGGCCGCGACGGCGAGCGCGACCGACACGAGGGCGACCGCCGTGCGTCCCCATCGCCGTCGCGGGCGCGCGGTCCTGCGCTCCGTGCGGCGCCGTCGCAGCGAGTTCCACAGGTCGACGAGGCCGCCCATGATGAGCCGCGCGCCGAAGACGACGGCGACCACGAGCAGCGTGATGTCGGGCCAGGTGAGGGCGAGCACGCCGAAGAGGATCCCGGTGGCTCCGAACGCGGCATCGGACACGCGCATGTCCCAGGTGTGGCCGCGCCGGAACGCGGCCAGCACGCCGAGTGCGCCGTTGAACAGCAGGAGGACGCCGACCAGCACGGCGACCAGCCGCACCGTCAGGCTCGGCCACAGCAGGATGAACACGCCGCCGAGCACCCAGACGCCGCCCGTCCACGCGCGCCAGCGCGGCTGCTCGACGTCGTCGCGACGCCCCGCCAGCTCGAGCACGCCGGTCAGGATCATGCCGCCGCCCAGCAGCCACGCGAGCGTCTCGAGCGCCGTCGACGGACGGATGACGATGACGGCGCCGAGGACCACCGAGACGATGGCGATCACGATGCGCACCCAGACGGGCAGGCGCGCGTGGAGTCGCCACAGCGGCAGCCATTCCAGCATGCGCATCCGTTCCCCTTCCGCCTCGTAAGACAACAGTACGAGCGTCGCCGGCCCGGTCCGCGACAGCTCTAGGCTCGTGGCATGGCCGCGCAGACTCTGAACCGGGAGATCCTGCGCCTGGCCGTCCCCGCGCTCGGCGCGCTCGTCGCCGAGCCGATGTTCCTCATCGTCGACGCCGCCCTCGTCGGCCACCTGGGGGTCGTGCCGCTGGCCGGTCTCGGCATCGCCGGCGCCGTGCTGCAGACGATCGTCGGGCTGATGGTGTTCCTCGCCTACTCGACGACGCCGGCGGTCGCCCGGCGGTTCGGCGCCGGCAACGCATCGAGCGCGGTGAGCGCGGGCATCGACGGCCTGTGGCTCGCGCTGGGGCTGGGGGCCGTGCTCGCCGTCGTCGGCTCCGTCGCCACGCCGGGCCTCGTCGCGCTGTTCGGCGCCGCACCCGAGGTCGCCGAGCAGGCGGAGATCTACCTCGGGCTGTCGATGTGGGGACTGCCCGCGATGCTCATCGTGTTCGCCGCGACGGGTCTGCTGCGCGGCATGCAGGACACGGTGACCCCGCTGTGGATCGCGGGGCTCGGGTTCACCGCGAACGCCCTGCTGAACTGGCTCTTCATCTACGGCTTCGGCTGGGGCATCGCCGGGTCCGCCGCGGGGACGGTCGTGGCGCAGTGGGCCATGGTCGGCGCGTTCGTCCTCGTGATCGGCCGCCTCGCACGACGCCACTCGGCCTCGATCCGGCCGCATCGACAGGGCGTAGGCGGTTCGGCACGCTCGGGCGGCTGGCTGTTCCTGCGCACGGTCTCGCTGCGCGCCGCGCTGCTGGCCACCGTCGCGGTCGCCACGGGCATCGGCACGCCCGAACTGGCCGGCTGGCAGGTCGCCTTCACGATCTTCTCGACCGCGGCGTTCGCGCTGGACGCACTCGCGATCGCGGCGCAGGCGCTCATCGGCAAGGGTCTCGGCGCCGAGGACGAGCCGTTCGTCCGTCGCGTCCTGGGGCGGACCGTCGCCTGGGGGGTCTGGTTCGGCGTCATCGTCGGCGGCGCGGTCGCGGCGCTGTCGGGCGTCATCGGCCTAGCCTTCACGGGCGACCCGGCGATCGCCGCGCTCGTCCAGCCGGCTCTGCTCGTGCTCGCCGTCGCGCAGCCGGTGTGCGGAGTGGTGTTCGTCCTCGACGGCGTGCTCATCGGCGCGGGCGACGCGAAGTACCTCGCGATCGCGGGCGTCCTGAACCTCGTGCCGTACATCCCGGCGCTGATCCTGCTCGCCGTCCTCGCGCCGACGGGCGCGGGCGGCCTGGCGTGGCTCGCCGTGTGCTTCTTCGGCGTCTACATGCTCGCGCGTCTGGCGACGCTGGGCTGGCGCGTGCGCCACCCCGAGTGGCTCACCGCCGGGGCGTAGCGGAGCCGCCCCGGCCGGTCTGCTCTCGCGTGGCGGCCGGTCTGCTCTAGCGTGGCGGCATGGACCCTCACGAGCACGACGCGGCACTCGTCACCGACCTGCGCCGGCTGCTGCACCGCCTCAACGAGATGCCCGACGACCGAGAGCCGCGCCTCACGCCGCTCGGCGCCCGGGTGCAGGAGCACCTCGGCGTCGATCCGACCGCTCTGCCGCTGGTCGTCGAGCGCGTCGCCCCGCACCGGCTCGTCGACGCCGATCTGGCACTCGACGCCCTGGGCTCCGACGACCGGGATGCCGTGGTGCTCGGCGTCTCAGGCGGGCAGGAGCGTCAGCACGAGGACTTCACCTCGATGCTGCGCCATCGGTATGCCAGCTTCTCCGCCGATGGACCCGTCGAGTACGGATCCGCGGCGACCGGTCCCCGCAGCACCCGGCAGGTGATCGTGATGGGGCTGCGTCTGTTCCGGTTCTCCGGGCAGCCGGTGGCCGTGCTGCAGCGCGACGCGAACCCGATGTACGGCCGCGAGTCGGCGCTCGTGGAGATCCTCACCGGCGACGCGGGCACCACCGCCGACGTCGTCGAGGCCCTGCGCCGGCTCATGAACGAACTGAGCGTCGTACGGGGCAACGTCGTGACCTTCGGGCACAGCGAATACGGGCAGGGCGTCGGCAGGATGACGTTCCTCGATCGGCCCGCCGTGGCCGCGGGCGATGTCGTGCTGCCGGACGGCGTGCTGCAGCGCATCCGCGACCACGTCGTGGGCATCGCCGAGCACGCGGACGCACTCCGCGCTCGGGGGCAGCACCTCAAGCGCGGGGTCCTCCTCTACGGTCCTCCCGGAACGGGCAAGACCCTGACGGTCCGCCACCTGCTGCGCGAGACGCCGGGCACCACGGCGGTGCTCCTGCAGGGCGGGGCGCTCGGGCTCGTCGCCGAGGCGGCTCGGCTGGCGCGCGCCATGACCCCGTCGATCGTCGTCCTCGAGGACGTCGACCTCGTCGCGGCCGAACGCGGGATGTTCGGCATCCAGCCCCTGCTGTTCGAAGTGCTCGACGCGCTGGACGGTCTCGACGGAGACGCCGACGTCGCGTTCGTGCTGACGACCAACCGGGCCGACATCCTCGAGCCGGCCCTCGCCGCGCGACCCGGCCGGGTCGACCTCGCCGTCGAGATCCCGCTGCCCGACGTCGCGGCGCGCCGCGCGCTGTTCCGCGTCTATGCGGCGGGGCTGCCCCTCTCCCGCGACGCACTGGATGCCGCGGCCGATCGCGCAGAGGGCGTCACCGCCTCGTTCGCCAAGGAGCTCATCCGTCGCGCGGTGCTCGGTGCGACCCTCACCGACCGAGAGGTGGCCGACGGCGACCTCGCCACGGCGCTGGACGAGATGCTCACGTCCGCCCAGGGCATCTCGAAGACGCTGTTCGGCGGCGAGGGCACCGAACCCGGCACGCCCGGGCGCGCGGGCGGCGAGGACGAGGCGTCGTCGTTCGGCTGGGTCGCCACCGCCCCCGGATCGGCGATCACCTTCGGCGGCGAGTGGGCGACGGAGGCCGACGGGGAGGCCGCGCGCGGGGAATGACCGGCCGGGGCGGGGGACTCACGCCCAGCGGCGGCACCACTCGTACATCACGACGGCGGCTGCGGCGCTCGCGTTGATCGAGCGGGTCGAGCCGTACTGGGTGATCTCCACGACGGCATCGGCGGCGGCGAGCGCCTCGGCAGAGAGCCCGGGACCCTCCTGACCGAACAGCAGCACGCACCGTTCGGGTAGCTCGCCCCTGTCGACCGGCACTGATCCGTCCACGTTGTCGATCGCGAGGATCGGCAGCGCTTCGGCCGAGGCCCAGGCGGTGAACGCCGCGACATCCTCGTGGTGGCGCACGTGCTGGTAGCGATCGGTCACCATCGCGCCGCGGCGGTTCCAGCGCCGCTTGCCGATGATGTGCACCTCGGCGGCTGCGAACGCATTGGCGCTGCGCACGATCGACCCGATGTTCATGTCGTGCTGCCAGTTCTCGATGGCGACGTGGAACGCGTGGCGACGGGTGTCGAGGTCGGCGACGATCGCGTCCATGGTCCAGTACCGGTAGACGTCGACGACGTTGCGCCGGTCCCCCTGGGCGAGCAGATCGCGGTCGTAGCGCGGATCGTCCGGCCAGGCCTCCGGCCCCCCGGGCCACGGCCCCACGCCGACCGGCAGCAGCGGCTCCAGCGGCTCGGACGCCAGTGCCGGGTCGGACGCCGGATCGGGCGTGAGGTCGGGCGCCGGCGCGGGCGGCGGCTCGGGTCCGGGCTCGGGCGTCGGTGAGGTCACGATGGCCAGGCTACCGACGTCCCGCCCGCTGCCCGTCTCCCGCCACGGAACGCCGCCCCCGACCCATTTTCGGCCCACCGAAATCTCTGCTAGTTTTTCGGCATGCCGAAACTGTATGCCCGGACGGCGGCCGCCCTGGCCCTCGCCTCGGCCGCGGTGCTGACGGCCGGCTGCGGAGCACCCCTCGACGACCGCGACGACCGCGACGACGAACTGATCGTCCTCACGACGTTCACCGTCCTGCAGGACATCGCCCAGACGGTGGCGGGCGACCACATCCGGGTGGAGTCGCTCACCAAGCCCGGGACGGAGATCCACGGGTACGAGCCCACCCCGGGCGACCTGCGCCGCGCGGCCGGCGCCGATCTCATCCTCGACAACGGGCTGGGTCTCGAGGCGTGGTTCGCGCGGTTCGTCGACGATCTGGCCGTGCCGCATGTCGTCGTGAGCGCCGGCGTCGAGACCCTGCCGATCGCCGAGGACGCGTACGCGGGACTGGACAATCCGCACGCCTGGATGTCGCCGCTGAACGTCCAGCGCTACGCGGACAACATCGCGGCGGCGCTCGCCGACCTCGACCCGGCGCGCGCCGAGGCCTATCTCACGAACGCCGCGTCGTACCGGGAACAGTTGCAGCAGGTGCACGACGAGCTGATCCGGGACCTTGCGCCGGTGCCCGAGGAGCAGCGCGTGCTCGTCACCTGCGAGGGCGCGTTCTCGTACCTCGCCCGTGACGCCGGGCTCGAGGAGCACTACATCTGGCCGGTCAACGCCGAACAGCAGGCGACGCCGCAGCAGATCGCGCGCACGATCGACACCGTCCGCGAGCGCGGGGTGCGCGCCGTCTTCTGCGAGAGCACCGTCTCGGAGGCGCCCATGCAGCGCGTCGTCGAGGCGACGGCGGCCGAGTTCGGCGGGGTGCTCTACGTCGACTCCCTCTCGGAGCCGGGCGGCGCGGTGCCCACGTATCTCGACCTCATCCGCCACGCCGCGCAGACCATCGCCACCGGCCTGAGGGGCGACGCGCGATGAGCGCCATCGACGTGCGCGACGTGCACGTGCGGTACGGCGAGGTGCGCGCGCTCGACGGGGCGACCGTCGCCATCGGCGCGGGCACGGTGTGCGGCCTGATCGGAATGAACGGGTCGGGAAAGTCGACGCTGTTCAAGGCGATCATGGGCGTGGTCCGCCCGTCGCGCGGCACGATCAGACTGGACGGGCGCACCCCGCAGGCCGCCCGGCGCGCGGGGCTGGTCGGCTACGTTCCGCAGAGCGAGCACGTCGACTGGGGTTTCCCGGTCAGCGTCGGCGATGTCGTGATGATGGGCCGCTACTCGTTCCAGGGGTTCACGCGCCGCCCGCGCACGGCGGACCGCGCCGCCGTGCGCGACGCGCTGTCGCGGGTCGGGCTCGCCGACCTCGCGGACCGTCAGATCGGGCGACTCTCGGGCGGCCAGCGCAAACGGGCGTTCGTCGCCCGCGCGCTTGCTCAGGACGCCCGGATCCTGCTGCTCGACGAGCCCTTCGGCGGAGTGGATCAGAGCACCGAGGCGGCGCTCGTCGAACTGCTGCGCGACCTGGCCCGCCAGGGCCGCACGATCCTCGTGTCGACACACGGGCTGCACGCCGTGCCCGAGCTGTGCGACGACGTCATCCTGTTCCTGCACCGCACGCTTCTGCACGCTCCGCCGGCTGTGGCGTTGCGACCCGAGAACCTCACGCGCGCATTCGGGATGGAGCCGGTGACCCCCTCCCCGCACCCGGACGACGAGGTGTGACGTGGATCTGCTCACCTGGATCGTCGACCCGTTCACGTACGGCTTCATGCAGCGCGCGTTCGTCGTGGCGGTGGTGTCGGCCGCCGTCTGCGGCGTGCTCAGCTGCTGGCTCGTCCTGATCGGCTGGTCGCTCATGGGCGATGCGGTCTCCCACGCCGTGCTGCCCGGCGTCGTGCTCGCCTATGTCGTGGGCGCTCCCTTCGCCGTGGGCGCGCTCGCCTTCGGCCTGCTCGCCGTCGCGCTCATCGGCGCGGTGCGCAGCGGCGGACGGATCAAGCCCGACGCGGCGATCGGCGTCGTCTTCACGACGCTGTTCGCCCTCGGACTGGTCCTCATCTCGGTCGTGCCGAGTCAGACCGACCTCGGACACATCCTGTTCGGCAACGTGCTCGGCGTCAGCGACGGCGACGTCGTCCAGGTCCTCGCCCTCGGCGGGGCCGCACTCGCGATCGTCCTCCTCAAGCGCCGCGATCTCGTGCTGTACGCGTTCGACCCCGACCACGCCGGCGCCATCGGTCTGAATCCGAGGCGTCTGGGCGCGCTCCTGCTGGTGCTGCTGGCGGTGACGGCCGTGGTCGCCTTGCAGACGGTGGGCGTCGTCCTGGTCGTCGCTCTGCTGATCATCCCGGGAGCCACCGCGCGTCTGCTCACCGATCGCTTTCCGATGATGCTGCTGCTCGCACCGGCGCTGGCGGTGCTGTCCGCCCTGACCGGGCTGTACACCAGCTACTACGTGGACACGGCATCCGGCGGGATGATCGTGCTCGCGATGGGCGGCCTGTTCACGGCGGCGTACCTGTTCTCCCCCACCGACGGAGTCGCCGTGCGCGCCGTCCGTCGGCGCCGGGACGTGCGTGCGACGTCAGGCTGACCGCCCGGATACCCTGAAGCGTGCCTTCCGCCGCCGTCGACGACTACCTCAAGACGATCTACCACCACACCGAGTGGCAGACCGCGCCGATGACGCCGTCCCAGCTCGCGGCCGAACTGGGCCTTGCCCCCTCGACGGTGACCGAGATGGTCCAGAAGCTGGCGGCGCAGAAGCTCGTGACCCATCGCCCGTACGGCCCGGTGTCGCTCACGGCGGAGGGCGAGGCCCGGGCCGCCGCGATCATCCGTCGCCATCGCCTCATCGAGACGTGGCTCGTCAGCGAGTTCGGCTACGCATGGGACGAAGTCCACGACGAGGCCGAGGTGCTCGAGCACACCATCAGCGACCGCCTCCTCGCGGGCATCGACGCGCGCCTCGGGCACCCGCGCTTCGATCCCCACGGCGACGCGATCCCGGATGCCGGGGGAAGAGTCGACCGCGAACCCTTCGTGCTGCTCGGTGAGGCGCGCATCGGCCACTCCGGCCGGGTGCTGCGCGTCTCCGACCGCGACCCGGCGCTCCTGCGGGCGCTCGAGCAGGCCGGGATCGACGTCGGGCACACACTCACCGTCACCGGCCGCGATGCGATCCAGGTCGACGGGACCGGGTCGGTGTCGCTGCCGGCCGGCGCCGCCGACGCCGTGTGGCTCACCGCCTGACCGCGCCCGCGCCCGCCACCCGCCACCCGCCACCCGCCACCCGCCACGAGACTGCGCATATGTCACAGAATCGGGCCGAAACGCCGACATATGCGCAGTCTCGCGGTGCTCAGAGCAGGAGCAGGCCCACACCGTAGCTGATCGCCAGCGTGCCGATGCCGACGACGAGCGTGCGCGTCACGGTGCGCCACACGGGCGTGCCGCCGGTGCGCGCGGAGATCACCGACGTGGTCGCGAGCGAGACGATGACCGCCAGCAGGATCGCCCACGTCTCGATCGCCACGGGGACGAAGAGCGTGATGAGCAGCGGGATGAGCGCGCCCACGAGGAATGCGAGCGCCGACCGGATGCCGTCGCGCAACGGCTGCGCGCGCGTCATGACCTCCGCGATCCCGTACTCCGTCTCGAGCTGCGCGGCGAGCGCGTCGCGGGCGCTCAGCTGCTCCGCGACCTGACGCGCCGTCTCGGCGGTGAGCCCCTTGTTCTCGTAGTAGGCGGCCAGCTCGGCGACCTCGTCGTCCGGATGCGTGGCCAGGAGCTCCTGCTCCTGCGCGACGAGGTGCAGCTGCGCCTCGCGCTCGGCCTCGGCCTCGGCCCACTTCGCGCCGCCGATGCCGAGGGCACCGGCGATGGTCACGGCGACGGCGACGACGATGAGCGTGCGGTCATCGCCCCCGGCGCCCGCGAAGCCCTCGAGCACGCCGGCGGTCGCGATGATGCCGTCGTTGGCCTCGACTGTCCACGAGCGATACGACACCGCGTCGCGCAGCCGCTGCCACGCACGCCTCATCGCCGCTTGGCCTTGCGCGCCCGCTCGAACGGCCACGGCGAGCGCGTCGCGTGCTCGCAGTAGTGCCACATGCGCGCCGCGACGTCGGCGTCGCGCGTGATCCGGGGCGGTGTCATCGGGCGTGGCGTGCCGCGCACGCCGAACGCCGGCCCCCAGTACTGACCGCCCTCGGCATCCTCGGCGACGAGCGCGCGCACGAGCGACCACGCCCCGCGCTCCTTGGACTGGGTGATCGGCGTCTGCAGATTGTGGAGGAAGCGCTTGCGGCGCGACGGCTCGTTCACGCCGACGATGCCCCGCGTGCGCCCGCTGATCGAGTAGCCGGGATGCGCCGCCAGGCTCGCGACGGGGACGCCCTCGTCGCGCAGTCGGCGGTCGGCCTCGAACGCGAGCGCCGTGGTGGCGACCTTGGACTGCACGTACGCGCGCCACGGCGTGTAGCCGTTCTCGAGCTCGGGGTCGATGGGATCGTACGCCCACATGCGCGTGGACATGGAGCCGACCCACACCATCCGGCCGCGGGCGATCGCGAGCGCGGGCAGCAGTTCACCGGCGAGCGCGTAGTGACCCAGGACGTTGGTCGCGAACACGAGTTCGTGCCCGTCGTGCGTCGTCTCCCGCGACTTCGGGGGATGGACGATGCCGGCGTTGAGCAGCAGGCCGTCCAGCCCAGTGCGCCCGCGCGCCGTGGCGGCGGCGGCCCGGATCGAGCCCAGGTTGCTCGTATCGAGCATGAGGCTCTCGAGGTCGGCGTCGGGGACGTGACGCAGCACGGCCGCGCGCGCCGCCGCGAGCCGGTTCGGATTGCGCCCCGTCATGATCACGCGCGCACCCGCTCCGGCCAGCTGCAGCGAGGCGAAGAAGCCCAGCCCCCGGTTGGCGCCCGTGACGAGATACCGCCGACCGCGCAGATCCGGCAGGTCGGACAGCTCGTCGGGGTCGGGATCGTCAGCGTCGTCGGGGGCCACGCCTCCGACATTACGTCCCCGAGCCCCGGCTAGGCTGGCCCCATGCGGACACGTGCCGATATCGAGTGCTGGCTCACCGACATGGACGGCGTCCTCGTCCACGAGAATCGCCCCATCCCGGGTGCTGCGGAACTGCTCGCGCAGTGGCGCGACACCGGCACGCCGTTCCTCGTGCTGACGAACAACCCGATCTTCACGCCCCGGGATCTGAGCGCGCGCCTGGCCCGTTCGGGACTGGACGTGCCCGAGGAGCGCATCTGGACCTCCGCGCTGGCGACAGCCGAGTTCCTGAAGTCCCAGCATCCCGGCGGCACGGCGTTCGTGATCGGCGAGGCGGGGCTGACCACGGCCCTGCACGAAGCCGGCTACATCATGACCGAGACCCAGCCCGACTACGTCGTCGTCGGTGAGACGCGCCAGTACTCGTTCGAGGCGATCACGCAGGCGATCCGCTTCATCAACGACGGCGCACGGTTCATCATCACCAACCCCGACGCCACCGGCCCGACGCCGAGCGGCGTCGTCCCCGCCACCGGCTCGTTCGCGGCCCTCATCAGCCACGCCACCGGCCGACAGCCTTACGTCGTGGGCAAGCCGAACCCGATGATGTTCCGGTCGGCGCTCAACCGCATCGGCGCGCACTCCGAGTCCACCGGCATGATCGGGGACCGCATGGACACCGACGTCGTCGCCGCGATCGAGGCCGGCCTGCACTCGGTGCTCGTCCTGACGGGCATCTCCGACCCCGCCGAGATCGAGCGCTACCCGTTCCGGCCCGACGAGATCCTCGACTCGGTCGCCGACCTCCTCGCCGCGGATCCGGTCGAGTCCGAGGACCCGGAGATCCTCTGATGGGATGCCGGGGACACCACGCATGAACGAGTTCGAGCAGACGCTCCTCTTCGCCTCGACGGGCGTGATCCTCGTCGGCACGCTCGTCGTGTTCCTCGTGCAGTGGCTCCGGGACCGGGACCGCTGATGGCGGTCTTCCTCGCCGTCTCGGCGCTGGTCGTGCTCCTCGTCGTGCTCGTGCTGTTCGTGCGCGGGCGTCGCGACGCGCCGCAGGGCACGCCGCTGCCGAACGGTCGCGCGCTGGTCATCCTGACCTTCCTCGGTCTGATGCTCGCGCTGGCGTCGCAGCTGCCCGCGTTCGCCTGAGCCGCGCCGAGGGGCGTCGCTCGCCGGACGGATGCCGCGCCTCGCGCCGGCTACTGGGGAGCGAGTCCGAGATCGTCGAGGTCGATCGCCGCGAGCCACTGCAGCCCCGCCGCCTCGACCGCCGCCTGGGCTCCGGTCTTGCGGTCGACGATCACCGCGACGGCGACCGGTTCGGCACCCGCCCGCCGCAGCGCCTCGACGGCCTTCAGCGCCGACTGCCCGGTCGTCGAGGTGTCTTCGACGACGACGACGCGCCGTCCGGCGACGTCGGCGCCCTCGACCTGGCGGCCGCGGCCATGGTCCTTGGGCTCCTTGCGCACGACGAAGGCGTCGAGCGGACGGTCGGTGCGCACGGACTCGTGCATGACGGCGTTCGCGATCGGGTCGGCGCCGAGGGTGAGTCCGCCGACGGCGGTGATGTCGTCCACGTCGCGGATGAGGTCGAGCATGATGCGGCCGATGGCCGGCGCGGCGCGGTGGTCGAGCGTGAGCTTGCGCATGTCGACGTAGTACGTCGCCTTCTTGCCGCTGGACAGCGTGAAGTCGCCGTGGAACACCGCCTCGGCGGTGATCAGCCCGATGAGGCGCTGGCGGTCGGCTTCGAGCTCGGGCGTGGAGGCGGTCATGGGATCGAGTCTACGGAGGCGGCGCCCGCGACCCGATCACGAAAGAACCGGGATTCTTCACGCGACATCCTCACGGTGCCGCTCGCGCGCAGGTTCTAGAGTCGGGTTCGGCCCTTCGTACGGCCGCACTCATCAGCAAGGAGCACCCCCATGGCCCGGATCGGTATCGTCGCCGAGCAGCCGGACGAACGTCGCGTCGCGGCATCCCCTCTCACCGTCGGCAGGATCATCGGCCTCGGCTACGACGTGGTCGTCGAGTCCGGAGCCGGTGCGCGGTCGTCCTTTCCCGACACCGCGTACGTGGATGCCGGGGCGGCCGTCGTCGACCGGACGACCGCCTGGTCGTCGGAGGTCGTGCTGAAGGTGAACGCGCCGACCGAGCACGAGCTCACGCTGCTGCAGCCGGGCACGATCGTCGCGGGCATCCTCAGCCCCGCGCTGCGTCCGGAGCTGCTCGAGGCGCTCGCGGCACGCGGCGTGACGGCGCTCGCGCTGGACGCGGTCCCGCGCATCTCCCGCGCCCAGTCGATGGACGTCCTCAGCTCGATGGCGAACATCGCGGGCTACCGCGCCGTCGTCGAGGCCGCGAACGAGTTCGGGCGGTTCTTCACGGGTCAGGTCACAGCGGCGGGCAAGGTGCCGCCCGCGAAGGTGCTCATCGCCGGCGCCGGTGTGGCCGGGCTGGCCGCGATCGGCGCCGCCTCGAGCCTCGGTGCGATCGTGCGGGCCACCGACCCCCGCCCCGAGGTCGCCGACCAGGTGCGCTCGATCGGCGGGTCCTACCTCGAGGTGGTCGTCCCGGACGAGCGGAAGGAGGTCTCGTCCGACGGGTACGCGAAGGCGACCAGCGAGGCGTACGACCGCCGCGCCGCGGAGATCTACACCGAGCAGGCCGCCGAGGTCGACATCATCATCACGACCGCGCTCATCCCGGGGCGCGCGGCGCCGCGGCTGATCACGGCGTCCGACGTCGCGCGGATGAAGCCGGGCAGCGTCATCGTCGACATGGCCGCCGCGCAGGGCGACGGCACGGGCGGCAACGTCGAGGGTTCGGTCGCCGGCGAGCGCGTCGTCACCGACAACGGCGTGATCATCCTGGGCTACACCGACCTGCCCGGGCGGCTGCCCGCGCAGGCCTCGCAGCTGTACGGCACGAACCTGCTGAACCTGCTGACCCTGCTGACGCCCGGCAAGGACGGGCAGCCGACGCTCGACCACGACGATGTCGTCCAGCGCGCGGTCACGGTCGTCCACGACGGCGCGATCACCTGGCCGCCCCCGCCCGTGCAGGTGTCGGCGGCCCCGACGCGCACGGTCGCCGCGGCGGAGCCCGTCGCCGCGAAGCGCGCGCTCTCGTCGAGGACCAAGACGGGCCTCATCATCGCCGGGATCGCCGCCCTCTTCCTCGTGTGCGCGTTCGCGCCGCCGCCGCTGCCGCAGCACTTCCTCGTGCTGACCCTGTCGATCGTGGTGGGCTTCTACGTCATCGGCAAGGTCGCGCACGCGCTGCACACGCCGCTCATGAGCGTGACCAACGCGATCAGCGGCATCATCGTGGTCGGCGCGCTCAGCCAGATCGTCGTCGCCGACCCGACCGTCCAGATCCTCGCCGCGATCGCGGTGCTGCTGGCATCCATCAACATCTTCGGCGGGTTCTCGGTGACCCGCCGAATGCTCGGCATGTTCCAGAAGGGGGACCAGAAGTGATCGGGGATCCCCTCGCCGCCATCGTTCTCGCCCAGTCCGTGGCGACAGCCGCCTACATCGTCGCGGCGCTGCTGTTCATCCTCTCGCTGGCCGGCCTCAGCAAGCACGAGACCTCACGACGTGGTGTGGTGTACGGCATCGCCGGCATGGGCATCGCGCTGGCCGCGACGATCGGGCTCGTCGCCACGAACGCCACGATCCTGCCGCAGGGCGCGCTCGGCCTGATCCTGCTCGTGATCGCCGTCGTCGTCGGCGGCGCGATCGGGCTGTGGCGGGCGCGCGTGGTCGAGATGACCGGGATGCCGGAGCTCATCGCCCTGCTCCACTCCTTCGTCGGTCTGGCCGCTGTCCTGGTCGGCTGGAACGGGCACCTCTACGCCGCGCACGTGTCCGAGGACCTCGTCGACATCCACCACGCCGAGGTGTTCATCGGGGTGTTCATCGGCGCCGTCACCTTCACCGGATCGCTCGTGGCGTTCGGCAAGCTGTCGGGTCGGCTGAACTCGAAGCCGCTCGTGCTGCCGGGCAAGAACGTCCTCAACCTCGGCGCGCTCGTCGTGTTCGTCGGACTCACGGTCTGGTACGTCATCACCCCGTCGCTCTGGCTGCTGGTCGCCGTCACGGTCGTCGCCCTCGCGCTCGGCTGGCACCTGGTGGCCTCGATCGGCGGCGGCGACATGCCCGTCGTCGTCTCGATGCTCAACAGCTACTCGGGCTGGGCCGCCGCCGCGGCGGGCTTCCTGCTGAACAACGACCTGCTGATCGTGACCGGTGCACTCGTCGGGTCGTCGGGTGCGTACCTGTCGTACATCATGTGCAAGGCGATGAACCGCTCGTTCCTCTCGGTGATCGCCGGCGGGTTCGGGATCGAAGCGCCGCGCAGCGACGACGACGAGCACGGCGAGCACCGCGAGCTCGACGCCGCGACGGCAGCCGACATGCTCGCCAATGCGTCGTCGGTGATCATCACGCCCGGATACGGCATGGCCGTCGCGCAAGCCCAGTACCCCGTCGCCGAGCTCACCGAACGACTGCGGGCGAAGGGCGTCGACGTGCGGTTCGGCATCCACCCCGTCGCCGGACGCCTGCCCGGGCACATGAACGTGCTGCTGGCCGAGGCGAAGGTGCCCTACGACATCGTGCTCGAGCTCGACGAGATCAACGACGACTTCGCGTCGACGGATGTCGTGCTCGTGATCGGCGCGAACGACACGGTCAATCCCGCCGCCGCGGAGGACCCGGGTTCCCCGATCGCCGGGATGCCGGTGCTCCGCGTGTGGGACGCCGCCGAGGTGATCGTCTTCAAACGGTCGATGGCGTCGGGGTACGCGGGCGTGCAGAACCCGCTGTTCTTCCGCGAGAACGCGCAGATGCTGTTCGGCGACGCGAAGGAGCGCGTCGAGGACATCCTCCGCACCCTCTGACCGCGGTCAACGCCGTCGCCCCCGCTCCCGCCCTCGCGCCCTCCCCGCCCTCGCGCCCTCCCCGGCCTCGCGCCCTCCCCGGCTCCCCCGCCCTCCCCGGCTCCCCCGCCCTCCCCGGCTCCCCGGCCCTCCCGCTTTCCCGCGAGACTGCAGCTGTGCACCGAGACTGCGGCTAGTACCCGCAGTCTCGGCGTGCCACTGCAGTCTCGCGGGCCTAGGGACGGGGGCTGGTGTCGGCGTGCGTGTCGAGTCGGCGGGGGCCAATACGCTGGAAGGCATGCGCCTGGCCACCTGGAACGTCAACTCGATCCGCGCGCGCGTCGTGCGCACCGTCGACTTCGCCGTGCGCGAGAGCATCGACGTGCTCGCGATGCAGGAGATCAAGTGCAGGCCCGAGCAGTTCCCGTACGCCGAGTTCGAAGCGGCCGGGTACCACGTCGAGGCGCACGGCCTGAACCAGTGGAACGGCGTCGCGATTGCCAGCCGCGAGCCGATCGAGGACGTGGAGCTCTCCTTCCCCGGGATGCCGGGATTCCTCAAGGGCCACGATGGGCCCGACGCACCGCAGGAAGCGCGTGCCATCGGAGCGACCGTCGGCGGCGTGCGCGTCTGGAGCCTCTACGTTCCCAACGGGCGTTCGCTCGAGGACCCGCACTACCGCTACAAGCTGGACTGGCTCGCCGCACTGCAGGGGTACACCCGCGAGGCGCTCGCCACCGACCCGGACCTGCCGCTCGCGCTCGTCGGCGACTTCAACATCGCTCCGACTGATGCCGACAACGGCGATCCGACCGTCGTGGAGGGAGTGTCCACCCACGTCTCCCCGCGCGAGCGCGCCGCCTTCCAGGATCTGCTCGCCGCGGGCCTGAGCGACACTGTGCGCCCCTTGGTGCCCGCGGGTTTCACCTACTGGGACTACAAGCAGCTGCGCTTCCCCCGCAACGAGGGGATGCGCATCGACTTCGTCCTCGGCTCGCGCGCACTGGCCGACGCTGTGGTGGGCGCGGCGATCCACCGCGACGAGCGCAAGGGTGAGATCCCCAGCGACCACGTCCCCGTCGTCGTCGATCTGGACTTCGCCGGTGCCGACGACGACGACCGCCCGATGATCTTCTGACCGGAACCCTCGGACCGGGCCTGTCTGACCGGGGCCGTCTGACCCGGGCCGTCTGACCGGGCCTGTCTGACCGACCGGGATCGCCGGACGCCCCGCCCGCCGCTACGGGTGCGAGCCCTCGTAGGCCTCGGGCCCGCCCTCGGCGGCCTCCGGCTCCATGTAGACGAACTCGAGGACGTTTCCGTCGGGATCCTCGAGGTCGCGGGTGTACATGAACCCGAGGTCCTGCGCGGGTCGCGGTTCGGTCCCGCCCGCCGTCAGGCCTGCCTCGACCGTCTGGTCGACGTGCGCGCGAGAGTCGCGACTGAGCGCGGTCAGCACCTGGGCGCTCGTGCGCGGGTCGGAGACGTCCTTGTCGGTGAAGGTCGCGAAGTACTCGCGTGTGAGCACCATGAAGAACACGTTCTCGTCCCACACGATGCAGGCGGCGTTCTCGTCGGTGAACAGCGGGTTGATCTCACAGCCGAGCGCCGTGTAGAACGCCTTGCTGCGCTCCAGATCGGTCGTGGTCACATTGACGAAGATGTGTACCATGTCGTCCTCTCGTCATGTCGTCCTTCGAGCGTGATGTCCACATTTCTCTTCACACGGCCCGTCGTCAAGGGCCGGCGGGGGTCACACGTAGCGGGCGATGAGGGTGTGAAAGTTCTGCAGGAACCCGGTCAGGAACTTCCGCGTGCCCTCGCTCGCGAACGCGCCGTCGTCGGCGTAGAAGTCATCGGTGACGCGGATGTACGCCTCGGGCACCCCGAGGACCGCCGCGCCCTGCGCGATGAGGATCGACTTCAGGTGGTTCTGCGCGACCGCCGTCGAGATGATGCCCTTCGTGGCCCCCGTGACCGCGACGGGCTTGCCGGGGAACGAGTTGGCCCCGACCGGACGCGACGCCCAGTCGATCGCGTTCTTGAGGACGCCGGGGATCGACCGGTTGTACTCCGGGGTGATGATCAGCAGCCCGTCGGCAGAGTCGAGCGCGCGCTTGAACGCGATCCCGGATGCCGGGAACTCGTCGTTGTACTGCGTGCCGTAGAAGGGCAGGTCTCCGATCGGGATGCCGGTGACCTCGAGCCCGGCGGCGGGCGCGAGCTTCTCGAGCGCCGCCGCGAAGCGGCGGTTCAGCGAGGGTTCGGACACCGAGCCCACGACCAGCCCGACGGAGTAGGTCGGGCTCGGGGAGGGGGAGGAAGGCGCAGCAACCATGACGGGATCCTCTCGTTCGTCCATCTTCTCGTTCGTGCATCTCGTTCGTGCTCCAGCGTGCCTCGCCCCGCCGTTCGCCGCGAGGGTCTTGCCGAACCGGCGCTGACACGGTACGAACGAGGCCCTGCCGCACCGCGCCGCCGGCCCACCCACCGATGCCGCGCCGCCGCCCCACCCCGCTGATGCTGCACCCCCGGCCGTGCCCGTCCCGACGCCGCGCCCCCCGCCATGCCCGTCCCCACGCCGCGCCCCCCGCCATGCCCGTCCCGACACCGCGCCGCCGGCCGTGCCCGTCCCGATGCGGCATCTCCACCGCGCGACGGATGCCGTGAGCCGGACTCCCCCGTACGTTGGGGGGATGACCGCTCCGCTCCCGCACCGCCGCCTCGGTGACGCCGCGACGCGCAACGACGTGTGGCTCGCCGTGCTCCTGCTGGTCGCGGCGATCCTCAGCACGGCGCTCGGGCAGATCGCCGGCATCTACGGCGAGGACAGTCCTGACCTCGCCTGGGGCATCGTGTATTCGGCGGCTCTGACGCTGCCGCTGGCGCTGCGCCGCCGGCATCCCGAGGTCGTTCTCGTCGTCGTCGCACTCGCGTTCTTCGTCGGCGTCTCGGTCCGCATCCCCGAGATGTACGTCGGCAACATCGCCCTGTTCATCGCCATGTACACGGTGGGCGCGTGGGTCCGCGACCGGCGGCGGGCGACGCTCGTCCGGCTGATCGTGATCGCCGGGATGTTCGCGTGGCTGCTGGTCACGACGTTCCAATCGGCGACCGGAGGCGACGACGAGGTGCTGTCGCGGGCCGGGCTCTTCTCGCCGTTCGCCGCGTTCATCCTCCTGCAGTTCCTCGTCAACGCGGCGTTCTTCGGTGGTGCGTACTTCTTCGGCGAGCGGGCATACGCGGGAGCGCACGAGCGCGCAGCCCTGGAGGAGCGCACCGTCGAGCTCGAGCGGGAACGCGAGCTCACCGGCGCTCAGGCGGTCGCCCTCGATCGCGTGCGGATCGCACGCGAGCTGCACGATGTCGTCGCCCATCACGTGTCGGCGATGGGCGTGCAGGCCGGCGCCGCGCGCACGGTGCTCGACCGCGATCCCGCCGCGGCGCGGACCGCGCTCGCCGGCGTCGAGGGCTCCGCCCGGTCCGCGCTGGAGGAGCTGCGACACCTGCTCGAGACGCTGCGCACCCCCGACGCCGACGCTCCCGGCGGGTCGACGCTGCGCCTGGCGGCGCTGCCCGACCTCGTCGCGCACGCGTCGGCCAACGGGCTGCCGACGACGCTGACGGTCGTCGGCGAACCCGTCGACGCCTCGGAGCTCGTGCAGGTGAACCTGTACCGCATCGCCCAGGAGGCGCTGACCAACGCGCGCCGGCACGGTGGTCCGGGCGCGGCGGCGGACGTCCGCGTCCGGTACGCGGACTCCTCGATCGAGCTGGAAGTCGCCAACACCGGCCGGGTGCGGCTCGGCGGCCCTGCCGGCCTCGGACTGGTCGGCATGCGCGAGCGCGCCGCCGCGTCGGGCGGGACGATCGAGCTCGGACCGCGCGAGCGCGGCGGCTTCCTCGTACGGGCGACGATTCCGCTCGGTGGCGACCGGGATGCCGGCGGCTCCGCGATGCAGGCGGCGGAGACGCTCGCATGACCGTACGCGTGCTGCTCGTCGACGACCACGCCGTCATGCGGGCCGGGTTCCGGATGATTCTCGAGTCCGCCGGCGACATCGCCGTCGTGGGCGAGGCGGGGACCGGGGTCGAGGCCGTGACCGCGGCGTCCTCGCTGCAGCCGGACGTGATCTGCATGGACGTGCAGATGCCCGACATGGACGGGATCGAGGCGACGCGACGCATCGTCGCCGATCCGAGCGTGTCGGCGGCCGTGGTGATCGTGACGACGTTCGATCGGGACGACTACCTCTTCCAGGCCCTGTCGGCGGGGGCGAGCGGATTCCTGCTGAAGAACGCGGGCCCCGAGGAACTCGTCTCCGCCGTGCGCGTTGCGGCAGCGGGCGATGCGCTGCTCGCGCCCGAGGTCACCAAGCGCGTGATCGCGCGGTTCACGGGGACCGGCGCGGCGATCGCCGGTCCTGCCGGGTCGCCCGGTCCTGCCGGTCCTGCCGGGTCGCCCGCGGGGATCGCCGGTCCTGCCGGTCCTGCCGGGTCTGTCGGGTCGCCCGCGGGGACCGCCGGTCCTGCCGGGTCGCACGGCCCTGCCGGGTCGCCCGCGGGGGCCGCCGGGTCTGCCGGGTCGCACGGCCCTGCCGGGTCGCCCGCGGGGGCCGCCGGGTCTGCCGGGTCGCCCGGGGCGCCCGCGCCCGCAGGGACCGCCGGTCCTGTGGCTGCGCCCGCGCCCGCGGGTCCCGCGGGGTCGCCAGTAGTCGCGATGTCGCCGGGGCCCGCGGGGACCGCCGGGGCCCCGCACGATCTCGCGCCGGGGCGGGCCGAGCAGCCCATCGCCGACCTGACCGAACGCGAGGAGGAGGTGCTGCGCCTGCTCGCCCAGGCGCTGTCCAATGCCGAGATCGCGCAGCGCCTGTTCATCGGGGAGGCGACGGTGAAGACGCACGTGTCGAACGTGCTCCAGAAGCTCGGCGCGCGCGACCGCGTCGCCGCCGTCGTCTACGCCCACCGCCACGGGCTGGTCTGACCCGGCCCCGCACCCGCGGCACGCGGGCATAACTCCTCCACTTCACGCCGTGTGATCGATCACACGCGTGATTCGCGCCGTCTGCCGCCGATCGTGGAGGAGTTGCGCACCGGCTCCCTGTCCGCACCCGCACCCGCATCCCTGTCCGCACCCGCACCCGGTCCCGCACCCCAGCCTCGCACCCGCACCCGCACCGGACCCGGCGCCGGGTGCGCCCCCCGGGGTCACGCGGGCATAACTCCTCCACTTCGCGCCGTGTGATCGATCACACGCGCGATTCGCGCCGTCTACCGCCGATAGTGGAGGAGTTGCGCACCGCCACCCCCGGCATCCGCACCCGCATCCCTGTCCGCGCCCGCACCCGCACCCGGACCCGGACCCGCACCCGGTCCCGCACCCCAGCCTCGCACCCGCACACAGCCCCGCACCCAGGCTCGCACCCGGCGCCGGACCCGCCCCCCGGGGTCACGCGGGCATGACTCCTCCACTTCACGCCGTGTGATCGATCACACGCGCGATTCGCGCCGTCTACCGCCGGTTGTGGAGGAGTTGCGCACCGGCTCCCCCGGCATCCGCACCCGCATCCCTGTCCGCACCCGCAACCGCACCCGCACCCGCACCCGGCCACCGGTCCCGCACCCCGACCTCGCACCCGGCACCAGCCCCACCCCCGGCGGCACGCGGGCACAACTCCTCCACTTCGCGCCGTGTGATCGATCACACGCGTGATTCGCGCCGTCTGCCGCCGATCGTGGAGGAGTTGCGCACCGGCTCCCTGTCCGCACC
>Ga0160445_100058_pt1 | contig 129951 bp, 124 predicted proteins | sample HID1972M_E1MG_FD_108215 | JGI IMG/M metagenome (GOLD analysis project Ga0160445, IMG submission 108215) | Enriched pill bug-associated microbial communities from UW Madison campus, WI, USA - HID1972M_E1 MG | ecosystem: Host-associated > Arthropoda: Insects > Digestive system > Unclassified ... | reverse complement strand
GCTGGAAAAACCCTTCGCCAACACCGCTCTGAAGGAACGACTGTGCTCGTGACGCTTTGAAAACAGCTTCTAACGGACATTGGCGCCTTAAAAGGCTGGCTGATTCTACGGCAAAAAAAATTTAAAGGTAAGTTCACCCCTGAACTTTGAGGGGTGATGAATGTTAGACAAAGGGCTAACATGCCGACCTGTTCCGCGTTTCAGTGCCTTTGCCTACTTTATGCCCAATCAGACCATCAAGACCCCCTGCGTCGGCCTCTGCTCCACTGTTTACGGTGATCTGGTGTGCCGTGGCTGCAAGCGTTTCCACCACGAAGTGATCCATTGGAATGGGTACAACGAGGAGGAAAAACGTGCGGTGTGGTTGCGGCTGGAGCAATTGCTGTCACAAGTGATGGCGGGCAAGGTCGAGATTTTCGATTCGGCGCGCCTGCGCGAGCAGCTCGAACAGCGCAAGATCCGCTTCGTGCCGCATCAATCGGAATATTGCTGGGCGTATCAGCTGATTGCCCGGGGGGCGCGGGTGATCATTAATCTCGACGCGTACGGGATGGTGTTGCTGCCGGAGTTTCGCGAGTGGAATCTGCCGGAATTGCGTGACGCCATTGATCGGGAATTCTTCCTGCTGTCGGAAGCGCATTATCAGCGCTACATCGCCCCCGGATTCCTCAAGGACGCCTTTGGCGCCTGAAGATCAAAAGATCGCAGCGTGCCGCAGCTCCTACATGGGAATGCGTCCTACCTGTAGGAGCTGCCGAAGGCTGCGATCTTTTGCACTTAATGCTTCACCGCCAACTCCACCAAATGATCCTCAACCTCCTGCGGTTTGAGCACCAGCACATCACTCTCCAGCTCATCCAGCACCACTTCCGCCGTATTGCCGATCAGCGCCCCCGACAACCCGGTGCGCGCCACCGTGCCAATCACGGTCACCGCTGCCTGCAGCTTGTGCGCCATAAACGGAATCAACACGTCCGCCGGGCCTTCTTCGATGTGCAGATGCTCGTCATCAATATCAAATTCCGCCTGAAACGCCCGGCATTCCTCGCGATAACGCGCTTCGATGGTTTCGCTGAGCTGGAACGTCGGATCCGCCGCCGACAGCATCGGCGAGGGATGCGCCGCGATCACATGCAGATGCGCCTTGGCCAGGGCGGCGATGTCGTAGCCGTGATCAATGATCGTATTGTGCAGATGCCGGTGCTCGCCATCGGCATTGCCGACATCGACCGCCGCCAGAATCACTCGGTCTTTCCACGAGGTCGAAGTTTTCACCAGCAGCACCGGGGTAGGGCAGTGGCGCAGCAGTTTCCAGTCCGCCGGAGTCAGCAGGGCTTTTTTCAGCGAGCTGTCCGGGAAATGCTGTTTGATCACCAGCCCGCAACCCTCGGCCTGCTGCACATCGATGATGGTTTCGTGCAGGCTCTCGTTCCACGCCTGTTCGGTGGTGGCGCTGTAACCGTCCGCCAGCAGCGCGGCTTTGAGCACGCCGAGCATGCCGGCGTGGTCGTGCTTCTTGTCGCAGACCAGCAGGTGCAGATGGGCCTGGGTCACGCCCGCGATCAACTTGGCGCGCTTGAGCGCCAGGCTTTCCGAATGTTCGGGTTCGATGACCACCAGAATGCTGCGAATGGCTTGCATGAGCGGAGTCTCCAGCAAAGAAAAGGCACGGCGTTGCACAACTATAGTTGCTGCCAGAACGTGCGCGACTTGATGCATATCAACGCCAGCCGCTGGTGGTCTGCGGAGAGGCCGGTATAATCGGCGCCCTTCGCTCGAACACCTTTACCGTGAGCCCCATGATCCTTCCCGAAATCCACGAATTCCTTGGCTGCCGCACTCCCGACGCCTGGGTTCAGGCCGCACTGGCCGATCAGGAGACCCTGCTGATCGACCACAAGAACTGCGAGTTCAAGGCCGCCAGCACCGCGTTGAGCCTGATAGCCAAGTACCATTCCCACGTCGACCTGATCAACATGATGTCGCGTCTGGCCCGGGAAGAACTGGTGCATCACGAACAAGTCATGCGCCTGATGAAGCGTCGCAAGATCGAACTGCGCCAGCTGCACGCCGGCCGATACGCGTCGAGCCTGCGCAAAGTGGTGCGCAGTCATGAACCGGTGAAACTGGTGGATACGCTGGTGGTGGGCGCGTTTATCGAAGCGCGTAGTTGCGAGCGTTTTGAAGCGCTAGTGCCGCATCTTGATGAGGAACTCGGCAAGTTCTACTTTGGCCTGCTGAAAAGCGAGGCGCGGCATTTTCAGGGGTATCTGAAGCTGGCTTATCAGTACGGTGATGCCAAGGATGTTGAGCAGGTGATCGTGCGGGTTCGTGCTGCCGAGCAAGAGCTGATTGAATCGCCGGATGAAGAATTCCGCTTTCACAGTGGTGTGCCTGTAAACCGTTGAGATCAAAAGATCGCAGCCTTCGGCAGCTCCTACAGGGGAAACGCATTCCAAATGTAGGAGCTGCCGAAGGCTGCGATCTTTTGCGTGTGATTGTTAAAAACTCTTAAGAGTATGAAACATCACCGATAACCGGCTTCCGCCCGAGAATGCCCCCATAATGTCGACCACTTCACACATGGGTTGGCAGACGGTCGTTATGGATAACCTGGGTTTCGGCAAAGTCCTTCTGGTGGAAGACGACGAGCGTCTCGCGGCGCTGATCGCCCACTTCCTCGAACAACACGGCTACGAAGTGCGCACGGTGCACCGTGGCGATCTGGCCGTGGCCGCTTTTCTCGAATTCAAACCGAAAGTGGTGGTGCTCGACCTGATGCTGCCGGGGCAGAGCGGTCTGCACGTGTGTCGCGAAATTCGCAGCGTGTCGGACACACCAATCGTCATTTTGACCGCCAAGGAAGACGACCTCGATCACATTCTCGGTCTGGAGTCCGGTGCCGACGACTACGTGATCAAACCGATCAAACCACCGGTGTTGCTCGCCCGCTTGCGCGCGTTGCAACGGCGTCAGGTGCCGGACAGCAGCGTGGTCAGTTCGCTGGAGTTTGGCCAGTTGAGCATCGACCGCAGTTGCCGCGAGGTGCGTCTGGCCGGTGAGATCATCGAAATGACCACCATGGAATTCGAACTGCTGTGGCTGCTCGCCAGCGCCGCCGGCAAGATTCTTTCCCGTGATGACATCCTCAACCGCATGCGCGGGATTGCCTTCGACGGGCTCAACCGCAGCGTCGATGTGTACATCAGCAAACTGCGCAACAAACTCAAAGACAATCCGCGCGAACCGGTGTGCATCAAGACCGTGTGGGGCAAGGGTTATCTGTTCAATCCGTTTGCCTGGGAGCTGTAGATGCTGCGCTTATTTCTCGGGTTGTTTCTGGTGATGACGGTGGGGCTGGTGCTGGCCCTGCAGACGGTCGAGCACACCTTCAACGCCTTGCTCGACAATCAGATGCAGGCCTACAATCGCGAGGCGGTGCGCGGTCAAGCGTGGTCGCTGGTCGAGCACATGCGCGATCAACATGGCGAAGCACGCGAGCAGCAGCTTGAGGCGTTGCGTCCGCACTATGGCCTGTCGCTGGGGCTGATCGAGGCCGATCAACTGAAACTGACCGACGAAGAAAAATCAGAGCTCGCGCAGAGTCTGTTGGTGATCCGCGACAACTACACGCAATTCATCAGCAACATTGACGGTGGCTCGCAGTTGCTCAGCATCAAGCTGCCGCCCGAGCCGAGCCTGATGCCGTTCTACATCACGGCGGCGTACATGATGCTGGCGGTTCTGATCGGCATCGTGTTGTTCTTCTGGGTGCGCCCGCACTGGCGCGATCTGGAGAAGCTGCGGCTGGCCGCCGAGCGTTTTGGCGATAACGATTTGTCGGTGCGTATCCAATTGTCGAAGCGCTCGAACATTCGTGATCTGGCGGAACACTTCAACCTGATGGCCGCGCGCATCGAAGGCCTGATCGCCAATCAGCGCGAGTTGACCAACGCGGTGTCTCACGAACTGCGCACGCCGATTGCGCGGTTGTCGTTTGAGCTTGATCAACTGAAGCAGCAGCCGGACGCCAGCCAGAGCCGTGAGCTGATTGCCGACATGTACGCCGACCTTGGCGAGCTGGAGGAAATGGTCTCCGAGTTGCTGACTTACGCCAGCCTTGAACGCGGTGCGACGGTGATCAAACGCGAAAACATTCAGGCGACCAACTGGCTCGACAGCGTGGTCGGCAGTGTGGCGCTGGAGGCGGAAGCGGCGGGCGTGCAGTTGCTGATTGGCGAATGCCGGCTCGACACGGTGCGCATCGAACCACGGTTTATGGCGCGGGCGGTGATCAACCTGCTGCGCAATGCGATTCGCTATGCCGAGCAAAAAGTCGAAGTGACACTGGTGCGCACCGGGGATTATTACGAGGTGCGGGTCAACGACGATGGGCCGGGGGTTCCGCTGGAAGGGCGGGAGAAGATTTTCGAACCGTTCTCGCGGCTGGATGCCAGTCGGGATCGGCGCACGGGTGGATTTGGTTTGGGCCTGGCGCTGGTGCGGCGCGTGTCGCAATCACATGGCGGGCAGGTTGAAGTGGGGGAATCGGTTTGGGGTGGGGCGTCGTTTCGGATGACGTGGGCGCATCTGGATTGATTCGCGGTGGTGGTCAGGGCCTCTTCGCGAGCAAGCTCTGCTCCTACACCGATCTGTGGCGCTCACAAAACTTGTAGGAGCCGAGCTTGCTCGCGAAGGGGCCAGCCCGGTCAAAACAACTGTGACTGACCCACCGCTATCGCGAGCAGGCTCACTCCTACATGGGTTATCTGTCGTGTCAAAATATTGTAGGCACCACCAAACCTTGTAGGAGTGAGCCTGCTCGCGATGAGGCCAGCCCTGAAAAAACCAATTCAGCCCCGGATCAAAAATCCCACTTCGTCGTCAGCATCACATTGCGTGGCTCGCCGTAGAACGTGGTGTCGAAGTTGCCCAGCCCCGTCAGGTATTGTTTGTCGAACACGTTGTTGGCATTCACGGTGAAGCTCAGGTTTTCGTTGTACTGATAGCGCGTCATCAGGTCGACGAGGGTGTAGCCACCTTGCTTGATCCGCGTGTAATCGCCGGCCGGGGCGCTGTAGATGTTGCCGTAGAACGCGCTCTGCCAGCTCACGCCGCCACCGACGGTAACCTTGTCCAGCACACCGGGCAGTCGATAGGTGGTGAAAGTGCGCACCACATGTTCCGGTTTGGTGGTCGACAGTGGATAACCATAGATGCGCTGCTCATCGGCATCTCGCGTGCGCGCGTAGGTGTAGCCGGCGGAGACGTTCCAGCCCTCGGCCAGTTCGCCGGCCAGTTCCAGTTCCACGCCTTGGGTGGTCGCGCCGTCGATGGATTTGTAAATGCCTTCGTTGGTCACCGGGTTGGTGCCGATCGATTCGGCGACGCCGTCCTGTTCGATGCGGAAGAACGCCAGCGCGACATTCAATCGACCGTCGAAATACGCCGCTTTCAAGCCTGCCTCATAGCTGTCGCCTTCGACCGGGGCGAGGGTCGAACCGTTGATGTCCTTGTAGGTCTGCGGCTGGTAGATGCTGGTGTAACTGGCGTACAGCGAGTAGGTGTCGTTGAGGTCGTAGACCAGCCCGGCGTAAGGCGTGACTACGCCGTGTTCCTTGTAACTGGCGTGGGTATCGTCCAGCCCGGCACCGGGGATGTAGCCGTAATCTTCGTTGTATTTGAAGGTGCTCAAGCGGCTGCCGAGGATCACCGACAGATCATCGGTCGGGTGCAGGCGCGTGGCCAGGTACACGCCGTTCTGGCTTTGGGTGCGCTCGTATTTACCGTTCTTCGGGAATTGCTGTTTCGGCAGTTCACCGTTCCAGTCGTAAATGCTTCCCGGTACTTGCGCGAAGGCGCTGGTGTCGTAGGTCGAACCGGTCTGGCGCGAGTGCGCGGTCATCACGCCGGCAATCAGCTCATGCTCGCGACCGCCCAAGGTGAACGGGCCGGAGACGTTGACGTCGGCGGTGTTCTGCACGCGATGGCCTTCCCAGCGGCCCCAATACAAGAACATGCCCTCGCCGGTGGCGCGATCAGGATTGCCACCGCTGGCCGAGGCGAGTTGCGTATCGTGATCGGTAGTTTTCTGGTCGAGGCTGACCTTGAATTTCCAGTCATTCGCCAGCGCCTGCTCCAGCGAGGCGAAGTAGGTGATGTTGTCGAAATCGCGGCGGCTCCAGTCAGCACCGGAGTTGAAATGACGCGGGAATTCGGTGCGGCCGCCATCGCTGAAGTACACCGGGTTGCCAGTCCAGGAACTGCCGCGCGGCGTGGTGCTGGATTTGTCGATGCCGAAGGTCAGCAGGGTGTCGTCGGTCAGGTCAGCTTCGAGGACGCCGTAGAACAGGTCTTTCTTCTGGCTGTAGTGATCGAGGTAGGAATTCTTGTCCGAATAGGCACCGACAAAACGCCCGCGCACGTTGCCCGAATCGGTCAGCGACCCGGAGATATCGCCGACGGTGCGATAGGCATCCCACGAACCGACGGTGCCGCTAATTGACGCTTTGAATTCCTTGGTCGGCTTCTTGCGGATCAGATTGACGGTGGCCGATGGATCGCCGTTACCGGTCATGAGGCCGGTCGCGCCTTTGATCACTTCGACGCGATCAATGCTCGCGGCGTCGTCACCGTTGTTCGGATTTTCGCCGTACACGCCGTCGTACGGAATGTTCACGCCGTCGTACTGGAAGTTAGTGATGGCGAAGCCGCGCGCGGAAAACTCAGTGCGGTCGCTGTCGTACTTTTGCGTGGAAATGCCGGGGGTGTTGCGCAGTGCGTCGCCGACGCTTTGCACGCCGCGATCATCCATTTGCTGGCGGGTGATGACCGTGACCGATTGCGGTGTTTCGCGAATCGACAGCGGCAGGCCGGTGGCCGACGACGTTGCGCCGGTAGTGTAGGAATGGGTGTCTTCGGTGACCGCACCGAGGCCTTGCGCGGAAATATTGGTGGCGCCCAGTTGCAGGGCTTCATCGGTTTTAGCGACGGTTTCAGCGGCGTGCGCGTGAAGGCTCAGCAGGGCCAGCGCCAACGGGCACAAGGCAAAACGAAAACGGACGTGCGACATGGAGATCCCTTTGCATCGAATCGATCGGTAGTTGAAGTGCTTCTGAGGGGTTAACCGAACGAGAACGGCAAAGGGGAACTGCGTACACCAAAAAACTTATGGGCAGTGCGTTCCCTGTGGCGAGGGGATTTATCCCCGATGTGGTGCACAGCACCACCAAAACCTGCGCCCTCGGTACTTCTGAAGAACCGTGTACTCAGGTTTTACGACTGCTGCGCAGCCGGTCGGGGATAAATCCCCTCACCACAGGAAGATGTGGATGGATCAGGGATCGGTGGTTTCAGCAGGTCAGGTTGAGGCGTTCATGCCACTGCGCAATGGATTCTTCGGGGTAGACGTCGAACTGCTTGTCCTTGGCTTTGGCGTCGACTTCGACCCACGGCGCCTTCGAGCCGAGCATCAGGTGCGTGTGTTCCGGCGGTACCGGCAACGCGGTGTCGATGGCCGAGGCGAACGGGTGGATTAGCTCCGGCCACTCCGGGCTGAACAGCCACAAACCGCTGCCGCACACTGCGCAGAAATGCCGTTCCGCGGTGCTGCGGTGGGCGCGTTTTTCGCCTGGGTCTTTCATCTTTGCGTGGTAAATCGTGATGTTCTTGCGACCCTGCACCTTGAGCGTGGTCGCGTCGCCGCCGAGGTTGATCGCGTAACCGCCACCGCCCTGGGTTTTGCGGCAGATCGAGCAGTAGCAGCGTTGATACGGATAGGGGTGGGCGCTGGTCAGGCTGAACGTGACCGCGCCGCAGTGGCAGGAGCCTTCGAGGTGCATGATGGGGGCCTCCGGTTGGCTGGGATGGTTCGGGTTAGCCTAGAAGAGTTGTGGTGAATGTGCCGCCGCCTTCGCGAGCAAGCCCGCGCCCACAATTTGAAATGCATGCCCCTGTAGGAGCTGCCGAAGGCTGCGATCTTTTGACTCTGGTTAGTCAAACAAGATCAAAAGATCGCAGCCTGCGGCAGCTCCTACTGGACTGGCGCAGTCCGGCGGGTCAGCATGTCCGCCTAAAAACAGGGATCAACAACCCATGCGACGACTCCCCTCACTGGCCGCGCTGCGAACCTTCGAATGCGCCGCTCGTCACGCGCATTTCGGTCGCGCTGCTGCCGAACTGTGCGTCACCGACAGCGCCGTCAGCCACCAGATCCGCCAGCTCGAAGAACAACTCGGCGTCCCCCTGTTCATCCGCGAAGGCCGGCAAATCCGCCCGACCATCGCCGCTGGCCGCCTGATGCAAAGCCTGCAACAAGCCTTCGAATTGATCGGCGACGCCTGCGATGAGTTGCGCGATCCATCCTCGCTGGCCGTGCTGCGTTTGGCCGTCACCGCCGAACTTGCGCAAAAATGGCTGATGAGCCGCCTCACCGATTTCTACGCGCGCTACCCGCACATCACGTTGCACCTCTACGAACAACCGATCGACGCCAGCGGCCCCGGCGAAGACATCGACCTGGCGATCACCTACGGCACCGGCCCGGTCGACAGCAGCGCTTACTTCGTTCGACCATTGCCGGCGCTGCAGTTCTTCCCGGTGTGCAGCCCCGGCCTGTTTAACCAGGGCACGCTTAAAACCCCCAAGGATCTGGCCCGCCACTGCCTGCTGCATGACGATCAGGACGGCAAGACCTGGACGGCGTGGCTGACGAGTCACGCCGGCGATCAGCGTCCGCAACGTCAGTTGTATTTCGCTCACGCGGGTTTGGCGCTGGAAGCCGCGGCGCAAGGGCAGGGCGTGGCGATGGGCGACAACCTCACCGCGCAGGAAGATTTGCAGAGCGGGCGGCTGGTGCGGCCATTTACCTCCAGCATGACTGCGCTCGGCCAATACGCGCTGGTCTGCGAGCGGGTGCGCATGGAGCGTCCGGCGGTGGCGCAGATGCTTGAATGGTTCAACGATCAGCTCGCTGATTGATGATTTGAATTCAACTGTTCCGCAATATTCATCGTTGGCGGGCCCTCCGCCAACGCCCGTACCGTGTGGTCATTCCCATCGCGAAGACGAGGTTTGACCATGGCACGTTTGCTCGACTCCACCCCTAAACACGACGGCTTCCGTCTGCCCGGCGAATTCGAAAGCAAGTCCGGCTGCTGGCTCGGCTGGCCGGAGCGCACTGACGTCTGGCGCAACGGCGCCAAGCCTGCGCAGAAAGTCTGGGTGCAGATCGTTACCGCCATCTCCCACAGCGAACCGGTCACCGTTTGCGCCTCCGCTGCACAATTTGCCACGGCCCGTCGCCAGTTGCCGCCGCAAGTGCGCGTGGTCGAGATGACCTGCAACGACACCTGGTTCCGCGACAGCGGCCCGTGCTTTGTGGTTAATGACCAGAGTGGCGAAGTGCGCGGCGTCGATTTCGAATTCAACGCTTACGGCGGCCTCGACGGCGGCCTCTACTACCCGTGGGACAAAGACGATCAGATCGCCAGCAAAATCCTCGAAATCGAGCGCTTCGACCGCTATCGCGCGCCACTGATTGCCGAACTCGGCGGCATCCAGAGCGACGGTCAGGGCAGCATCCTCACCACCGAACAGTGCCTGCTCAACCGCAATCGCAATCAGCATCTGGGCAAAGACGAAGTCACCCGCCGACTCACCAATTACCTCGGCGCCGAACAAGTGATCTGGCTGCCACGCGGCTGCAAGTTCGACGAAACCGATGGCCACGTCGACGATCTCGCCTGCTTCATTCGGCCCGGTGAAGTGGTGCTGCAATGGACCGACAATCGCGACGATCCGCAGTGGGAAATCTATCAAGAGGCCTACGACATTCTGCGCAGCACCCGCGACAGCCGTGGCCGTGAACTGATCGTGCACAAACTGCCGCAACCGAACGTGCTCGAATGGACGGCCGAAGAAGCCGAAGGCCTGGATCAGCAGGACAGCACCCACACCCGTCAGGCCGGCACGAAAATCTGCGCGTCGTACATCAACTATTACGCCGGCAACAGCTCGATCGTGGTGCCGCTGTTTGGTGATCGTCAGGACAAAGTCGCGATGGCGACGCTGGCCGAACTGTTCCCGCAGCACAAGATCGTCGGCATTGAAAACTCCCGGGAAATTCTGCTTGGCGGCGGCAACGTGGCGTGCATCACCATGCCGCAGTACGCCGGCACCCCTGACCATAAGAAGGGAGCGTGACCATGCGCCTGCACAAACTGACTCAAGCGTTATTGCTGGTGCTTGCACCCTTGTGGGTGCAGGCTGCCGACACCGCCAAACCGGTGGTTAATCTGTACATCTGGGGCGAGTATCTGGCCCCGGATACCTTGAAGAATTTCGAGGCAAAAACCGGCATTCATGTGGTTGCCGATCATTTCGATTCGCTGGAAACCGTCGAAACCAAACTGCTCACCGGGCGCAGTGGCTACGACTTGGTGCTCACCGCTGGGCAGCATCTGTCGCGGGCCATCGAAAGCGGTGCGATCCAGCCGCTGGACAAGGCGCGGGTGCCACACTTTGCCGGCGTCGGGGAAGAGTTCCGTCAGCACATGGCGGTGTTCGATCCGGGCAATCGTTACGCGGGGATCTACGCGTGGGGCACCACGGGCGTGGGCTATCAGGAGGAGGCGGTCAAAAAGCGTTTGCCCGATGCGCAAAAGGACAGTTGGGCGATGCTGTTCGATCCGGCGGTGGTGTCGAAATTCGCCGACTGCGGGGTGAGCCTGCTCAATGATCCGAATGAAGTGTTTGCGGCGGTCATGAAATACATGGGGCTGGACATCAACCGGCAGAATCTCGATGACCTGAAACTCGCCGAGCAGCAACTGGCGAAGGTTCGTCCGTATATTCGCTACTTCGACAATGACCTGAACATCAGCGATCTGGCCAACGGCAACACCTGCGTGGCGATGTCGTGGAATGGCAATGTGGCGATTGCGGCGGGGCAGGCGGAGGCGGCGAACAAGCCATTCAAGCTTAGCTACCGGATTCCGAAAGAAGGCACCTTGATCTGGTTTGACGCGATGGTCATTCCCAAGGATGCACCGCATCCCGAGGCCGGGCTGGCGTTGATGGATTATCTGATGACGCCTGAGGTGATGGCGCCAATTACGGACACCATCCATTACGCCAATGCGATCACAGCGGCGGATGGTTTGGTGGATGCATCGATTCGCAATGATCCGGGGACGTATCCCTCGGCTGAAGTGCGGACTACGTTGTATAGCAAGAATGACAATGGCAAGGCGTTCAACCGGGCGTTGATTCGGGCGTTTAGCCGGTTGAAGTCGGGGCTCTGAGATTTGTGTTGGATGTCCCGACGCCTTCGCGAGCAAGCTCTGCTCCTACATCGGAATCCATGCCCCTGTAGGAGCAAAGCTTGCTCGCGAAGGCGCCAGTCCAGACAACCAAAATCCTGAATCAGCTACCACCCTCAGTCCGCCGACTACTCACCTCAGCCGGCACATCATCCCCCGCCATACGCTTGCGAAACAACGCCGCCCGCGCCAGCAGCAACGTGGTCACCGGCACCGTGATCGCCAGCAAAATCGGAATCAACCACGCGTGCAGCACCGGCCCCGATTTCAGCGCCGAAAAGCAAATGATCGAGGCCAGCGCCACACACCACGCACCCAATGTCGAAGCCAGTGCCGGCGGGTGCATGCGCTGAAAATAATCCTTCATCCGCAGCAATCCGGTCGCACCAATTAGCGCAAACACACCGCTGAGCACCAACAGGATCGCCACCGGAATCTCGACCCACAGAGACAATTCAGCATTCATTCGATCACCTCGCCACGCAGCAGGAATTTCGCCAGGGCAAACGAGCCGACGAAGCCGAACAGCGCGATCAGCAGCGCCGCTTCGAAATACGTGTCACTGGAATAACGAATGCCCAGCGTCAGCATCATCAGCATCGCGACGATGTACAGATAATCCAGCGCCAGTACCCGATCCTGCGCCGAGGGGCCTTTGAACAGGCGAATCAGCGTCAGCACCATGGCCAGCGAAAACAGGAACAGCGTCAGCAAAATCGCGTTCGACAGTAATGGGGTCATTCGAAGATCTCCATCAACGGCCGCTCGTACGTGGTTTTGAAGTGCTCGATGAAATGCGCCTCATCGTCCAGATCCCAAACGTGCAGCAACAAAATGCTGCGATCCAGCGCCAGTTCCGACCACACCGTGCCGGGCACCACGGTGCAGATTGCCGCGAGCGCAGCCAGACCGTTGGCGTCGCGCAGATCCAGCGGCACTTTGATAAACCCGGAGCGAGGTGGGCGGCGCCCGGCATTGAGTACGCCCCAGGCCACGATCAGGTTGGAAGCCACCACGTCGCGCCCTACCACCAATAGCAGGCGCAGGATCGTCAGCGGACGACGAATGCGCACCTGCTTCGGGCGCAGTTTGCGCATCATCAGCGGTGCGCAAAAACCGAGGATCGCACCGATCAGCAGATTGCCCGGGCTGACCGACAGATTCAGCACCAGCCATAGCAGCCACAGCGCCAGCGACAGCAACGGTGCAGGAAAGATACGCTTCATGGCTGCACCTCCAGCATCGCCGCTTTGGCTTCCGGACTTGGCACGGCGCGGGTGCCCAGCACCGCCATCACGTACTGCTGCGGATTGTTCAGCGCATCGGCGGTGGCCTGGGTGAAGCGCATCAGCGGCTCAGCCTTGAAGGTCAGGACGATGCTCAAACCCAGCAGCAGGAAAATCGGCGCGCATTCGAGTTTGCGCAGCAGCGGCGAAGGTCGTTCCTCAGGCGTCCAGAAACGCTGGATACCGAGGCGCGAGAACGCCATCAACGAGCCCAGCCCAGAAAGAATCAGCAATGCCAGCAATGCCCATGCGGCCATCGAAATCGGCTCTCCGGCACCCAGTCCCAATGGATTGAGCAGGGCGCTGATCAGGTTGAGTTTGCCGATGAATCCGGACAGTGGCGGCATGCCGATGATCAGCAGGGCGCAGGCGATGAAGCTCAAACCGAGAAACGCCATCGTCCACGGGATGACCTGGCCGACCACGGCTTTTTGCTCGTCGTCGAGGTTGATGCCTTTGGGCGGTTGCAAGGATTCTTGCGGGCGCGGCAGCATGTCGCTTTCGTCTTCCAGCGGGATTTCGTTGGCCGAGCGCGAACGTTCGATCAACTCTGCCAGCATGAACAGTGCGCTCAAGGCCAGCGTCGAGCTGACCAGATAAAACAGCGCCGCGCCGATCAGGTTCGGCTGAGCGAAACCGACCGCCGACAATAGAATCCCTGCCGACACCAGAATGCTCAGGCTGGCCATGCGCTCCAGACGTTGCGCCGCGACAATCGCCAGCGCGGCGCAGGCGATGGTCACCATGCCGCCGTAGATCAGCCATTCGCCGCCGAAGTACGCCGAAGCACCGGCCTGCCCGGAGAACAGCAGCGTCCACAGACGCAGCAGGGTATAAACGCCGACCTTGGTCATGATCGCGAACATCGCCGCCACCGGCGCACTGGCCGAGGAATAGGCCGGCACCAGCCAGAAGTTCAGCGGCCACATGCCGGCCTTGGCCAGAAACGCGACAGCGAGAATGCCCGCGCCCGCATGCAGCAAGCCACGGTCGGCTTCCGGCACCAGCGGAATTTTCAGCGCCAGATCCGCCATGTTCAGCGTGCCGGTGACGCCGTATATCAGCGCCGCGCCAATCAGGAACAGCGACGAGGCCAACAGGTTGATAGAGATGTAATGCAGCCCCGACGACACCCGCGCCCGACCCGAGCCGTGCAGCAACAGGCCATAAGACGCGGCGAGCAAGACTTCGAAGAACACGAACAGGTTGAACAGATCCGCCGTGAGGAACGCGCCGTACAGGCCCATCAACTGAATCTGGAACAGCGCGTGGAAGCTCGAACCGGCGCCGTCCCATCGCGCCATCGCGAAGAGCAGGGCGCTGACGCCGATAATCCCGGTCAGCACCAGCATCAGCGCCGACAGTCGATCGACCACCAGGACTATGCCGAACGGTGCCTGCCAGTTGCCCGGCAGGTACACACCGATGGAGCCGGGCACGCCGGTGGTTTGTGTCCATTGCAGCAGCATCACCGAAATGAACAAACCGACGAGGCTGGAGAACAGATTGATCTTCGCCTTCAGCGGCCGGTGCCGTTCGCCGAGCATCAACATGATGGCGGCGGTCAGCAGCGGCAGCAGAATCGGTGCGGCGATCAAGTGAGTCATCGCCATCATTCTTTAGGCTCCCGGCCATCAACGTGGTCAGTGCCGGTCAAGCCGCGCGAAGCGAGCAGAACGACGAGGAACAGCGCGGTCATGGCAAAGCTGATAACGATTGCGGTCAGCACCAGCGCCTGTGGCAGCGGGTCGGTGTAGTGCAGCAAGTCCTGAGTCACGCCGTCCTTGATCACCGGCTCCTTGCCGATAAACAGGCTGCCCATGCTGAAGATGAACAGGTTGACGCCGTAGGACAGCAGGCACAGGCCCATGACCACTTGGAACGTCCGTGGCCGCAGGATCAACCAGACGCCGGACGCGGCGAGGACGCCGATGGCGATTGCGATGACTTCTTCCATCAGACGGCTCCTTTGCTGGCGACGGATTTGGGCAGCGATGCGGTCTTGTGACCCCGCACCGATTGGTGGGCGAGGGCGGTGAGGATCAACAGCGTTGAACCCACTACTACGCCGTATACGCCGACGTCGAAAAACAGCGCGCTGGCGATATGAATGTCACCCAGCACCGGCAAGCTGAAATGCCAGGTGTGCGTGGTCAGGAACGGATAGCCGACCAGCATCGCCCCCAACCCGGTGACGGTGGCGAACAGCAAACCGGTGCCCATCCAGCGCAACGGTCGCAGGCTCATTTGCGCCTCGACCCACTGCGTGCCGGCGACCATGTATTGCAGGATGAACGCCACCGACATCACCAGACCGGCAACAAAACCGCCGCCCGGCTGATTGTGCCCGCGCATGAACAGGTAGAACGACACCACCAGCGCAATCGGCAGCAGCAGGCGAACCAGCACCGCCGGCACCATCATGAAACCGAGCGCGGTGTCGCTGGCCGAACGCGGGTTGACCAGATCGGTGACCACGTCGGGTGCCAGCAGGCGTTGCTGAGCCGGCAACTGCATACTTTCTTTCGGTGGGCGGAAACGGCGCAGCAGGGCGAACACGGTCAGCGCCACGGCGACCAGCACGGTGATTTCACCGAGGGTGTCGAAACCACGGAAATCCACCAGCATCACGTTGACCACGTTGCTGCCACCGCCCTCGGGCATGGCGCGGCTGAGGTAGAACGAGGAAATGTCGTTCGGCGTCTGCCGCGTCAGCATCGCGTAGGACAGCAGCGCCATGCCGCCGCCGACGGCAATCGATAGCAACAAGTCGCGCAGACGACGAATGCGGGCCTTGCGCAGGGTGCTCGGCAACGGCGAAACCTCTTCGATCCGTCGTGGCAGCCAGCGCAGGCCGAGCAGGATCAGCACCGTGGTGACCACTTCAACAGCCAGTTGCGTCAGCGCCAGATCCGGCGCGGAGAACCAGACGAAGGTCACACAGGTCATCAGGCCGCAAACGCTGACCATGGTCAGTGCGGCGAGACGGTGATACTTGGCCTGCCAAGCGGCACCGAGGGCACAGGCGATCGCCAGCAGCCACAGGGTCACGAAGACGATCGAGCCGGGGATCTTCGGCCGGTCGCCCCAGCTCAGCGTGCTGTGCAGCATCGGGATCAGACCGGCGAGCACCGCGGCCAGCACCATCAGGAACAATTGCATCTGCAGACGCTTGGTGCCCAGACGTCGCTCGACGCGACGGGCCATGCGCATCATCACCACCAGGCTGCGTTCGAACAGGCGCTTGCCGTTGAAGCGTCCCACCAGTGGCGGGTACTTGAAGCGGCCAAGTTTGAACTGCTTGCGCAGCAGCAGGTACAGAACGATGCCGCCGGACATGGCGATCAGGCTCATGATCATCGGCGCATTCAGGCCATGCCAGATCGCCAGGCTGTATTCCGGCAGCATACCACCGACCACGGGCAGCGCCGCAGCGGCGAGGAGCGGGCCGACGATTTGCGCCGGGAAAATCCCCACCAGCAAGCAGGTGAACACCAGCAACTCAACCGGCGCGCGCATCCAGCGCGGCGGTTCGTGCGGGGTGTGCGGCAGGTCGGTGGCCGGCGGGCCGAAGAACACATCAACGGTGAAGCGCAGTGAGTAAGCGACGCTGAACATGCCGGCGATGGTCGCGACAATCGGCAACGACATTTCTACCCAGGCCGTGGCGTTGATGAACACGGTTTCGGCGAAGAACATCTCTTTCGACAGGAAGCCGTTGAGCAACGGCACGCCCGCCATCGAGGCGCTGGCAACCATGGCCAGGGTCGCGGTGTAGGGAATCAGTTTGATCAGGCCGCTGAGTTTGCGGATGTCACGGGTGCCGCTCTCGTGGTCGATGATGCCCGCGGCCATGAACAGCGAGGCCTTGAACGTGGCGTGATTGAGGATGTGAAACACCGCCGCGACGGCGGCCAGCGGACTGTTCAAGCCCAGCAGCAAGGTAATGAGACCGAGGTGGCTGATGGTCGAGTAGGCCAGCAAGCCCTTGAGGTCATTCTGGAACATCGCGCAATACGCGCCGAGCAGCAGCGTACACGCGCCGGCGCCGCTGACGATGTAGAACCATTCTTCGCTGCCGGACAGCGACGGCCACAGACGGGCGAGCAGGAACACCCCGGCCTTGACCATGGTTGCCGAGTGCAGATAAGCAGAAACCGGTGTCGGCGCCGCCATCGCGTGGGGCAGCCAGAAGTGGAACGGGAACTGCGCACTTTTGCTGAGTGCGCCGATAAGAATGAGGGGCAGGAGGATAGGGTAGAGGGCATGTGCGCGAATCAGATCGCCGGCGGCCAGGACCTTGTCGAGGTCATAGCTGCCAACGACATGGCCGAGAATCATGACCCCCGCCAGCAGGCATAACCCGCCGGCACCGGTGACCATCAACGCCATGTAGGCGCCACGTCGGGCGTCGGCGCGGTGGTGCCAATAGCCGATCAGCAGGAACGAGAAGAGGCTGGTCAGCTCCCAGAAAAACACGATCTGGATCAGGTTGCCCGAGATTACCAGGCCGAGCATGGCGCCCATGAACGCCAGGAAAAACGCGAAGAAACGCGGCACCGGATCATCCGGCGACATGTAATAACGGGCATATAAAGAAACAAGTGTGCCGATGCCGAGCACCAGCATCGAGAACAGCCAGGCGAAGCCGTCCATGCGCAGCACGAAGTTCAGACCGAGGCTGGGCAGCCACATGAATTCTTCGCGGATGACGCCGCCGTGGGCGATTTGCGGGTACAGCATCGCGACCTGGACGGTACCGATCAGAGCGACCAGACCTGCCAACAGGGATTCGGTGTTACGCGCGTTGTGTGGCAGCACCGCTGCCAGACAGCTGCCAATGAATGGCAGAAGCAGTAGAACTATCAGGGACATAGGCTTCTAATCTGCGGAAGTTTGTGAAGCATCATACGTGCCAGCTCCCCGATCACCAAACGCCAGGATGTCTCAGAATCCTACAAAGTAGTCTGAACGTCTGACTATTTTAGATAGGACAACGATCCTGTCATGGGCTTCTGGCTCCCATCACGCTCATGAATCGCTGAAGCAGCGTGATCTGAGATGTGGGCGGTTTCCCCGCGTTATGTATTTATTTTAATGCTGGTCATGGTCCCTAAAAAATTGTAACTACTTTTTGCTTTGAGGGTCATTTTCAAATATTTTTATGTTTATGAGAGCGTTAGGAGTGAAAAATTCTCACTCCAAACTCGATAGTATTAACACCCTATTCAAAGAATAAGGTGTTTGTTACAAAACCCATTGCAGGGGGTGAGAAATGACGCGGCGCTCATTATATGGCAGCATCTATGGCTTCAGTTACAAAATCCGCAATAAAATCTAGGCCAATGTCACCCCAGTCAAGATTCCATCTTTCTGCTTTGTCAAGAGCCCATAGAGCGACAATCGGATGATTTGTGTCGAGATTATATTCGCTAATGAGCTTTGCGCTATCGGTTAGGTGCATCTTTTGGTTTGCATCTAGTTTGGCAACTGTGTGGGCGGTGGTGACTGCTGCAAACAGTAAGTTCCTGTAATGGTCCCGAGACCCTCCAGGAACCGCAAGCGTTTTGTCTAGAAGAGCGAGTCCCGCGAAGTTAGTATAGGCTAGTCTAGTTATTGAGGAAAAATAACGACGTTGTCCATCAGGGTCTCCGCCTCCGGATGTAATACCTAGATCAATTTTTGCCTTGAAATGGGAAAGTAGCAGTTTGGCAACATCGTCCGGAGTATGATTGTCGATATCAATATTGATTCGGCAAACTCGAAAGTTATCCATGCCCAAGAAATTGTAAACCCGAAATTGCCACGTCCGAGGATTGCGCGGAAGAGCGGAAGGTCCATTTGTTTCGAACCGATTTCTAGCGGTAGGGCTCACATACACTCCGTCTATGAAACACCAGTTTGGTTGTAAATCATTCCTACATTCTTGCCAGCCTATAGGTGAGATGGAGGGACGGGTGAACGCAAATCTAGCATCATAAGGAACATAATTCGGCTTAGTATTAGACTTGGCCAATCCAAACACATCAGCAACATCAAGTCCGTGAATTTTGTCATCACTAATTAGGTAGCACCAGGTTTTCATGCATGACTCCCTTTGTTTCTGATTGTTGGTTGAATTGCAGAAGGGATGTTTGAGCACTAGGTAGAGGATGCCAACTGTCATAAATACCAGGTTTTTAGATCATTTCTAAATAACCTATATAGCTAAGTATTAGTGTGTCCTAATTTTAATGAGAACGGCTTGCGTTGCATATTGCTACTGTTTCAGATGCTCCCGAGATTGCATGATAAGGATCTGTCTGGCGATTAGCATGGATTTGCAGATATGTATCTTTCATTTTTGAGCTTGCTGGTTGAACTCAGCCTCCGCTTCAACAGTTTTACCCTTGCCCTTCAACTCACTGACAATCACCGCCACGACAATCAAACCAGCCCCGACCAGCGCAATCGCCGGCAACCGCTCGCCAGCAATCCGCCCGACGATCCCGGCCCACACCGGCTCACCGGCATAGATCAAGGTCGCCCGCGTCGGCGAAACGCTCTTCTGCGCCCAGTTCATCGCCACCTGAATTGCCGCACTCGCCGCACCCAGGCCCAATGCAGTCACCAACAGCGTCCAGGAAAACTCCGGAATCAATTCGCCCGTGGGCACCACCAGCAGGAACGACAGCACCGACGTCGTCGCCAGTTGCACCACCGTCACCCGGCGCACATCCACCTGCCCAGCGTAGGTGCTGATCAAAATAATCTCGGCGGCGATCGCGATGGCGCTGATCAGCGTGGCAATTTCACCCGGACTGAAATTCAACGAAGCCCCCGACGGCCCCGACAACAACATCAAGCCGGTGAACGCCAGCATGATGCCAATGCTCGGCATCAACCCCGGCCGCCGTCCCAGCACCAGCCATTGCAGCAGCGGCACGAACGGCACGTACAACGCGGTAATGAACGCCGACTGGCTGCTCGGGATCGTTTGCAAGCCAACCGTTTGCAGGCCGTAACCGAGCATGATCGCCACGCCAATGAAGGCGCCGGCCTTGAGTTCAAACAGGGTCAAGTCGCGCAGATGCCGCCACGAGAACAACGCAACGATGCACGCCGCTGCAGCAAATCGTAGGCCGACAAAGAACATCGGGCCGCTGACCGTCATCGCGTGCTGCACCAGCAAAAAGGTGCCGCCCCAGATCATGGTAATCAGTACCAGCACGCACTCGGCTTTGCTGAATCTGGAGAAACGGAGGGAAGTGGGGGAGCTGTTCAACGACGTCATGACCTTGCGCACTATAAAAGGCAGGACGCACAATGCGCCCAACGTTGCGCAGTATACTGCCCAACCTCACCGAGTGAGCAATATAGTGCCCAAAGATTCCGCTCCAAGAACGTCCGTCCTTCAACACGTCAGCCAGAACGTGAGACGTCTGCGTCACGCTGCCGACATGAGCCAGACGGCGCTGGCCGAGAAATCCGGAGTCAGTCGACGGATGCTGGTAGCGATCGAGGCCGGAGAAAAGAACGTCAGCCTGACCACCCTCGACCGCGTCGCCGCCGCGCTGGAAGTGGCATTCAGCGATCTGATTCAAGCGCCGGATGCTCGCGATCCGAGCCGCATCAACGAACTGGCGTGGGCTGGCACGCTGCCGGGCAGTAAAGCCGTGCTGCTGTCCAAAGCCACCGCCACCCGTGAAGTCGAGCAATGGGAATGGTGCCTGGCGCCGGGCGAGGTGTATCCCTCGCAACCGGATGCCGAGGGCTGGAGTGAGCAGATTTATGTGTTTGAAGGGTGCCTGACGTTGATGCTCGGCGACGTGCCGCAGCATATTGGTACAGGGGAGTTTTTTATGTTTGCGAGCAATCAGCCACATACCTATCGCAATGACGGGGATGTGCCGGCGCGGTTTGTGCGCAATGTGGTGATTTGAATGGAATACAGCGCAGACATCCTGATCATCGGCGGTGGCCTCAGCGGTACGATGCTGGCGGTGCAACTACTGCGGCAACCGGGCCAGCGAAAAATCCTGATCATCGAACCCCGCGCCGAACTCGGTCGGGGTGAGGCCTACAGCGCGGTCGAATTGGGCCATACGCTCAACGGCAACGCTGCACGAATGAGCGTTGATCCAGACAACCCTGACGACCTCACACAATGGCTGACCGAGCACATCGCGGCGGGCGGTTGGCCTGAGTCTGCGGAGCAGAATGTGCCAACCAGCGAGCTGTTCCCGCCGCGCGGATTATTCGGCGTCTACGTGCAGCAACGTCTGGCCGAAGCCCGGGCGGTCGGCGCTCGATATGGTTCGGTCGTCGAGCATGCACGCTCAGAAGCTGTTGATCTGCAGGTGCACGAAGGTTGCGTGCAGATCACTTTGAGCGATGGACAGAACCTGCAAGGTTCATTCGCAGTCATCGCCACCGGCATGTTTCCCGCCGCGCGCACGCCGCAGACCGAATCCAGTGGGCTCAAAGCCGCTGCGCTGGATCCGTGGGACGTCGCGGCCATGCGCCAGCTCGATTCGCAATCCACCGTGCTGATCATTGGCTCTGGCCTGACCATGGTCGATGCGGTGGTTTCGCTGGAGCAGGCCGGGCATCGCGGGCCGATCGAAGTGTTTTCTCGCCATGGCTTGCTGCCGCACGTACGCCGGCAACCGCCAGCGTGGGTGGATTTTCTCGCCGAGGATCACAGCATTCGAACACCACGGCAGTTGCTGCGCGAGTTGCGCCGCCATTGTCGTGAGGCGGTCGCGCAAGGCATCGACTGGCAGGCTCCCCTCGATACGGTTCGGGCACATATCGGACGGTTGTGGAGTCAGGCGACTGACGTGCAGCGGCGACAATTCGTACGGCATGTGCGGCCATGGTGGGAAAGCCATCATCATCGTTCGCCGCCGTTGAGTGCTGAATTGCTGGCGCGGTTGCACAGTGAAGGACGTCTGCGGATTCAAGCTGCATCGTTCAAAGGGCTAGAGCCGACAACGGAGGGTGGCGTGAATATTCGCATCTGCCGTCGTGGCGAGGTTGAGACCACTGTGGTTCACGGTGCAGCGTTGATCAACTCCAGTGGCATCGAGTACGACTGGCGGCGCGTGGCGCGTCCGTTGCCGCAACAATTGCTGACGCGTGGATTGGTGCAGCCGGGGCCGTTGGCGTTGGGGATTGCGGCAGTGGATGGCGCGGTGATGGATGCGGAAGGGCGAGTGGCCAGTCGACTGTTTGCGATGGGGCCGCCGCTGCGGGGGATGTGGTGGGAGAGTACGGCGGTGACGGATGTGGCGTTGCAGGCGAAGGCTTTGGCGATACGGCTGTTGGGTTGAGGGTGTTTGCGCTGACCTCTTCGCGAGCAAGCCAACTCCCACACTTGGAATGCATTGCAAAATGTGGGAGCGGGCTTGCTCGCGAAGGGGCCGTCCGCTTCAAAACCGTTGTTGAATGATCGACCGCTATCGCGAGCAGGCTCACTCCTACAGTGTCAGGCGCAGACCCAAAGGGTTACGCCACCACGCGATAACACGGCACATACGCCGCGCCGCCCGGCAGTTTCATCCGGTGCTGGGCGACGAAGGCTTTGAGCAGTGCGTCGAGCGGTTGCATGATCGCCGCGTCACCACGGATCTGATACGGCCCGTGTTCTTCGATCAAGCGAATGCCCTTGTCCTTGACGTTCCCCGCCACAATCCCCGAAAACGCCCGACGCAGGTTCGCCGCCAGTTCATGCGGTGGCTGGTCGCGGTGCAGTTTCAGATTCGCCATGTTTTCGTGGGTCGGATCGAATGGACGCTGGAAGCCCTCGTCAATCTTCAGCAGCCAGTTGAAGTGGAACGCGTCGTTTCGCTCGCGACGGAACTGCTTCACCGCTTTCAAGCCCTGAGTCATCTGCCGCGCGACTTCGGCCGGGTCGTCGATGATGATTTCGTAGTGCTGCTTGGCCGCTTCGCCAAGGGTTGCGATAACGAAGGCGTCGAGCTGCTCCAGATACGGTGCGGCGTGTTTCGGCCCGGTGAGAATCACCGGGAACGGCAGGCCTTGGTTGTCCGGGTGCATCAGAATGCCGAGCAGGTAGAGGAATTCTTCCGCCGTACCAGCGCCGCCCGGGAAGATGATGATGCCGTGGCCAACACGCACGAATGCTTCCAGACGTTTTTCGATGTCCGGCAGAATCACCAGTTCGTTGACGATCGGGTTCGGCGCTTCGGCGGCGATGATGCCGGGCTCGGTCAAACCAAGGTAGCGGCCACCATGAATACGCTGTTTGGCGTGGGCGATGGTCGCGCCTTTCATCGGGCCTTTCATCACGCCGGGGCCGCAACCGGTGCAGATATCGAGGCTGCGCAGGCCCAGTTCGTGGCCGACTTTCTTGGTGTATTTGTATTCTTCGGTGTTGATCGAGTGGCCGCCCCAGCACACCACGATTTTCGGTTCGACGCCCGGGCGCAGGGTGCGCGCGTTGCGCAGCAAGTGGAAGACGTAGTCGCTGATGCCTTGCGAGGTGGTCAGGTCGATGCGCTGGCTGTCGAGTTCGTTTTCGGTGTAGACGATGTCGCGCAGGGCGCTGAAGAGCATTTCACGGGTGCTGGCGATCATTTCGCCGTCGACGAAGGCGTCGGCCGGAGCGTTCAGCAGCTCCAGGCGCACACCGCGATCCTGTTGGTGAATGCGGATTTCGAAGTCCTTGTAGGCTTCGAGGATGGTCTTGGCGTTATCAACATGGGCGCCGGTGTTGAGGATGGCCAGGGCGCACTGGCGGAAGAGGGTGTAGGTGCTGCCGGATCCGGCTTCGCTCAGTTGCTGAACTTCACGTTGAGAAAGGGTTTCCAGGCTGCCTTTCGGGCTGACCGAGGCATTGATTACGTGTCGTTGGGTCATGCAATGATCCTTAAAACGATGTCATCTCAAGACTAGGCGATGGCATCCGAATAGTGTGTATCCATGAATGAAGATGGCACGATCTGCGCTGTACCGCCATGTCCCCGTTGGACGCTGAAAAGATGAAAAGGAGCCCCAGCATAGCTAAATCCCTCGTGGAGGCGATAATGCGCCGGCGAGTTTTTTTGTTTGCCCCTTTTGTCGCTCAAGGAAGTCATTTGTGATGTTCGAGATTCAGCCGATGGACGCCGCCACCTTTCGCCAGCAGACCCGGCGCAGCACGATCATCATTGCCGTGCTGTTCCTGGTGCTGGCGATGTTGTTTTCCAGTCTAGCGGTGGCGCTGTTCGGCGAACCCGGCGGCGATAACCTGCGATTCAACGTCGGCGGGGTGTTTCTGGCATTTCTGCTGACGGCGGCCCTGTTGCGCGGGCGCTTCTGGAATCAGAGCTGGATGGCCCCAGCGGTGTATAGCTGGCGGCTCAAGCGCAGCCTGATGAGCATCACCAATGTGATGCATCAATTGACAGCGGCGGTGGAGAAGAACGATCCGACGGCGATGAAAGTGCTGCGCTTCTATCATCTGGGGCTGACGCAGATGCATGAACTGGACGGCAATTCCAGCGATCATGGGCAACTGTGGCGGGAAGTCGAAGCGCATAAAGAGCGGATGCAGACGCTGGGAATCGATACCGAGCAGACGCGTCTGGATCCGGCCTGGCTGGAAAATCTGAAGCAAGCGTCGCGTTAAAGCGCGTGCTTGCTGCGCAGTTTCCATGCGCGGAACAGGCGACCGTAGACCAGCAGATTGACCGCCAGCACCACGCTGCCCAGCGCCAGTTGAATCTGTGGAGTGAGCCCGGCCGGGTAGATGATCGGCCAGACGTAATGCTCGATAAAACCGCCGGCGTATTCGGTCTGCCCGGCAGCGTGGCGCATCAGGTTTTCCCAGTAGGTCAGCGGGCAGGTCAGGTGCAATACCTCGACCGCCACGCCCCAGGCCGCCGCTGGCAAATGCAGCCACATCACTCGTGGCCACTTGAGCACCAGCAACCCGCCAAACAGCACGAACAAAATAAAGCACAAATGAAATAGCACCAGCCCGTCGGCTGCGATTCGGTAGAGCATGTCGTCTCCCTGACGTGTTTGCGAATGCGCTATCTTACGCCGCTCGGGTGCTTACACGTCAGTGCGAAAATCGGCGAACTCGGCGCGCATCCGTCCGTTGTGTTTGGCCTGATACAGCAACTTGTCGACCTGTTCGACGAAGTGCAGCGGATCGCTGCCGACGGCGACTTGCGTGGTGCCAACCCCGAGACTCAAGGTGACCAGCGGCGACACCGCCGAATGCTCATGAGCGATCTGTTGCTGGCGGATCAGGTGCAGGCATTTGTGCGCCACCAGCCGTGCCGACTCTGCATCGGTTTCCGGCAGCAGCCAGACGAATTCTTCGCCGCCAATCCGCGCAATAAAGTCCCGTGGCCGATTGGCTGCCAGCGATAACGTCTTCGCGACCTGACGCAGGCATTCGTCGCCCTTGATGTGGCCGTAATGGTCGTTGTACTGCTTGAAATAATCGATATCGAGGATCAGCAACGACAGCGGCAAACCACTGCGTTGCGCGGTGGCCCATTCGCGTTCGAGCACGGTATCGAACATGCGCCGATTGGCGATCCCGGTGAGCCCGTCCTGAAACGAATATTCTTCCAGCTGCTTTTGCAGGCGGATCAGGTGTTCTTCGGTTTTTTTGCGCTCGCTGATGTCGAACATGAACCCCACCAGCGCCTCGACTTCACCGTCCTTGCGCACCACGTGCACGACATCGCGGATCCACACGTACTCGCCAGTGCTGGTCAGCGCACGGTAATCGGCTTCATGATCGACGCCGGCGCGTGACTGCGAAACACAGAATTCCACCACGTAATCGCGATCGTCCGGGTGCATGCGTTCGACCCAGTCGTTGACCCCGACCCAACTGTTTTGCTGCCAGCCGAGCAGGGTTTCGATCTGCGGGCCGATGTAGCTGAAGGTCATGGTTGCCCAGTCGATTCGCCACGGGATGGCTTTGGTCGATTCCAGCAGGGTCTTGTACACGTCGCTGTCGATGGCGCTCATGGCGGGCACGGTCTCGGAAAAGTCTTCAACGGAAAAATCCAGCGCCAGCATGTTGCTAGCATGGAGGCGTTGCAAGCAGTTGGCCGATGAACGGCTGACTCGGGCCGATTTCCCACAAGTGCGCAAGATTGTTCAAGCCAAAAAGCAGCGTTTACTGGCACAGTCTTCGGCCGTTTCTCTGGTTGAAGGGCGTTATGTCTGACTCACTTTTACCGCGCAGTGCGTTTCTTCGCGGCGCTGTGGCGATCATGCCGTTATCACTGGCAACGGCGCCTTGGGGGCTGCTGGCCGGCTCCATGGCGATCGAAGCCAATCTCACGCCGCTGCAAGGGCAGGGCTTGTCGAGCATTGTGTTTGCCGGTGCCGCGCAACTGGTGGCGATTGGCATGCTCAAGGGCGGCGCGGGGATTTTCTCGATTTTGCTGACCACGGTTTTGCTGACCTCACAGCATTTGCTCTACGGGATGAGCATGCGTTCGGTGATTTCGCCGTTACCGGGTCGCTGGCGGATCGGCCTCGGCTTTTTGCTCACTGATGAACTGTTTGCCTTGACCAGTCAACACGATCGCCAGCAGTTCAATCGCTGGTATGCGCTGGGTGTGGGCCTGACGTTCTATATCGCATGGAACCTGTTCACGCTCGCCGGTATCGTCCTCGGCAGCAGCATTCCGGGGCTTGAACATTTGGGCCTGGACTTCTCGATTGCCGCCACTTTCATCGCCCTGATCACACCGGTGGTGCGTAACGTACCGACGGTGGTGTGCGTGGCAGTTTCGCTGTTCTGTTCGGTGCTGTTCAGTTATTGGCAGTGGGGCTCGGCGCTGGTGTTGTCGGGGCTGGCAGGGATGACCGCAGGATTTATCTGCAACAAGCTGTATCGGGAGCGCACATGATGGTTTGGGCAGTGATTTTCGGCATGGGGATTCTGGTGTTCCTCAACCGCTACGTGTTTCTCGAGCCGCGTTTGCCGGTGCGCCTGAGTAGCAACGCGCGGCAGTTTCTCGGTTTTGCCGTACCGGGAATGCTCACCGCGATCTGCGGGCCAATCGTATTCATGCCGGACAAACAATTGAATCTGCAGTGGGACAATCCTTACCTGCTTAGTTCGCTAGTGGCTATTGGCCTCGTACTTGCCACACGCAATACGCTGCTCAGCATGTTGTTGAGCATGGCATTCTTCTTTTTGTTGCGTTGGTGGTTGTAAGTTGCCTGAGCGAATCTGTTCTACGCTGTAAGGATGACCGTTTATTTGTGACAGGAGGTGGGCATGGCGACTGAGCAAGAACTTCCGCAACGGGATGAAGAAGACACAGACGAACCGACCGAAGAAGAGATCGAGCGCGAGAAGCACAAGGAACAAACGTGGAAACGCGATGAAGGCAGGGACTTGTCGGATCCTGACCGCAAATTTTGATCCAAAAAAAAGCCCCTTGATTCAAGGGGCTTTTTTGTGGTTTTACAGATCTTCCAACTGCGTGAAATCGGGGTGTGACGCCCGATAGCCCAAGGTTCGGTCGATCCAGGCATTGAGCTCGTTGACCATCACCGGCGGGTGGCCGGGATACCCTTCGAGGGTGGTGCGCAGGATGCGATCAATATTCGGGACATCACGCAGGTTTCGGGTCTTGATGTAGTGGCCGATAAAACAGTCGAGTTCAAAGCGTTCTGTCATCGACAGATAGACACACTCCAGGCCACCGACCTGTTTGATTGCAAAATCGTCGCGCAACTTATTTCTCTGCAAGGCTTGTAAATGTTTTAGTGGATTCCTGATTTATTGACTCTTTGGTCAATTGGTATACCAATCGGAAGGCGGCGCGCATGCTAGCTTTAGCGCTGGAAAATGTATGTATGACGATCGAAATGTCAGACAAGCGGTTAGTTCGCTCAAACGACTGTTTTACAGAGCCTGTCTCAAACGTGAAACAGCCTTTGTAAAGATATGGAATCACCTGTAGGAGCTGCCGAAGGCTGCGATCTTTTGATGTTGATTGTAAAAAACAAGATCAAAAGATCGCAGCCTTCGGCAGCTCCTACATTCGATAGACGTACGACGCTGAGGGATGTTTAGGGCTGCGGAATGATCAAGCTGGGCCCCTGATTGCGTACGTTACCCACCGCTTTGCCGACTTTGTGCCATTCGAATGCTTCACTGCTTTCCCCTTCGAACAGCAACATTTGCTCAGCGCGTTCAGCCGGTGTCGCTGGATCCAGCCATTCGCGCACTAAGTCAGCGCGGAATACCACGGGGCGGCGATCACGAATATCGATCATCCCGCCAGCACTGTCGGCGGTGATGATGACGAAACCATCGTCGTCGCGCGCCGGTTTTTCTGGTGTAGGAAATTGCCCGATGGCAGCACAGAAAACCGGCCCATGATCCGCCCGACGAATCAGCCAGGGTTGTCGGGTTTTGTCCTCGGCATCGACCCACTCAAACCAGTTGTCGACCGGCACGATCAGGCGCTGTTTCCAGATGGCCCGGAAGAACGGCCCATGGGCGACTTTCTCGACCCGCGCATTGATCGGCGCGGCGCGATCCTTGGCCCAATGCGGACGCCAGCCCCAGCGCAGGGTATCGGCGTAAATCTGCTGTTCGTGTTGATGAAGAATCGCCAGCGACGTGGTCGGCGCCGCGTTGTAATGCGCCAGCGGCGCATCGCCAACGTGATTGATCAGTGCGTCGGGAATGCTCAGCACCGCGACAAAGTCATGGATGCCCCGGTACTGCGACAGTCTTCCGCACATGGCTGAACCTCCGGTTGGACGCTTTCAGCTTAGATGCTAACGGTCATTCAATCCTTGGCGCCCTGACCGGTGAACGTGTCGCGCCAGTTCAGGCAGCGACGTTCGAGCGCTGCGAGCAAGCCATCGCTGAGTTTGCCAAGCAAGGCCAGCACGATGATCGCCGCCAGCACGATATCGGGACGCGAGGTTTCGCGGCCGTCACTGAGCAAATAACCCAGGCCTTTGGTTGCGGCGATCAGTTCGGCGGCGACGAGAAACATCCACGCCAGACTCATGCCGCTGCGCAGCCCGGTGAACAGGCCGGGCAGGGCGGCGGGCAACAGAATCCGCCGCACCAGTTGCAAGCGACTGAAACCGTAGATACGCCCGACTTCCACCAGTTTGCGGTCGATATTGCGGATCGCCGCGACTACGTTGACGTAGACCGGGAAGAACGCGCCGATGGCGATCAGGACGATTTTCGAGGTCTCGTCGATGCCCAGCCAAAGCAGCAAAAGCGGCACCCAGGCCAGACTCGGAATCGAACGCAACGCGGCGAACATCGGTTCCAGATAAGCCTCGGCTTCGCGGCTCAAACCGACCCACGCGGCGAACACCAACGCCAGGCTCGCACCAATGGCAAAACCCAGCAGCACACGTATCAGGCTGGCGCCGATGTGTTTCCACAGCGCACCTTCGGCAAGGTCGGTAAGCGTCACGGCGATCTCACTGGGTGCCGGCATCTGGTAGGACGGCAGCCAGCCGATGCGTACGATAATTTCCAGCACGGCGATGATCAGCAACGGCAACGCGAGGCCTTTCAGACGGCGCTGCCATGCCGGGTTGAAAACGGATTTCGGCTGTCGCGACAGAGTAAGTGGCGCGGGCAGGTCTTTGCTGTGACTGGTCATGATCAGGGCTCCGCTCACGACGAATCCGCGACGAGCGCGGATTCGTGGTGAGTCTGGTCAGTTACTGGCGGGCGACGGCTTGCTGCACACCGCTGTCGAGCAATTGATCGATAACTTGATCGACATTGACGCCACGGCGCACCAGTTCTTCCGACACCAGAATCGGCGCGGCAGCCTTGGAGGCGCTGACGTCGTTGGCGGTCAGTTGCGGGCTGCTCAGGTCGGTGCGCGACAGTTGCAGTTTGGCCACGTCCAGCGGCAGGCCGGATTCTTTGGCGAGGAGGGCGGCGAATTCATCAGGATTTTTCAGCGCCCATTCGCGCGCCTGCTCGTAGGCTTTGATCACGGTGTCGATGGTTTGCGGATGCTCCTTGGCGTACTGCTCGGTGACGCTGACCACGCCATAGCTATTAAAGGCAGGGTTGCGATAGAGCAAGCGCGAACCGGCCTGAACCTGGCTGGCGGCCATGTGCGGATCGAGGCCGGCCCAGGCGTCGACGTCGCCTTTTTCCAGTGCAGTGCGACCGTCCGGGTGTTGCAGGTGCACCAGTTCAACGTCGTCTTTTTTCAGCCCGGCCTGTTGCAGGCTGCGCAGGGTGAACAGGTAAGGATCGGTGCCTTTGGTGGCCGCGATTTTCTTGCCCTTGAGGTCGGCGACAGTCTGGTACGGCGAATCTTTGCGCACTACCAACGCTGTCCATTCGGCACGGCTGTAGACGTAAACGGATTTGATCGGGCTGCCGTTGGCGCGGCTCAGCACGGCGGCGAGGCTAGCGCTGGAAGCGAAATCGACGCCGCCACTGTTGAGGTATTCCAGTGAACGGTTGCTGCCTTGGCTGAGCACCCAACTGACTTTGGTTTGCGGCAGGGCTTTTTCGAGGAAGCCGAAATGTTTGAGCACCAGGCTGACTGGCGAGTAATAGGCGTAGTCGAGGTGCACTTCGGCCGGCGCGGTCTCGGCGGCGTGGGCGATCGGTTGCAGGCTCAGGAGAAGGGCGCTCGCAGCCAGCAGCGTTTTGATTCGAAAGAACGGGAAGAACGGTTTCATGGGGGGAACGCTCCGGCAAAGGCACAGATTTCTTATGTCCAAAAAGATATTTTTAGCGAATGCTTCCTGCATGAATGGAATATTGCAGGCTCTGTGCCATATCCGTTTTAGCCCGTATTTATGGGGTTTTCCGCTGGTTTGCTCGTTTTTAACTGTTGCCTGGTGAACAGCATGCCGAGCCACTGTTGCGCTGTGAACAGTTGGAAACGACAGTGATGAGCTTATGCATTAATCGAATTTCAAAACTGAATATTAAGAGCGTTATGGTCTATGCAAATCCCCTTTGCAGGACTTGCCATGAAGCTTTCCCGATTCCTACGCAGTGCGCTGACTGCGGCACTGTTTGCTTCACCACTTTCCTACGCGGCCGAGCCAGTTGTCCTGCATATTGGCGATCAGAATTACTACAACATCCGCGCCTCTATTGAAGCGTCCGGCGTGTTGAAAGACGCGCCGTATACGGTCGACTGGAAACATTTCCAGGCCGCCGCGCCACTGGCCGAAGCCCTGCAAACCGGCTCGCTGGATCTGGGCTTTTTAGGTGATTCAGGCTTTCTGTTTCTGTCAGCCAAGCAGGCGCCGGTGAAGCTGATCGGTGTGTCGCGGCAAAACCCCGACACCATTGCGTTGCTGGTGCCGAAAGATTCCCCGGTGAAAACCATCGCTGATCTGAAGGGTAAAAAAGTCGCCTATTGGCCCGGTGCCTGGAGTCAGCAGTTGACCTTGCGCGCGCTGGAGCAGGGCGGTCTGCCGGAGAACTACGTCGACTTCGTCAAACTGATGCCGATAGATGCAGCCGCCGCGTTGCCGCAGGGCAGCATCGACGCGTTTCCGGTGTGGGAACCGTATATTTCTCAGCAGATTGTTTTTTCGGGCGCACGGCCAATCCTGACCGCAAAAAACCTGATGCCGGGGCTCAGTGCCATCGCCGCGTCGACACCGTCGATCGACAGTAAACGTGAAGCCATCGCCGATTTCCTTGGGCGTTTGAAACTGGCGCGGGCGTGGGTCGACAGTCATACCGATGAGTACGCCGACCTCTGGGCGAAGAAGGCCAATCTCGATCAACAGGTTTCGCGGCACTGGTTGCGCCAGGCGCACATGACGGTCGGCCCGGTTGATCAGCAGGCAGCGACGGATCTGCAAAGCACTGCGGACTTCCTGTTCAAGGTCAAGGCACTGCCGACGCCACTGGCCACCGCCGGCATTATCGACACCTCGTTTCAGCAAGCGTTGGCGCACTGAGCAAGCGCCGGAACCAAACCCTGTGTACCTTATCCAACCTCGGCTCGCGGATCGGAGCGCAGGGATGGATAAGGGCGAGGGAGTTTTGCCAATCGACAATATGACGGCAGCGGTCGGGCTCAAGGCAAAACATGACATCGCTATTCAAAATATTCTGTGCAGCGGCCATCGCTTTCGGGCTGGCTGGCTGCATTGCCGCGCCCATCGAATTGACCGCGCAAACCGAAACACAGCTGAAAGCGCAGGCGCCGGTGCGTTTTTTGCTGACCTTCGATGATGGCCCCAGTGCTTCAAGTTTCTGGAATCCGTCGGCGACAGTGCTCGATAGCCTCAAGGACAACCCGATTCAGCCGGGCATCAAAGCAGTGTTCTTCGTGCAGACCCGCGCACCGAGGGCCGGTAACAGTGAGATCGGTCGCGGCATCATGCGTCGCGAACACGATGAAGGTCATATTCTCGCGTTCCACACTGCCACCCACTGGCACACCAATCACCGTTCACTGAGCCCGCAAGAACTTGAAGAATCGTTGAGCAATGGCACGGCAGACATCGCCGCGATTACCGGTGCGCCGCCGAAACTGCTGCGTCCGCCATTCTGGAACTATGACAAGCGCACTTTCGCCGCGTATCAGCAGCATGGCTTGCACGTGTTGTTGACCGATTTGAGCGCCAATGACGGCAAGATCTGGGGCTTCAACGCCAGTCCGAGGCGTCGTGCGAACATGCTGCGGCAGTTGTCGGAAGTGCGTGAGCAAATCGCGCGCGGTGAGTTTCCGGTGGTGGACGGTGTGATTCCGGTGGTGGTGACTTTCCATGATCTGAACCGCTACACCGCTCGGCATACGCGCGAATATCTGCAGATCCTGCTCGACAGTGCGGCGGCGACGGGCGTGCCACTGGCGGATCAGCCGTTTTATGTCGATCACGCAGCACTGGAAAAAGCCGCGCTGGCACGCACGGTTCAGCAAAGTTCTCAGCCGGTGCATTTGCCGGGGATCTGGAACTGGATCTGGGATCGTGATGCTGATTAAAGTCGCCCGAAAAATGTGAGGGAGTTGGCATATTTCGGGGCGGCGGATTTCATAACGCTCATCTATGCTCTACGGGTCGACCGACTCATCGCCTGCGAGGCGTGCCCCATGCTTGCCATTACGGACATTTGCCGCATTGTCGAATCCGGGTTTCCGGGGTTCACATGCAACTGCATTTCGACGCAGGGACTGCTACAGATCAAGGTGAGTGAGCCGGCCAGCGGCGACATCAAGTTGCAGCTCAATGGCGTTTCCCCGGAACACCTCGTCACCATTCGTGACATTTCCAACTTCATCGGTGAATTGCGCACGGAAATCAGCGCCGGGCGCCGGGCATTCGCCGGTTAAGCCGTCATAAGCGCCGCTGAAACGCCTGAACGATGCGCAACGTCGCGTCGCTGGTTTTCAGATTCTGCACTGCGTTCAGCGGATGCCACATGCAGTCGCTGATTTCATTCTGTGGACGTACTTCCTCAATGTTCAGTACCGAGGCCTCGTAGACGTGATGTTGCGTGCGGCCGCTCTGTAACTCCATCAAGTACAAAACGTCTTCGGCTTCCAGCCCGGTTTCTTCATGCAATTCGCGCACAGCCGCAGCGGCTTTGGTTTCCCCAGGCTCGACTTTGCCGCCGGGCAATGTCCAGCAACATCTGGGCTTGCGTACCAGGAGGATATGGCGATCCTGCTCGCAAATGACGGTAGCGCGTACTTTCATCTGTTACCTGTTTACCGTTTGTCACAAAAATGAAATAAAACTGCAATATTCGAGCCGAGCCTTTGTTTAAAGGTTCCCTGTGGATGTTGAGTATTGTTCTGCATCGAAAGTGCCTGATCATTGGCTGCCGGGCGGTCGGCCACTCCAGTAAATCAGGGTGTAAGGTTAAAAGCGTGAAGCTGAATAACCCTGTTGCAAAAGGAGGTAGCCATGAGCATGCCCATGTTGAACAAGATGCACATGAACGGCTATGACGTACTCAGCGTGAACAACGGCCCTTGGCGGGTTTGCACGCAAGGTGACCGACTGGCGTCATTTGCCAGCAGAGAGGAGGCGCTGGCGTATGCCGCAGCACTTCCTGGCTACAGAAAACGCTCGGTGAAAGCGCAAAGTCACAACGTTAGTTGAATTGTGGCGAGGGGGCTTGCTCCCGCTGGACTGCGCAGCAGGCCCTTTTTTACGATAAAGAGCGAGGGCCGCTTCGCGACCCAGCGGGAGCAAGCGCCCTCGCCACAAGTGTCAGTGGACTTTGGTTCGGCTGATTGCGCGTGCCTTCACTTCCTTGGCATAAAGTTGCAGTCGCTCTTCGTCGCTTTGCAGCACTTCGCAAGAGCGCAGCACCGTTTGCGCGTCAGCCTCGTTGCCCGATTTGCGCAATTGTTCGGCGATACGTTTGAGGTCGACCGCTGACCATCTCAGATCCGATGCGACGGCTTGCAGGTCGCGTTGAAGTTCGTGTTCGTATTCATTGAGCCGCATGATCACCTCCAGAACATTCTCGGTAAAAAAGAGTAGTCGTATTTTCGCCGGTGGGGCGGAGCGATGCTGTCATTAAGCTGAGCGGTTGTGAAAATTTGTCGAAAGCGCATCAACGGCGCAATGCCACGATGGATGTGTAACCAGTTACACGTTACATTCGCTTTTTTTCAGATTAGAGAAGCACCCATGCGGATATGGATCGGAAGTTTGACGTTGGCGGTATTGGCAGGTTGCTCCTTGCCGGCGTCACTGGTTCCGGGTGAACCCAATCTCAGCAAGACCAGCGAAAAAACGCCCAAAGACTACGCCGCGTGCATTTTGCCGCTGTGGCAGCAGGACGTTTCCAAGACATCGCAAACGTCGATTTCCAACGGTTATCGCATCACCGCGCCGAGCATCATCACGGCCGACGAGATTCTCGATATCGTCAAATACAAGGACGGCAGCCGCGTCTCGCTGTATCAGGGGCCGCCCTGGGCCAAGTCCGGCTCGTTGCGCAAATCGGTGCGTGACTGCCTGTAACGGCGTTCCCGGATGAAAAAAAAGCAGAAACCTCGGTTTCTGCTTTTTTATTGGGCGCTTGGTCAGTCAGTAATGTCGGTCAGCGCGATGGTGCCGACATTGCCTTTCTTCTCGCGGCGATCCTGAATCCAGTCTTCTACTTGCTGGCCGAATTCCGCCGGTGCCTTGCGCCCGACTTTTCTCGCGATATCGAGAATGGTTTGCTGGGCAAGTGCCTCTTCCATGCGCTTTTGCGCGGTCATCATCGCGCCGTGAATCGAGCAGGTGCCTTCGATGGCCCACTCCGGCGGATTGCCTTCAAACAGGGCGCAACGCCCCCGGATGTCGCGGCATTCGAAAATATTCTTGCGTCCATCGATGGCGTTGACGATGTCGAGCAGGGTGATTTCATCGGCCGGCCGCGCCAGGCTGAACCCTCCGCGCACGCCTTCACTGGCCACCACCAGTTTGCTTTTGGCCAGTTTGGTGAAGATTTTCGCCAGATATTCCACCGGCACGCCTTGCAACTCGGCGAGGTCGCGCACGCTGGCCTCGCGAGAATCACCACCATTGCCCACCAGAAATGCCAGGCAATGAATGCCGTATTCGACGCCTGCGCTGTAAAGAGACATTTTTATCTCCGACTTAAGTTGTCGTAAATATTATCAGCCTGAGGGAGGCTCGGCAATCTGTCTGCGTGGACTGATTTTGTTCTTTATGTGCTTGAAAGCAGCAAGAATGGCTATTTTTGGCGGATCCTTATCATCTTGCTTGATCAGATTATTCGATCAAAACCATCGAATAATCCGACTTGTTGGTTTTATATCCGACCAATACAGTCGGCGCTATCGGACTGGCGATGACGGGCCTCCGGCGGAATTCGTTTCACCTCTTTCAACGGCTTGGCTTTTTCTGGAGAAACACAATGAAGCAGCAGATTCTGGTTATCGGCGCAGGTTTTGGCGGTATGTGGTCGGCATTGAGCGCGACACGTCTGGTCGATCTGCATGGACGTGATGATGTTGAAATCAGCGTTCTGGCCCCACAAGCGGAGCTGCGTGTGCGTCCGCGTTTCTATGAGCCGAACGCTCATCAACTGGCGGCACCGCTGGGTGAACTGTTCGAAGCAGTCGGCGTTCACTTCATCAAAGGCGCCGCGAACACCATCGATGTCGCAGCGAAAACCGTTGGCTACACCGATACGGCCGGGCAGCAACAAGTCTTCCACTTCGACAAACTGGTGCTGGCTTCCGGCAGCGGTCTGGCACAATCGGCCACGCCGGGTGTTGCTCAGCATGCGTTTGACGTTGACCAGATCGAAGCGGCCATGCGTCTGGAAACCCATCTGAAATCCCTCAGAGACCAACCGTCAAGCAAGGCGCGCAATACCGTGGTGGTCGCGGGCGGTGGATTCACCGGCATTGAAACCGCGACTGAAATGCCAGGGCGTCTACGCGAGATTCTCGGCGAGGAAACCGATATCAACGTGATCATCGTTGATCGCGGGCAGAAGATCGGCGCCGCAATGGGTGAAGAAATCAGCCATTCCATCCTTGAGGCGAGTGAAGAGCTGGGCGTTGAATGGCGTCTGGGTGTCTCGGTGCAGTCGGTCGATGCCAATGGCGTGACGCTGTCGGACGGTCAACACATCGCGGCAAAAACCGTGGTCTGGACGACCGGCGTGCGCGCCAGTTCGTTGACCGAGCAGATCCCTGCCGAACGCGATAAACAAGGTCGCCTGCACGTTGATGCGAACCTGAAAGTCATCGGTCAGGACGATATTTTTGCCACCGGCGATGTCGCCTACGCCGCCACCGACCACCTCGGTAATTTCGCGCTGATGACCTGCCAGCACGCTATTTCATTGGGTCGTCATGCTGGCAACAATGTCGCTGCGCAGATTCTCGGTATCGACCCAACGCCGTATAGCCAGCCGAAATACGTGACCTGTCTGGATCTCGGCGCTTGGGGCGCGGTGTACACCGAAGGCTGGGATCGTCAGGTGAAACTGGTCAAACAGGAAGGCAAAACCCTGAAGACGCAGATCAACACCCAGTGGATTTATCCGCCAGCGGCTGATCGTGTGAGTGCGCTGGCGGCGGCGGATCCGATGATTCCTGTGGTTGCGTAATTCTGAGCCTGTAAAAAATCCCGCTTACAAAAGCGGGATTTTTTTGCCTGCCGCAAAAGCGCGCAACGAGATGTGACAGTTGGGGGTGGGCGTATTTTCTGCGTCGACTAGGCTTTGGATCGCGGGGCTATGAATGGGCCTGCATGTCTTTCAAGGAGCCTCGGATCATGGATGATCTGGTCAAAGAAGTTATTCCGTTGTTGCAGTATCTGATTCCCGGATTCCTGTCAGCGTGGATTTTCTACTCGCTGACGGCGTTCAAGCGTCCGGATACGTTCGGACAGATTGTGCAGGCGCTGATTTTTACTTTTGTGATTCAAGGGGCTGTGTTGGGGGTTGGATCTGTCTGTTTATGGGTTGGCGCGAAGGGATTTTCTGTAGGGCAATGGAATGCGAGGGCTGAGACGGTGTGGGCTTTTGTCGTGTCGATAACCTTGGGGTTGCTTTCCTGTTATCTGGCAACCAATGACCAATTGCACAGTTGGCTGCGCAGTAGAAACGTCACGAAACAAACTTCCTACCCCAGCGAATGGTTCAGCATTTTTGCCCAGCACCATCGCCTTGTCACCCTGCACTTGACCGATGAAAGGCGCGTTTTTGGCTGGCCGGTGGAGTGGCCGCCGGAATCCAATAGTGGCCAGTTTGTGATGCAAAACCCCTGTTGGCTGGACTCCGATGGAACAGAGGTGCCTTTTGGCGCCGAGTATTTGCTGATAGATTCCGGCAAGGTCAAGTGGGTCGAGTTCGGCCCGAAATTGGAGAGTTCGCTATGACAGCCAGAGCACCGCAACCAATGCCAGAGTGGGTGGCGCGTCGTTATACAAAGGATGGCAAGCCGGTGGCGAATGCGCTGCCCAAGGCGCCTAGTGGCCCGCCGCCGCTGAAGGGGTGACATTCCACTGGCCAATAGCGGTCATGCCGCGAATTGTAGGTTGTCCGGACTGACCTCTTCGCGAGCAAGCCCGGCTCCTACAATGAAATTGTGAGCGCCGCTTACCTCTTGTAGGAGCTGAGCTTGCTCGCGAAGGCGGACTCACTGACAACACATCACCTCAAAGTGTCTCCACCAACCAATCGCGAAACGCCTTCAACGACGGCAACGTCTCATTACGCGGCGGATACACCAGGTAATAGCTGCGCCGACTGGTAATTGGCTCACCCAGCTGCAGCAATTCACCCTTCAACAGTTCCTCTTCCACCAGAATCCGCGGCACTAGCCCTACGCCAATATTCGCTCGCACCGCCTGAATCAAATGCGAGGTCATTTCAAAACTAGGGCCGATGCGCATGCTGCGGTGCGGCAGGCTGTGATGGCTGAACCATTCCGTCCACGCCTGCGCATTACTGCTGACATTGAGCAGCAGTTGCCCCGCGATGCGCGCTTCGGCGTCATCGCGTTCGGCCTTTGATAACTGCGCGCTGGCAATCACCACCAATTCTTCGGTATGCAGGGGCAGGGCGGTCAAGCCCGGCCACTCCCCGCCACCCACACAAATCGCGGCGTCAATTTCGCTGGTATCAAAGTCGATCGCTTCGATGCGCGAATGCAAATGCACGGTCATCCCCGGATGCGCTGTGTAGAAATCCTTGAGGCGCGGCAACAGCCATTTCGAGCCAAACGTCGGCAACGTCGCCAGGCGCAAACTGTGAATGCCCGAACCGAACGCCATCGCCTGCAACGTCGCGCTGCGAATCTGTCCAAGTGCCTCCGAGAGTTCACGCTGATACATGCGCCCGACATCGGTCAGCACCACTTTGCGGCCCTCACGGCTGAACAGGCGCATGCCGAGCATCTTCTCAAGAATCTGCACCTGACGGCTGACCGCACTCTGTGTCAGCGACAGCTCATGGGCGGCGCGGGTGTAGCTTTCGTGGCGCGCTGCTGCCTCAAAGGCCAGCAATAACGACATGGAAGGGGTGAGCGTGCGCGGATTCATTCGTAAAAGTCATCAATAGCGGGTCGAATTTACGGTTGTCCCAGCGTCGGTCAGCAATGAACATGGGCACCATTAGATGGCGGAGCCTGACGCAATCATTCGTTGCGTACAACTGTTCACCGCCACATAGCCTGATTTTGACCGAGATAACCTGACCGATGATTGCCCAGCTGTCCCCCGCCAAAGCCCTGACCACTGATTATCAGCAGTTCCTCAAAGCCCTGAAGGCCAGCGGCTTTCGTGGGGAAATCAGCGCCGATTACGCCAGTCGCGTGGTGTTGGCGACCGATAACTCGATCTATCAGCGTATGCCGCAAGCGGCGGTATTTCCGATGGATGCCGAGGATGTGGCGCGAGTCGCACGACTGATTGCCGAACCGGCGTATCAGCAAGTGGTGATCACCCCGCGTGGCGGCGGCACCGGTACTAACGGCCAATCGCTGACCGATGGCATCGTCGTCGACCTGTCGCGGCACATGAACCGTATTCTGGAAATCAACGTTGAGCAGCGCTGGGTGCGCGTGCAGGCCGGTGTGGTCAAGGATCAACTCAACGCCGCGCTGAAATCCGCCGGGCTGTTTTTCGCGCCGGAATTGTCGACCTCCAACCGCGCCACCGTCGGCGGCATGATCAACACCGACGCCAGCGGCCAGGGCAGTTGCACCTACGGCAAGACCCGCGATCATGTGCTCGAACTCGACATGATCCTGCGTGGCGGCGAACGCTTGCACGGCCAGCCACTAGAAGAGAACGAACTTTCAGACCTGTGCGCCCGGGAAGATCGCGTCGGTGAAGTCTATCGCTGTGCGCGGCAGATCATTGATGAGCAGGGTGAACTGATCCGGGAACGCTTTCCCGATCTCAATCGCTGCCTGACCGGTTATGACTTGGCGCACCTGCGTGAGGCGGACAACCGTTTCAACCTCAACAGCGTGCTCTGCGGTGCTGAAGGCTCGCTGGGTTTTGTCGTTGAGGCGCGCCTCAATGTGCTGCCGATTCCCAAGCACACGATGCTGGTCAACATCCGCTACGCCGGGTTCATGGACGCGCTGCGCGATGCCCGTGCACTGATGGCGCTCAAGCCGTTGTCGATCGAAACGGTCGACTCGAAAGTTCTGCTGCTGGCGATGCAGGACATCGTCTGGCACGGCGTCGCTGAATACTTTCCTGAAAGCGCTGAGCGGCCGACGCTGGGGATCAACCTCGTCGAGTTCTGCGGCGACGATCCCGAAGACCTGCAGCAGCGGGTTGAAAGCTTTATCGAACACTTGACCAGCGACCAGACCGTCGAGCGCTTGGGTCACACCTTGGCGGTCGGTCAGGCCGCGGTGAACAAGGTTTACGGCATGCGCAAACGCGCGGTCGGCCTGCTCGGCAACGTTGCCGGAGAAGCGCGGCCGCAACCGTTTGTCGAAGACACCGCTGTGCCGCCGCAACACCTGGCCGAATACATCGCCGAGTTGCGCGACCTGCTCGACAGCCACGGTTTGCAGTACGGCATGTTCGGCCACGTCGACGCCGGCGTACTGCACGTGCGGCCGATTCTCGACATGAAGGATCCGCAGCAGGCGGCGCTGGTGCGCCCGGTGTCCGATGGCGTCGCGGCGTTGACCCAGCGTTACGGCGGCCTGCTGTGGGGCGAACACGGCAAAGGTCTGCGCTCGGAATATGCCCCGGCGTTTTTCGGCGAGTTGTACCCGGCACTGCAAGCCTTGAAAGCGGCGTTCGATCCGTTCAACCAGTTCAACCCCGGCAAAATTGCCACCCCGGCGAATAGCGGCGCGGCGTTGCTGAAAATCGACGAAGTCACCCTGCGCGGTGAATTCGATCGGCAGATCGACGAAAAGGTTTGGCAGAGCTACGGCGCGGCCATGCATTGCAACGGCAACGGCGCTTGCTACAACTTCGATCCCGATGACGCGATGTGCCCTTCGTGGAAAGCCACCCGCGAGCGTTCGCAGTCGCCCAAGGGCCGCGCTTCACTGGTGCGTGAGTGGCTGCGTTTGCAGGGCGAGGCCGGTGTCGATGTGCTCTCTGACGCGATTCGCAAACCGGCATTTTTCAGCACACTGTGGCAGCGCTGGCGCAACACCCGTGCGCAATCCGAGGATTTCTCCCACGAGGTCTACGACGCCATGGCTGGTTGTCTGGCGTGCAAATCCTGCGCGGGACAGTGCCCGGTGAAGGTCAATGTGCCGGAGTTTCGTTCGCGGTTTCTCGAGCTGTATCACAGCCGTTATCTGCGCCCGGCGCGGGATTATCTGATTGCTTCGCTGGAGTACAGCATTCCGTACATGGCGCGGATTCCGGCGCTGTACAACGGTTTGATGGGCGCCGCGTGGGTGCGCGGCTTGCTGGAGCGTGTCGGTGGCATGGTCGATGTGCCGCTGCTCAGCCGTTTTGATTTCCATGCGGCGATGCGCCGTTGGCAGGTGTTGCCGGCGACGGTGGACAACCTGTCAGCGCTGACTCAGGCACAACGTGAACGCAGTGTGGTGTTGGTGCAAGACGCGTTTACGCGCTACTTCGAGGCGCCGTTGTTGGCGGATCTGGTCGAGTTGATCTCGCGTCTCGGTTATCAGGTTTACCTCGCGCCGTTCAGTGCCAACGGCAAGCCGCTGCACGTGCAGGGTTTCTTGTCGGTGTTTAATCGCGCGGCATTGCGCAATGCCCGCCAGCTCGGTGAGTTGGCGCAAATCGGCGTGCCGCTGGTGGGACTTGATCCGGCGATGACTCTGGTCTATCGCCAGGAATACCTGAAGGTGCCCGGCATGCAGGACTGTCCGGAAGTGGCGCTGATGCAGGAGTGGTTGCTCAAGGTCATGCCCGAGCAAAAGAAGCGTACCGAGGCGTTCCGCTTACTGGCGCATTGCACCGAGAAAACCAACGCCCCGGCCGCCACCCGTCAGTGGGAGCAAGTGTTCGAACGAGCGGGTTTGCAACTGGCGACGCAGGCTACTGGCTGCTGCGGGATGTCCGGCACCTACGGTCACGAAGCGCGTAATCGCGAAACGTCGGCGGTGATTTACGAGCAATCATGGGCGCGTCAGATCGAGGCGCCGGTGGAGCAGGGCGAGGCGCTGGCCACCGGCTATTCGTGCCGCAGCCAAGTCAAGCGCCAGTCGGATCGGGCACTGCGCCATCCGTTGCAGGTGTTGTTGCAGGTTCTGCGCGGTTGAGGTCTGCGTCGTCCGGGGCGTTACGCCAGATCATGCGCGGGTCGAAACTCATCGCCGCGAGCATGGTGAAGACCACGACCAGGCCGAAAAACAGAATGCCCGGTCGTGGTTCGATGTCACCGAGCGCCTGAAACTTCACCAGCGCCGCGACCAATGCCACGACCAAAACGTCGAGCATCGACCAATAGCCGATCAGCTCGACGAAACGGTACAGCTTCGAACGTTCCTTGCGCGCCCAGTCGCTGTCGCGTTGCACGGTGACCAGCAGCAAAGTCAGGGCGACGAATTTGATCCCCGGCACGGCAATACTGGCGATGAAAATGATCAGCGCGATGTCCCAGGCGCCGGCCTCCCAGAACTCCAGCACGCCGCTCATGATCGTGCTGTCGGCGCCGTTGCCGAGCATGGTGGTGTTCATCACCGGCAGCAAATTGGCCGGGACATAGAACGCCAATGCGGCGAGCATGTAAGCCCAGGTGCGCGCCATTGAATTGGTTTTGCGCCGATGCAACGGGGCGTCGCAACGCGGGCACTCGTGCGGCTCGTCAGTCATGTCACAGGCCAGCCCGCAACTGTGGCACAGGCACACATTCAGTTCGGTGGCGGTCGGTGGTCGCTTCATAGAATGTCCCAGAGATCGCGAATGTCGCGGCCGGCAATACGAATCATCATCAGGCTCAGCGCGGCGAGTGCGAACAGGCCGATGCCGGGCAACACGTCAAGCAATCCGGCGAGTTTGAACACCGCGACCATTGCGCCCAGCAGGCACACTTCGAGCATGCTCCACGGGCGCAACGTTTCCAGCCAGCGCATGCAAACCTTGAAGCCCGGCGCACGTTGCGAGCGCATCGCGAAACTGAGCACCCAGACCAGCAGCACCAGTTGAAACGCCGGGGCGATGATGATGGCAATCGCCGCGACCATCGCAATAAACGTGATGGGGCCCTGACTCAGCGCGAGCACCGAATCCCACAGCGTCGCGCTGTTTTTCAGGCCTTGCAGGCTGATGCTCATGACCGGGTAGAAATTGGCGAACAACCACAGCATTGCCGCCGTGAACGTCAGCGCCAGACGCTGCTCAACGCTCAGACCGTTAAAGCGCTGCAGCACGCCGCCGCAGCGCACGCAGAGGGTTTTCTGGTGTTTGGCGAGCGCGACTTTTTCATACACACAGTCGCAATGCTCGCAGATGATCAGGGTTTCGGGGTTGACCATGGACAACGCTCGACAGCAGGCCGCGGGGGCAGGAAGACTCGGGCATTATAGACGCATGTGTAGGAGCTGCCGAAGGCTGCGATCTTTTGATCTGGCTTTTTAAAAGCAAGGTCAAAAGATCGCAGCCTTCGGCAGCTCCTACAGGGGGAGGTGGCGGGGCTTGGGAATTATTTACGATCCAGCCACACGGTTTGCGCGTTGCAGAATTCGCGGACGCCGAAGTGCGACAGCTCGCGGCCGAAACCGCTTTTCTTCACGCCGCCGAAGGTCACGCGCGGGTCGCTGGCGGAGTAGCCGTTGATGAACACGCCGCCGGTTTCCAGTTCGCTGGTCAGTTGCTGGGCCAGTTGCACGTTGGCGGTGTAGATCGTTGCGGTCAGGCCGAATTCGCTGTCGTTGGCCAATGCCACGGCATGCGCGCAATCGCGGGCGGTGATGATCGAGGCGACCGGGCCGAACAGTTCCTGTTTGAACGAGGTCATGCGGTCGGTGACATCGGCCAGCACGGTGGGCTCGTAGTAGTTGCCGGCACCTTCAGATTTGCCGCCGCCGAGCAGCAGCGTCGCGCCTTCTTCCAGGGTGTCGCGCACTTGCTGATCGAGTTCATCACGCAGGTCGAAGCGCGCCATCGGGCCGATGTAAGTGTCGGCAGCCAATGGATCGCCCACTTTCAGCTTGCGGGTGGCTTCGACGAATTTGCGGGTGAATTCTTCCACCACGCCTTCTTCGATGATCAGACGTTTGGCGGCGGCGCAGACCTGGCCGGAATTCTGGTAGCGGCCAATAACGGCGGCTTGCACGGCCTCGTCGATATCAGCATCGTTCAGCACGATAAACGGATCGGAACCACCCAATTCCAGCACGCATTTCTTCAGCGCAGCACCGGCCTGAGCACCAATGGCCATGCCGGCACGCACGCTACCGGTCAGGGTCACCGCAGCAATGCGCGGGTCAGCAATCGCAGTGGAAACGCCTTCTGGAGTGACGTTGATCACTTCAAACACGCCGTCAGCAAAACCGGCACGGGTGAAGGCGTCGCGCAGCAGATAAGCGCTGCCCATTACGTTCGGCGCATGCTTGAGCACATAAGTGTTGCCGGCAATCAACGCTGGTACAGCGCCACGCAGCACTTGCCAAATCGGGAAGTTCCACGGCATCACCGCGAGAATCGGGCCGAGCGGACGGTATTCGATGCGCGCCTTGCCACCTTCAACCTGGGTCGGTTCCGCGTCGAGCATGGCCGGGCCGTGTTCGGCGTACCACTCGCAGAGCTTGGCGCATTTTTCGATTTCGCCACGGGCCTGAGCGATCGGCTTGCCCATTTCCTGGGTGATCATGGTCGCCATGGCTTCAGCGGTTTCACGCAGTGCGCCAGCCAGGGCGGTCAGCAAACGCGAGCGATCCTGCAGCGGCTTGCGCTTCCACTTGCCGAAGCCATAAGCGGCGCGGGTCAGCGCGGCGTCGAGGGCGGCGGCCGATTCAAAGGCATAGTGGCCAATCCGCTCGCCGGTGGCTGGGTTGATCGAGATGGCGTGGGTCTGGCTGGAAATCTGGCTCATGGCTGTGTCCTGCATGTTCGTCGGATGAGCCTAGAGTAGGGTGGTGTTTGTTTTCTGGAAACTGAATAATAAAGATCGTTTCTTTCACGATTGGAGAATGACTGTGGATCTGGTGCAGCTGGAAATCTTCAAAGCCGTTGCCGAACACGGCAGCATCAGCGCCGCCGCCACGCAGATCCACCGCGTGCCGTCGAACCTGACCACGCGGATCAAGCAGCTTGAGCAGGATCTGGGTGTCGATCTGTTCATTCGCGAGAAAAGTCGTCTGCGCCTGTCGCCGGCCGGATGGAGTTTTCTCGAATACGCGCGGCGCATTCTCGACCTGGTGCAAGAGGCCCGCGCCACCGTGGCGGGCGAAGAACCGCAGGGCGCGTTTCCTTTGGGTTCACTGGAAAGTACAGCAGCGGTGCGCATCCCCGAACTGCTCGCGGCGTATAACCAACTTCATCCGAAAGTTGATCTGGACCTGTCCACCGGGCCCTCGGGGACGATGATCGATGGCGTGCTCTCCGGACGCCTCGCCGCGGCGTTTGTCGACGGCCCGGTGCTGCATCCGACGCTGGAGGGCGTGCCGGCCTTCGAAGAAGAAATGGTCATCATCGCGCCACTCAATCACGCCCCGGTAAAGCGTGCAGCGGATGTGAATGGCGAGAATATTTACGCCTTCCGCTCCAACTGCTCCTATCGTCATCACTTTGAAAAGTGGTTCAGCACCGACGCCGCTGTGCCCGGAAAAATCTTCGAAATGGAGTCCTATCACGGCATGCTCGCCTGCGTCAGCGCCGGTGCCGGTCTGGCGCTGATGCCACGCAAGATGTTGCAGAGCATGCCTGGCAGCGCGACCGTCAGCGTCTGGCCGCTGGCAAAGGATTTTCGCTATCTGACTACGTGGCTGGTGTGGCGCCGGGGCACGGTGTCGCGCAGCTTGAGCATGTTTGTGCGGCTGCTTGAAGAACGCGGGGTGGTGCGCGCAGAAGAGTAATTGACACCTTGTGTCATGGCTGTATCTTTATCGGTGTTTCGCAATATAAAAAACTATACAGCGCGGCCATGAGGACAAGGAAATGACCACAGCATTAAGCGGTAAAGAAGCGGTCGGCGAACGTTTTGTGCTGGAAACGATGCGCCACGCCCAGCAATTGACCTGGAAAGCCGTCGACGCCATTGCCGAGGTGATCAAACCGGGCATGCTTGAATCCGAAGCGACGGCGCGAGGCAAGGAAATCCTCGCCGAATTGGGCATGGACCGGATCTGGCATCCGCTGCTGATTCGCTTCGGTGCCAACACGCTGAAGACCTTCAAACAGCGCTCCGACGGCGATCCGGTGCTCGGTGAGGACGACATTTTCTTTATCGACATGGGCGTGGTCTGGCAAGGCCACGAAGGCGATGCGGGTGCGACCTACACCACCGGTTCCGACTCGCAAATGATTGCCTGCGCGGCGGCTGCCAAGGAATTGTTCGACCGGGTCGAAGCGTTCTGGCGCAAGGGTGTTTCCGGCGTTGAGCTTTACCGCTATGCGACTGAACAGGCCGAAGCGATGGGTTGGGTACTGAACCTGAACATTAAAGGGCACCGGGTCAGCGATTTCCCGCATGCGATTCACCGTGGCGGCGATCTGGGCGATTTCGAGCAGGCGCCGAACGCCGGCGTTTGGATTCTGGAAATCCAGATCGCCCATCCGACGCGGCCGTTCGGCGCTTTTTACGAAGATTTGCTCATTTAGGAAAGCCTCATGACTACACCTAATGTTTTGCTTTTTTCCTACGGCACTTTGCAGGATCGCGCCGTGCAACTCTCCAACTTCGGCCGCGAGCTGCAAGGGCGCCCGGACAGTCTGCCGGGCTATAAGCAGGAAATGGTCGAGATCACCGATCCTGCGGTGCTCGCCACCAGCGGCAAGACCCACCATCCGATCGTGCAGGAAAGTAGCAATGCGGCCGATGAGATTGCCGGCACGGTTTTCCAGATCACCGCGCAGGAGCTGGCGGCAGCTGATGAATACGAAGTGGCGGACTACAAACGCGTCAGCGTGCTGCTAAAGTCTGGAGTCGATGCATGGGTTTACGTGCAGGCGTGACAACAGAGCGCAGCGCTGTAGTTGTTTTTATACAGCGCCAGCTTCGATGATGCATGCCGTTTCCTAACTCCAAAGTCAAAAAACAGGGCGTCAATCATGAAAGTCAGCGCACGCAACGTATTCAAAGGCAAAGTCAGCAATGTTCAGGCCGGCGCCGTCAACGCCGAAGTGGTTCTGACCCTGGCGGGCGGTGAGCAACTGGTGGCCGTCGTAACCATGGAAAGCATCAAGAACCTCGGCATTGCGGTCGGCAAAGAAGCTGTTGCGCTGATCAAGGCGCCGTGGGTGATGCTGATGACTGAATCCAGCGACATTCGTTTGTCGGCACGCAACTGCCTGGAAGGCAAAGTGCTCAGCGTGACGGACGGTGCGGTCAACGCTGAAGTGGTGATCGAGCTGGCTGGCGGTTCGAAGGTCTACTCGATCGTAACCCGTGATGCCGTTGCCGAGCTGGGCCTGGCCAAAGGCGTCAGCGCGACGGCAGTGATCAAGGCTTCGCACATTATTCTGGGTGTTCCGGCCTGATAGTTTCTTACGGCAAATAAAAAACCGCTGATTCCGGGATCAGCGGTTTTTGCGTTATGGCGTACCGTTTCTGCCATACAAACGATAGCCTTCGCGTTGATTCAGGCGGTCGTAATAGGCGCTGACGGCGGGCAAGTGCGGATGCTTGAGCGGTGTTTCGAACCAGCGGTTAACCGAGAGTCCGATCGGGATGTCCGCCAGTGAAAACTCCTTGCCGCTGACGTAAGCGCCAGTTGATTCCAACTGTCGATCCAGAATCTCCATGTTCTTCGACCAATCCCGGCAACCCGCTGCCAGTGCAGCGCTGTCCTGATAGTCCGGCGACTTGCGCACCAGCGACATCAGTGGATACGACCACGAGCGATTCAGCTCCGCAGCCTGCCAGTCAATCCACTGATCGACCCGCGCCCGAGCCATTGGCTCAGTCGGATAAAGCTGCGCGCCGCCATAGCGCGAGGCCAGATAACGAATGATCGTATTCGATTCCCATAACGTGAAATCGCCGTCCTGAATCACCGGCACCATGGCGCACGGGTTCAGCGCGAGAAACTCCGGCGTATTCGTCGGCTGAAACCCCGAGCCCCAGTCTTCACGCTCGAAAGGAATCTGCAATTCAGCACACGTCCACAGCACTTTGCGCACGTTGATCGATGAGGCCTTACCGAGTATTCGCAGCATGTCATTGCTCTGAAAGGGTGGGTGGTTGTTCAAGTGCACTGGCGAGAAAATCGGCGAACGCGCGTGCCGCCAGACGTGTCGCGCGGCCCATGGGAAAGTAGGCGTGAACCGGCAGGTCGGCCATTTTCCACGCCGGCAGAACCTGCACCAGCGTGCCGTCCTGCAGTTCGTGTGCGCAAGCCCATGACGTGGTCGAAGTGGCGCCCAGTCCGCCAACGGCCGCTGCCAATGCCCCGGCAGTATCGTTGACCGAAATCTGCGCGGTCAGACTGACGGATGTGCTCTCGCCATCACGTTCGAATTGCCACGATGACGCATGTGCCGCCGCAGGCCCACCGATGATCCGATGTTGTTCAAGATCCTCGGGGCGCGCGGGCGTGCCGTGCCGCGCGAGATAAGCGGCAGACGCCACGACGATCCGCTGCATGCTGCCGATCAATTTCGCGGTGCCGGCCAGATCCGGCAACTTGCCGACCCGAATCCCGACATCGACCGCTTCCTTGACCATGTCTTGCCATTGATCTTCGAGCATCAGTTCCAGGTGCAGCTGCGGGTGGCGTTCGGTGAAGGCCGACAGGCGCGGAATGACCACGCGAATGGCCATCGTCGAAGGCATGCCGATGCGCAGCAATCCGCGCAATTCACCGGTTTCGCGCACGCTGTTTTCGGCGTCGTCGACAGCCGCGAGGATCGGTTCCATCCGCGCCAGAAACTCCAGGCCCGCTTCGGTCGGCACCACCGCACGGGTGGTGCGCGACAACAGCCGGGCGCCGAGGCTGGCTTCCAGCTCGGCGATCATTCGCGACACCTGGGATTGCGTCAGGCCGGCTTCGCGTGCGGCGGCGGAGAAACTGCCCAGACGTGCGACGCGAGTGTAGAGCCGCAGGCTGTGAAGGTCTTTGAGTGGCATGCCGGTTCCCGTGCGCGCGGAGGATTAATGCTGGATCGAGATAAATCTTAGCCCAATTCACGGGCTACCGAGCATGAGTCGAAGCGTTGATATTGGCCACATCGGAAACGCGGCACGGCCGCCAACTCCGCAACTTGCCCTTATCGACCTTCGAGGACTCCATCATGCAAATCGCCCATTCCATTGCCTTGGTTACCGGTGCCAATCGCGGCATCGGTCGCACATTCGCTGAAGAACTGCTCAAGCGTGGCGCTGCCAAGGTTTACGTCGCCGTCCGCGATACCGCTTCGCTGGCCGACCTGCTCAAGAGCGGCGATCGCCGCTTGGTACCACTGCCGCTCGACGTGACGGATCCCGATCAAGTGGCTGCCGCTGCCAGCGTCGCCGCCGATGTCACGCTGCTGATCAACAACGCCGGGTATGCCGCGTTCGACGGCGCCATCAGCGCGCCGGACATGCAGGACGCCCGCCTGGAAATGGAAGTGAATTACTTCGGCCCATTGGCCCTGACTCGGGCGTTTGCACCGGTGTTGGCGGCCTCGGGTGGCGCGGTGTTGAACATGTTGTCGATGCTCTCGCTGGTCAGTCTGCCGATGGCGGCAACGTACTCCGCTTCGAAAGCCGCTGGCTTATCGTTGACCCGCAGTTTGCGTGCGGAACTCGGTGGGCAGGGCACTCAAGTGGTCGGCGTGCTGGCGGTACAGACCGAAACAGCGATGGGCGCGAAGCTCCCGGAACCGCGCCTGAGCCCGCTCGAAGTGGTGACAGATGCGCTGAATGCAATTGAAGCCGGTATCAACGATGAAGTCATCGCCGGCGCCCAGTCGCGCAACATCCATCAAGCCTTTACCGCTGACCCACAAAAGCTTCAGGCGCTGATGTCGACGCGTCTGCCACAGCGCGGCTGATTGCCCATTCTTGATCGAGGTGTGCCATGGACTTCCTGCAAACCCTGCTCGAACGCAATGCCGCGTTTGCCGCCAACGGCTTCTCGGCGGAGCTGAAGATCATTCCTTCCCAGCGAGCGCTGATCGTCGGTTGTGTCGATCCACGTGTTGACCCGGTGGATGTGCTCGGCCTGCAACCCGGCGAGGCTGCAGTTATCCGCAATGTCGGTGGTCGGGTCACCCCGGCACTGTTCGAAACGCTGGCGATTCTGGGCCGGGTTTCTCAGGCCGGCGGTGCGGCCATCGGTGAGGGCTGGCACTTGATCATCCTGCAGCACACCGATTGCGGCATTCGCGGTTGCTTGCACCACGCACCTTCATTGCTTGCGCAGTACATGGGCGTGGCCCCGGAACAACTGCCGGCACTGGCGATAGCCGACCCGCGTCAGGGCGTGGCCATTGATGTCGCAGCGCTGAAAGCCAACCCACAGCTGCCTGCTGGTTTCAGTGTCAGCGGCATGGTCTACGACGTCGCCACGGGGCTCGTCGAGACCGTGGTGCCGGCCAGCCGCTTGCGTCCTTGACAACCCCCTATTTTCATAATGTGAACTGGAGAAATACGATGAGTACGTTTTTGGTAACAGGTTCTACCGGCGACACTGGCGCGCCGACCGTCAAAGCCCTGCTCGAGCGCGGTCACCGCGTCAAAGCGCTGGTGCGACGTGAAGATGACCGCTCGCAAAAGCTCAAGGACATGGGCGCCGAGATTCACATCGGTAACCTGCGCGACCTCAAGTCATTGCGCCCGGCGATGGAAGGTGTGGACGGTGCCTACTTCTGCTACCCGTTGAGCGATGGCCTGGTCGAAGCCGCGGCGCTGTTTGCCCAAGCGGCGAAGGAGCAGGGGGTCAAGCACATCGTCAACATGTCGCACAAACAATCGCGACCGGATGCACGCAGTCAGGCGACGTTGAACCATTGGATGTCTGAACAGATTTTCACTTGGTCGGGCATTCCATCCACCCACCTGCGCGTGACGTTTTTCGCCCAATGGATGCTCTACATCGCCGACTTTATTCGCGAGGGGCGCTACCTGACACCGTTCGACGCCGACAGCCGTTTTGCGCCCATGGCGGCCAGTGATATCGCGTTGGTGGTGGCCAATGTTCTGCTCAAACCCGAAGGCCACGGCGGTCAGGCGTATGCGCTGCACGGCCCGATCGAATACAGCCACCGTGAACTCGCCGCTCTGTTGGGCAGCACGCTGGGCAAGGAGGTGCGTTTCGAGCAGGTGGAAGTCGAAGACTTTGTGCGGATGCTCGGCGTTGATGCCGATCCAGCGTTTGCCGTGCACTTCAACGCAGTGAAAATCGACCAGCGTGAGAAACGCCTGGAAGGGCTCGATGACACGGGCGCCGCGATCATCGGTCAGCCATTGCAGACACCGGCGCAATTCATCGAGGAGCATCGCCAGCGCTTTATCTGAAGGTAACGAAAAAGGGCCGGATCGCTGCACAGCGTTCCGGCCCTTTGTGCGTTCAGCAGATGATGATTACAAGCTACTCGCCAACTTCCCGCCCATCATCCGTCGACGATAGGACGTATCCCGATTCGCCAGCCAGAAGTACAGCGGCGACGTCACCAGCAAGCCCACCAGCCACGACAGATCCGCGCCGTTGATGTGTGCCGACACCGGGCCGACGTACAGCGGCGTGTTCATGAACGGGATCTGCACGGCGATGCCGATCGCGTAGGCCAGCAAGGCCTGCGGGTTGTAGCGGCCGTAGATGCCGCCATCGACCTGGAAGATCGACTGGATGTCGTATTTGCCTTTGTGGATCGCGTAGAAGTCGATCAGATTGATCGCCGTCCACGGCACCAGCACCACCAGCAATACCAGCACCATATCGACGAAATGGCCGATGAAGTCCTTGGAGGCGCCGACGGCGGCGAAGCAGCAGGCCAGCAACACGATGATCGAGATCACCGCGCGGCTCTTGGCGGTCGGGATCCAGCGGTAGGCGAAGGTCTGCACCAGAGTGATCAGCGACAGCACGGCGCCGTAGAGGTTGAGGGCGTTGTGGCTGATCACGCTGAGCAGGAACAGCACCAACATCAGCGGGCCGATGGAACCGGTGGCCATTTTCACGGCGTCCATGGTGTCCATGCCAACCGGTGTGGCAAGCACGGCAACGGCACCGAAAATGAACGCCAGACTCGAACCGAGCGCCGAACCCAGGTACGTCGTCCAGAACGTCGACGAGACTTTGACGTCGGCCGGCAGGTAACGCGAATAGTCGGACACGTACGGTGCGAACGCGATTTGCCACAACGCGGCCAGTGACACGGTGGCCAGCCAGCCGGAGAGGTTGAAGCTGCCACGGGTGAGGAAGTCATCGGTTTGAATGTGGGTGAAGATGTAGCCAAAACCGACGACGATGCCGATCCCCAACACCCAGGTGCCGATGCGGTTGAGCACATGGATAAAGCGGTAGCCGATGATGCCGATGATCCCCGAACCCACGGCGCCGATGACAATGCCGACGGGAACTGGAACGCTATCAACCACGCCGTGCAACGACTTGCCGGCAAGGACGATGTTGGAGGCGAAAAAGCCGATGTACATGACGCCGGCAATCAACACCACCAGCAGCGCACCGAGGGAGCCGAACTGCGCGCGGCTCTGGATCATTTGCGGAATGCCCATCTGCGGGCCTTGCGCCGAGTGCAACGCCATCAGCACGCCGCCGACCAGATGGCCGACGAGAATCGCGACGATGCCCCAGACCAGATTCAAGTGAAACAACTGCACGCCCAGCGCACCGGTGACGATGGGCAACGGCGCGATGTTGCCGCCGAACCAGAGCGTGAACAGATCCCTGACCTTTCCGTGGCGATCTTCGGGGGGCACGTATCCTATCGTGTGTTTTTCAATCAGCGGAGCGGAAGATGCAGCAGGGGTAGCCATGACGAACTCCAAGGCAAGGATGAGTACGTGGACGTACTTCGGCAAGCGCCGGCACGGGCGGCGCAATTCTTGTTGAAGCGATCATGGGTAAAGCGTCGGGATAGATAAATTAGTAAGTTTGTTGCTACAGACCTTAAAAAAAATATGCTCTGGGGGAGGCGGTGCTCCGGTATGTTCACCTCCAGTAGTCAGTGACCCTTTGTGATGATGGGATTTACCTGCAAGCAGAGATTTATCTGCAATGAGGTTCCTGTGGTGAGGGGATTTATCCCCGATGGGCTGCGCAGCGGCCCCTCTTTTGACTTTAAAAACAGGGGCCGCTTCGCGCCCCATCGGGGATAAATCCCCTCGCCACAGCGATCCTTTGATTTTCTGGAGATTCCCATGGCCGCCTACAACCTGCGCCAGCTCAAATACTTCGTCACCACCGCCGATTGCGGCAGCGTCGCCGAAGCCTCGCGCAAGCTCTACATCGCGCAGCCATCGGTCTCCACCGCGATCAAACATCTGGAAGAAAGCTTCGGCGTGCAGTTGTTCATCCGCCACCACGCCCAGGGCGTTTCGCTGACACCGAGCGGTTCGCGCTTCTATCGCAAGGCGCTGGAACTGTTGCGCGTTGCCCACGAGTTCGAACAAAACGCCCTGGCCGACAACGACGTGGTCTCCGGACAGATCGATATCGGCTGTTTCGAAACCGTCGCGCCGCTGTACCTGCCGCGCCTGATCGCCGGTTTCAAGGCGCGCTGGCCAGGCGTGGAAATCCGCATCCGCGACGGCGAACAACAGGAGCTGGTGCAAGCCCTCACCGCTGGCAGCATCGACGTGGCGATGATGTTCGAGCACGACCTCGACAGCACCATCGAAACCACGCCGTTGATGCCGCCGCAGCAGCCTTATGCGCTGCTCCCGGCCAACCATCGCTTCGCGCAACAGGCCAAGGTTTCGCTGCATGATCTGGTGCTGGAACCGATGATCCTGCTCGACGTAGTGCCGAGCCGCACCTACTTCGTCAGCATCTTCGAAGAGCGCGGCCTGACGCCGAACATCGTCTTCAGCTCACCGTCGATCGAGATGGTGCGCGGCATGGTTGGCAATGGTTTTGGCTTTTCGATTCTGGTGACCAAACCGTTCAGCGACTACACCTACGACGGCCAGCAAGTCGTGTGTGTGCCGTTGGCGGAAACGGTGACCGGTTCGGGATTGTCGGCAGCGTGGTTGCGGCGCGTGCAACTGACCAAACCGGTGCAGTTGTTCGTCGACCATTGCCGTGAGGAATTGGCCCGACTGTACGCGTGAGTGCAGTCGAGCCGGGGTTCAATTGCGGATAAACGCCAGCACGCGCTGGAGCATGTCATCGCAGGCCTGCAACTGATCGAGGCTGACAAACTCATCCGGTTTGTGGCCCTGATCCATGCTGCCGGGGCCGCAGACCACGGTTGGAATGCCCACTGCATCAAACAAACCACCTTCAGTGCCGAATGCCACCGTGCCAAATTCCGTTGAGCCGCAGAACGCCGCAATCAACTCGGCAGCCTGACTCTGCGCATCGGTAACCAGCCCCGGATACGCTGACAACTCGCTGAAACGAATTTCACTTTGCGCACTGACCGCACGCATACGCGGCAGCACTTCACGCTCCGCATAGCTTTTCAGCGCCTCGGCAACCAAGGCCGGATCCTGCGAGGGCAGGGCACGGATTTCGAAATCGAAACGGCAATCGGCGGGCACGATGTTAAGCGCTTTACCACCGCTGATGACGCCGGTTTGCACTGTGCTGTAGGGCGGGTCAAAACGCTTGTCGTGATGCTCAGGCGCTTTCAATTGCTGGCCGAGGCGACCCAGTTCGCCGATCAATTCGGCGGCGTATTCGATGGCGTTGACGCCGAGTGGCGCGTAGGCCGAATGGCACGGATGGCCGTGCACATCGCAGCGCATCGCCAGTTTGCCTTTGTGGCCGAGCACCGGTTTCAGTTCGGTTGGCTCGCCGATGATGCACAGCAGCGGTTTGACCGGACGCTGCTGCAGAACCTTGAGCAACGATCGCACGCCGAGGCAGCCGACTTCTTCGTCATAGGACAGCGCGATGTGTACCGGCAGGCGCAGCGGCGCGTTCACCAGCGCCGGCACCAAGGCGAGCACGCAGGCGATGTAGCCTTTCATGTCTGCCGTGCCACGGCCGAACACTTTGCCGTCGCGCTCCGTCAGTTCAAATGGAGGAAGCGTCCACGGCTGGCCGTCGACCGGCACCACATCGGTGTGCCCGGACAGCACGATGCCCGGTTGATCCACCGGGCCGATCGTGGCGAACAGGTTGGCTTTGCTGCGCTCATCGTTGTAGATCAACGCGCAGGGCACGTCGAAACCTTCGAGGTAATCGCGGACGAATTCGATCAGTTGCAAGTTGGATTCACGGCTGGTGGTGTCGAATGCCACCAGCGCTCTGAGCAACTCGACGCTGTTCATCGATCATCACCGGCGACGCCGTAACCCGGGGCTTTGGCGGGGTCGAGCGCGCGGTCGATGTAGTCCTGAAGCTGCGGCTGATAGGCGTCCCAGAGTTTTTGCAGTTGGCCGATAGGGTCTTCATCAGCCCAGTCCACGCGCAGATTGACGATCGGCCAGGTCTGTTCACCGACCACTACAACCGCAGCCGAATGCACCGGGCCGGCTTCGCCACCGAGGGCTTGCGCGGCGTGTAGGGCTTTGAGCAGACGGTCGGCGAGTTGACCTTCGCCGTCTTCAAAGGCGCTGACCATGGCTTCGATGACTGAGCGCCCGGCGAGCATGTTGCCGGCAGCGACGCATTGTTCGCCGGAGACCGCGTTGTGCACGCCGAGGGTCTGCGAACCGCTGAAGTGTGCGGTCTGGCCGAGGTGGTTGATCGCGGTGATCTGGCGGTACTGGCTGTAGCCGTTGCGCGTGAGGACTTTGTCCAGCGCTTCGTCCGGCGACAGGCCTTGCTCCATCAGCGCGAGCACTTCCGGGCCGAGCGAGGGCAGGGTGATGTTCTGGCTCGAGACCGCGCCAACGCCCGGCAGCAACCATGGGCAGCGCGCGCCGACGGCGATGCTGGAGGAACTGATGGCGACACCGAACTGGCCGGTTTCGGCGCAGCGGGCTGCGATTGAAAAGGTCATCTAATGAACTCCTTGTGTGTTTGGGCTGGCCTCATCGCGAGCAGGCTCACTCCTACAGGTGAACGCATTCCAAATGTAGGAGTGAGCCTGCTCGCGATCGCCATAACGCGGTGAACCTGCTTACTCAGGAATCACCGCAATCACATCAATCTCCATCAACCACTGCGGCTGCCCCAGTGCCGACACCACCAACCCGGTCGAAATCGGGAACACGCCTTTGAGCCACTTGCCCACTTCGCCATACACCGCTTCGCGATAACGCGGGTCGATCAGGTAGGTGGTGGTTTTGACGATGTGGCTCATGTCGCTGCCGGCTTCTTCCAGCAACTGCTTGACGTTGCGCATCGCTTGTTCAGCCTGCGCACGCGGGTCGCCCAGACCGACCAGATTGCCATCGAAATCAGTGCCGACCTGACCACGGACATACACCGTGTTACCGGCGCGAACGGCCTGGCACAGGTCGTTGTCCAGCGTCTGGTTCGGGTAGGTGTCTTTGGTGTTGAACATACGGATGCGAGTGTGGGTTGGCGTGCTCATTTACAGCTCCAGAATCAGGGTTGCCCGGCGCAATCGGCGCCGGATCGAAAGAGACAAATCAGGCGTCGACGGTGTCGGCGATTTTGTTGTGCGCAGGCGCGTGCAGTTCGGCTTCACGCTGCTCGGCATCGCGGTAGTCCAGATATTTGCGCTGGGTGGCGATGTGATCGGCGACGTGCTTAGCGTCGTGCCAGACGCCCCAGATGAACGACGAACCGCGACGCGACTGCCACGGCAAACCAAGGAAATACACACCCGGTTCGCTCGACACACCGCGCTGATGCACAGGCTTGCCTTTGTCATCGAACGCCGCGACTTGCAGCCAGGAATAATCCACGGCAAAACCTGTCGCCCAAATGATCGAGGTGATGCCAGCCTTGGCCAGATCCAGATCGGCCAGCGGATTTTTCACGCAGTCAGGTTCTGGATACGTTTCGCGCGCTTCCGGTTCTTCCGGCAGATCGAGGCCGTTGCGTTCGATGTAAGCGTCGGCAGCGTCCAGCAGCGCCAGATAGTTTTCGTCGCCGCGATTGAGGTTGCCGACCAGATCCTGCTTGAAAGTGACCACGCCGTTATTGAACGATTCGGTGACACCTACCAGGGTCATGCCGCGATGGGCCAGGCCACGGAAATCGATGGTGCGACCACCGTGGGCGCCGCTGACAGCGATGGTCACGTGCTCGCGGCCAGGTTTCATCGCCGCTTGATCCCACTCGCCCAACACGCCCAGCCACCAGCAGAAATCACGGTTGCGGTAAGCGCGAGGCGGGCGGTCGTGGGCGCCGACGGACAGGAACACCTGCTTGCCGGAACGCTGCAACTCATCAGCAATCTGTACGCCGGAAGAACCGGCACCGACCACCAGCACCGCGCCTTCCGGCAGTTGCTGCGGGTTGCGATAGTCAGCGGAGTGGATTTGCAGCAGACGTTCGTCTTGCGGGGCAATCGCAGGGATCACCGGTTTCTGAAACGGGCCGGTAGCCGCGACCACACGGCTGGCTTCGATCACGCCTTCGGAGGTTTCGACGGTGAAACCCGGACGACCGACATTGCGCACCACGCTTTTGACTTCAACGCCGGTGCGGATCGGCGCATTGAATTTCTTCGCATAGGCTTCGAAGTAATCAGCCACACGTTCTTTCGGGGCGAAACCGTCGGGATCGACATCATCGAATTCCAGACCCGGGAAGCGGTCGTGCCACGCCGGGCCATTGGCGACCAGCGAATCCCAACGCCCAGTGCGCCAGCGCTCGGCGATGCGGTTGCGCTCCAGCACCAGGTGCGGCACACCGAGTTTGCTCAGGTGCTCGCTCATGGCGACGCCTGCCTGGCCGGCACCCACGATCAGCGTGTCTGTTTTTATTATTTCAGTGGTCATCTCTACATCCTTCCTAGCAAGGCAGTTGGATTCGGGCGCTGTTGGCTTGTCCGTTTGGCTTGAGGTCAGACTAGGGAGAGGGGGGATATCGGTAAAATATTATTAAGCTGGGATGTGAAGATAAAATTCTGATGCAGGGGGGTGAAGGCCTTTGAATACGGGGGTTCTAGCAGTGGACGAACCTGCAACTACACACAAAAATCTTCAACCAGCGTGCAATCCTTGTGGTGAGGGGATTTATCCCCGTTGGGTCGCGAAGCGGCCCTTCTTTTGATTTCAAAAAAAAGGGACTGCTGCGCAGTCCAACGGGGCGGTGCGACGTTTCGCTGAATCCCCTCGCCACAGGGTAGTGGGAATCTTAGAGGGGTTATCGGTTGAGGAACGCCAGCAAATCTTCATTCAGTGCTTGCGCATGGGTCACCGCAAAACCATGCGGTGCACCGGCATACACCTTCAACTCAGCACCCTTGATCTGCGCAGCAGCCTGCTTACCCGTGGTTTCAAACGGCACAATCTGATCGCCGTCGCCATGAATCACCAGCGTCGGCACATCGATCTTGGCCATGTCCGGACGGAAGTCGGTTTCCGAGAACGCCGTCACGCAATCCACGGTGCCCTTGAGCGACGCCAGCAGCGCGACGTTCAGGGTTTGCGTGAGTACGCCCTCAGAGACTTTCTGGCCCTGATTGGTGCCGTAGAACGGCGCAGCAAAATCGGCGATGAACTGCGCACGATCCTTCAGCAGGCCAGCTTTGATGCCGTCGAATACCGACGTGTCGACGCCCTCAGGGAAATCAGCTTTCTTGCCAAATAACGGCGTGACCGCACCCAGCAACACAAGGCCAGCAACGCGCTCGCTGCCATGACGGGCGATATAGCGGCTGACGTCGCCACCGCCCATGGAGAAGCCCACCAGCGTCACTTCACGCAGATCCAGATGGTTGATCAATTGCGCGATGTCATCGGCGAAAGTGTCGTAGTCGTAACCTGTCCACGGCTGATCGGAGCGGCCGAAACCCCGGCGATCGAACGCGATGGTGCGATAGCCACGGCTGCTCAGGTATTCCATCTGGTACTCCCACATGTCGGCATCCAGCGGCCAGCCGTGGCTGAACAGCACGGGTTTGCCGCTGCCCCAGTCCTTGAAATAGATCTCGGTGCCGTCTTGCGTGGTGAATGTGCTCATGCAAACTCCTTGCGTCAGCGATGGTTTGGAAAGCCGAAATGGCAGCCTTCACTATCGGCGCAAAGCGTTGCAGCTACTTGTATGCAGGTGCTGGGTTGAAGGGGGGCAAATCGCCGGATTTGGATGATGCATCTTTGAGTTGCTGTTCATTCGTGACGCGCTGGACGGGGACTTAGCCTAGAACATTAATCAACTGTGGCGAGGGAGCAAGCTCCCTCGCCACAGGTACAGTGTTCAGCAAATTACTCAGCGAAACGCCGGCACCACGTGCTTGATAAACAGCTCCAGCGATTTCTTTTTCTCGGCATGCGGCAAGCTGTTGTCGCACCAGAAGCTGAACTCATCGACGCCCAGTTCCTGGTAGTACTTGATGCGCGGAATGATCTCCTCAGGCGTGCCGATCATTGCGGTTTTGTGCAGGCTTTCCAGTTCGAACTCAGGACGCCCGGCAAACTTCTCTTCCGGGCTTGGGTCGAGGAAGCCGTTGACCGGGGTTTGCTTGTTGCCGAACCACGCGTCGAAGGTGCGGTAGAAGCGCGAGATCGCTTTGGCGCCGACTTTCCAGCCGTCCGGATCGTCTGCGGTGTGTACGTGGGTATGACGCAACACCATCAATTGTGGGCGTGGCACGTCGGGGTTGTTGTCCAGTGCGGTCTGGAATTTGTTCTTCAGGTCGAGAACTTCTTCGTCGCCTTTCATCAACGGCGTAACCATCACGTTGCAGCCGTTGGCCACCGCGAAGTTGTGCGAATCCGGGTCGCGGGCGGCGATCCACATCGGCGGGTTCGGCTGCTGAATCGGCTTCGGCACGCTGGTCGAAGTGGGGAATTTCCAGATGTCACCGTCGTGGGCGTAATCGCCTTTCCACAGGGCGCGCACCACCGGAACCATTTCGCGCAGCGCCTGGCCGCCACTTGAGGCAGGCATGCCGCCGGCCATGCGATCGAATTCAACCTGATAGGCGCCACGGGCCAGCCCGACTTCCATGCGACCGTTGCTGATCACGTCGAGCAAGGCGCATTCACCGGCCACTCGCAGCGGGTGCCAGAACGGCGCGATGATGGTGCCGGCGCCGAGGTGGATGGTCGTGGTTTTCGCCGCGAGGTAAGCCAGCAGCGGCATCGGGCTTGGCGAGATGGTGTATTCCATCGCGTGGTGTTCGCCGATCCACACGGTGCTGAAACCGCCGGCCTCGGCCATCAGGGTGAGTTCGGTCAGGTCTTCGAACAGTTGGCGGTGGCTGACGCTTTCGTCCCAGCGCTCCATGTGTACGAACAGGGAAAATTTCATCACGCTTCCTCGGATCTTTTGTTGTTGAGGCAAAAACTTGTAAGCCTTCGCCTGCTTACGCTGAACTCTGTAGGAGCTGCCGAAGGCTGCGATCTTTTGATCTGGTCTTTAAAGCAAAATCAAAAGATCGCAGTCTGCGGCAACTCCTGCATTGATCTATTCAGGCCAGGACGGGCAGGGCGCCCATTTTGCCGTGGCAGTACACCAGCGGGCCGCTGTGCTGCTCGGGGACGATCAGGTTCTTCACCGCGCCGACCATGATGGCGTGGTCGCCGCCTTCGTATTCACGCCACAGTTCACACTCGATGACAGCCGTCGCATTGGCCAGAATCGGGTTACCCAGTTCGCTCAGCGTCCACTCTATGCCTTGCGCCTTATCCTTGCCTTTACGGGCGAAGGCGTAGGCCTCGCTTTGCTGGCCGCCGGACAGAACATGAATCGCGAAGCGTTTGTTCTTGATCAGCACAGGGTAGGAGTCGGAGCTGTAGTTGGGGCAGAACAGCACCAGCGCAGGATCCATCGACAGCGAGCTGAAGGCGCTGGCGGTCAGGCCGACGATCTGCCCGTCATCATCCAGTGTGGTGATGACAGTGACGCCGGACGGAAACGAGCCCATGACTTGTTTGTAGATGGCTGCATCGATCATTGGACGGTCCTCGGGTGTTGTGACGCGATTTTTATGTATTTGTTGGTCTGATGGTATACCAGTAATTTTACTTTGCAAGGGCTTTTAAGCTGAACCGATTAACGTGGTGCTTTCGTCGGAAACTCAACGTTTATTGGGCTTGCGGCTGGCCTGTGAGCCGCGGTTTCAGGGAGGATGACGTATCAGTTAGTGCGGTGAACTACGGATCAGTCTTGTGAAAAGTTTGGAATACCATAATATGGTCTGCATCTGAGGGGCGGCCAGAGAGTCCCCCCGGTTTGGCTTCATACAAAGATAAGAACAGACAAACTCGAGTTCATTCCTATGCCCCAGATGTCCAGGCAAGATCCGTTGATCGAGAATCATACGGTCGACTACGTCCCACTCGCGGAACGCCACGGCAAGGCCCGCGACCTATTCACTCTTTGGTTCAGCACCAACATTGCGCCACTGCCCATCGTCACCGGCGCCATGGTGGTTCAGGTGTTCCATCTCGATTTGCTCTGGGGCCTGCTGGCGATTGCGCTGGGGCACATGATTGGCGGCGTGGTGATTGCGCTGGCCTCGGCGCAAGGCCCGCGCATGGGCATTCCGCAGATGGTGCAGAGTCGCGGTCAGTTCGGGCGTTATGGCGCACTGTTGATCGTGTTTTTTGCGGCGATCATTTACATCGGCTTCTTCATTTCCAACATCGTGCTGGCAGGTAAATCCATCGTCGGCCTTGCGCCGTCGGTGCCGGTTCCGCTGAGCATTTTGATTGGTGCGCTGGCGGCCACGGCCATTGGCGTGATCGGCTACAACTTCATTCACACGTTGAACCGCATTGGTACCTGGGTGATGGGCAGCGCGTTGCTCGCCGGCTTCATCTACATCTTCGCCCATGACTTGCCGGCGGATTTCCTCACGCGCGGCAGCTTCAACCTGTCCGGTTGGCTGGCGACGGTGTCGTTGGGGATCATCTGGCAGATCAGCTTCTCGCCGTACGTGTCCGACTATTCGCGTTATTTGCCGGCGGATATCGGCATCGCCAAGCCATTTTGGGCGACGTATCTGGGCGCGACGCTGGGCACAATTCTGTCGTTCAGCTTCGGCGCAGTGGCGGTGTTGGCGACTCCGGAAGGCACCGAGGCGATGGCGGCGGTCAAGCAGTCGACGGGCTGGCTGGGGCCGATTTTGATGGTGCTGTTTTTGCTCAATATCATCAGCCATAACGCCCTGAATCTGTATGGCGCGGTGCTGTCGATCATCACCTCGATCCAGACCTTCGCCAGCCAATGGACGCCGAGCATCAAGGTGCGTGTGGTGTTATCGAGTGTCGTGTTGGCGGGTTGCTGCGTGGTGGCGCTGGGGGCTTCGGAGGATTTCATCTCCGAGTTTATCGGGCTGATTCTGGCGCTGTTGCTGGTTCTGGTGCCGTGGGCGTCGATCAACCTGATCGACTTCTACCTGATCAAACGCGGCAGCTACGACATCACCTCGATCTTCCGCGCTGACGGTGGAATTTACGGGCGCTTCAATCTGCACGCGATCGTCGCGTACTTCATCGGCATCATTGTGCAGCTGCCGTTCGCCAATACTTCGCTGTATGTCGGGCCGTACGCCAATCTGGTGGAGGGTGCGGATCTGTCTTGGCTGGTCGGGCTGGTGGTCACTGTGCCGCTGTATTACTGCCTGGCGACACGTGGTCAGGCGCAGCAGAGCAGGGTGGCAAAACTGAGCTATCGCTCCTAACCGATTTCTTTGGTGATGTCCCCTCACCACAATTGACTTGCGGGATGCTCAGGCATCCCGGCGGTCATTCATATTGGCCACATCGATCCCCTTTTGGCCCATCCCCCACTGTGATCCGTCTACGCTGTCAGCAAGAATCAAAACCACAACGAAACGCTAGACCTTTTTTACCCTCGGCTACCTTTAAAGCCGCTGCCGTGTACAGAACATAAAAACCATCGATCTCACGCCGCATTTTGGGGAAACAACCATGGTCACGATGAAACGCATTCTGGGTGCCGCCGTGTGTGGGCTGACGCTGTTGGCCAGCGCCGTCCAGGCCGAGCAACGCGAACTGCGGGTGTACAACTGGGCGGATTACATTCTGCCGGCCGTGCCCAAGGATTTCGCTGCAAAAAGCGGCATCAAAGTGATCTGGGACACCTTCGACACCAACGAATCTCTGGAAGCCAAACTGCTCACCGGCAACTCCGGTTACGACCTCGTCGTGCCGTCGAACCAGTTCCTCGAAACCCAGATCAAGGCCGGCGTGTTCCAGAAACTCGACAAGTCGAAATTGCCAAACTGGAGCCACCAGGATCCGGAGTTGTTGAAACTGCTGGGCAAGAACGACCCCGGCAACCAGTACGGCGTGCCTTACATGGTCGGCACCGTGCTGATCGGCTTCAACCCGGACAAGGTCAAAGCTGCACTGGGCGACAACGCGCCGGTCGACAGTTGGGATCTGGTGTTCAAACCGGAGAACATGGAAAAACTCAAATCCTGCGGCGTAGCGATGCTCGATTCGCCGACAGAAATTCTGCCGCTGGCCCTGCATTATCTGGGGCTCGATCCGAACAGCCAAAACCCTGCCGACTATGAAAAAGCCAAAGAGCTGATGCTCAAGGTTCGTCCGTACGTGACCTACTTCAACTCGGCCAAGTACATGACTGACATCGCCAACGGCGACATCTGCGTGGCCATCGGTTACTCGGGCAGCTTCTACCAGTTCGGCAACCGCGCCAAAGAGGCGAAAAACGGTGTCGTGGTCGACTGGCGCTTGCCGAAGGAAGGCGCGCCGATCTGGTTCGATACCTTTGCGATTCCGAAGAGCGCGAAGAACGTCGAAGAGGCCCACGAATTCCTCAACAACTTGCTCGATCCGAAAGTGATCGCGCCGATCAGTGACTTCCTCGGCTACCCGAATGCGAACAAGGATTCGATCCCGTTGATCAACAAAGAGATCACCGACAACCCGAACCTGACACCGACCCCGGAAGCACTGAAAAACCTCTACGTCGTCCAGCCATTGCCGCAGAAACTCGAACGCGTGCGCACCCGCGTCTGGACCAGCATCAAGTCCGATAAATAACAGTCGACGCCGACCCAATGTGGGAGCGGGCTTGCTCGCGAAGGCGGTGTATCAGGCAGCTTATTTGCCGACTGATACTCCGCTTTCGCGAGCAAGCCCGCTCCCACAGGTTTTTTTGGTGTGTCATTCGGTGCTGCGTTCGGCATCTCGGGTGATGACCAGACTCAGCAACACCGAACCAAAAATCACCCCGCCCACCACCAGCAGCGACCACTCCACCGGCATGTGAAACCATGGCATAAGCACCATTTTTCCGCCGATAAACACCAGCACAATCGCCAGCCCGTACTTGAGCAAATGAAAGCGGTCAGCCATGTCCGCCAGCAGGAAGTACAGCGCGCGTAGTCCCATGATCGCGAAGATATTCGAGGTGAACACAATGAACGGATCCGTGGTCACGGCGAAGATCGCCGGGATGCTGTCGACCGCGAACATCAAATCACTGGCCTCGATCAATACCAGCACCAGAAACATCGGCGTCGCCCAGCGCACACCGTTTTGCAGAACAAAAAACCGTTCGCCATGAAAGCCACTGGTGATGCGCATATGACCGCGCACCCAGCGCAGCAGCGGATTCTTGTCCAGATCTGGTTGCTGGTCGGCAAACACCAGCATCTTGATCCCTGTGATGATCAGGAACACGCCGAACGCGTACAGCAGCCATTCGAACTGCGACACCAGCCACACGCCGGCGAAAATCATCACCGCGCGCATCACAATCGCCCCGAGCACGCCGTACAGCAGCACGCGGCGTTGCAACTCCGGCGGCACCGCGAAGTAGGTGAAAATCATCACGAAGATGAACATGTTGTCGATCGACAGCGATTGCTCGATCAGATAACCGGTGAGAAATTCCAGGGTCTTCTGCCGGGCGATATCAGCGCCGAATTCGCCGTGCAAATACCACCACAACAGCGCGGCGAAACTCAGAGCCAGCAAGCACCAGGCAATCACCCATGACAAGGCTTCGCGCACTGAGACGCGGTGCGCCTTGCGCCCGCCGAACACAAAGAGATCCAATGCGAGCATCGCCAGCACGAAGACGACGAAGGCGCCCCACATCCACGGTTCGCCGATATTGATATTGGTTGAAGGCATGTCACGCTCCCTGTCTTTTATTCGATTAGCGTCAGACGTGGCCATGCTAGCGACGAGTTTGCGCGAAAGAAAAATCGTTTATTTCTGCGGTAGAGTTCGATAAAAACGAAGTGTCGGATCATCAAGGCAGTCCGACTCATCCTCGAATTTCGGGTCGCACCTTTGGTGTAACCCCTACAGGGCGGCACTTTCAGCCATGCAAACCGACATCCTCGAACCGCAAGCCGTATGCAGCCCGATCACCCGTAGCGCGATTTTTATCGTCGCGACACTCAATGAAGGCGCCGACGCCGCCGCAACCGTGAAAGGCTGGTGCGGCGACGTCGCCGGGCTGGTGCGCTCGGTCGGCAAGCGCGTGCCGTCAGGCAATCTGACCTGCATCTGCGGCTTTTCCTCGAACGCCTGGGATCGTTTATTCGGCAGCCCGCGACCGGCGTCCCTGCACGCGTTCCGCGAATTTGGCGAGGAAGGGCGACACGCACCATCGACGCCGGGCGATCTGCTGTTGCACATTCGCGCCGATCAGATGGATCTGTGTTTTGAACTGGCGACGCAAATCATGGCCGTGCTGGGCGATGCCGTCACCGTGGTCGACGAGGTGCAGGGTTTCCGCTACTTCGACATGCGCAGCGTCATCGGTTTTGTCGACGGCACGGAAAACCCGGTCGGGCGCAAAGCGGTGAATTTCACCATCGTCGGTGATGAAGATCCGGGCTTCAGTGGCGGCAGCTACGTGCTGGTGCAGAAATACCTGCACAACATGACTGCGTGGAATTCGCTGAGCGTTGAGGCGCAGGAGCAAGTGATCGGCCGCAAGAAACTCTCCGACATCGAACTGGACGACTCGGTCAAACCTTCCAATTCACACAGTGCACTGACGACTATCACCACCGCCGCGGGCGAGGAGGTGAAAATCCTGCGCGACAACATGCCGTTTGGCCGACCGGGAGCGGGGGAGTTTGGTACGTTCTTTATTGGCTATGCGCGTTCGCCTGAGCCGATGGAACAGATGTTGGAGAATATGTTTGTTGGTAAACCTCCTGGTAACTACGACAAGTTGCTGGATTTCAGCACTGCAGTCACCGGAAGTTTGTATTTTGTGCCGTCGGCGGATTTGCTGGAAGAGTTGGCGGATCGCTGATCAACGAAAGAACTCCCCCGGCGTTTCGCCAAATTGTTGCCGAAACGCCGCAATAAACGCTGACGTCGAATCGTAACCACAGGCCAGCGCCACATCGGTGACGCGTTCACCTTTCTCCAGCGGCGTCAGTGCCCCGAGCAGGCGCAGGCGTTGGCGCCAGGCGCGGAAGGTCAGGCCGGTGTCGCGCAGGAACAGGCGGGTGAGGGTCTTTTCGGTGATGCCAAATTTTTCGCTCCAGTGACTCAGCGTGGTCTGCTGCTCCGGGTGTTGCTCCAGGCTTTGGTAGATTTGTTTTAAGCGCGCGTCCTGCGGCAGCGGTAGCATCAGATCGATCTGCGGCGCTTCGGCCAGTTGATCGAGGATCACCTGCGCCATGCGCCCGTGCGGGCCGCTCTGGTCGTATTCCACCGGCACCTGACTGAACGCACGGATCAGTTCGCGAAGCAAATCACTGACGCCGAGCACATGACAATGCTCAACCGCCCAGCCCGCCACACTGCAATCGATGTAGAGGCTGCGCATTTCCGTTTGCGGCGAACTGAATACCCGATGCGGCACACCGGCCGGAATCCACACCGCGCGCTCCGGTGGCGCGACAAAGCGGCCGGCGCTGGTCTGCACTTCGAGCACACCTTGAATCGCGTACGACAACTGCACCCACGGGTGACTATGGCGCCGGGTCAGTGCGCGATTGGGCAGTGATTCCGTGCGTCCATACAGCGGACGCGGCAGGCTGGGCAGCCCGGGAATGCTGCGGCGGATGCTTTTTTCATGTCCTTTAGGCGGCATCTCAAGGCTCTTCGGCGTTAGTCGGTAATTTGCAGTCACGTTAGAGTCGTCGGCACGCACTGGCAACCCCCGGATAAAAACACCATGACTCGCCCAAGATTTTTGCCCGATAACTTCACTCTGACGCTGATCGGCGTTGTGCTGCTCGCCAGTTTTCTGCCTGCCAGCGGCCAGGTCGCCGTCGGTTTTGGCTGGCTGACCAACATCGCCATCGCGCTGCTGTTTTTCCTGCATGGCGCCAAGCTTTCCCGCGAGTCGATCATCGCCGGCGCGGGTCACTGGCGTTTGCATCTGTTGGTGTTCGGCCTGACCTTCGTGTTGTTCCCGCTGTTGGGCCTGGCGCTGAAACCGCTGCTCTCACCGCTGATCGGCGACAAGCTGTACATGGGCATGTTGTACCTCTGCGCCTTGCCGGCCACGGTGCAGTCGGCGATTGCCTTCACATCGCTGGCGCGAGGCAATATTCCGGCGGCGATTTGCAGCGCGGCGGCATCGAGCCTGTTCGGTATCTTCCTCACGCCGTTGCTGGTGACGCTGTTGCTCAACGTCCACGGTGACGGCGGCTCGACGCTGGATGCGATCCTCAAGATCAGCGTGCAATTGCTCCTGCCGTTTATTGCCGGACAGATTGCCCGCCGCTGGATCGGCGCGTGGGTCGGCCGCAACAAGAGCTGGTTGAAATTCGTTGATCAGGGCTCGATTCTGCTGGTGGTGTACGGCGCGTTCAGCGAGGCGGTCAATGAAGGCATCTGGCATCAGATTCCGCTCATTGAGCTGTTGGGGCTGGTGGTGGTTTGCTGCATTTTGCTGGCGCTGGTGCTCGTGGCCTCGACGCTGTTGGGCAAGGCGTTTGGCTTCAATCAGGAAGACCGCATCACCATCCTGTTCTGCGGCTCGAAAAAGAGCCTGGCCACCGGGGTGCCAATGGCGCAAGTGTTGTTTGCCGGCAGCACGATTGGAGTGTTGATTCTGCCGCTGATGCTGTTCCATCAGATTCAATTGATGGTCTGTGCGGTGTTGGCACAGCGTTATGCAAAACGACCGGAGTCGGTGCCGGAGTTGATGGCACAGGTGGATCCGTAAGCTGACACCTCACGCCCGAACGCACGAATCCTTGTAGGCGCCGAGCCTGCTCGCGAAAGCGGTGCGTCTGCCACGATGGTTTTGAATGTGCCGACGCCTTCGCGAGCAAGCCCGCTCCCACAGGGTTTTGCGTCGTATACAAAATCCCTGGCACACCACAAATCATTGTAGGAGCTGAGCTTGCTCGCGAAAGCGGTGTGTCTGTCACGATGGTTTTGAATGTGCCAACGCCTTCGCGAGCAAGCTCGGCTCCTACAGGATTGTTGTGTTACTGGGGGCTGTTGAACTGGTCGGAATAGCTGCCAGTCATCAATGCCGACGCAACGCGATCAGAACCCACGCCAACGCGAGAATAGGCGAGACGGTTGGCGTTTAAGCGATCTGCGCCGTCGGATGCCACGGCACCCGCGCCGACATGATCAGAGCCGTCAGCAGCCACAGCACCCGCGCCGACATGATCAGAGCCGTCAGCAGCCACAGCATTCGCGCCGACGTGATCGGATCCATCAGCGGCCACAGCACCCGCGCCGATGTGATCGGATCCATCAGCAGCCACAGCACCCGCGCCGACATGATCAGAGCCGTCAGCAGCCACAGCACCCGCGCCGACATGATCTGCGCCGTCCGCGGCCACCGCATTCGCGCCGACATGATCAGAACCGTCCGCAGCAACCGCACCCGCCCCAACATGATCCGACCCATCCGCCGCCACCGCTTGCGGCTGTCCGGCCCAGACTCCGGGCGCGACCATCGTTGCCGCTACTGCGAATACAACGCCTGACAAAAGCTTGTGATTCATGATCTTCTCCACGACCCGTCAGCCACAACGTAGTTGAGCAATGCCTGCCATTCGATCACAGGCGTTCGGCTCACTGGCTTGGGTCTAGCTAATTAGCGATTGGCACGGGCGCACCATCGAGATGCTCGGGTGTCGACGATTTGAACGGCTCCGCAAAGGCAACTGAACCAGTATAGATGGGCATTTGCCCGCCATTGGCCGGAAGGACGAAGGGTGAGGGGATAGTCGTTTCGCTTCCTTGCAGCCACGCGCAAAAAAGAAATCCGTCTAAAAACACTGAACCGGTTTGCGCAGGCTTTGCTAGGCTAAAACAGGTAGGCGAAGACGCAGACTGATGCGCAATCGGATAGCAAGGAGACGTGGGGCGCGTTCCGAAGGGTACACGGTTAGAAAGATCTCCGCGCTGAGATCCAGCCCTTATGCCGTGTGAAGCAGCTGAGACCGTTACTTTCACCCTTGGTCCAGTACTGTGAGACTCCCGATAAACCTTGTAAGCCAGAGACCAGCACTGGCCGCCTACTCAAACACCAAAGCCCGCCCCGTGCGGGCTTTGTCTTTCTCTATAAACTCCCACGTACCTTGTGGCGAGGGGATTCATCCCCGTTGGGCTGCAAAGCAGCCCCCCAGGCCTCCAGACTACATCCCAGCCAAAGCCTGCGCCAAATCCCCCCGCAAATCCTCAACATCCTCAACCCCCACCGACAGCCGCACCAACCCGTCACCAATCCCGAGTTTAGCCCGCGTCTCAGCCGGAATGGTCGCATGCGTCATGATCGCCGGATGCTCGATCAAACTCTCCACGCCGCCCAGACTTTCCGCCAACGCAAAGATCTTCACGTTCTCCAAAAACCGTCGCGCACCGGCCAGATCACTGTTCAGATCAACAGAAATCATCCCGCCAAAACCACGCATCTGCCGCTTGGCCAACTCATGCTGCGGATGCGACGGCAGCCCCGGATAGTAGACACGTTTAACCTGCGGCTGCTGCTCCAGCCACTGCGCCAGCTCCAGCGCATTGCTGCAATGACGCTCCATGCGCAGCGCCAAAGTCTTCACTCCGCGCAAGGTCAGAAACGCATCGAAAGGCCCGGCAATCGCCCCGACGGCGTTTTGCAGAAAACCCAGTTTCTCCGCCAGTTCAGCGTTTTGCCCAACCACGGCAATCCCACCAATCACATCGGAGTGGCCGTTCAAATACTTGGTGGTCGAGTGCAGCACGATGTCGAAACCCAACTCCAGCGGCCGCTGGATATAGGGACTGGCGAAGGTGTTGTCGGCCACGCAAATGATCCCGCGTGCGCGGCAGATGCGTGCGATCGCAGCCAGATCCGACAGGCTCAGCAGCGGGTTGGTCGGCGTCTCGACCATGACCATCCGCGTGTCGTCCTGCAATGACGCTTCGAACGCCGACAGATCCGCCAGATCGACGAAGCTGAAACGATGCCCGGCGCTGCGCTGACGCACCTTGTCGAACAGACGAAACGTGCCGCCGTACAGATCGTTGCCGGAAACAATGTGCGAGCCGGCATCGAGCAATTCCAGCACCGTCGAAATCGTCGCCAGCCCTGAAGCAAACGCAAACGCCTGCGTGCCCCCTTCAAGATCCGCCACGCAACGCTCCAGGGCAAACCGCGTCGGGTTGTGCGAGCGGCCGTAATCGAAACCTTTGTGCACGCCGGGGCTGTCTTGCAGGTAGGTGGAGTTGGCGTAGATCGGCGGCATCAGCGCGCCGGTGGTCGGATCCGGTTCCTGCCCGGCGTGGATCACCCGGGTCGCGAAGCCTTGGGATTTATCGTCGTGCTGACTCATGCGAGGGATCTCCGTAATTGGTTGAGCATGTCGACGCGGGTGATCAGGCCATGGAAGCCCGAAGCGTCAGCGATGATGGCGACGAGGCCACGGCTGAGCACGCTTTCCAGCTCAGCCAGATCGGCGTTCGGCGCGAGGGTTTGCAGTTTGTCGGTCATGGCGCTGGTTACCGGTTTGCGGAAGTGCGCAGCATCCTCATGGACGCCGAGCAGGATGTCCGACTCATCGATCACGCCGACCAGTTGCTTGCCGTCGATCAACACCGGCAACTGCGAAACGTCGGCCAGGCGCATGCGCTGGAACGCGGTCAGCAGGGTGTCATCGGGGCCGATGCTGATCACCCGGCCATCTTCGAAACGACGGGCAACCAGGTCGCGTAAATCACCGTAGCCTTTGCGTTTGAGCAGGCCCTGATCGGTCATCCATTGGTCGTTGTAAACCTTCGACAGATAGCGCGTGCCGGTGTCGCAGACGAAACTGACTACGCGCTTCGGCTCGGTCTGTTCGCGGCAATAACGCAGTGCGGCGGCGAGGAGGGTGCCGGTGGAGGAGCCGCCGAGAATGCCCTCGGCCTTGAGTAATTGACGGGCGTGATCGAAGCTTTCTTCGTCGCTGATCGAGTAGGCGTGGCGCACGCTGGAGAGGTCGGTGATCGACGGAATAAAATCTTCGCCGATGCCTTCCACCGCCCATGAACCGGGCGTTGGCAGGCTGCCGTCGCGGCTGTATTGCGCCATGACCGAGCCGACCGGATCGGCCAAGACCATTTCCAGATCCGGTTGCACGCGTTTGAAGAAACGGGTCAAACCGGTCAGCGTGCCGGCCGAGCCAACGCCCACCACAATCGCGTCCAGATCATGTTCGGTCTGCGCCCAGATCTCCGGCGCGGTGCTGCATTCGTGGGCCAGCGGGTTGGCGGGGTTGTTGAACTGGTCGGCGAAAAACGCGCCGGGAATGTCTTTCGCCAAGCGTGCGGCGACGTCCTGGTAATACTCGGGATGACCCTTGCCGACATCGGAGCGGGTGATGTGCACCTCGGCGCCCATGGCTTTCAAGTGCAGGACTTTCTCGGTGGACATTTTGTCCGGCACCACCAAAACCACCCGATAGCCTTTGGCGCGGCCGACCAGTGCCAGGCCCAGACCGGTGTTGCCGGCCGTCGCCTCGACGATGGTGCCACCCGGTTGCAGACGGCCATCGCGTTCGGCGGCGTCGATCATCGCCAGGCCGATACGATCCTTGATCGAGCCGCCGGGGTTTTGCGATTCGAGTTTGAGAAACAGCGTGCACGGCCCGGTATCAAAGCGGGTCACTTGCACCAGCGGAGTGTTGCCGATCAGCCCAAGTACGGCAGGGCGGGATTCCTTTGACATGTCTTCACCTCGGTGTTGGTGATTGATCGCGTTCCATTCGCGCAGAAGATGCTCGCAAGCAACATAGGCCCGGTTGGCACCTCTCGCAACCCCGATCCCCGTAGGAGCTGCAGAACGCTGCGATCTTTTGATGTTGGTTTTTGAAGGGCGAGATCAAGAGATCGCAGCGTTCCGCAGCTCCTACAGGGGGGTGGGTGATCATGAGGATTTCTTGTGATGATCAGGATTATATTGAGTTTGATTCACTTGCGACCGATGCCGACAATGCCCGCCATCAACAAGACATTGGAGTTGTTTGTTATGGCACTGGCCCATTCCCTTGGATTTCCGCGCATCGGTCGCGACCGCGAACTGAAAAAAGCGCAAGAGGCGTTCTGGAAAGGAGAACTGAACGAAGCGGGCCTGCGTGACGTCGGGCGCGAACTGCGCAAAGCCCATTGGGACTTGCAGAAGAACGCCGGCATCGAGCTGTTGCCGGTCGGCGATTTCGCCTGGTACGACCAGGTGCTAACGCACTCGCTGATGTTCGGTGTGATCCCTGAGCGCTTCCGTCCGCACGACGGCAAAGCCAGTCTGCACACCCTGTTCGGCATGGCGCGTGGCGTCAGCGACAGTTGCTGCGGCGGTGCTCACGCCCAGGAAATGACCAAGTGGTTCGACACCAACTACCACTACCTCGTCCCGGAATTCAGCGCGGATCAACAGTTCCAGTTGGGTTGGGAACAGTTGTTCGAAGAAGTCGAAGAAGCCCGCGCGCTGGGGCACAACGTCAAACCGGTGATCATCGGCCCGCTGACCTATCTGTGGCTGGGCAAGGCCAAAGGCGCTGAGTTCGACAAGCTCGATTTGCTCGATCGTTTGTTGCCGTTGTACGGCCAGATCTTCTCGCGCCTCGCTGCTCAGGGCGTGGAGTGGGTGCAGATTGATGAGCCGATTCTGGTGCTCGATCTGCCTCAGGAATGGAAGAACGCATTCGAGCGCGCCTACAACCAGATCCAGCGCGATCCGCTGAAGAAACTGTTGGCCACGTACTTTGGTGGCCTGGAAGAAAACCTTGGTCTGGCGGCGAATCTGCCCGTCGACGGTTTGCACATTGATCTGGTGCGTGCGCCGGAACAGTACCCGACGATTCTTGATCGTCTGCCGGCGTATAAAGTGTTGTCGCTGGGTGTAGTCAACGGCCGTAACGTCTGGCGCTGCGATCTGGAAAATGCCCTCGCGACTTTGCAGCATGCGCATGAGCGTCTGGGTGATCGCTTGTGGGTGGCGCCGTCCTGCTCGCTGTTGCACAGCCCTGTGGATCTGGGCCGCGAAGACAAGCTGGATGCCGAACTGAAAAGCTGGCTGGCCTTCGCCGTGCAGAAGTGCGAGGAAGTGGCGGTTCTGGCTCAGGCGGTTAACGAACCGGAAGCGCCGCGAGTGCTGCGGGCATTGACCCAGAGCCGTTCGGTGCAGGCTGCGCGTGCTGCATCGCCACGCATTCACAAACCGGCGGTTCAGGCGCGTGTGGCGGCGATCACTGCCAAGGACAGTCAGCGTCAATCGTTGTTTGCCCAGCGTATCGCCAAGCAGCGTGCCGGGCTCGATCTGCCGCTGTTTCCGACCACGACGATAGGTTCGTTCCCGCAAACCGCATCGATTCGTCTGGCTCGCCAGTCGTTCAAGCAAGGCAAGCTCAGCGAAGCCGAATACACCGAGGCGATGCACAGCGAAATCCGCCACGCGGTGGAGATTCAGGAGCGTTTGGGTCTTGATGTGTTGGTGCACGGTGAAGCCGAGCGCAATGACATGGTCGAGTACTTTGCCGAGCAACTCGACGGCTATGTGTTCACCCGGTTTGGCTGGGTGCAGAGCTACGGTTCGCGCTGCGTGAAACCGGCGGTGATTTTTGGTGATCTGAGTCGTCCGAAAGCCATGACCGTCGAATGGATTCGCTACGCCCAGGGCCTGACCCGCAAGGTTATGAAAGGCATGCTGACTGGCCCGGTGACGATGCTGATGTGGTCGTTCCCGCGTGAGGATGTCAGCCGTGAAGTGCAGGCGCGGCAACTGGCGCTGGCGATCCGTGATGAAGTGGTGGATCTGGAAGCCGCCGGCATCAAGATAGTGCAGATCGACGAGGCGGCGTTCCGTGAAGGTCTGCCGTTGCGTCGGGCGCAGTGGCAGCATTATCTGGATTGGGCGACTGAAGTGTTCCGTTTGTGCGCCTCGGGCGTGCGCGATGAAACGCAGATCCATACGCACATGTGCTACAGCGAATTCAACGATGTGATCGAGTCCATCGCGGCGATGGATGCCGACGTGATCACCATCGAAACTTCGCGCTCGGACATGGAATTGTTGGAGGCTTTCGAAGCTTTCGCCTACCCGAATGAAATCGGCCCGGGCGTCTACGACATCCACTCGCCACGGGTGCCGGATGCGTCGGAAATGGCCAATCTGTTGCGTAAAGCGGCCAAGCGTATCCCGGCGGAGCGCTTGTGGGTCAATCCTGACTGCGGCCTGAAAACCCGTGGCTGGCCAGAGACCGAAGCGGCGCTGGTGCACATGGTCACCGCTGCCCGGCAACTGCGCAAAGAATTGGCCTGAACACAAAACCTGTGGGAGCGAGCTTGCTCGCGAAGGCGTCAGCACATTCAACATCAGCTTTGAATGTACCGGCCTCTTCGCGGGCAAGCCCGGCTCCTACAGGGATTTGGTGTTGATCACGGAACCGCGGATTAGCACAAATCCTTGTGGGAGCGAGCCTGCTCGCGAAGGCTGTGGGGTTCTTTCTGACCGAGTACATATCCATTCCTGCGGTAACGGCGGCTTAGGGTTCCGCCCTTACGGCGGGTCACCTTTTCCAAACGCCGAAAAGGTAACCCAAAAGGCTTTGCCCCAGCGTTCGGCCCGCTCGCTGGGGCTCGGGGTTCCTTCGCTCCGGGATCCATCCGGGCGCATCGCCTCCGGTTTGCTTCGCTGCACCTCCTCTCGATGCATTTGGCTGCGCCAAACGGTCGCTGCGCTCCCACCCCCGGATAAATCCCTCCACTCAGCCTGCCGATGGGGCCTGTGAATCAAGATCAAGAGCAGGCGAGCTGACACTCGGCCTAATGGTGAACACCGCCACGGTAGGAGTGAGCCTGCTCGCGATAGCGATTTGTCAGGCACTGGTTTTGAGGCTGGATGTACACAAAACCTGTAGGAGCCGAGCTTGCTCGCGAAGGCGTCAGCACATTCAACATCAGCTTTGAATGTAAAGGCCTCTTCGCGAGCAAGCTCGGCTCCTACAAGGATCAGTGCTTGCTCATCAGGCCGTGCAGGACGCCGAGGCGCAGGCCGGGTTCGGAGGGGGCCATTTGCGAGATGCCGAATACTTTGAACGCCGCGAGCATCAACACCAATCCGCCGGGCAGGATGCTTTGGCGGTGCGGTTGCAGGCCGGCGAGGTGCAGCTGTTGCACATTGCTTACTTTCAGCAGAAGCAGGGCCAGGCGCAACAGGCCGGCGTAGGTGATGCCGTCCTTGCCAAAATCATTCAGGTGATTGGCCTTGAGCACTTTGGCCAGCATGCGGGCGGTACCCGACGAGCCGATGGTCTGCTGCCAACCCTGACTCCGATAACGCCGGGCAACCCGTTCAAATTGCAGGATGGCGAAACGTTCGGCTTCTTGCAGGGCGCCGGCAGAAATATCACCGCCGCGAAAGAACCGCGTACTCAACGTGCCGCTGCCAATCGCGATGCTTTCGGTCAGCAACGCTTGCGAGCCCTGGCCGAGAATCAGCTCGGTGGAACCGCCGCCAATATCCACCACCAAACGCATATCCTCAGCACCCGGCAGCGCATGCGCCACACCGGCGTAGACCAGTCGCGCTTCTTCTTGCCCGGAAATCACATCAATGGGAAAACCCAGATGCCGCTCGGCGCTGGCCAGAAACAACTGCGCATTGTCCGCCTCACGCACCGCACTGGTCGCCACTGCGCGAACCCGACCGGCCTCGAAACCGCGCAATTTCTTGCCGAACCGCGCCAACGCCTGCCAGCCTCGATCCAGTGCCAACGCATCCAGCGCGCCGCCGTCAAAACCTTCGGCGAGGCGCACCGGCTCGCGCAGGGTTTTCACTTCCTGAATCAGCAAGCCTTTGCGACTGCGCAGCGACTGGCCGATCATCAAACGAAAGGCATTCGAACCCAGGTCGATGGCGGCAAACAGCGGGGCGTCTGGTTTCATGGGAATCCTTGCTGAATATCCGCCGGAAGGCTCAAGACGGTTTGCGAGGATTCTGCCGTTGCGTTGATGACATCCTGATGACGGGGCAGGGGCGGTTCAGTGAATTTGTCGCTGTCATGACACTGTCATTATTCAGCGTCTATGCTGGGGTCAATACATCGCGTGTTCTTGAAGTTTCTGCTGCCAGTTTTGGCAGCTTTTTTTTGCCCAAAATTCTCTGATCCCCATCTCCAACCCAAACGAAAAACCTGTAGGAGCTGCCGAAGGCTGCGATCTTTTGACGTTGATCTTTTAAAAGCAGATCAAAAGATCGCAGCCTTCGGCAGCTCCTACAGGGGAATGCGTTAGCAGGCTTGTGGGGTTTCACCTCGGGCCAGGCGCGCATTGATGTCGTCAATGACTTCAGGCAAATCAGCGATGGTGTCGATCAAGTAATGCGGACGCGATGGCGCGAACATCTTGCCGATGCGCTCACGTTCTTCCGCGAGACGATCCGACGGCAACGCTTTGAACTGTTCGTAGGTCAATCCCAGCGCATTCCCCGAGCAAGTCAACGCCACCGTCCACATCCCCGCGCTACGCCCTTCAAGAATCCCCGGCCAGGTGTCATCAACCTTGACGCACGCGGCCACATCATCAATGCCCAAGGCAATCACGTTAGCCAACGATTGCGCTGGATACGGCCGGCCATTCGGCACTTCATCGGTGGCGACGACATGGTCAGCGACGTAACCATTGTCCCGCGCCAGTTCGACAACCTTGGCCATCACCACCGCCGGATACCCCGAGCACGAACCAATCTTCAAGCCCTTGTCGCGCAACGCCGCAATTGCTTCGAGCGCACCTGGAATCACCGCCGAATGCAGGGCGATTTTCTCGATCTGCAACGGCATGAAACGCTCGTAGATCGCCGTTACATCATCGTCACTCGGCAAGCGATCAAACGCGGCGCGATAGCGCTCGGCGATCTGCGGCAGGTTGCACAACGTGCGGATGTGATCCCATTTGCCCATGCCCATCGGGCCGCGCGCTTCTTCCAGCGATACCGCGACGCCGAACTCGGCAAAGGCCTCGACAAAAATCTGCGTCGGCGCGAACGAGCCGAAATCGACAACGGTGCCGGCCCAGTCAAGGATCGCGGCTTGCAGGTGAGTCGGGTTTTTGTACTGCATGGTCAAATCTCCGTTTTCGGGTAAGCGTGGGCCGTCCCTCGGCAATGAGGTAGGCGGTTTCAAGGGTCAATGCTGATCAGTTCAGCGGTGGATTCGAATCAAACAATTCGGCAATCACCGGTCGGTTGCGGCGGATGCCGAGGCAGCACAGGTGGTATTCGATGAAAAACGGGTGATCGACAAAGGTGATCGGCGTGGTGCCCGGGGTTTCGGCGTACTCGACGGCCGAGACGAAACCGATGCCGATGCCTTTGACGATCGCGTGCACGATGGCTTCGCGGCTGTTCAGTTGCATGACGCGGTTGAGGTCGATGTCGAGGCGCTTGCAGCTTTCTTCGACCAGTTGCCGGGTGCGCGCACTTTGCTCACGCATCACCCATTTCTCGCGGCTGATTTCGCTGATGTGAACCTGCGACTGGCTGGCCCACGGATGGTCATCGCGTACCACGGCAATAATCGGATAGCGGTGATACAACCGGGTGTGGAAGCGCTCATCGAATTCCGACAACGCCAGAATCGCCACGTCGATATCGAAGTTGAACAGCCGCGCGAGGGTTTCCTTTTCCGAGGAAAACGAGGTTTCCAGTTCGATGTCCGGGTGCCGCTGCATCAGCTCGTAGGTCAGATTCATCGCAATCGGCGGCGACACCGCGCCGAGCCGCAGCATGCCGTTTTTGCGTTGCTTGAAACTCTGCAGCAGTTGCACCGCTTCATCTTCCTGGCCGAACAAACCTTGAGTGATTGCGTAGAGCTTGTGCCCGGCGGAACTCATCTCGATGTAGCGCCCACGTCGATGGAACAGCTCGACCGAGAAGGTTTTCTCCAGTGCGTTGACCTGCTCGCTGACGGTCGGCTGACCGACGCTGAGGTACTCTGCCGCGAGGGTGAAACTGCCGGTCTTGGCCACCGCATGAAACGAACGCAACCACTTGTGATACTGGTACATGCAAGCCCCATCAGCGTCGAATGAACAATGCCACGGCCGCGCTGCACAGGCAGGCGCTGGTGACCACTATGAAGATGAGAGACGTGTTTGCCGTGGTGTCAAGCAAACGACCGATCAAAGGCTCGGCCAGGCCGGCAAACAGATAGGACGAAAAGTTCATGATCCCGGTTGCGGTGCCGGCGCGTTTGGCGCCGACCAGATCCGGGCACAGCGCCCAGAAACTCGACGCCGGGCCATAAACGAAGAAGCCGCAAAGGAACAACGCGACCAGGCCGATCACGCTGTGCGGCGGCAGGCTCCACATCCACAAACTCGTCGCGGCGCCGAGGAACATGTAGAGCATGATCGCCAGATAACGCTTGGAGCCGAACAGCTTGTCTGACACCCAGCCATTGCTCAACGCCCCGACCGCCATGCCGACGGGGAGGGCGACGGTGATCCATTTCGGATCGATCATGCCGTCACCGCTTTTCCAGTCGGCGCCGAGAAAGTGCACCGGCACCCAAACGATCAAGCCGTAGCGCGCCGCGTTCTGAAAGCCCAGTGACAGCGCGGCGATCAGCAGGCGCGGATTCTTCAACACGGCTTTATAGCGTTGCGCCGAGGTCTCGACTTCGCCATGCGCGGCTTCCTGATGTTTGTCGTCAGCGTTGGCCACGCCGGTATCGCCCACCGGTTCGAAGCCCAGATCCTGCGGGCGTTCGCGGGCAACCAGATAGAAAATGATCCCGCCGGCGAGCATCAGCAGTACCGGCAAACGGAAGATCCAGCGCCATTCAAGTTGCAGCACTTCAAGCACGACGATGGAGGTGACGTACGACAGAATCGACGCGCAACCGGCGGCGAAAGTGTAGAAGCCATAGACCTTGCCGCGTTCACCCGCCGCCCACCAATTGGCAATCAGCCGCCCGCCCGGCGCCCAGCCCAAGGCCTGAAAGTACCCGTTGACGCCCCACGGCAGGATCAGACTGGTGAAACCGCCGGCAAAACTGGTCACCCAGTTCGCCGCGCAAGACAGCACCGCCCCCAGCGTCATGATCCGTCGGCCACCGAACTTATCGGCGAGGTTGCCGTTGATCGCCTGACCAATCGCGTAGGCCCACAGCATTGCAGCAGACGCCCAGCCGAGGGTTTCCTTGCTCAAACCGAACTCGGCCTGAATGCCCGGAATGGCAAAACCGAAGGTCTGCCGACCGGTGTAGAAAAACAGGTAACAGAACATCGCCGCCAGCAGCATGCGCCACTGCGCGACCCGGAACGAGGCAGAACGTACGGCGAGACCAGGCATTGTTTCGGCACGATTCATGATCTTTTCCTTATTGTTGTGGGTTCCCGCCGTTTGTCGTCGGCGGGTGCACTCTTTTTCGGTGCGGCAGGAAATCACCACGGCTATGAGCCGCAGGCGGTGCTTGGGTGGATCGGGTGGCGTCGGGCGTCAGGCAGCTTGCGAACCGATGAAGTTCTTGCCGCGCGCGCCCTGCATCGCGAGGTGGATGATGTCTTCGGCGTCCTTGGCCGAGACGCCGTAATCGGCGAACTCGGTTTTCACTCCGAGGCTGTGGAGGAACTCGCGCAATTGCTGTTGCGCGGTGAGCAGATCCCCGCCGAATACCCGTTGCAGGATGCGGTCACGCGTCGCGTCGTGACCCCAGGCCAGACCGAGCACCAGCGGCAGGGTGAAGGAGCAGGCGATGCCGTGGGGCAAGCCGTGGCGCAGGGTCATCTCGTAGGAAATCGAATGCGCCAGTGCGGTTTTGGTGTTGGAAAACGCCAGCCCGGCCTTGAGTGCGGCGAGGGCCATGCGCGTGCGCAACTCTTGGCTCGACAGATCTTTTTGCAGACGCGGCAGGCATTCGAGAATGTCCTCGATCGCGGAGATCGCGAAGGTGTCCGAGACCGGATTGGCGTTGACGTTCCAGATCGCTTCCAGCGCGTGAGACAACGCATCGAGCCCGGTGGACACGGTGACGCTGGCCGGCACGGTGAGCATAAGTTGCGGATCGATGATCGCCACGCGCGGCCAGGTGCAGTCGAGGTGCAGCGAGTATTTCTTCTGGCTGGCGCTGTCCCAGATCGTCGCCCACGGCGTGACTTCGCTGCCGGTGCCGGCGGTGGTCGGCGCGGCGATCAGCTGTTTGCAGCGCGCCGGGGTAAATGGTTTTCCGGTCGCCAGCAGCGTCAACAACTCATCGAAATGCCCGGACTCGGTGCCGACGATCAACGCTTTGGCGGTATCGATGGCGCTGCCACCCCCGACCGCGAGTACCACATCGCAATCGCCGGCCTGCTGCCAGAACTGCTCATAAGTGCTGCGCAGGTGAGCGACGTCCGGGTTGGGCTGAACGTCTTCAAACACGTAGACCAGACGCTCGCCGAGCAAGGTTTGCAGGCGATCGACCAGCCCCAGCCCACGGGCCTCAGGGAAGGTGACGAGGGCCACGGTCTGCTGGTCGGTAATGGCAGCGAGGTCTTGCAGGCTGCCCCAGCCGAAACGGGTATCGACGGGGTTCTGGAAGCGGGCAGTCATGGTGGATCCTTATTGTTGTTGTCGTGTGGCGCCATACTCAGCGCCCACCGACAACGGCTCAAATCGATAATTCGCAGGTTTGAATCGGCTCAGCCGATAGCCGCTCGACGTCAGTGCGCCGAACCGCTCTGGATCGCCGCACGCAGGCGGCTGGATATGGTGTCGGCGACGATCACCATGAACGTAATGACGATGATGCAAGTCGCGGTTTCCGGGTATTTGAACAACTTCAGGCTGCTCACCAGTTCGAACCCCAGGCCGCCGGCGCCGACCATGCCCAGCACCGTGGCCGAACGCAGATTGACTTCGAAGCGGTACAAAATCACCGCAATCCACGCCGTGATCACCTGCGGCAAAACGCCGAACACGATCACCTGCAACGGTCGGGCACCGGTCGCTTGCAGCGCTTCAATCGGGCCTTGATCGATCTCTTCGATGCTCTCGGCGAAGAACTTGCCGAGCATGCCCAGACCGTGCAGCGCCAGCGCCAACACGCCGGGGAACGGGCCGAGGCCGACCGCCGAGACGAAGATCAGCGCGAGTATCAGTTCGTTGATGCTGCGGGTGAAATTCAGCGCCTGACGGGTGATGTGAAACACCCAGCGATTGCGGCTCAGATTGCGCGCGGCGAGAAACGACAGCGGAATCGCCAGCAACACACCGAGCAGGGTGCCCCAAATGGCGATCTGTAAGGTTTCCACCGCTGGCGCGACCAGACGCGGCAGGATGCTTAGATCCGGCGGAAAGGTGCGCGAGAGAAAGTCACCGATCTGCGGCAATCCCGCCGCCAGTTCACCGAGGCTGAGTTGCGCACCTTGCGCGCTCCAGTTCAGCGTCCACAGCACGATCAGGACGATACCGGCGGTGGTCAGCCAGCTGCGTGTGCCACGGGGCCGCTCGCCGACCCACTGATAGTTTGGTGATTGCATGCTCAGGCCCTCGAGGCGGTGCGGTAGGACAGGGTGGGCGCCGGGACGTCAGCGGAGTGTTCTGCCGATTGCCCCGGATAGATTCGCGCCAGATCGACGTCGGTCATGCTCGACGCTTTGCCATCGAATACCAGACTGCCGTGAGCGAGGCCGACCACGCGGTCGCCGAACTCGCGGGCGTATTCGACCTGATGCAGATTGCACAGCACGGTGATGCCCAGTTCGCGGGTGGCATCGCGCAGGTACTGCAACACCAGTCGCGCGGTTTTCGGATCGAGGCTGGCGATCGGTTCATCGGCCAGAATTACCTGCGGTCGTTGCGCCAAGGCGCGGGCAATACCGACGCGCTGCTTCTGCCCGCCAGACAATGAATCGGTGCGCTCACCGGCCTTGTGTGCCAGTTCGACGCGTTCCAGGCATTGCATCGCCAGCGCCACATCGTCACGGCGGAACAGTTGCAGAATCGAGGCGAGGGTGCCGACGGAACCGAGGCGACCGGTCAGCACATTCTTCAGCACGCTCAGGCGCGGCACGACGTTGTGGTGCTGAAAAATCATCGCCACTTCTCGGCGCAAAACGCTGGTGTCGGGGCAGGCGAGGGCATCAATGCCCGCCACGTTCAGCGTGCCGCTGTCGGCCTTTGCCAGGCGATTGATGCAACGCAGCAAGGTCGATTTGCCAGCGCCGGACTGACCGAGCACCACGACGAATTCGCCCGCAGCGACGTCAAGGTCGATGCCGCGCAACACCGGGTTGCTGCCGTAGTGTTTGCTCAGTTGGCGGATGCTGATCATTTCATGCTCCGCAAATCGAGATCGAGCACCTTGGCGGTTTCGCGCACCACGTCATAGGACGCGTCGGTGGTGGGCTGGAAGCCATTGAGCACACCCTGGTCACCCCACGGCACGTCCTTGATCGAGGCCAGTGCGTCGGCGACTTTCTTCTTCAACTCCGGGTCAAGCGCCTTGCGCCAGACCATCGGCGATTCGGGAATCGGCTTGGAACTCCAGACGATTTCGAAGTCATCCTGCTTGACCACGCCTTTGGCTACGGCGCTGGCGAAGATGCGGTCAGCCACGGCGGCGGCGTCGACTTTCTTGTTTTCCACCGCGAGGATGCTGGCGTCGTGGGAACCGGAGAAAATCACGCGTTTGAACAACGTGTCCGGCACAAACCCGGCCTGCTCCAGTCCTGCTTTCGGGAACAAATGACCGGACGCCGAGCTTGGGTCGACGAACGCGAATGTATGGCCCTTGAGGTCGGCCAGCGAATGAATGCCGCTGTCCTTGCGCGCCAGAATCACGCTTTTGTAAGCGCTCTGGCCGGTCTTCTTGGTCACCGCCACGGAGAACGCTTCGACGTCCGCCACCGAGGTCGCCAGCACGTAGGAGAACGGGCCGAGGTAGGCGACGTCGAGTTTGCCCGAGCGCAGCGCTTCGATGATGCCGTTGTAGTCGGTGGCCACGAACGGCACCACCGGCATGCCGATTTTGGCTTGCAGATCGTCGAGCACTTGTTTGCTCGATTCGATCATCGCCTGGGAGTCTTCCGAAGGGATCAGGCCAATGGTCAGTTTGTCCTTGGCCCAGATCTGGCTGGCACTCAGGGCAAGTACGGCAAGGCTGGCGGCACGCAGAAACTGGTTAATTGTTTTCATGGCATTCCACGGTGTGGTTGGGAGTTGCCACAGGCTAGGTCTGTCACGTGACAGTCATTCAATCAATTCAATATGCGAAACCGCAGCTAACTATTGATGGAGTCTATGGATGTCGAGCGCCAAATTGCGGGCCTTTCTCGCCGTCGCCCGCCACGGCAGTTTCAGTGCCGGGGCGCGGGCGTCGGGCTTGAGCCAACCGACCCTGACCACTCAGGTGCAGGCCTTGGAACGTCAGCACAATGTTGAGCTTTTCCACCGGCGTGGGCGGCGGATCGAGTTGTCGGATGTGGGTCGGCAACTGCTGCCTATCGCTCAGCGCATCGCCCTGCTGGAACTGGAAGCGCACAACCTGCTGCGTGACTCCGGGCGGCTCGACAGCGGCCAGCTCAAGGTCGGTGCGGTGGGGCCGTTTCATGTGATCGAAATGGTCGACAGTTATTTGCAACAGCATCCGAATATCGACGTGTCGATCCGCGTGGGTAACTCGGCGCAGGTGTTGTCGGATCTGGAAAACTATGTGACCGATATCGCGGTGTTGGCCGGGCGTCAAGATGATCCGGCGTTGTGTTCGGTGCGTTATGCGCGGCACGCGATCATCCTCTTTGCCCACCATGAGCATCCGCTGGCCAATCGCGGCAGCGTGCGTCTGGAGGAATTGGAAGGGCAGCGCCTGCTGCAGCGCGAACCCGGTTCGACCACGCGGCTGGTGCTGGAGCAGGCGCTGAATGCGGCGCAAGTCAAACCTCGTATCGCCATGGAGATCGGCAGTCGTGAGGCGTTGCGTGAAGCGGTAGTGCGCGGCTTGGGGCTGGGTGTGGTGTCGGAAGCGGAGTTCATTGCCGACCCGAAAATACGCACGATCAGAATCGAGGGCGAAGAGCTGTTCACCGAGACGTATCTTTATTGCTTGGCCGAACGGCGCTCCAGTCGGCTTATCTCATCGTTTTTCGATGCGGCGCTGAGCTGATTTGCAATTTCGCTTAAGGCTTGGCTAATATACGTTCCATATACACATTGTATCGGATTCATATATGGGCATCGTAAAGATTTCAGAGGACATGCACGAGAACCTGCGGATCTCCAGCAACGCCCTCAGCCGCTCGATCAACGCGCAAGCCGAGCACTGGATGCGTATCGGCATGCTCGCCGAACTGCACCCCAACCTCGACCACAGCGCCATTTGCCGCTTGCTGATCCGCGCCGAACAAAATGGCGGGCTCGACCTGCAACAACTGACTCAGGAAGCCGTCAGCGCATGAGAAACCAGATCAAGATCAACACCCCGGCCGACATCGCTCAATCCCGCGCTGCCGGCAAACTCGCCGCTGAAGTGCTGGCAATGCTGGTGCCGCACGTCAAGGCCGGCGTGACCACCGATGAACTGGATCGGCTGTGCAACGACTACATCGTCAACGTGCAGAAAGCGGTGCCGGCCAACGTCGGCTATCACGGCTTTCCGAAAACCGTCTGCGCCTCGGTTAATGACGTGGTGTGCCACGGGATTCCGTCGGGTACGCCGTTGAAGGATGGCGACATCGTCAACCTCGACATCGCGGTGATCAAGGACGGCTGGTTCGGTGACACCAGCCGCATGTACGTGGTCGGTGAGGCGACGCCTGAGGCGCAGCACTTGATCAAGACCACTTACGAAGCGATGTGCGCGGGTATTCGCGTGGTGAAACCGGGCGCGACGTTGGGCGACATCGGCCACGCGATCCAGAGCCTGGCGGAGAAGGAAGGCTTCAGCGTCGTGCGCGAGTATTGCGGGCACGGGATCGGCAAGGTCTATCACGACGAGCCGCAGATTCTGCATTACGGCTTTCCCAATCAGGGGATGAAGCTTAAGGCCGGGATGATTTTTACCGTGGAGCCGATGCTCAATGCCGGCAAGCGTCATGTGAAGAACATGCCGGACGGCTGGACGGTGCTGACCAAGGATGGTTCGTTGTCGGCGCAGTGGGAGCATATGGTCGCGGTGACCGAAACCGGCTTCGAAATCCTCACCGCCTGGCCGGACGAAATCGAAGGCTATTCCCCAATCACCTAAACACCACAAAACCCCTGTAGGAGCTGTCGAGTGAAACGAGGCTGCGATCTGTTGATCTTGTTTTTAACAGCGAGATCAACAGATCGCAGCCTGCGGCAGCTCCTACAAGTTATGTGGTGTGTGCAGGGACGCTTTGCAGCCAATCAAGCAGCTCATCCCACAACGGCTGTGCGCTTTCGCGGAAGTAACCCATGTGCCCGTACGGTTTGCTGCCCGCCGGCGGCTGCAGATCCAGCAATGTCAGCGGTGCATTCACCATGGCTTTGACAAACGCATCGCGCGAACGCGGCGGCGCCCACGGATCATCGACCGACGTGGCGAAAACGCATGGCGTTGTGACCTCGGCGTAGAGCGCATGCAGATGGCTCATCTCGGGGTCGTCGAAGTAGTAGTGGGGGAATTTGCACCAGCGTTTCCAGTCGTTGTAAACGCCCAGCGGCAAATCATCGCCCATGCCCAGCATGCTCCAGGCCATGTAGCCTTTGCGGGCGACAATCACCGGCAGCACAAACGTCCACATCAGACGGATTTTCCAGGCCTCGGTTCGGGACATCCAGCCGCTCCACCCCGCGCCACTGCCTAGGGTGTAGCAAGCTGTCAGGGCGGGGTGATTGGGCAACAGACCAATCGCATGACCACCAAACGAATGGCCGACCCAATACAGCGGCAATGCTTCCTGGCTTAGCAGATCCACTGCCGCCGCCAAATCCTGATAAGCCCAATCCAGATAAGACATCTCAAAGCCTTTGAGCGAAGCCGGTTTCGACTCACCGATGCCCCGGTAATCGAGGGTCAGCACGTGAAAGCCCTGGCGCGCCGCGTGCTCGGCAAAACGCCGATAAAAGCGCTGCTGGACCCCGGTGGCACCGGCCATGATCAGGTTACCTTTGACGACGCCCGCTGCGCCGTAGCGCTTGGCGGACAACGGATAACCATCGCGGGCAATGAGGGCGATGTCCTGTCTCTGGATCGATTCGGCAAAGGCTGCGGCCATGGTGTTCATGAAATTGTTCCGAGTGAGTTGAGCAAAGCCTTCAGCGACCTTTGAACTGCGGTTCGCGCTTTTGCATCATCGCCATGACGCCTTCGCGGACATCCTCGGTTTTGATCAGGGCCAGCAGTTGTTCATCAAGCGTCGACAGTGCCGCATCGTCTCCCTGATCCTGCGCCAGAAACGCCGATTGCAGCGTCGCCTGAATCGCCAGAGGCGCAGCCTTGGCAATGCGTTCGGCGTATTCGATGGCGCGTGCCAGAGTCTGGCCGGGTGCGACCACTTCGGTCAGCAGGCGCATGTGCAGGGCGGCAGTGGCATCGAACTCTTCCCCCGTGAGCATGTAGCGCATGGCGGCGGTCCAGCCCGCTGCGCGGGTGAAGCGCACGGTGGAACCGCCGGCGGGTGAGATCCCGCGCAACACTTCCAGATGAGCGAAACGGGCATTGGTGGCGGCAATGCTGATGTCGGCGTTGAGCATCAATTCGATGCCCGCCGTCCAGCAAATGCCTTCAATGGCAACCACCACCGGTTTACGCCTGCGCGGTTTGGAAACGCCCCATGGGTCGATGCCTTCTTCAGGATACTTGAAGGCGCCTGACACCAGTTTCGGCGTCAGCTCCATCAAGTCCAGGCCTGCGGTGAAGTGCTCGCCATGCGCGAACAGCACGGCGCAGCGGAGTTCGTCATTGCGCTCATACTCGCCGATGGCCAATGCCAGGTCCGTCAGCATTGCACTGTCGAATGCGTTGCGTTTGCCGGCGCGATCCAGACCGATCAAAAACAACTGACCGCGTTGTTCGCGGGTGACTCGGCCGGGGCCACTGTTGGCTTCGTTCATCTCTGCTCTCCCTGATTTTTTGTCGGCGGCCAGTTACTGACCATCTGTTCGGTAAATAGAAACTAAACGAACAGTTGGTAACCGTCAAATTGAGAAGGGCAGGCTTATGTCATAGAATCACCGCCAGTTATCCGGATCAGGAAATACCCGTGCGACCGTTGAAAATCCCCCGTGAAGAGCTGCTTCTGCGGTGCGCCAATACCTTCAAGCGCCTTGGCTATCATGGCACCACCATGGACGTGCTTGCGTCCGCTTGCGGCTTTACCAAGGCTTCGTTCTATCACCACTATCCGAACAAGGAGGCCTTGCTGCGTGACGTGCTCGACTGGACGCATCAGGTCATCAACCAGACCCTGTTTGCCGTGGCCTTCGACGAAAAACTCACGCCACAAGAACGCCTGAGCAAAATGGGCCGCAAGGCTGCGCGGCTGTTTCAGAATGACTCGATTGGTTGCCTGATGGGCGTGGTGGCGGTCGATGCTGCGTACGGTAAAAGTGAATTGCTGGAGCCGATTCGCGGCTTTTTCGATGCATGGGCCAAGGCGTTTGCGCATTTGCTGGAAGGCGAGGTCGATGAGGGACAAGCCTTGCTGACCGCTCGACAATGGGTGGCGGATTACGAGGGGGCGATTCTGCTGGCTCGGGTCTATGGTGACGCGGCTTACATCGATGCGGTGACGCGTCGGGCGCTGGAACACTTGAGTGCCTGTCAGGCACCGACATAAGGCTTACGCGCTGTGTGTTGTGTCCTCGACAGTGTCAGCCACGACGCACACTGACTTTTTATCCGATCAGGGAGCAACACCATGAGTGCAATCACCCCGGCCGTGATGGCCGATCTCGCGCCCGACGGCGTGCTGCATGCCGCCATCAATTTTGGCAACCCGGTGCTGGCACAGCGCGGGGCGGACGGTGCGCCGCAGGGTGTTTCGGTGGCATTGGCCAGAGCATTGGCTGCCGAGCTGGGTGTCGAATTGGAGCTGCGCACCTTTGATGCGGCGGGCAAGGTTTTCGCGGCGTTGGAAGAGGGCGTGTGGAACCTGGCGTTTCTCGCCATCGAGCCGGTGCGCGAGGCGCAGATTGCGTTCAGCGCGCCTTACGTGATTATTGAGGGGACTTATCTGGTCGAGGCGCAGGCCCCGTATCGCAACGTCGAGGATCTCGATCAGCCAGGATTGCGATTGGCCGTTGGCAAAGGCGCAGCCTACGACCTGTTCCTCAGTCGCACGCTGCAGCACGCACAATTGGAGCGTGCCGAAACCTCGGCGGGTGCCGTTGACCTGTTTATCGAGCATCACCTGGATGCCGCCGCCGGTGTCCGTCAGCCCTTGCAGAAAGTCGCGGATGCCGACGCGCGTTACCGCGTGCTGGACGGTGCATTCACGGCGATTCGCCAGGCCATGGCCGTGCCCCGTGGGCGCAGGGCCGGCGCGGCGTATGTGCGGGCGTTTGTCGAGCGCAAGAAGGCTGAGGGGTTTGTCGCTGCAGCGCTCGCCGAGAGCGGGCAGGGCGATGTGACGGTGGCGCCTTGAGACCAAAAAAAGGGCCACCGCGGCCCGACGCTTGGGTGGCCCTGAGGGGGACATTCTTGAAATGACGGCAGACCCTGTGGGAGCGAGCCTGCTCGCGAAGAGGCCGTGTCAGTCAACCTTAACGTTGAATGACACACCGCATTCGCGAGCAGGCTCGCTCCCACATTTGGAATGCATTCCTGTAGGAGCTGTCGAGTGAAACGAGGCTGCGATCTTTTGATCTTGTTTTTTCACAGCAGGATCAAAAGATCGCAGCCTTCGGCAGCTCCTACAGGGGGGGTTCAGTGGGAACCGGCGGCTTTGTTGAGGTCGCTTTCGCTCCATTCGGTGTAGGCGCAGGCATCAGCCGTGGCCCAGCGTACTTGTACCGGGTCGCCGGCCTTGAGCGGCATGCCGGCGGCTGACAATGCTTTCACCGTCATTGAGGTTCCGCCGGAGGTGACCACGCTGCACGTCTGGCTCTCGCCGAGGAACAGCACCTCCACGACCTTCGCTGAAACCTCGTTCCAACCCGATGGCAACGGTTCGCTGATCGCTTGCGCCACGCTCAACGCCTGCGCTTTTTCCGGCCGCACCATCAGCAACACATCCTGATCGGTGTGCAACCCAGCGGTCAGGCGAATCGACAATGACTGTCCTTCAAACGAAGCCGCCGCATTGCCCTGCGCCTTGAGCTTGAGGAAGTTCGAGTTACCGAGGAACGAGGCGACAAACGCATTCGGCGGATTCTGATAAAGGTCATAACCACTGCCCAATCCAACAATCTTGCCGTGACTGAAAATCGCGATGCGTTGCGACAAGCGCATGGCTTCTTCCTGATCGTGGGTCACGTAAACGATGGTGATGCCCAGACGACGATGCAATTGGCGCAATTCATCCTGCAAATCCTCGCGCAGCTTTTTATCCAGCGCGCCGAGCGGCTCGTCCATCAACAGAATGCGTGGTTCGTAGACCAAGGCGCGGGCGATGGCGACACGCTGTTGCTGGCCGCCAGACAGTTGCGAAGGGCGGCGATGAGCGAACTGCTCAAGCTGCACCAGTTTCAGCATCGCATCGACACGCTTCTCGCGCTCCGCCGTCGCCAGTTTGCGAATCGCCAGCGGGAAGGCGATGTTGTCGCGCACCGACAGGTGCGGGAACAGCGAATAGCGTTGAAACACCATGCCGATGTCACGCTTGTGCGGCGGCACATTGACCAACGATTCACCGTTGACGAGGATCTCGCCGCTACTCGGCGTTTCAAACCCGGCGAGCATCGACAGTGTGGTGCTTTTGCCCGAGCCGCTGGAGCCGAGGAAGGTGAGGAATTCACCGTCCTTGATGTCCAGCGAGATGTTGTCGACGGCGGCAAAGTCGCCGTAGTGCTTGTTCAGGTTGCGCAGGCTGACCAGGGGTTTGTCGTTCTGCTGGGAAGCGTCTTTGATCACGGCACTCATGTCGTACTCCTGGCGCTCAGGCGCTGATTTCGTTGCGCCGGCGCAATGCGGCGGCGATGACCATGACCAATACCGACAAGCCAATCAGCAGCGTCGAAGCGACGGCGATCACTGGCGTCAGATCCTGGCGCAAGGTGGTCCACATTTTCACGGGAAGGGTTTGCAGGGTCGGGCTGGCCATCATCACGCTGAGCACCACTTCGTCCCACGAAACCAGAAAGGCGAAGAGGGCGCCGGCAACCATGCCCGGACGGATCGCCGGGAACGTCACCTTGAACACCGCTTGCAGGCGTGACGCACCGCAAATCACAGCCGCGTCTTCAATCGACTGATCGAATAGCTTCAACGAGTTGATGATCGAGATGATGGTAAACGGCAGCGCGACGATCACATGGCTGACCACGAAGGCGAACATGGTCCCGGTGTAACCGAGCTTGAGGAACAGCGCGTACACCGCCACGGCAATGATCACCAGCGGCACGATCATCGGCAGGGTGAACAGGCCGTAGAGCATTTCCCGGCCGGGAAAACGTCCGCGCACCAGCGCAAACGCCGTCGGCAAACCAAGGGCTAAGGCGCAGATCGTGGTCAGCACAGCGACCTTGAGACTGGCGGCTGCGGCGTTCATCCAGTCCGGGTTGGAGAAGAACTGGCCGTACCATTTCAGCGTCCAGCCCGGTGGTGGAAACACCAGCCACTGCGAGGAACCGAAGGACAAAAGCACGATGAACACGATCGGCAACAGCAGGAACAAACCGATCAGCCCGGTGGTTGCATACAAGCCGAAACGCATCCGGCGGCTCATCGCATTGGGGGTCAGGAGCATGTCGGCTTACCTCGCGTTACTGGCGCCAACCGGGGATTCCGGTTGAAGCTTCAGGTAGAAGTAGAACAGCACCAAAGTGATCGCGATCAGCAACGCGGCGCCGGCACTGGCCAGGCCCCAGTTGAGGAACGATTGCACCTGCTGAATGATGAACTCCGGCAGCATCATGTTCTGCGCCCCGCCGAGCAGCGCCGGGGTCACGTAGTAACCGAGCGACATGACGAACACCATCAAGCCACCGGAGGCCAGACCCGGCCGGCACAGCGGCAGGAACACCCGGAAGAAGTTGCTCCACGGACTGGCGCCGCAGATCGAGCCGGCCTGCAGAATCATCGGGTCGATGGCCTGCATGGTCGCCTGCAATGGCAGGACGATGAACGGGATCATGATGTAGCTCATGCCGATCACCACGCCTGTGAGGTTGTGCACCATTTCCAGCGGCTGATCGATGATGCCCATCGCCATCAAGGCCTTGTTGATCACGCCGGACGCTTGGAGCAGCACCAGCCACGAATAGGTGCGGGCGAGCAGGCTGGTCCACATCGACAGCAGCACGATGTTGAGGATCCAGCGCCCCCAGCCGCGCGGCACCAGAGTGATCGCCCAGGCCAGCGGAAAGCCCAGCAGCAGGCTGAACAGCGTCACCAGCCCGGCCACCGAAAAGGTGTTGAGCAGCACTCGGGCATACGCCGAGTTGGCGAACAGTTGTTCATAGTTGCCGAGGCCTGGCGTCGGTTCGAGCACGCCGCGCAGCAGCAGGCCAATCAACGGCGCGAGAAAGAACAGGCCGATGAACAATAGCGCTGGTAGGAGGTTGCCGGCGCCGCGCCAGCGTTGTCTGAGGGACGGGGCTTGCTGCATCGCAACCGCCTGTGTTCCGTGGGCCGAGCCGGCAGCGCTTTGGGCGCTGCCGGTGGCAGTGGAGGGACGGGACGCGGTGGCCGCCATTTTCATTTGACCAGCCATTCGTTCCACCGTGTCGCGATGGCCTGGCCGTTTTTGGCCCAGTACGCGAAATCAAGAGTGATCTGATCCTTAGCGTAGGCAGTCGGCAGGTTGGGGGCCAGCGCCGAATCCAGACGCTCCACACTGTCGTGGTTGACCGGGGCGTAGGCGGTCAGGTTGGAGAAGTCGGCCTGGCCTTTGGCGCTGCTGGCGCTGGCGAGAAACTTCATCGCTGCGTCCTTGTTTTTCGAGCCCTTTGGAATCACCAGAATGTCGGCCATGACCAGGTTCTGTTTCCAGCTCACGCCGACCGGCGCGCCGTCTTCTTGCAGGGCGTGAATGCGACCGTTCCAGAACTGACCCATGCTCGCTTCACCGGACGCCAGCAGTTGCTGCGACTGCGCGCCGCCGCCCCACCAGACGATGTCTTTCTTGATGGTGTCGAGTTTCTTGAAGGCGCGATCGAGATCCAGCGGGTAGAGCTTGTCGGCAGGTACGCCATCGGCCAGCAGTGCCAGTTCGAGCACGCCGGGACTAGGCCATTTGTAGAGGGCGCGTTTGCCCGGGTAGGTCTTGGTGTCGAACAGGGCGCTCCAGTCCTGCGGCTTGTTGGCGCCGAGTTTGCCCTCGTTGTAACCGAGGACGAAGGAGAAGAAGAACGAGCCGACGCCGTAGTCGCTGACGAAACGCGGGTCGATCTTGTCGCGCTGAATCACTTTGAAATCGAGGGGTTCGAGCAGGCCTTCAGCGGCGGCGCGCAGGGCGAAGTCGGCTTCGACATCGACCACGTCCCACTGCACGTTGCCGCTCTCGACCATGGCTTTGAGTTTGCCGTAGTCGGTCGGGCCGTCCTGCACGACGGTGATGCCGCTGGCCTTGCTGAACGGATCGGCCCAGGCCTGTTTCTGCGCGTCCTGGGTGCTTCCGCCCCAACTGACGAAATTCACGCTGTCGGCCGCCATTGCAGCCTGGCCGGTGACGCTGAGCAGTCCCGCAAAAAAGATCGCGGTTGCAGCTTTGTTCAACACCATGTTCACGCCCTCATTGTTGTGTTTTTGAGCGGGCTTGCGTTGTTGCCCGCCTATCGGGAGCAGTAGATGGACGTTCGTTGGAGTGTCCGGTCTATGGAATATCATATTATGGTATTCCAAACTTTGTGCAAGCACTTTGCCTTACCGGTTATCTGGCGGCTGTCCTTTTTTGTGGTTCGAAGAAATGAATCTGAAATGCAAAACCCCTGTAGGAGTGAGCCTGCTCGCGATAGCGGTGTATCAGCCAGCATCATTGTTGAATGTCACACCGCTATCGCGAGCAGGCTCACTCCTACATTTGGATTTGTGTTCGTCGTGGGTTATTCGGTGAAGGGAATGCTTTCGACGACTTCCAGGTCATACCCGGTCAGGCCGGCGTATTTCAGAGGAGGGCCTAGGTGACGCAGCTTACCCACCCCCAGATTCTGCAAAATCTGCGCCCCAGTCCCCACCTCGGAATAAATCCGCGATTGCGAACGACTGAACTGCCGCGGCGGCTGGGTCAATTGCGGCACTCGCTCCAGCAGCGCCTGCGACGACTCGTGATTGGCCAACACCACCACAACCCCATGCCCCTCAGCCGCGACCCGTTGCAACGCCGCCCACAACGTCCAGTTCGCCGGCCCGCTGTACTCGGCGCCAACCAGATCCCGCAGCGGATCAATCACGTGCACACGCACCAGCGTCGGCTCTTCGCGGCGCAGATCGCCCATGACCATCGCCATGTGCACGCCGCCCTCGATGCGATCCTCAAAGGTGATCAAGCGGAACGTGCCATGCACCGTCGGCAGTTCGCGTTCGCCAATCCTCTCAATGGTGTGTTCGGTGCTCAGGCGATAGTGGATGAGGTCGGCGATGGTGCCGATCTTGATCCCGTGCTTGCGCGCAAACACTTCCAGATCCGGACGCCGCGCCATGGTGCCGTCGTCATTCATCACCTCGACGATCACCGATGCCGGCGTAAACCCGGCGAGGCGTGCCAAATCACAACCCGCTTCGGTATGCCCGGCGCGGGTCAGCACGCCACCTTCCTTGGCGCGCAGCGGGAAGATATGGCCCGGCTGCACCAGGTCTTCGGCGCGGGCATTCGGCGCGACAGCGGCGGCAACCGTGCAGGCGCGATCCGCTGCCGAGATACCGGTGGTAACGCCAACTGCCGCTTCAATCGACACGGTAAATGCGGTGCTGAACACGCTGCCGTTGGCCGGCACCATTTGCTCCAGTCCCAGACGCTGGCAATGCTCGTCGGTCAGCGTCAGGCAAATCAGCCCGCGTGCTTCACGGGCCATAAAGCTGATCGCTTCTGGCGTGCAACGGTCGGCGGCCAGCAACAGGTCGCCTTCGTTTTCGCGGTCTTCGTCATCGACCAGCAAAACCATTTTGCCGAGACGATAATCTTCGATGATTTCTTCGATGCTGTTGAAGGCCATGCTGGACTCTCAGGGTTCGTTGGAAATATATTGGTATACCATAATACAAAATTAACAAAGAGGTCACTATGAAGGCGTACTGGATTGCTCATGTGGACATCGCCGATGCCGATCACTACAGCCAATACACCCAGCGCGCCCCGGCGGCTTTCGCAGCGTTCGGCGCGAAATTTCTGGCGAGGGGCGGGCGCAGCGAAGCGATGGAAGGGCGCAAGACGCCACAGCGCAGCGTGGTGATTGAATTTGAAAGCTACGAAAAAGCCGTGGCGTGCTACCACTCGGCGGCGTATCAGGAGGCGAAGAGTTATCGCGAAGAATGGGCGAAGGCGGAGATCATCATCGTCGAAGGCATCGCCCCAATTTAAGACTCACCGTGAACCCCTGTAGGAGCTGCCGAAGGCTGCGATCTTTTGATTGATCGTTCCCACGCTCCGCGTGGGAATGCAGCCCGGGACGCTCCGCGTCCCTTTTAGAGCCGAACGCGGAGCGTCCGAGGAGGCGTTCCCACGCGGAGCATGGGAACGATCAATGTGATCAGCGGATAAAGTGGATCTTGCCGCTATCATCATTGCCCATGTAAATCCCATAAACCCCAGCCAGGCGCTCTTCGATATAGCGCTCAAGAATCTGTCGGATCGCCGGGTAATAGATCTGCTCCCACGGAATGTCTTCCGGCGCGAAGAACTTGTAATCCATGGTCTCCGATCCGTACTGCCCGGTAATCTCCAGCGCGATCGCGCGGAAGATGATGTACACCTCGCTGATCTTCGGCACGCTGAAAATCGAGTACGGCGAAACGATTTCCGCGCGCACGCCGCTTTCTTCCCAGACTTCGCGAATGGCCGCTTGCTCAGTGGTCTCGCCGCTTTCCATGAAACCGGCGGGCAGCGTCCAGGTGCCCGGGCGCGGCGGGATCGCCCGTTGGCACAGCAGATATTTGCCGTCCTGCTCGATGATGCAGCCGGCAATGATCTTCGGATTGACGTAGTGGATGTAGCCGCAGCCGCGACACATCAGGCGCTCGTGCGTATCGCCCGCCGGTATCTGCTGACCGAGGTCAGGGCCACCGCATTTCGGGCAATAGCTCGGGCTGAACATATCAGTGACCTATACGGGGTTCTTTCAAGGCGATAGGCAGGGTCATCGCCGGCGTGCCTTTAACGACAGAGCCGGTCTCTTCCTGCTTGCGCTTGAGATAGTCGAGCGCTACCGCAGCAGCAGCGCGAACGTGATCAACACAGGCCTGATGCGCCACCAGCGGATCGCCGCTCTTGATCGCCTCGACCATTTTTTCCATTTCCTGATTACTCGCGCCGCGCCGGTTTTCCTGCGACACCGAAGTCGCACGCAGGTAGCTGATGCGAGCCTGCAACTGACGTAACTGAGTCGCCGCAACATGGTTGCCCGAGCCTTCGAGCAGCACGTCGTAGAAGCCTTGCACCGAGTCAATCACCTGTTGCAGTTCGCCGTCCTTGAGCGCCTTGCGGTTCTCGTCGAGGGCTTTTTCCAGGGCTTTGATGTCCTTGGCTTTGGCGCGCAGGGTGAACAGCTGCACGATCAAACCTTCGAGTACGCAACGCAGTTCGTAAATGTCGACGGCATCGGCGAGGGTGATGATCGCCACGCGCGGGCCTTTGGCATCGGCGAACTCAACCAGACCTTCGGATTCCAGGTGACGCAAGGCCTCGCGCACGGAGGTGCGGCTGACGCCAAGGCGATCGCACAGATCGCGCTCGACCAGACGATCACCGGGCATGAGCTGGAAATTCATGATCGCGCTACGCAGTTTATCCAGCACGATTTCGCGCAGGGTAACGGGGTTGCGATTGACCTTGAAGCTGTCGTCGAGTGGCTGGCGTTTCATGGGATCCGCTCTTTCGGTTGGCTGTCCATGCCAGACGGGCATCTAAACAGCCGAGGGGTTAACTGGGGCTTCGGCGTCGGCTTCGGCGAAGGCTTCACGGGCCAGCCGGAAACTGTCCACGGCTGCCGGAACGCCGCAATAAATGCCGACCTGAAGCAGAATTTCGCGTATTTGCTCACGACTCAGGCCGTTACGCAAGGCGCCACGCACATGCAGCTTGAGTTCGTGCGGACGGTTGAGCGCCGAGATCATCGCCAGGTTGATCATGCTGCGCTCCTTGAGCGACAAACCTTCACGACCCCAGACATGGCCCCAGCAGTATTCGGTGACCATTTCCTGCAGCGGGCGGGTGAAGTCGTCGGCGTTGTCTATCGAACGCTGCACATAGGCTTCGCCCAGCACCTGAGTGCGGATCTTCAGGCCTTTTTCATACTTCTCGTTACTCATCATTCCTCCTCACACCACATATCCCCTTGTTGGAATGAAACCTGTGGTGAGGGGATTTATCCCCGACGGGGTGCGAAGCAGCCCCAACACCTGCAACCGCGATTTACCAGACATTCCGCGTGCAATGGTTTTACGACTGCTTCGCAGCCGGTCGGGGATAAATCCCCTCACCACAATGGGCAGTTCCACAGTGGGATGTGTGTGAATCCGTCAGGCCAGTGTCGGCAACGGGCCGAGCTTGCCTTTGTGGTAGATCATCGGTGTCACCGGTTGCGCGGGCAGGATCAGGTTCTTCACCGCGCCAACGATGATCGCGTGATCGCCGCCGTCATATTCACGCCACAATTCGCACTCGATGATCGCGGTGGCTTTGGCGAGAATCGGGTTACCCAATTCGCTCAAATGCCACTCGATACCGGCCGCCTTGTCCTTGCCTTTACCGGCAAAGGCATAGGCCTCTGCGGTCTGGTCGGCGGACAGCAAGTGAATCGCAAACTTCTTGCTGTCACGCAGAATCGGATAAGTGTCGGAGGCGTAGTTAGGGCAGAACAGCACCAGCGCCGGGTCAATCGACAGCGCGCTAAAAGCGCTGGCGGTGATGCCGACAATGCCGCCCTCCGGGTCAACAGTGGTAACCACCGTGACGCCGGACGGAAACGAGCTCATGACGTCTTTGTAAATGCCGGGTTCGATCATTTCGCAGGACTCCTAGCGCATCACAAACGGATCAGGCATTGGCGCCTGAGACAAGTTGATCCACACCGTTTTCAGTTCGGTGTAGGCCAGCACCGAATCGATGCCGCTTTCGCGTCCATAGCCACTGTTCTTGAAACCGCCGATCGGTGCCATCGCTGACACCGCGCGGTAAGTGTTGACCCAGATAATCCCCGAGCGCACATCGCGAGCGAGGCGATGCGCCCGGCCCAAATCACGCGTCCAGATGCCCGCCGCGAGGCCGAACTGCGAGTCATTGGCGATCGCCAGCGCCTCGGCTTCATCTTTAAAGCGAATGACCGAAGCCACCGGGCCAAAGACTTCTTCCTGCATGATCTTCATCGAATTGCGGTCGCATTCGAACAGGGTTGGCTCGTAGAACCAGCCGTCACCGAGATCGGTCGGCCGCTTGCCGCCAGTGCGCAACCGCGCGCCCTCAGCGATGGCATCAGCGACCAGACCTTCGACCACCGCCAGTTGCTGCGCGGTGGCCATCGGGCCCATTTCGCTGGCGTCTTCCTGCGGGTTGCCGATGCGAATGCGCTGGGCGCGTTCGACCAGGCGATTGACGAATTCGTCGTAGATTTCGTCCTGCACCAAAAGGCGCGAGCCAGACACGCAACTCTGCCCGGACGCCGCGTAGATCCCGGCAATCGCGCCGTTGATCGCGCTGTCCAGATCGGCGTCGGCGAAGATGATGTTCGGCGACTTGCCGCCCAGTTCCAGCGACAGCTTGGCGAAGTTCTCGGCGCTGCTACGCACCACATGCCGTGCCGTCGCCGCGCCGCCGGTGAAGGCGATTTTGCGGATCAGCGGATGGCGGGTGAGGGCGGCGCCGGTGCTCGGGCCGTAACCGGTGACGACGTTGACCACACCCGGCGGAATCCCGGCTTCGAGGGCCAGACGCGCCAGCTCCAGAATCGTCGCCGAGGCGTGCTCGGACGGTTTGATCACAATCGTGTTGCCAGCGGCGAGGGCCGGGGCGAGTTTTATCGCGGTCAGATACAGCGGGCTGTTCCACGGAATGATCGCCGCGACCACACCCATCGCTTCGTGCACGGTGTAGGCGAACAGATCGGGCTTATCCAGCGGCAGCGTGCCGCCTTCGAGCTTGTCGGCAAGACCGGCGGTGTAGTGGAAAAATTCTGGCAGATAGCTGACCTGGCCACGGGTTTCGCGGATCAGTTTGCCGTTGTCGCGGCTTTCCAGCTGCGCCAGTTGTTCTTTATTTTCGGCGATCAAGTCACCGAGACGGCGTAGCAGTTTGCCCCGTGCGGTGGCGGTCAGGCCGCGCCAGGCCGGGCTGTCGAAAGCAGTTTGTGCCGCTTGCACGGCGCGTTCGACGTCCGCTTCATCAGCGTCAGGCAATTCTGCCCAGGCTTGCGCGGAGGCCGGGTTGAGGCTTTCGAAAGTCTTGCCGGAGAGGGCGTCGACCCATTCTCCGCCGATGCACATCTGGAAGCGTGCGAGTGTCATGCAACGATCCCCTGTATAGGGTTTTGTCGGGAGTGTGCGAATTCGAGAAATTCCAGCAGCGTCTGATTGACCAGACGCGGCGACTCTACGGGCATCATATGCCGTTGCTCGGCCAGCACGGCAACCTTCGCACCGGGGATGCGTCGGGCCAGTTGCTCGGCCATTTCCGGGGTCGAACCCGGGTCGAGTTCACCGGTGGCGATCAGCGTCGGCGCCTGAATACTGCCCAAGTCGTCAACGCGGTACATGTCTTGGGTGGCGAACAATTCATAAGTGGTCAGATAGCCTTGCGGATCATTACCGGCGAGGGTCTGACGGATCGCCGCGATCTGCGCCGGGTTGGCCGCCTGATACTCGCGGCTGAACCAGCGCGACAGCGCCGCTTCGGCATTGGCGTCCGGGCCGTGCTCAGCTGCTTGCGCGGTGCGGGCGATGACGCCGGCTCGCTGTTCTTCGCTGCGGTTGAACACGCTGTTCAACACCACCAGACTTTGCAGGCGCTGCGGGTAATGCAGGGCAAAGGCCCGCGCGACCAGGCCGCCCATGGAGAAGCCGATCACCGCTGCCTGCGGCAAATTCAAGTGATCGAGCAGCTCCAGCAACTGATCGGCGTAACCGAGCAGGCTGGTGCCGCTGGCCGGTCGCGGGCTGGCGCCATGGCCGAGCATGTCGTAGGCGATCACCCGGTACTGGCTGGACAGGCCGACAATCTGGCCGCCCCACATTTCTTTGTTCAGGCCCACGCCGTGGATCAAAACCACGGGCTGGCCTTGGCCGGTCGCCAGGTAACTGGTGCCAGCCGGGGTGAGTTCAGCGGTGAGCCGAATCATGGAGCGCTCCTGCAATGCCTTTTTATTGTGATTACTGGGCTTTTTCGGCGGCCAGTTCTTCCAGATCGATGTAGCGGTTGCCGATGCGCGGGTGCAGGCGACCACCGTCGGCGCAACCCAGCACGACAACGATTTCGTCGGCACGCGGCGCGTCTTCGATCTGCATTTCCAGGGTGATGTAGTGCGAACGCTGACCTTCGTCGTCCTTGTGCATCATCGGGATCTGGATCGAGGTGCCCGGGCCGCCGCGCTTGTTGGTGAAGCTCAGGTAGCTCTTGGCGTTTACGGCTTCGCGGTAGTGGTTGCCGAAGCGCAGGGTGTGGATTACGGCGGAGGCGTGTTCAATCTCGCCATCAGCACCGACCACGGCGGCTTTGCCGTAAGCCTCGATCTTCTCCGCACCGCCGATGATGCCGACCAGACGCTCGACCATCAGCGCACCGAGGTCGGAGCAGTTGGCGCGGATCTGCGGTTTGAGGTCTTCGACGAAACCGTTGCCCACCCAAGGGTTTTTCATCACCACGGCGAGGCCGACCATGGTCACTGGCTTGTCAGTGGCTTTGCCGCCTTCGATGAAGGTTTCTTCGACATAGCTGACGATCTTGCGAATTTCGAAACTCATGAGCTGCTCCGTAGGGGGATTGAGAGTGTCTGTGCGTCTGATGGTATACCATAATACCGATCGTGCAAGTCCCCCTCATAAGATTCCCTTCATCCATCCGACGAATCCTGCGTCATAACAACGCGAAATCCCTGTAGGAGCTGCGGCACGCTGCGATCTTTTGATCTTTAAAGGCCAGGATCAAAAGATCGCAGCCTCGTTTCACTCGTCAGCTCCTACAGGGTTATGCGTTTATCCCGCGCGGTTAACAAAAGATAACGTGGCGCCGATTGTCAGACGTTTCTAAAGCCCGATAGGATGAGCCAGCTTCCGAAGTGGCTCTGGATTGCGGGTTTCAGGACTATGCTTCTGATCTGCCATCAGCGGAGCACACTTGCGGCGCCCTTGAAGGCCAAATGGCCTAACAATAATAAATAGGGGAAGGTCTATGAGTCGTTGCCGCCCGCCGGCGTTACGCAACACCGCGTTGCTGGCCACAGCACTCTCTCTGCTGGGCTTTGCCACGTTGTCGGCACCCGTGATTGCCGCTGAGGCCCCGGCCGACGTGGTCTATGCCACCGAATCCAGCAAAGCCGCAAAAAGCCTGATTCTTGATGTCGTCCACGCCGGTGCGCGCCTGGTCGCGGTCGGGGATCGCGGGCACATCGTCTATTCCGATGACCAGGGCAAAACCTGGAAGCAGGCCAAAGTGCCGAGCCGGCAACTGCTGACTTCCGTGTATTTTGCCGATGACAAACACGGCTGGGCGGTCGGCCACGACGCGCAAATCCTCGCCAGCGAAGACGGCGGTCTGACCTGGACCAAGCAATTCGAAGACCTCAAACGTGAATCGCCGCTGCTCGACGTCTGGTTCAAGGACGTCAACAGCGGCTTTGCCGTGGGCGCTTACGGTTCGCTGATGGAAACCACCGACGGTGGCAAACACTGGGAAGACGTCAGCGACCGCCTCGACAACGAAGACCAGTTCCACCTCAACGCCATCGCGGCGGTGAAAGACGCCGGCCTGTTCATCGTCGGCGAGTCGGGCAGCATGTTCCGCTCCGCCGACTGGGGCCAGACCTGGGAAAAACTCGAAGGCCCGTACGAAGGTTCGCTGTTCGGCGTGATCGGCACGGCCCAGGCGCAAACCCTGCTGGCTTACGGCTTGCGCGGCAACCTCTACCGCTCGACCGATTTCGGCAGCACCTGGGAACAGGTCGAACTGAAAGCCGCGCGCGGTGCGCTGGAATTCGGTCTGTCCGGCGCGACCTTGCTGCCGGATGGCTCGATCGTCATCGTCGGTAACGGCGGCTCGGTGGTCAGCAGCAGCGACAACGGCGAAACGTTCAGCGTGTTCAACCGTCCGGATCGCATCTCGCTGTCTTCCGTCACCGCGGCCGGCGACGGCAACCTGATTCTGACCGGGCAGGGTGGCGTTCACACCACTCAGCCAAACGGCGCCGAAGTTAATAATAAGAAGGCGGGGCTATGACTTCCTTGATCACTCCTCAGCAGGAAAAGGCGACGTTCCTTGAACGCCTGATCTTCAACAACCGCCCGGCAGTGATTCTGATCTGTCTGGTGGTGAGCATTTTCCTGTTCTGGCAGGCGACGCTGATCCGGCCGTCGACCAGTTTCGAAAAAATGATCCCGCTCAAGCATCCGTTCATCGAGAAGATGATGGAGCACCGCAACGACCTGGCGAACCTCGGCAACACCGTGCGCATTTCGGTCGAAGCGACTGACGGCGACATCTTCTCCAAGGAATACATGGAGACCCTGCGTCAGATCAACGACGAGGTGTTCTACATTTCCGGCGTTGACCGTTCCGGTCTGAAGTCGCTGTGGAGCCCGAGCGTACGCTGGACCGAAGTGACCGAAGAGGGTTTTGCCGGCGGTGAAGTGATCCCGCAGAGCTACAACGGCTCGCAGGACAGCCTCGATCTGCTGCGCAACAACGTGCTCAAGTCCGGCCAGGTCGGGCGTCTGGTGTCCAACGACTTCAAGTCGAGCATCGTCGATATCCCGCTGCTCGAGTCGTACCCGGATCCGCAGGATCAGGGCAAGTTGCTCGCGCTGGATTACCGCCAGTTCTCCCATGAACTGGAAGACAAGATCCGCACCAAGTTCGAAGCACAGAACCCCAACATCAAAATCCACATCGTCGGTTTCGCCAAGAAGGTTGGTGATCTGATCGACGGTCTGGTGATGGTGGTGCTGTTCTTCGGCATCGCGTTCGTCATCACCCTGATCCTGCTGCTGTGGTTCACCAACTGCGTGCGCAGCACCATCGCGGTACTGAGTACGACGCTGGTGGCGGTGGTCTGGCAGCTCGGTTTGATGCATTTCTTTGGCTTCGGGCTCGATCCGTATTCGATGCTGGTGCCGTTCCTGATCTTCGCCATCGGTATCTCCCACGGCGTGCAGAAGATCAACGGTATCGCCCTGCAATCCAGTGAGGCCGATAACGCCCTGACCGCAGCGCGGCGCACCTTCCGGCAACTGTTCCTGCCGGGGATGATCGCGATTCTCGCGGATGCGGTGGGCTTCATCACGCTGCTGATCATCGACATCGGCGTGATCCGTGAACTGGCGATCGGCGCGTCCATCGGCGTGGCGGTGATCGTGTTCACTAACCTGATCCTGCTGCCGGTCGCCATTTCCTATGTCGGCATCAGCAAGCGCGCAATTGCCAAAAGCAAGAAAGACGCAAACCGCGAACACCCGTTCTGGCGCCTGCTGTCGAACTTCGCCAACCCGAAAGTCGCACGCATCTCGGTGGTGCTGGCGCTGATCGCTTTCGGTGGCGGTCTCTGGTACAGCCAGAACCTGAAAATCGGTGACCTCGACCAGGGCGCACCGGAACTGCGTCCGGACTCGCGCTACAACAAGGACAACAATTTCATCATCAACAACTACTCGACCAGTTCCGACGTGCTGGTGGTGATGGTCAAGACCAAGGCTGAAGGCTGCTCACGCTACGAAGCCATGGCGCCGATCGACGAACTGATGTGGAAGATGCAGAACACCGAGGGCGTGCAGTCGGCGATCTCCCTGGTGACCGTGTCCAAGCAGATGATCAAGGGCATGAACGAGGGCAACTTGAAATGGGAAACCCTGTCGCGTAACCCCGACGTGCTGAACAACTCGATTGCCCGCGCAGACGGCCTGTACAACAACAGTTGCTCGCTGGCACCGGTGCTGATCTTCCTCAACGATCACAAGGCTGAGACCCTCGATCGTGCGGTGGCTGCCGTGCAGGAATTCGCCAAGGACAACAACAAGGACGGCCTGGAATTCATCCTCGCGGCCGGTAACGCCGGGATCGAAGCGGCCACCAACGAAGTCATCAAACAGGCTGAACTGACCATCCTGATTCTGGTGTACATCTGCGTGGCGGTGATGTGCATGATCACCTTCCGTTCGTGGGCGGCGACCCTGTGCATCGTCCTGCCGCTGGTGCTGACCTCGGTACTCGGCAACGCGCTGATGGCGTTCATGGGCATCGGCGTGAAAGTCGCGACGCTGCCGGTGGTGGCGCTGGGCGTGGGGATTGGCGTCGACTACGGCATCTACATCTACAGCCGACTGGAGAGTTTCCTGCGTGCGGGGCTGCCGTTGCAGGAAGCCTATTACCAGACGCTGAAATCTACCGGTAAAGCGGTGCTGTTCACCGGTTTGTGCCTGGCGATTGGTGTGTGTACGTGGATCTTCTCGGCGATCAAGTTCCAGGCCGACATGGGCCTGATGCTGACCTTCATGCTCCTGTGGAACATGTTCGGTGCGCTGTGGCTGCTGCCGGCACTGGCGAAGTTCCTGATCAAACCGGAGAAACTGGCGGGGCAGAAGGGCAACTCGCTGTTTGCGCATTGATCTGAAGGGCTGAAACGACAAAGCCGCAACCTTAGGGTTGCGGCTTTTTTATTTACCGAATTCCATGCAGATCAAATGTAGGAGTGAGCCTGCTCGCGATAGCGGTGTGCCAGTCGGGAAATGTTTTACTGATACACCGCTATCGCGAGCAGGCTCACTCCTACAGAGGAATAGTGGTGTATCAGGAGAGTTCGGTGCCGAGCACTACGCTGAGCGCACTACGCGCATCATCCAGCTGCACCAACGTCGCATGCCGAGCCCCCAGGGCATCACGATTTTCAATGGCGGTCAAAATCGCCTTATGCCGCGGCAACGCCAATTCATGCAGATTCGGCCGCTGATTCGAATGCTTCAACGCTTCAGCAATCGCCACTGACAACATATTGCACAGATTCGCCAGCAAATCATTGTGCGTCGCATCGGCAATCCGGCTATGGAAATCCAGATCCGGCTGCAACAAGGCTTCCGGCGTCGGCGCCGCTTCCATGCGCTGATACGCCTCACCAATCGAAGCAATATCCGCCTCGGTCGCATGCTGAGCGGCGAGGGCGGCTGCCGCCGGCTCAATAATGCTGCGCACACTGGTCAGCACATTGAAGAATTCATTTTGCGGGCTGCTTTGCATCAGCCAGTGCAGCACGTCCGGGTCGAGCATGTGCCACTCGCGGCGTGCCTTGACCACCGTGCCCACACGCGGCCTGGAATACACCAGACCCTTGGCCACCAGCACTCGCGTGGCTTCACGCAACACCGGGCGGCTGACCGCGTACTCTTCGCAGAGCAAGGCTTCGGCGGGCAGTTTGTCGTCGGGCTTGAAGCGTCCGGAGACGATCTGCATGCCCAGTTCCTGGACGATGCGCGAGTGCATGCTTTTGCGGTCGGAGGGTTTGCGGTAATCCATGGGGAACGGCGCGATCCTGAGCGATGGAGATGCCGCGCATCATAGCAGGCACGGCACTGTATTGAGGCAGACACAGTCGCCAAATGTGGGAGCGGGCTTGCTCGCGAAAGCGGAGTGTCAGCCCAAAATATGGCACTGACACTCCCTCTTCGCGAGCAAGCCCGCTCCCACACTGGGAATGCATTCCAATGTAGGAGCTGCCGCAGGCTGCGATCTTTTGCTCTTAATGGGAATGGCGCGGCACTTCAGCCCCACGGCAACCCACCAGGAAGTCAAAGTCACACCCCTGATCCGCCTGCAGCACATGGTCGATGTACAACTGACGATAACCGCCCACCAACAATTGCTGCGGTGGCTGCAAATCAGCCATGCGCGCTGCCAGCTCAGCATCCGGAATATCCAGGTGCAAGCGCCCGGTGGCGCAATCCAGCTCGATCCAATCGCCTTCCTTTACCGTCGCCAAAGGCCCGCCAGCCGCCGCTTCCGGCGCCACGTGCAAGACCACCGTGCCGTACGCGGTGCCGCTCATCCGCGCATCGGAAATGCGCACCATGTCCGTCACACCCTGCGCCAACAGCTTGGCCGGCAAGCCCATGTTGCCCACTTCGGCCATGCCCGGATAACCCTTCGGCCCGCAGTTTTTCATCACCAGAATCGAATCTTTATCGACATCCAGCTCCGGATCGTTGATCCGCGCCTTGTACATATCAAAGTTCTCGAACACCACCGCGCGACCGCGATGCTGCATCAGTTCCGGCGTGGCGGCGGACGGCTTGAGCACTGCACCCAGTGGCGCCAAATTACCGCGCAAAACGCAAATGCCGCCGTCGGCGCGAATCGGGTTGTCGAGGGTGCGGATCACTTCGTCTTCGCCATAGATCGGCGCGTCCTTAGTGTTCTCGCCAATGGATTTGCCGTTGACGGTCAAAGCATTCGGATGAGGAATCAGATTGGCTTCTCCGAGGCGACGCAACACCGCCGGCAAACCACCGGCGTAATAGAACTCTTCCATCAGGAAACGCCCGGACGGTTGCAGGTCAACGATCGTCGGCATGCCGCGACCCATGCGCGTCCAGTCATCCAGATCCAGCTCGACACCAATGCGCCCGGCGATGGCTTTCAAGTGAATGACGGCGTTGGTCGAACCGCCGATGGCCGCGTTCACCCGGATAGCGTTTTCAAAGGCTTCTTTGGTCAGAATTTTCGACAGCTTCAAATCTTCGCGAACCATCTCCACCGCGCGCATGCCGGACATGTGCGCCAACACATAACGTCGCGCATCCACCGCCGGAATCGCCGCGTTGTGCGGCAGCGAAGTGCCGAGTGCTTCAGCCATGCAGGCCATGGTCGACGCGGTACCCATGGTGTTGCAGGTACCCGCCGAACGCGACATGCCGCCCTCGGCCGCAAGGAAATCGTCGATGGTAATGGTGCCAGCCTTGACCTGTTCGCTGAGCTGCCAGACCACCGTGCCCGAGCCGATGTCCTTGCCCTTGTGCTTGCCGTTCAACATCGGCCCGCCGGTGACGACGATGGCTGGCACGTCGCAACTGGCCGCGCCCATCAGCAGCGCTGGAGTAGTTTTGTCGCATCCGGTCAGCAGCACCACGCCGTCAATCGGGTTGCCGCGAATCGCTTCTTCAACGTCCATGCTCGCCAGGTTGCGGGTGAGCATGGCGGTCGGGCGCAGGTTCGATTCGCCGTTGGAGAACACCGGGAATTCCACCGGAAAACCACCGGCCTCGATCACCCCGCGTTTGACGTGCTCCGCAATCTGGCGGAAGTGCGCGTTGCACGGGGTCAGTTCCGACCAGGTGTTGCAGATGCCGATGATCGGCTTGCCATGGAACTGGTGGTCGGCGATGCCCTGATTCTTCATCCAGCTGCGGTACATGAAGCCGTTCTTGTCGGCCGTGCCAAACCATTGGGCGGAGCGCAGGGTGGGTTTCTTATCAGACATGATCGATTCTCTTATTGTATGACTATAGTGTTCCAGCTACGGCCTAATCTAAGCGCAAAATCCTAGGTTTGGAAGTGTTGTTGGTGAATTAGTATTACTATATAGTCGTTTTCGACGGAGGGATGGCCCTGACGGTTTTCCGCGAGAGGCGTCCCCCGAGGTTCTATAAAAACAACAATCGGAGACCGATCTCATGAGCCAGGAACTGCGGCTAATCCGGCGCATAACGCTGAAACTGATTCCCTTCCTGATCCTGCTGTACCTGATCGCCTATGTGGATCGCTCCGCCGTCGGCTTCGCCAAGCTGCACATGGGCGCCGACATTGGCATCGGCGATGCGGCTTACGGCCTCGGCGCCGGGCTGTTCTTCATTGGCTACTTCCTTCTCGAAATCCCCAGCAACCTGATGCTTGAACGCTTCGGCGCACGCCGCTGGTTCGCGCGAATCATGATCACCTGGGGCGCCATCACCATCGGCATGGCCTTCGTCCAGGGCCCACACAGTTTCTACGTGATGCGCTTTCTGCTCGGCGCGGCCGAGGCGGGCTTCTTCCCGGGTGTTCTCTACTACATCACCCAATGGTTCCCGGTGCGCCATCGCGGCAAGATTCTCGGGCTGTTCATCCTTTCGCAACCGATCGCAATGATGATCACCGGCCCGGTGTCCGGCGGTTTGCTCGGCATGGACGGCGTGTTGGGCCTGCACGGCTGGCAGTGGCTGTTCATCGTCATCGGCACGCCGGCGATCTTGCTGACCTGGCCGGTGTTGCGCTGGTTGCCGGACGGCCCGGAACAAGTGAAGTGGATGGATCAGGCGGAAAAAGACTGGCTGACCGGTGAACTGAAAAAGGATCTGCAGGCATACGGCCAGACCCGCCACGGCAATCCGCTGCATGCACTGAAAGACAAGCGCGTGTTGCTGTTGGCGCTGTTTTACCTGCCGGTGACGCTGAGCATTTATGGCTTGGGTCTGTGGTTGCCGACGTTGATCAAACAGTTTGGCGGCAGCGATCTGGTGACTGGGTTTGTGTCGTCGGTGCCGTACATCTTCGGAATCATCGGCTTGCTGATCGTGCCGCGCAGTTCTGACCGTTTGAATGATCGCTACGGGCATCTCGCCGTGCTTTATGTGCTGGGTGCGATTGGCCTGTTCCTCAGCGCGTGGCTGACCTTGCCGGTGGCGCAACTGGCGGCGCTGTGTCTGGTGGCGTTTGCGCTGTTTTCCTGCACGGCGGTGTTCTGGACATTGCCGGGGCGGTTCTTTGCCGGCGCGAGTGCGGCGGCGGGGATTGCGTTGATCAATTCGGTGGGGAATCTCGGCGGGTACATCGGGCCGTTTGTGATTGGGGCGTTGAAGGAATACACCGGCAACCTCGGCTCCGGCCTGTATTTCCTCTCGGGGGTGATGGTGTTTGGCTTGATCCTGACGGGCGTTGTCTACCGCGTACTGGAACGCAAACACGTCCTGCCGGTTGACCAGTTCGCCGCCAGCGCACGGGGCGCTACCCGCACCTGACAGCCAAACGCTGGCCCCTTGTGGGAGCGAGCCTGCTCGCGAAGAGGCAGGTACATTCAACATTTGAGGCGACTGACACACCGCTTTCGCGAGCAGGCTCGCTCCCACAGGGGGACGGCGGTGTTTTTGAGGGAATAGGAGAAGAACATGCATCTGGTTCAATTCGAATTAAGCAACCGCGAACGCCGTGTCGGCGTGGTCGACAACGGTGTGGTGCGCGAAGTACAGGACGCCCGCAGCGTGCGCGATCTGGCGCTCGCCGCCATCGAGGCCGGCAACACACTCGAGCAGCAAGTGCAAACCCTCGGCCTCGGCAGCAGCCACGACTACGCCGAACTGCTGTCGCAACTGCGCATCCTGCCGCCACTTGATCACCCGGATCCAGCGCACATGTTGATCAGCGGCACCGGCCTGACCCACCTCGGCAGCGCCTCGGCCCGCGACAAAATGCACCAGCAGGCTGGCGACGAAGCGACGATGACCGACACCATGCGCATCTTCAAATGGGGCGTGGAGGGCGGCAAACCGGCGGTGGGGCAGGCCGGTGTGCAACCGGAATGGTTCTACAAAGGCGACGGCAGCATCGTCGTGCGTCCGGGCCAACCATTCCCGGTACCGCCATTTGCCGAAGACGCCGGCGAAGAACCTGAAATGGCCGGCCTGTACATCATCGGCAACGACGGCAAGCCGTATCGCCTCGGTTTCGCGGTCGGTAACGAGTTCTCCGACCACATCATGGAACGCAAGAACTACCTGTATCTGGCGCACTCGAAACTGCGCAGTTGCAGCTATGGCCCGGAACTTCGCACCGGTGAATTGCCTCAACATCTGGCAGGCACCAGCCGCATCCTGCGCGACGGCGAAGTGCTCTGGCAGAACGAGTTTCTCAGCGGCGAGGCGAACATGTGCCACAGCCTCGCCAACCTCGAATACCACCACTTCAAGTACAGCCAGTTCCTGCGTCCCGGCGACGTGCACATTCATTTCTTCGGCACCGCGACCCTGTCGTTTGCCGATGGTATTCGCACCCAACCGGGTGACGTCTTCGAAATCAGCCAAGCCGAATTCGGCGCACCGCTGGTCAACGGCATCGTTCCGGTACCAGCGGCGTTTGAACCGGACAGCATCGGCACCCTTTAAGGAGATCCCATGACTCAGATTCTCGGTCACAACTACATCGGCGGTCAGCGCAGTGCCGCTGGCGACGTAAAACTGCAATCGGTCGACGCCACCACGGGCGAACAACTGCCCCACGATTTCATTCAGGCCACGCTGGAAGAAGTCGGCGCTGCGGCCAAGGCTGCCGCTGCCGCCTACCCGGCGTATCGCAGCCTTAGCGCTGAGCGCCGCGCGCAGTTTCTCGATGCGATCGCTGATGAACTGGATGCCCTCGGTGATGATTTCGTCGCCGTGGTCTGCCGCGAAACCGCATTGCCGGCCGGGCGTATTCAGGGTGAGCGCGGACGCACCAGCGGGCAGATGCGCCTGTTCGCCAAAGTGCTGCGCCGTGGCGATTTCTATGGCGCACGGATCGATTTGCCGCTGCCGGATCGGCAGCCATTGCCGCGCCCGGATCTGCGTCAATACCGCATCGGCCTCGGCCCAGTAGCAGTGTTCGGTGCGAGCAACTTTCCGCTGGCATTTTCCACTGCCGGCGGCGACACGGCATCGGCGCTGGCCGCCGGTTGCCCGGTGGTGTTCAAGGCCCACAGCGGCCACATGGCGACAGCAGAGCTGGTTGCTGATGCGCTGATTCGCGCCGCAGAAAAAACTGCGATGCCGGCCGGCGTGTTCAACATGATCTACGGCGGTGGCGTCGGTGAATGGCTGGTCAAGCATCCGGCGATTCAAGCAGTTGGTTTCACTGGCTCGCTGAAGGGCGGTCGTGCGCTGTGCGACATGGCGGCGGCGCGCCCGCAACCGATCCCGGTGTTCGCCGAGATGTCGAGCATCAATCCGGTGATCGTTTTGCCGCAGGCATTGGCCGAGCGATCCGAAACCATCGCCCGCGATTTGACCGCTTCGGTGGTGCAAGGCTGCGGCCAGTTCTGCACCAATCCTGGCTTGGTGATCGGCATTCGTTCGCCAGAGTTCAGTGCGTTTGTGCAGCAGGTTGCGGGTTTGATCGGTGATCAACCGGCGCAAACCATGCTCAACGCGGGCACCCTCGGCAGCTACGGCAAAGGCTTGCAGAAGCTGCTGGCGCATCCCGGCATCGAACATCTGGCCGGCAATCCGCAGCAGGGCAATCAGGCGCAGCCGCAGCTGTTCAAGGCTGACGTCAGCCTGTTGATCGAGGGCGATGAAGTCCTGCAGGAAGAAGTGTTCGGCCCGACTACGGTGATTGTTGAAGTGGCGGACAAGGCGCAACTCAGCGCGGCGTTGCAGGGTCTGCACGGTCAACTGACGGCGACGATTATTGGTGAATTGGCGGACTTCGAGCGCTTCGCTGAACTGACGCCGCTGCTGGAGCAGAAGGTCGGGCGGATCTTGCTTAATGGCTATCCAACTGGCGTTGAGGTGTGCGATTCGATGGTGCACGGTGGGCCGTATCCGGCCACCTCCGATGCACGCGGCACCTCGGTCGGCACGCTGGCGATCGACCGCTTCCTGCGCCCGGTGTGCTTCCAGAACTACCCGGACAGCTTGCTGCCCGAGCCACTGAAAAACGCCAACCCGCTGCGCATCCAGCGCCTGGTTGACGGCAAACCAAGCCGCGAAGCCCTCTGACACACCACCCCTGTAGGAGCTGCCGAAGGCTGCGATCTTTTGATCTTGATTTCAAAAAACAACATCAAAAGATCGCAGCCTTCGGCAGCTCCTACAGGGGGAGTGTGCTTCTTGAGCTATCATTGCCGGTTTCCCCCTGAAAGACTTGATTGCCATGACTGCCCAAACCCTTCTCAACGCCCTCGAACACTGCGGTATGGTCGAAATCGACGGCCTGCATGCCTTCGAATTCGCCCTCGACGAAGACGACAATCTGCACATCGAATGCATCGATGGCCGAGCGGCCAAGCATTGGGAATTTACCCCGGCTCAAGTTGCAGCGGCCACGTTCGATGACTCGCTGCAGAGCTGGCTGATCGTCGGCTATTTCAATGAAACCAAAGCGATCGGCGAACACCGCCTGGTGTGCCATGGCGATGTCGTCAGCAGCAGCGACGATGAGGATGACACTGATGAAAATGCGTAAATTCTGGCCGCTGCTGATGGCCGGCAGCGTGGGTGCCATGGGCCTGTCTACGGCATCGGCAGAAAGCTTTCAATTGCTGGTCGGTTCTTACACTGCCGGCACCAGCCAGGGCATCTATCGAATGAATTTCGACAGCGCCACTGGCCAGATCGACGCCAAGCCGCTGCAAGTGGTGAAGAGCGAAAACCCGTCGTGGCTGACCCTGTCCAAAGACCAGCATCGCCTCTTCGTGGTCAATGAAAACGGCCCGGGCCAGAAAGACCCGGTCGGCCGCGTCAGCAGCTATTCGATCGATCCGAAAACCCACGCCCTGACCCTGATCAATCAAGTACAGAGCCTGGGCAATGAGCCGACCCATTCGAGCCTCAGCGGCGACGCCAGCCACCTGTTCGTCAGCAACTATTCGGTGGTGGAAGATCCGGGCGGAACCCTGGCGGTGTTGCCCGTCGGTGCTGACGGCAAGCTGAAACCGGTAGTGCAAATGAGCGCGCACCCGGCGAGCCGGGTCAACCCTGAGCGTCAGGCGTCGAACCACGTGCACTCGACGATTTCCTCGCCGGACGGTCGCTACGTGTTCTCCAATGACTTGGGCGCCGACAAGGTCTTCATCTACCAATTCGACCCGAAAGCCAACCCTGATCTGCCGCTGACCCCAGCGAAAACCGCGTTCGTCGCCATGCCAGCCGGCAGCGGCCCACGTCATTTGCTGTTCAGCGCTGACGGCAAACATGCCTGGCTGACCATGGAAATGAGCGCGCAGGTTGCGGTGTTCGATTACAACGACGGCGTGCTGACGCAAACCCAACTGGTCGATCTGGCCGCCGGTCAACCGACCTCGGACAAGGCCGGCGCGGCGCTGCACACCTCGGCGGACGGCAAGTTCCTCTACGTCAGCAACCGTGGCACCGCGAATCAGATGGTGGTGTTCAGCATCGATCCGGCGACCGCCCAGCTCAAAGAGCTGCAAAAGCGTTCGGTGGAAGGTGATCATCCGCGCGAATTCAGTCTCGATCCGAGCGGCAAGTTCCTGCTGATCGCTAACCAGAAGAGCAACCAGATTGTTGTCGTTGAACGCGACAGCAAGACCGGTCTGCTCGGCAAAACCGTGCAGAAACTGCCAATGGACGCCCCGAGCGACCTGAAGTTTATGGTGCGACAATAAGCCACAGGCCCCGGTTTACGGGGCCTGTCTCTTTGTATCAATCGCGCTGATATTCGGTAATGCTACAAAACATTTCAGGCGAGTAACCGTCGAGCGTTAAGTTTGCTTCACAGCCCAACCGGGCAATCAAGCCAACCGAACACGAGGGTTACCGCCATGAACTTCAATCTCTTCTCCGTTATTGCCGCTTCCGCCATCTCCGCCACCGTTGTGTTGCCAGCCAGCGCCAACGTTGAAATCAACAGCAAAAAATCCCACACCCAGAGCTACACCCAAAAATACCTGCAACAGAGCGCCAACTTCTATGCTGCTCTGGATCACAAAGCCCAACACTGAAAGTCCCATTCTGCCTCCGCACCATTCGGGGGATTCACACGATCTCCTGTAGGAGCTGCCGAAGGCTGCGATCTTTTGATCTTAAACGTCAAAAGATCGCAGCCTTCGGCAGCTCCTACACGTGTGCGTTGTTGATCTTGATCGTTCCCACGCAGAGCGTGGGAACGATCCGTAAAGACCGTCGCCCCCGTGTGCGTGAAGCACGGTCATAGGTTTTCTCAAACGCGCAAATAGACCGGCTAAATAATCAACGCAACTGATGTTCACTATGGAAAACCCTGAGTGGTTGCCCGTGCTGTTTTGATCGATTCTGTGGCCATCGAAACATGCCCACGGGAGAACACCATGGCCAGCGCAATCATCACTTCAGCCAAACGCGGCGCCTACCTGGCCATCGGTCTTTACCTGGCCGTTGTACTGGTCGTCAGCATCGCCTCGCAGATGGAACACAGCTTCGACGCACCGATCGACGTCGCCCATCCCGGCATCCAGTTCGAAGTCCGCTCGCAGAGCGTGATGGTCGACCGGGCTGAACTCGCAGGAGTCGGCGGCGCATGAAAGGCTACAGACTTTGGGTCATCGCCAGTCTGGCGGTCATGACTAACGGCGCTTCGCTATTGGGTGTCGGCCAAGGCTCGGTGGGCGGGCTGGCGCGGGCCATAGAGGCCAATCACAGCATTGCGCACAACATTGAACGGGCGAATACCCTGGGGCTGATGGCGGGGAATCCGCCGGTGAAGGTTTCGGCGGATTTCCTTGGGCCTTTCGAAGTGGATTGCATGGCGCTTGGGATGTGCAATGCGCTTGCCTAGACACCGCAATCCATTGTGGTGATGGAATTTATTGTGGCGAGGGGATTTATCCCCGATGGGCTGCGAAGCAGCCCCAAATCCTGCAACTCAAATTTGCCTGACACACCGCATAGAATGGTTTCACGACTGCTTCGCAGCCGAACGGGGATAAATCCCCTCGCCACAATAATCCCCTCACCACAGGGTTGATCGTTCCCACGCGGAGCGTGGGAATGATCAATCAGGCAGGAAGTTGAGGGTTACTTCTTCATGATCGAGGTGAAGAGGTCGGACTCGAGGAAGTTGTGCAACCAAGCCTGCAGACGCGGATAAGGCGTCTGCGCAAACCACTCGCGATCGACATGCGCAAACTGCCGAACAAACGGCAGCAGGGCGATGTCCGCCAGGCTCGGATGATCAGCCAGCAAATAATCCCGATCCTGCAACAACCCCTCCAACCGCTGCAAAAACACCGCGCCCTGAGCCCGATAAACCTCCATCGGCTGCTCCGGATACCGCTCGGCATACTTGTAGCGATTCAAATCAACCTTGAACCCCTGATCATTCGCCTCGATCAACTCGGCAATCCGCGAATCGCCATCAAGCAACCAACCCTGCGGATCATTCTGCGCCAGCGCCCAACGCATGATTTCCAGGCTCTCATCAATCACCCGACCATCCGCATCCAGCACCGGCACCGTGCCCTTCGGCGAGATCGCCAGCATCTCCGCCGGTTTGGTTTTAAGGCTGACCTCGACAATCTCCACCGGCACGCCCGAATAACGCAGGGCCATCCGCGCGCGCATCGCGTACGGGCAGCGGCGGAAAGAATACAGCGTATTCATTTCACCTCCAGGGTGCTCAAACCATTGCCCTGACGCTGCACCTGAATCTGCACCGGAATCCGTTCGTGCATTTCCTGCACATGGGAAATCACCGCGACCTTACGGCCCTGAGCCTGCAAACCATCCAGCGCATCCATCGCCAGTTGCAACGACTCCGGATCGAGGCTACCAAAACCTTCGTCGATAAACAGCGATTCGATTTTCAGCGTGCTCGACGCCATCGACGCCAGACCCAGCGCCAACGCCAGCGATACCAGGAACGTCTCGCCGCCAGACAACGAATGCACCGAGCGCAGTTCATCGCCCATTTCGGTGTCCATCACCAGCAAGCCAAGCATGCTGCCGCCACGTTTCAGGCGATAGCGTTTGACCAGTTGGCGCAGTTGCACGTTGGCGTGATGCACCAGCAAATCGAGGTTGTAGGCCTGGGCGATCTTGCGGAACGTATCGCCGGTGGCCGAGCCAATCAGCGCACTGAGCCGCGCCCAACGCTGATACTCGGCATAGGCATCAGCGATCTGCTGCGCCAAGGCCTGATTGGCATTCTGCCGGCGCTGATCTTCGACCTGTTCGGCACGCAGTTCAGCGCATTGCTGCTCGCTGACGTTGAACTGGTTCTGCAAATCCGTCAGGGCCGTAGCGAGTTGCTCGGCATCAAGATTGCCGTTGTGCTGAGCTTGATGCGCGGCTAAGCGCTCGTCACGTTCTTGCAACAGCACTTTGGCTTGCTCGATGGCTTTTTCGTTTTGCTGCAAGCGTTGGCGCAGTTCAGCGAGTTGCGCGTCGTCAACCCGCAACAGATCTTCGAGGCCACCGTCATCCAGCTCCGGATGACGAGCGCGCCAGTCGGCAATCTTGCTGGCCAGATCCGTGTCTTCACTTTCCAGAGCCTGCGAACGTTGTTGCTGCGCTTTGAGTTCGGCGGCGATTTGCACAAGCTGCGTGCGCACACTTTGCAGTTCTTGCGCGGTACTGGTTTCGGCAGCGCGCGCTTGCTCCACGGCCTGTTCCAGTTGCTGCTGCCACTGTTCGGCGCTGCTGTGTTCGCCGAGCAATTGCGCCCGTTTCTGCTGGCACAGTTGCTGTTGCTCGGCCAGCGCATTGAACTGCTGTTCAGCGGTTTGCGCTTGCTGCACGCGGGTCTGCTGACGATCCTGTTCTTTCTCCAGCGTCTGCTGACGTTGCTGCTGTTCGCTCAATTCTTCCTTTTGCTGATCGAGTTGCGTCAGACGCTCGGCGATCTGCCGGTCGAGTTGTACAAACGTCGCCGCCGGCTCCAGGCGCAGGGCTTCAAGGGTCTCGGCCGGCAGCAGAGGGCCGAACGCCGTCAGTTCTTCATCGAGGCGTTGACGGTCGCTGCTCAGTTCGCGCTGTTGATTGCTCAGGTGCTGCGCGGCTTGCTGATGCGCGGTTTCCGCCTGACGCAATTGTTGAGTCAACCGCGCCGCATCCTGTTGCAGGGTGAGCAGGGTGCTCTGGCGCTGTTCGTCCTGCGTGATGCTCTGGTTCAATTGCTCGTTCTGGCGCATGAGCCAGGCGTCGCGTTTGTCGGCGTCCTGATTCAACAACTGCGCGGACAGCGGGTGCGCATCGAGGCTCGGCGCGAGGGCCTGTTGCTGATTCGCCAGTTGCTCTTGTTGTTGCAGCAGTTCTTTCTGCTGAGCAATGACAGCGCCGACGTCGGCGCGCAGTTCACTGAGCTTGTCCTTGAGCTGATCGACGACTAGCTGAGCGTTGGCCTGTTCGCTTTCATCGTGGCGACCGAGGCTTTGCAGTAGCGCTTCCGGCTGGTGATACGGGTGCTCATTGCTGCCACACACCGGGCACGGTTGATCGTCCTGCAACTGCGCGCGCAACTCTTCGACACTGGCACTGCGCGCCAGACGCTGGCGTTCAAGCAGTTCGCGGGTGACGTTGAGGGTTTGCTCGGCGACGGTCAGTTCGGCTTTGGTTTTGACGCCGTCCTGGGTCAGGCGCTCACGCTCCTGCTGCGCATTGAGCTGGCGTTGTTGCAACTCGGCGCCGCGCTTGTCCAGATCGTGTTGAGTGGCCCACAAGCGCGACAGGTCTTCGAAAGCGCGCAGTTGTTTGCGGTTGTCCTGCAACAGCGTACCGAGAATGCCGATTTGCTCGGCGACGGCATCCGGTTCGGCGCCGGCCTCTTTGAACAGCACTTCGAGTTGTTGCTTCTGGCTGGCAAATTCTTCAGCGCTACGCGTGGCGTTTCGTTCGAGGTTGGCCAGTTCGGCCTGACCTTTGTTCAGGCGATTGCCGATCAGCATTAACTGCTGGAGACGATCGCGATAGGCATTCCACGCATCGCTCAATGGCGCCAGATGAGCGCTTTGTTCCAGCTCAGCGGCGATGCGTTGCAAGCGTTCGGCAACCTGGCCCTGCTTTTCCTGCAAGGCTTGAATAGCGCTCTGGCCGTCGGTGCAGGCTTGTTGCGCAGTGGCTTTGGCCTCAGCACTCGCGGCCAGATCTTTGGCCAGACGGGCGAGGGTGCTTTGCTCTTCGAAGGCCTGACGCAACAGCGGCGCGTTTTCAGATTGGCGTTGCTGCGCCTCGGTCAGTGCGACTTTGGCTGTCTCAAGATTCTGCTCGAGTTGCGTCTGACGTTCAGTCAGTTCGGCGTGCTGGCGGGTGTGCTCGGCAATCTGCGCGGCCAACGGCGTCAACAACGCATCGAGTTCGGTTTTGCGGGCGAACTGGTGCCGTTGCGGGCCGAGTTGTTCCAGACGCGTCAGCTTGATGCGCTCGCCGGCCAGCGCTTCCGATTGTTGCTGGGCGCTGTGCAATTGCTCGCTGGCGGCTTGCTGCGCGTCCTGCAACAGACGCAAATCCTTGAGCCAACTGTGTTGCTGCTCCAGTTGCTTCAATTGCGCCTGCTGCAACTTGAGTTGCTGCTGTGCAGCGTTGAAACGCTCATCCAGTTCGACGCGCGCTTCGGGGGCGAGGGGAGTGACGCCAGTGGCCTGATCCTGCAACAGCTTGTGCGCTTCGCGGGCCTCTTTGGTCTTGTCGAATGCGCGACGGCCGAGGCGGGTATACAGCGCGGTGTCGGTGAGTTTTTCCAGCAGTTCGCTGCGGTCGTTGTCGTCCGCTTTGAGGAACGCGCTGAACTCGCTTTGCGCCAGCAGCACGGCACGGGTGAACTGTTCGAAGTTCAGGCCCAGTGCGGCTTCCAGTTGGGTTTTGTATTCGCCTTTCTGGCTGGCGAGCAGTTGATCCTGATCGATGTCGCGCAGGCTCTGACGACTGGCCTGCAACTTGCCGCCGGCCTTCTCGCGGGCGCGGTTGGCTTCCCAGCGCGCCCGATAGCGACGGCCATCAACACCGACGAAATCCACTTCCGCGTAACCTTCACCGGTGCCGCGACGCAGCAAAGTGCGCGGGTCACCCGTGGCGATCTCGCCATCAGCATCGGGCACTTTGGCGTCACGGCCGGTGTTGTTCAGGCGCGGAACAGCGCCGAACAATGCCAGGCACAAGGCGTCGAGCAGGGTACTTTTACCGGCGCCGGTCGGCCCGGTGATCGCGAACAAACCGGCACTGGCCAGCGGTTCAGCGGTGAAATCAATTTCGAACGGCCCGGCCAGCGAGGCGAGGTTTTTCAAGCGAATGGCGAGAATTTTCATGGCTGCTCGCCCTCCAGTTGCACGTCTTGCAGCAGTTCGGCGAAGTCCTTCAGCGTCTGTTCATCGACCTCGCTGCCGTAGTTGTCGAGCCAGGCGCGGCTGAACAATTCCTGCGGGGTGAGTTGATCGAGTTCGATCAGCGCGGTGCCATCCTCCTCGCCGTCAGCGCCACGCTTGCCGGCGTATTCAGCGGCGATGCGCACCAGGCGCACCGCTTTGCCTTGCAGGGCGTTTTCCACTTGATGGCGCAGATCCGGCTGCGGCTCGTCGAGGGTCACGCGCACTTCCAGCCATGGCTGGCGCTGGGTTTCGGCGAGCAGGTCGATGTTCGGCAGGTCGGCCAGTTGCAGCAGAATCTCGGCCAGCGGTGCCGGGCCGATGCGTTGCAGGTTGACCGAACGCGGAATCAATATCGGTTCGACGCTGACCAGGGTTTCGCCATCAAGCGTGACGTCGAGAATCTGATGCTGATAACCGATTTCCGAAAACGACAACGGGATCGGCGAACCGCTGTAGCGAATGCGCTCCTCACCGTTGACCTTCTGCGGCTTGTGCAAATGGCCGAGGGCGACGTAGCTGATGCTCGGCCCGAACAGACTAGCCGGCAGGGCTTCGGCGTTACCGATGATCAGGCTGCGCTCGGAGTCCTCCGAGACCGAACCACCGGCCATGTGCGCGTGGCTGATGGCGATCAGCGCCTGACCCGGTTTGCGTTTGGCGTTGGCGGCTTCGATCAGCCATTCATGCACCTGACCGATGCCGCGCAAATAGTTGTCGCCCAGGTGTGCACCGGTGACTTCGGCCGGGCGCAGAAACGGCAGCGCCAGGCACCACGCGGCGATGTCGCCTTTGGCGTTCGGCAATGGCAGCAGCAGACGTTCGGAATCGAGCTGGCCGTCGTCCAGCCACAGCACGCGACCAAGCGCGTGGGTGCGCAAGCGGCGCATCAACGGCGCGGGCAGTTCGATGCGCGAGCCGGAATCGTGGTTGCCGGCAATCATCACGATGGTCAGCAACGGCTGCTGCTCGTGGGCGTTGACGATGAAATCGTAGAGGCATTCCTGGGCTTTGACCGGCGGATTGACCGTGTCAAAGATGTCACCGGCAATCAGCAGCACATCCGGCTGCGCCAGTTTCAGCTGGCGCAGCAGCCATTCGAGAAAACAGGCGTGCTCGAAATCGCGCTCCTGACCATGCAGGTTTTGCCCAAGATGCCAGTCGGAGGTGTGAAACAGACGCAAGGCGGACTCCGCAACAAAAAGAGATGATGGCCGCGCGGGAATGAAGAGGCGGCGAAAGAGGGGGAGAGTTTACTGGCAAAACCACACCCTGTGGTCGAAGTCAGTCTGTTGGAATGGAGATGCAGGTTAGCAAGGGAACCCTGTGGCGAGGGGATTTATCCCCGCTGGGCTGCGAAGCGGCCCCAAATCCTGCAACTCAATATGCCTGACACACCGCATGGTCTGATTTTGCGGCTGCTGCGCAGCCGAACGGGGATAAATCCCCTCGCCACAGGGGGGGCTCCTACATTCTCGAGAGTGGTTATTTGGGGTAGAGCGGTGGCAACCCGCTGTCACCCACCGGGTCGTGTACGCGCTCGGCGGTCGGAATCGTGCGGATTGCCCGCCACAAATCCTCGCCCTGCCAATGCTGCCCCGTTTCGCTGTAGAGCGCGCCATTGAGCCCATCCAGCGCATCCGACAACGGCACAAACCGCGCCGCCATGTCCGCCAGCGTCTCCGGCTGCTGACGCGCCCAGGCATCCAGCGCCTGCCGCGTTGCCTGCGGGTCATTGGCCTGGCTCGCGCGTTTGATGTCGTCGAGCAAGGTGCGTGGGCTCGGGCCGGTTTGCGCAGCGCGCAGGATCGCCGGCTGCCAGCGCGCTCGCCACCACAGACCAAAGCCGAGCAGGGTGGTGCAGGCCAGTATCAGCGTGCTGAGTTTCCACCACCACAGCGTGTCGTTATCGACAATCCCCGGTTGCAGATTGCCCGTCGGCGTGTCGACTTGCAGGCTCGGGTTATTGGCGACTTGCAGGGTGCGCGCCGGCAGGCTGCTGTGTTCCAAATGATCTTCGAAGGTGTTCCACCACACCACGTCCACCGTCGGCAGATCAATCGAGCCGCTGCGGCTCGGCACCAGCGCTTCGCGTTCTTCACGGCTACCGATCAGGCCACGGTCGCTGCTTTGATTGCTCAGCACCGGTTGATCGGGGTAGCGGCGCAGGCCGTTGACGTCGGTGGCGGGCAGGGCGGGCAATTGCGAAGCGGCCAGGCCTTCGACTTTCAGGGTCAGGCTGCGGGTCAGCGAATCGCCGATCTGCGTGTGCTCCGGCTCCGGGTTCCAGCTCTCGCTCAAGCTCAGGCTGCGTGCCGGCAGCCATGGCGCATCGGCAGGATAAGTCAGCGGTTTGGGTTTGACCGTCAGCGGAATTTCCGAAGAGGTGACGCGCATCAGTTTGCCCGGCTTCGGCCCCTGTGGGCTGGTGTCTTGGGCCGGTTGCGTGTCGACCAGCGTGGCGCTGAAAGTCTGCGGGGTGATCGTCAGCAAACCGCTGTGCTGCGGATAGATCGCGTAGCGCATTTCGATGACGCCGTGGCGCACACCGTTGATGTCTTTCTCGTAGGTGCGCGTGTCGCCGAGCTGCTCAACCCGCGCATCGACGATTTGCAGCGGCGACAGGCTGCTGTCGTCATACAGCGAAACCGAGTGGTAGACGCGCACAGTCAGGATCGCCTGCGCCTGCACATACACGCTGGACTGGTCGAGACTGGCTTCGATAAACACCGGATCAAGGCTGTTCTTGTCTTCGCGGGTGTCGCTTTCGACCACTTGCACGGTGATCGGCTGGCTCTGCACCTCGCCCATTTGCAGCGAGGGAATCACCACGCTACCGTTTTCTTTGGGCAGCAGCGTAATGATCCAGCGTGTGGTCGCGCGGTTGTCGCCGTTGAGGGTATTGAGCTGGTTGACCTGCCGCGTGCCGCGCACTTCGAACAGCGGCTCCAGCGGGGTCAGGTCGGGTTTGCCGAACTGGGTGACGTCGCTGATTTCGAGGGTGAGCTCGACCGTCTCGCCGGAATTCAGGCGACTGCGATCCACACTGGCGATCAGCTCGGCCGCGTTGGCGGTCGTGCAGAGCAGCAGGGGCAGCAAGAGAGCGGTGAAGCGGGTCATCGAGTGTTTTCCTGATCCTGATGTTGTTGCTGTTCGTACCAGAATTTGCGTCGCAGCAGTTCGCCCGGATCGTCCGGGATTTTACCCAGCCATTGTTCCAGTGCCTGACGTTGCTCGCCTTCGAGGTTGTCTTCGGTCGGGCGCAGCGTCGGCACAGTATTGGTTTCCTCTTCCTCATCGTTGCTGCCCGGCACCTCATTCGGGCCTGGCTGCGGCGGTGTGGTCGGCGGCGGTTCACTGGCAGACTCGCCGGATTGCGCCTCACTCTGGGTTTCGCTTTTCACCGCTGGTGGCGGCGCGGTCGGCGGCGGCGGTTCACCGCCCGGCAGATTCTGTTCGGGCTGCTGGCTTTCCGGTTCGACCGGTGGCGGGGTGTTTTTCTGCTTCAGCAGATTTTCCACCAGCGCCTTGTTGGTCTGTGCCGGACGCAGATCCGGTTGCAGCTCCAGCGCCTGTTCATAGGCGTCGATCGCCGCATCCAGTTCACCGCTTTTCGCCAAAGCGTTGCCACGATTGTAGTGGGCGCGGGCATCGCTGCCTTCGGCAAAACGCTGGGCGGCGCCACTGTAGTCGCCGGCCTCGTACAACGCCACCCCTTGCCACTGGTGATCGTCAAAATGTTCTGCGGCTTCGGCGGGGCGTTTCTGTTTGAGCAAGTGCAGGCCTTGCTGGTCGGGACGCAGCCACAAGTCTTCGAAGTCGAAAGCGTAGCTCGGCTGCGGCAGGCAGAACAGCAGCGGCAGGCAAAACAGCCAGCCACGCCGCCCGGCACAGGCAGCGAGCAGCAGCAGTGGCAGCAGTAACCAATAACCCTGGTCGGCCCACGTGTCGAGGCGCACGGTCTGGCCATCGCTGCGCAAACTGCGCGGGCCGTTGAGCAGTCCGAGTGCGCCGAGATCGGCTTCATCCAGACGCGCCGCGTGGTAGTCACCGCCGACGCTATTAATGAACGCCGCCAGGCCCGGGCTGTCGAGTTGCGGCACACGGATCGCGCCTTGTTCATCCTTGAGGAAACTGCCGTCCTCCTGCGCAATCGGCGCGCCTTCGGCGGTGCCGATACCGAGCATCAACAGTTGCGCCGATTGCCCGTTGAGCGCACGGCGAATGCCTTGCCGTTCATCTTCGCTCAGCGACGAACCGACCAGCAGAATCCGCCCTTGGCCGAGTGCTCCTTGTTTGAGTAAGTCCAGCGCTTTAGCGACGGCGAGATCGGCGCGATGGCCGCTTTCCGGCATCAGCGACGGCTTGAGTGCATCAAGCAGATTGCGGCTGGTCGCCAGATCATCCGACAGCGGCACCAGCGTGTGGGCGCTGCCGGCGTAAACGACGATGGCGGTCTGCGCATCGCTGCGCGCCTGCAACAGGTCGAACACCTTGCGCCGCGCTTGCTCCAGTCGCGTCGGTGGTGAGTCGGTGGCGAGCATTTCCGGGGTCAGTTCCAGCACGATCACCAACGGATCGGCCGGTTTTTGGCTGGTCTGTTCGACGCGCTCCCAGCTCGGCCCGAGCAACGCGAGAATCGTCAGCAACCACGCCACGCCAAGGGCCACCCACGGCAGTTTGCTGTCGCGACCGCTGCCGCCACTGAGCAGGGTGGCGTGGAACGCCGGCGGCAGGATCATCTGCCAGCGTCCGGCGCGTTTTTGCCGGTGCCAGAGTTGCCAGATCAGCCAGCCGAGCAGCGGCAACAGCAGCAACCACCACGGACGGAACCAGTGCGGCCAGAGGGCAATCATCGGCGCCTCCGCAGACGCAAACGCTTGAGACGCTCGCGCCAGTCAGGCAGCGGACTTTGCAGATTAAGCTCCTTGTTGAACAGGCGTTGCAGCGGGTTGTCCGGCCACAATTCGCGGGCGACCAACAACAGGCTCAACCACAGCGCCAACGCCAGTGGCCAGTGATACAAGGCTTGCGCGGGACGTGCCTGGGTCGGTTGTTGGGTCACCGGCTCGAGCTGGTCGAGGGTGTCCTTGATCGCTTGCAGTTCCTGGCCATCATGCGCGCGGAAGTATTGCCCGCCGGTGACTTCGGCGATTTCCTTGAGCGCCGGCTCATCGAGATCCAGGCTTGGATTGACGCCGAGCAGGCCGGTCGAACCGCTGTCCTCAGGATTGGCGCCGATGCCGATCGGGTAAATCTTCACGCCTTCACTGGCCGCCAGTTTTGCCGCCGTCAACGGATCGATTTCGCCGCCATTGTTGGCGCCGTCAGTGACCAGAATCAGCACACGGCTTTGCGCCGGACGCATGCGCAGGCGTTTCAGGCCCAGACCGATGGCGTCGCCGATGGCGGTGTTCTTGCCGGCAATGCCGATGCGCGCCTCATCAAGCCAGACGCGCACTGTGTGGCGGTCAAAGGTCAGCGGTGCTTGCAGGTAGGCCTGACTGCCGAACAGGATCAAGCCAACGCGGTCCCCGTCACGGCTTTCCAGGAAGTCACCGAGCAGATGCTGCACCAACGACAGGCGACTGACTTCTTCGTCCTGCCACTGCATGTCGGGGAAATCCATCGAGCCAGACACGTCCACCGCCACCAACAAGTCTCGGCCACTGGCGGCAATTGGCAACGGTTCGCCCAGCCATTGCGGGCGCGCAGCGGCAGTCAGCAGTAGCAACCACAACAACATGAACGGCGCTTGCTGGCGCCACGCAGGCAAATGGGCGCGGGCACGACGGCGGGCGAGGCCTTCGAGGTCGGACAGAAAGCTGACTTTCAGCGCCGGTTCACCGCTGTCCGCTACCGGCAATACGAGGCGCATCAGCCACGGCAGCGGTAACAGCAGAAAAATCCACGGCCAGGCGAACTCAAACATGTTTGCGAATCCACGTGTCGACGGCTTGGGTCAGGCCGGCGATGGCCTTGTCGTCGAGTTTGCATTCCGGTTTGTACGCGCCTTCGACCAGCACCATCCAGCGCGTCAGGCCAGCGGCGGGGCAACGGTTGTCGAGGAACGCCAGCCACTTTCGGCCATTAAGGGTGTGGCTCTGGCTGTAGGGATAATGGTTGCGACACAGGCGTTTGAGCAGGCCATTGACCTGTTGCAGCCACGCGCCGGCCGGGGCACCGTCGTAGGGTTTGGGCATTTGCGCCAGTTCTGCGAGGGCGGCAACGCGCACCGGATCGAGTGGCTGTTCGGCGCGCACGATCGGGCGTTTCTTCATGGGAATGAAACGGCGCAGGCGCCACACGGCGTAACCGAGCAGCGGCAATAACAGCAGCAATAACCACCAGCCCGGCGCCGGAGGCCAAAAGGCAATCGGCGGCGGCGAGATCAGCGGTTGCAGTTGGTCGAGGCCGTTCATCGACCTTTCCCCGGACGCTGCGGATTGAGGAATTCGCGCATCTGCTCGACCATTTCACTCTGCGTGCTCAACGGCATCAGCAGCACCCGCAGCTTCTGCGCGAGCAATTCCCAGCGAGCGATGCGCGCTTCGGCCTGCGCGCGATAGGTTTGGCGCAGATCGAAATTCAGCGTGTCGAGCTCAAGCTGTGCGCCACGTTCGGCGAATCGTAAAAGGCCGGCGGCGGGGAGGGCGTGATCGAGTGGATCGGATATCGGCAGCATCAGCAAATCGCAATGGCGCGCCAACAAGCTCAGTTGTTGCTCGGCGCTGTCGGACAGCGCGCGCTCATCGCAAATCACAATGGCCAGACTGCCGGGGCGCAGCACTTCCCGGGCGCGGCGCAGGGCCACGCCGAAGGCATCGCGATCCGGCTCACGTTCGCTGTGCAGCGATTGATTGACCTTGACCAAACGATTGAGCAATTGCAGCAGGCTCTGCTTGCTGCGCCGAGGCTTGATTTCGTAGTGCTCGTTGTCGCCGAACACCAGCCCGCCGACCCGGTCGTTGTGGCCGAGCGCGGCCCAGCCGATCAGCGCCGCGACTTGTGCGGCCAACACCGATTTGAACATCAGCCCGGAGCCGAAAAACAGCCGCGTGCTTTGCTCGACCATAATGAAAATCGGTCGTTCGCGTTCTTCATGGAACAGCTTGGTGTGCGGCTCTTGCGTGCGAGCGGTGACGCGCCAGTCGATGGTGCGCACGTCGTCGCCGGCCTGATACACGCGCACTTGATCGAAGTCGACACCGCGACCACGGAATTTCGAGTGATGCAGGCCGATCAGCGGGCTGCGCTGGCTCGGCGTGGAAAACAGCTGCACTTCACGCACCCGGTGACGCATCTCGATCAGCTCGGCGAGGCTGACGCGGATGCCCGGTTGGGAAGGCTGGGGGGCATTCATGGGGGTCAAGCGACGGCTACGACGTCGAGAATCCGCTGCACCACCCGATCCTGATCGATGCCGGCGGCTTCGGCTTCAAACGACAAAATAATGCGGTGACGCAACACGTCGAACAGCACCGCTTGAATGTCTTCCGGGCTGACGAAGTCGCGACCGGCCAGCCAGGCGTGGGCGCGGGCGCAGCGGTCGAGGGCGATCGAGCCGCGTGGGCTGGCGCCATAGGCAATCCACTCGGCCATTTCCGGATCGAACTTGGCCGGCGTACGGGTGGCCATGACCAGTTGCACCAGGTATTCCTCCACGGCGTCGGCCATGTACAAGCCAAGGATTTCCTTGCGCGCGGCGAAGATCGCCTGCTGGCTGACCCGGCGCTCAGGCTTGGTTTCGCCGTTCAGTGCTTCGCCACGGGCCTGCTGGAGGATGCGGCGTTCGACGGCGGCATCCGGGAAACCGATTTTTACGTGCATCAGGAAGCGGTCGAGCTGGGCTTCCGGTAGCGGATAGGTGCCTTCCTGCTCGATCGGGTTCTGCGTGGCCATCACCAGAAACAGCGGCGACAGCTCGTAGGTGCTGCGGCCGACACTGACCTGACGCTCAGCCATGGCTTCGAGTAGCGCCGATTGCACCTTGGCCGGCGCGCGGTTGATTTCGTCCGCCAGCACCAGGTTGTGGAAGATTGGCCCTTGCTGGAACACGAAACTGCCGGTTTCCGGGCGATAGATCTCGGTGCCGGTGATGTCGGCGTGCAGAAGGTCAGGGGTGAAGTGGATGCGATGGAACTGGGCTTCGATGCCCTCGGCGAGTTCTTTGATCGCTTTGGTCTTGGCCAGACCCGGGGCGCCCTCGACCAGCATATGGCCGTCGGCGAGCAGGGCGATGAGCAAACGCTCGATGAGTTTTTCCTGGCCGAGAATCTGCGTTGAAAGAAAGGTTCGCAGCGCCAGCAGCGCTTCACGATGTTCCATCGGTGACTGTTCCTGGAAAGGGGTGGCCACGGGCGTTCGGATAACGCCGGGGCTGGGGGCGTTACTTTAATCCATCGCGGGGGGTGGCGACTAACGGCATTTTGCGCAAAGTGCGGGAAATGACTGGGGGAATTGTTGGATTTTTGTAGTACCGGGGAGGGGTAGTGTTCTTTCGGACGCCTTCGCGAGCAGGCTCGCTCCCACATTTTGAGCGGCGTACATCCGTCAATGTGGGAGTGAGCCTGCTCGCGATGGGGCCAGTCCGGATACCATCAAACCTCGTTAATAAACGTGCCCGTCCCATCCAGAATATTCGTCAACGTCTCGACAACCTCATCCAGATCAACCATATCCGGGTTAAAGCTGATCTCCAGCACATCATCCCCATTCAACGCATCAGCATCCGCCGCGCCGATTTCAATCTTCAGCAGCGTCGAGGTCAACGTGACCTTCACGCCGTCCAGCGTCGAAGGCTCGCCGTCCAGGGTGATTTCCAGCTCATCCTCGTCCGGATAGCGGCTCATCAGGAACATGTCGCCCTTGTCGCTGTGGCAGCAGAGCATGGCCATGTTGTCTTCTTCGTCGTCGCATGGGTTGACGATCAATAGGGCGGTGGTCATTTGCATGGGGAATTCCTGGTGGGCTAACGCGGTAGACAGTGCGCAAAAAGTGCGATTTTGCCAGCCTGAGGGAATTTCTGCTGAAACATCGTCGAATGCAGGGCTCTTCTTAAGGACTATTCCCAGAGTCGAGTAAGAAAAATCCGCTGGCCTCGTAGGGTTTTTGAGAAGAATAAAAATTGCGTGAATTGGAGGCCTTTTCGCTTGTTTTGGCGGATGTTTGTCGTCAGATTTTGCTGTTCGAACGCAACGGAGTGCGATGGCCAACATGCAAAAAAGGATGTCTTTTGATGAAGCGATATTTCCAATGGGCGCAAGAAATCAGTCATCTGTCCGAGGAACAGGTGGAACATCTTTACCAGCGCTACCTCAACGGCGAAAAAACCGCCGACCTGATCGCCGAGTACAAACTGCCGGATACCGTACGCAGTGTGTTGAAAGTGCTGCCGCCGATCGTCAGTGCTGACCTGACATGCCCGTATTGTGAATTGCCGATGTGGATGCACCGACCCTCCCGTGGCACCCCGGTTTCCCTGCGCAGTGCTTACAAATGTGTGAATTGCGAGCATCAATACTTCACCGCCGGTGCGGGCTCGCGGCGCAGCGTGTGTGGTTGTGATGCCTGTGTTCGGCTGCGCAAACAGCAACTCGCCGATCAAGCCAAACGTGACCGCAGTGATCTGGCCGCACGCTACGGTACGCCAAGCCCACCGGTGCCCTTTGCCAGTCTTGGATTCCAGCAAAAAGTAGCTCTGCTGGCGTTACTGGATGACGGCGGTCAAGGCGCAGGCGAACGCATTGCCGCGCTTGATGCTGAAATCAGAGGGGAAAAGCTCACGTCCACCGACGCTTTCAGTGAAGAGTTGGTGAAAGGTCTGCACGAGGCGGGCGCCTTGCAGGTCGATACGGCATCGGACATTCGGGCGTTCAATCGGGCCGACGAGTTCAGCATCGGCACGTATTCGGCCGTTTACTGGCGGGCCAACGTCGCCCTGGACGAAGGCGTGCGCTGCACGCGCGATATGCTCTATCTGGCCCTGTACGAAGAGTTGTCCGGGCCTGTGCTGCCGGTTTGGAAGCGTGAGTTGTACGCATTGATCTTCAGGCTCGCGCGGGAGGAATCCATTCAATACGTTCACCTGCAGGCCAATATGGTCGGCATGGCGTTCACCGCCGAAGCCCGCGCCGACTCGGTGATCGGCACATTGCTGCAGAACTTCTCGGTCAGCCAGATCTACTACTTCGCCAGAGTCGCGGTGAAAAGCGCTGCGCATTTCTATGCCACCGGCAACTCCAAGGGTCGCACTCACGCCTCCAACACCATTCCGCGCAACATGCAGAGCACCGCGCAATTAGCCTTGGCGGAGAACTGGCGCAAGGACAGCTACCGCGATACGCGCGTGCCGCAGCCGGCCATGACCCGCCTGCTTTACGACGTCGTGCTCAAGGACAGTGGTGCCGGTTTTTCCAAGTCGCCGGGGCTGTTCTGGCGAGACGAATTTGTGCCTCGGTTTCTCACCGGTTCGCCGGTCGCCGCGCCACAGGTCGACTATCCGCAGTTGTTCTGCCGCGAGTGTGACTCCAGCAATATCGACGCCAGCATGGACAAATTGACCCTGCAGATGCAGTGCTACGACTGCGCCACCGTGAGCAAATTCCGGGCCTATGAAGAGTTGCCGGACTGATCCGTGTCAAAAGCCAGTGCTGAACCGGATGCCACGCTCAGGGTCGATAGAACGGCCCTGAGGGTTTTCGTTTCTGGATATGTAGCCGCCACGGGGCAGCGATTGGCACGAATGTCCCGTAAAACCGGGCATTCCCCCCGTCGTTTTCCGCCACGGCTGCTAGTGTTTACCGGTGCGAAAGCCTTCATTTACCTGCCTATGAACGAATATGTCGCAGCACCGCAAGCAGACACATTGTCGCAGCCATTAAGCTGCGCAACGGATGAGCACCCGTAAAGGCATTGTCGGCAAGCCTGGCAGTCGCTTTTGCAGATGCCCATTCAATGGAAGGTGAATGTGACCTGAGTGTCTCGTCCAGCTTCACCCACCTGTCCCCCTGTTTCCTCTGCCCGAGAATCAGGAACAGGGCGACACAAGCCCCGAAAGGGGTGTTGCACGCGACGCTTTCCATCAATAACAAGCTTAAGCGGAGTACCACAGATGGCGTTCTTCACCGCAGCCAGCAAAGCCGACTTCCAGCACCAACTGCAAGCGGCACTAGCGCAGCACAGCAGTGTACAGGCGCTGCGACGAGTGGCGCTGTTCGCTGAACAATTCTTCGGCATCATTTCTCTGGACGAGCTGACTCAACGTCGCCTCTCCGACCT
>Ga0160445_100054_pt1 | contig 132397 bp, 98 predicted proteins | sample HID1972M_E1MG_FD_108215 | JGI IMG/M metagenome (GOLD analysis project Ga0160445, IMG submission 108215) | Enriched pill bug-associated microbial communities from UW Madison campus, WI, USA - HID1972M_E1 MG | ecosystem: Host-associated > Arthropoda: Insects > Digestive system > Unclassified ... | reverse complement strand
CATTCTTTAGAACATTCTATTGTAGAGGGTGTGTCGCACGAACATATTTCAGGATTAATTATGGATGACCTGAATAAGGAGTTTAATGGACAACTTGTCAAAGCCATTTCTATTTTTAGAAACGAGCATAAAAAATTATTCTTGCATCAACTTGTTTCGAGTCAGCTAGACACTGACCGAATGGATTACCTTATTCGCGATAGTTTTTATACAGGTGTAACAGAAGGGGTAATCAGTTTTAACCGTATTATTAAGATGCTGAATGTATCCGATAATGAACTTGTAGTTGAGGAAAAAGGAATTTATTCAATTGAAAAATTTTTGATCGCCAGAAGGCTAATGTATTGGCAGGTTTATTTGCACAAAACTGTTGTCAGTGCCGAACAAATGTTGGTTAAAATACTTCATAGAGCTAAGCAATTAAGTTCGGAAGGCCAGAATTTATTTGCAATGCCTTCCCTTAATTATTTTTTAACTACGCAGATTACGAAAAAAAACTTTGAAGAAGATCCTGAACACTTATCGGTATTTCTAAAATTGGATGATGTTGATATACTGGCAAGTATTAAAATTTGGGCGGGTCATCATGATAAAACTCTATCTGAATTATGTAAGCGCTTAATGAGCCGTCAATTAAATCAGGTAGAAATGAGTAATGAGAAACCGGATAAAGAATATTTGAAAAAACTTCGCAAAGCGGCCATAAGTTATTTTGGTATTCCGGAAGAAGAGGTAGATTACTTTGTGTATTCGAATACAATATCGAATAGCGCCTATCAGGTAGGAGATGGAAGTATTAAAATTTTAATGAAAAATGGTTCATTAATGGATATTACACAGGCTTCAGATTTATCTAATTTAGAAGTTCTATCAAAGAAGGTACAAAAATATATTGTGTCTTTTCCAAAAGATCTTCATTCAAAAGGTTTAATTTAGCACCCTGATAATTCAATTTGATAATCATTTGTTCATAAATTAATAACATATAGATTTGCAGAATGCAATTTACCGCACAACAAATTAGTGATTTAATCAATGGCACAATCGAAGGCGATGCTGAAGTGGCGGTTTTTGAGATGTCGAAAATAGAAGAAGCCCAGAAAGGTAGCATTTCCTTTCTTTCCAACCCGAAGTACGAGACCTATCTTTATCGCTCAAATGCTTCTATCGTTATTATTAATGAGGATCTTGTAATTAAACAGCCAGTTCAATCAACGCTGATACGTGTAAAAAATGCATATACCGCTTTTTCCATTCTCTTGGACGCTTACAACGAATTAAGATTTGATAAGCAGGGCATTGAAGAGCCTTCTTTTATTCATCCCACTGCGAGTATTGGTGAAAATGTTTATATAGGAGCTTTCAGTTATATAGGGCCAAATGTAAAAATTGGAAATAATTGTAAAGTATATCCAAATAGCTATATTGGCGATCAGGTCAGCATAGGTAACAATTGTACCATTTATGCTGGAGTGCGTGTCTACTTTGATTGTGTTGTAGGAAATCGTGTAATTATCCATTCGGGTGCTGTAATTGGCAGTGATGGATTTGGTTTTGCGCCGCAAGAAGACGGAACTTACAAAAAAATCAGTCAAATTGGAAATGTAATGATTGGTGACGATGTTGAAATTGGAGCAAATACAACGATTGACCGAGCAACCTTAGGCTCTACAAAAATTCAGAATGGGGTGAAGCTTGATAATTTAATTCAATTGGCACATAATGTGGAATTAGGAGAAAATACGGTAATTGCTGCGCAAACTGGAATTTCTGGAAGTACGAAAATTGCAGAGAATGTAGTAATAGGAGGACAAGTAGGAATTGCCGGACATGTTAATATTGCGAGAGGTTCGCAGGTGCAGGCTCAGTCGGGAATTAACCGGTCAATACTTGAACCAGATAAAAAATGGGCAGGGACCCCAGCTTCTAATTATGCTTCTCAAATGCGCATACAAGTAACTTTACAAAAATTACCCTTGCTTGAAAAACGAATTTCGGAATTAGAAAACCTAATAAATAAAAAGTAACTTTAATCTTAATAGACCAATCAGCGAAGAGTTTGAAAGAATGAATGCAAAACAAAGAACTATTAAAAACGAAGTAAGTATTTCTGGAGTAGGATTACATACAGGAAAGCCCGCTTCATTGACATTTAGAGCTGCGCCAGAAAATCATGGTTATAAATTTAAGCGAATTGACCTTGAGGGACAGCCAATTATAGATGCAGATGTAGATAATGTTTCTGATACTTCTCGAGGGACTACAATTTCCCAAAATGGAGCTAGCGTAAGTACAATTGAACATTTGCTAGCTTCTTTGGTAGGTATGGAAATCGATAATGTTTTAATTGAAATCGATGGACCTGAAGTACCCATTATGGATGGGAGTGCATCTTTTTTTACGGATGCCCTAGAGAGGGCAGGTTTTACTATTCAGCAATTGGATAGGGAATATTTTGTAATTCCTCATAATATGCATTATACTGAACCGGATAGAAAGGTAGAGATGGTAGGCATGCCTTTAGATGGATATCGATTAACCTGTATGATCGATTACAATTCTCCTGTACTGGGCAGTCAACATGCTTCAATTTCGAATATCGATGAGTTTAAAACGGAAATAGCATCATCAAGAACATTTTGTTTTTTGCATGAACTCGAAACATTGCTTGATAAAAACCTAATTAAAGGGGGAGATCTAAATAATGCAATTGTTATCGTTGATAAAGATGTAAATGATATTGAATTGGCATCCTTAGCCAAATTATTTAATCGTAAAGATATTAAAGTAGCAAAGGAAGGCATATTAAATAATATAGAACTACGCCATCAGAATGAACCTGCACGTCATAAATTGCTAGACATGATAGGTGATTTGGCATTAATTGGAGTACCATTAAAAGGGCATATCATGGCAGCCAGACCAGGCCATGCAGCTAATATAGCCTTTGCAAAGAAAATTAAAGCAGCTATCAAAAAGGACAGAAATAAGAAAAAGGTTCATCTCTATGATCCTTCAGCAAAACCATTATATGATGTCATCCAGATCATGGATATATTGCCTCATCGTCAACCTTTTCTTTTTATAGATAAGATACTGGAATTATCAAAAACACATGTTGTTGGAGTGAAGAACGTGACAATGAACGAAAGTTTTTTTCAGGGTCATTTCCCGGGAACTCCTGTTTTTCCTGGTGTTATCCAAGTTGAGGCAATGGCTCAAACCGGCGGAATCTTAGTATTGAGTACAGTTCCTGACCCAAGAAACTATATTACTTTATTTTTAAAAATTGATAACGTGAGGTTTAGAGCACAGGTATCACCTGGAGATACCATAATTTTTAGATGCGATTTAATGGAACCGATAAGGCGAGGTATCGCTCAAATGAAGGGCGTAGGCATGGTAGGAGAGAAAGTTGTTGTGGAGGCAGAAATGATGGCGCAAATTACAAGAATTAAAGAAAGCGAAACTCCATCATGATCCAACCTTTAGCTTATATACATCCCGAAGCGAAAATTGCCAATAATGTTGTTATTGAACCATTTGTCACCATTTATAAAAATGTTGAGATTGGAGAAGGCACTTGGATAGGTCCAAATGTAACTATTATGGAGGGCGCCCGCATAGGAAAAGGATGCAAAATATTTCCTGGTGCTGTGATTTCCGGAATACCACAAGATTTAAAATTTGACGGTGAAGAAACAACCGCTGAAATTGGTGATAATACTACGATTCGGGAATGTGTTACTATAAATCGGGGAACTAAGGACCGTTGGAAGACAGTTGTTGGAAAGAACTGCCTCATACAAGCCTATAGCCATATTGCACATGATTGTATAGTTGGAGATAATTGTATTTTTTCAAACAGTAGTACCCTAGCAGGTCATATTACTGTTGGCGATTATGTTGTTCTGGCGGGTATGGTTGCTGTTCATCAATTTGTTAGTATAGGATCTCATGCATTTATTGCTGGCGGTACGCTAGTACGAAAGGATGTTCCACCCTTTGTAAAGGCAGCACGTGAACCCATTGCTTATGTGGGTATTAATTCGGTGGGCCTTCGTAGAAGAGGTTACTCTTCTGAAATGATCAATGAAATTCAGGATATCTACCGCACGCTATTTGTAAAAAACAATAATCTTTCTAAAGCAATAGGGATTATTGAAACAGAATTTAAGCCAACTGAGATTAGGGATGAGATTCTTGATTTTATTCGCAGTTCAAACCGTGGTGTAATGAAAGGTTTCGGACAGGGAAAACTGGGGGCAATGTAAAATAACTATGAGTTTTGAAAATTGAACTTGAAAATATTGGCAGAAGGTTTAACAGAGATTGGATTTTCAAACAGATCAATTATCAATTTATTCAAGGTGAAAGTTATGCTATTCTAGGACCCAATGGATCGGGTAAATCAACTTTCCTGCAAGTATTAGCAGGGAGTTTAACTCCTTCCTCAGGAAAATTAAATTATTCTTTAATTAATAAAGCCATAGAGGTAGAAGCAATTTTCAAGCATCTGTCTTTGGCAGCGCCTTATTTAGAGTTAATCGAAGAGTTTACGCTCCAAGAATTAATTACCTATCATTTTCGATTTAAACGTGCCTTTAAAGAGTGGAATACTGAGCGTTTAATTCAGTTATTAGGATTAGAGAAATCGGCTGACAAAGAAATTCGATATTTTTCATCGGGGATGAAACAACGTACAAAGCTTGTTTTGGCATGTTGTGCAGATACACCTTTGCTCTTCTTAGATGAGCCAACCTCAAATCTTGATGCGCAGGGAATTGAATGGTATCATCAATTAATAAAGGATTTCTCAAAAGACAGATTGCTTGTTATTTGCTCTAATCAACCTCATGAGTATAGCTTTTGTACCAATCAATTAAGAATTAATGATTATAAGTAACAGAGGCTCAAAATGGTAGTTGTATATATGAATGTGAAAGAATTATCTTTGTCAAATAAATATTTTATATTAATTTAAATAAGTTACAATGTCAAAAGCATCTGAAGTAAAAACAGGGAACGTTTTAAGATTTAACGGAGAACTAGTTACAGTTGAAGAATTTATCCATCGTACTCCAGGAAATCTTCGAGCTTTCTATCAAGCCAGAATGCGAAATGTTAAAACTGGAAAAATTGCCGAATATCGTTTCCGTACAGACGAGGAAGTGGAAATAGCTCGGGTAGAAACCAATGATTATCAGTATTTATATGATGAGGGAGATTTCTTTGTTGTAATGGATAACAATAGTTTTGAGCAATATAATATCCCCAAGCATCTTTTTGGAGATACAGCAAAGTTTTTAAAAGAAGGAATGAATGTTATCGTTGCTTTTGAAAGTGATGAGCCCATTATGGCAAATGCACCAACTAATGTTGAACTTGAAATTACCTATACTGAGCCAGCTGTTAAAGGAGATACATCAACGGGAGCGCTTAAGAATGCAACCGTTGAAACGGGTGTTGAAATTAAAGTTCCTTTATTTATCAATCAAGGGGATAAGGTAAAAGTTGATACGCGTACTGGGAGCTATATTGAACGCGTAAAATAATGTTTATAAGCTTAATTTAATAATTAAAACCTTCTGAAATACTTAGAAGGTTTTTTTGTTAATTGATATGAAATTAAATACGAAAACAGAACTGCGAGAGCGCTTCAAGGAGCTACGAAGACAGTTGTCTGCTGAAGATGAAGATGCCTTCAACGCCAAATTGTTATTGCAATTTCAGCAATTTATATGGCAGGGACTCAGTTATATCCATGTATTTCTTCCTATTAAAAAGTTCAAAGAGCCAAATACCTTGATGCTTATAAATTGGTTAAGTGAAAATTATCCTGAAATCCAGTTAGTCATTTCAAAGTCCGATCTCAAAACGAATGTTATGGATCATTATTTATGGGATAAGGATCAGATACTTGAGCTCAACAAATGGGGAATCGAGGAGCCCCAAGGAGGTAAAGTAATATTACCTCATCAAATCGATGGGGTTATTATTCCACTCTTAGCTTTTGATAAAAGAGGTGAACGAATAGGTTATGGAAAAGGTTTTTATGATCGATTTCTTTCTGCCTGCCGGCCGGATTGTCTGAAAATTGGACTTTCCTTTTTTGAGCCAATTGATAAAATTGAAGACACAGACCCAACTGATATTGCGTTAGACTACTGTATTACTTCACAGAAAACGTGGAAATTTAAAGTTTAATATACTTGTTTAGGTACACAGCTGCTAGTTGTTATCTTACTCAATTGAATAGGAATATGGCTATATCGGTTTTTAAGATATAGTGAATCTGCTGTTTGTTTCGTTATTTTAAATCGAGGAAGGTATTGCCCAATATGATGACAACCTGAAAGCTTTTGGCGCCAATCTTTATGTGTATAAGTGGCTTCAATAAGCAAACTATCACCTCTAACAACATAAACTCCACGAGCATATTCATTCCATTCGCCATTCCCATAACATGAATCTACATCCATTTTAGTTTTTGAGTAAGTATTGATTTTCACATATACAGAATCGCAAGTGAAATCGAATTTATAAAGCTCATATCTTAATAATTCATTTTGATAAGGAACACTTTCTGAGATCCAGCTGCCTTGCAAAAACTCTGATCCAGGATCCTGCATCTTTGAATTGAATTTACAAGCGGATAAAATAAAAATCAGCATAAGGAAAATACTTTTTCCCCATGCTGATTTTGTAAATGTAGTTTTTGTTTGGTTTTTCTCTCTCATGTTATTTTAGGCCGCCAATCATATCTTCCGGTTTTACCCAATCATCAAATTGTTCATTGGTTAATAAACTGAGCGATACAGCAGCTTCACGAAGAGAAGTATTTTCTTTATGAGCCTTCTTCGCAATTTTGGCTGCATTTTCATAGCCAATATGTGGATTTAACGCAGTAACCAACATCAATGAGTTTTCAAGATGTTTTTTAATGCCATCGTAATTGGGTTCAATACCTATAGCACAATGATCGTTGAAGGAAACACATGCTTCTCCGAGTAAACGCGCACTTTGTAAGAAGTTGGTTGCCATAAGGGGTTTAAAGACGTTTAACTCATAATGGCCATTTGCACCGCCAATAGATATAGTTACGTCATTTCCCATAACTTGTGCGGCTACCATAGTTAACGCCTCGCATTGGGTTGGATTTACTTTTCCTGGCATTATGGATGACCCAGGTTCGTTTTCTGGAATAATGATTTCGCCAATTCCGGATCTGGGGCCGGAAGCTAGCATTCTGATATCATTAGCGATTTTCATTAATGATACTGCTAACTGTTTCAATGCACCATGGCTTTCAACAATTGCATCATGTGCAGCCAGGGCTTCAAATTTATTTTCCGCTGTTATGAAGGGCAACCCGGTAAACTTAGCGATGTATTTGGCAACATTTTCTGAATATCCTTTTGGAGTGTTAATTCCGGTACCAACTGCAGTACCTCCCAAAGCTAATTGAGACAGATGAGATAGCGTATTTCTTAAGGCTTTTATCCCGAAAGTTAATTGAGCCACATATCCTGAAAATTCTTGTCCCAACGTTAGAGGTGTAGCATCCATTAAATGTGTTCTTCCAATCTTTACCACGTTGGCAAAGGTATCGGCTTTTACTTTTAACGTATCTCTCAGCTTTTCTACTCCTGGTATGGTAACTTCAATGAGCATTTTATAAGCAGCAATATGCATTGCTGTTGGGTAGGTGTCATTCGAAGATTGGGATTTATTAACATCGTCATTGGGATGAATAAATGGAGTTCCTTCACCTAATTTGTTTCCTTGGATAACATGGGCACGGTTGGAGACCACCTCGTTTACGTTCATATTAGACTGTGTTCCAGATCCTGTTTGCCAAATAACCAATGGAAATTGATCGGGTAATTCTCCAGCTAATATCTCATCGCATACTTTGGCAATTAAATCTCGTTTTTCTGAAGATAGAATTCCTGCATCCGTATTGGTATAGGCTGCTGCCTTTTTTAAGAAGGCAAATGCTTCAATGATTTCGACTGGCATGGAAGCAGAAGCTCCAATTTTAAAGTTATTTCTTGAACGTTCGGTTTGCGCACCCCAGTATTTATCGGCAGGAACCTGCACATCACCCATGGTATCATGCTCTATTCTGTATGACATAATATTAAAATTTATTTATCACAAAGTTAAAAATATAAACGTTTGCAAAGGAAGTCTCTTTCTTAAAAATTCTATTTAGTTGTGTTTTAGAGTCAGCAATGACAAAACGATTATAAAATTTGGCATTATCGAGTCTTTAAATAAATATTCTCAAAAAAGTGACTTTTTTAAATGCTGTTAAAATCGGATTTTTGGAAATATTTCCGCAATTTCGTCGCTATTAGAGCAAATTCCCCTATATACATGTTGAAAACGATTAAAATTCTTGTTTTTTTTATCCCCTTTGGTTTAATTGCTTGTTCTTCTGCCGAAAGTAAACGGATTAAGGCTGAAGAAGAACAGAAGGTTACTGATAGTGTAAGATTGATCTATAATCCTGAAAAAGCGGATAAACGGATTGATGAATTTATGCAAAAATTACATAGCCGTTCAGCATTTAATGGTAATGTGCTTATTGCAAAAAAGGGAAAGGTTATTTATCAAAACTCTTTTGGATGGGCTGATTATTTGCATCGTGACAGCTTAACGATAAATTCACAATTTGAACTGGCATCAGTTTCTAAACCGCTTACTGCTACGGCAGTTTTAATGTTGGTTGAACGTGGAAAATTGCGTTTAGACCAAACTGTTAATGAGTTCTTCCCAGATTTCCCGTATGACGGAGTTACGGTTAAGCAGTTGTTGACTCATCGATCAGGGCTTCCAAATTATGTTTATTTTGTAGATAATATCTGGAAAGATAAGAGCAAAGGAATGACTAATAGAGAAGTGATAGATCTTCTTATTCAGCATAAACCAGCCCGGTATAATGTACCCGATGCAAGATTTTTGTATAACAACAGCAACTTTATGGTACTTGCTGCTATCGTGGAAGTAGTATCAGGGCAAACGTTTACAGTTTTTATGCAAGAGAATATTTTTAAACCTTTTGGAATGAAAAACACAGCAGTATATTCGAAGGCAGATTATGAAACAATTCCAACTGGAGTTATTGGTCATGACAAAATTTGGCGGAGGTCTGTTGTTCAGAATTTTTTAGATGGCCCTGTAGGTGATAAGGGAATTTATAGTACTGTTGCAGATCTGTTTTTATTTGATAGGGCAATGGGCGAGGGAAGGGTATTAAACAAAGAACTATTGGACTCTGCTTATATAGGGCACAGTAAACCTGTCAATGGAGTATTTAACTATGGTTATGGTTGGCGCCTTTACGAAAAGGACGGACACACCGTTGTTTATCATACAGGTTGGTGGCACGGATATAAAAATTTATATATACGAGATATTGAAAACGATATTACAGTTATATTGTTATCTAATATGTCAAATGCAAGTTTAAATCATTTGGATGAGTTGTATGAAATACTTAACATGCCTATAATCCGACAGGGAGCTTATAACAGTAAAGGTGAATTACTTTAAAATTAGAGGCTTAAAAGAAACAATATTTTATTTTAATAATATAATTAATAGAAAAAATGTTTGATAAATTATTCCAAGCGCAACAAAAAGCAGAAGAAGTAAAAAAACGACTGGATACTATCAGTGTATTTGGAGAAGTTGAAGGAGGTAAAATTAAAGTTGTGGCTACAGCTAATAAAGAAATTAAAGATATTAATATTGATCCGGAATTTTTCAAACAAGCAGAACATGAGGAGTTTGAAGAATTGCTGGTTATTGCAGTTAATAAAGCAATAAAGCAAGCAGAAGATATAAGTCAAACAGAAATGCAGGTAGCCACAAAAGATATGCTTGGAGGTTTAGGTGGTATGTTTGGGAAATAATTAATAATTAGAGATGAAGGCAACGTATTTAGGACATTCAACGGTAGAGCTTAATTTAAATGGAGTAAAGGTTTTATTTGATCCTTTTATTACTCCAAATGAGCTTGCAAAGCATATTAAAATTGAGGATATAAAACCGGAGTATATCTTTTTAAGTCATTGTCACGGTGATCATGTAGCTGATTTAGCCCAAATTCAAAAGAATAGTAATGCAGAGGTAATAGCTATAGTTGAAACTGCCGCTTGGATTGAAAGGCAAGGAATTTCGGAAGATAGCATTACAGCAATGAATTTTGGTGGAACAGTGGCCACTAAATTTGGATCTGCTAAAATGGTTTATGCTTTACATACTAATGGTACACCCGATGGTGATTACGCAGGTGTTCCAGCAGGTTATTTGCTAAAGAGCAATAGTAAATCAATTTATTTTGCAGGGGATACAGCTCTTACGCTTGAAATGCAATTATTAGCTGATCAGAATCTTGATTGGGCTTTTTTACCAATCGGAGGCTTTTTTACCATGGATGTTGATGATGCTGTGAAAGCCGCCAAGCTTATAAACTGTCAAAATATTATTGGTATACACTATAATACTTTTCCTCCAATACAGATTAATTCTGAAGAGGCTATCCAAAAATTTAAAGAAGCGGGTCTAAATCTACATTTATTACCTATTGGAGAATCAATTGATTTATAACAAGTGTTATTTTATTAAACTTTAAATACAGAAGGGGATTCTTTAAAAGAGTCCCCTTCTGTATTTAAAGTTTATATTCATTGATTACTTCACTTCAAAACCAAGGATTACATCTCCCCATGCCAATTTAACCATACCTTTCTTATCTGCCGAAATGGTAAATTGTTCAACTGTAGGGTTACCTGTTTTTGTTGTTGTTTGAACTCGTAATGCATCATCTCCTGCTTCATATTTTGTGCCCCATTGGTCCCATGTTTTATTGAATATAATGGTTGATTCAATTTCTCCTGGAATTGTGTATAGGCTGTATTTACCAGCTTTTAAAGACTTGCCGTTTACTTTTACATCTTTGTCTACTTCAAATGTGGTTGCCTCATTAGCACCGGTTCGCCAAACCTTGTTAAGAGGAGCTAAGGTTAGCAATTCTCGGCCCTTTAAGGAAGGACGACTGTAATTAATTTTTATGGTTGCACCAGATTCCGTTTTTACAGTAAGAGAATCGGGCGGGCTTGGGCGTTGGCTTTTATCTTCTTGTGCATGTAAATTGAATACGGAGCCAACAATTAAGGCAAGAAAAAAAATGATTCTTTTCATAATTAATAGAATTAAGTAATTGAATAAATTTAAGATTATGTTTTTTCTAAGTTAGCTATTATGCACTAAATAAAAGTATTATTATTTGTTCCTTCACTGAGCATTCCACAATGGTGTGTAATTATTATCTTTGCGGATATGGCAAAGATTAAACCATCCTTAGCAAAAGGAACTCGCGATTTTTCTCCAGTAGAAATGGAAAAACGCAATTATATATTTGACACGATTAAGTCTGTTTTTAAAAAATACGGATACAATGAAATACAAACGCCTTCTTTTGAAAATCTAAATACGTTAACAGGTAAATATGGAGAGGAAGGTGATCAGCTGATTTTTAAAATTTTGAATTCCGGAGATTATCTATCCAAGCTTTCATCCGAACAACGGATCGGGCATTCTTCTCAAAGTTTAACCCCTGTAATATCAGAAAAAGCACTTCGCTATGATTTAACTGTTCCCTTCGCTCGTTATGTAGTGATGCATCAAAATGAAATTTCCTATCCATTTAAGCGGTACCAAATTCAGCCTGTTTGGCGTGCAGACCGTCCACAACGAGGAAGATATCGTGAATTTTATCAATGTGATGCTGATGTGGTTGGTTCGGATAGTCTTTTAAATGAGGCAGAATTTATAGCTATCTATTTTGAAGTATTACAAAAACTAGGTTTAAAGGATTTTAGTATAAAAATTAATAATCGGAAGGTATTAGCCGGCATAGCGGATGAGCTGAACCAAAGTAATTTATTGGTTAGCATGACTGTTGCTATCGATAAATTGGATAAAATTGGTATAGAAGGTGTTGAAAAGGAATTAATTGAACGGGGATTTACTGAAGATAATATTAAAAAATTACATCCTATATTAAAATCTTCTGGTAATATAGATGTTCAATTAGCGGTATTAGAAAATTTCCTTACTGATTCTGAAATTGGGAAAAAAGGTATTCAGGAAATTAAGGAAGTGATATCTTATGTTAATATATTAGATGCTAAGGTTTTAAATTTCCTTGAATTGGATATCACGCTGGCCAGAGGTTTAAACTATTACACAGGAACAATTCTAGAAGTGAAAACGAATGAAGTACTGATGGGAAGTATTGGTGGTGGTGGCCGTTATGATGATTTAACAGGTATGTTTGGTTTAAATGGTTTAACCGGTGTAGGGATTTCTTTTGGAGCCGATCGGATTTATGACGTTTTAGACGAGCTTAATTTATTTCCTGAAAAAACAGAGGTAGGCACTAAAATTTTAATTAGCAATTTTGACCCAGTTGCGGAAAAATATGCACTGCCTATTTTACAAAAATTAAGAAGCAAAAACATTGCAGCTGAAATATACCCAACTGCATCTAAATTAAAAAAGCAACTGGTTTATGCCAATGCAAAAAATATACCCTTTGTTCTTCTAATTGGAGAAGAAGAGATGCAAAAAGGATTATTTACTATTAAGAATATGGAAAGCGGCGATCAGCAGCAGCTCACCGAAGAAGAACTTTTTAAATGGCTTTAAAAATTGAAAAAGCTTCCTTTTCTAAATGTTCCCGATGGTCAGGATGAGCTATTCGAATTAGTTCCTTAGCACGAGCTCTTAAATTTTTACCGTGTAGGTAAGCTATTCCATATTCGGTAACTACATAATGCACATGCGCACGCGTTGTAACTACAGATGCTCCTGGTTTTAATAGGGAAACTATTCTTGAGATTCCTTTATTCGTTGTAGAAGGAATTGCAATAACAGGTTTCCCTCCTTTTGATAAAGCAGCTCCACGCATAAAATCTACCTGTCCGCCTACGCCACTATATTGGATGGTTCCAATTGAATCTGCACAAACCTGACCGAAAATATCTACTTCAATGGCGCTGTTTATTGCGGTAACTTTTGGGTTTTTTGAAATGGTATGTGGATCATTCACATATTCAATATCCAGCATTCTCACTAATAAATTATTATCTAAGAAATCATATAACTTTTTAGACCCAATAGCAAAGCTGGAAACAATTGCTCCAGGATGGATTTTTTTATGCTTATTTGTAATTATTCCCCTTTCTACCAAATCAATTACGCCATCAGAGAACATTTCGGTATGGATACCCAGGTCTTTATGATTAGTTATGCATTTTAGAACAGCATTGGGTATGCCCCCAATTCCCATTTGAAGTGTTGCACCATCTTCTACCAATGAAGCAACATGTTTACCAATTGCCAATTCAATTGGAGAAGGCTCTTTAAGCTGTTGTGCATAGATTGGATAGTCAACATCAATTGAAGCAGTAATTGAGGAAATATGAATAACTCCATCCCCCAATACGCGAGGCATGTTGGGGTTTATTTCTGCAATAATAATATCTGCCTTTTCAACAGCTGCACGAGAAATATCGCATGAAACGCCTAAAGTGCAATAACCATTTTTATCGGGAACAGAAACACTAATCAACGCCACATCTAAAGGTACTAATCCACTACGGAATGCTTTAGGGATTTCGCTTAAAAACATAGGCACATAACTTGCTCTGCCTTCATTTACTGCCTTTCGGATATTAGCTCCAACAAAAAAGGCGTTGACCTCAAATGACGATGCATGTTCTTCATCAGCATACGGAGCAGGCCATTCTGTATGCATGCTGTAAATTCTTACATTATTAATTTCTCCACTTCTTTTCGCCATGGCATTAATTAATTCGCGTGGTGTTGCTGCCGCTGAATGAATAAAGACACGATGATCAGACTGGATCAATTTTACTGCTTCTTCTGCTGTTTTAAAATTCATATTTTACTTAAATAGCTATAGTTTATTAACCTTCTTTCTGAGAGATTAACAAATTACAGCTATTTTCTAATTTCTGCTAAAATTAATTTTATTCTGACTTCTAACTGAAGAGAACAATGGTTCAGCTCTTGATTTTAAATGACTAATTCTTTTAAGGCATTACTTACCTTGTCAAAGTTAAAAGAGCCATAAACAGCATTAAATTGTTCTTGAATATGGTCGTTGCATAAATTTCCTATACTGCCCTCATGCGAATGATTTACCGATTTAATAGGCTTGAACGAACCGTTCTCAATTGATAAACCAATGTTTTTATAGGCTTCTCTAAAAGAAACACCCTGCAATACCTCATTATTTACTACTTCAACACTGAATAGATAATCATATTTAGGGTCTTTTAGAATATCATCTTTAATGATAATGTTTTCTAACATATGGTTGCACATAATTAAACATTCATTCAATGACCCAAAAGCTGGAAATAGATTTTCCTTTAATAACTGTAAATCACGATGATACCCTGATGGCAGATTGGTAGTCATCAAAGCAATTTCATTTGGCAAAGCTTGAATTTTATTGCAACGCGAACGTATTAGTTCAAATACATCCGGATTCTTCTTATGAGGCATAATACTTGATCCGGTAGTTAGCTCATCTGGAAATGAAAGAAAGCTAAAGTTCTGATTCATATATAAACAAACATCCATTGAAAACTTCGCAAGCGTTGCGGCGATAGAAGACATGCCTTGAGCCAATATTCTTTCAGTCTTCCCCCTTCCCATTTGAGCGTAAACAACATTGTAGTTTAAGCTTTCGAATCCTAGTAAATTCGTAGTTAGTGTACGATTTAATGGAAAGGAAGAGCCATAGCCGGCAGCTGAACCTAAGGGATTTTTATTGCAAATTTTCCAGGCGGCCAACATGAGCTCCAAGTCATCTATTAGGCTTTCTGCATAGGCGCCAAACCATAAACCAAAAGAAGAAGGCATCGCAATTTGCAGATGAGTATAGCCAGGTATTAAAACAGCTTTATGCTTTTCACTTAATGAAATCAGTTGATTGAAAAGCATTTGGGTGTTATTAACCATATGTTCAATTTCACTTCTAAAGAATAACTTTAGATCAACTAATACTTGATCATTCCTAGAACGGCCACTGTGAATTTTCTTTCCCGCCTCTCCAATTCGCTGCGTTAAAAGAATCTCTATTTGAGAATGAACATCTTCAACATCTTCATCAATTTTAAAATTGCCAGCTTCTATTCCCTTGAAAATAGCTTTCAATTCCGTTTGAATCTTAGATAGCTCCTCCGAACTTAATAATCCAATGCTTTCCAACATTTGTGTATGGGCCAATGAACCTAAAACATCAGCAGCTGCTAATTGTATATCCAATTCGCGGTCACGACCAACAGTAAATTTGTCTACCGAGTTTTCAGTGTGGGTGTTTTTTTGCCAGAGTTTCATTTTAGTTCTTTTTTGTTACTGCGATTGTATATTTCTAATTATACTTAATAATTTAACTTAATAAAGAATAGAATCTAAGAGCTTAATATAAAGTGCTATTCCATCTTCAATTTCGTCAATATAAATATATTCATCTGCCATATGCGACCGGGCTGAATCTCCCGGGCCAAGTTTAAGAGAAGGTATATCGAGTAAAGCCTGATCGCTGGTAGTTGGCGAACCGTAGGTTTTACGCCCTAAGTTTAAACCTGCCTGAACAATGGGATGATTAATAGCTATCGATGATGGTTTTAATCGGGTAGACCGAGCAATGGCTTTTGAAGTAATGTTTTCTTGGATAATAGCAAGCACTTCTTCATTGCGGTAGACATCTGTAACCCGAATATCGACTGTAAATTTACAGCTAGCAGGAACAACATTATGCTGAGATCCAGCTTCAATAATGGTTACGTTCATCGAAATTGGGCCAAACATTTCAGATTCTTTCGGAAAACGATAAGTACGGAACCAGCTGATATCTTCTATTGCTTTATAAATAGCATTTTCGCCTTCATTTCTCGCTGCATGTCCTGCTTTTCCCGTTGCTTCACAATCGATTACCATTAATCCTCGTTCTGCTATTGCCAAGTGCATCAATGTGGGTTCTCCAACAATGGCAAATTCAAGTTCACCTACATCCGTTAATATCGATTCAAGGCCGTTTTTTCCTGAAATTTCTTCTTCTGCAGTAGCAGCATAGCAGAGATTGTATTTTAAATTTTCTTTATCATAAAAATACCGGAAAACAGCTAACAGAGATACCAAACAGCCACCTGCATCATTGCTTCCTAAACCAAATAATTTACCATTTTCAATAGTTGGAGAAAAAGGATCTCTTGTATAACCCGGATTAGCCTTAACCGTATCGTGATGGGAATTTAATAGAATCGTAGGTTTTTCAGAATCAAAGAATTTATTATAACACCAGGTATTATTTGATTTTGTATAGTAAGTTATTTTACAGTGATCTAGAAAATTTCTGATTGCATTCGCAGTTTTATCTTCTTCCTTACTGAATGAAGGAATAGAAATGAGTGATTTTAAAAGCTGAATGCTTTCTTGTGTGAAATTTTCAATGCTGCCCATTATTATTAGCTTTCAGCACTATATAAATCTCCTGCTTTTAAGGCGGATAATTTTATTCCCTTAATTAAAGATGAACTAAAACCATGATGCTCCATTTCATTTAATCCCGCAATTGTACAACCTTTTGGAGAAGTAACTTTGTCTATTTCACTTTCAGGATGGCTTTGCATTTGCAAAAGCGAATCTGCTGCGCCCTTTGCCGTTTGCACAGCCATTTTCAATGCTTCCTCGGCATGAAATCCTACTTCAACACCACCTTGGGAAGCAGCGCGGATTGCTCTTAAAAAGAATGCTATACCGCAGGCACATAAGGCCGTAGCAGCCGTCATTAATTCTTCATTGATCTTGATTACGGCACCTACAGTTTCAAACAAACGAGTTACTTCTTGAATATTCCCATCGCTAATCTTTTCTCCTGCGATACAAGTCATGGATTGCCCGATTGATATAGCGGTGTTGGGCATTGCACGAATAATCTCAACATCTTGTCCGATTTTATTTTTGATATCTTGACAGCTCACACCTGAAATTACGGATACAACAAGGTGATTCTTGGCATCTATATTGGGTAGAATCTCTTCTAAAACTTCATTTAATTGCTGAGGAAGAATAGCTAACACTATAATATGCGCATCTTTTATTGCCTCAGCATTATTGGAGCTTACTTGATAACCAAGTGCAGCTTGTTCTGCTAAATTCTTAATATTTCTACGTGTTAATGTAATATCTTTTGGAAGACAATATGATTTGTTCACCAATCCTTTTGCCAAGGATAAACCGATATTTCCACTTCCGATAATTGTAACCTTTTTCATTGCTTTATTTATTTCAGTATTCGTGAGCCAAATTTATTATTCTTGAACTGAGGAAGATCTGATGCTTGCCCAATTAGAACTTCTTTAACTCCTTTGTTGATTGCTTCAAAGGCATTATGAAGTTTTGGAATCATCCCACCAGAAACTACTCCTTCTTCTTGAAGTGGAATGAAGTCCTTTTCTTTTATTTCACAAACGAGCGAGTTTTCGTCTTCTATATTTCTTAAAACGCCTTTTTTTTCAAAGCAATAAATCAGAGTTGTCTCAAAATGAGATGATAATGCAACCGCAATGCTTGAAGCAATTGTATCTGCATTGGTATTGAGTAGCTGTCCATTACCATCATGGGTAATGGCAGAGAAAACCGGAACGAAGCCTGCATTTAAAAAGGAAACTAAACTTTCAGTATTAACAGAATCATCTAATATATCCCCAACCCAACCATAGTCTATTGCTTTCACAGGCCGTTTAATAGCTTTTATGCAATTTCCATCAGCTCCTGAAAGTCCAATAGCATTGCAACTATGTACTTGTAGGCCAGCAACAATATTCTTATTAATTAAGCCTGCATAAACCATCGTAACAATGTCTAATGTAGGGTTATCTGTAATCCGACGACCGTCTATTAGTTTGGCTTCTACGCCTAAATCTGCTGCCAGTTTAGTGGCAATTTTTCCACCGCCATGAACCAAAATTTTAGAGCCTTCTATTGCTGAAAAATCATTTAAGAAACTTTTTAACTGATCTGGATTATCAATTATATTTCCTCCAATTTTAATGACAGTAAGTTTGCTCATTCTTTTTTGTTTGGCTAAGATATGTTTTCTAAAATATTTTTTAAAACGGTTTGCGCTGCCCATAAACGATTCCCTGCTTCAGTTTGCACCAAAGATTGAGGCCCGTCCAATATTTCTGATGCTAATTCAATGTCTCTCCTTACTGGTAAACAGTGCATTACTTTGGTATTGAGGCTTAACCTGTTAGAGTTAAGCATCCATTCTTCGTCTGTTGAAATGATTTTGCCATAGTCTTCATAACTCGACCAATTTTTAACATAAACAAAGTCAGCGTCTTTAATGGCTTCATCCTGATTATAGTTAATGCTAACACCTTCAGTAAACTCTTTAGAGAGTTCATAGCCTTTCGGATGAGTGATTGTAAAGTCAATCATACCTTCTTTTCGTGCCCTATTCATCCATTCTGCAAATGAATTTGGAACAGCTTGAGGCAAAGCTTTTATATGAGGTGCCCAACTAAGAACAACCTTTGGTTTTTTTACCTTTTTCTCTTCTTCAATGGTCAATAAATCCGCGAAACTTTGTAAAGGATGGCGTGTTGCACTTTCTAAACTTACAACAGGCACTTTGCAGAACTCCATAAATTTATTGAAAAGCGCTTCATTGTAATCTTCATCTCGATCCTTAAGAGATGGGAAAGATCGTAAGCCAACAATATCACAGTATTGACCAATTACAGCTGCCGCTTCACGGATATGTTCTACTGTGGTTCCATCCATAACAACACCATCTCTTGTTTCAAGTGCCCACCCTTCTTGGCCCATATTCATTACCATTACCTGCATTCCTAAATTAAGTCCCGCTTTTTGCGTACTTAACCGGGTACGAAGACTTGGATTTAAAAAAATAAGCCCCAGGGTTTTGTGTTTTCCTAAGGTCTCATAATGGTATGGATCTTCTTTTAAAGCTTTTGCCTCGGAAATAAGTTTCCGTAGATCTGTTACGTCTTTTACAGAGAAGAATTTTTTCATTGGAGTATTTAATTAATGGATGTTCTTTTTCATTGGTTATTAATGAGACTGTTTCGCTCAGTTTTTTTATTATTAAGCTACTTTTAAGCGTTTGTTTAATGCTTCAAGAAATACATCTGCCTCTTTTTTTGAAATAGTTAAGGAAGGCAATAAACGAATAACATTTGGATTAGCTACCCCAGTAAAAATATGATCTTTAAAAAGTAAATCTTTTCTAATTTGATTTAATTCTTCAGGCAAATCAATGCCAATCATTAAACCACGGCCTCTAACTTCAGCAATCTTATCGAAAGACTTTAATTCATTTAATAAATAAGAACCTATTTCCGCAGCATTCTTTAATAGGCTCTCTTCTTTCATTACTTCCAGAACAGCTATTCCTGCAGCGCATGCCAAATGGCTGCCTCCAAAAGTGGTTCCTAACATTCCATGCCAGGGTTTAAATTTAGGCGAAATAGAAACTCCCCCAATAGGAAAACCATTGCCCATTCCCTTTGCCATGGTATAAAGATCAGCTAATTGTCCGGAATAGTCTTGAGCATAGAAATCGCCGGTACGGCCATAGCCACACTGTACTTCATCAGCTATAAATACTGCATTATAAGAAGTGCATAATTCTCTGATTTTTGAAAGAAATTCAGGAGTGGCAACCTTAATTCCACCAACACCTTGAATGCTCTCAACAATTACCGAACAAATTTCATCCCCATACGCATTGAAAGCTTTTTCAAGCGCATCTAGATCATTAAAGGGAAGAAATTCAACGTCATGAGCATTTGCTGCTGAAACTATTTTAGGATTATCAGTACAAGCAACTGCTAATGAAGTACGACCGTGAAATGCACCTTTAAAGGCGATGATTTTTTTTCGCTTATTATAGAAGGAAGCTATTTTCAACGCATTCTCATTCGCTTCAGCACCAGAGGAGCAAAGGAATAACTCATATTCTTCTTTTCCCGAAAGTTGTCCCAACAAATTCGCTAATTGAACCTGTAACGGATTTTCAATTGAATTAGAATAAAAAGCTACGTTATTTAACTGGTCGGTAAGTTTCTGTATATAATGAGGATGGGAATGACCAATGGAAATTACAGCATGTCCGCCGTATAGGTCTAAATATTCTTGTCCTTTCTTGTCCCAAACCTGTAAGCCTGATGCTTTTGTGATTTCAATGGCATTTAAAGGATATACATCAAAAAGTTTCATTCGAATTTATGTTAAAAAACACTTGATTTTAAGTTGAGCCCTGTCCGCTCATCCAAACCAAACATTATATTCATATTTTGTACCGCTTGCCCACTGGCACCTTTAATAAGATTGTCGGTCATGCTAATAATCAGCAGTTTATTGTCATATTTAACAAGATGCAGCAAGGATTTATTTGTATTTACCACTTGTTTTAAATCAATGTTAACTCGGCTTACATGGGTAAAAGGGTGTGTGCTATAAAATTCTTCATAAAGAGCATAAGCGTCTACTAATGATAAATCACTTTTTAAATAACTTGTTGCAAAAATTCCTCGTGAAAAAGCACCACGTTGTGGAATAAAGTGAATTATAGGGGTATTTCCAGACGTTTTAGAAAGAACCTCTCCAATTTCTGCTAAGTGCTGATGCTCAAAGATTTTATATGCTGAGAGGTTATTGTTTCTCCAGCTATAATGGCTTGTTGGACTAGGGTTTTGTCCTGCGCCCGTTGAACCAGTAGTGGCGTTGGTATGAATTTCTGAGTCAATTAACTTCTTTTGTGCCAAAGGCAATAGAGCAAGTTCAATGGTTGTGGCAAAGCATCCGGGATTGGCGATATTATGAGCAGTGATAATCTTCTCTCGTTGCAATTCTGGCAAGCCATAAACGAAATCGCGCCCTTGAAAATTTGAATTATCAGATAATCTAAAATCCTGACTTAAATCGATGATACGAATATGTTCAGGAATAGGTGTTGCTGCTAAGAATTTACGTGCATTTCCATGACCAACACATAAAAAAAGAACGTCAATGTCATCAATGAGTTCATCAGAGAAGTGAAGGTCAGTTTCTCCAAGAAGATCAAAGTGTACAGAAGAAATAGGCTTGCCTCCGTTGCTTTCACTATGTGCATAAACAATCTTTGCATACGGGTGATTAATAAGTAAGCGAATTAATTCACCCCCGGTATAACCTGCAGAACCAACAATACCAACTTTAATCTTCTCTTTTTTATGTAAACTCATTTTAACCTAACCTTTATTTATTTTATGCCAAATCATAACCTGATTTCCGAATATTTTTGAAAATCCTTTTACGTCTTCACCTGTCCATGATTTATTCATCTCGCCATAGCTACCGAATTTACTCGACATTAAATCATTCTCAGATTCAATTCCAATGACCTGGAAACGGTACGGATGAAGTTGGACAATCACCCGCCCATTAACGAACTCTTGTGAGCTCGTTAAAAAAGCTTCGATATCGCGCATAATTGGATCGTGGAACTGCCCTTCATGTAGCCAGTTGCCATAAAAAGCTGATAATTGATCTTTCCAACTTAATTGCCATTTTGTAAGTGTATGCTTTTCAAGTGTATGATGCGCTTTAATAATAATTATAGGTGCCGCCGCTTCAAATCCAACCCGCCCTTTAATTCCGATAATGGTATCTCCAACGTGGATATCTCTACCAATTCCATAAGGTTGGGCAATTGACTGGAGTTTTTGGATTACTTCAACAGGTTTTAATTGCTCGCCATCCAAAGCTACAGGTTCTCCTTTTTTGAAATCAATAGTAATTGTTCTTACTTCGGTAGAAGTAAGAGAAGTTGGCCAGGCTTCTTCCGGCAAGGTCTGGTTAGAGGCCAGTGTTTCCTTTCCTCCCACAGATGTGCCCCATATTCCTTTATTAATTGAGTATTTTGCTTTCTCAGCATTAAACTCAACCCCGTGTTTTTGCAAATATTCTATTTCTTCCTCTCTGCTCAATTGCATGTCGCGGATTGGAGTGATAATTTTAACATCAGGAATTAAAATATTGAAGATCATGTCAAAACGAACTTGGTCGTTTCCAGCACCAGTACTTCCGTGAGCTACAAAATCAGCATCAATTTCTTTGGCATACATCGCAATGGCAGTGGCTTGAGAAACACGTTCAGCACTTACCGAAAGAGGATAGGTGGCATTCTTTAATACGTTTCCAAAAATCAAGTACTTAATGCTGCTTTCATAGTAATTTTGAGTTTCATCTACCGTTCTATGAGAGGTTACGCCCATTTCATAAGCTCTTTTTTCAACTTGTTTAAGTTCTTCTTCAGAAAATCCACCGGTGTTTACCAGTACAGAATGTACCTCTAGTCCTAGATCACGGGTTAAATAAATCACACAATATGAGGTGTCTAATCCACCACTATAAGCTAATACTACTTTTTTCTTCATTTTTATTTCTTCTTGCTCCTAATATAATATTAATGAAAAATCATCTTTGTTGAACGGCGAAGTTTCATCGCCAATCTTTTCAAAAGCGATGATTTTTTTGTAATTTCTTTTAAACGTTCTTTTGCACGCGCCTTATTTTCAATTTTCTGCCGAATTTCTTTTTCTTTCTCCACAGGATCCCATAGCATGGCTGTACAGAGACAGTTCTTACGCCCCTTGCTTTGTAAGATCTCGTAATTTACGCAGCTTTGACAACCTTTCCAAAATTCTTCGTCTGGAGTTAACTCGGAATAAGGCACAGGTTCATATCCCAGCTCTGAGTTTATCTTCATAACCGCAAAACCAGTAGTTAAACCAAATATTTTAGCTTTAGGGTATTTTTCTCTGGAAAGTGAAAAAATTCGTTTTTTAATAGCCTTGGCTAATCCGCTATTGCGATATTCTGGATTTACAATCAAGCCAGAATTGGCAACATATTCGCCATGGCTGAAGGTTTCGATATAACAAAAGCCAGCCCATAGCCCTTCTTCTCGGGTAATAGCGATTACAGCTTTCCCCTCGATCATTTTTTGAGCAACATATTCTGGTTTTCTGCGGGCAATACCGGTACCACGGACTTTAGCCGATTCGGCCATCTCAGCACAGATTTGCTCTGCGTATTTAATATGCTCTTCTGTTGCTGGTATTACAAAGAAATCTGAAAGGTTCATTTATGCAGATTCATTAATTCTTAAAACAATTGTTTTAATTGATAAAATTTTGTGAGTAGGTTTCTGAAGAGGACTTTCTTCAAAAATAATTTGGATGCGCCAATATTAAGCCCTTGGCTTTAAGGGTCGTCGGACTCTTAAAACTAGCCTATTGGCAAAACGAAAATTACAAATATCCAATGTCACAGCGCTTAAAGGCTCTGGATGAATAAAATTTGTATCGTTTGTAAGTGATTTCATTGTCATTAAAAATCGAATAACAAATGTATAAATATTATTTAGAATAAAATAAAATTTTATGAGATCTTTAATTTTTATTAATTAAATTTGACATTTATAAGGTTATCTTCTAATCCAAGATGAATTCTCATCAAAAAATTGTTTTAAAATTATCATTTTAACAAAAGGCCTATTTGTTTGTAATTCTAACTTAATAGAATTTGCCATTAGTATATTTGGATTTTATTTTACTTTCATGAAAAAAATAATTCTATTAATATTCCTTGTATTTTATTTTTTTAGTATTCCATTAAAAGCACAACAAAGATCAGATTTTATAACATTTATTAATCAACCTCATGAATGGGTAGATTCGGTTTATAAAAAGCTCAATAAACGCGAAAGAATCGCTCAGCTATTTATGGTTCGTGCTCATACAAATTTAGGGCAAGCTTATATTGATTCAGTTGGCGAAGTAATAAAGAAAGAACACTTGGGAGGGATCGTTCTTTTTCAAGGAGGGCCTGTCCGGCATGCCAATCTTATAAACCAATATCAAAGTTTAGCCAAGGTGCCGCTATTGATAGCATTAGACGGAGAATGGGGTTTAGGAATGCGATTGGCCGATTCTGCTCTTTCGTATCCTTATCAAATGGCATTAGGAGCCATTCAGAATGAAGAATTAATTTACAACATGGGTCGGGAAATCGCTAAAGATTTTAAACGCTTAGGCTTAAATATCAATTTTGCTCCAGTTGTTGATGTGAATAATAATCCTCGTAATCCGGTTATCAACTATCGTTCTTTTGGTGAAAATAAAGAGAACGTAACACGTAAGGGTGCTGCCTACATGAAAGGAATGATGGATGAGGGAATTATTATTAGTTTAAAACATTTCCCGGGGCATGGTGATACCGATGTAGATTCTCATTATGATTTGCCAAGATTGACATTTAATAAATCAAGACTTGACTCTCTTGAAATATATCCATTTAAAAAATTGATAGGAGAAGGAGCTTCAGGTGTTATGGTTGCTCATATGAATATTCCCAGTTTAGATAATACACCAAATTTACCCTCTTCTTTATCACGCAATGATATTACAAATATTTTAAAAAATGAGTTGGGTTTTAAAGGGTTGGTTTTCACAGATGCAATGGATATGAAAGGTGTCGTAAAATATTTTAAAGATGGAGAAGCTGATGTGCGTGCGCTTATTGCTGGAAATGATGTGATAGAGCTTTCGGAGAATAGTAAGCGTGCCAATAAAATGATTCGTAAGGCTATACGTCAGAAACGGATCGATAAAGATGAATTGGTAGTACGAGTTAAGAAAGTATTGGCTACGAAATATTGGTTGGGTCTAAATAATCTAAAACCTATTGAGTTACAAAATCTATATACAGATTTAAATCGCAATATTGCAAAGAAATTGAACCAGGACCTTGCAGATAATGCCATAACCTTGTTAAAGGGAAAACAAGAATTACAACAACTTTCATTTACCAAAAGAACTGCTATTATCAGTATAGGTACAAAATCAATATCTACGTTTCAACGTATTTTAGGAGAACGATTTGATAATGAACTGAATTTTATCTTAAGTTCTACCGCCTCTGCAGATGAAATTGCGAAAGTGAGTACCGCATTAAGAGGATATCAACAAGTTGTTATTGCTTTGCACGATGAAAAAACTCGTCCTGGGAATGCATTAAACTATAACAGTTCCATTAATTTATTTATCAGTGCTCTTGCTAGTCAGAACACTCACTTTGTTTTATTTGCCAATCCTTATACGTTGGCTTCTCTTCCAGGAATAGAAAGCGCTTCTTCACTTTTAGTTGGGTATCAAAATGACGAGATTATGCAACGTGCAGGAGCAAAAGTTATTCTGAAAGAAATAGAAGCCAAAGGAAAACTACCAGTAACTGTTAATAGTTTTTTTAAATATGGTGATGGACTTTAAACCCATTTAGCTCTATTTAAGAGCAAAAAGAAGATAAATAATGAAAAGAATATTAAAATATAGTAGTTTCATAAATAATTTTATGCACCTTTGTACTTTATTAATATTATATTTTAAAATCATGCAAGACGGAGTAGTAAAATTTTTTAATGAAACTAAAGGTTTCGGATTCATAATTCCTAACTCAGGAGAAAGTGAAATCTTTGTTCATTCAACAGGTCTAATTGACAACATTCGCGAAAACGATAACGTTTCTTTCGATGTAGAGCAAGGAAAAAAAGGACTTAATGCGGTAAATGTTAAAGTTATCTAAAACTAATTCATAAATCGTTGAGAGGCTATCTGTAAAGATAGCCTCTTTTTTTTGTATAAAAATTTATTAATATTCGAAATTAATTGCTTTTGGCAAACAGTTTGTGTGTTTAATTGTAATATTTAAAGAAAGACTTTAAAATTTTTGAATTTATTATGTTAAATCAACAGCTTTATGAACGATAATACAAAAACAGTTGCTGCTCTATTAGCCGGATTGGCAGCGGGAGCAGCGTTAGGATTATTATTTGCGCCAGAGAAGGGTGCGGATACCCGTGAGAAATTAAACGAATCATTGAAGGATCTAGGGGATGCCATTAAAGAACGCTCAGCAGAACAAAAGGAGCAGCTTAATGAATTAAAAGATAAAATTGTATCCACTCTTAAGACGAAGGTAAACCGTGGAGCAGCTGATTTAGAAAATGAAATAGACGAACACGCCTGAATATAAATGAACGGAAGAAGGTTATTGTTTTTAAACATAACCTTCTTTAAAAGATAAAATATGGAAGATCAGAAATTTTCCTTTCAAGGAGTAATACAGAAATTAAAGGAATATTTAAATAATACAAAGAACTTAACCGTCCTTACCATTGTCGATAAGCTTTCAAGTTTGATTTCCACAGTGGTAACCGATGGGTTAATGGTTATATTCGGTTTTTTTATATTGTTATTTTTAAGTGTTGGGTTAGGGTTTTATTTTGGAGAATTATTTGAAAGCACTGCTTTAGGTTTTTTAGCATTAGCAGGAGTCTATTTTCTCTTAGCGCTAATTCTTATGGTATTTAAAAATGGCATTGAAAAAAGTTTAATGAATCTTTCTATCAGGAAGTTTTTAAAAAAATGGAACGAAACAGATGATGATAAATAGAAATATTAACAATGTTGATGAGCTAAAAGCTGAAATTGCCCGATTAAAACTTTTGCAAAGAGAACAAGAGGGTTATTTGAATGATCAATTTGGATTATTCCAGGAAAAGATAGAATCTCCAATCCATTTTTTTAACAAGCTGACATCCTGGATTCCGAAAGGTAAAAAGAGCGATATAAATCCTACCTTTGGGAATTCTGAAACAGATTGGGTAACCAATTCATTTCGAGTAGCTTTGCCTTTCGTTTTTAATAAAGTACTTTTTCGAAAGGCAGGATTTATTAAAAAAGGATTGTTATTGCTTGCTTCTCAAAAGGCCGCTGGAGCTATTAATCAGGATCGGCTAATAGGTATAATTGATAAAGTATCCTCCTTAATTCGCCCATCAAAGAAAAGAAATTCAAAAAGAGAAAGAAGGGACTATGGAATCCCACCAGACAGTGAAACCTATTAATTAATAGTTTCTAAGAAAATCTTCATACGCTATGATTATCCCATCAGCTAACTCAGTAGTATAAGTCCACCCTAGACTATTAAGTTTAGTTACATCCATTAATTTGCGTGGGGTTCCATCTGGCTTACTTGTATCGTAGTATATATCACCTTTATAGCCTATAATAGTTTTAACCAGTTCGGCCAGCTGGCTAATGGTAATGTCTTTTCCTGTACCAATATTTACAAATTCCTTTCCATCATAATTCTCCATTAAGAATATACAGGCATCTGCCATGTCATCGGCAAATAAAAATTCCCGCATGGGTTTCCCTGTTCCCCAGATTGTTACTTCAGCCGATTTGTACATTTTGGCTTCATGAAACCTTCTTATCATGGCAGGCAATACATGCGAATTCTCCGGGTGGTAATTATCATTTATTCCATACAAGTTAGTTGGCATAACAGAGATGAAGTTACAACCATATTGATCCCGATAAGCCTCACAAAGTTTAATTCCTGCAATTTTAGCTATCGCATAGGGTTCATTGGTTGACTCAAGTTCGCCAGTTAACAGATATTCTTCCTTAAGAGGTTGAGGAGCCAGTTTAGGATAAATACAACTTGATCCCAAAAACATTAGTTTCTTTACATGCTGCAAATACGCATTGTGAATAATATTGTTTTGTATACTTAAATTATCATATAGAAATTCTGCACGATAAGTATTGTTTGCTTTTATTCCACCAACTTTTGCAGCGGCCAAGAACACATACTGAGGTTTTTCTTTTTCAAAAAAGTCAGTAACAGCCTGTTGATTTCTCAAATCAAGTTCCGATGAACTTTGTAAAATAAAGTTAGAAAAGCCATTACTTTTTAATTTCCTTAAAATAGCTGATCCAACCATACCTCTATGCCCGGCGATAAATATTTTAGCGTCTTTTTCCACGTTTTGATATTGATTATCCAAAGATAAAACTATTTTTGCCCCAAATTATTAAAAGAAAGTATTATTTATGGGTAAAGATAAGCTTCGCAAATTTGCTGAGATTGGGACTTTCGAAAATGTTTATCAATTGGAAGAAGGTTTGATCAATAAGGGTTGTTGGGCAGAAAAACATTTTGGTAACAATTATCCAGTAGTGCTTGAGCTAGCATGTGGTAAAGGCGAATATGCTGTGAATATGGCAAAGGCCTTTCCAACTGTTAACTTTATCGGAATAGATTATAAAGGAAATAGAATATGGAGAGGTGCAAAAACCGCATTAGAAGAGCGAGTAAAAAACGTTGCGTTTTTAAGAATCCAAATTGAGGAAATTTCATCCTATTTTTCTGAAGCAGAAATCTCGGAGATATGGATTACTTTTCCTGACCCCCAACCGCAAATAAGCAGAGAAAAGAAAAGATTAACCTCTGATCGGTTTTTGGAAAAGTATCGAATAATACTAGGAAAAACAGGTATCGTGCACCTGAAAACTGATAATGATCAATTATATCAATATACGCTCGAAAAATTAGCAGAACGTAAAGAGTTCATCATTTCACAAACGGCGGATCTTTACCGTTCAGATATTCTCAATGAAACATTGTCGATAAAAACCTATTATGAGAAAAAGTATTTGTTAATAGACAAAAACATTAATTATTTAAAATGGCAATTCACAAAGGATTGATTTAATGTTGATACACGCTATCCCTTTCGATATTCATTATAACGAAAAGGATAGCGTGTATCAATTAGAAATTCGATCTGTAAATCCTCCTGAAATAGTTATCGAGGTTGTTCTAAAAGCTTAAAGAATTGATCTAACTCAGGTTGAATAACAATTCTTGTTCTTCTGTTAGTTGCTCTTCCTGCTTCAGTATCGTTGCTTTCTAAAGGAATATATTCACTACGGCCAGCAGCAGTCATTCTTGCCGGATTTAAATTATATTGATCTTGCAATACACGTACAATGGTTGTAGCTCGCATTACACTTAAGTCCCAGTTATCCTTAATCAAACTGCCTTTTTTGTAAGGAACATTGTCAGTATGCCCTTCAACTATAAATTCAATATGGGGTTGGTTTGCAAGTACTTTGGCAACTTTGCCTAACACCTCCGGTGCCCTTCCACTTAAATCAAAGCTTCCACTCTTAAATAGAAGTTTATCCGAAATATCGATATAAACAACTCCTTTATCCACTTTGATGTTTATGTCCTCATCATTTAAATTTCCAATAGCACCTTTTAAGTTCATCACTAAGGCCATATTTAATGAGTCCTTACGAGAAATTGCCGATTGCAAATCGCGTATATAGGAGTCTTTGCCACTGATGTTTTCAAGAGATTTGTTAATGCTTTCCGCCTGAGAGCTTGAAATAACTGAAAGGTCTTTTAAGTGTTCAACCATTTGATTGTTAGAGGTCTGCTGTTCTTTCAGGCGGCTTAGCAATAAATCATTTTCTCGTTTGTAATTTGCCGTAGAATCTTTATATCGGCTTAAGTCATTCTGGGTTATCCTATGGGTACTATCCAAACTGGAATACCTATTTTGCGCTTCCTGTAATTTCTTTTTAGAGCCACAAGAACTTAGAATTAAAGCCACTGCTGTGGTTAATAGAAACAAATATTTAGTTTTCATAGAATTTATATTTATTAACTTTCTCTCTTGCAAAGACCGTGCAAGTTTTAAATAACAAAAAAACCGCATCTTAAGTTATTGAAACGACGTTCTTTGTATGGTAATAACTTAGCTAAAACGAAATTGTATTTATTTCCTTAATTTTAAAGAAGGAATAAAACAATCTCGTAAATCCTCATTAATTATTCTGTTAATAGTTTAAGCATGGCCTATAATCCAAAATATAAAATCAGAATCGTAACTGCCACCTCTTTGTTTGATGGTCATGATGCAGCTATTAATATTATGCGTAGAATTATGCAGGCAAATGGTGCTGAAGTTATCCATCTCGGTCATGATCGCAGTGTAGTTGAAATAGTTGATTGTGCTATTCAGGAAGATGTGAATGCAATTGCAATAACCTCTTACCAGGGCGGGCATATTGAATATTTGAAATATATGGTTGATCTTTTAAAAGCAAAGAATTGCGAACATATTAAAATCTTTGCCGGGGGAGGAGGAGTAATTCTGCCGACAGAAATCGAAGAATTGCATAATTATGGAATAGCCCGAATTTATACGCCCGATGATGGGAGATCAATGGGGTTGGAGGGAATGATCCTTGATCTGTTGAAAAAAAGCGACTTTTCGATTGGCGACCAGTTAAGAAAGGGGACGCAACTGCTTAAAAGAAAAAACTCTAAAATAATAGCACGATTAATTTCTGCGGTTGAAAATTTCGCTGAGCTTCCAGAAACAAGAATGCTTCGGAAAGAGCTTTCGGTTTTAGCTACAAAAAACAACAATCCGGTTTTAGGTATTACAGGTACAGGAGGTGCCGGTAAAAGTTCGTTGGTTGACGAGATCGTAAGAAGATTTTTAAATGATTTCCCTGATAAAACCCTAGGTATTATTTCTGTTGATCCCTCAAAGCGAAAAACTGGTGGTGCTTTGCTCGGTGATCGTATTAGAATGAACGCAATTAAAGATTCAAGGGTTTATATGCGTTCTATGGCTACCCGACAAAGCAATCAGGCCGTTTCTAAATATATTCAAGATGCTATCAATATTTTGAAAGCTGCAGATTTTGATTTCATTATTTTGGAAACCTCAGGTATCGGACAAAGTGATTCTCAGATAACAGACTACTGTGATTTATGTATGTACGTCATGACTCCAGAGTATGGAGCTGCTACACAATTAGAGAAAATAGATATGCTTGACTTTGCGGATTTAATTGCCATAAATAAATTTGATAAACGCGGAGCTTTGGATGCGCTACGAGATGTAAAAAAGCAATATCAGCGTAACCATGCACTCTTTCATGCAGAAGTGGATCAAATGCCTGTAATAGGTACAATCGCATCTCAATTTAATGATCCAGGAATGAATAGCTTATATCGCTATCTAATCAATTTAATTATTAAGAAAACGGAAGTCAATTGGCAATCAACTTTTCAACCGGTAGAAGGACGAGGTAAAAAGATTGATATTATCCCGCCGGCAAGAGTCCGCTACTTAAGCGAAATTGTGGAGAATAATCGTGCCTATAATCAGAAAGCCGAAGACCAATCTCAAATCGCTCAAAAGCTATTCGGTATTCAGAAAACTATTCAAACTATTGATGAGGATTACGAGAACTCAAAAGCTGATTTAACCCAACAGCTACAAGATATTTATCAGAAATTAGGTGCAGAGCTTGAACCGAAGAATTTAGAGCTTCTTCAAAATTGGAAAGCCAAAAAACAATCTTATATCGATGAATATTATATTTTTAAAGTCCGCGATAAGGAAATAAAAATTAAAACGCATAGCTCATCACTTTCTCAATCCCAGATTCCAAAAATAGCTTCTCCAAAATTTGAAGCTTGGGGTGAGATCTTAAAATGGTGTTTAACTGAAAACTTTCCCGGGGAGTTTCCATATACAGCAGGTATTTACCCCTTTAAACGTGAAAACGAAGACCCCACGAGGATGTTTGCCGGGGAAGGGGGGCCGGAGCGAACAAATAAACGCTTTCATTATGTAAGCAAAGGGTTACCAGCAGTCCGTTTAAGCACAGCTTTTGATAGTGTAACCCTATACGGGCAAGATACTGATCTAAGGCCTGACATTTATGGGAAAATTGGAAATGCTGGTGTAAATGTTTCTTCTCTGGATGATGCCAAAAAATTGTATAGTGGCTTTAACCTCTCAGATCCGAAAACTTCTGTATCGATGACTATTAATGGTCCAGCTCCTATGCTGACCGCTTTTTTTATGAATGCGGCAATCGATCAGCAATGTGAAATTTATATTAAACAGAACGGGTTGGAAGAAGAGGTAAACCATAAAATTGAATCGTTTTACCGTGCCAAAGGAATCTCCCGACCGGTTTACAGTGGCTCAACTCTGCCTCAGGGAAATAATGGTTTGGGGTTATTTTTGTTAGGCATTAGCGGTGATCAGGTTTTACCAGCTCATGTTTATCAGGAAATAAAAGAGAAAACCCTGAAGTCAATTCGGGGAACTGTTCAGGCAGATATATTAAAAGAGGATCAAGCTCAAAATACCTGCATCTTCTCAACTGAATTTTCTTTAAAGCTAATGGGAGATGTTCAACAGTATTTTATTGATAACGGTGTCCGGAACTTTTATTCAGTTTCTATTTCGGGATACCATATCGCAGAAGCGGGAGCCAATCCTATTTCCCAACTCGCTTTTACCTTGTCCAACGGTTTTACCTACGTTGAATATTATTTAAGCCGGGGAATGGAAATTGATGATTTCGCTCCCAATCTATCCTTCTTTTTTAGTAACGGTATTGACCCAGAATACAGTGTTATTGGCCGTGTTGCCCGCAGAGTATGGGCAAAGGCCATGAAATTCAAGTATCATGCAAATGAGCGGTCTCAAATGCTAAAATATCATATACAGACCTCCGGCCGTTCCCTTCATGCTCAAGAAATTGATTTTAACGATATCAGAACCACCCTGCAAGCCCTTTATGCAATTTATGATAACTGTAATTCTTTGCATACCAATGCTTATGATGAAGCTGTAACAACGCCGACAGAAGAAAGCGTTCGTAGAGCAATAGCCATTCAATTGATTATTAATAAAGAATTAGGACTGGTGAAAAATGAAAATCCGTTACAGGGTTCTTTTATTATTGAAGAATTAACCGACTTAGTGGAAGAAGCCATATACACTGAATTTGATAGGATTACAGATCGCGGTGGTGTTCTGGGAGCTATGGAAACCATGTATCAGCGCGGTAAAATCCAGGAAGAAAGTTTATATTATGAAAGTGTGAAGCATTCCGGAGAATACCCTATCATTGGTGTAAATACATTTTTTAGTTCGAAGGGTTCCCCTTCAATTATTCCTCAGGAAGTCACACGATCAACAGACGAAGAAAAAAAGTTTCAGATACAAAGCATCCAACATTTAAAAGAATACCATGCAAAAAAAGGTACAGAAATGTTGGAGCGTTTGCAAAAAGCAGCAATAAACGATGAAAATATTTTCAATGAACTAATGGAAACAGTTAAGTATTGCTCACTCGGACAAATTACGAATGCACTTTTTGAAGTAGGTGGCGAATACCGAAGAAATATGTAATTCCGTATATTTATCTTAAGTTTGACCATATTTTTCGAATTTTAAACTGTATTATAAATTCATGGAAGTAAAAGATAGTAATGGAAATCTATTAAGTGATGATGATTCAGTAATAGTAATTAAAAGCTTAAAAGTAAAGGGCACACAATTAACAGTAAAAAAAGGAACTGTTGTAAAAAATATTCGTTTAACTGATGATTCTGAAGAAGTAGATTGCAAGGTTGAAAAACCCCGAATTGTACTGAGAACAGAATTTCTTAAAAAAGCCTAATTTCTAATAATAAACATGATGAATAATTTCAATCTAAGTATAATCATACTTTCTGCAGTAGTATCACTTTCAGCTTGTAATACGGGTCCAGCCTCTAGCACAATAAAGTTAGGTTCCGAAGAAACTGAATCCTTTGCAGACCTGCAGATCCTCCAATATAAAGTTCCCGGTTGGGATGAATTAAATGCCAAACAAAAAGAACTGGCTTATTATCTATACGAGGCTTCTCTTTCAGGAAGAGATATCATTTACGATCAGCGTGGTAAGTATAACCTTAGCGTCCGTAAAATCATCGAAGCCATATGGGATAATCCTAACAATGATAAATCCAGTAAAGAATGGGAAGCATTTAAAACTTATGCTGGCCAGGTTTGGTTTAGTAATGGAGTTTACCATCATTATTCAAATGATAAATTCACTCCCGGATTTTCGAAAGAATATTTTTCTGAATTGGTAAAAGCCGTAGATCCGGAAAGTCTTCCTTTACAAGATGGTGAAGATGTAGATACTTTATTAGCACGTTTGCAGCCAATTCTTTTTGATCCCACTTTTGCGCCTAAAATGGTCAATTTAAAAGACGGGGTCGACAATGTAGCTGAGTCTGCAAATAACTTTTACGAAAATGTAAGTCAGAAAGAAGTAGAAGCCTTTTATGCTAAATTCCCTCAAAGTGACCATGAACCAGAGTGGGGATTAAATAGCAAGCTTACTAAAAAAGATAATTCAATTGTTGAGCAAGTATGGAAGTCTGGAGGCATGTATGGTGCAGCTATTGATAAAATGATATCTTGGTTAGAAAAAGCTGTAACCGTTGCAGAAAACGATCAACAAAAAAAATCACTTTCTTTGTTAATTGAATATTACAAAACTGGTGATCTTAAAAAATGGGATGAGTATAATATCTCTTGGGTAAAAGATACTACCAGCGTAATCGATTTTGCAAGTGGTTTTATTGAGGTTTATAATGATGCTTTAGGAATTAAAGGAAGCTTTGAGAGTGTATTGTCACTTCGTGATTTTGAAACTACTAAACGCATTAAGGCCATTGCCGATGAAGCACAATGGTTTGAAGATAATTCGCCTTTACAGGCTGATCATAAAAAGAAAGAGGTAAAAGGAATTAGTGCTAAGGCCATTACGGTTATCGTAGAATCTGGCGATGCAGCACCAAGCACCCCGATTGGTATTAACCTTCCAAATTCTGATTGGATCAGAAAGGATTATGGATCCAAATCAGTTTCTTTAAGTAATATTATCCATGCTTACAATGAAAGCAGTGCAAATAGTGGCTTTTTAGAAGAATTTGTTAAAGATCCTGCTGTTGTCAGCCGTATGAAAGCTTACGGAAATTTAGCAAGCGATTTACATACAGATATGCATGAATGTATCGGCCATGCCTCAGGCCAGATCAATCCAGGGGTAGGCACTCCAGATAAAACCTTAAAAACTTATGCATCTACCTTAGAAGAAGCACGGGCTGATTTGGTTGCCCTTTATTATTTATTAGACCAGAAATTGATTGATATTGGTGTAATGAAAACCTTAGAAGTAGGGAAAGCGGAATACGATAGTTACATGATGAATGGCTTAATGACCCAACTAACCCGTTTAAAACTTGCAGATAATATTGAGGAAGCCCATATGAGAAATCGTGCATTAAACGCTTATTGGGTTTATGAAAAAGGAAAAAAAGATAATGTCGTTGAATTCGTAAAAGAAAACGGCAAAACCTATGTTCAGATTAATGACTATGAAAAACTGCGTCAGCTTTTTGGTAAATTGTTAAAAGAAATACAACGGATAAAATCAGAAGGCGACTATGAAGCTGGAAAAAATTTAGTAGAAACTTACGGTGTAAAAGTTAATCAAGAATTACATAGGGAAGTTCTTGATCGTTTTACAGGATTAAACTTAAAAGCATATAAAGGATTTATTCAACCGCGTTTGGTTGCGGTTACACAAGATGGAAAAATTACAGATGTTAAGCTTGAGTATCCAAAATCATTCTTCGAGCAAATGATAGATTATGGCAAGAACTACTCTTTTTTGCCAGCAATTAACTAAAGAAGATTATATAGGTAAACCAAACCGCCTTGACTTTTCAAGGCGGTTTTTTTATCGATTAACAAGGATTTATATAGATAGGTATTATTCTTTACTTAACAGGATATCGGTTGAGTTATAATCATGATATAACTTTTCTTGATTAACTTGCTCAATTTCAATTTTATTGAATTGTGCATTATGCACGTCATCCATTACAATTGGTAACCTATAATCTTTCTTTTTTGCTTTAAGCTTGATGTTATGAAAATTCAATTTTTTAGCATGCCTTATGTAAATGCCCCATGCAGGTACTTCTTTAAACATTGAAAATTCAGGGTATTTAGTCGGTATTTCTGGAATACTATCTAATTTATCTAATGATATATTGGCAAACAAACTATTTCCGCCACCAGGGTGCTGAATATCGATGTTCGAAAATGTTACATCATGTATATATTGATCTGGTAGACCAGCAATGATTATGGGCGAAATATTGCGTGGCATATCTTCTATTGGACCTTCATATTCATAACCTTCATCTGGTTTAGCAGTGGGCACTTCTGCCGTTACATTTTTGATTGTAATTCGCTGCATACTTGATTTTCTGTTTTTAACCCTTTCACCCAATCTCATAAAAATCACATTACCAGTATTGATGCTTTTTAAGCCATCAACTAAAATATCTTCTAAAAATCCACCGTCAACGCTTTCGAGGGCAAGTGCAGACCGATATGTATCGAATACTGTGTTGTTAATAATTTTGATATTTCGAAAACCACCTCTACTGGCGGTTCCAAACTTTATGCCATTTGCACTAGAACGTACTATATTGTTCTTAATCAGTACGTTATTGCAAAACGCATTGTCAGAATGCGATTTTAAGCAGATTCCATCATCAGAAGCATCTATATAGCTATTGCTTATTTGCACACCGTCACAGTCTACAATATCAATCCCATCGTTATTCCAGAATGATTTGCTGCTTACTGTAATACTATCAACAAGAAGGTTTTTACATTGATCGTAAGTCTGCACCCAAAATGCAGAATTTTGGACCGTTATATTTTTTATGATAACGTTTTTGCATTTCTGCATGTATATAATCATAGGTCTTTCCTGAGTACGATCATATTTTAAAGGATCATCAACCAATTTATAGTGAGCATTTTTAATGGTGTTGTTTGCAAGCGCTCTTCCTTGGCCGTCAATTATTCCCTTTCCTGTTATACTAACATTTTCTTGATCAGTTGCCAGTACCAAGCCGGTGAAGTCACTTCTATCATAATCAAACGGATTAACAGAACCGATTAATACAGCCCCTTCCTCTAAATGAATTGTGACATTTGATTTAAGATGAATAGAACCTGTTAGGTATCTACCAACGGAAAATACTAACCTGCCACCTCCATTTTTATTGATATAATCTATACCGAATTGTATAGACCTGGTATTTAAAGTAATCCCGTCTGATTGGATGCTAAACAAAGAAGCTGGATAATCTTTAGCATATCCGGCGAATGTTTGAAGAAAAAGGATCAAAATAATAAATGTTTTTTTTAAATGCATTATCAATAGTTTTTTGTGAAAATTAGATGTATTGAAAAAAGATGCACACTGTTTTCAGCCGAAAACTTTTTTCGTTAATAAAAAGTTATATTAAAGCAGATTAATATTTATCCCAGAATATTTTCTTCTCTACTTTATCGCCATCAATTTCTTTAGCTGCTGAAGTGTAATTCTCTCCATTGGTAGTTTGCTCTTCATCAGGATAAGTAAACCGATTAGGAAAGGGAGATTTTGCCCCAATAGGAAGGCTTAATTTAGGAAAATCTAATCTTCTCAATTCTGTCCATCCCTCGAAACCTCTATTGTATAAAGCAATCCATTTCTGAGTTCCTATTTTTTGTTTCCAGTTTCCCTTAGCCAATGCATAGTTTACGTCTGGATTGGCTAAATAACTCTCTGCTTCATCCTCTGTTCCTCCCCAATAAAGTATGGAAGCCTTAATAGCATTATTGTAATGTTCGGCCGCAGTACCTGGTATAGTGTATCCCCTTTCTATTGCTTCTGCACGATAAAACTCTGCTTCCACATAATCTAAAAAGATATACGGTGCATCGGCCGTGATAATTTGAGGGACAGAAAAATTCGATTGTGGATTATTAACCATACCACTAACTCCGCCATTATAAACTCCTGACTTGTTAGTCGAAAAGAATTTCGATAATCGTGGATCTTCAAATTTAAGTAATGAATCTATAAAGTCTTCAGTTGAAACATAATAGCCTTTATTTCCATTTACAACGAAATCAACATACTCAGGGTTCTGGTTTGGACTGCCTGTTAAATAGAAAAAAATTGCATTGTCATTTGGGGAGGAAATAGCACCCTCATTTACAGCTTCAACTGTCGTTTTAGCTGAGGTATTATCCACATCTGCAATAGTCATTGCCAGTTTTAATTGCAGAGTATTGGCAAATTTTATCCAATTAGTCATATTCCCTTTATAAATTAGATCCTCTGATGAGGCAAAACCATTACTACTTTCGCTCATTTTACTGAGATCATCCGTAAGCCTTCTCATTAAGTCAGGATAAATTACTGTTTGAGCATTATCATATTTTGGGAATAAAATGGAGCTATTAAGCGATTCTGAATATGGTATATTACCAAATGTATTGACTAAAATACTATAAGTATAAACTTGTAATATATCAACTATAGCTAATTTATTAGCTTTTTCGCCTTCTGTCATGGTCGCATCATCCTTTATAACCAGTGCAGAATTATTCAAATCTGCTAACACATCCATGTATAAAGTATTCCACCAATTGCTTATAATTCCTCTTGATGTAAAATCGTATTGAACCTCGTCTTGATAAGTAACCATTGCCCAATGCTTAACTACAAATCGAAATACATTTTCATATAAGCTAGTAGCGGTTAATTTATCTGAGAGGGTGCGTGTTGCATTTGCAAAAAGAGAGCCTGCAGGTACATTAACAGGAGCTTTAGTATGTTCATTAAGGCTTGCGAGGTCCTTTGTACAAGACATTAAGATAAGCAAGTATAAGGAGAGATAAACTATCTTTTTCATTTTTATTAATTTAGAATTCGAGTTTAACATTAAATCCAATAGATCTAGTTGTGGGAAATGCACCACTTTGGAATCCTTTGAAGTTACCTGAAGAGAAATTTTCTTCCGGGTCAGAATAAGGAAGGTTTTTATGTATAATCCATAGGTTCCTTCCAATGAGCGATACTTCTATATTTTTAATACCTGAATTTTCTATTAAAGACTTTGGAATAATGTAGGATAAAGAGGCTTCCCTTAATTTTATATAGCTGGCATCATATACAAATTCAGATGGTGGAATTCTTGGACTATTTGCATCAACAACTACTCGCTTGGTATTTTCTTTACCATCAGCTGTTACTCCGGGAAAAATAACCCCTCCTCCATCAGCAAGTGAATTTCTAACGGGATTACCCAAATCGTTTAAGCCTGCAGATTCCTTTAAAACCCCTGTACGTTGTGCATTATACATGTCTAAAGAGAAAATGCTTCCTCCTTTTTGCATATCAACCAAAAATCCCAATGCAACATTTTTGTATTTAAAGGAATTATATACACCTCCCATCCAATTTGGATTAACATTTGCAATGACATTAGTAGTCGTTGTTGTAGGTACATAGTATCCATTTTCATCAACTAATTTCTTACCATTAAGTGTTTCAATACTTCGCCCCTGCAATACACCATAAGGTTGACCTACTGTTGCATTTGAACTTATAGACTCTCTGAAATTAGCTAAAGTAAGGTTTTCAATTCCATTGTAGAGCGATAACACCTTGCTTTTATTCGTTGACCAGTTTACATTCATATTCCATGAAAAGCTGTTTACTTGTACTGGAGTTGCAAAAAGAGAGAGCTCAACCCCTTTGTTTCGAACCTCTCCAGCATTTACGAATTGGCTTTTATACCCAGTGGCTGTAGAAACGGAGATCGGAAAGATTTGATTATTTGTATTAGTAATATAATAAGAAAAATCAAAACTTATCCGGTTCTTGAGAAACGCCATTTCTAAACCGATTTCTTTACTTATTGTATTTTCGGGCTTTAAAAATGGATTATTTTGAGTATTGGGTAAAGAGTATAATAACGAACTTCCAAAAGATGCCTTACTCTCATAGATATCTTTAGTACTTCCCCAAGGAGCATCATTCCCCACAGTTGCATAATTAGCTCTTATCTTTCCAGATGAAAGCCAATCAATAGTAGAAAAATGATGAGAGAATAGCCAGCTACCTGAAATCGAGTAATAATTATAGGCATTGTTATCGACTGGCAATGTAGACGAACGATCCCTACGTAAAGTGCCATCTAATGCAAGAAAATCTTGATAAGTCAAGGTAAAACCACCAAAATATCCATCTACTTCTTTAGGTTCATAAGCTTCGGTTGGTGGGGCAATGGTTCCTTCAGAGTTCGCAAGAGAATATAAGCCCGGCACTACCAAACCTCCGTTGGTACTTGAAAACACAGAACGGATTGTAGTCTTCCTAATGTTAGTGCCTAACAATCCTTTTAAATTAAAGTCTTCTGTGAGATCTTTATCGAAATTAGCGATTAAATCATAATTAATTTCATCGAAGTTCCGATCAAAGCGCGAATACATAGCAACATCTTTACTTCCAACAGCAATGTGTTCTTCCTGTAGTTCACTATACGTATCTACTGAAATCCGACCTAAAATATTTAACCAGCTTGTGGCTTTATAATTTAAAGCCACATTTCCAAACATCCGGGTACGACTATCTTCTTCTCCGTTTTCATAACGTGTCCAATAAAAATTATCCGTGTAAATAGGTGTTAGCCCTGTAGGAGAAGTGGGATCTCTCCAATTCCAGGTAATATTTTGCCTGTTTCTAAAATAGGCATCCTTTTGATCTTGTATATCGGTCGAAACTTGGTACCATTGACGAAAATTTAAGTTTACATTTTGACCGTTATATCCAGTGCCATACCTGCCTTTTCCATCGATTTGGGAATAATTTATAGAGGCTATTGCTTCTAAATTTTCTAAAATTTTATAAGTTGCTCCGAAATTCACAACGTTCTTTAATATCCTGCTATTGGGTAAAGTTCCTTTTTCATCATTTCTTGTATAGCCAAGCTTGTAAGTTCCTTTATCTGTAAGACCCCCTAAAAAGATACTGTTATTTGTTGAAATAGAAGTTTCATAAAAAGTAGTCGGGTCGTTCTTTGCAGCAACCCAAGGCCTTGCCTTTTTATAATACGGTGAAGCAGGATCAAAAGCGTCCCATTGGAAAACCATTAAGTCAGGATCAAACCTTGCCCCAAAGGAAGCATCTTCTGTAGTGGGCACTACAAGATCTTTAACGCCATCACCATCTACATCAAAGTATAAAAAGCCATCTTTTTGATAATTAGAGGAGTAGCCAACGCCATATTCTTTTTGGTAGGTTGGCATTGTTGTTTTATCAATTGTACCTATTGAGATTCCAGAATTAACTGTAATTCCCATTCCTCGTTTTGCTTTCTTGGTTGTAATCATAATTACACCGTTGGCCGCTCTAGATCCATATAGTGCTGTTGCAGCCGCTCCTTTTAATATATTAAAGGATTCAATGTCATCAGGATTAATATCAGCAGCTGCATTTCCATAATCAAATCCACCACCTCCTGTCTTTTCTCTCGAACTGTTTGTGTTTGAATTATCAACTGGAATACCATCAACTACAAATAAAGCTTGGTTATTTCCTGTTAACGACTTATTCCCTCGAATAACTACATTAGTAGAACTACCAATACCATTGCCCTGAATAATCTGTAGACCAGATACTTTTCCCGAAAGAGCACTCATTGCATTGCTGCCCCGAGTTCTGCTTACATCTTCCCCATTTACTTGTTGAGCTGCATAGGGAAGCGTATTTTTATTTCGTTTAATTCCCAAAGCAGTTACAACGACCTCTTCCATAGTTGTTGTATCTGCTTGCAGTTTTATTTCCAGAAAAGATTGACTCTTATATAAGGTCTCAGCCGATATAAATCCAATATAACTAAATACCAGAATATCACCTGAATTAGCATCTATCACAAAAGATCCGGATTCATCGGTTGAAGTGCCTTTTGTGGTTCCTTTTACACTTACACTTACACCAACTAACGGTTCTCCTGTTTCATTTGTAACCTTTCCTTGTACTCTTTGTTGAATACGATCTTTTTCCTTATTAACGATTGCCTTAGGTATATTTTTTATAACAATTGTTTTTTCAGTAATAGAATACGTAAATGGTTGCTCTTTGAAAGACGCCTTCAATACTTCATTAAGTGTTCCTTCTTTAATATTTAGACTAACTGGCTTTGCATTATCTAATGAGGCTTTTTCAAAAAAGAAATCATAACCGCTTTGATGGCGAATTTCTCTCAATATGCTATGTAAAGAAACATTTTCTTTACTAATACTTATTAATTGGGCATTAGCAGAAAATCCTTGTTGAAGAAAGGCTGTGATCAAAAGAACAATAACTAGTTTCATAATGATCAAAATTTTTAAATAGAAGCGTAAATGATTCCCTCCACTTTGATAAAGTAATTTCATACATTTGATTGTTTGTTTTTTTATAAATGATTAAATGGTTATACGTTAAAATCAATGAATTCAAACATGCCAGAAGTATGTCCAGTACTTCTGGTTATTTAGTAATCCATTGCGAAGATAAGTTAGGTCATAACATATACTCTCCTTCCTTCAATTTTAAACCTTACTTCATTCGTTAATTCCATTATTTTTAAGACGGTTGCTAAGTTCTTTGATCGTGAAACTGCTCCGCTAAATTTTTGGCTGGCAGGTCGGCCTTCATATATCACCTCAACGTCATACCATCTTTCAATTTTTTTCATAATGCTTACCAAGCTTTCGTTATTAAAAATGAAATCTCCATCTTTCCAGGCCATTACCGATTCTAAATCAGCATTTTCAATACTTATTTGATTATTATAAACCGTTGATTCTTGTCCTGGCTTTAACATTTTTCCAAATTGTGAACCTGCTAACACGATACGTATCGATCCTTCCAATAAAGTTGTTTTAATTGTACTTTCATTGGAATAATTATTTACATTAAAATGGGTTCCTAGTACTTCAATTATTTGCTGATCGCTTTTTACCAAGAAAGGAATTCGTTGGCCTTTTTTATTTACTGTTTTTGCTACTTCGAAATAAGCTTCTCCATGTACTTCTACTTCACGAGAGTCTTCTGTAAAAGAAGATGGAAATTTAATGGATGAAGAAGCATTTAGCCATACCTCAGTATCATCGGGTAATTTAACCCGATATTGCCCTCCCTTTGGTGTTCGGACAGTATTATATTCGTTCGTTGAAGTTTTTGGAGACTTAGAAAATTCAAGAGAAAGAATGCCGTCTGCTGTTTTTGTCGCTATAAGACCATTCATATCTAATAAATTGCCAACAAGAACTTCATCCAGATTTATTTTTTTATTGTTTCCGAATTCTAAAGTAGCATTATTACCTCCGGGACTTACATCATTTGTCAATACTTTAGTGTAATGAACTACTGAACTAAAGTGCTTTTGGAAATAATAATAATATATTCCTGAAAAGGATAGAAAAAGTAGAAGTGAAGCAGCATAGGCCCATTGTTTATTCCACCCAGTTGATAAAGCTTTTATTTCCTCGTCTTGTTGTATCTTTAATTGTATATCTTTTAATAAACGATTTTTTACCTCTTTATAGCCTTCCCCATTTGTAGTAATGATAATTTCTTCTGCATTCTTTTCTTGGTTCTCATACCAGGCATGAAGAATTTTTTCCTCTTCTTGAGTTGAGGTGCCTTGTAAATATTTGGATGCTAGATGCTTGATTTCTTTTTTGGTCATCTTTACTATTTCCATTTTATATAGAGAGACAACCAAAGTAAAATTACCCTTAGTCAAGTAAAAATATTTTTATAAAAAGAGAGTCATAAAACTACGTAAGTTCAAGCGTATTGCTTTTAAGGCTTTAGTCAAATGTGCTTCAGCGGTTTTTTGAGAAATGTTAAGTCGTTTGGCAACATCAGTTAAGGATTGATCTTCTAATTTATTGTATTGAAACACAAGACGACATTTCTCGGGTAACAGATTGGAAAGTTCTAGAATTTTTTCAAGGGAGAGTTTGTTTTCCACTTCTTCGTCGAGATTTAAGATATATTCCTGACTTGCATGAAAAATAGATTCTCGATTTTTTATTTCTTTCTCTTTAGCGAAATATCGGTAAACCGAATAACGAACCATAGCAGCCAAGTAATTCGATAGGTTTTTAATATCTAGTTCAGATCTTTTTTTCCATAGTGTCAAAAATACTTCCTGAATAATTTCTTCAGTACCTTCTTGATTTTTAAGTTTCTGGTAAGCAATATAATATAATTTATCCCAGTATAAATCATAGATTCGGGCAAAGGCTTTTTTATCCCCTTCTTTTAAGAGGAAAAGCAATGATTCATAATTAGGTTCTTCTTTGGGTATCATTCATAACAAATATTGCAATAAAAATGTCATGTACCAAGCTGTTTAAATAAATTGTTTTAACTGGGATATGTAAAATAAGTAGTAGAATAAGTTTATTTATACTGGAAGTTAGCAAACTTAATGAAGTTGTCCCAATCATATTCTGTTAGATCATGTATCCCATCTCTAATATGATATCCCAATGCTGAATTTATTGTTGGTGTATTCAATTGAGGTTGATCCTTAGGTAATTTTGATTCTAAGCCATAAAGAGCATAGACCGGTTCTGCGCTTTTTAATGCTAAAAACATTCCTTTTGGATCTCCCCACAAATCTTTTGAGGCACTGGTAGCATATATGGGTCTTGGAGCTATTAATGCAATTAACATATGTTGATCAACCGGTAATGCATTCTCATTATTATTATATTTTTTATAATTGTTATTAAACCAATGAGGAAAGTTTGTATTAATTCTTTTAACGGTTTCCCCAAAATTTCGGCGTGATAATTTAGTGCCGGTATTGCCAGAATTGTTAGAAAAACAAATAGCGAATCTGTTATCTATAGCAGCAGCCCATAAAGCGGCTTTACCCCCACGAGAATGCCCAACTACTGCTACTTTTGTTCGGTCAATACTACTGTCTTTTTCAAAATAATCCATTACACGGCTTGCAGCCCAAGCCCATGCACCGATAGCTTTCATTCCATTATCTGCCTGGAGCAACTCAGGATACAATTGTAAAGCTGCATTTTGATAGCTGTTTTTATTATCTGGAGCTGCATCATCCACTTGAAAAGCTGCAATCGCATAACCTGCGTTTATTATTTTTTCAGCAGGCCAAAATCCGCTTATCGTATCTCGCTCTGAAGCAGTATTTCGTTTACTTCGATTATTGATCAATAAAAATACCGGTGCAGATTCTTTTAAGTTATTAGGAGTAAATAATGTGAGATTTAGAATAACAGATTTATTATTTTTAAAGACCATTATTTCTACTTCCTTTAAATGCGCCCTTCCATCCATTGCCTTGCTGTTTTCATTTTTGACATGAAATTGGATCTTATCATAGGCTTTAGGTGTGTAGCCATAAACATGCTCTTCAAATAAATGTAGTATTTCAGGTCTTTGTAACATTTCCCAATCTTTTGTAGTTGATACCACCGTTTTGCTCGCTGTCAAAAGAACATTCGGCAAAGAATAGTCGCCTACTTTAGATTCATCGTAATTAAAACCTTCCTTTTGATCCTGGCCCATAACAGTGGCAAAGGAGAGAAGAATAATTATTTGTAAGCAAATAAATTGCTGTAATAGGATCTTCCAGTTAGTTCTTTTTAACTGAAGAGAAATTAAAGGTTCATCTGAATAGGTATAATAAGACATATAAAATTTATTTAGGGTGCGAGGATATTATCTTAAAGATAAAATAATTAAAGCTTAAAAACATAAAGAATTCCACATATAAAGCTACACGGTTTACATTATTAAAATTATTATGTAAGTTTGGTTTACTGTCTGATACAAATAAATGTCTGATATTAAAGAGAAAAAAATCTTTACCCTTTCCCAGGTAGCAGGAAGTATTAAAAAAACCTTAGCGGAAAGGTATACAAGTAGCTTTTGGGTAAAAGCGGAAATGAATAAGTTAAATCATTATTCTCATTCAGGACATTGCTACCCTGATTTGGTGGAAAAAAGTAATGGGAAAATCATCGCGGAAATCCGTTCCGTTCTATGGAAAGGAGATTATCAATCGATTAACAAGCGATTTTTGGATACTCTTCAAGAGCCTTTAAGGGATGGGATAACCGTATTAATGCTGGTAAATATTTCGTTTGATGCCGTATATGGCGTAAGTTTAAGGATCTTAGATATTGATCCATCTTTTTCCCTGGGCGAATTAACACGTGAAAAGCAAGAAGCGGTTAATCGGCTTAAAAAAGAGCAGCTCTTTGATTGTAATAAGAAATTGGCTTTTCCCTTGCTGCCAAAACGATTAGCTATTATTTCTGTAGAAACGAGTAAAGGCCTTGCCGACTTTCTTAAAATCATTGATAATAATGCATGGGGATATAAATTCGAATACTTGCTTTTCCCCGCGCTTCTTCAAGGAGATAAAGCAGTTTCCTCAATTCTCTCCCAGTTGAAAAATATTCATGAGAATTATAATAAATTCGATGCTATAGCTTTAATTCGTGGGGGAGGAGGAGATATAGGTTTAACCTGTTATAATAATTATAAGCTAGCACGAGAATTGGCTCAATTTCCATTACCCGTATTAACTGGAATCGGGCATGCAACCAATGAAACCGTAAGTGAAATGGTAGCTTATAAAAATGCCATAACACCTAGCGAACTGGCTGATTTCTTAATTCAGCGATTTCATCAATTTGCTGTGCCAGTTTTAGAAGCTGAGGATTTTTTAATTCAGAAAATTTATCCCTTTTTTCAGGAAAAAAAACGTGAAGTCCATCAGATAACACGGCAATTTCAACTAGCATCTCAAAATTTGCTGCGCGTACAAACTACCCAATTGGCTATGGTTCGAGGCGCTCTTAAAATGCTTATCAAACAAGGTTTTCAAACAGAAAATAAGGCATTGAAATCTATAGAACAACAGGTGAACCTGTTGCATCCCAATAATGTGTTAAAGCGTGGTTTTAGCATTAGCTATCAGAATGGAAAATTGATTAAGAAATTAGAAGATATAGAAGGTGGAGGGGAGTTAACAACCCAGTTTTTCGATGGCAAAGCTATTAGTACAATAACCCGATTAATCAAAGACAGCGATGGATAAAATTACCTATGCAGAAGCTTTTGAAGAGCTGAAAAATATAATTGCTCACCTTGAGAGGGGCGATATTGCAGTAGACGAATTGGCTGAAAAAGTTAAACGTGCCGCTTTACTCATAGAACTTTGTAAAAAGAAATTAACTGTAACCGAGGAAGAAGTAAATAAGGTTATTGAGTCCATGAATAGTTAATTAATCAATATTAAACCACCAATCCGTTTTCTTTAGCAAAGAGAACCAGCGTAGCAACGCTTTTAATATTGAGCTTGCGTAAAATATTTCGCCTGTGTGTAGTAACTGTGAATTCGCTGATAAAAAGATTATCCCCAATTTCTTTACTGGTGCAACCCTTGGCTATCATACCAACAATTTCTACCTCCCTTTTTGAGAGTTGGTATTTTCTCATGAAATCATCAATATAATAGGAGGAAGTGTTAGTTTCTGTATTACCCATATTTTGAATCCAACCGGTGCCTGCAGCAACATCGAGAATAGATTGTCTTAAAAAAGGATAAGGTGTATCTTTAAGTAAATAGCCTTTTGCACCCAGGCGCTTAACCTCTTCAACAAGTTCCGGATGATTATAACTGCTTAATATGATCACCTTAATCGATGGAAAATCTTCTTTCAGAATGCCAAGCGTTTCAATTCCGTCGAGTTTTGGCATATTTAAATCCAACAAAATGATATCCGGTGTTGATTTGGCAATAGTTTGCAATAATTCTTTTCCGTTATGAACTGACGGTATAAGTTCTAGATCTTTTTCTTCTTTTAAAATAGAGACCAGGCCGTCTATTACCATTTGGTGATCATCTGCAATAAGTAGTTTTATTAGCATTTATATCAGTTTATTTTTGGGTAATTCTATCGTAGCCATTGTGCCTCCCTCAGCCTTATTTCGGATTTCAATGATCCCATTAAAATAGGCAACTTTAGTAAATAAATTACTAATTCCCTTGCCATTTTTTTCTGCTTCCCGTTTTTCCATTCCTTTTCCATTATCCTCAATCAGAATAAGTACAACATCTTCATGTTCTATTAATTCAATGTATGCGTTCTTCCCTTCAGAGTGTTTTAAAATGTTATTCAATAGTTCTTGAATGATACGATAAATTTCAAGTAAGGCAGTTTTATTATATATTTCAATTTCTTCAAAGCCAATTATTACTTGCTCTACCTGTATTTTTCCTGAATTACTAATGGTAGTGGCTAAGCTCTTTATTGCTGATATGAATCCATGTTTTTCAAAGTTAAAAGGCATTAGGATATGGCTCAAGTTTCTTACGGTACTACTTACTTGTTGTAGAACATGGACTGCAATGCCTAATTTTTCCTGGATTTGCAGATGATTCCCATTTCCCTCTTCTTTAACAGAGGAAACATGTAAACTAGCTACAGAAAGCATAGCGCCAACATCGTCATGGAGTTGTTCGGCAATCTTTTGTCGCTCATTCTCCTGGACAGCTCTTAATCTTTCAGAATGTTCCTGTTGTTCATCATTAATTTTGATCAAGAGCTTCATCCGTTCTTCCCGGTAACTATTAAAACGATAGGCTATGCCAAATGTTAGTATTAGAAACTGAACTGCCAATCCTGTTTGTATTCCAAATTGAGAAAAATAATTATTATAAACGCTCTTTGATCCACTATGGATAAGTAATTCGGTTGTGGAAAAAACCACTAGGGCAATAAAAGAAAGGAAATAAAACCATGCGTTTTTATTTCCTTTATAGCTTTCTACCACCACCACAAGTAGCATTATAGCGATAATTATAAATGACCATACAATATGACCGATTAACACTACCATTATAAAACTGGGAAATAGATTATAATTTATTGGAATCATAAATATGGCCAAAGGAACAAAGCCAATAATTATCCATAGATTCAATAGCTTATTGAACTTATTTTCTTTTCTGATTTGAAGAAAAGATTTAAAAAATATCAACGCTGTTATTCCTAAGGCACTACTAAATATCGGCCGTGTTCTGCTGGCAAAGTCAGGAGAATCTGGCCACATAAATTGGTAGCCATAACCCTTATCAGCGGCTAGCCATAAAAAAGTAAAAAGTACAAAGCTTAAAAAATGCAGATACAGGAAATCTCGAAGCATTAGAAATTGAAAAAAGCAAAAAAGAACAATAAGCAATATAATTCCAAAAAATATCCCGCTGATTAGGTGTTCATTAGCTTTGGTCTCATAATAGCTATCTACAGTAAATAATTCGAAGCTAAGTTGTAATGATTCATGGTGTTTGTCTATTCTTAGCAAATACAACGACTTGCTTTCTGAGGAACTTTTTAACGGAAAGACAAATAATCGGGAATTTAATGGACGGCTTTTGAAAGGGAGGTGGTCGCCGGTCTTTTTTAAAAGCGTAGTCTCCGTTTTACCCACCTCGTAAAAATCGATAAAATTAATATGGGCATTTCCTATACGTAATAGGTAATTATTTTCGCTTTCTTTTGGAAGCTCAACAGCTAACCAAAATACAGACTTTGTGAATCCTGGATTAAAGCCTGATACTGGAAAGCTATTGAATTTTCCTGACTCCCAATCTTTTAATACGTCATTAACTGTCTTATTACGTTGCTTGTCTTCGAAAATAAAGGAATTGTTGTGCTTTATTGTGTTTCCAAGACAAACGGTGCACAAAAATAAGAGCGTTACTAATGAGAAATACCTCGGCCTGTACATTTGGTTTATAGTTGAAATTCAGTTTGGTTAGGTAAGGTAAAAATAGTAAAAATATCAACGTAATACCTGTTGATTAATAATGGTAATTGTCTTTTAGGGTAGACAATCCATCAACTTTTTATTTTATCCATCAATATCCACCATATAAAAATAAGTAGCACGTTTAAAAATGGTAGGTGGTTCTACATGACTCCATATACAATAAGTATATGGTACGTTGTGTCTACGTTGTTTTGGCTGTTTTAACGTAGATACAACATAGGGAGTACGGTTGCTTAATATTATTGAGTAGGATCAGTTAGAATGTAAACTAACCCTGACTGGTCAGAATACCTAAATATTACTTTAAAGTTCAGGGAAATTATATCAGGTAAAAGTTTCACAAACTGCAGAGGACCCCCTTTTAATAAATGCAGATTTTAATATTTTATTTTCGTCTTTCAAATCGATTTGTTTTTTATCTAATAATTGAAAGAGCAATTTGGCCGCCTCCTTTCCTATTTCAAAAGCAGGTTGCGTTATGGTTGTTAAAGGAGGGCTCCACAGATGAGCAGTTTCAAGATTTGAAAAGCTAACTATTTTTACATCGTTTGGAATAGTTAAGTTTAACTCTTTACAAGCATTATAACATAGCGTAGCTAATTTCTCAATAGAAGATAGTATTCCCTGAGGTTTATTCGAAACTAATCCGTGCTTTATATGATAATAATTTTCTTGGTCGCTTTGGTCGCAATCAATGATCAATTGTTTATTATAGGACAAATTAAATTCTTCCAAAGCGTCTATATGTCCTTGTAGGCGAAATTTTCCAGCGGAAGTAAATTTAAGCGCTTCCAGATATAAGATTTTGTTACATCCGTTTTCAATGAGGTGTTGAGTGGCAATAAATGCACTTTCATAATCATTGGTGGTGACTTTTAAAATATCGATATCATCGCTTATTCTGTCGAAAAGTATCATAGGAACTTTTTGGTTAAGATCAATTAGATGATCATAATTTGTTGTTCCACGGGAAAGTGATATCATCAAACCGTCAACCCGGCCATCCATTAACCTGTAAGCAAACGAAATTTCCTGTTCCTTACATTCATGCGTTGGATAAATTAGCACATGATAGCCTTTTCCTCTTGCTACTTCTTCAATTCCCTTTATGGCCAGAGAAAAGAAACTATTGGCCAATTCTGGGAATATAACTGCTATTGTTTTGCTTTTTTGAGCTCTTAAACCAGCCGCGAAAGCATTAGGCTGATAATTTAATTTTTTGGCTAAATCCCAAACTTTCGTTTTCGTTTCTGCTTTTACTTCATGACTATCTCGTAATGCTTTGGAAACAGTTGAAATAGCTAAGTTCAATTCTTTAGCTAACATTTTAATATTCACCTTGTTCATTGTTTTTGTTAAAAGAGGTGATTAAATAAAAACGTTTTCGTAAATAAATTCATAAGACATTAAACTCTGAGGATAATATTTATTTATCTTGGTAGCACAATAATAGGTAATTTTTTCTTTACGGTAGACTACACTATAACTTGTGCTTTATAACAAGCCCAACGTTGAACCGTATGAGAAATACCAAATAAATCTAACAAAAATAATGAATCAGCTTAAAACCGGCGATTACGCAATATTTTTAGTTTATTTTATCGTTGTGTCTTGCTATGGATATTATATATATAGTAGAAAGAAATCAACAGCTACAGACTCGAAAGATTTCTTTTTAGCCGAAGGGTCCCTTACATGGTGGGCGATAGGAGCTTCCCTTATAGCTTCTAATATTTCTGCTGAACATTTTATTGGAATGTCAGGGTCTGGTTTTGCTCTGGGTTTGGCTATTTCTACGTATGAATGGATGGCAGCAGCTACCTTAATTATTGTGGCTGTGTTTTTTATACCGGTTTATCTTAAAAATGGTATTTATACAATGCCGCAGTTCTTACAAAAACGTTATAATAGTACAGTTAGTACTGTAATGGCAGTGTTTTGGTTATTGGTGTATGTGTTTGTTAACCTTACTTCTATAATATATTTAGGTGCCCTTGCAATATCCTCCATATCAACAATTCCTTTTGCATGGTGTATAGGCGGTTTGTCGATATGTGCAATAATTGTTACCCTTGGAGGAATGAAAGTAATTGGATATACGGATGTAATTCAAGTGTTTGTACTCATTTTGGGAGGGCTAGTAACCACCTATCTGGCCCTTACTTTGGCATCAGAACATTTTGGTTATGGCAAGGATATATGGAAAGGATTAACGCTAATAAAAGAAAAAGCTCCTTCTCACTTTCACATGATTTTTGATAAAACAAATCCTTATTATCGTGATCTTCCAGGCTTATCAGTTTTAGTTGGCGGGATGTGGATCAATAACCTCAATTATTGGGGATGTAACCAGTATATCGTTCAAAGAGCTTTAGGAGCTGATTTAAAAACTGCGCGTAAAGGTATTTTGTTTGCAGCTTTCCTGAAATTATTGATTCCTATAATTGCTGTTTTGCCAGGTATCATTGCCTATGTACTTTATCAGAATGGAATGTTTCAGACCGAAATGAAAGATACAATGGGGGTAGTTAAACCAGATCACGCCTATCCTACGTTGCTTAATCTTTTACCTGAGGGCCTGAAAGGTTTGGCGTTTGCAGCCCTTATTGCTGCAATTATTGCATCACTGGCAGGTAAAGCAAACAGTATTGCTACTATATTTTCATTGGATATTTATCATAAATTTTTCAAAAAGAACTCTACTGAGAAACAAATCGTGCGCACGGGCAGATGGACTGTCATTATATCCATGCTGATAGCCAGTGTAATAGCACCAGCATTAAGTTCGTTGGATCAGGCTTACCAATTTATTCAGGAATATGTTGGGTTTATATCGCCTGGGGTATTAGCTATTTTTTTATTCGGCTTTTTCTGGAAACGAACTACTTCTGCAGCTGCACTTACTGCTGCCTTATTAACCATACCGCTTTCTATAGTACTTAAATTTTTGCCTGTATGGACGAATGGCGCCTTTCCTGATTTTCCTTTTCTGGATCGCATGTCTATTGTATTTGTAATACTAATTATTCTCATAATTGTTATTAGTATTATGGACCGAAAAAGTAAAAATGCTCCTCAGATCATTGAGGTTGATACTTCACAATTCCGGTGTTCACCTGCCTTTATTATAGGTTCTGTGATCATAGTTGGAATATTAACAGCTTTATATACTGTTTTCTGGTAAAAGGGAAAGCATACTATATGGAATAAAATGAAAAATTAAATGTAAGCATCATGAAAAAGACAGCAAATTTTACAGAAAAGGAAAAGAACCCACTCAAGAGTATTGAAGTTTGGGAGGATGACGTTCTAAGTCGGTATCCTGAAAAGAAGGAAGTTAAATCAAAAGCGGAGTTCCGTAATTATGATACGCCTGAAAGGGATACGGTGAGAGAGTTTTATCGTATGAACCATAAGTATCAAACATATGATTTTGTTATGGAGAAAAGGCGGACTTTCCTTCAATTCGATCGGAAAGAAATGCCTATATGGGATGCAATGGAGTTTTTAAATACTCTTGTCGATGATTCAGATCCAGATACAGATTTAGATCAACTACAGCATTTATTGCAAACTGCAGAAGCGATCCGTGCTGATGGACACCCCGACTGGTTTGTATTAACGGGCTTCATTCACGATATGGGTAAGGTGTTATGCTTGTTTGGTGAACCTCAATGGGCTGTAGTGGGAGATACTTTTCCTGTTGGATGCCAATTTTCAGATAAAATTGTTTATCCGGAATTTTTTGCCGCGAATCCAGATAGCCACGATGAGCGCTATAATACTAAATTTGGTATATATGAGCCAGGATGCGGATTAAGTAACGTAAATATGTCATGGGGGCATGATGAATATTTATATCAGATTATGAAAGATTATTTGCCGGAAGAAGCTCAATACATGATTCGTTATCACTCTTTTTATTCGCAACATAGAGAGCATGCTTATAACCATTTAATGACCAATCATGATCGTGAAATGTTTAAGTGGGTTGATAAATTCAATCCTTATGATCTGTACTCAAAAAGTCCAAAACCTCCTGTTGTAAGTGAATTAAAACCTTATTATGAAGATCTGATAGCCAAGTATCTTCCCGAAACGGTAAAAATGTAAGCTTTTAATTTTAAAGGCCAGTCGATTAAGCGCGTTATGGGATTTTGTTTTTGCATTTGAAACGTAGTCTTATTACATCTGCATAACGCGTTTAATAACAATTTAGTAATATAAACCTGCTCTTAACGAAACATTACACTAAGATCTTTGCACCCGTATGAAATACTACATATAACAATGTCAATATTTTGATAAGCGTATAAAAGAAGTCTGTTAAGGAAAAACATATTCGGAATGAAAGTACTATGGTTAAATTTTTTATCTAAAACAATGATTCGTATTCAAAAACAAAAACAGTTCGGAAGACAATTTTTAGTGCTTCTTGCTCTGCTATTATCTCAGCAACTGGTGACTGGTCAGCAGAATACCCCAGTTGCAAGTGGTATAGTTCAGAATGAAAGTGGAGAACCTCTTTCGGGTGTAAGTATTAAGGTGGTGAATCGGGGGCTGGGAGTTGATCAAACGACTAGTACTGATGCGAAAGGCTCATTTAACTTTGGTCAACTTCCCGTTGGTAACTCCTATTCATTTATTGTCTCATCTATAGGTTATGATACAAAACAATTAGATGGCTATGCTATTGTTGCTGGAAAACCTGTTTCATTAACTGTTACACTAACAGAAAGCTCAACAGAATTATCGCAGATTGTGGTTGTTGGTTATGGAAGCACAAAGCGAGAAAATGTGATAGGGGCTGTTCAGTCAGTTACCAAAGAAAGTTTTAACAGCGGTATCTTCAGTTCTCCTGCCGAGTTACTGCAAGGTAAAGTGGCTGGTTTAAATATTACAAAAAGTGGCGATCCGAATAATAAAGGTAGCATTATACTTCGTGGGCCTTCAACCCTTAGAGAAGGAGCTCAGGAGCCTTTTTATGTAATTGACGGTATTCCTGGTGCTTCGATTGATTTGGTATCTCCAGATGACATTGTAAGTGTTGATGTATTAAAAGACGCATCCTCAACTGCAATATATGGTTCAAGAGCAGCTAATGGTGTTATTATGATTACTACCAGAAAAGCTACCGCTGGACAATCCCGTTTATCCTATAGCGTATATGGGGCAGCTGAGCAGGTTTCTAACACAATTGATATGTTATCGGGTCCGCAATTACGGCAATACTTGGAAGACAACGGAAAGAGTTTGAATGCCAGCGATGACGATGGCAGTAATACCAATTGGCAAGATGAGGTGAGCAGAACCGGAATGTCTCAAAACCATAACCTTTCATTTATGGGTGGTATGAATAATACCTCATATGGTGCCAGTATTAATTACCTTAAAAACGAAGGGATAATAAAAGGGACTTCCTTAGAGCGTTTTATTTTTCGTTCAAACGTACAGCATCGTGAGTTTAATGACCGTTTGAAATTAAGCTTATCGCTATCAAACAGCACATCAAATAAGGTAGATGTTGATGAACTCGTGTACTCCAATATGCTTAAGTACCTGCCAACAGTTGGGGTAAAAAGAGCCGATGGTACCTATTTCGAGGACTGGTCGCGTACACGTAATTATCTGAATCCTGTTTCATTAATAGATAACAATACTTTTGATGGAAAAAATAAAACGTTTTTGGTGAGCGGGCAGGCAGAACTTAAAATTTTAGATGAATTAATGTATACAGTAAACGTATCATCTCAGGATGAACAGCTAAGCAATGATATTTATTACAATCGCTTTTCTGGTTTATACCAAAACGTAAATGGCAGAGCGGTACGCAATACCATAAATAATACGAAGAAAATCCTGGAAACGTATTTTAATTATGACAAAGGATTTGGCGACCACGATTTAAAGTTATTGGCAGGTTATTCCTGGCAAGAAGATAAGCTGGGGAACGGTTTTCAGACAACAAATCAGGGGTTTGTGAATGATGAGCTGGGCTATAACAATCCGGGTTTGGGTGATCCGCCAGCAGGTGTGGTTGTAGATTATGGAGATATGCGTATTCAAACTCAACGCATCATTTCTTTTTATGGTAGGGTTAATTATGCTTATAACAGCCGCTACCTGTTACAGGCCTCTGTACGTCGCGATGGTTCTTCGGCATTTGGCAAGAATAATCAATGGGGGTATTTCCCGGCAGGATCTGTTGGATGGCTTATTCACAAAGAGAAATTTATGGAGCAATTACCAGCAATTCAAGAGTTGAAACTGCGTGTTAGTTATGGGATATCTGGAAATTCGCAAGGATTTGACGCATTTACTTCTACGCTACTTTATGGGTCTGCACAGCGATTTTACTATAATGGCGCTTATATTAACGCAATTGGTCCTTTCCAGAATGCAAATCCCGATTTAAAATGGGAACGTACGGCTATGTTTAATTTAGGGGTAGACTTTGGATTGTTTAACGGATTGATTTCTGGGTCTGTAGACATCTATGATAAACGCACCTCAGATCTGATATGGACTTATCCTGTTTCAACCACACAATATTTTGTGAATCAATTGACAGCCAATGCAGGAGAAGTTAGTAATAAAGGCATTGAAGTATTGCTGAATGCGGCACCGATCAACAATAACAATTTTACGTGGAGAACTTCTTTAAATTTCTCGCATAATAAAAGTAATCTCGAGTCTTTATCGAACGATAACTTTGAACTTCCATTGATATATACAGCAGAGTTAGGAGGGAAAGGTCAATCGGGAAATTCTTCACAGATCGTGAAAGAGGGTTATCCTATCGGAACTTTTTATACCTGGCGATATGCTGGTAAAAATGAAAATGGAGTTACGCAGATTTATGACAAAGATGGTAATCCCACTACAGCACCATCCTCCTCAGATTTTGCCTACACCGGAAGCGCACAGCCAAAGCTGATTTATGGTTGGAGTAATAGTTTCAAATACAAGGATTTCGATTTTAACTTTTTCTTGAGAGGAGTATATGGTAATAAGATATTAAATGCAACCTTGGCTGATATGAATAGTCCGGGCGAGGCCACATTTACCAACATCCCAGTGTTTACTTTAGGCGAATCACCGGTAGATAATAATGCATATTATTTATCAGATCGATTTATAGAAAGCGGCTCGTACTTACGATTGGACAATGCCACATTGGGATATACTTTTCAATTGAAAAAGAAGAACAGTAGTCTTCGCTTATATACCACGGCCAATAATCTCTTTGTAATTACGGATTACAGAGGAATTGATCCAGAAGTAAATATGGGCGGACTTACCCCAGGCATCGATAATGGAAATTATTATCCTAAAACACGTTCGTTTATACTTGGTCTAAATGTTACCTTTTAAATAAATAAGCTATGAATACGTCCTTTTTAAAATATACGGTAATTGTTTTGTTTAGCTTAAGTGCTTGTACGAAACTTGATGTAGGAATTGAATCTGAATTAACACCAGAGAATTTTCCTACTACCCCAGAATCTTTTGTTGCAGCTACCGGTCCAATATACACTCAATTTAGATCGCTTTATGCTGTAGATTATTGGCGATTGCAAGAATTGTCTACAGATGCAGCGATTATACCATCAAGAGGAGGAAATTATGATGACGGCGGTCGTTTCCGTTTTTTACACAAACATACATGGAATCCGGACCACCCTATTGTAAAGGCTGTATGGGAATGGGGATTTGGTGGCATCAATACTTGTAACCGGATTATAAATCTATTTGAGCAGTCACCTGAATCGGACACCAAAGCCACTACTTTGGCTGAAGTACAGACTATGAAAGCCTTATATTATTTTTTAATGATGGATTTGTTTGGAAATGTGCCCATAATAAAAGGTTTCGGAGAGACGGAAGCACCGGCTACTGCTCCTCGAAAAGAAGTATTTGCTTATATCGAGGAAGAGTTGAAAGCAGCTTTACCCAATTTATCTACAACTGTTGGACAGCTAACCTATGGCAGACCTACAAAATATGTGGCTTATGCCTTATTGCAAAAACTATATTTGAATGCAGAATATTATATTGGAACCCCTCGGTATACTGAATCAGTGGAAATGGGCGACTTTATTTTAAATGAAGTGGGTTCAGTATTTTCTTTAGAACCCGACTATTCAAAACTATTTGCAACCGACAATGGACCACAAATAAAGGAAACCATACTAGCTGTACCTTATGATGCGAACGTTGCTGAAGGAAATCATTTTAGCCGCTATGGGCTACACACGGCTATACAGGAAAAATATGAATTGCCCTTTCGACCAAGTATTGCTATGAGTACAATTGCAGATTATTATAAGATTTTTAATCTTGAGGGAGATAAACGCAATGACACATGGCTGGCTGGTAAACAGTACAATTTTGATGGCTCACCCATCATCATTAAGACAACCAAGAAGGGACTTGATGAAACTTATAGTGGATCGGACCCCGGTGCAGCCGTTAACTATCAATTGGACTTTACACCCGAAATGCCTTTAAGGGTGGTTGCAACAATGGATGTAGGCAATGATGAGTTGGGTCAGGCTCGTGGTGTTCGCTCAATAAAATATTATCCAGATAAGAATGCAAATCCAAGCACCCGTTATCAAAACAACGATTTAATAGTATTCCGTTTAGCAGACATCTATTTAATGAAAGCGGAAGCTATATTACGAGGTGCGGCAATTACATCAATAAAAGGAGAATCGCAAACACCTGTGGTTTTAGTTAATAAAATCAGAGAACGAGCAAATGCCCCATTGGTAGCTACCGTTAACTTAGATCAATTACTTGATGAAAGAGCGCGTGAATTGGCATGGGAAGCATGGAGAAGAAATGACTTGATCCGTTTTGGAAAATTTGAAGACTCATGGGGTTACAAAACAGATAATAACACAAATATGCGCCTTTTCCCCGTACCCACTAGCGAAATTGCCTTAAATCCAAAACTAGTTCAAAACAACGGATATTAAGTTTATATATCCACATTATCCAATGCTAATTTGTGAAGATAGCATTGGATAATTTTGTATATTGCCATGAATAAACCTACATAGACTAAACCTAAAAAGATGTTAACCCAAGCAACGAAATCGTTAGTATTACGAACTGTGGCATACTTATTTTTTCAAATAATCGTATTGCATAAGTTAAAAAGCAGACAACATATCATGTTCATTTAATGAAATAGAATATCGTTATATAATATGTATTAAGAATATGAAAGAAATTAGTCAACGATTATATTCATTAGATGCCTTAAGGGGATTTGATATGTTTTGGATCATGGGTGCTGATTCATTTTTTAAACAACTTGCCAGCGTTACAAACATTCCTTTTTGGAATGCGTTCGCCGTGCAGATGGATCACCCCGATTGGAACGGATTCCATTTTTATGACTTGATTTTTCCATTATTTCTCTTTCTCGCTGGAGTAGCAACTCCTTATTCCATTGGTAAAAAGTTAGCAAACGGAGAAAGCCGTCGAAGTTTATTATTTACGGTTATTAAAAGAGGTTTAATACTTGTTGTTCTCGGTATTGTATATAATAATGGTCTTGAAATACGGAGCCTTGGGGAAATACGTTTTGGTAGCGTTTTAGGAAGAATTGGTCTGGCTTATATGTTTGCTAATATCATTTATTTGTACAGTAAACAAACGACACGCATAATTTGGTTTTGCTTGATATTAATAGCCTATTGGCTATTGCTAAAGTTTACTTCTGCACCTGGGTACCGAACCGGTGATCTATCAATGGAAGGAAACTTTGCTTCTTATCTTGATCGTTCAATTCTTCCCGGAAAACTTTATAGAGGAATACATGATCCGGAAGGGTTAATTTCAACAATACCGGCCATTTGTACAGGGTTATTAGGCATTTTTGCTGGAACGTTACTTAAAGAAGGGTTTCAAAAGCCTCAAACAAAGGCATTATATTTAGTTATTGCGGGTGTCGTTGCTGTTGTATTAGGACTGGTTTGGAATTTAGATTTTCCAATTAATAAGAATCTTTGGACAAGCTCTTTTGTGCTTATCGCCGGTGGAATCAGTTTGATTCTATTAGCGGTTTTTTATTATATAATTGATGTGCTTGGGTATAAAAAATGGGCTTTTTTTTTCAGGGTTATTGGTATGAATTCTATTTTAATTTATATGTCAGGTAGCTTTATTGATTGGAATTATACTACTGAAGCTCTTTTTAAATGGTTAGGGCAATTAGCCGGATACCCATATTATACTGTTATTATGGCAATCTGTTACATATTCGTTCAATGGGTTTTCTTGTACTATTTATATAGAAATAAGATCTTTTTGAGAGTTTAATGGATTCTGTTTTATCAGTGCTAGGCAACTTATTTATCTAACATGCCATTTCTGATTTTAATATTTTTCATTAAGTTTGATTTAAGTTAGTAGGGATAAACCCTATTTTTTATCAAATAAACCAAAGGAAAGTATACCATGGATAATGACAGCAATATTAACAATATAAAGGAAAGTTTCGCTTCAGATACAATCAGTTTTTCAGTTTTTAATGACTTTCAGTCTGTGAAGGTTTCAAACAAGTTTGCAGACGCAGAAATTCTATTATATGGTGCCCATATCGTATCATTTACACCCAAGGGTTCACGGGATATTCTTTGGGTTTCTTCAAAAAGTGATATGGCTCCTGGTAAACCAATCAGAGGCGGAATTCCTGTTTGCTGGCCATGGTTTGGTCCGGCCGGAACACCTATGCATGGAATAGCAAGAATTTCGATCTGGAATCTTGATGTTGTTCGCAGTGAGGATGACGGATCTGATACCCTTATACTTTCACTTAATTGCTCAGACTCTTATGGCCTCAAAGTTCAGGCAAGTATTACTATTGGAACGTCATTATCCTTCAAATTAACAACCGAGAATGTCGGCTCAAAAGAATATCAGCTCACGTCGGCACTTCATTCATATTTCGCAGTTTCCAAATTAGAAAAAGTTAAGGTATCGGGTTTAGATAACTCGGAATATACCGATAAAGTGGCAGGGGGAAAGCGCGCTCTGCAAAAGGGCGATATCATTTTTGAAGCTGAAACCGATAGTGTGTATGATCAATCAGATGCCACTGTAATTATTCATGATGGAGGGTGGAACCGTTCAATTCGTATTGAAAAGGCTGGATCAAATTCAACTGTAGTGTGGAACCCATGGATCGATAAGTCAAAAAACATGGCTGATTTTGCGGATAATGAATACCATAAAATGCTATGTGTTGAGGCAGGAAACGTTGGGGCAGACGCAAGAAATCTTCAACCGGAGGAAACACATACACTTTTTATGCGTATCAGCCAAGTCTAATTGGTAATCTCAAATTGCCGCTTTCGCAATTTTTCAGCATATGATGAATGAAAAGTTTATGATAAAGATAATAAAGGCATTATTATTTACTATAATTCCGCTGACGGGATTTTCCCAAGGGAATTTAAAATTATGGTATAACCAGTCTGCCAAAGTTTGGACTGAAGCTTTGCCTATAGGTAACGGACGCTTGGGTGCTATGGTTTTTGGAGGTGTAGAGAAGGAATTGATCCAGTTAAATGAGAGCACATATTGGACTGGAGGACCGGTAAAGGAGAATGTAAATCCCGATGCATACCGTAATTTATTATTAGCAAGGGAGGCATTATTCAACGATGAAAATTATGCAAAGGCAAATGAATATGCAAAGAAAATGCAAGGTTATTATTCTGAATCCTATTTGCCTCTCGGAGATTTGCTTCTCAGCCAGGATTTAAATGGTATAAAACCTTCGACCTATTATCGTGATTTAAATATTAACGATGCTATTGCAACCACTAGGTTTGTTGTAAACGGAACTGAATTTACAAGACAAATTATTAGCTCCGCCGCTGACCAAGTAATTGTAATTAAGTTAACTGCCAGTAAGCCAAAACAGTTAAATATTAAGCTTCAAACAAGTAACCCTTTAAAATATAGCAACCTAGTAATTAGCGATAGCGAAATTGCCATGAAAGGAAAGGCACCATCGCATATAGAACCTAATTATATTAGCACTTCAAATGCAATTCTTGAAAAAGATACAGCCGGTTGTAGGGGTATGAGGTATGAATTAAGGGTTAAGGTTACGAATAGCGATGGGCTAATTCGTACAGATACAAGCGGACTTTCAATTAAAGACGCTTCAGAAGCACTAATTTACATTTCTGCTGCTACCAGCTTTAATGGTTTTGATAAATGCCCGGATTCTGAAGGTAAAGATGAGAGTAAACTGGCTGCTCAGTATTTATACCGTGCAGTTAAAAAGGATTGGAAAGTTTTATTAAGCAATCATCTATCCGACTATCACAACTATTTCAATCGCGTTTCCTTTGATCTTGCTGTTCCAAAAAATAATGCAAACGCTTCTTTACCCACAAATGAACGCCTAATTGGTTATGCGGAAGGAGCAAATGATCCATTACTGGAAAGCTTATATTTTCAATATGGAAGATATTTGCTTATTTCAAGTTCACGTCCTGATGGTGTTCCGGCAAATTTGCAAGGTATTTGGAATAAAGAAGTACGGCCACCTTGGAGTTCCAATTATACTACCAATATTAATGCTCAAATGAATTATTGGCCTGCCGAAGTAACGAACCTTTCAGAAATGCATCTTCCATTTTTTGAATTTATTAAGGATCTTTCTGTTACAGGTGGGGTTACAGCTAAAGAGTTTTATCATGCAAATGGGTGGGCCGTTCATCATAACAGCGATATTTGGGTGCTATCCAATCCTGTTGGAGATTTGGGTCAAGGCGACCCCATGTGGGCAAACTGGGCAATGGGTTCTCCATGGCTTTCACAGCATTTATGGTGGCATTATGAATTTACAAAAGATAAGAAATATTTAAAAGAAACGGCATATCCAATAATGAAAGAAGCAGCCGCGTTCTGTCTCGACTGGCTTGTAGAAGATAAGGATGGTTATTTAGTGACTGCGCCTTCCGTTTCTCCCGAAAATGCATTTATAGATGATAAAGGTAAAAAGGGAACAGTTTCTATTGCCACTACAATGGATATGTCTATTATATGGGATTTGTTTACCAACCTGATTGAAGCATCCAACGAACTTAATGAAGATCATGCATTCCGCGATCTTATTACCCAAAAACGGAGTAAGCTATATCCGCTTAAAATAGGAAAGAAAGGAGACATACAAGAATGGTATAAAGATTGGGAAGCTGTAGACCCTCATCACAGACATGTATCTCATTTGTTTGGCCTTTATCCAGGCAGACAGATTTCTCCAATTAAAACTCCAGATTTTGCTACAGCGGCAGAGGAAACTTTGCGATTACGAGGAGATGCAGGCACAGGTTGGAGTTTAGCCTGGAAAATTAATTTCTGGGCCAGGTTAATGAATGGGAATCATGCTTACACAATGATCCGTACTTTACTGCATTTAACCGGGCAATCAGATACAAAATATTCAAATGGTGGTGGTACATATGCTAATCTTTTTGATGCACATCCTCCCTTCCAGATCGATGGGAATTTCGGGGCAATATCAGGTATGGCGGAAATGCTAATACAGAGTCATTTAGGAGAAATACACCTGCTTCCTGCATTGCCAGATGCTTGGTCAGAAGGATCTGTAAAGGGCTTAAAGGCCAGAGGAAACTTTGAAGTAAGCATAGATTGGAAAAACAATACCTTATCAAAGGCAAGCATATTGTCATTAAACGGAGGTGTTTGTAAAATAAGAACTTCAGCACCCATTAAAGTAAATGGAAAAATAGCCGACTCGGAGAAAAATGGTTATGGATATTTAACCACTATCCTGACTGAAACCGGTAAGACGTATCAAATAAGCTCTACAAGCTTATAGAGATGATAAAACTTTTTCTAAGTCAATACCTTTATCCAAAACACCGCTAAAGAGGTCGCCTACTGTTTTTAAACGGGCAATAGCATTGTGTATATTAAAATCCTGCATTTTTAATCCGGGTTTTACTTCATCCCAATGCAATGGCATGGAGACAGTTGCTCCAGGTTTTGGTCTAAGGGAATAAGGGCCTGCAATAGTAGCGCCTGGCCTGTTTTGCAAGAAGTCAAGGTACATTTTACCTTTACGGTTTTTTACCATGCGTTCTAAACTTGTAAATTCAGGTAGTTGTTCATGGACCATGTTAACAATAAGTCTGGCAAACATTTGCGATTGTTCATAACTGTATTGCGCCTCAAGCGGAATGTAAATGTGCATGCCGGTTGATCCAGATGTTTTACAATAACAAGGTACATCAATTTCGTCCAGTACTTTTTTAACTGCAAGAGCAGCTTCAATAACCTGATCAAAGGTGTTTTTATCCGGATCTAAGTCTATGATACAGTAATCGGGATTATCAGGCGATTGTATTTTACTAAACCAGGGGTTCATTTCTATGCATCCTAAAGATGCCATCCACAATAAGGTAGCTTCGTCTGCGCCAACTAAATATTCTTTGTCTTCACCATCGCTTGTTGTATAGGGAAAGGTTTTTACCCAGTCGGGTGCTTTTCCCTTTACATCCTTTTGATAAAAACTTGATCCCTTTATACCATTAGGAAATCGATTTAACGATTGGGGCCGATCCTTTAAATAAGGTAATATATATTCAGCTACTTGATAATAGTAATTGAACATATCTCGTTTTGTAACCCCATCATCAGGCCAGTAAACTTTGCTTAAATTCGTAAATTTCAAATCATGACCGCAGATCTTTTTTACTTGGGTTTCTTCTTTCGGATTTAATAATGTTTTGGGTGAAGAAGGTTTTGGTGCTCTAACAAGCGGTCTTTTTTCAGTTTCATGAATAATATCTTCTGTATGAGCTTCAGTTTCCAGAATCACGTCTTTGGCTTTTTTATCAATCCTCATTCCTTTAAAGGATGGATGCCTGAAAACACCGTCATTAGTTATTTCTGCAAATGCTACCTCACAGACCAGTTCAGGCTTTAGCCAGGTAGCCTTGGCTTTTGGAGGTTTAGGACGAAAACGGGAAGGCTGGTTAACATCAGGTTCCGACTGAAAAGGGCTTTTCTCTGTGATCAGGGGTTTAAACTGCGCCATCATTTCTTTTTGAAGCTTATCAGAAAAACCAGTACCTACTTTTCCAACATATTGAAAATGTTTATTTTCATATACGCCCAATAATAAAGAGCTAAATTGCTTACTGGTCCCTTCATTTTTAGTGAATCCTCCGATAACTACTTCCTGCCTTTTATGTACTTTTACTTTTAGCCATTCTTTTGTGCGGCTGTCTGGTATATACATACTGCTTGCTTTCTTAGCCATAATGCCTTCCAGTCCGATTTTGGAAGCAGCTTCTAAAAAGTCAATTCCATTGGTATCAAAAACTTGACTTAGTCGTATCCTATCATCATTTGTTGGAAGCACTTCTTTCAGAATAGCATGTCTTTCTACAAATGGTAATTTCATCAGGTTCTTACCCTCATACCATAATAGATCAAAAACGCATAAAACCAATTCGCCATCAACTTCACTTCGCCAATTTTGCAAAGCACTGAAATTAGATATTCCCTTATCATTTAATACAACCAGCTCGCCATCAATAACAGCATTGATCTCCCATTTCTTTAAAAGCTGAGTAATGGGATAATATTTTTCATTGAATGATTTATTATTCCGGGAAAGCAATTTGACATCTCCCTTGTTGATAAAAGCTAATACCCGATAACCATCCCATTTAACTTCATACAACCAATCGGGATCATCAAACGGGTCATCCACTAAGGTAGCTAACATGGGTTTAATACCAGTGTGGATCTTTGACTTTGGGGCTTTCTTTATTAAGCTAGAGATATCTTTAACAGGTTCATCGTTTGACTCACTTGCTTCTGCATTCTTTTTTGCGGAATTATTAGTCCTTTCCTTTTTTTTAACCTCTTTTTTCAACTTTTCTTCAGAAGCTTCAATGCCATAAATATTTTTGCTGGTTTCTTTTATTTCTTCCAGAGTTTTACCCGATTGTACTGATTTTTCATTTTGGGTAATATCTTTTTTAGAAGCATATTCATCTTTATGTTTTATCAAAAGCCAAGAATTTTCTGCCATGCCATGAGTACGGACCAGTGCAAATTCTCCATTCAGTTTTTCACCATGGAGCTTAATTTTTAAGGATCCATCTTTTAATTGCTTTAGAAGATGTTTTTCCTGCTCCTTTTTAGTTTTAAATTCTTCAATCGGTTCATAATAGCCTTCGTCCCAAACGATCACGGTTCCACCACCATATTCACCTTTGGGTATAATACCTTCAAAAGTACGATAGTCATAAGGATGATCTTCAACCATCATAGCCAAGCGTTTTACGGACGGATCGGTAGACGGGCCTTTTGGAACTGCCCAACTTTTTAATACACCCTCCATTTCAAGTCTGAAATCATAATGCAGGTGCGATGCTGCATGTTTTTGAATAACGAATACTAACTTTTCTTTTTCCTTACTTTTTCCAGCTTTGGGTTCAGCGGTTTTAGTGAAATCCCGTTTTTCTGCGTATTTTTTCAAACTCATAGTAAATAGCTTAATCCTTTTTGGATGTACCTAATTTATTCAACATTTGAAGAGGACAATGGTTTGATTGTATCCATTGTCACTCGGCTATCGAGAAAAAAACCGATGGACGTAAAAAGAGGCTGATCATTTCACTTCAATAATGATACAGCCTCTCAAAAAAATCAAACAACAATTAGTTATTAAAACTTATGTTTAATTGTATGTTTTTTACCGTCAATGAATACGCTTAAATTAATGGATCCTTCAAGAGGATTATTGTTTTTTTCTTCTTTAACCTCGATTTTAGGTGGAGTGTTACCTTGGAACGGATAAAGTATAGTTGTGAAATTTATGTTATTCGTATTTGTTTTTTCTTGTTCTAATACAAATGCAGGCCTTATCAGTTCTTGTCTGTAAGAATAAGAAACCTTTCCTTCTTCTTTAACTAATTTAGCATTTCCTGTATTAAAATTTTTGATAATTAGGTTATTACCATCTTTATATGTTGTTGCCACACTATTTTCTTTTATACTATAAATAGGGTCTCCTTCTGCTAACTGAAAATGAATGCCAATAGTACCTTTTGCTTCCCCTTCTGCGCTATCAAAAATTATGAAATACTTTTTATCTATAAATAGTACCGTTCTTATATGATTGAGATTTTCATAGCTGGGATTTTTATAAACAAGGATATCTAAATTATCTGAAGTATTCCAACGGATAAGCTTGGCATCGCAACTGTCAAGGTTCTCGTTATTTAATGTTAATGTTTTATGAACTTTAGTTTGCCTATACCAGTTTCTAAGTTTTAAAATCTCCTCATCTCCACCATACACATAAGCACCGGCATCGGGCATGAAATTTCTTCCTTTTACCCACAAATCAAATGTGCCATTGTCTGGTTGGCTATGCCAGAATGCAGGCGGACTTGCTTTTAAAACCATAACGGTAGCTGTGTCTTTCCAACTATTTCTAAATGTATAAAAGCCTCCATCTTTTAAGGCATGTGATAAATAATTAGGTAATTCACCTTTTTTACCATCTGTAGCATAATATTCAATTACTTTATTATCAGGAAATACTTCCAACCAACTTTTATAGTTTTTAATCATATCATCTTTAAACTCTAATTTGGCATCAGAAAACATAGGGTATGAATAATCTGGGAAGGAGAAATTTCCTGTTGCAATTATCATATTTTCGATGATTTGTTTATAGGAAGCAGGAAATTCAGTTTCCATTCCAGCCAATTGCGCCATTCGAAATGCTTTTAAAAATATATTTATACCAGCAACATGGTAATTGGGAGAAAGCTCAAATTGTAAACCATCAGGATATATTTGTTTTTTAATTTCTGTATTTAAAATATTAATACCGCTTTTTCTCCAGGATTCTGCATTTTTTAGTTCTGGGAAGAAACATCCTGCGTATATCATTCGTTGTGCTTCAAATAGCAAATGATTTCCTTTATCGGAATACTTATCTAGGATATAGTTTGCTTGTTTTTGATAATGGTTTAAAAAAGCCATTAAAAAGTCTGAAGTAAAATGTGGCGATGTAATAAATATATTAAACATAGCCGTTTGATCTTGGATTCTGGTTGATACCTCTAGGGGTCTCCAGGCAAACTTATCATTTTCCTGAGACAGACCTAATGGGTTTTTATTGATCCAATCTAAATATTGAAATACCCATTCTTTGGCATACTTTTCATCACTGCTGGACCAATATGCTAAACCCATAGGCAACCACCAGTAATTGCGATGTAATTGCCATCTAATTTCATTATCTTTAATTGGCCAGTGCTGCCAGTTTATATCGTGACCGTAATCTATAAAACCATATCCTTTATGAACAAAAAATAGATGTTCTAGACCCTTATCTGCTTTTTCTTGAACGTCCTTAGTCAGTTTTTTGCCAAAAAATTTTGCTCGGTCTTCTTTATTATACTCTGGATGTTTAATATTACTACGTTGTTGGTAGTATTTTAATAAGGCTTCGGAAGCTGCATCATATTTTTTATTGACAACTAACTTTTTAACTTCTTCTAAACCCGTATAATTAAGATTTATGCAATCAAAGCTTTCTTGTGTTAATTTACTTTTACCCTTATTTTGTCCTATTGCTAAGCTGGGTAAAATTAAAAGAAGAATATATAGTGATATAATTTTCATCATTTTTTAGTTTAAGGTTTTCAAATTTATGTTTTTAGCAGCAGCATATCTTAATAGGGCTTCTAAATAATAATAATCTGCATAGTTTATGGGTGTATCAATTTCTGAATTATATAAAAAAGCTCCTACGCTATGTTTGAGTATGAAATAATGATTCGAATCTGGTTTAGCTAAATAGTTATCGGTAGATAAAGACTTTAGTATATCTTCTGCGTAATTAAAATATTTATCACCATTTGATGTGTATTCGCTTAAATCAATTAGAGCAGAAGCAATAACTGCAGCTGCAGAAGCATCTCTAGGCGCTCTGTCTCCACCGTTATGAATATCGTAGTCCCAATAAGGGATTTTGTCAGCGTCAACGTTAGGGTGTTCCATAATAAATTGGGCAATATCGATAGCATGGTTCAAAAATATTTTATTGTTAGTTTCCTTATATGACATGATATAACCATATAAGCCCCAAGCCTGTCCTCGTGCCCACGCAGATTCGTGTGTTAAACCTTGATGAGTCTCTTTTTGAATTGCTCTTCCAGATAAAGTGTCGTAGTCAATAACATGGTATGAACTATTGTCATTTCTAAAATGATTTTTTAATGTAGTAATGGCATGTTGTTCAGATGCTTTTTCATATTCAGGCTTTTTAAATTCTTTACTAGCCCAAAACAAGAAATCCAGATTCATCATATTATCTATAATAACAGGAAATTGCCAATCTCCAAAATCCCATGATCTGATAGCACCTACAGTTTTATTGTATCTATTATAGAGATTCTGTGCCCCACTTTTTAAAGTAGGAAGGTATATTTCGTCTTTGGTAAGTCTATAAGCATTACCATACGAACAATAAATCATAAAGCCTAAATCGTGTGTATGGGTAAAGTTTTTAAGAGAGTCCATAGCTAAGGTAAACTTACGAGCACTTAAGCCTAAATCTTTATCGCCTGACATTTCGTAACCATACCAAAGTGCGCCCGGAAAAAAACCAGTTGTCCAATCTTTTTGAGGAGCAAATTTTACAGATCCATCAGCATGAACCGATCGTGGGTTTAACCCAGGTTTGTAAGTTTCTGAAGCTTTCTTTAATTGGTATACAATATTTTTTTTTGCATTGATCAACCAATCTAAATCTTGTTGAGCTTGTACATTTTTATCACTAAATAGAATAAAAGCAATGTAACAAATAAGTACGCTAGCAATCTTTTTCATATAATTTATAGAATTTTAATTTATGATGAAGTTAGGCAGCTTGGTTTAATTAGCATTTAAGATTTAAGTAATTTATATTAGGTTTTGATGAATAATGGATACATTTTAAAACGTAAAAGCAGCTTTAGTTGTGCTTTAGAGAACTCCTGATAATAAAAAGTTTAAAGTAAGATTCATCAAAATCAAAAACATTTTCATCAAAATCAAAACTCTTTTAGCTTTCTCTAATCTAAATTTGTTTTATAAACAATTATAAGAACAGATATGAATGTAAATTTATTTAAAAGTGCTATTGTTCTTTCTATCTTGTTAACATGTCACAGTTTTTTATTTGCACAAAGTGTGAGTGTAAAAGGCATTATTACAGATGTTGAAGGTGAACCTTTAATAGGTGTTAACATTACAGAAAAAGGAACAGGAAAAGGAGTTATCTCAAATGTTAATGGAGAGTATGCTATTAACGTGTCATCACAAGAGTCTGTATTGATTTATTCATATATAGGTTTTGTGACTTTAGAAGAAAAAGTGGCCGACAAGGCAACTATTAATGTAAAGCTTAGTACAGATACTAAGCAAATGAACGAAGTAGTGGTTATTGGTTATGGTTCTGTGCAAAGAAAAGATCTAACCGGGGCTGTCTCGTCTGTAAAAGGCGAAGAGTTAAGTAAGGTTCCAGTACAAGACGTGGCAAGCGCATTGGCTGGTAGACTAGCGGGTGTACAAGTAAACACGTCTGAAGGAGCGCCAGGTGCCAGTATTTCTATAAAGGTAAGAGGAGGCGGCTCTATTACTCAAAGCAATGAGCCATTATATGTTATTGATGGTGTGCCGCAAACGGAAGGTTTAAACTTCTTAGATCCAACAGATGTTGAAAGCATTGATGTATTAAAAGATGCCGCTGCAACTGCAATTTATGGGGCAAGAGGTGCAAATGGTGTAATTTTATTAACAACAAAGCAGTATAAACCTGGTAAAACTTCTGTAACCTATGATACGTATGTTGGTGTAAAGAAGAATGCTAAAACATTACCTGTTTTAAATCCATACCAATATACTTTATTACAGTATGAAAGAAGTTTAGGAGATGCTAATAAAGAAAATTCATTTGTTGCTAATTATGGCGAGTTTAAGGATTTGTATTCTACCTATTTTGATAGAACCGGTATTAATTGGCAAGATGAGGTTTTTGGAGGTTCTGCCAATAACCAATATCACAAAATTGGTGTAAACGGTGGTAATAAAGAAACTAGGTTTAACTTATTCTATTCTTTCAATAATGACGAAGGCATTATGTTAACTAGTGGTGCAAAGAAAAATGTTGCTAAATTAAGCTTATTCCATACAGCTAATGAAAAATTAAAAATCAACGGAAGTGTAAATTATTCTGATCAAAAAGTTTACGGAATTGGAACAGGTGAAGGAAATAGTAACTTTAATCAGCTGCAAAATATTTTAACTTATAGACCCACTTTCGGTATCAGAGGTGAAGATTCTGAATTGGTTGAATTAGATCAGGATCCAATTTTGGATGATGATTCAGGTAATACCTTGCAAAATCCGTTAACTAATGCAGAGTCTCAACATCGTGATGTTTTAGCTAAGTTTCTTTATATAAATGCTGGTTTAGAGTATAAATTATTCAAAAATATCACATATAAAGGTTTGATAGGTTTCAGAAATGGAAATACTAAAACCGATATGTTTTACGACAAGCGTTCCGTATTAGCTAAAAGGAATAGTGGCCCCTTTGGTTCTATGGGTGATCAAAACAGGAACAATTGGAACTACTCGAATACCTTGTCTTATTCAAACACTTTTAATAAAATACATCAATTGGATGTATTACTAGGGCAAGAACAGAACTTTAGTCAAACAAAGTATACGAAAATAACTGCTAATGGCTTTCCAGAAGAAACGTTGGGGTTAGATAAGTTATCTGAAGCTGCAACTTTTGTAGGAGAATCTAATAATGAGAATGAGAAGATGTTCTCTTTGTTTTCTAGGGTCAATTACTCTTTTAAGGATAGATATTTAATTTCTGCAAGTTTACGGGCAGATGGATCTTCTAAATTTGGATCGGGTAATAAATACGCTTATTTTCCAGCGGTATCAATGGCTTGGAGGATCATAGAGGAAAATTTCATGGAAGAGCAAAACATCTTTTCCGATTTAAAGCTTCGTTTTAGCGTAGGTACTTCCGGTAATAACAGGATCAGTAACTATAGTTCCTTAGCCCTGTTAAACATCGGAAACTATCCATTAAATGATATTAATAACGTAACGGTTTATTCAAATACATTGCCAAATCCGTCATTGAGATGGGAGCAAACCCGTACAGAGAATCTTGGTTTAGATTTAAGTTTCTTAAACCATAGAATCCAATTAACTGCTGAAGCTTATAGAAATACAACTAAGGATTTATTATTAAGTGCAGAAGTACCTTTAATTTCTGGTTATACAAACATGATTATTAATGCCGGTTCTACAAGAAATAAAGGATTGGAGTTTACTTTGAATACAGTAAATATTAATGCCAGGGATTTTAAATGGAACACCAGCTTTAATATCTCATTTAATAAAAATAAAGTATTGGGTTTAGCTGTTGATGAGCAGTTTAGATACGCTTCATCTAACTGGGGTGTTTTATCAGAAACAGATTATATAGTTCGTGTTGGAGAATCTTTAGGGCAGATTTACGGATATCAATCTAACGGACTATATCAAATAGAAGACTTTGATTATAATCCAACAACTCAGGTTTATAGCCTAAAAGAAGGTTTACCTTTTGATCCTAATAATACTCCGCAACCAGGTTTTTTAAAATTGGTCAATCAGAATGATGATTTATTAATAAATACGGATGATCGAGTTGTAATAGGAAACGCATATCCAATTCATATAGGAGGTTTAAGCAATACGTTTTCTTATAAAGGATTTGATTTAAGCGTTTTCTTAAACTGGTCTTATGGTAATGATGTTTATAATGCTAATAAACTATATAGTAGCCAAACAAGATTAGATTACCGAAGTGCAATGGCTTTTGTTGCAGACAGGTGGATAACGATTGACGCTAATGGAAATAGAGTTAAAGATCCGGTTGTGCTGGCAGAAATTAATCAAGGAAAGACCGTTCCTGCTTATAACGGGGCCGGTACGGATGTTAAACTTTATGATGAAATGATAGAGGATGGTTCTTTCTTGAGAATCAACAACATTAGCTTGGGGTATAATTTACCTAAAAGAATAACTTCAAAACTAAAAGTAGGTGCAGTTAGAGTATATGCTACAGCGTATAACTTAGGAACAATTACAGGCTATTCTGGTTACGACCCAGAAGTAAGCACAAGAAATAGTACGGGTTTAACACCAGGAGTTGACTTTGCTGCTTACCCAAGAAGCCGTTCTTTCGTTGCAGGCTTAAATCTATCATTTTAACCAATCAGTAGTAGTGTTATGAAATTGAATAAAATAATCTCAAAAAATATTTCAAGATTTGCTTTGGTTAGCTTATTAGCTTCTTCTGCAATATGTATTACATCTTGTAAAAAATGGCTAGATGAGGATCCAAATTCACTTTATGTGGCTGAAACTTATTTCCAAACTGTTAATGATGCAAAGAAAGCAACATTAGGAGTTTACGAAATAATGTCAAATTTAGAGACGTATGGTTTTTATATGTCTCTGGTATATGATATTGATTCTGATCTTGGACATATGGAAGGTACAGGTTTAAGTAATGATAATAGGACAATTGCCCATTACAACGTTACCCCAGGCCATAATTACATTTCTAGTTCATGGAAGCAATTATATAACGGAATAGACAGAGCTAATTTGGCTATCAGCAAAATCCAGGAAATGGATTTATTTAATAATGGAACAGAATCAGAAAGGAAAGAACTACAAAGAAATGTGGCTGAGGCTAAATTTCTTAGAGGTTTATATTATTTTGATTTAGTGAGGTTGTTTGGAGATGTTCCTTTTAAATTAAAATTTACTGAAGCCACAGATGACCTGAAGTTGGAGAGGACAGATCGGGAAATCATTTACGACCAAATCATTAAAGATATGGAAGAGGCTATAGATGATATCCCATGGGTTTCAGAAAAGGTAAATGATGAAAGAGTAAGCAAAGGTGCAGTAAAAGGAGTTTTAGCCAGGGTATTTTTATATAGAGGTGGATATTCTTTAAGGCAAAATGGAAACAGAGAACGTCCTGCAAATTATTTAGATTATTACCGGGAAGCTGCAAAACAAACTAAGGAAGTAATTGAAAGTGGGCAGCATGAATTAAATCTTAATTTTGAGAGTATATTTAAAAATCAATGTGAGTTAAAACTTGAACCAAAAGAAAGCATGTTTGAGGTGGCATTATACAATGCTACCGGCGCTAATGCAAACAGCGGGTATATAGGCTCCTGGAATAGTCCGGTAACAGATGCTAACGCTCCTTATGGCAGAGCAAATTCATTTTACAAAGTTTCTCCGGTATTCTATAAGAAATATGCTTTAGAAGATACAAGAAGAAAGGTTTCAATAGCTACATTTCAGATTAATGCTGCAGGCGATACTGTAACCTATGCTGGAAATAACGACACCAAATGGTCGCCAGGTAAATGGAGACGTAATTGGCAAGGAACAGCACCTAAGAATGTTAACAATACTGATATTAATTGGACTCTGTTACGATACTCTGATGTTCTTCTGATGCGTGCAGAAGCAGAAAATGAGATCAATGGATCAAATGATGATGCTTACACTGCTATTAATATGGTAAGAAGAAGAGCTTATGGTGTAGCGTTAAACCAGGCTAATGTTGATGTAGATATCCCTTCTGGTTTAAGTAAAGCAGCGTTCTTCGAAAAAATTAAAGAAGAGAGAGCTTTGGAACTTTGTTACGAGGGATGGAGAAAAGGTGATTTAATTCGGTGGAATATTTTAGGAGAAAGCTTAAGGGCTACCGAAGCAGCTTTAAAAGCTCATCGTAGTAATTTCCCTTATATAGCAGGTACCTATTTTGTCGATAATAAACATGAACTATATCCAATTCCTACGAGAGAAAGAGAATTAAATCCAAATCTTACCCAAAATCCTAACTATTAGGATATTGGGTAAATCACCGTTTAAGTTATGATATACCTTAATTAATTATGAGCACTCTTTTAAAGAAATTCCCCTTCGTTTTTTTAGCATTGATAAGCACCGCTTTACATGCGCAAATGACTCAGAAGACCGATAAAAAGCTAAATATTGTTTTTATCATGACTGATGATCATACAACTCAGGCATTGAGTGCTTATGACAAAAGGTTTATCTCTACACCAAATTTAGATCGTTTAGCGAATGAAGGGATTTTATTTGAAAATTGTTTTGTAACCAATGCTGTTTGTGGGCCGTCAAGAGCCACAATTTTAACAGGTAAGTACAACCATATTAATGGTTTAATAGATAATGCTCAAGTTTTTGATAGCACCCAGGTTATTTATCCTCAATTATTAAAAAAAGCTGGATATCAAACAGCAATGATTGGTAAATGGCATTTAGGGTCAACCCCAATGGGCTTTGATCATTATAGCATTTTACCTAATCAGGGTGAATACTATCAACCCGAATTTTTAGAAGACGGTAAGAAAATAAAAGAAAAGGGTTATGTAACCGATGTGATTACTGATAAGGCAGTTAGCTTTTTGGATTCAAGAGATAGAGAAAAACCATTTCTGTTAATTTATCAGCAGAAAGCGCCTCATCGTAATTGGCTTCCCGCAACTCGTCATTTAGGGATGTTTGATAACAGCGTTTTCGAAGAACCATCGAATCTTTTGGATGATTTTTCGAACAGGGGAAGAGCAGCAAAGGAGCAGATGATGAACATTTCCTCCGATATGTGGGATGCTTGGGATTTAAAGCTAGCTTCTTCAAAAGATTTAGATTCTTTATCCAGATTGCCGAGAGCCAAATTTGTAGATGCAAAACAAGATGATTTTACACAGGCTAACAACAAAACTTTAGATCGACAAAGATTTTTTCAGGTGTATGATAGAATGACCGCTGAAGAAAAAAATGCCTGGACTCAAGTTTATGATAAACGTGTTGCTGAATACAAACGCTTAAATTTAAAAGGGGATGATTTAGTAAAGTGGAAATATCAACAATATATGAAAGATTATTTGGCTTGTGTTGTTGCTGTTGATGAAAATGTTGGCCGGTTAATGGATTATTTAGAAAAAGAAGGAGAATTGGATAATACTATCATTGTATATACATCTGATCAAGGATTTTTCTTAGGTGAGCATGGCTATTTTGATAAGAGAATGATGTACGATGAGTGTTTAAGAACGCCACTTTTAATAAGATATCCAAAAGGAATACGTAAAGGCATTGAATCTAAAGCACTAGTTATGAATTTAGACTTTGCACCTACATTATTGGATTATGCGGGTGTAAAAATCCCAAAGGATATGCAAGGGAAATCTTTGAAGCCAATTATTGATAATGAGGGCGAAACGTTAGCCAAGTGGAGAGATGCGGTGTATTACCATTATTACGAATACCCTGGTTGGCATATGGTTAAAAGGCATTATGGGATAAGAACAGACCGATATAAGTTAATACATTTCTATAATGATGTTGACGAATGGGAGTTGTATGACTTGGAGAAAGATCCCAAAGAAATGAAAAACGTTTATAATGATGTTTCTTATGCAGGCGTTGTAAAAACGATGCATGCAAAAATGAGAAAGCTTCAAAAACAATATAAAGACACTAATCCAACGGAACAATAAACTTTGATTATGAAACGAACACTATTTATTAAAAACTTATGGCTTTTAACCTTGGTATTTTTATTTTCCTGTAAGTCTGAACAGAAACAGGAAAGGCCCAATATCTTGTTGTTAATGTCAGATAACCAATCGTGGAACCATATGGGAGCATACGGAGATACGGTTATTAAAACACCAAATATTGATACGATTGCTACAGAAGGTATGCGCTTTAATAATGCCTTTTGTAACTCTCCGTCTTGTACTCCGGCAAGAGCTGCTATGCTTACCGGCCAAGATATTTGGAGAATTGAAGAAGGAGCGAACCTTTGGGGAATTTTGCCTATAAAGTTTGAAGTGTTTCCTGATCTGTTGGAAAAAGCAGGTTATCGGGTAGGTTTTGATGGAAAGGGATGGGGGCCAGGAAGTTATGAAGCGAATGGAAGAACGCGAAATCCAGGAGGAAACAAATATGCAAATTTTGCCGAATTTATAAAAAATAAAAAGAAGGGTGAGCCGTGGAGCTATTGGTTTAATAGTTTACATCCACACAGACCTTATGAAGTAGGTTCTGGGGAAAAAGCAGGAATAGACCTTGCGAAAATAACTGTCCCGGGTTATTTGCCAGATACCAAAGATGTACGTATTGATATTGCGGATTATTATGCTGCTATTCAGACCTTTGATCAAGAAGTTGGTGAAATTAAGCAACAGTTAAAAGAAAGCGGAGAGCTAGAAAATACGATTATAATTGTTTGCAGCGATAATGGCTGGCAAATGCCTCGTGGATTGGCAAATTTATATGATTTTGGAACGCGCGTACCTTTAATTATTTCCTGGCCAGAGAAATTTAAAACTAATGCTGTAACCGATGATTTGGTGACTTTACTAGATTTTGCTCCAACATTTTTAACATTAGCAAAAGCAGAAGTTCCTTCATATATGACCGGTAAAAGTTTATTACCTATTGTAGAAAAAGGAAGTGAGAATCCTTCACCCAGAGATTTTGTTGTTTTAGCCAGGGAAAGGCACGCCTTTGTAAGACAACATGGATTGGGATATCCCGGTAGAGCTATACGAACCCCAGATTATTTATATATCAAAAATTATGAGCCTTCAAGATGGCCTGCAGGCGATCCTCCCTTGTATGGTGATGTTGATCCCTATATGCTAAATTATCCAGGTCCGGCTAAGTTTAATATTCTTCTATATAAAGATGATCCAAAAATTAAGCAATCTTTTGATTTAGCTTTTGCAAAACGTCCGGCTGAAGAGTTATTTGATATCGTTAACGACCCTGATCAAATGCACAATTTAGCCTATGATAATAACTATAAAAAAGTAAAAGAAGAATTATCAACAAAGATGGTGACTTATCTAAAAGAAACGAACGATCCAAGGGAAACAGGAGGTAAGATTATTTGGGATAAAACAGATTATTTTAGTGAGATAGATAAAACACCAAAACCAAGTCCGGAGGCAATAGAACTATTTGGGCTAGATACTATGTATAATTATTTAAAATAAATAGATCGTTTTAATCAATTCAAACCTAATCGATAAAATTTTTAAATTGAATATGATGATAAAGAATATAATCGTTGTCTTAATTGGTGTATTTTCTTTTGTCCAGCTTCAGGCTCAACAGAAGAAAACAAACCGTCCTAATATTTTGATTATCATGACGGATCAACAAACTGCCGAAGCAATGAGTAATGCGGGTAATAAAGATTTGCACACACCGGCTATGGATCTTTTAGCTGCAAATGGAACGCGTTTTACAGAAGCTTATTGTGCTCAACCGCTGTGTAGCCCTTCCAGAACATCAATCTTTAGTGGTGTCATGCCTACTCAAAGTGGCTTTGTTGGGAATGTTTCAGAAAAGGATGGGCAATGGCCCGATTCTTTATTGGTTATGGGAAAAATATTTAAAGATGCAGGTTATAAAACGGGTTATGTAGGAAAGTGGCATTTACCAATTCCATCAACCAAAATAGAACAACACGGTTTTGAATTTATAAAAAACACAGCTCAAGGAGATTTTTTAGATGCTGCTAACCCATCGTATTGTGCGGAGTTTATGAAAGCCAATCAGCAAGAGCCTTTCTTGTTAGTTGCTTCATTTTTAAACCCACATGATATCTGCGAATGGGCTAGAAATGATTTTTTGAAAATGGATTTTATTGATGCTCCGCCAGCTCCAGAATTATGCCCAATCTTACCTTATAACTGGAAAATATCAGCTAACGAGCCACCGATTATTAGAGAACAACAAAAAGTAAATCCTAAAACATATCCTTCTACAGATTGGGGAGAAGATAAATGGAGACAATACCGATGGACTTATAACCGGTTGGTAGAAAAAGTAGATGGTTATGTAGGTATGGTTTTGGCTGGCCTTAAAAAGTATGGCTTAGAAGAAAATACCATTATCATTTTTACCAGTGACCATGGCGATGGCTATGCGGCGCATCAATGGAACCAAAAACAAGTATTATATCAGGAATCGGTAAAAATTCCGTTCATTGTATCAAAAATTGGTGATTGGACATCAAAGACGAACAATAACCTAATTTGTAATGGTATAGATATTATGCCAACAATCTGTTCATTTGCTGGTATTCAAGGCCCTGGTTACCTGAAAGGTGCAGATGTAAAGAAAGTTATTGATAATCCACATTATAAATTAAGGGATACGTTGGTTATAGAGACAGATTTCGCAGATAATACCACTATGCTTGGTATTAAAGGTAGAGCTGTTATTACTAATCAATATAAATATATAGTTTACGATAAAGGAGATCTAAGGGAGCAACTTTTTGATTTATCAGTAGATCCAGGGGAAACAAACAACTTAGCTGCTCAAGCTAACCATAAAAAAACATTAACTAGTATGAGAAAGTATTTAGAAAACTGGACCCGCTCTAATAATGATTCTTTTAAATTATAATTAATTGGCTATGATACTTTCTTTTTTAGTTTCTGCTCATTTGTTTTTTTCGCCTGTAGATACGCAAGCCGTCAAGCAAATTAACGTGTCTATGCTGCACCCGCGTGTTAGGGAGTGGGCGTATCCAATGAATGACGTTAAAGTTTCCGCAAACTCTGTTTGTTTACTTTGGCCAGGCATAACTGAAAAAAACATAACTTATAAAGTTATTTTAGCTACAGATAGTTTGTTTAAAACAAACGTTATAAATGGAGAAGCGCAAAAATGGGCAGTTTTTCCTGTTCATAATAGTCTAAAAGAAGGTAAATGGTACTGGAAGTATGCGTATAAAGTACCAGCTAGTTCAAACTGGATTTGGTCTGAAGTGAATACCTTCCAGGTAGAAAAGAGTGCTGATCTTACTGATTCTCCACCGGCTAAACAGATTTTAGATAATCTTAAAAACCAACAGCATCCTCGCTTATGGTCTTTGAATAAAGAAGGCGAACAGTTTTTTATAAATAATAAATCCAATCCGGAAGCCAAGGCATTTATTGCTTCGATGCGTAAATTAATTGGTAAGCCTTTAGTAAAGGAAGAACCTACCCGGCCGCGTGATACCACAGGCATGAATGCTTTACAACAAAAGCAAATGATAGAATTTATGTATCATGGCTTTGGAAATAAAGTTGCTAACCCAATTAAAGATTTATGCATTGCCTATTATTTAACAAAAGACATCGTGTTTATACAAGAAGCTATCAGGCAAGGAGTTCATGTTGCTAAAATGAATCCTAGTGGCTATGCTACTCGTGATGATTTTAATAATGGGAATATTGTTGAAGGTTTAGGCACTCTTTATGATTTGGGATACAATCATCTTACCGATAAAGAAAAAGAGATTATAAAAAGCTCAATTGCAGTTCGAGGAAAAATGATTTATGATCATTTACCAAATAGATTTGAATTGCAAATGTGTGATAATCATGTTTGGCAGCATATTTTAAGAAATTTTTCTATTGCAGCGTTAGCAGTAGCAAATGATATTCCGCAAGCTAATGAGTGGCTGACTTACGTTTATGAGGTCTGGAGTGCAAGATTTCCGGTTTTGGGATCTACAGATGGTGGCTGGCATGAAGGAAATGGATATTTTAGAGTGCATTATAAGACTTTGATTTATCTACCCTTATTATTTGGCGAGCTTTCGGGAAGGAATTATTTTGAGGAAATCTGGATGCATAATTTAGCCTATTATATTTTATATTCTTATCCTCCAAAATCAGCGTCAACTTCGCAAGGAGACATGCATGAAAATTTATCAGATATGGTAAGAAATCATGGTTTATTTGCAGATGCTCTGTCTACAAAAATTGATAACCCTTATTTAGGATGGTATGCAGGAGAAGTAAGAAAGCTATATCCGAGCTTCTTTAGAGTAAACGATGATTTTTTATTATTTAGATTGCTCAACTATAAAGGTAACCAGAAAAGTATAGCGTCAAAGTCTCCAGTAGATCTACCGAAAGCGAGAGATTTTAGAGATATCGGTTTAGTGGCCATGCATTCAGATTTAATAAATTCTGATAAAAATGTAACTGTGTTCTTAACTTCAAACCCATATGGAGTAGCAGGGCATGCACATGCTGCACAAAATGCTTTAACCATCAATTATAAAGGTAAAAAGATATACGGTGGCACAGGCTTTTACACCAATTTTAGTGATGCTCATAATTTGTTAGATTATCGCTCTTCCCGAGCGCATAACACGATTTTAGCAGATAGTTTAGGACAAAGGATTGGAGAAGACGGGTACGGATGGATTCCAAGATTTATCAGCGGAAATAGAATTCAGTATGCTTTAGGTGATGCCTCCAATGCGTATGGAGATGTAACCACAGCTTTTTGGTTAGATAGATTTAATCAGATTGGAATACAAGCTGATAGAAGTAGTGGTTATGGAGATGCAGGATTAAAGCTATTTAGAAGGCATGTATTGCAGTTAGATAGCAATTATGTAATAATGTATGATGAACTGGAAGCCGAAAATCCTATTAAGTGGACTTCCCAAATGCATAGTCCGTTTCATATGCATGTATTGGATACTTCTTCTCCAACAAAAAAAGCTTTCAGCTTGAATACAGCGTTTATGAAATCTGATGTTACGACATTTTCCAGCAGTCCCATTACTATAAACATTCACGATAGATACAATCATCCTGCGAAAAACTGGAAAGGTAAAACTGATGACGAAGGAAATATCATTCAGTTTAGCAAGCAGTGGCATACAGGAGTTACTTCAAATGCACAGAGAAAGCAACGGTTTTTAACGGTTATTCAAGTGCAAGATAAGCAGCTTAAAGAAATTAAAAGTATTGGTTTAAAAGATGCGAATCAACAATTAGAAATTGACGGTTGGTTAATTGATGCAAATCTTGATGTTAATCAAGAACCGAGTTTACAAGTCATTTCTTCAGATAAGCAATCGGCGTTTAGTTATGGGAATAGGGATTTAATTATCAATAGTTCAGTTGTTAAGCATGCTATACCAGGGAGTTCTTTTTTAATTGAGAATAATAAAAAACAGGAGGTTGTGGATGAGTTGCCCGCAGTTATGAAGCAAGATATCGGAAAAAGAAATTCTAAATAACTATAATTTTTTCTACATTCAACTCTTTATCCAAGGAGTTAAGTGCTATTAAATTTAAATCGGCTAAAATGATTCGAACCTCAAAAAGTTTAGTGCTTAGGTATGCGATATTATATTTGTTGGTTATTTTAAAATCATCAATTTTCGCTGCTGAAGAATTTAATACTAAGAAGCATTTTAGAACTATTTCTGTAGAACAAGGGTTGTCACAAAGCACGGTATACACAATTGTACAAGACAGGCTTGGTTTTATCTGGATTGGCACTCAAGATGGTTTAAACCGATACGATGGTGATGTATTTACCATTTACCGACCTATAAAAAACGATAGAACCAGTATTAAATCAAGCTATATAAGAAGTTTATTTGTTGATAAAAAGGGAGTTTTGTGGGTAGGCGGGGATAAAGGAATAAGCACATACGATTATAGAAACGAAACTTTTAAAAATTATAATTTAGAAGTTAAACCAGGTGAATGGTTCATTACATCCATCATTCAGAATAATAAAGGAGAAATTTGGATTTCTACTAGTGCAGGAGAATTATATAGATATGATGAAGGGAATGATAATTTTAAACTTTATACTATCCATACGCCGCCGTTCAATATTAATAATATTTGGCATTTAGCTTATACAGAGAATGGCTTATTACTTGGTACAGATACTGGCTTGTTTCAATTGGATATCTACACTAAAAAACTATCGTCCCTTAGAATCGATACCAAAACCAAAATCAATCATATATTGAATGACAAACAGTTTGTTTGGATTGGAACAGAAGGAAGTGGCCTTTTTAAATACGATTTAACAGATAAATCAATTATTCATTATAAACATACTTTAGGCAATTCATCTAGTTTAGCCGACAATGATGTGCGGGGTATTGAAAAAGATGAATTAGGCAATATCTGGGTAGGTACATTTAAAGGTCTTTCTATTCTAAACAAAGGCGAAAAAAATTTCCAGAATTATTATCATCAATCTACAATTCCTTATACCATAAGCCAAAATTCAGTAAGGTATATTTATAGAGATAAGCAAAATGGAGTTTGGCTAGGTACTTTTTATGGCGGCGTAAGCTACTACCATAAAGATGATATCAAATTTAATTTCTTAAATCAAAACACAGGCAACCTTTCGTTAAATGATCAGGTAGTAAATATAATAAAAGAAGATCAGGAAAAAAATATTTGGATTGGTACAAACGATAAGGGTTTAAATTATTGGGATAGAAAGCAAGGAGTCATCAATTATTATTTTCATACAGAGTCTGATATTAATTCTATCGCATCTAATAATATTAAGGCTATTGAATTTGATGAGAACGGAAACATTTTAATAGGTACTCATAATGCTGGATTAAGTTATTTTAATAAAAGGACTAACCATATACAAGTATTTAAGCATTCTACGGACAATGGGTCTTCAATTGCTGGAAACATGGTTTATGCTTTATTAAAAGATAAATCAAATCGAATTTGGGTAGGAACACGATCTGGTTTAGACAGATTCAACCCGGATACAAGAAGTTTTTCACATTATTATTTAGATAAAAATGGACAAAGGTTAACTTCGGATAAAATTACGTTTCTTAAAGAGGATAGTAAAAGAAGAATTTGGATAGGAACAACAAATGGCGTAAATATCTTTTATCCAGATCAGTTAGTTTTTAAACCTTTTGAAGGTTCGAAACTGAGTAATGACGTTGTAACCTCAATTGCAGAGGATAAAAATGGAAGAATTTGGATAGGAACAAGAGACGGTCTGAATCTTTATAATGAAGAAACCAAACAATTTAGTGCTTATAAGGATTCTAGTAATTTTATAAAAGGAATTGTTTACGGAATTCAGCCTGACGATGAAGGTGATATCTGGATTTCAACCTCTCGCGGATTAATCAGATTTAATCCGGATACCAGGAAAAATCAGTTATTTGATAATAAAGATGGTTTGCAAAATCATCAGTTTAATTTATATGCTTTTGCCAAGGCATCTGATGGTATGTTGCTTGTTGGTGGCATTAACGGTTTAACCTATTTTTATCCCAAAGGAATTGTACAAAAGCCATTAAATCTTCATATTACGTTTACCAATTTAGAAGTTCTTAATAAACCTGTCTATATTGGTGATGAACACGGGATTTTAAATAACCACATAGACAAACAAAAAGTATTAAAGCTAAAACATGATTACAAGCAGTTTACCTTATACTTTAATACATTTAATTACATTTCATCCAATAAGATAAAATATTATTATAAGCTATCTGGTTTTGATGCCAATTGGCAAGAATGTTCAGTTATTCCTAAAGCTACCTATGCAAATTTAAAAGCTGGAACATATAACTTTCGTGTAAAAGCTGTTGGGCCATTAGGCGAAGCGGATGGTGAAAGGGTTATTAAAATTAAAATTTTACCTCCCTGGTGGAAAAGTGATTGGTTCTTTTTTATTATTGCACTGTTATTATTAGGAGGTATTTATGTGGTTTATGTGTCTGTAACTGAGCGTATAAGAACGCTGCATCAATTAAAATTAGAAAAATTACAAAGAGAGATCACAACCAATAAACTGAATTTAGAACGTGTAGAACGTGAGAAGATTGATTCGATTAATAAAATGAAAACCGATTTTTTTACCAACATTTCTCATGAGTTTAGAACGCCTTTAACGTTGATTATTGCTCCGCTAGAAGAACTGATCAATTCTAAAGTTTCAGAAAAGACGCTTAAAAGATATCATGAACTTATTTTATTAAATACAAAACGATTATTTCATTTGGTAGAGCAGTTACTGGATTTCAGAAAGACAGAGGCCGGTACAAAAAAGCTTAACCTTGGAAAAGGGGATATCGTTAGTTTTGTTCATGAGGTTTATAGTTCTTTTATCGTTTTATCTGAAAAAAACAATATTAAATATAGTTTTAAATCTACTGAGAGTAGGTTGCTGTTTTATTTTGATAGCGATGCAATAGAAAAAGTATGTTTTAATTTACTTTCCAATGCATTTAAATATACACCAAACGGAGGGACGATTGAAATAACCTTGGCCAAGCGAAATAATGAGGTAGTTATAGTAGTTTCAGATACAGGTATCGGCATTGATATTGAAGAACAATTACAGATTTTTGAGCGTTTTTATCAGGTTGATAATCATGAAATGAATCTAGGGTCTGGGATCGGGCTTGCATTTACCAAAAAGTTAGTCGAGTTGCATAACGGAACCATTAGCTTAGAAAGTAAAAAGGAAGAAGGATCAATATTTACTGTTATTATCCCATTTTCGGAGGTGAGCGTTAGCGATGATATGGAGGATAAAACTAATTTTAGCCTAATTATTGAAAATTCAGCTGGTGATATTACTGAAATAGCAGATAATGAAGAATTCGGAATTATAGAAAGTAGTGAAAAAGAAGATCTGTTGATCATTGACGATAACCAAGAGATTGTTGAATTTTTAAACTCTCATTTTAATAAATCTTTTAACACTACCTTAGCTTATAATGGCAAACAAGGATTAGAGGCACTCGAACATACCAACTTTGACTTTATTATTTCTGATGTTATGATGCCAGAGATAGACGGTATACAAGTATGCAAAAAGATAAAACAAAATATCAAAACATGTCATATTCCGGTAATACTGTTAACCGCTAAAAATGAAACACAGCATCAGATAAAAGGATTAGAAGCGGGTGCAGATGATTATGTTACCAAACCTTTTTCAATGAGTTTATTGCAAGCAAAAGTTAGCAGTATTTTAAGATCAAGAAAGAGGCTAAAAGAATATTATTCAGAATCAAAAGAAATTGTACCGGAAAATATTGCTTTAAATAATTTAGACGAAAAGTTTTTACATCAGGCGATAACTATAATTGAAAGATACCTAAGTGATTCAGATTTTTCGGTTGATAAGTTTAGTCGAGAAATTGGAATGAGCAGGTCTAATTTGTACCTAAAACTTAAAGCAATTACAGGTGAATCAGCAACAGATTTCGTTAAACGTATACGCTTTAAAAAAGCTATAGAATTATTAGAAACTAAGCAATATACAATTGCTCAGATTGCCTATATGTGTGGTTTTAATTCGCCTTCTTATTTTTCTACCGCCTTTAAACAGTACTACGATTGCATGCCTACAGAATATATAGCCAGGCAAAATGAGCTTTAAAGCCGTGTTGAGTTGAATTTATAAAAATTTGAATCAAAACCTAAACATTATTAGTTATAATCAAAACCTAGAAAATGCCATTATATATACCTTCGCTTATATAATAAAAACAGGTGAAAGAAATTTATTCAATAGGGATAGACGTTGGTGGTTCATCTTTAAAGTGTGGACTGGTAAATAATAAGGGAGAAATTGTATATTCTTTTTTAATGCCTCTTTCGGACGTGTATTCTTCTGACGAGGTAATAGCATTGATAAACGCTGCCATAAGAAAGTGTGTAAACCATTCTAGAGAAAAAGTTCTGGGTGTAGGACTGGGCTTTCCTGGAATCGTATATGAAAATATGGTAATTGGAGGAGCAGACAATCTGCCAGAATTCAAAAACATTCCTATTGGAGAAATCATAACCGCATCTACAGGTTTACCGGTAATTGCAGATAATGATGCCAACATGATGGCCTGGGGCGAGAAAAATTATGGTGCAGGCAAAGATGTAACTGATGCCGTTTTTTTAACCATAGGCACTGGTATTGGAGGAGGGTTGATTCTAAACAATCAGTTGTATGGCGGTTATAAAAACCATGGAACAGAAATGGGGCACATGATTATCAATATCAATGGTAAACAATGCTCTTGTGGCTCAAAAGGCTGTTTTGAAGCTTACGCATCGGTATCGGCTTTAATTAAAGATTACGGAGCACTTACAGGAGAAGTAGCTAATGGAAAGCAAATTATAAGAGCTTATTTAAAAGAGAATCCTGATGCAGTAGAAGTGCTTACAAAGCATTTCAATTATATGGCTGTGGGTATAACAGGTTTGGTAAATATCTTTAGTCCTCAGAAAGTTATTATTGGCGGTGGGATATCTGAAGCGGGCGATTTTTATGTCAATGAAATAAAAAAGGGAGTGGCTAAAATGGCTATGGCTGATACGATTAAAAATACACATATTTTACGAGCAAAGTTGGGTAACCAAGCTGGGTTATTGGGCTGTGCAGCTAGTGTATTTACAAACTTTAAATTTTAACCTATTATAAATGAGATATGCATAGAAGTAAGTTTTTAGTCGGAATTATTTTAATTATTTGGTTTGTAATTTCTTTCGTAACCAATATTATAGGGCCTTTAATGCCCATTATTATTGAGACTTACCATTTAAGCCTCACTATGGCCGCTTTTTTGCCATTTTCATTCTTTTTAGCGTATGGTATTACTTCTATACCTGCGGGGATGTTGGTAGAAAATATTGGTGAGAAAAATGCTATGTTGATTTCTTTTCTTTTAAATCTTGCCGGATCTATACTTTTGGCTGCCTATCCAACCTACGCAATAGCTTTATTCTCTTTATTTACAATAGGTATAGGCATGGCCATGTTACAGGTTATTATTAATCCGTTGATGCGTACGGTTGGTGGTGAAGAGAATTATGCTTTTTATTCGGTACTAGCACAACTGATATTTGGTTTAGGTTCTTTTGTAAGCCCATTTGTATTTACCTATCTGACATCGGATGCGTTTATAAGTAATTCTGATAATGTATTGGTTGGGTTTTTGAATTCTTTGATAAATGATAATATGCAATGGACTATTTTATACTGGTTATTTGGTGTAATTTTTGTTTCTATTTTTCTTTTGGTATTTTCTTTAGATATCCCAAAAGTTCATTTAAATGATGATGAAAAAACAGGTACAAAACATGTCTATCTAAACTTAATTAAAGATAAGAAAGTAGTGGCTTTTTTTATAGGTATTGTAGCTTATGTAGGTACAGAGCAATCTTTGGCAAACTGGATGTCAGAATTTTTAAAGCAATATCATGGATATAGTCCGATAGAAGAGGGAGCACAAGCGGTGGCCTGGTTTTGGGGGTTAATGTCTTTAGGATGTTTGTTAGGTTTAGTGTTATTGAAGACCATTGATTCTAAAGTGGTTTTAAAAGGTGCTGCTATTATAACGTTTGTTGCTATTACCAGTGCACTATTTGGAGGAAGTCAAGTTTCTTATTATTCATTTATATTATCAGGTTTCACCATTTCGGTAATGTTTTCTATTATATTCTCTTTGGCTTTAAATTCTGTTAAAAGCCATCATGGATCTTTTTCTGGTATTTTATGTACCGGTATCTTCGGAGGTGCTTTAGTACCATTGATTATTGGTTCTTTAGGCGATTTTATTGGCTTAAAGTATGCTATGACTTTTTTGTATATCACAATAGGATACATTTTCTTTTTAGCTTTTTACGCTAAGCCTTTAATTAATAATAAGACAATTGCTCTAAAGGAATTACTTAGGAATAAGTAAGGGGAAAAGCATTACTATTTGGTATGCTAATTCAACATCCGAAGAGGATAATGGTTTGATGTGTAAAATATTGTATTTTTGGTACTTTCAAAGATTAACCAATGTACTAATTATATAAACGATCCATTTCTATGAGCAAATTTTCTAAATTTTTAATCTGCACGCTGTTTATTATCTTTTCGTTGCAAAGCGCGTATGCGCAGCAAACTAAATTTAAAAATACTTCATTACCGCTTGAGGAACGGATTACAGCGCTTATGAAGGAATTAACTACAGAAGAGAAAATCGATTTTTTATGCGCTGCTTCTTCTGGAGTTGAACGTTTAGGAATCCCGGCTTATGATTGGTGGAGTGAAGCTCTTCATGGCGTTGCACGCAATGGAAAAGCTACCGTATTTCCTAAACCTATTGGCTTGGGCAGTACCTGGGATGTTGAGCTATTGGAAAAAATTGCCACTGCTATCTCCGATGAAGCCCGTGCGAAGTATCATGCTGCTCTCTCCAAGCAAGGCTTTACGAAAAGGTACGAAGGATTAACCTATTTTTCTCCAACATTAAATATTGCCCGGGACCCGCGTTGGGGGCGAACCTCAGAGTCCTTTAGTGAAGATCCCTTATTAGTTGGGTCTTTAGGAACAGCGTTTGTGAAAGGAATGCAAGGTAATGACCCAAAATACCTGAAGTTAGTAGCAACTCCAAAGCACTTTGTGGCAAATAATGAAGAAGACCGTCGAAATGATGGTTCGGCAAGTGTAGATGATGTATCGTTGAGAGAATATTATTTTCCCGCCTTTCGGAAAAGCATTGAAGAAGGAAAGGCTACTTCTGTAATGGGTGCATACAATGCGTTTAATGGAGTGCCCTGTTGTGCTAATCCATTCTTGTTAACGCAGGTTTTACGTAAAGAATGGGGGTTTGATGGTGTGGTTATGTCAGATGGTTCAGCAATTCAGAAATTATTTACCCATCATCATTTTGCATCTAGTCCGGAAGAAGGTGCTGCAAAAGCTTTATTGGCAGGTTGTGACATGTCATTAAGAGATGAGTATCGCGAAGGATTAAAAGATGCGCTATCACAAAGTTTAATCACGGAATCGAATATAGATACTGCTCTGCATCGGGTTTTGAAGCTTAGGTTTCGTTTAGGAATGTTTGATCCTAATGAAAAGGTAGCCTATAGTAAAATCCCTGTTTCTGTTATTGAAAGTGAAGAACACCGGCAATTAGCTTTGGAAGCTGCACGCAAATCAGTTATTCTTTTAAAGAATGATGCTCAGATTTTACCATTAAAAAAAAATAAAATTAAGCGGATTGCATTAATTGGAAATGATTTCTCAAAGAACTATTATGGTGATTATAGTGGGATGCCCGATTATAATCTTAGTTTATTAGATGCAATAAGGGAAAAAGCTGGAAAAGATATAGCGATAACATGGGTGCCTGAAATCTCCAAAGATGAGCTAATTGCCTCCGAATATTTTATTCGTGACAAAAAATATGAATACGATGGCCGCTTAGGTTTAACAGGAATGTATTTTGCCAATAATAATTTAAGTGGTGACCCTATTGTAGTGAGACATGATTATTCTGTTGATTTTAAACCTTTCAATGATGAGAATCAGCAAATAAAGAATGAAAAGGTTTTATCAGCCCGATGGTTTACCTCTATTGACCCTCCGGTAACCGGAGAATACACGATGTCTGTGAAAGGGACATTACAGGCTAAACTAACAATTGATGGCAAAAGCTTTGAGAAGGAATCTCAAACTGAAGAGCTGGAAATTAAAGTTCAATTAAATAAGGGAACTCTTTCTCCAATACAATTGGAATGTTTTAATATAGATCCCAAACAAGAAATTCAGCTTGCATGGAGATTGCCTGTAAGTGAACAAGCTGTAACCATTGAAGAAGCTGCAAAAAATGCGGAAGTTGCTATTGTTTTTATACGAGATGATGTAGGTAATGAAGGACGCGATCGAAAATCATTAGCTATTCAGCCTCATCAATTGGAGCTGGTGAAAAAAGTCAGATCAATTAATCCTAATACTATTCTTATTATAGGTAGTGGAGCTCCGCTAATACTTGATGAGATATCACAACAAGCCAAGGCTTTATTAAATATATGGATTGCCGGACAAGGTGAATCGCAAGCTATCGCAGACATTCTATTTGGTGATGTGAACCCTTCAGGCAAAACACCTGTTACTTTTTATGCAGATGAATCTGAACTACCGGCAATAGATAATTATGATATAAAAGAAGGACGTAGCTACCAATATTTTAAAGGCAATGCGCTTTATCCTTTTGGATATGGATTAAGCTATACAACTTTCCAATATGGACAACCAAAAATAGTACGTGTTGATAAGGATGAAATTGAATTAAGAATAGCTGTTACCAATAATGGCGGTTATGATGGAGACGATGTCCTTCAATGTTATGCGTCAACTAATAAATGGAAAGAAGATGGTATAAAACAACGCTTGGTTGCTTTTAAGAGAGTTCATGTGACAAAAGGCCAGAAAAAGGCTATTGCCTTAGTCATAAAACGATCTGAATTTGAACGCTGGGATCTTGAAACGGAAAATTGGAAAACTGTTTTGGGAACCTACAAGCTCAGTATCGGTAATCAATCTGTGAATATTAAATTTTGATCTATGTATTAATTGCAGTTTTTATTTATAAAATAAAAACTGCAATCGGTTGCATATATTGAATTTAGTTTTTACCTTTAAATTATATAACCTATTTCTAACACCTAAATAATTACATATGAAGCCATAAATACTATAACCTGTAGACAAACAAAAAAATCTATCTATTTATTTATTAACCTTTCAATAAACTCCTGTTTATGATACAAAATTTACAACAGAAGGGGATCTTACCGATTTGTAAAATTCTGCTTTGTACGCTTTTAGCAGTTTTTTGCTTACCCTTGGTTTCAACCTCAAAACCTATTTTAACGAGTATATCTCAACAAAGAGCGATTTCCGGGCGTGTTACTGATAGTAAGGATGTGCCCTTACCTGGAATAAACGTAATACTTAAAGGTACAACAAACGGAACATCAACAGATGCGGACGGGCGGTATACACTATCAGGTGTTCCTGAAAACGGCGTATTGGTGTTTAGCTTAATTGGTTTTGTGACACAAGAAATCCCAGTGAGCGGAAAAGGGCAAAGCATCAATGTAAGCCTTATAGAAAAAGCTACCGACTTAGAAGAAGTGGTAGTTGTTGGATATGGAACGCAGTTAAAAAGAGATGTTACGGGTGCAGTTTCTCAAGTAAAAGCAACACAATTGGAGAATCAGCATCCGAATAGTGTTTCGGATCTTCTGCGCGGGAATATACCAGGGTTAAATGTTTCTTTTTCCGCTTCTCCTAAAGGAGGTGACAATGGTGACATGCAAGTAAGAGGTCGGGCATCCTTAATTGCTGGACGAACTCCACTGCTTGTTGTTGATGGGGTAATTTACCCCGGGCAACTAAGCGATATAAACCCTAGCGACATAGAAACTATTGACGTCTTAAAGGATGCCAGTTCGGCCGCTGTTTATGGAGCAAAAGCAGCAAGTGGAGTTATATTGATCACTACAAAAAAAGGTAGAACAGATAAACCTACAATCAATATTAATACTACAGTTGGTGTGGCGACCCGCGAAGTTACAGAGCATGTTTATGATGCGCCCGGTTTTGTTAGCTGGAGAACAGATGTTCTAAAAAGTATAAATGCAAACGCTCAACCTTATCAATTTGATGATCCCAGGAATCTGCCAGCTGAAGTTAGTTTGGAACAATGGTTTGCCTATGATAAAATTGCAGTTAATGATGATCCAGTGGGCCAATGGCTGACAAGATTAAAGATGTTTCCTGTAGAGATAGAAAACTATAAAGCAGGCAGAAGTACCAATTGGGAAGATTTGATTTATCAGAACGGCCTGCGTCAAGATCATACTTTATCCATTTCCGGCAAAAAGCAAGAAGTAAACTATTATTTGTCTTTGGGCTATACAAATAATAATGGTTTGACAGTTGGGGATGCTTATAGTAATATGAGAGGCAGATTAAACTTAGAGGCCAAAGCAGCTGAATTCGCCTCTATAGGAATGAATTTGCAATATGCAATTCGTGATGAAGGCTCAATTCCTATTAACTTTGATCAGGTTAGAAATGCTTCACCTTTAGGTGAGAAATACGCTGCAGATGGAACCTTACGAGATAGTCCAAATGATGATCCAGGAAATAATGCCAATCCATTCAGAGACTATACCTATAGAGACCGTTTTCTTAAGTATAATACACTTTTTTCAAGTCTTTTTGTAAAAGGAAATTTGCCTTTTGGCTTTTCCTATCAGGTAAACTTTACACCGACTTATGATCAAGGAAGAGACTATAATTTTTATTCGGCAGAACATTTTAGTTATAAATCGAGAGGAGGGTACGCTAGTCGGAAAGAGATTACAAAGTCAGGCTGGCAACTTGATAATATCATTAACTGGAAAAAAACCTTTAATGAAATCCATAGCTTTGATGTAACCCTGCTTGCCAATGCAGAAAAGTTGCAACGTTTGGAAAGCACCATGGAAAATGAAAATTTTGATCCGAATGATAATCTGGGATGGCACAATATGGGTGCAGGGGTTAAACCTGTTTTAACAACTGCAGATTCAGTTACTACAGGAGATGCGTTAATGGCCCGCCTAAATTATTCCCTTATGCAACGTTATCTGTTGACAGCAACTATTCGTCGCGATGGATATTCTGCATTTGGACAGCAAAACCCTCGGGCAACATTCCCATCGTTAGCTTTAGGTTGGGTATTTACAGAAGAGAATTTTTTAAAATCGGCCAACTGGTTGAATTATGGAAAACTTCGTTTATCCTATGGTGCTGTGGGTAACCGGGATATCCAAGGATATCTATCGCTTTCAGATCTAAATACTTCTAAATACTTATACATTGATAATGATGGCAAGATTGATCCAATTTCAATATTGTATGTCAATAGAATGTCGAATCCTAATCTCAAGTGGGAGCGGACATCTTCTATGAACTTTGGGGTGGATTTTGAGATAGTAAATAATAGGATCGGCGGATCAATTGATTATTATGATAAAAAGACAAGTGATCTATTATTATTGCGGGCATTGCCTGATGTTACAGGCTTTTTTAATGTAGCATCCAATTTAGGCGGTGTAGTTAATAAAGGACTAGAAGTTGCATTGAATAGCAGAAATATATTGAGAGATAACTTCTCATGGCGGTCAAGCGCTACTTTTTCTTTAAACAGGAATAAAATTACCCACCTTTTTGGTAAAGTCAATCAATTAGATGAGAGCGGAAATGTTATCGGCGAGATAGAAAACGATGATCCAACCAACGGGTGGTTTATTGGCAAAGATATTAATGTGATTTGGGATATTAAAGTATTGGGAGTATGGCAAGAGAATGAAGCAGAAGAAGCCAACAAATATGGTGTTAAACCAGGTGATTTTAAACTTGAGGATGTGGATGGTGATTATAAGTTTACCGACGCAGATAGGCAATTTTTAGGTTCAAGAAATCCTAAGTTTACAGCATCTTTAAGAAATGAATTTACTATCTATAAGAACTTTGATTTCTCTTTCTCCATGTATTCGTATTGGGGGGCAATGACTGATTTTAATGAGGCTAAAAACAATAGTGGTTTCCCAGATCGACAAAATTCTTATATCATTCCTTATTGGACACCTGAGAATCCCATTAATGACTATGCGAGACTTTACTCCAGTAACGGGGGTGCAACTTTTAGTGTTTACAGAAAAACCTCTTTTATTCGGTTAGATAATGTATCTCTTGCATATACAGTACCTAAGAATATTGTAGAAAAGGCAGGGATATCTAATTTGCGATTATTTGCAACCGTACAAAATGCAGCTATCTATTCTCCTGACTGGACGTATTGGGATCCCCAAAATAAGAACCCTACACCAAGATATACTACATTCGGCTTAAATATTACATTATAATGTAAATGTTGTTTAAATTAAATTTATTCAGATGAAAAACCTATATAGATATTCCACATTTATTCTTACGCTAATGACCCTCATAAGCGTAACGAGCTGTAGTAAAGATTGGCTTAAGCCTGAGCCACTTTCTTTTTATGATCCCGAAAATACTTTTAAGGATGCTGCCGGAATGCGTGCAGCACTGGCTGCCTGTGCTAAAAATTTAAGGTATGAATGGTATGGAGATTCGCCTCCCTTTATTACAGAATTGATCTTCTCTGAAGTGGCTGTAGAAGGAACTACAGATAAGTCAGGACCTGCTCAAGATTTGAATCTTTTGATTACGCCTACGGCGCAGCTAGATCATATCGATTATAATCGAATTGGTTGGTATTGGGTTGAACAATATAAAGGGATTAAATATGCGAATACGATTATAACCCGTATTGATGATCCAACCTATGCCTCCGAGGCTGAGCGCAATGAAATTTTAGGAGGCGCTTATTTTCACCGGGCCTATCGATACTATAGGCTTGCCAATCAGTTTGGTGATGTGCCCTTAATTCTGGAAGAATTTTCAGCTCCAAAATTAGATTTCTATTCAACAAAGCGTGAAGTTATCCTTCAGAAGATGAAGGAGGATTTAGAATTTGCTCAACAATGGACTACAGATAATGTAAAAAAAGGTGAAGTATCGAGAGGTGCTGTAAGCCATTTGCTTACCAAGGTGAACCTTTCATTAGGTTTATTCGATGATGCTATTGCATCCGCCAGCAGTGTTATTGATGGAGGACCCTATCATTTAATGACCGAACGCTTTGGTTCTACTAAAGGCGATGCAACTAAGAACGTAACGTGGGATTTGCATCGACCCGAGAATAAATCAATTGCAGATAATAAAGAGGGGTTATTTATGGTAATCGACCGTCAGGTTGATGGAGGTATTGATAATGGAATGCGGATTATGAGGAATACGGTTCCGCTTTGGGATGCCAATATCAATACACCAAATGGAAACCGAGGTACAAATAATGGTGTAGGGATTGCGATTGATCAGGTTTCCAAATATGGCAGAGGTATCGGAAGATGCCGTGCAACCTCATACAGTACCGAGGCTATTTGGGACGATCCCAATGATTTAAGGCATATTAAGGGAAATTGGGTTGAAATGGAAGATTTAGTTTATAATAATCCAGGTTTACTAAATTTAACTCCGCCCGATCCTTATTACGGAAAACCTCTTCAAAAATACAATGCTAACGGAGGTTTGATTGTAACTGATACTATACGGAGCTGGTTCGGTTGGCCACAGTATAAACTTAATATACCAGATTTTGAAAACAATCCGCCTGATGGTGGTCATAGCGATTGGTACGTGTTCAGACTTGCTGAAACCTATCTATTAAGAGCTGAGGCTTATTATTGGAAAGGCGACTTGGCAAGCGCTGCTGCAGATATCAATGCTGTGAGAACCCGCGCAAAAGCTGCGCCTATTACTGCCGGCGATGTCACTATCGGAATGATCCTGGATGAGAGAGCCCGTGAACTTTATTTTGAAGAACCACGTAAAACAGAACTTACCCGGATTGCTTATATTTTTGCAATGACAGGAAAAGCTGCTGATAACGGTAAGACGTATAGCCTGGCCAATTTTTCAGAAAATAATTATTTCTACGACCGCGTAATGGCAAAGAATATTTTCTATCAAAAAGGAGTTAGAACTAATCATGGTGATCAATACACCATGAGCGCATACCATGTTTTATGGCCTATACCTCAAAATGCAATCAGAGCGAATGATCAAGGGCACATTAACCAGAATAAAGGTTATTCAGGATCCGAATCTAATGTCCCTCCACTTGATGCAATTGAGGAAACACCAGTACAGTAAATAATAAATGATTTTCAATAAGTATTATCCCGTCTCTATTAAATTAGGGAGATGGGATAATACTTTTTTGCTATATTGCTGTTGCCAAAAAATTACAACTATGAAGAAAGCTTTATTTGTTTCTATGCTTTGTATGCTACTGCTTTCTTCAGGTCTTTATGCCCAGTACTTACCCAACTGGGAATCGCTTGATAAGCGTGAAACTCCTGAATGGTGGAAGGATGCAAAGTTTGGTATATTTATTCATTGGGGCTTATATTCAGTACCTGCTTATGCGCCTGTTAATGAAGTTGAAGGGGTTTATGAAAAGTATGCCGAACACTATTTATAATAGACTGATAACAAAGAACAAGATTTTTACGGAACATCATCAGAAGTACTTTGGTGCTAATTTTACCTATCAAGATTTTGCCCCAATGTTTAAGGCAGAGTATTTTGATCCTGACCAATGGGCTGAACTATTTAAAAAATCGGGTGCTAAGTACGTAGTGCTCACTTCAAAACATCATGGCGGCTTTGCTCTTTGGCCAAGTAAGCAGAGCCCCAATTGGAATAGCATGGATATGGGACCTCACCTCGATATTATAGGCGAGCTTTCAAAATCTGTACGTGAAAAAGGTTTGCACATGGGTTTATATTATTCATTGCTTGAATGGAATCAACCGCTCTATAATCCGGAAACAATACATGAATGGGTAGATACCCACATGATTCCTCAAATGAAGAACCTGGTTAATACTTATAAACCTGAGATTATTTTTGCGGATGGGGAATGGGATTATACAAGTGATAAATTAAAAAGTGAGCAGTTTTTGGCTTGGCTTTATAATGAATCACCAGTAAAACAATCTGTTGTTGTAAATGATAGATGGGGCAAGGAAACTAGAAGCAAACACGGTGACTATTATACTACCGAATATGACTTAGTACATAATACCAAAGGAATAGGAGAAAAAGCAACACACCCTTGGGAAGAAAGCAGGGGCATAGGTACCTCTTATGGCTATAATCAATTTGAAACTACGGAGAACTATTTTACTTCAAGACAATTGATTCACTTATTAATAGAAAAAGTAAGTAATGGAGGGAATTTATTATTAAATATTGGTCCACGCGCCGATGGGATTATTCCAGTTATTATGCAAGAGCGGCTGTTAGCTATTGGTGAATGGTTGAAGGTAAACGGAGATGCTATTTACGGAACAACTGCTTGGCAAAACCGGCCTCAGGATACGATAAATAAGGATGTTTCATATACAGTAAAAGGAAATGATCTGTATGTAATTTGTACAAAATGGCCAGAAAAACCTATCATTATTCCGGGAATAAAGAAAGCAGGGAAAGTAACGATGCTCGGCTCTCAAAGCACTGTTAAAAAGTCTATAAGTAACAATAGACTTTCAATTAACCCTCCACAATTAAACCCAAATAATATTCCTAGTAAGTATGCGTGGGTCTTTAAAGTAGCAGATTTTCAATCTTAATTCATGTAACATTGTTTGAAAAAAAGGATATCCTTATGAAGTTATAAAAGTGATTAACTTTTTTAATAAACTGGTATGGCTGCTTTTCAGTAAACGTTGCGATTGCCGGATTGCTATGGCATATTCTTCATTTAAAATTCTGGCAGAACCCTGTTCCGGCTCATGATCCCAAAGTCCGGAGTGATGCCAATCGTTTAAATGATCCCAATCCGGCCTGTCAATAATAGGATATAGGCAAATACCCCAAAATGGAATGTTCTTTTCCAAAACTACCTTGCATTGCTTGGCTATAAAGTTGATCCAGTGCGGTCTGTCTTCTCCACTATGACTGGTTTCCGCTAAAATAATAGGATAAGAATAGCGTTGATAAACTTCCTCAATCAATGAGCTCAAAGGTCTCCACCTGGGATCCTTATTTTCATTTGCCCATGGTAGAAAGTTTCCTTCTATGCTGTTATGTACCCATTGATTATTATAATAAAAATTCAGCCCTATGATATCTATGTATTCAGGTTTACCACCTAATTCCGGACAACTATTACCGATTAATATTTCAAGTACCTGAAACTGGTTCTCATGGGACGTTTTTGCTCTTAATACTTCGTCTTCATTGGCATCTAACCGTGGAACCATGCTCACCAAGGGCTCCGTGGTTAATATTTTAAAATTGGGATTAATTGCTTTCAAACACCTTATACCTTCAATATATGCCTGCATCATTTTATATTTGACATTCCAGCCTTCATTTTTACAAAAGGGGACAGTTCCCGCAGCATCACCACCTAGCCAGGAAATAAAGCTCACTTCATTAATAGGAGTAATGATCAGTTTCTCCTTTCCATAATTTTGAACAAAGAAGGTTGCAAATGCCTTACATAGGTCTACAAAGCGTGCTGTAAATTGTGGATGAAGAGGTGATAGATCATCGGGAAACCCAAAATGACATAAATCCCAGATCTGTTGTATGCCTTGTTGCCTACCGGTATCCATCATAAATTTGACGGTATCAAAATTATAAGAATATGGTTGCATTTCCACGGAAGTCCACCGTATGCCTTCCCTTACAGTAGAAATACCCATTCTTTTAAGCATTTTATAATCGGTTTGTAGTTGGTTTATATGATCAGTTTCGGTTAATAGATCTACCCGGTTTCCATAACAATTAATTTGATCACTGCACTCGAAACCACCCATCCAAAAAGATTGGAACGGACTTTTTTTATAATTCATTTTGCAATCTTTAGTTATAGTTCAAACTGTTTTTATATAAGAATGTTTTAATTAAAATATAGATTATGAATTGGAATATAGCTAATAAAACCGTTATTAATGGTCCGGTAATTACATCCTCAAACCTCCAAGAAATTGGGAATGCTATAATCGTTGCTCCTCATCCCGATGATGAGTCACTGGCCTGCGGGGCAACTATTGGGCTTTTAAGAAAAAATGGTTTTGCTGTAAAGGTGATTTTCATTACAGACGGTACCATGTCACATCCAAACTCAAAAAGTTTTCCTTCAGAAAGCCTAAGGCGGCTTCGTGAGCAGGAAGGGAAAAAAGCTCTTGCTATTTTAAATGTAAACCCTGATGAGGTTCATTTTATGTGCTTACCTGATTCTAAGGTCGGCTCTTTATCCGCTGCTAACCTTTCAAAGGCTTCAAAAATACTTGAAGATTACATTATAGGTTTTAGGCCCAAAACTATTTTTTTGCCTTGGAGAAAAGATCCGCATCCAGATCATATCGCCAGTTGGCATTTAAGCCAACACGCCATGAACGAGGTGTATAATGATTTCAACTTTCAAGCAAGAGTACTGGAATATCCAGTATGGTTTTTAGAAAGAGGCACTGATGAACTGGCTCAAGAAAATTCGATAACCTTATGGAAGGTTAAAACAAGCGAAACGTTATTAGATAAGAAAAAAGCCATTGGCGCCCATGCTTCTCAATTGGGATTAATTATCCATGACGATCCACAAGGGTTTGCTCTATCAAATGAAATGTTGGAAAAATTTTATCAGCCGGAAGAGCCATTCTTTGAATATTGTAATGTTTCCACTTCAGTTTTATGAAACCGTTGTTCTGCTATCTTTGATATTTCTATTCGTAAATCTTTTAATGCTTTTTTAATAGTTACCAATTTCCACTGGTTATACCAATTTCCCTTTATTAAATCGGCTTGAGCTTTTGAAAAAAACTCGCCAAAATATACAGATTCAATAAACCATTGTTGAAGATCTTCCTCTTTGAAAGGCATTTGCAATTCTGTAGTAAAAAGCGTCTGTATTTCGTTTAACTTACAATTTATCCAATAATTTCTTAGTAGCTTTCTGATTTTAATTCTCGAAATAATAGACTCAGCACATTCCACAAGGTGTTCCTGTTTTTCGCTTTCTAAGGACTCAAACCAAGCTAATTGTTGGGAAAATCCTTTTTCTACTCTTCCTAATCTTCTGGCAGAGGTATAAACTTTTACGTAGGGGCTCTTTCTGATTTTTGCATCTTTTAATTCAAGAGCTTTCACAAAGGCAACATCCTCCAAAAAGGGTATCTGTGGTAAACGTCCCGCCAGTGCATACATATAACAGGTAATAGAAAAGTTGGCGCCAAAACATTGGAAATGGGATGGCCATGGATTGTGAGGCTGGGGGTCAATAATAGATTCTATTTTCGCAATAAGATTTTGGTAACGTATATCGCGTAAATGATAGATACGAGCCGGACAGTTCTCTAAGTTGCTTAAAATCTTTCCTCCAAGGACATCACAGCCTTTTTTCATTTCTGCTATTATTTTACTTACCCAGTATTCATCAACTTGCGTATCACCATCGGTGGAAGCAATTATACCATCTGGTTTTTTTAGATAGGAAAAACGGTGGTGAGCAATATCCATTAAAAACCGACGCGCTGTTCCAATATTAGCTTTACCTTTCGGAAAAATAATTTCTTCTACTAGTAAAGGGAATCTGGGATAGGCATTTTGATAGTCTTTTATTAGTGAATAAGTTTTATCACTACAGTTATTGGCTAAGATCAGAACTTCGTACAGTTGAGTATTTAGAGGAAGGCCTGAGGCGTCTTTTTGATTTCTTAACGCATCAAGCGTTTGAATTATAATTTCCTCTTCATTTTTAACCGGTATGATAACACATACTTTTAAAAACGGTGAAGGCGTATTTTTAAATACCATGATTGTTGATTATACTATCATTGAACACAACAACCCTTGTTTGGTTTATAAAAATACTGCTTTTATGTAAAGTATTATTTTTAAGCCTTAATAAATAAAACTGGTATTTCAAGACGCAAGGCAATTGCTTTTATTAAGTCCCTATTGAACAAAGTTTTAAAAAAGCTTTTTCCATTATTTGTTGCTATTAACAGATTGATTTTGTTTTCCGCAATCATTGAATTTACAATTAAGGGAATTTCAGAACCATAGCCAATACCTATTTTAGATTCAATATTTTTTAAATTAGTTTGATCTTTAACGACCTCTTTCCATGTATGGAGAATTAGTTTTTCATCTTCGTTTTCATTTTCACGGACATGTAGTAAAGTTAAGATAAAAGGGGAGGGAAGCACTTCAATCGATTTCTTCATTACATCAATTTCGGCATTTTTATAGTTGCTCAGTAAGCCCACTTTGTTAATCGTATGATAAACGGTATTTTCAGGTACGGCTAAAACAGGGATAGATAACTGATTGATCATATTTAATGTATTGCTTCCCATAATTATATATTTTAAGCCAGATGCACCCTTTGTGCCCATTATTATTAAGTTGCAGGGTTCATCTTTTAGCATTTGTATAAAGCCTTCGTTGAAGTTTCCCCTTTTACAAACACCAATACAATCTATTGCAGGGATTTCAGTTTTTAACTGGGCCAATAATGTATTCATTTGGCCATTGGCAGTTTTTTCTGTTTGGCCAAAGAAGTGAACAACTTTTAATTTTGCTCCCGTTTCTTTCGCAAAATTGGCAGCATATTGAAGCGCAATCCATGCGTTTTTTGAAAAGTCTGTCGGTACTAAAATAAATTCAACCATATTTATTTCTGCTTTCTTTTAAGCTTAATATAGTCAAACTTTGATTTGAAAAGAAATATATGTTTAATCAGTAATTTTCTTAAAAAACTCGGTTGAATTTTCTAAGAAAAATTTAAGGGCTATTTTTTGGTCTTTTATAAACGTGTTATCCTCAAACTTACCAATAACTTGATCCAGTTCTTCTTGTGTATCATACATCATTTTACGAAACGGATTAGTATAATCCTTTTTACGGGAAGATTCTACAGACTCAACCATCCACTTTTTGGTATCTTTTATTTTTTTTATCCAGTTTGAAAAAAGTTCTTTGTTGATGTTTGTTAAGGAAATGTTTTCTAATTCTAAAAGAGAAGATATAGCATGGAAAGCCTTTTGCTTGTCGTATCTTTTTCCTTCAGTAACGTAGAAGTCATGAACATCATCCCAAGATTTAATCTTACCCGAATGGACATCTTTTCTTAATTCAAGCACGTCTTTCTCAGGAATCAACTGTCCGCCTACATTTATCCAGTTATTTCTATGAAGCTTTTGTGCGGATAAATTTTTAATTAGCTTGTTTAAAGAAAATTCATTTTGATGAGAAGCATAGTTAATAAGATGGGTAATTCCATAAAATCTTATCATAGATTTAAAAAGATCATATGCCCTTTGAATCTTGATAATTTTAACCGGACGTTTAGCATTTTCAAAGCCTGAAACCGTTATCTCCAATTCATTAATAATTGCATGTCTTTCATCCAATAACTTTTTACCCGTAATGGAATATTCTTCATCTGATAATATACCTCCATTATTTAATTTATCAGTATAAGCTTTACCAACAAGTTTTTCAAAAAGTGCTATTGAATAAAACATTTCGTTTATTGTATCGGGAGCTAAATAATCATATTCAATATTCTGTATTTTTTCGTATCGTTTATCTCTGTCAATGTATTTAAATGTATTTCTTTGAAGCGCGTACATATTGTACATAAACCAATACCCCGGCATAACGATAAGGGTATTATGTTCGTCATCAATACTTATTAATGAAAAAGGAATTGGAATGTTTAATTCATAATCATAATCGCCTTTTGCTAAAATGGTAAAATTAGCAAACTTTGAATTGTGTTTTAAGCTAACACATAATCCTGGCCAGAAACCACGGCCGGCAATAACTTCGCCGTCGGCACCTCTTGAATTATGATTTGAACCAATTGTAGCACCTGCAGGAATGTTGCTTTGTCCCAAGATCAATGCTGCACATAGAAAAGAATTATTATGATGCTGCTCATGAGCAGCAAAGATTAAGGAATTTAAAACTTCGCAGCAAGAGATAGTGGTATTGCTTCCCAGGTAAGAATTGATTAAACGTGCTCCGTATTTTAGTTGAGAATTCGATGCGATTACAAAACGAACTGCTTTTACCCCGTAGAAGATACGACAGCCAAAATCTACTATCCCATTAACAAGTTCACAACCTTCGCCAATCTGTGTTTTTCCTTCCGGACTTGATTTGATGGTAAGGTTTTTTAACTTATTAGCACCTTTTATATAGGCATCAGTGCCTATCCATACATCATTTATAATGTTGGTGTTTTTTATAACCGTTCTATCTCCAACTTTTCCATAGTAGCCAGGTTCGGTTTTGTATTCGGTTTCAGTAAATCCAATAAACTTTTCCAGCAAAACCTGGTCATCTCTGTATTTGCTCCAAAGCCATGCATCACCAGGAAGCATTCCATTGAATGGGATGACCTTTCTGCCACCATTTTCATTGCATATTTCCAACCATATCCTTGAAGCTTCACTTTCTCCATCTTTTATAATTCCATTACCAAATTTAGCGTTGGTGGTCGTTTTCATTTCATCTACTTGTACAATAATGACTTCATTGCCAATGATATAATGAGATATATAACCCACATGGTTTATCGCTACGTTATCACCTAAATCACAACTTATTATCGTTGAATTATATAAACCAACGCCAACTTTAAAATCATTGTATTCCAGGAAATACGGTTCTAATTTCCCTATTCTAACAAGACCATAAAATTTGCAGTTTTTAACTAAATCGGGGTTAAAGGCATCCGATACAAGGATATTGTTCCAATTGTCTGTAGTATTCCCATTTTTAACCAATACCTCTATTTCAAATGCAGATAAGTTCCTATAATCAATTCCACTTCTGTTTTGGATGTTTCTAAGATAGTATTCGTCTTTCCCTTCAGGAATGAATTTTTCTGTAATAAAACCATATCCCAAGCTTGTTAAAGGCGTTTTCTTTATTTTATTCATTTTGTATTTTGCTGTTACAGGCTGATTAGGCTAGATCTTTGGATTAGGATAATCAGGGTGGAAAGGTACAAAAAAGAGATTATTTTTTTTTAATCTCTTTTTTGTACCTTTCCATAAAAATCTTTACTATGAAAATTAAATTTTTATCACCCTTTCTATTGACGCTGCTACTAGTGGTTAGCGGCTGTAGCAGTAAAATAACTCAAAGCTCATCTTCTAAATCTTCTGTTAACCATCCTGAAGAAAAATTTGGCTGGAAACTAGGTTCTCAAGCCTACACATTTAATCGTTTTACATTTTTTGAGGCGATAGATAAAATTGACAGCTGTAATTTAAGTTATGTTGAAGGCTTTCCGGGGCAAAGTTTGGGTGGCGGTTTAGAAGGTAAGCTTGATTATAATATGGATGCTGCACTTAGGAATACAATTCTTGATAGATTAAAAGAGAAAGGTGTTAAAATGATTGCCTATGGGGTAGTTACTCCTAATACCGATGCCGATTGGCGCCAACTATTTGAATTTGGAAAAGCTATGGGTATTCAAACCTTTACATCTGAACCTGCAGAAAAAGACATTCCGTTAGTATCAAAGCTTTGCGATGAGTATAAAATTAATGTAGCCATTCACAACCATCCAAATCCATCGCATTATTGGAATCCTGATATTGTGCTTGCTGCTATAAAAGGGCAAAGCAACCGAATTGGTGCTTGTGCTGATATTGGTCATTGGATTCGTTCAGGTTTAGATCCGATTGAATGTTTGAAGAAATTAGAGGGCCATGTTATCCATTCTCATATGAAAGATTTAAATGAAAAAAACAATAAGGCAGCTCATGATGTGCCTTGGGGAACTGGAATTTCTAAGATTGACGCGATCATTACAGAATTTAAACGTCAGGATTTTAAAGGGATGATTTCCGTAGAATATGAATATAATTGGTTTAACAGTGCTCCTGATGTTGCTGCAAGTGTAGTGTATTTTAGGGAAGCTGTAAAATAAAACGATAATTCAATAAGCTAATATAGACAGAGCGCTGTTCCTCTTTATGAGAAACAGCGCTTTGTCGTTCTAAGTACTTAAAAACTGCGATTACTTGAATACAAAATGGTGTTTTTGGATGTGGAATCTCCGGGGAAAGGAATAATAAGGATACAAATACTGGCTCTTACCCGTATTTTTTTAATGAAAACCCGTATTTTATATACAAACTTAAACATATAATGATTGTCTTTAAAGGGAGAATGAGATAGATAATTTTGGAAATTACTCTCATAAAGCATTGTTTAATTAAATAGTTATATATTATGAAAAAGTTAATTTTAAGCGCAATTGCAACAGCCTGTTTCACTTTCGCATTTAATAATTTAAGTGCTCAGGAAAGATCACCTGCCACGCAAAGCCCTAATCATCAAGAATCACCCAGGCAAGATACAACGACCAGGGATACCTCTAAACATGGAAGGATGCCTGACGGAAAAAATGATCATCAAAGAAACAACCCTTCAAGAAATGACACAACTAAAATGAATCAAAGGGATCCACGGCAAAGCACACCGAATACGGATCCAAACAGTCCTAACTCTTCACCATCAACTCCAACAACAGGAACTACACTTTAGGAGTACAATTTATAAACGACTGTTTTACATGTTGTATTTGATATGTGAACATGTATACGCAGGCTTCCATTTAATCGGAGCCTGCGTTTTTAATTTATATAAAAAACGAATGCCATCGCTTTTGCGAAATTAACTAACAAAATTAAATTGCACAAAAGGGATACTTTAATTATCTTTATTTAAGTTCTTAAATTGATAGACGCAATCTAATAAAGAGTTTAGGGAGCAAAATGTAAATGTTGCCATTGTAAATCAATTTTAAGACAGGTATAAACCTGACATTAAAGCAAGAAATAACGTGTTAATTTAAAAAAGCTGATGATAAGAACGAATATTTTGTCTATTGCATTTCTCTTATGTATACTTTCTTGCTTACATGTTTTTGGACAGGGAGGTAAGCCTGCTATTTCTGAGCAGGAAGGCAAAGAACACCTGGAACGCTTTGCAACAACCTATAATAATCGCGCTATCTGGGAAAAAAGAGCTTCTCTTATCCGGCAAAATATTTTAGAAGGCCTTCAGTTAAGCCCCCTGCCTGCCAAAAACGCTCTTAAACCAATCCTCAGGAGTAAAAAAGTAATGGATGGTTATACTGTGGAAAATGTAGCTTTTGAAAGTATGCCAGGCTTTTGGGTAACGGGTAACCTTTATACTCCATTAAAAGCAAATGGCAGGATACCCGGTATTTTATGTCCCACAGGGCATTCCAAAAATTTTGCTGAAGCCAGGGCGGATGCTAACTGGCAAAAATTATGCGCCGGCCTTGCACGTATGGGTGCGGTGGTACTTGCTTATGATATGATTGGTTACAGCGAGTCTGATCAATGCGTTCACCTTCTTCCCCTGGCTTCCAAAATTCAAACTTGGAACAGCATACGTGCTGTTGATTTCCTATTGACTTTGAAAAATGTTGATCCCAAAAGAATTGCAATGACGGGTTATTCAGGAGGGGGAACTCAAACATTTTTATTAAGTGCAGTAGATAGCCGGGTAGCCGTTTCCGCACCAGTTACAATGGTCTCTGCATATTTTTATGGTGGGTGCATATGTGAAAGTGGGTTACCCATTCATTCAGGTCATGGCATTGAAACCAATAACGTGGAAATAGCTGCCTTGATGGCGCCCAAACCGATGATTGTTGTTTCTGATGGGAAAGATTGGACGAAAAACGTACCTGTAGTGGAATTTCCTTATATAAGAAATGTTTATAATTTGTATGGTGATCAAGATAAGGTGGAGAACGCTCATTTTCCCGAAGAAGGTCACGATTATGGAATCTCCAAACGAAAGGCAGTATACGCTTTCTTTGCAAAGCATTTAGGTCTCAATATAAATAATATAAAGAAGGATGGTGGTATTGAGGAAAGCTTTGTAACCGTTCAGCCGTACGATGATTTGAAAGTATGGGATAAGAACTTTCCTCGTCCGGCATATGCTGTAATGGGGAATGAAAAAGTAACAGCGCTTTTTTCTTTTTAAGAAGCCTCTTTCTAGCTAAATACGTGTGCCCTTTTTGCAGACTTAAAAGATTAATTCTTATATTCACTAATGGATTGTATTATTGGATTGGATATTGGAACATCAAGTACAAAGGCAATAGCTTTTGGATCAACAGGTGAAATTATCGCAGAACATAAAATAAGTTATCCAATCCTTAATCCTAAATCTGATTATTTCGAACAAGATCCTGAAGAAATATTTCAGGCTGTTATTGAATCTATTGCGTTTGTTTCCAACACGCTCAAGGCAAATAAACAGTATACGCTGTCAGGAATAGGTATTAGTTGTGCTATGCACAGTCTGATTGCTGTAGGTGAAAAAGGTAATCCATTAACGAACTGTATCATTTGGGCCGATTCCAGGAGCAAGGGTTTTGCAACTCAGATTAAAAATAGTACCGAAGGCCATGACATTTACATGAAAACGGGTACACCAATTCACCCAATGTCTCCTTTATGCAAATTAGCATGGATGCGAGAAAACATGAAAGAAATATTTGATGCAAGCTATAAATTCATTTCCATAAAGGAATATGTATGTTATAAGTTGTTCAAAACATATATGGTGGATTACTCCATTGCTTCAGCAACAGGGCTTTTCAATATTCATAGCTTAGAATGGTATCTGCCGGCATTAAAGGTAGCTGGGATTTCCTCCCAACAACTTTCCGAACCTGTCCCTATAACTACTGTGTTATCAAATTTAGATATTGTATTCGCAGATTTAATGGGTTTAAAGGGTTCCATACCATTTGTCATCGGAGGCAGCGATGGTTGTTTGGCAAATTTAGGGGTCAACGCTATTAAACCAGGAGATGCCGCAGTAACTATTGGAACTAGCGGAGCGATACGTGTAATGACCAATAAACCTAATACCGATACTAAGGCGCGTATTTTTAGCTATCTTCTCACTGAAGATAAATTTGTTTTGGGGGGTGCTGTTAATAATGGCGGAGTGATTTTAAGGTGGTTTAAAGAAAACTTTGCCGATGAGGAAGTATCAGATGCTTTAAAAGATGGAACAGATGTATATGATGCGCTGATCAAAAAAGCAGCAACTATTCCGCCGGGGTCTGACGGATTAGTATTTTTGCCCTACCTAATGGGCGAAAGGGCACCTCACTGGAACACCAATGTAAAAGGAGTGTTCTTTGGGATGCAGCTTTTACATACTAAAGCCCATTTTATCAGAGCTGTTTTAGAAGGGATTATTTTCGGTATTTATAGTGTAGGAAAGGTTCTCGAAGAAACTACCGGAGATATAAATGTTATTTTCGCTAATGGTGGATTTGCCAAATCCTCTGATTGGGTACAAATGCTTGCTGACGTTTTCAATAAAAAAGTACTTATTGCCGAAAGCTATGAAAGCGCTGCATTGGGTGCAGCTATTGTTGCTTTTAAAGCTTTGGGCATCATCGATCGATTTGAGGATATAGGACGTTTGGTACCCATAGTAGATGAGCTCACTCCTAATCTTATCAACCACCATGTTTATATGAAAAATTTTGCGTTGTTTGAGCGCCTTTATGAAAAACTGAAAGACGAATTTTAACCTAAATACCAATCTTATGCCTTTGATTATTGTAGCACTGGGAGTGCTTTTATTGCTAATTCTTATCGTAGTTTGTAAATTAAATGCTTTTCTTGCTTTAATCATATCTTCCTTAACCGTTGGTATTGCCGAAGGAATGCCAATTATTGAGGTAATAGATTCTATACAAAATGGAATTGGAAGCACACTCGGCTTTCTTTCATTGATTTTGGGATTTGGTGCTATGCTTGGGAAGTTACTTGCTGATAGTGGCGGAGCGCAGGTAATCGCAGAAAGCCTTATTAAAACGTTTGGAAAGAAAAACATACAATGGGCATCCATGCTAACTGGCTTTATAGTTGGAATTCCTATGTTTTATAGTGTTGGTTTTGTAGTGTTGGTTCCTCTTGTCTTTACAATTGCTATAGCCACGAGATTGCCATTATTGTATGTGGGTTTACCTATGTTGGCTTCCTTATCTGTGGCACATGGTTTTCTCCCACCGCATCCCGGGCCAACTGCTATTGCACTTTTATATAATGCCGACTTAGGAATTACACTTATTTATGGATTTATCATTGCCATACCGGCAATATTATTGGGGGGGCTTCTTTATTCAAAAACATTAAGAAATATAAAACCGCAACCTCCTGAAAATATGTTCAGTGCTAAAATCTTCTCTAAAGATGAATTACCAAGCTTTTGGACAAGTGTCTTCACTGGTCTTTTGCCGGTATTTTTAATTGCTTTGGCGACCATATTGGATACTGTGCTGGCCAAGGATTCTTTACTATTTACTATTTTTTCCTTTATAGGCAATCCTGTTATTGCTCTTTTATTAGCAGTGCTTGTGTCAATATATACATTAGGCATAAAAAGGAATAAAAAAGTGAAATCGGTTATGAAAATTTTTGAAGAATCGATAAGCAGTATTGCGATGATCTTATTAGTAATTGGTGGTGCAGGTGCTTTTAAAGAAGTTTTGGTTGATAGCGGCGTTGGAGATTATATTTCTGACATCATGAAGAACATGTCAATTTCCCCGTTGATCTTAGTATGGGGAGTGGCCGCTATCATAAGGGTATCGGTAGGTTCTGCTACAGTAGCAGGCCTTACGACAGCAGGGATAGCACTTCCAATAATTGCTTCTACAAACATAAGTCCCGAGTTGATGGTCTTAGCCACCGGAGCTGGAAGTCTGATGTTTTCACATGTAAATGATACAGGCTTTTGGATGTTCAAAGAATATTTCGGATTAAGTATTAAGGATACGATGAGATCGTGGTCGGCAATGGAAACAATTGTGTCCGTAGTTGGCTTAATAGGGGTGTTGGTGCTTAATCAATTCATCTGATATTGGTGCTTGATCCCAAACAGCCCCCAGGGCATAAAAAAAGGGGGTTTTTCAACCTCCTTTAATTTTCTTTAACTCTTGCTAGCGGTCCGGACGGGACTCGAACCCGCGACCCCATGCGTGACAGGCATGTATTCTAACCAGCTGAACTACCGAACCGTTTCTCCCTTTTGGGAATGCAAATATACAGCGATTTCTGTATTCTACAACATTTTTATGAAAAAAAAGTTAAATTTCGCTTTCTTTCATTTTTTCAGCATTTTCAGCAAATTGTAATGCATCGATAATCTCCTGAATATCACCATCCATAACTGAAGGGAGATTGTAAAGAGTTAATCCGATACGATGTTCAGTAATTCTTCCTTGCGGATAGTTATAGGTGCGAATTTTTGCAGAACGATCGCCAGTAGAAACCATAGTCTTACGTTTTGCAGCAATATCACCGGTTTTTTTCATTACTTCTAACTCATATAGTTTGGAGCGAAGCATGTCCATTGCTAGTTCCCGATTAGCTAATTGAGAACGTTCTACCTGACATACAACCACAATTCCTGTCGGCTTGTGCGTAAGCTGCACCTTGGTTTCTACCTTGTTTACATTTTGTCCTCCCGCACCACCCGAACGGGATGTATGGAAGTCAACATCGGCAGGATTAAGATATACGTCAATCTCTTCTGCCTCTGGTAACACGGCAACTGATGCTGCAGAGGTATGAACACGGCCTTGAGTTTCAGTATCAGGGACCCGTTGTACACGGTGAACTCCGGATTCATATTTTAACTGACCATAAACATCTTCACCACTAACTTTTAAGATCACTTCTTTGTAACCCCCAGCTGTTCCTTCTGTTACGTCCATGGTTTCAACTTTCCATCCTTTGTCCTCAAAGAATCGGGTATACATACGATAAAGATCGCCTGCAAATAACGCAGCTTCATCACCACCTGTACCACCTCTAATTTCAAGAATGGCATTTTTAGTATCTTCAGGATCTTTTGGAATAAGCATTAAACGAACTGTTTCTTCTAATTCGTCCTTTTCTTCAAGCAAAAGATCCAATTCCTCCTTTGCCATCTCAAGCATTTCTTTATCTTTTTCTGTGGCTAAGATTTCACGGTTGCTTTCAATATTGCTTACCACATTTTTGTAAATGTTGTATTTTTCAACAATTTTACCGAGGTCTTTATATTCCTTATTAAGCTTGGCATAGCGTTTCATGTCATTAACGGTATCTGGGTTGCTCAGTTCGCGTTCAACATCTTGCCAATGTTCCTTTATAGCCTGTAATTTTTGTAACATAATTTTATTTTGGGCTGAGTGATCTGTTTTATAATCTTCAGATTGCTGCAAAACTAAGATTTTTTCTTCATTTTCTTTTATCTCAAATATTCTTTTAACTTTGCGCCATCAAAGGGGGTGTCCTGAATCTAAACTAATTCGGGGCTGAGATTATACCCATCAGTTGAATTTGCTTTTCTGAGTTAAATTCTGCTGGGAACCTGATCCGGGTAATGCTGGCGTAGGGAAGGTAAAATAAAATAAGGGCAGAGACAACCCTCGTCTCTGTTATGTTTTATAAAAAAAAATCAAACAAAAATGAAAAAAGCAATTGCGCTAATGGCGATTGTATGGCTGCCGTTATGGTTGCTGGCACAAAACACGGTCCGCATTGAAGTAAAAAATGCTAGAACGAATGAGCTTTTAAAAGGGGCTTCGATCCGAATCAAAGGAACACCACTGACCGGGCAAACAAATTCACAAGGACGAATTCAATTAAATAATCTGAAGAGCGGCAATCATACTGTTCAAGTAAGTTATTTAGGTTATCAAGCTATTGAAAAGGTTATTTCTATTCCTCAAGATGAAGATCTGGTAATTTTAATGGAACCATCGAGTTTCTTGGCTGACGAGGTGGTTGTACAAGCAACCCGAGCTTCTGCCAATGCTGCAACTACCTTCAAAAATCTTTCTAAAGAGGAAATTGCTAAAAATAATTTAGGACAGGATTTGCCCTATTTATTAAACCAGACGCCTTCTGTTGTCGTTTCATCAGATGCTGGAGCAGGAGTTGGTTATACAGGTATTACTATTCGGGGCAGTGATGCCCAACGAATCAATGTCACTGTTAATGGGATTCCTTATAATGATTCTGAAAGTCAGAGTTCAGTTTGGGTAAATATGGCGGATTTCGCATCTTCTGTAGATAATATTCAAATTCAACGTGGTGTAGGAACTTCTACGAATGGTGCCGGAGCTTTTGGGGCGAGTATTAATATTCAGACAAATCAACGGATCGATTCTGCCTACGGTGAACTGGATAACGCCTTTGGGTCTTATAATACCTGGAAGAATACAGTTAAATTGGGCACGGGTCTAATTAATAACAAATTTAGTTTGGATGCCCGGCTTTCAAGGATAAAGTCTGATGGATATATGGATAATGCCTCTTCAGATTTGAAGTCATTTTTTGTTTCGGGTGCCTGGTATGGTAAAAAAAGCTTTTTAAGGGCAAATGTGTTTTCCGGAAAGGAAAAAACTTATCAGGCCTGGAATGGGGTCCCGGAATATATGTTAGACACCAATCGGACTTATAGTGAGTTTACTTATAAAGATCAAACCGATAATTATACACAAACGCATTATCAGTTATTGTATTCTAATCAGTTAACAGACAAGTTATTATTGAATGGTGCTCTGCATTATACAAGAGGACTGGGTTATTATGAAGAGTATCAAAAAGCCGATTCGTTGAAGAGCTATCAGTTAGCCCCAGTCATAATAGGTGGGGAAACGATAGAAACTACCGATTTGGTAAGAAGAAGGTGGCTCGATAATTATTTTTACGGATTTACTTATTCATTGAATTATAAACCTTCAAATCTATTGAACTTAACGTTGGGTGGTGCTTATAATGAATATGAAGGAGACCATTATGGGGAGGTTATTTGGGCCCGTTATTCATCGGATTTGAATTTAGGAGATCGCTATTATTTGAATGATGCCAGTAAAAGAGATTTTAACGCTTTCGTTAAAGGAGATTATCGCGTAAACAATTTTAGCTTTTTTGGAGATATTCAATATCGGAAAGTAGATTATAATTTAAGCGGGGATAATCGGGATTTAAGCGTTCTGGAGCAAGAAGCGCATTATAATTTTTTTAATCCAAAGGTTGGTTTAAGTTATAGCTTTGAAAATAATAGTAATGTTTATGCATCGGTTGCTATGGCAAATAAGGAACCGGTTAGAAGAGATTTTACTGATTCCACACCGTTAAGCAGGCCTTTACCTGAAAAGCTTACTGATATTGAATTGGGATATCGAATTTCATCCAGTACATTCAACGCGGGTGTAAATGGATATGCAATGCTTTATAAGGATCAATTGGTAGTTACCGGTCAAATCAATGATATTGGCTCTGCAGTTAGAGAAAATGTTGATAAGAGCTATCGGATAGGTGCTGAATTAGATGCTAGTTGGCAGCTTTTAGAAGATTTTACCTGGAGAGCAACTGCTGCATTTAGTCAGAATAAAATTCAAGATTATACATATTATACCGATGTGCTTGATGAAGAGTATAAATGGATAGGGCAGGAAGCTGCAACTTTAAAGAAAACAGACATTGCTCTTTCGCCCAATACCATTCTTTCAAATGAGTTTGCCTATATTCCTTTTGATAAGGCAGAAATAGCTTTAATCAGTAAATATGTATCTCGCCAGTATCTGGATAATACCGGAAGTAAAGGTAAAAGTATTGATCCCTTCTTTACAACCGACCTGCGCTTACGTTATCAAACTCCGGTTAAGGGTTTAAAGAATTTAGGAATAACGTTGAAAATAAATAATATTTTTAACGAGCTATATGAGACGAATGGTTATACTTTTGGTTATTATAATGCTGAAGGTGTGCTTGAAAACTTTAATTATTACTTTCCTCAGGCGACAAGGAATTTTCTTTTGGGTCTAAATCTAAAATTTTGAACAAAATTAATGGCTTAGTTAAGTTTTAATAGTTATCCCCGGATTCATTTCCGGGGATTTTTGCAATTCCAAGGTAATGACGTATTTTTACACAAATTTTAATATATGTACAATACTCTTCAGCCGCTATTGCAAAAAGAAATTGCAGAAATTAAAGAAGCCGGTCTCTATAAAAAAGAGCGCGTTATTATTACCCCGCAAGGCGCTGAGATAAAAGTTGAAGGCAGCCAGGAGGTTATCAATTTTTGTGCAAATAATTATTTAGGATTGTCTTCACACCCTGATGTGATTAAAGCAGCTAAGGCTGCAATTGATAAGTATGGTTATGGTATGTCATCCGTTCGCTTTATTTGCGGTACTCAGGATATCCATAAGGAGCTTGAAGCGAAACTTTCCGAGTTTTTAGGTACTGAAGATACAATACTATATGCGGCAGCTTTTGATGCCAACGGTGGGGTTTTTGAACCACTTTTTGGAGCAGAGGATGCTATTATTTCTGATGAGCTAAATCATGCCTCAATAATAGATGGTGTGCGTTTATGTAAAGCTAAACGTTTCCGGTATAAGCATAATGACATGGCCGATTTGGAAATTCAATTGCAAGCAGCGAAAGGAACCCGTCATCGTATTATCGTAACAGATGGTGCTTTTTCAATGGACGGTACAATTGCACAATTAGATAAAATCTGTGATCTGGCAGATAAATACAAGGCTTTGGTGATGATCGATGAATCGCATTGTACAGGTTTTTTGGGTAAAACGGGTCGCGGAACACACGAATATTGTGGAGTAATGGATCGGATTGATATTATTACCGGCACCTTGGGCAAGGCATTAGGTGGTGCATCCGGAGGTTTTACGTCAGGAAAAAAGGAGATTGTTGAAATGTTACGTCAGCGCTCACGGCCTTATTTATTTTCAAATACCTTAGCACCAGCAATTGCGGGTGCATCTGTCGCTGTACTCAATATGTTAAGCGAGGCTACTGACTTACGCGATAAGCTTGAAAAGAATACAAGCTATTTTCGTAAGAAAATGACAGAAGCAGGCTTTGATATCACTCCGGGAGAGCACCCAATTGTTCCAGTAATGCTTTATGATGCCAAAATAGCACAAGAATTTGCTGCTAAAATGTTAGTTGAAGGAATTTATGTAATAGGTTTTTATTTCCCTGTAGTATCAAATGGTAAGGCACGTATACGTGTACAATTATCCGCAGCTCATGAGTTAGCTCATTTAGAAAAAGCAATTGCTGCATTTGTAAAAGTAGGTAAAGAATTAGGAGTTTTGAAATAATGGATATACAACGTAGAATAACTGAATATACGGAAGAGATTAATGCCTTCAATGCTGCAACAGCAGAAGAGGTGGAAGCTTTCCGATTACGGTTTTTAGTAAATAAAGGAATTGTTCGCTCTCTGTTTGAAGAATTTAAGACCGTTTCTACAGAAGAAAAGCGTGTTTTAGGCCAGGTGCTAAATAAATTTAAGCAGCTTGCCGAGGAAAAACATAAAACTTTATTGGATCAACTTGAACAAGGAGTTGATAAATCGGCAGATTCAATGCAAGATCTAACGCTTCCGGGAAAAGGATTTGCATTAGGTTCCAGGCACCCGTTGTCGCTTGTAAGAAAAGAAATTGTTGAAATATTTAAGAAATTAGGTTTTATTGTTACCGAAGGGCCAGAAATTGAAGATGATTGGCATAATTTCAGTGCTTTAAATTTTCCAGAAGAACATCCGGCAAGAGATATGCAGGATACTTTTTTTATTGAAAAAAAAGCGGGTAATGATATTGCTTTGCGTACGCATACTTCTTCCGTTCAGGTCAGGATGATGGAGATGGGTAAACCTCCCTTTCGGGCCATTATGCCTGGCAGGGTTTATCGGAATGAAGCGATCTCGGCGAGAGCACATTGTTTTTTCCATCAGGTTGAGGGGCTTTATGTAGATGAAGGCGTTTCTTTTGCCGATTTAAAACAAACTTTATTTTATTTTGTACAAGAATTATATGGAGACGGGACAAAGGTTCGTTTTCGGCCTTCGTACTTTCCATTTACAGAACCGTCTGCTGAAATGGATATTTCTTGTTCCATTTGCAAAGGTGTAGGCTGTAACCTATGTAAAGGAAGTGGATGGGTTGAAATACTAGGTTGTGGAATGGTTGACCCTAATGTATTGGAGAATTGTGGAATTGATAGTAAGGAATATAGTGGTTTTGCTTTTGGGATGGGCATTGAACGTATAACTAATCTTAAATACGAAGTTAAAGATTTACGCTTGTTTTCTGAAAATGACATCCGGTTTTTAAAACAGTTTGAAACTGAGATCATTTAATTATGCTAGCAGATAAGGTTAAAGGATGTATTAAGGATTCTGCAAGAGAGCTATTCCGCCGGTACGGTTATAACAAAACCAATGTAAACGAAATTGCCCGTGATGCGAAAGTTGCGAAAGCAACCATTTATAAGCATTTTGAGAGTAAGGAAATGATTTTGCATGCCATTTTGATGGATTATATCCGGAAAAGTGTTACAGACCTTATCAATAGTTCATCTCAAGATTTAGACCTGGAAACTTATCTTAGTAATTTAATTTTAAAAGTTAGCAGAATAAGCTATACAATCTGTAATGAATTTGTGGGTTGGGATTTTATACGTGAGTCGGCTAACGCACAGGAATACTTAAAAACGCTATCAGATGATTTAGAAAATCTACTGATACAATCCTTTCAAGAAAGTGACCGTGTTCCTATACCGCTTGAAAATCTGAGTTTTTTATTAAAATCCAGTAAAAATATTGTTTTTTCTTTTGCATTTACTTCAGTAAGTGTTGCTGATGTACGAAAAAACTTTGTTTCCTTCCAAAACGAGATATTGCCATTTTTAGTAAAAGCTGCTATTGCATAATTGATATTATGCGTAATTTTGCAGAACATGAGAAAAACGTTTCGGGAAAAAGTTCGCATTGAGAATGTTGAAGTTATTGATATTGCTGAAGGTGGCAAGGGAGTAGGGAAGGTTGATGATTTGGTTCTGTTTATACAACACGCAATTCCCGGCGATATTGTTGATGTAGAAATACAAAAGAAGAAGAAAAGCTTTGCTGAAGCGAAGGTAACTAAGCTAATATCCCCATCTCCGCATAGAACCACTGCTTTTTGTGAGCATTTCGGAATTTGTGGAGGCTGTAAATGGCAGCATATGACCTATGATGCTCAATTGTTTTATAAACAAAAGAGTGTTGAAAATGCTTTATCGCGCATTGGAAAAGTGGATATCTCATCTATGGAAGATATCCTTCCCTCAGCAAAAACCACCTATTATCGGAATAAATTAGAATATACGTTCTCTAATCAGCGTTGGTTAACGCCTGAAGAGATTGCAAGCAACGAAGAATTTGAAAGAAATTCGTTGGGCTTTCATATTCCTTTGCGATTTGATAAAATTTTAACCATTGATGATTGCTTCCTTCAAGCAGATCCCTCTAATGCGATTCGCAATTCATTAAGCGAATTTGCAATACGAAAGGGAATACGTTTTTACGATCTTCGCAAACACGAAGGGGAATTAAGAAATTTAATTATTCGGAATACATCAATTGGGGAATTAATGGTAATTGTTGTTTTTGGGTACCCGGAACAGCAAAATATCAATGAGGTTATGAGCTTTTTACAAACTTCATTTCCTGAAATTACTTCTTTGCTCTATATCATTAATCAAAAAAAGAATGATACCATTTTTGATCAGGATATTCATACGTTTTCAGGCCGTGATCATATCTTTGAAGAAATGGCTGGTCTCAAATTTAAGATTGGAGCAAAGTCATTTTACCAAACAAATTCTTTACAGGCCCATGAACTATATAAAGTCGCAAAGGATTTTGCCGGTTTAAGTGGAGCAGAACTGGTCTATGATTTGTATACCGGCGCCGGAACAATCGCCAACTTTGTTGCTCGGGATTCAAAAAAGGTAATTGGGATTGAATATGTTCCAACTGCAATTGAAGACGCAAAAATTAATTCTGAAATTAACGGAATTAAAAACACTTCTTTTTTTGCGGGCGATATGAAAGATATCCTGAATGATGAATTTATCGGTACACATGGTAAACCCGATGTTATTATTACCGATCCGCCAAGGGCAGGAATGCACCCCGATGTTGTAGAGAAATTATTGGAAATTGAAGCTGATAAAATAGTTTACGTAAGTTGTAATGCAGCCACCCAAGCAAGAGATTTGGCTATTTTGAACGAAAAATATATAGTTAGCCGGATTAAACCAGTTGATATGTTTCCACATACCCAACATGTTGAGAATGTAGTTTTATTGACCCTTAAAAAATAGCTTATGGATTTGCAGGATTTATTATTACCAAGATCTGAGGATGGGGATGGAGAAAAGAAAAGTGAAAGTCCGTTAAAAAGTTTAAAAGCGGATCTTGACTTCTATAAAGAATCTATTCGTGAAATAGCCTTTGAATTATTAGCTGAAGATTATACACAGTATCCTATTTTCGTAGCGCATCAGCATGAGGTAAAAGTTGGTGAAATTATTTTGGATAAAGCTGAGCTCGGAACAGATTGGACAATACAGGCGTCGTCCTTAGAAGAGTTTCTTGAGCTTGGCATCATAAAAGAAGATAAAAAAGAAGCATTTATTAAGAAGTTTAAGAAGCCGGAAGATGTGATGTGCTTGTTTGTTATCGTTCCTGAAGGTGCGAATTTTGTGTTTTACCCTTATGATTAATAAGGGTTTAAATTGTAAATATGAGCTACATTAATTTTGAGGAAGAAAACAGTTTAGCGGCTGATGAATATTACATGCGTGAAGCGCTCAAAGAAGCAGTAAAAGCAAAAGAACTTGATGAAGTACCTATAGGTGCAGTAATCGTTTTTAAAAATAGGATTATTGCCAGAGGTCATAATTTAAGTGAAAAATTAAATGATGTAACTGCGCATGCTGAAATGCAAGCCTTTACTTCTGCCTCAAATTATATTGGCGGAAAGTATTTGCAGCAATGTTCTTTATACGTAACGCTAGAACCCTGTGTAATGTGTGCCGGAGCTTCGTTTTGGACGCAGATTGGACGCATAGTTTTTGGGGCAACCGATCAAAAACGTGGCTATTCAGTTTACAATCGTTCAATTCTTCATCCAAAGACAGAAATACTAGGCGGAGTTTTGGAAACAGAATGTTCTGCTCTGGTAAAAGAATTCTTTCAGAAGAAAAGACGTCAATCATGATACGAATTTGACGTTACTGCCAAACAAATATCATACATTCTCGTTATATTTGTGTATTAATCATTTTTCTTAAAATTAAAATATTATGGCATTCGAATTACCGGCGTTACCTTACGCCTCAGACGCTTTAGAACCTTCTATTGATAAAGAAACCATGGAAATTCATCATGGGAAACATCATCAGGCTTATGTTGATAACCTTAATAAGGCTATTGAAGGCACTGACGCTGCCAATCTTTCATTGGAAGAAATCATTAAACATATTTCAAAATACAGTGCCGCTGTCCGTAATAATGGTGGTGGACATTATAATCATTCTTTGTTTTGGACCGTATTGTCTTCAAATGGCGGTGGAGAACCAACTGGTGAATTAGCAACAGCAATTAATGATGCCTTTGGTTCTTTTGATGAATTAAAAAAACAATTACAAGATGCCGGTGCAAAACGCTTTGGCTCTGGTTGGTCTTGGCTGGTTGTAGACGATTCTGGCCAGTTACAGGTTACTTCTACCCCTAATCAGGATAATCCGTTAATGGATGTTGCTGAAGTACAGGGTACACCTATTTTTGGGATTGATGTTTGGGAACATGCTTATTACTTAAAGTATCAAAATAAACGCCCGGCTTACCTGGAAGAAATTTTTAATGTTGTAGATTGGAATGCGGTTGCTGACCGTTTTGCTAAAGCGAAATAATAGTTTTTGGTTTTGTTTTAACGGCGATGGTGTTTAATGCAGCATCGCCGTTTCTTATTAAAATTAATAGTTAACTAGCATGTTTCAAAAAAGTAAATTACCGAGCTTTATATTATTATTTCTTACTTTAACTTTTGCTCTCTTTGCCTGTGCTTCTGATACAGGAACAAAAGCGAAAGGAGTAAGTGTAAATAAAGAAAAAGAAGGAATAGATGAAAACCTGCCTTTACTGAGTGATGGAGGTTTGGATACGGCAACATTCGCTGCGGGTTGCTTTTGGTGTGTTGAAGCACAATTCTTAGAGTTAGCCGGTGTAAAGCAAGTGATTTCTGGATATACAGGTGGTTCCATGAAAAATCCAACTTATGAGGATGTAGTTACTGGAAAAACAGGACATGCCGAAGCAGTTAATATAATTTATGACTCTGATAGTCTTTCTTTCGACCAGCTTTTAAAAGCCTTTTTTGTTGCACACGATCCCACTCAGCTTAACAGACAGGGAAATGATATTGGAACACAATATCGATCGGCTGTATTCTACCATAATGCGGCTCAAAAAGATCTTACAACGTATTATATCAATAAGCTAAATGAAGAACAGGTATATCCTAAGCCAATTGTAACTCAAGTTGAAGCTTATAAGGATTTTTATGTGGCCGAAGATTATCATAAGAACTATTATGTGCTAAATCCTGATAATCCTTATTGCAGTCAGGTCATTCAACCTAAACTTGAAAAATTCAGAAAGGTTTTTGCTGATAAGCTAAAGAATAATTAACCAATCTGCACGAGGTCTTTCTTTTTATTGGTTTTGAATTTCTCAGGAACCGCACTCAATATTTCTTTTGACAGCATGGCAATAGCACGTTGTTTCAAGAAATTTTTAGTGGTTACTAAAGAGATTTCCCGAACAGGCTCTGGTGATTTGAAATAACGAACCCGCTCCATTTGATCTTCACCGAATTCAAGAATGCTTAATTCAGGTAAAATCGTTACACCGGAGTTGGTGTCTACCATGCGCTTTAATGTTTCAACACTTCCTGTATTGTATTGCAAGGTTTCTTCCGGATACATTAATTTTTTTTTCTGGCAGATATTTAATACCTGGTTCCTCATGCAGTGTCCTTCATTAAGCAGCCATAGCTTTTCATCCAGTAAATCTGCGGCATTCACCGTGTTTTTATGCTTTAGCGTACTATCCTTTGAAATATAAGCGACAAAATTTTCATAAAATAAGGGATGTTCAATTAGCTCATCATCACTTAGCGGTGTAGAAAGGATTCCACAATCGAGCAAACCTAGTTTGAGCTCTTGAATTACCTTCTTCGTTGTGGATTCCCAGATTTGTAGTTTCATTTTTGGGTATTTCTCCATAAAGGAGCCTAAAATACGGGGCAATATATACGGTGCAAGCGTAGGAATTACACCTATTCGGATTTCCCCCCCTAACTCATCTCTGGTTTCATTGATTAATTCACTTATTTTATCACTTTCTTTTATCACAATCCGGGCCTGATTGATAATAGCTCTGCCAATATCTGTAGGCAATATAGGTTGTTTACTCCGATCAAAAATACGAATTCCCAAAGACGCTTCGAGCTTTTGAATTTGCATACTTAAAGTGGGTTGGGTAACGAAACATTTTTCTGCAGCCATCACAAAGCTTTTATAAGTATCTACGGCGATAATATATTCTAACTGAACAAGGGTCATTTTCTATTTTTGATTTTAAACTTAGATAAAATTACGTATTTTATTTTTGCTACTTTTGTCTTGATCTGTAATTCACAAAAAATTAAGGATGGAAAAGCCAAGGTTATTCATTTTACTAATTTTCTTTTCGCTAGGTTTGTTTGCAGCCTGTGAACGTAATGATGATGAGCCAATATTGCCTAAAACGCCAATATCCCGGCTGTATGTTTCATTTTCTAATGTTCCAGCAGATGATCTAGCCGAGCCATTTAATAATATTGCTGTATTTGATCCGGCTCATGCGGAAAGCTTTTCTGATCCATTCGCATATAACTCTGAAGTGGTTGAAGGGGCTGGAATCTACTTTGATCCTTTTGCTGGTAAGGTTTTTCAGGGAAGTCTAAGAAATCAGTCGATAAAATCTTTTTCAGTGAACAGCCAGGGGGCTGTAGGTACGGGAACTACTTTCCGTGATTCTACATTGCTTTCCCAACGCGATTTAGCTTATGAATCTTCATCCAAAAATTTATATGTTTCTGATAATTTATCAGAAAGTATTTACGTGTATTTCCAGGCATTAAATAGAAATGGCGCAATTTTGCCTAATAAAAAATTTAAATTAACCGGGCAGCCCTGGGGCTTGCATTTGCAAGGCGATACCATTAAAGGAGATAGTTTATTTATTGCAATGGCCGGAGCTAGTGCGGAAGTTCAGTTATTAGAAAATTTAACCAAAATTGATTCGGGCAACGTAAATGCATCAAAGAGAATTAAAATTGCAGGCGCGAGCGATTTACGCGGAATAACCTATTCAAGTAGATTAAATATGCTCCTTTTGACCGATTTTGGTTCGGCAAAGATCTATATCATTGAAAATGCCCGTGAGGCTTTCAATACGCAGGGGACTATAAATCCCACCCGGACGATTGAAGGAGCACAAACTCAATTACAAACTCCTATAGATGTAAGTATTGATGATCGGGAAGATAAATTATTAATATATATTGCCGACCGGGATAGCAGGAAGATTTTACGATTTAAAAGTACTGATAATGGGGACGTTGCTCCGGAAGCTTTTTATGAATTCCCAATACTAAAACCTGTATCTATTCATATTGATGCGCGCTAATTAAGCTCAGCATTTTATCCAGTTCTGCTGCCTTCTGAATAATTTTATTTTCCTCGTAATAGGTAAATAGATTTCTTAAAACCCGTTCAATAATAGAAACGTTATTGCAAGGTTCAAAAAATTGTGGAAAAATTGGAAGCTTAAGCTGATTTAAAAAAGCGAGCACATCATGCCTCCCAAATATTTGACCCCGATTAAAGGCATTGATGTAAAATAAGACCTCATTCTCTTTGCTATTGGTTTGGTAATTATCGGTATAGGCCAATATGAAATGTTGGGGAAGATTGATACCATAAACAGGCATATCCAATTTTTGGGCAACAATACTATAAATACTGGCTAACAATATGGGATTGCCTTTCCTGCTTTCGAGTACCTGGCCTATATAGGAGTTTTGTGGATCGGTATAATTTTGGGTATTGCCAGAGAAGCCCTCGGTATTATAGAAAATATTATTGAACAGCCGAACTTTTTCTACCGCGTTCATGCTATAAGACATTTGTAACCAAATCTCGCGTTTAATGGATTCGATTTGATTGATTATTTTTTGCTCATCGCAATCTGGATATTGATATTTATTGACTATTATTAAGCCCTGCAGTAAGTCAAATGAGCCGCCTAAGGCCCATAGGTTCAAATCAATTAAAACTTGATCGAATTGGATCCTATGAAGGATATTTTCAATGCGCTCTTGTTGTAAAGCATCAAAAGATTGCTCCCACGCCATCTCCAGTTTGGAGATAACCTCTCCACCCATTTCTATCAATTTTTCCTCGACATGCTTATAAATTTCTGTATCAGGATCATCTAATAGTCGGATCAAAGAATCTATTTCTTTTTTACTTCCCATTTAATAGCTTTTAGCAATGTTTTTCAATGCTATGGCAAAGTCTTTCATGCTATGAATTAATTGTAAATTTACGAATAATACTTTGCTCTTTATAAGGAACCTGTATCTTTGACTAATGGCAAACATTCGTTTTTTTATAGATTACCTGAAACATTATTTAACATCAACCAATAGGCATGGTGTTCATTCCCCATTCGTATATAATTTAATAGATCGAGTGATCTATGATCATTCTACTAAAGATTACATAGCTCCAATTGAATATCTTCGGAAAAGTCTTAAAGAGGATACTAGAATTCTACAGATAACTGATTTGGGTGCGGGTTCCATGTTAAATAACAGGAAAGAAAAGCGTGTCAGCGATTTAGCAAAAAATGCATTGAAACCTCCAAGAATTGCTAAGTTAATAGCGCGCTTAGCAAATGAAAGCCATGCAGTATCAATCATTGAATTAGGTACTTGCTTAGGAATAACTACATTATACTTATCTAAAGCTTCTCCGTCTTCAAAGATTATAACGGTTGAGGGGTGCCCACAAACTGCAGCGGTTGCAGAAGAGAATTTTAAACGTTTAGCGGCGAACAATATTGAAATTCGTACAGGTAATTTCGATATTCTATTTCCGCAGCTAGTTGAAGAGCTCCCGAAAATTGATTTTCTTTTTATTGATGGCAATCATCGTAAAGATGCCACCTTAAACTATTTTTACACTTCTTTGCCTAAAGTGCATGCTGGCTCCATTTTGATTTTTGATGATATCTATTGGAGTAAAGGTATGAAAGAAGCTTGGCAAGAAATTAAAGATCATCCTCAAGTAACAGTGACTATCGATTTGTTTTATATTGGATTGGTTTTCTTTAAACCAGGCCGAGTAAAGGAACATTTCAACGTCAGATTTCGATAGGATAATAGTTAAAAAGAGTTGCTACTTTGTTTTGTAATAGACCTATATTCCTTTTACGTCAGTGTGGTATGAGTGTGGTGTTAGTGTGTAGTCAGTCCGTGCTTTTTAAGGAATATACGGAGTCACTGCATTACAATAGCATATCGAATATTCAATTACCGCGATGAATTATCGACTAATCACAGTATGAATTTAGAGCTACTTGAATGGCCGTTATATTTAATAGAAAGGATGTTAAAATGCTTGCCCAAGCGCTAGATAAAAGCCGCCTTGCCTTTTCTCTCCAGGATTTTTCTCGCCAATAGCATAATCTAAACGAATGCTTGAATTGTGTTCAAGATCAAAGAAATATCGTGCACCGCCGCCTCCTGAAAATTTTAAATGCGATAAATCGATTTTATTGGCGTAAACTGTGCCTGCCCCAAAAAAAGCGACCAAACCGACACGAGGATGTATTCGATAGCGGATCTCGCTTTGGCTTGCTAAGTAATTTTTATTCCGATATCTTCCTTGATAGTAACCTCGCATCATTTCATCGTTTCCAAGTTGTCGGGTTAAGTAAAAAGGTGTATTTTTTGAAGCTAAAGTTTCAAAAATGCTTTGAATACCGAGACTTAACTTTTTATGGATAGGAAAAAAAGCTCTTACATCTACGGAGAGAATCCCCCCGGTATAATTATCGCCTCCCCAAAAAGCAGGTGCATAGGCATACTTCATTCGGCCATAAAGGCCTCTTGTTGTTTCCGTGTTTGAATTTCTACTATCATAAGATTGTGAAATACCAAAAGCAAGATATTTGCCGCCGTTGCCACCATAAACAGTATTTGGATCAAAAGAGTCATTTTGGCCTTCATTTTTGAAATCAAAGTTTTCAAACTTCGCGTTGATTCCTGCATAGTAACTCCTTACTATCTTTTTCTCAAGTTCCAAATTAAACTGAATGAATTTTTGGATTAGCATTGCTTTGTCAGATACGAGAGTTTGATCGCCTATACCATAATAATTAAACGGGTATTTTTTATAGCGAATGGCAGCTATATAATGGAAGTCGTTACCTGTTGTCCAAACATCGGTTTCTAATTTTAGATTGATTTGTTTTTCTGTAGTAAATGACGTTACTGCATTAATATTAGAAGTGAAAATATTAGTATCAGCTTTGTTAACATAGAAACTATAAATACCAGTTGCCCCAAATTCTAATTCGGTTTCTTGGGAATACCCCAATACTGGTAAGAACAACAAGCTGGGAGAGCGAGTGCTATCCTTTTTTGTGGAAGTTAATTTTTTAATAAGGGGGTGATCCCAAAGTCTTTTTTGCGAAAAACTTTTATTAAAAGAAAGAAAAAGAGCTATAAGAAGTATAAGGGCCTTAAATATTTTCATGTTATTGGCAAAGGTAGGAAATGTGAGTTGTAAGATTATCGTATTTATGGTTAACTTTGGCGCATTCAATCATTATTTCTTATTATATACTTATGGAAAGAGGTCCGATTTCTCAGTTTATTGAAAAAAACTATTTACATTTTAATTCTGCTGCGTTAATGGATGCAGCAAAAGGCTATGAAACGCATCTTGATGAAGGTGGAAAAATGATGATTACATTGGCAGGTGCAATGAGTACCGCGGAGTTGGGTATCTCTTTGGCTGAAATGATTCGTCAGGATAAGGTCTCCATTATTTCTTGTACGGGTGCAAATCTCGAGGAAGATATCATGAACTTGGTTGCCCATTCACATTATAAACGTGTTCCAAACTACCGTGATTTAAGCCCCCAGGAAGAATGGGAGCTGTTAGAAAACCATTATAATCGCGTAACTGATACATGTATTCCGGAAGAAGAAGCATTTAGGAGGTTACAAAAGCACATTCAAAAGATATGGAAGGATGCAGAAGCTGCTGATGAGCGGTACTTTCCACATGAATATATGTACAAGATGTTAAATAGCGGTGTTTTGGAGCAATATTATGAAATTGATCCAAAAAATTCGTGGATGTTAGCTGCAGCAGAAAAGAATTTGCCAATTATTGTACCGGGATGGGAAGATTCAACCATGGGCAATATTTTTGCTTCTTATGTGATTAAAGGCGAGTTAAAGGCTTCAACAACGAAGAGCGGGATTGAATATATGGGTTATTTGGCAGATTGGTACATGAAGAATTCTGGTGGAAAAGGGGTTGGGTTTTTTCAGATTGGTGGTGGTATTGCAGGCGATTTTCCTATTTGCGTAGTTCCGATGTTGTATCAGGATCTGGAAATGGAAAATATCCCTTTTTGGAGTTATTTTTGTCAAATCTCCGATTCGACAACTTCATATGGCTCTTATTCTGGCGCTGTCCCAAATGAAAAAATCACATGGGGAAAGCTAAATATCAATACGCCGAAATTTATTGTTGAATCTGATGCAACTATTGTCGCACCTTTAATATTTGCTTGGATATTAAAACAATAAAAAGCAAATAATTTATTTGAAATGTTTCTGTTTCAAATTTTGTTTCAACAAAAAAATAGCTTAATTGATATTTGAAGCATCTTTTTGATTAGTTTAGAATAATTATAAATTAGTAAATTAGGTCATCAAATTGTCAGGGATACACTAATAAGTTATACTTTTGTCCTTTGAGTCCAATGCCAAGTTCTAGCTTGGTTAGGTCTTATTCAATTTGTCAAACATTATATCGTATAAAACTCTCAAAATGAGAAACATCTCTTTAATTTTTAGACGTGTTGCAAAGTCAATTACCTTGGTGGCTGCACTAAGTATGGCAACATTTTTTGTGCAAGCACAAGATATCAAGGAGGGGGAATCACTTTTTAAGTCAGATTGTAGCGCATGTCATGCTATTGATCGGGACGTAATTGGTCCTGCTCTTAAAGGCGTCAATGAACGACATGACGAAGAATGGTTAATTTCCTGGATTCACAACTCTCAAGCATTAATTGCTTCAGGCGATGAAACAGCGGTGAAACTTTTTGAAGATCACAATAACTTGATGATGCCGCCTTTTCCTACGTTAACAGACGACAACATCCGAAGCATCCTTGCTTATGTAGATGATGCTTCGAAGCCGGCTCCTGCTGCGGAGGGTGCTACAGGCGCCAATGGCCAGCAAGCCGGGGCTAGTGATGATGTCAGTAACTTCATGTTTGGTGGGCTGGTTGTTGTTTTAATTATTGCCTTTTTAGTTATTCTGGTTTTAAACCGTGTTATCCGTACGTTAGATAAGATTATTCTAAGAAATCAAGATGCAATTCTGGAACAAGCGGAGGAAGAAGAAGAAGGTGAGTCGAAGGGACAGATTTTCCTTGCCAAGTTAAAAGTACTCTCTAAGAATAAGAAGCTTGTTTTCGTTGTTCTTTTAGGCGTAGTTGTTATACTAAGTACAGTAGGCTGGAATACGATGTGGAATGTAGGTGTTCACCAAGGTTATCAACCTGTGCAACCCATTAAATTCTCTCATCAATTACACGCTGGTGTAAATCAGATTGATTGTCAATATTGTCATAGTGGGGCAGCAACTTCAAAGAACGCATCAATTCCATCTTTAAATGCTTGTATGAACTGCCATAATTATGTAACAGCTTCAGATAAGTACAACGGTGAAATTTCCCCTGAAATCCAAAAAATATACAATGCTATTGATTGGGATCCGAGTACTCGTACTTACGGGGATAATCCTAAGCCTATAGAATGGATTCGTATTCACAATCTTCCTGATTTGGCTTATTTCAATCACTCACAACATGTTACTATAGCTGGTATTGAATGTCAAAGATGTCATGGCCCGATTGAGACCATGGAAGAGGTTTATCAATATTCACCATTAACAATGAAATGGTGTATTGAGTGTCATAAAGCAACTGAAGTTAATTCGAAAGACAATGCTTATTATGATCAGTTAATTGCCGCTCACGATAAATTGAAAAGTGGAGAGAAGATCACCGCTGCAGTTCTTGGTGGTATTGAATGCGGTAAATGTCATTATTAATTAATACGAAACGTAGAAATACGATTATATAAAAGCTTAAATGGATAGCAACAAAAAATACTGGAAAGGTTTAGAGGAATTACATCAGACTCCTGCTTTTGTTGAAAACAAAAGTGCAGAATTTCAGGAGAATATTCCTATTGAAAATGTGTTAAATGAAGCTGGTTTAAGTACTAAAACCCCTCGTCGTGACTTTTTGAAAGCCTTAGGTTTTGGGGTAGGAGCCGTTACTCTTGCTGCTTGTCAGCGCACTCCAGTACATAAATCTGTTCCTTACATTATTAAACCAGAGGAAGTTACTCCTGGTGTAGCAAATTATTATGCTTCAAGTTATAAAGGTCAAAGTCTGGTTATTAAAACACGGGAAGGACGACCAATCTTTGTAGAAGCCAACCCAAAAGCAATCTTTGCGGGAAATGGTGTTAGTCCGGCAACCCAGGCATCCGTACTTGACTTGTACGATATGTCTAAGCTGAAGGGACCACGTTCTGGCAATGAAAATATTTCATGGGAAGATCTTGATAAAAGGGTTATTGCTGCTTTGGATTCAGCAGCTAGTGCGGGAAAACAAATTCGTATTGTTTCCTCAACGATCAATAGTCCTTCTGCATTATCAGCCATTAATTCTTTTATAGTTAAATACCCTACTGCCAAGCTCGTAGAAGTAGATGCAGTATCTTATACTGGAATCATTAAATCTAATGAACGTAGTTTTGGAAAGGCTGCAATACCACAATATCGCTTCGACAATGCCGACGTTATTGTAAGTGTTGGAGCTGATTTCTTAAGTACCTGGTTAGATAGTATTGAATATACTAAACAATATATGACGAACAGAAACCATACTTCATTGAAGAATGGTAAAATGTCTCGTCATATTCAATTTGAAAGTGGTTTAAGCTTAACAGGTACCAACGCAGACGTCCGAATTGCAATTAAACCTTCTGAAGAGGGCGCTTTGTTAATTGCCTTGTATAATGAACTTACTGGTTCTGCTTTGCCAAATTCAATTAAGGATAATCAAAAAGCAGTTACTGCAGCTAAATTGGTGGCAAAGGAATTAAATCAGGCGAATGGAAGAGCTTTGGTTATTTCAGGATCTAATGATAGTAACGTACAATCGCTTGTAAATGCCATCAATGCTCATTTGGGCAGTTACGGTTCAACGATTGATTTAGACAATTCTTCAAACCAATTTAAAGGGGATGATGAAGCTTTTGCTCTTTTCTTGAAAGAGGCAAATGGTGGATTGATTGATGTTGCTTTCTTTTTAGATAGCAATCCGGTTTATGAATATTTTGACAATAAGGCTGTTGAAAGCGCCTTGTCTAAAATTAAATTTAAAGTTTCATTTGCAGATCGTGAAAATGAAACGGCTTCATCTGCAAATATTATTGCACCAGCTTCTAATTACTTAGAATCTTGGGGAGATGCTGAGCCTTATGCAGGTTATTTTACACTTGTGCAGCCAACTATTAATCCTGTATTTGATTCACGTCAATTTGAACAAAGTATTTTAATTTGGTCAGGAGATTCTACTTCTTATCACGATTATGTTAAAGCTTACTGGGAGCAAAATATTTTGCCAGCCGGAAAAAATTGGTTTGATGCTCTTCAGGAAGGTTATGTCTTTCAAGGAAATCGGGGAGGAAGCGCGAAATCTTTTGCTGCATCTGTAGCTGATTCGGCAAATCAAATTGGCGCTCAAAGTAAAGCTATTGCCAAAGATGTTGAATTGCAACTTTATGTAAGTTCTGGAGTTGGAGATGGTAAACAAGGTAATAATGCTTACCTGCTAGAATTGCCTGATCCGGTTTCTAAAGTTACTTGGGACAACTACGTCGCTATTGAGCCGAAATATGCTGAATCACTTGGTTTGGGTGTAAATGATTTGGTTGAAGTGAAATCAGATACCAATTATTCAGTTATTCTTCCTGTATTAATTCAGCCAGGCCAGGCTACCGGAACAATTTCTATTGCCGTTGGTTATGGAAGAGCAAAAGCAGGTAAAGCTGGAAACGATGTCGGTAAAAATGCTTACCCATTTGTAAGATTTGTAAATGGTAGTTTACAGTTTAACAACTCAGTGAAGATTAGTAAGGCTTCTGGAACTTATGAACTAGCTCAAACGCAAACCCACCAGACAATTGAAGGACGTAATATAATTCGCGAAACTACTTTTGCGAATTACAAAAAGGATCCTGCTCATGGAAGCGGAAATACGGGACATAAGCATAAAACTTATGACTTGTGGAATAAATATGAGCAGCCGGGTCATAGCTGGGTAATGGCAATTGATTTAAATGCTTGTACGGGTTGTGGTTCTTGTATTGTTGCTTGTAGCGTTGAAAACAATGTTCCGGTCGTAGGACGTGATGAAGTTCGTCGTCGTAGAGAAATGCATTGGATACGTATCGATCGTTATTATAGTTTTGAAAATAACAATGAATCTGTAACTCGTGAAGGAGAAATCGAAAAATTAAGTGATTTAAGTCGGGTTTCAGTGGTTCATCAACCGATGCTTTGCCAACATTGCGATCATGCGCCTTGTGAAACGGTTTGTCCGGTTTTAGCAACCGTTCATTCATCTGAAGGCTTAAACCATATGGCTTATAATAGATGTTTTGGTACAAGATATTGTGCAAACAACTGTCCTTATAAAGTTCGTCGTTTCAACTGGTTTAACTATTGGAATGATTCACGATTTGATAATTATTTAAATAATGAGTTTACACAATTGGTATTAAATCCAGATGTAACTTCTCGTTCTCGTGGAGTTATGGAAAAATGTTCAATGTGTATTCAACGTATTCAAGCGGGTAAACTGAAAGCTAAAGCTGAAAAGCGTCCGATTAAAGATGGAGATATCCAAGTAGCTTGTGCTGCGGCTTGTCCAGCAAATGCAATTATCTTTGGAGATCGCAACGATCCTGAATCAGCGGTATCAAAGGCACTGAAAAACGAGCGCGTATATTACGTGTTAGAAGAATTAAACGTTCAACCGGGTGTTGGTTATATGACGAAAGTGAGAAACACTTTTGAAGCATAATCAATAATAATATATCTGAAATATAAAAGTATATGTCATCGCACAACGAATCTATTATTAGAGAACCCCTCGTAACAGGGGAAAATATTACCTACGCTAAGGTTACAGACGATATTCTCGTTTCCGTAGAAAATAAACCCAATAAAGCATGGTGGATTGGCTTCATCGTAGCGGCTTTGGGTGCAATGCTATGGGTTTTTAGTGTTGGGTATACATTTTGGACTGGTATTGGAGCATGGGGACTGAACAAGACAGTAGGCTGGGCCTGGGATATCACAACCTTTGTTTGGTGGGTAGGTATTGGTCACGCCGGAACATTGATTTCTGCGGTATTATTATTATTCCGTCAGAATTGGCGTAATTCCATTAACCGCTCTGCAGAGGCAATGACCATTTTTGCTGTAATCTGTGCAGCAACTTATGTAGTAGCTCACATGGGCCGACCATGGTTAGCTTATTGGATTTTTCCGATTCCTAATCAGTTTGGATCATTATGGGTGAACTTTAACTCTCCATTAGTATGGGATGCCTTTGCAATTTCAACTTATTTTACCGTTTCATTGGTATTCTGGTATGTAGGTTTATTACCTGATATTGCAACGATCCGTGACCGTGCGATTGGTTTGAGAAGGAGAACTTATTCGGTTCTTTCATTTGGATGGAACGGATCAGTTAAGACCTGGCAGCGTTTTGAAATTGTTTGTTTGATTTTATCCGGACTTGCAACACCGTTAGTACTTTCAGTACATACAATTGTATCCATGGACTTTGCGACT